>Ga0160449_1000034_pt1 | contig 228583 bp, 151 predicted proteins | sample HID1975I_E1MG_FD_108216 | JGI IMG/M metagenome (GOLD analysis project Ga0160449, IMG submission 108216) | Enriched soil microbial communities from UW Madison campus, WI, USA - HID1975I_E1 MG | ecosystem: Environmental > Terrestrial > Soil > Unclassified | place: USA: Madison, Wisconsin...
GACTATCTCTTCGATTTGTTCATTGCGGCTGTTTTTTGTGAGGGTTTTATTGATATTGAAAGCTGCATCGTAGGTATAAGTAATCTCATTAACAAGATTACTTGCTCCGTTATATTCAGTAGTGGTTGTTTTGACCAGATCTTTACGGCCAGTTGCGGGAGTGTAAGTAGTTCCTATAAAATAAACGGGTCTGGTAACGAGGTCCCACTTAAAAATTAAGGAATTATCATCATTAAATTCATATTTTACCGGTGCAATGGAAAGTGATGTAAAATTGGCTACACGACCAGGTGTATTGTAATACGGATCGGTAGTGACAGTGTATTCATTTTCAGTTTTCTTTAATAACGTGTTGTTCTTATCATAGACCAGTTCTTTTACGAGTTGGCCATAATTGTGATCGCCATAATCGGGCGGGGCGTAAGGATAGTTGTGTTGAAGTGGTGCACCCGTTGCGCTGTAAGATTCAAAATAGCGAACTATTTTCCCATTGGATTGCCCGTTATTACTAAATTTTTCTACCACCCTCGAATAATTCGCCGGGCTACCATTTGTAAGCGCCAGCGCCTGAACGGGAGAAGTGGCTCTTACGATTGAATTGGGGCTTCCCCCGTTGTTATAATAGGAGCGATAATCATTAGGGCCTGTAGAAGGAGCGGTCCGTGGGATGTTATCATAATATACTCCGTAAGAATATACAGGATAAGTGCCTAGTGCACCGGAAGAGGTGAGACCGTCTTCTTTCAGGTACTCGTATTCCCGTGTGCTTGCAGGCATGCTATTGATACCATCATAAGCTTTGATGCTTTTTACCCGTAATCCACCTACATAAGGTTTGTCTACATATGCATATATAGTATCAGGATTATTCAGCCGGGTTTCTGTCCACTCGATCAAAAGGTAATTATCAAAATAGTCACTTCCCTGAAGGCTTGCATGAAAGGTATAATTTCCTGCTGCCAGGTTATAAATACTAAAGTTATACTCCATTGTATAATCGACTGCGAATGGGATCGTTTGGGTATTTACAACCTGGTTTGCGCTGTTCTTTAATTCGAGAATGATATTGTTGGAAGAGATTCCGCCTGTAGGAAACTTAACTGTAAATGATGTGTTCACATTGGGATCTGCCCCAAACTCGAATGGTTGCCAGCCGGATGTGGTGTTTGAACAATAAAGACCAGATAGGCCCGTCTCAAATTGCGTTTTAATATTTGTAATGTAATTATAGGTAAGCCGGGGATCATAGACTTTGTGGGCTTCCATTTCAAAATCAGTATAGCCGCCAGTAGGGTAAGTCATCCTGGTGAGAGATCCATTCTTCACCAGTGCTATATCAGTTTCACGGTTAGCTCCATTCAAAGGATAATTTGTTCCATTTACATGGTAGGATTCTTGTGGAAAAAGGCTTTGAGTTGTATTGCCATTATAAAAACCCCAATGGTCCTGGGAGGTTTCCAGCCGATCGGGTAGGGAAGCATAATAAGCAAAAGAGTACCCTTTGTCTTCTCCTGCAGCATTATATGGAAGTACGCTTTTTAAGGTAAGCCTGTTGGTGGAGTAATCATGGTAAAGATTATAACCTCGTTGATTAGCTCCATTTGTAATTGAAACTTGCTTAAGTCGGTATAAATCGCCTGCATAGTTGTAGGTTCCAATATCTGTGCGGGCTATATTGTCATATACAAAATTGGCATTTGTACCATCCGGAAAGGATATTTTCTTAATTCTTTTGCCGTGAATGACTGATCCTGAGATACCACCTGAATTGGGAGGAGCCGCAAGACCAGGGTCAAATGTTATTGTTTGCGTACCATATCGCCCTGTGCCATATCCGAATATCTCTGTATCATATTCCAGAAGGATACTGTCAGTGGCAAAAGGAGCGATAATTTTTGTAAGATACCAGGATGACGCATAGACATCCCAACCCGTTAATCCGGAATTGGTAACTTCCTGGGCATCGAATATGTATTTGGTTCCGGTTTCATCGGTAATTTTGAATCGTTGGAATCTACCTGAGGTAATTTCATATTCTACCTTGATTTTATTGGGCGTAAGCATCAGGAAGTCATTGTTTTTCCCAAACATAAACTTGCCGCTTTTCCCTCCTACATTGAAATTGAAAATATCGGTTTGTGAGTCGTAAGTGTTGGAAGCGATCTCCATATACCTGCTCACAGCATACCGGTTCCCTTCATTTTCATTAGGGTATGTAGGCGTAGTCATGAAACCGTAATTGTATTCGTCTGGTGTACCACGTTTTGTGCGGGTAATAACTCCGCCGGCGTTGAGGGCCCATCCGATACCGGTGTTAGATGCCAACTCATCTACTTTAATGCCACCGGCATGATAATCGAGGCTGATAGACATCCCGAGGCTTTTGTCTGCATTACTGTAAGCGAAAATTGGTACGTTTATTTGTGGGATGCCGGTAGCATAACCTACGGGGATGTCGCCAAACTTTCCCAGTGAAGCTGCACCTGGTGAGGGAGGTACTACATTTGTAAGCGAGGGATTGGGATTGGGGTTACCAGTTTGTGCATTGATTGATCCATTGAAAACAAATAATAGGATAAGTAGCCATGTATCTCTCATAGATAGTTAAGGTTGGGGTACAAAGAATTGGTTTTAGAGTGTAACAACAAATCCATGAAATGGTCATTGTTGTTGTTCGGTGCCATGAAGTAAAAACTAATCTTTCAACCTGCAAAGGTCAAACCGACAAGCGTGCAGTTTTGATGTGTAAGTGTGCAGATTCAGGCCAAATGTGTGTAGCCGGAATGGACTAAAAATGAAGAAAGCCCTGTTCCGTCGAAACAGAACAGGGCTTTATATAAAGAAAGTTTTATCTGTGATAAGCTCATTCGCTCCGCAAATTCCTGATGGGATTGGTGAGGGCTTTGACGATGGTCTGTATGGTAACGATCACGGCAATGAGCGCCGCTACAACGGCTGCTACGGTTAAGAACGGCATCCAGTTGATATGGATACGGTACACAAAATTGTCGAGCCATTTTTCGAGGGCCAGGTAAGCCAAAGGCCAGGCAATGATATTGGCCAGTAAGACCATCCAGGCAAACTCTTTCAGGAACAAAGCAATGATCTGAAGACCGGAAGCGCCCAGGACCTTACGGATACCCACCTCTTTCATACGCCGGGTAATGCTTAGGGTAACAATGCCCAACACACCCAACAATACAATGAGCAGGGCCAGCAAGGTAGCGGTTTGGGCAGCCTTCTTCAATTGGATCTCGGAACGATACATGAAATTGAGGGTATCGTCCATAAACTTGTAATCGAAAGGCGCACCGGGTAACACGGTAGCCCATTTATTTTCCAGGGCGGCCAGTGTTTGAGGCAGGTTGCCCGGCTTCACTTTAAAAGAGAGGTAACGGTAGATCAAGGTGTTTTTTACATGCAGGAACAGCATGGGTTTGATGGATTCATGCTTGCTGTTGAAATGAAAATCGTTCACCACGCCGGCAATGGTATAGGTTTGGGGATCGCCCTGCATCTTCATGGGCTGTCCAACAGCTGCATTTATATCCTTCCATCCCAATGACCGGGCGGCGGTTTCATTGATCACCATGGCGGTGGAATCGCTACCCAGGAACTGACCAGCGGCCACCTTGATGGAATAAGTAGTAGCATATTGATCATCGGTACTTAAGCCGGTAGCAACAACGCCCCGGCTGGAGTCTTCAGCAGCCTTGTACAACCTGATATTGCCATTGCCACTCATACCATCGGGAATCTCAAAGGAAAAACTGGCATGACTGATAGCAGGCATCCTGGCTATTTCATCACGCACGGTTTCCATGTGCTGTACGCCCTGCACGCTCCAATCGCGCGGAACGGTAGCGGTGATCAGCTGCTCTTTATCATAACCCAGGCTGCTGTTGAAAGAGAAAGTTATCTGCTTGTCAATAACGATGGCGCCCACAAATACCACAATGGCGGTGGTGAACTGGAGGGCGATCAATGAACGACGAAAGACTACCTTTTCTTTAATGGTCTTCAGCTTTCCTTTTAAAGAGTCTACAGAAGGCTGCAAAGACAGAATGAAGGCAGGATACAAACCAGCCAATACTCCAATGGCAAGTGCCATTAGCAAGGGAATCAAAAAGTATTGCAGGGGCAAGGTAGTAAGCGACGGCAGAGGCTTACCAAGCATTTTACTGCAAAAGGGGATGGCCCACTGGTAGATACCCAAAGCCAGTAAAACGGACAGCAAAGCCATGACAACGGATTCGGTGAGGAATTGTAAAATGAGTTGCTGCCTGCTGCCACCCATTACTTTGCGTACGCCGATCTCTTTGAGCCTGGTAGCGGAATTGCCTACGGTGATGTTGATGAAATTGATCACAGCCATCAGCAGGATGAAAAAAGCAATGATGCTGAGGGTGTACACCATGCGCCTGGCCAGTCCATTGTTCAGCTGCAGGTAATATTCATTAAGGGGTGTGAGGAATACCTGCAGGTTCGCCGCAATATCGGGTGGTGCATTGAGCTTCAACAATTGCTGCATAGGCTTTTGCAGGTCTTCGGGTTTGACACCCTCCTTCAATTGAATATAATTGACCACAGCGGTATTGGCCCATGACTGAAAACCATCATAGCGGCCAAAGAAACGCAGGCTCTCCAGGGGGAGGAATAGCTCGTTGGAAGTAGTGGTAAAATTAGTGACGGTATTAAACGGCAGGTCTTTCAGTACACCAGTGATCATAAAATCCTGCTTGCCGCCAGAGAAAGATTGCAGGGTGAGTGTTTCGCCCATAACATCTGTTTTGCCAAAATATTTGATGGCTTTGGCGGCAGTGATCACGATTGAGTTGGGATTGCTGAGAGCCGTACGGGCATCTCCATACAAGAGGGGGAAAGCGGTGATAGTGAGAAAGCTGGCATCACCGGGCTGGAGACCTTCCCTGAAATGCTTATTTCCTTTGGACACAATGGAACTGATACCATCATGGTGATAATAATCAGCTACGAGGTCGGGAAAGTTTTCTTTGAGGGCTTTGGCCAATGGGGCAGGGGTGATAAAATCCATGCCCATGCTCATTTCCTGTTTCTGCCACTTGCTGCGCAGCATGAAAACGCGGTCGTTGTGTTGAATGGTGCTGTTCACACGCAACTCACCCCATACATAAGCGCCGATGAGGAACACAAAAGCAATACCCGCAGAAAGTCCCAGGATATTGATAAAGGAGAAGGTCTTGTGCTTTACCAAGTTTCTCCAGGCGAGGAGAATGAAATTCTTAATCATTGATCATCATTTTATGATTAATAGCATTCGTAATAGATCCGCTTCTTCGGCTCGCTTTTTTTCTGTAGCCCTTCGACAAGCTCAGGGTGACAGTCGTTACCCTATTCACTTCTCAAGCTCTTTACCGGATTGACCACTACGGCTCTTGCAGCCTGCAATACGATGGTGAGCAGGGCAATAAGGAGGGCCAGGAATCCTGCTATGGCAAATATCCACCAGCCAATATGGATGCGATAGGCGAAATCCTGCAACCACTGGTGCATAATGTACCAACCCACAGGAATAGCCAACACAAGGGCCACCAGGATCAGTTTCATAAAGTCCCTGGACAATAACAGCAGGATACTTTGTGCAGAAGCACCCAGTACCTTGCGAATACCGATCTCCTTGGTACGTTGAATAACATTATAGGCTGATAATCCCAACAGGCCAAAACAGGCAATCAGGATGGCGAGGAAAGCAAATATGCCAAATACTTTTCCAAAGAGAATATCGGCTTTGTATTGTTCGCTGAAGGTTTCATCCAGGAATGAATAGTTGAAGGGATCGGCCGGGAAATACTTATCCCAGGTTTGTTTGATAGCTGCAATGGTAGCAGGCATTTTGCCGGAAGCCACTTTTATGGAATAGTAACTCCTGATATTGGGCGCACACCGGAAGATCATGGGTTCAATGGCTTTTTGCAATCCCTGCTGGTGATAATCGGCCAGCACGCCCACCACGGTATTGGTATCTCTGCCGCTGTTGATCTTTTTACCGATGGCTGCTGCTGCATTGGGGAAACCCAAAATAGCAACGGCCTTTTCATTTAACAATACATTCTTTTTCTCTGTGCCAAAATCGGTGGAGAAAGGTCTGCCGGCTTTCAGTTTCATATCAAACAGGGAAATGAAATCATAGTCCACACCCAAATTGTACAGGGTAGTACCGGTTTGGGCTTCACCCTCCACGCGCTTGTGGGTATTGGTCCAGTAAATTTCCTGGCCCATCACATTGGTAGAGGCGGCAAGGTTCTTTACGCCTGATAGTTGTAACAGATCGGACTTGAAAGGCTGGAAGGTACCCTGGTAGAGGGAATCTGTGGGAGAAGCGGCTCCTTCAAGTACCAGTGTTTGATCGATATTGGCGCCCAGCTTTTGGTCGCGCATAAAGCTTACCTGCTTGTATACTATGATGGTGCCTGCAATCAATACTACTGAAGTGGTAAACTGTAATACGATCAGTCCTTTGCGTAGCAACAGTCCGCCGGTGGAGTTTTTAAACATGCCTTTCAATACCTTGATGGGCTGGAAGCCAGACAGTACAAAAGCAGGATACATGCCCGACAATAAAGTACCTGCCAAAAACAGGATGGTAAACAATTGCCAGTAATGTGAGGATAAGGAGATATGGGTTTCCGGGTGACCGGTAAACTGATCGAATGGAGATACGAGCAGGAAGAAAATGCCTATAGAGAGGGCCAGTGCAATAAAGTTGAGCAACAGGCTTTCGGTGAGGAATTGTTTGATCAGGTCGGTACGTAATGCACCCAATACTTTGCGCACACCTACTTCTCTTGCGCGCTCTACGGACCGTGCTGTAGCGAGGTTGATATAATTGATCCAGGCAATACCAATGATGAAGATAGCCACGAGAAATAAGAAACCGACTGCCTGGCCATTGCCATTCACTTCAGCTTCCTGGTTGAAGTTGGAATACAGATGGATGTCCTTCAGGGGCATCATGTGTATTTCGGTTTTGAAATTGTTTTTCAGTGCCCATTCTGTCTTGTTCATGTACTTGTCGCTGAAAGCAGGGATCTTGGCAGCGAATTTATCGATATCGGTGCCGGGCTTCAATTGGATATAGGCGTAGAAGTCGTACCAGCCCCAGGCATTGTCGGCAGGATTGCTACTGTCGCGCCAGTTTGTAATGATGAATTTCTTAAGGGCATCATAGGATGCCAGGTACTGGATATCGAGGTGTGAGTTGGATGGATAGTCTTTGAATACGCCGGTTACTTCAAAGTTTTGGGGAGCGCCATCAAAACGAATATTTAATTGTTTGCCCAAAGCATTGGGGCTGCCAAAATATTTGGTGGCCATGCTTTGAGAGATGATTAGCTTATCGGGGCCGGTGAGGGCGGTGGCGGGGTTGCCCTGGGTTAAGGGTATGCCGAACATTTTCAAAGTAGACGGATCGGCAAAGTAGCCCTTGGTCTCCTTGAACTTTGCCTGGGTAGCCTCATTGGTAATAAGGAAGTTGGCATCCATCAGGCGGCAGTAGTCCTGTACTTCGGGAAAGTCTTTTTTCATGGTGGGGGCTATGGCCGGGTAAACGGTAGCGGATTTCCACCGCAGGTCTCCTTTGCTATAGCTGTCGATGCGCAAACGAACAATATCGTTGGCATCCTTATTGAAATCATCGTAGCTTTTCTCGTAGGATACATAATGAAAGATCAGGAGGCAGCAGGTCATACCAATGGTAAGTCCTGCAATATTCAGGAAGGTATGTCCCCTGCGTTTGCGCAAGCTGCGGAAAGCGATCTTGATGTAGTTGAGTATCATAAGAGGGTGTTGTTACATTGTTTGAATTTGTTCTTTGCTCCGTTGGTGTCAGGCCGAGTTTATCGAAGCTGCCTTCGACAGCCCTTCGCCAAGCTTCCCGCGAAGCGGGATGACATTGCTCAGGCTGACAGAGGTTATCCTACTCACTTCTCAAACTCTTCACCGGGTTGGACAGGGCGGCCCGGATGGTATGGATGCTAATGGTAACCAGGGCAATGATGACGGCTGCCGCGGCTGTTCCGATAAAGATCCAGGCGCTGAGGGAAATGCGGTAAGCAAAATCCTGTAGCCAGCTATACATGAACCAACCAGCGATGGGAGCAGCAATCACAAAAGCAATGAGCACCAGCTTCAGGAAATCTTTGGACAGCATACTGGTAATATGCAGCACGGAAGCACCCAATACTTTGCGGATACCGATCTCTTTGATCCTTTGTTCAACGGATAAGGTAGTAAGGGCAAACAGGCCCAGGCAGGAAACCAGGATGGCGATGATAGCGGCATAGGTCACGATCTTTTTCCACTGTTCTTCTGCTTCATAACGGCGCCTGTTCCAATCTTCCATAAACTGGTAATCAAAGGTAGCATAAGGCAACAGGGATTTGAATGTTTTTTGGAGGGTGGCGGTGGCTGCTGCCGCCTGACCCGGGGCATACTTAATAAAAGTATTGAAGGTCGATCCACGCTTGTCCAGCATATAAATAACGGGCTGGATCTTTTCCTTGAAGGAGGCGAGGTGATAATTCTTTACCACACCGGCTACGGTATAATTGATCTTGTTGCCGGGCCTGCTCACTACCTGGCCCAGGGGATCTTTGCTTTTGTCGAGTAATTCATCCACAAATGCCTGGTTGACCAAGCAGGTGGAAACGGTATCGATGGTATTGTTATAACTTAAATAACGGCCTTTTACGAGGGGGATGCTCAGGGTTTGCAAATACTGGTCATCGATGTTCTCGTAATAGGTCCAGTCGGTTTCTTTGTTGTTGACGGAGAACTTAGACTTGTTTTGATCGCCACTTTTGGCGCCCACCATTACAATGGAGGGATCTTTTGCCAGCTCATTCTTTAATACTTTCAATTCGGTTTTCTTACCCCAGGGAAATTGGAGACGTATCATATCCCGGGTGCTGAAGCCCAGGTCGGCGGTTTGGGTCATGAAAGCAAACTGCCGGTTGAATACGATCATGCTGATGATGAGGCCGAGTGCAATCACAAATTGTACTACGACGAGTGATTTGCCCAATACGTTCTTATTAGACAGTTTGAAGCGTCCATATAATGTAGCTACGGGTTTAAAGCCTGATGCCACAAAGGCGGGCCAGGCGCCTGCCAGCAGGGATACAAGCACCCATAAGGCGGCAAAAAGCCCCAGTATACGTGGCTGGAACAAGTAGGATATCTCAAAATGCTTATAGGCCAATGTACTGAAAGTAGGAAGGAACAATTGTACCAAGGCAATGGCCGGAAGAAAGGCCAGAGCGGTAACGATGAAGGACTCGCTCAGGAACTGGATCATAACCTGTGTGCGGGAACCGCCGGATACTTTACGGATACCAATTTCTTTGTTGCGCCGGATAGACCTGGCGAGGGCGATATTAATAAAGTTGATACAAGCGATGATGAGCAGGAGAATGGCCAGTCCGGAAAGGATATAAGAATAGGAGGCATCGCTCCAGTTTTGCAAGCCATTGGTAGCAAAGAACTGATCATCGAGGTGCATGGAATAGAAAGGTTGCAGGAAAAACTGCAGGCTGATGTTGTTGCCCATGTGTTCTTTCCTTTTCTCCCATTCGCTTCCATTGTGCTGCAGGTATACCTGCATGAGCTTGGCTTCGGCTTTGGTGCGGCTGGCATCTTTGCGCAGGAGGAAAAAAGTATTCAGGTGGAGGGAGCTCCAGTCTGTCATTTGTCCGGTACGTTCGGCGGGGTCGGTCGCAAATTCTCTTTCAAATGGGATGAGCATACCGAATTGAACGGAAGAATTTTGTGGGGGAGCTGCTACAATACCGGTGACGATAAATGGTTCAAAAGCTTCGTCTACTTCAATCTCTACGATCTTGCCTACGGGGTCTTCTTTGCCGAAATATTTCTGTGCTACTTCCTGTGTCAATACCACGGAATTGCGCCCCTGTAACATTTTAGTGGGATTGCCCTTTACTATGTCAAAAGAGAATACGTTGAAGAAAGCGCTGTCTACCATCAATACACGTTCTTCCAATCCTTCTGTTCCTTTTTTAATGGTCATTTCCCAGCCTTTGAGGCGGCAGAAGGATTCTATTTCGGGGATAGCTGCTGCAAAACCCGGCCCTGCCGGTATAGCAGAATTACCCTGGCGAAATTCCTTGCCGGCTGTATCTGTAAAGGTTTGTACCAACCTTACAATGCGGTCGCCTTTGGAATGGTTCCTGTCGAAGCTGTACTCATCATTTACGAATAATAAGATGAGCATCACGCAGGCCAGGCCAATACTCAATCCACCAATATTGATAGCAGACAATAACTTGTGTTGCCAGATATTGCGGAAAGCGGTTTTGAAATAGTTTTTGAACATAATCGGGATGTATTTTTAGTCAAAAGTCATTAACGCATCAGGTTTATTCATTAAGTCAAAAGCTACGAGCTGTGAGCTTCGAGCTGCGAGCCTTTGCTTTGAACAAGCTTACTGTATTTAGCTCGCAGCTCGCGGCTCGTTGCTCGCAGCTGTCTTGCTATTCGCTTCTCAAGCTCTTTACGGGATTAGCTGTCGCTGTTTTGATACAATGATAGCCAATGGTTACAATGGCGATGGCCAGGGTAACGATGGTCGATAACAGGAATACGGTCCAACTGATATTGATCTTGTAGGTGAATTCCTGCAGCCATTTATTGGCAACATACCAGGCAATGGGCCAGGCGATCAGGTTACCTGCCAATACGAGGAGCACAAAATCTTTGGAGAGCAGGCGGAGGAGATTGGACATGCTGGCGCCAATCACTTTACGGATGCCGATCTCTTTGGTGCGCACTTCAGCAGCATGGGCGGTTAAACCAAACAAGCCGAGGCAGGAGATGAGAATAGCCAATACAGCAAAGACCTTCAAGATAGTGCTCATGTTATTTTCTTTCTTGTACAAGCCGGAGATCTTGTCGTCGAGGAAGCCGTAACTGAACATTGTATTGGGGGCTAGCTTTTTGAAGGTCGATTCCAGGAAGCTGATGGTGGCAGCCGGATTGCCTGCTTTTGTTTTGATGAACATAGAGCCTGTCCATTCGGGTTTATATTCCAGCACCAGGGGTTCTACCTGATGGTGAAGGGAAGCGAAATGGAAATCTTTGATCACGCCTACTATCTTTCCCTGCACGCCCATGACATTATTGGCAACGGGAGCGCCCACTGGGTTTTTTAAGCCCAGCATGGCGGCTGCTTTCTCATTGACGATAAAGGAGCCGGAGTCATTGAAGGCGCGGGAGAAATTGCGGCCTGCTATCAGGGGGATATTCATTACATCCAGGTAATGTTCATCAACACGCATGACCTGTACGGATGAATATTCTTTATTAGGTTCTGGATTGATGGGGGTGATGCTTTCTACGCTTAATCCGTCGCCGATCACATTGGAAGCTTTGCCAACGGCGAGTATATCAGGGTTTTGCCGGATGGCCTGTTCCAATACTTCGGGATGTTTGACGGCTTGTTCCTGGAGGTTGCCATAGAGCCTGGCGACGATCACATTGTTGCGATCAAACCCCAGCTCTTTGTCATGGAACAATTTCATTTGCTGGTAAATGAGTATGGTGGAAATGATCAGGAGCCCGGATACGACAAACTGGAATACGACGAGACCTTTGCGTACCAGGGAGGCGGATGATTTGGGCAGCTTACTGCCTTTTAAGGAACCGGCAGCTCCAAACTGTGTAATGTATAAAGCAGGGAACAATCCCGATAAGATACCTACAAAAAGTACCATGCCGATAATGATCAAGAGGTTGGCTGGCTTGAACAATTCCCAGGCTGATACATCTTTACCGGTAATATTATTGTAGAAGGGGATGGCCAGTTGGTAGAGGCAGATGGCGATCACTGCTCCGAGGCAGGTGAGGATAAAGGCTTCTCCCATGAATTGAAGTACCAGTTGGCCTTTGCCGGCGCCCAATATCTTTCGGATACCTATTTCCTTAATCCTTTTCAGGGCCTGGGTAGTGAAGAGGTTGATAAAGTTTACGCAGGCAATGAGAAGTATCAGCACTTCCACACCTATGAAGATGTAGATGTAAATGATGCTGCTGTTGGGACCCATTTCCTGTATGAGGTTGGATTGGAGATGGATATCGGTTATGGGCTGAAAGCGCCATTTCTGTGCTTCCACTTTCCTTTCCTCAGCTGTCCACATGTCTTTATAGTAATTCGTGTAGAACGCTTCCAGCTTTGCCTTTGCTTTGGTGATGTCTTCTGCACGATTGAAAGCTACATAGGTCCAGCCAAACATCCAGCCCCGGTTGCCTGTCCAGTCGGATGGTACATCTTTGTAAAAGGTGGGCATGGAAGCCAGGTAATCAAACTGGATATGGCTGTTGGAGGGGAAGTCTTCTATTACGGCTTTCACCCACAATTCTTCTTTATCGTTGAATACCAGTTTTTGGTTGAGTGGATCTTTGTTGCCAAAATAGTGTTTGGCCATGCTACGGGTGATCACAATAGCACGAGGTTCGCTCAAAGCTTCTACGGGCTTTCCGGCCACGGCTTTGAGGTCGAACACGTCCACTACGGATGAGTCGGCATAATATCCTTTGCTTTCGCCTTGTACATCGGGTCCGGCGCTTACAACGGATCTGCCCCTGTCGGCAAAGCGGGTAACGCTTTTGATCTCGGGGAAATACTTCATCATTTCGCCCGCCAGGGGAGGGGAAGACTTGGACCATTCGTCATTGACTACGCGGTATATGCGGTCGTGTTTGGAAAAGCTTTTCTCATAGCTCAACTCTTCTTTGATGTGAAGGGTGAGCAGGAGCCCGCAGGATATTCCAATGGCCAATCCAAACAGGTTGAGTAAGCTGTAAGTCTTTTGGCGAAACAGGTTGCGCCAGGCGGTTTTGAAGTAGTTCCTGAACATGATCGAGATAATTTATTAGTCAAAAGTCAATAACGCTTCAAGTTTAGTCATTAAGGAAAAAGCTACGAGCTGTGCGCTTCGAGCTGCGAGCCTTTTGCTTCGAAAATACCCGATTGTATTTGGCCCGAAGCCCGCGGCTCGTTGCTCGCAGCTGTTTTCTATTCACTTCTTAAACTCTTTACGGGATTGGACAAGGCGGCTTTAATAGCCTGGAAACTCACGGTAAATAATGCGATGAACAAGGCTGCGCTACCTGCCAGCAGGAATACCCACCATTGGAGGCCTACCTGGTAAGCGAAGTCCTGCAACCATTGGTGCATGGCCCATGCGGCAATGGGAAAGGCGATCACAGTAGCTACCAATACCAGCTTCAGGAAATCTTTGGAAAGCATGGAGATGATACTGCTAACGCTTGCTCCCAATACTTTGCGGATGCCAATTTCCTTGATGCGTTGTTCGGCTGCATAGGTAGCCAGACCAAATAATCCAAGACAGGCAATGAAGATGGTCATAAATGCTACGGACAGGAAGATCACTTCGCGTTTTTTGTCTTCCTGGTAAAACAGGTCCCATTGTTTGTCGAGGAAATTGTATTCAAACAAATGGGTGGGATCAATGGACCGTAAAACAGCTTCCATTTGCTTGAGTGTTTCGCCGATATTGGCTGCATTGACCCTGGCAGTGAAATAATCAATATTGTGTACGGGCAGGCGTGGGCTGCCGATCACCATGGGGGCTATCTTTTCGCGCAGGGATTGGAAGTTGAAGTCATTCACAATGCCAATTACGCGCACTTTTACAGGTGTTGCATAGGTATTGAGGCCATCACCAAATAAAGCGGCGGGAATTTCAATCAACTGTTCAGAGGGCTGTGTGATGTTCAAGGATTTGGCAGCGGTGGCATTGATCAATACGGCTTCGGAGTCGCTTAGGTTATTGCCTGCCAAAAAGTTTCTGCCGCTTTGCAGTTTTATCTGGAAGGTGCTGAGAAACTGATCATCGGCTGAGATGTAATACATGTCCTGTGTGTTGCCAGACAGGTTGGCTGTTGAGCGCACTTTTATTTGAGGTATGGATTTCCATTCGCCCGGCACACGGGAAGTAACGGTCACGCTTTTGACAGCTGACAAACGGGCGTATTCGTTTTTGATGGTGGTGGCGGAGTTGCGTACAGATCCGCTGTTGATGTCCACAACCACCAACTGGTCTTTATTAAAGCCCATATCTTTTGCATCCATGTATCTCAACTGCTGGAATACGATGATGGTAGCTACCATCATTATGATGGAAATGGAGAACTGAAAGATCACCAATGCGCGGCGGAATGATAAATGGCCCTGGCTCAGCTTCAGTTTGCTTTTGAGCAGTTGTAGAGGGCGGAGACCCGATTGGAAGAGGGCAGGGTAGATGCCTGCCATCAGGGCTGCCAGTGCAGTAACCAGCAATACACCCAGCCAGATGCGGTAATCGGTGTGGAAATTCAAAGACAGTTCTTTGCCTGTAAAGGCATTGAAGGAGGGCAATATCATTTGTACGGCGGACAAGGCTATTACGAGGGCTATGATGGTGATGAGCAATGCCTCGGCCATGAATTGTATGATAAGGCTATTGCGCATAGCGCCTGCCACTTTGCGAACAGCAATCTCTTTGGACCTGCCGGCAAAGCGGGCGGTAGTCAGGTTCATATAATTGATACAGGCAATGAACAACACAAAGAGGGCCACAATGCCAAATACATAGAGGTGCATAATGCCGCTTTGGGTCTTTTCATTCTCCTTACCATCGGGATAAAAATGTACCTGCTTTAATGGCTGAAAACTAAAGGTACTTTTCCGGGCATCCTGGGCAGCAGGCCTGTTCTTCATTACCAGGGCGCTTAGCTTAGCCGCTGTTGGGCCGGCGGACTGGTTGTCTTTTAATTGTACATAGGTGGTGAATAAACTGGATGTCCAGTCGCTGGCGGCAAATTGCCTGAACCGTGGATTGGCAAACTCGGTAGCTTCTGAAAATAATACATTGAACTGAATATGGGAGTTGCCTGGGATCTTTACCACAGCGGTGATCTTGTAAGGCAAACTGTCGTCTTCTACTCTGATGGCCTTGCCCAATACATCCTGCCGGCCAAATAGTTTCATGGCCATTTTATCGGTTACTGCCACGGTAAATGGCTCTTTCAGGGCATCGCGGGAGCCCTGGAGTAAAGTGAAATCGAATAGTTGGAAGAAGGTTTCATTACCGGTGGTGAAATTGTCGTAGAACACGTTGGTGTTTTCGGGTGTACCTATATTGACCCTTCCAAAGGTGGTAATGCGGCATGAGCCGGCTACTTCAGGAAGGTCCTTCAACACGGTGGCCGAACTATTATAATTGACGGATGTGGCGGTCCTTTCTTTACCGGCCGATGTGGTAAAGGTCTCCACGATGCGGTATATGGAGTCTGCTTTGCTGTGGAAGGCATCAAAGGTGAGCTCATCGGCGAGGAAAAGGGCAATGAGTAAAAAGCAAATAAGGCCTGCAGAGAGGCCAAATATATTGATAAAGGAAAAGGCTTTGTGCTTTAGCAGGTTGCGCCAGGCGATCTTCAGGTAGTTTCTATACACAGTTGGGTGGTTTTGGTGTTGATCTTACTTAAAGACGTGATTGTTATTATACCGTAATAATCAATAATTATTAATTATTGATTATTACGGTTGAGCGGTCAGGTTATTTTATCGATAATGATACACGGCCCCCGTTACCTCTTACAGTAACTGGTATTCCACCGCCATTGATCTTTCCGTCGATGGAATCATCTTCTATCTTGCCGCTGAAATTATTGAGGGCGTTTACCTTTACTTTATCGCCGGTGATCCTCAGGTCGAGGCCTTTATTGCCTGGGAGGTCGAGGTTGATATTGCCGCCTGAGTTGGACAATTTCACAAAGCTGCCCAATTCTTTCAGGCTCACGGTAATATTGCCACCACTGGTAGCAGCCGTGAGGCTGCAGGAAAGCTCGCTCATGGTTACATTGCCACCGGAAGTAACTGCAGACAATTCTCCGGACAATACATTGCCGCGTACTGATCCACCACTGGTTATTGCATCAATATTGCCAGTGAGCTCTTCGAGGGTCACATTACCACCGGAAGTTGTAAGTTTCAATTTACCACTGCTGTTCCTGGCGTCGATATTGCCGCCGCTGGTAGAGAGGGTAATATCATCTTTGGAGTCTTTGAGGTGAATATTACCACCGGATGTCACTCCTTTTATTTTGCCTGTAAGATCATCGATGTGCAGGTTACCGCCACTGGTCCTGAAATCCTGTGTGCCGGATAAATGGGCCAGGTCGAGGTTGCCACCACTGGTAGTAAGGTTGGTAGACACATTGCGGGGTACATATATTCTAAAGGAAATAGAAAGGGCTCTTTTCCAGTCAAACCTGCCAATCCTGTTTTTGGGTTTCGCAATAGCGGTTAGTTTATGATCGGCGGTACCAATGGAAAACTCATAATCTTCGGCGATCCTTTTTTCTATTTCTTCTTTTGATAATTGGTTTCTGCCGTTATTGGGCCTCACATATACTTCGATCTTTGCTTCTCCTGTGCCACCGGTAATGGAGATATTGCCACCGGATGTTTCGGCCTGCACCTGCTCAATGGCTGCATCTTTCAGTGATTTGGTGAGGTAGGGGGCATCGTCCTGTGCTTGCAGGGTATAGGTGATGGTGGTAGCCAGTAAAAAGACAAGCATTTGTTTCATGGTATTCTATTTAGTATGATGATTATTTTATACAGAGACGTTTGCTTATTGTTTTTGTTACAAAGGGTGGAAGCCTTTTTACTCATTTTTCAAACTTTTCACCGGATTCATCAGGGCCGCGCGGATGGCCTGGAAGCTCACGGTCAATAAAGCGATCAGTAAAGCAGCTATACCTGCGGCCAGGAATACCCACCAGCTGATATTGATCCTATAGGCAAAGTCCTGCAACCACTTGCTCAAAACCAGCCAGGCCAGGGGCCATGCAATGAGGTTGGCAATGAGTACCAGTTTCAGGAAGTCTTTTGACAAGAGGCGTACTATATTTTGAACAGAAGCACCTAATACTTTGCGGATACCGATCTCTTTGACGCGCTTTTCTGCAGCATAAGAAGCCAGGCCAAATAAACCCAGACAGGAAATGATGATGGCCAGTCCTGCCAGTATACCTACGGTTTCACTTACCTGAGAATCGGCATGGTACAATTCCTTGAAGTGATCATCGAGGAATACGTATTCAAGATCCTGCCCCGGGTTGATCTTCTTCCAGGCGGTTTGCAGGTATGCTATGGCTTGTTGTGCTTTGGCTCCATTGATGCGTACGGACATTTCGCCATAGCCCCAATCCTTTTGATCAAATATGGTGAGTGTTTCTATCTTATGGTGAAGGGAGTTGAAGTTGAAATCTTTAGCGATGCCTACAATATGGCCTGCAGAGTCGAGGCCACCAAAGCCAAACTGTTTTCCGATCAGTGAACTGATGGGGGCTTTGGGATGGTCTTTCAATAGCTCTTTGGCCATTGTTTCGTTGATGATATAGGCTTTGCCGTTATCTGTACCGTAATCTTTGGAGAAGTTTCTGCCTGCTACCAGCGGTATATTGTATACGGTGAGGTAATCGGGGTCTACGACCACTTGTGAAGTAGCCATATTGCGCATGGGGCCATCACCAGGATGAAAATTAATACCGGTTTGGTGGAGGTTATTGCCCAGGCGTTGCCAGGAGGCGGTCACGCCGGTGATGAGGGTATTGTTGAGCAATTCCTGTTTAAGGGCGTCATATTTGGGGCTGGAGCTAAAATTGAGGGTCACAGCCACTACCTGGTCTTTATTAAAACCCGGATCTCTCTTTTGCATGAAATTAAGCTGCCTTACAGCAAACAAAGTGGCGATGATGAGGAAGATGGCGCTGGAAAATTGTCCTACCACCAATATGTTCCGGAAGAGGCCTTTGCTTTTTCCTGTTTGTATAGAACCTTTCAATACTTTGATGGCTTCGAAAGACGACAGGTACACAGCAGGGTAGAGGCCAGCCAATGCGCCCACGATGAGGGTACCAGCCAGGGCGCTCAGTAAGAGATTACCATTGGTAAATACAGGCAGGTTCATATCACGCTGACTGAGGTTAGATACCCAGGGCAATGCTAATTTTACAAGGACGAGGGCCAATATCAAGGCAAGGAAGCACAGCAGAACGGATTCTCCGATGAACTGTATGCCGAGCTGAAACCGGTTGGCCCCTACAGATTTACGCACACCTACTTCTTTGGCCCTGCCGGCTGAACGGGCGGTAGAGAGGTTCATGAAATTGATGCAGGCTATTATCAGTACGATGATGGCTATAATAGAGAATAGTTTGGTATAGGTGCCATCGAACTTATGGTAGTTGTGGTAATCGTGGGTGATATCGGTTGACGCAGCATGTACGGCAGAAAGCTGTTGCAGGAAGAGCTCATAAAAGGTAGAACGTTCTCCTTCCATATGGCGCTTCAGGAAATCCGGGAACTTCTTTTCCAGGGCAGCCTGATCGAAATTGGGCGCCATTTCAAAATAGGTATTGACCCAGTTGCCGCCCCAATTCTCCATCAGCTGGGCAGTGTTGCGTGTATTGAAAGAAAGCAATCCATCAAACTGCAGGTGGGAGTTGCCGGGTATATTGGCCAGGATACCGGTTACGGTGTAGGAAAGTGTATCGTTATTGGGAATGGTAACTGTTTTGCCAATGGGATTTTCTTTACCAAATATCTTTTCGGCGCTGGCCTGGGTAAGTACGATGCTGTTGGGCTTTTGCAGGACTAATTGCCTGTTGCCTTCCAGCAAGGGGAAGTTGAAGATGTCGAGGAAAGTAGAGTCGGCCCAGAATACTTTGGACAGGGTTACTTTTTTATCTTTCCAGGCCACTGGTGGTTTATCGAATGAATTGATGCGGGTGTACTGGAGTATTTGGGGAAATTCCTGTTTGAGGCTGGGCCCCATGGGGAACATGGAGAGGGCTACTTTTTGGGGAGCTACCATGCCGGGGAATTTCTGTACTTCATCGAGCCGGTAAATATTCTTTGTATGCTGTTTATCGAAGCTCTTTTCATACACCACAAACAACATGATGATGATGCAAGCGGCCATGCCAATGGACAGGCCAATTATGTTAATGGTCGAATACGCTTTGTTTTTCCAAAGGTTTCGCCAGGCTGTCTTAAAGTAATTTCTGAACATATTGAGGGTGTATTTTTTATTGTTTATTCACTTCGTAAACTCTTCACGGGATTCATCAGGGCTGCACGGATAGCCTGGAAGCTGATGGTGATCATGGTGATCAGCAATGCTCCAAGGCCACTCAGCAGGAATATCCACCAGGGTATGGCGATGCGGTTGGAATAATCCTGCAGAAAATGGTGCATGGTAAAACCTGCTATGGGTGCTGCAATAACAAATGCAATAACGATGAGCCAGATAAACTCCAGGTTCAACATGGCCATGATATCCAGGAAGCCGGCGCCCAATACTTTGCGGATGCCTATCTCTTTGGTCTTGCGTACGCATACAAAAGTTACCAGTCCGTATACCCCGAGGCAACCGATGAGGATGCCAATGATGGAGAAGAGGGAAAGGAAGCTGGCGAGTTTGGTTTCGTCGCTATAAAAGGTTTTCAGGTTATCATCGAGAAAATTGTACTCAAAGTAGAATTCGGGGAAAATGGCTTTCCATTCTTTGGCTACCAGTTGGAGGGCGGCTTCCTGCTGCAAAGGATTTATGCGTATGCAGGCGGTTTGAAAGCGCCTGTTGTAGATGTATACATGGGGAGTTTTGCCGGATTTAAGGCTCTGTGACTGATAATCTTTTACGATACCCCCAACGGTATATTGTTCTTTCCAAAGGGATATTTGCTGCCCCAGGGCTTTGGTGGCATCTGTAAATCCCATATCATGAGCGGCCTGTTCATTTACGAGTACGATGGCATTGGCGCTGTCGGATATGTTGAAGCTGCGACCTGCCAGCAGGGGTATTTTGAAAAAGGACAGGTAATTGGTATCAATGAATTGCTGTCTGAATTGTTGCTCGCCATCTTTGAGGCCATGGTATTTTATATTGGCCCACCACCAGTTGTTGGTGCCGGAAGGGGTCGTCAATCCAAAGGTGACATCGCTGATGGCCGGGGACTGCTGCAGGCCGTGGCGGAGTCTTTCACGGAATGCACTGTTTCTTCCATCGGGCATACTAACGGTAATAACTGCTGCCTTATCGAAACCAAGTTCGGTGTGATAGAAATAATTGATCTGCTTTACACCGATGACGGTACAAATAACCAGCACAAGCGCAATGCTGAATTGGGTGACCACCAGCACCCGCCGCAGGGAGAAGCCTTTGGTTGGTATGGAAAAAAAACGGGCTCTTAGTAATTGAATGGGCTGAAACCCTGAAAGCATGAGGGCAGGGTAGAGCCCACTAAGGAAGGTAAGCAATACACCAATAGCAGCGAGGAAGTAAATGGTGCCGGCATTCCAGTTATGGGCTTCTGCTACCTGTGTATGCAATAGCTTTCCGGTATAAGGCAGGAGGAAATAAGCGAATAAAGCGCCGGCCAGGAGGGCACCGGTGACAATGAAGGCGGTTTCCAACAGGAACTGGCCAATGAGCTGGGTGCGGCTGCTGCCCAGTATTTTACGGATACCGGTGGCTTTGTTGCGTTGCATAGCCTGTACGGTAGCCATATTGATAAAATTGATACAGGCAATCAGCAACAGGAAAATACCAATACTAGCCAGGGTAACCAATAACCAGCGGGGTATGGCATAATTGAAGAAATCAATTTCGGGGTTGGGATTCAGGTGTTGTTCGGGCAGGCTGGCCAGGCTGAACCTGGCATAACTGGTATGGTTTGCCTGTTGTGCCAGGAGTTGGTTGAGGCCGGCTTCTGCAGCAACGGGGCTTGCGCCGGGTTTCAACAATACGAATCCCTGGAAGTAAGAGTCTCCGCCACCCCAGTAATCTTCGTCCTTATACCAGTCCATGTACTTCAGCAGGGAAGCATAGGACAGGATCATGGGCATACGGAACTGGGTGTTGGCCGGCATTTCCTTTACAATACCGGATACGGTTAAGGGAAGGGTATTATCATACAGAATGCTTTTACCAATAACCTGTTCTCCGGGTTTGAACAATCTTTTGGCGGTAGGTTCATCGAGTACAACCTGACCGGGTAGGCTTAAAGAGGTTTCGGGTGATCCCTGTATCCATTGCATATCGATCATGCGCAGGAAATCGGGTTGTACAAAATAGGTTTTTTCCTGTTTGAGGTTTTCGCCGTTCACACTTATTACAGAAGGAGTGTATCCATATACGGTGGCGGCTTTTTCAATGCCTGGCACTTTTTCTTTTAATGCTTTGATAGCGCCCTGGGGGATATGGGAATTGACGCCATCAAATTTATCATAGGCCAGGAGCTGGTACAGTCGTGGGGCATTTTGGTGCCAGGTATCAAAGCTGGCTTCGAAGCGTACGATCATGAAAATAACAATGGCCACACCAATACTGAGGGATAAGCCCAGCATATTGATGAGGGTATAGGTCCTGTTTCTTTTAAGCGTACGTAAAGTTGATATGAGATTGCTATTAAACACTTCGTACTATTTTAAAATGTCAATTCTTCAATCGTGATCTATTTTAGACGGCTTCGACAGCCCTTCGACAGGCTCAGGGTGACAGCGGTATCCTACTCACTTCGTAAACTCTTTACAGGATTCATCAGCGCGGCGCGGATTGCCTGGAAGCTGATGGTAAACATGGCTATGAATAAGGCTGCGGCAGCGGATAATGCAAATACCTGCCAGCTGATCTGGATACGATAAGCAAATCCCTGCAACCAATTGTGCATGGTCCACCAGGCAATGGGAATGGCCAGCACAATGGCGATCCCTACGAGTTTCAGCAGGTCAAGAGACAGGAGGGCAACAATGCCGCTAATACCCGCACCCAGCACTTTACGAATTCCAATTTCGCGCACTCTTTTCTGGGCTGTGTAAATGATGAGTCCCAATAAGCCCAGGCAACCAATGACTACAGAAAGTGCTGCTGCAATGCCAAAAAAACTACAGAGCTTGTTTTCCTTGCTGTACTGGCGTTGGAAATCTTCATCCATAAACCGGTATTCAAGGGGATATCCTTTGTATACATCCTCCCACACGGCTTTTACATCGGCCACTGCCTGTGCGGGGCTGATGCCTTCGTAGCGCATGGCAAAAACGGTGTAAAATTGTACAGGGCTCAATACGACGGGGTTGATGGTTGTTTGTAGTCCATGCTGGTGGTAATCTTTCAGCACGCCTACCACGATACCCTCCTTACCGGAAGTAGACAATTTTTTGCCCAAAGCTTTTTGTGCACTTTCCCAGCCAAATGTCTTCACGGCTGCTTCATTGATGATGAAGGATTCTTTCACATCTGCTTCGCTGTTGGGCAGGAAATCACGACCTGCTACCAGGGGAAGGCCAATGGTCTTTACATAATCGTGATCGGTGGCGATATACTCTACGATGGTAGCCTGTTCTTTGGTTTTGCCTTCGGGGTAGGCAAATTGTCCTCCCCAACCTGATCGGCCTGGTACAGCCCCGGCGGCGGTCATTTGGGTGATGCCTGATTTACGGAGTAGTTCGGATTTGAACACACCAGCTTTGTCATGTCGGAGTGTCCAGGGGACTTTTATGGCGTCGATCACGAGCATGTTGTTCTTATCAAAGCCAAGATGCTGGTCCTGCATGAACTTCATTTGCTTCCACATGATGAGTGTGCACATGATGAAGCCGGCGGATATCACGAATTGTAAGACGACCAGTGATTTTCTCAGCAGGGCGCCGGAAGCGGTATGGGAAAAACTTCCCTTTAATACTTTGATGGGTTTGAAGGAAGACAATACCCAGGCGGGGTAGAAGCCAGCCAGGGGTACGAGTACCACGATGATGGCTGATAGCAACAATCCGTTTTCCAGGGTGAGCAGGGAGGAAGTGGTAAAAGATTTGCCGGCAAAAGTGTTGAAGGCCGGAAGCAGGGCAATCATGAGTACGATACTGATGATGGCGGCGAAGGTGCACAGCACAGCGGCTTCGGTAAGGAATTGTAAGATGAGGCGCTTACGGTCATTACCCAATACTTTTTGTATGCCGATCTCTTTGGCGCGTTCTACGGAACGGGCTGTAGACAGGTTGATGAAATTGAGACAGGCGATCAGCAGTATGAAAATACCAATGGCCAGGAAGAGTTGAATTGTTTTAAAATTGCCTACGGTTCCCTGGGCAGTGGGCATATCGGAGTACAGGTAAATATCTTTTACGGGTCGCAGGGAAAGATTTGCTTTAAAGCCGCTTTCTGCTACGGCTGCCTTGCCTGCTACCTGCACCAGGTTTTTGATCCTGGCATTTGTAGCTGCAACAGATGTATGTTTGTTGAGACGAACATAGTTGTATACGTTGATATCAAACCAGCCACCTGCGAATTCTTCTTCGCACATACCGGGGTTCAGGCTGCATACGGAAGCAAAAGAACCGATCATATCAAATCGGAGGTGAGAGGCAGGGGGGAGTTGGGCAAAGACACCGGTTACATTGTAGGGAACGGTATCGTTGACCATCAATGTTTTTCCCAGGGCTTCTCCTTTGCCAAAGTATTTCTCTTTAATATCCTGAGTGATCACCACGCTGAAAGGCTGCTTCAGGGCAGTAGCGGGATTGCCTTCCTGTAGCTGGTAGCCAAATACGGAAAAGAATTGCTCATCTGCATACAAAGCATCTTCATAAAAGCGGGCCTCTTTCTGTTTTACAATCGGGCGCCAGTCCCGGAGATAGGTAAGGCTTTCTATTTCGGGGTATTGGGCCTTTAATGTGTTGCCGATCGGCCAACCTACGGAACTCATCTTACTGATCTCACCATCGGGCCGGATCATTTCGCTTTCCAGGCGGCATACCTGCTCCTGATTGGCAAATGGGGCATCATATTGCATTTCATCTTTCACCCAAAGGCTGATGAGGAAGAACAGGGTGATTCCCAATACCAGGCTGCCCAGGCTGATAGCGGTAAAGCTCCGGTTGCGGAGGGCAGTGCGCCAGGCGATCTTTAGATAAGTCTTTATCATGGTTAGACTTTTATTGTTAGTTACTTCTGCTTAGCATAAGGGGCTGGTGGTAAGTGGCTAGTAGCTAGTGGTAACATTCGCTCCATTGGCAACTCCCTGCCCGCCACTCGCTACTCAGTCTTCAAACTCTTCACAGGATTCGTTAATGCTGCTCTGATAGCTCTATAGCCTACGGTGATCCAGGCTATGAGTACGGAGCCGGCGATGGCCAGCAGGAATATACCGGCGCCCAATTGAATGCGGTATTCAAAATCGCTTAGCCACTGGCTCATGATATACCAGGCCACAGGAGCAGCGATCACAAATGAAAGCAGGATCAACAGGGTGAACTCACGGGAAAACAGGTAAACGATATTGGCTACGGAAGCGCCCAATACTTTTCGGATGCCCACTTCTTTTACACGCTGGGTAGCCATGAAGGATACGAGGCCATATAAGCCCAGGCAGGAAATGAAGATGGCGATGCCTGCAAAAATGCTATAGAGCTGTGAAAGCTGTGTTTCCCGGCGATAAAAGCGGTCTATCTTTTCGTCGAGGAACTGGTATTCATATACAAAGTCGGGGAAGGTGCTGGTCCAAAGTTTCTCCACATAGGCCAGTGTTTCCTTTGCTTTTTCCGGACGTATTTTAGCGCTGAACATTTGAAAATTATTGCGCATGGGCGCCATAATAATGGGGTCGAGGGGTTGGCGGAGGGATAAGGTATGGAAGTCCTTGATCACGCCACAAACATTGGCTACGTGTTCACCGCCCCAGAGGTTGATCTGCTTGCCGATGATGTCCTCTGGATTTTTGAGGCCGAGTTTCTTCACGAGGGTTTCACTGACCACAAATTCGCGGATGGTATCGCTGGGATAAAAGGGACGGCCCGCCACGAATTGCATGTCGAATGTTTTGAACTGTTCTACATCCACCCATTTCAGGTTGGCTTCAAAGCCACAGCTTTTGGTGGAGTGGTCGAAATTGAAATCACTGCTCCAGTTACCATTTTCAGCGGGACTACCAAAGCTGAAGCTGACATTGCTGATGCCGGGCTGTTGCAGCAACTGTGCGCGCAGGTAATCGATCTTTGATCGGGCTGCACTGTCGCCGGGTATAGGTACTGAAAGTATATGGTCTTTAGTGAATCCGAGGGAAGCATTTTTAAAGAAGTTCATCTGGCTTACGACCACCAGCATACCAATGACGAGTACCTGCGCAATGGCAAACTGGAATACCACCAGGGCCCTTCTGAGTGAAAGTCCACCTGTTTTAGCGGCGATCTTGCTTTTGAGGGCGGTGATGGGATTGTAACCGGATAAAACGAGGGCGGGGTAAAAGCCTGCCAACAGGGTTACGAGCAAGGTAATGATCAGCAGGAAAGCAGGTATTTGAAGGGCAGTGAAAAAAGACCGCGATAACCTTATTTGTAATAAGGTATTCAATGCAGGTACGGTGAGCCAGGCAATGGCGGTGGCCAATACGACGGCAAAGAAGGTGATCAGAAAGGTTTCACCCATGAACTGCATGATGAGGTTCTTGCGGCTGCTGCCCAATACTTTGCGTACACCTACTTCTTTAGCGCGGTTCACTGCCTGTGCAGTAGCCAGGTTGATGAAGTTGACGCAGGCGATGATCAGCAGGAAAAGGCCGATGAGGGATAGGGCAGTGATCAATTCTTTGCTGAAGGTTTGGCGGGAGAAAACACTAAAGCGGGTATCAAAGTGCATATTGGTAAGTGGCTGCAGGGCCATTCCATCTTTGGCATTATCGGCAGGTTTGTGTTTTTTTACAAAGCCTGGCATCAAGGCGCTCAATCGTGATGAGGGATAATTTTCAGGTAAGGCAATATAGACATGGTGAGAACTGTAAATGCTTACCCAATCGGTGAGTGGGGCATTCTTATAGGATTTGAAAGAAGCCACTATTTGTAAAGGTATATCGGTATTAGCAGGCGGGTTTTCGAGTATACCGGTTACTTTCCATACGTCGGCATTCTCATATTTAATAGTGCGTCCGATGGCTGTATGCCAGTCGCCAAAATACTTCTCTGCCATTTCCTGGGTAAGTACTACGGCATTTGGATCGGATAAGGCTGTTTTGGGATCGCCTGCCAGCCATTTGTAATCGAATACTTCAAAAAACTGGGGCTCTGCGAAGAACAGGCCTCTTGCTTCTTTGAATTTTTTGCCGGGCTGGTTTTGTTCATCCAGTACGGTGATCTGGTCGTTGCCGCTTCCAAATATAGCGGCCACTTTTCCTTGCAGTTCAGGAAAGTCGTTCCGTAATCCCTGTGCTGTTGGAAAGGGTACGCCAGCAGAGCGGGACGTTCCGGTACCGTTGCCAATGGATTCACTTACCACGCGGTAGATGCGATCTTTCTTGGTATGAAAATTATCGAAGCTAAGGTGATAGCTGGTGATGAGGTATATGAGCATACAGGCTGCTATACCTACAGTAAGTCCGGTAATGTTGATGACTGCATAACTTTTGTTGCGCAGCAAGCTCCGGAAAGCGGTTTTGAAATAGTTTTTGATCATGAGATATGATATATAGTTTATACTTCGTTTTTACTAAGAGGGCTAGTGGCTAGTGGTAAATAGCTAGTACCTGTATGCCCCACTTGCTTTTCTTACTACTCACTTCTCAAACTATTGACCGGGTTGGCCAATGCTGCCCGGATGGTTTGTAATCCTACGGTAACGAGGGCAATCAGGATCATCATTACGGCGCTAAGCCCGAATACCCAGATACTGACTCCTGTGCGATAGGCAAAATTGTTCAACCATTGGTGCATGGCTAACCAGGCCAATGGGGTAGCTATAAAAAATGCCAGTATCACCAATACCATGAAATCTTTGGACAACAAGGTAACCAGTTGTGTCACGGTAGCGCCCAGTACCTTGCGTACACCGATCTCTTTTACCCTGAAGGCGGTGGTATACATCACCAGGCCCAGCAAGCCCAGGCAACTGATGAAGATGGTGAGGCCGGTGGCCCAGGTGAGCAGTGTAGACACTTGTTTTTCGCTTTCGTAAAACTTTGCTATCTGCTCATCAAAAAATTTGTAGTTGAATTCTTCTTCGGGATAAAGGCTTTTCCATGCTTTCTCCATTTCCTTAATGGTTGCAGTCCAGTTGGCACCAGAACTATTTTTAGGTTGCAGAAGGATATTGATGGAGAGAGCCCTGCCGGTAGCATTGGCAATGGCCAATGGTTTAATGGATTCATGCAGGGAGCGTTGGTGGAAATCGGCTACCACGCCCACGACGGGCAATTGCTTCTTACTCCATTCAATATTTTTTCCAATGGCATCCTGTGGATGCTGAAAGCCCAATGCATGGGCAAAGGTTTCATTGATGATGAGTTGGGTAACGGTATCGCTTTGGGTAATATTCCTGCCTGCCAATAATCTGAGCTGGTATAATTTGATATAATTGGTATCGGCATGTTTGATCTGTACATCTGTTTGCAGGTCCTTTTTACCGTCTTTATAGGTGAAGGTGCTGGACCATACGCTGTTGCCGGAAGGTGGATTGTTGGCCAGGCTCACCATAGCTACTCCGGGAATAGCTGCTATTTTATTCATCAGCACCTGTTTGTTGGTGCGTACGGTATCGTAAAAATTGGTCTGAAAATACACAATGGCATCTTTGCGAAAGCCCATGTCCATATTGATGGCATAATGGATCTGTTTGCTCACCAGTACGGTGGCCATGATGAACACTTGTGCAATTACAAACTGTGATACGGTCAATGATTTGCGCAACCAGGCATTGCGTGTTTGACCTGTATTGGCAAAAGCCTGGTTCTTCAATACCAATACGGGCTTATAACCTGATAGTACGAGGGCGGGGTAAAATCCAGCCAGCAGGCTTACTACAATGAGCAGCAGCAACAGGAACAAGAGAATGCCCGGGTGGCTGATGAGGCTAAAGTGTAATCCTTTAGGAATGAAATCCGCAAATATCTTTAAGAGTAGTGGGGTAATAACCACTGAAAGTGCGGTGGCCATCAGGGTAACCAGGAAGGTTTCGCTGAGGAATTGAAGGATCAATTGTATTTTCTGGCCGCCCAGTGTTTTCCGGATGCCTATTTCTTTGGCGCGTTGGGAGGCCTGGGCTGTAGCCAGGTTGATAAAGTTGATAGCGCCTAACAGCAATAAGAATGCGCCAATGGCCAACAGGCCATAGAGGGTAGGCTTATGTGCTGTACGTTGATCAAAATTGCCATAGTCTGCATTGAAATGGATATCGGTTAAGGGTTGCAGCAGGTGTGCTGTTTTTGTGTTATCGTCTTCGTCGCGCTTATGGTATTTGTTGTAGAGGTTGCGGATATCTGTTTCTGCTTTGGTCACAGAAGTGCCGGCAGCCAGCTTTACAAACAACTGTGAGCTGCTGGTGGTATTATTCCATGTCTGTGCATTTCCCTGGGACAGGTCTCCTTTCTCCAGGGTGCTCCAGGCAATGAATGTTTTGAAATTGAAATCAGTGTTTTGGGTAAGGTCTTTTACAATACCGGTTACACTTGTTCTGACGGTGTCATCAAAATATATTTCCCGTCCGATCACATCAGCCGGTTTTATGCCCGGGAAATACAGGGCTGCGTTGGAAGTGGTCAATACTACCTGATAGGGTTGCTGTAAAGCAGTGGCGGGAGAACCTGCTACCCATTCGTAGGGCACCAGCTTAAAGTAACCTGCATCGGCAAAAATAACGCCTTCCTGTTTTTTAAAGATGATGGGTTTTGCATCCTGTGTAGCAGGTATGGTTACTTTACCATTTCCATCCCAGGTGTAAAAGGGCGCTACCACATCGAGACCGGTCATTTCGGTACGCACGGCATTGCCCATGGGAACAGGGACGCCGGAATTCTTGTATTCTTCTCCGTCGGGAGAGGTGAATTTGGAAACGATGCGGTGGATGCGGTCGCTATCCTTGTGAAACTTATCAAAGCTGAAATCATATTGTACCAGCAGGTAAATAACCAGGGAAGCGCTGATGCCAATGGCCAGCCCTGCTATATTAATAGCAGTAAACACTTTGTGTTTCCAAAGTGTTCTTAGGGCTACCAGTAGATAGTTTTTTAACATATTCAGGATGCTTTTCTGTTTAAGATGATCCAATCTGTCAGCTTAGTTGTTCAGCTACGAGCTTCGAGCTATGAGCTTCGAGCCGTAGGCTTTAAATAACCTCTACTTGTATTTAGCTCGCAACTCGTTGCTCATAGCTCGCGGCTTGTATTCTATTCGTTTCGCAGGCTGTCCACCGGATTGGCCAGGGCTGCTTTGATGGCATGGATACTAATGGTGGCAATGGTGATCAGCAAGGCCAGTATGCCTGCCAGACCGAATATCCACCACTGAATGTCGATACGGTAGGCAAAGCCCTGGAGCCACTGGTTCATGCCCAACCAGGCTATGGGGGTGGCGATCAGGATAGCAATGGCTACCAGTTTAATGAAATCCTTGCTCAACATGGTAACGAGGGATTGTACGGAAGCACCCAGCACTTTGCGGATACCGATCTCTTTTACGCGTTGCTGTGCGGTAAAGGCTGCCAGTCCAAACAGGCCGAGGGTAGCAATTACAACTGCGAGTACGGTAAAGATGAGGCAGAGTGTTTCCTGCTTTTGTTCGGCTCCATACTGGCGGGCAAAGTTCTGGTCGAGGAAGTTGAACTCTACAGGATTGCTCTTATCAAATTGCTTGTATACTTTTTCGATCCAGGCCAATGCTTCTTTGGTATGGGCGGTATTGATCTTTACATAGAGGTTGTCTTCCATGGAAGCTACGGGTGGCATCATCATCACCATGGGCTCTACTTTGTGCTGCAGGGAATAGGTATGGAAGTCTTTAATAACGCCGATCACTGTTCTCTCGCCGATCTCTCCTTCACCATATTTGAACCTGAGGCGTTTATTGATGGCATCTTTCCAGCCCATCTCATGCATTAATGTTTCGTTGATGAGGGCTGCACCATATTTGTCTGATTCTACTGTAGTAGAAAAATTTCTTCCCTGGCTGATTTTCATATCGAGGGCAGGGATATAATCAGCATCTACCATCAGTTCCTGGGCCATCTTACTGCTGGTGGAGAAAGAACCATCATTTTTCTCAAAGTTAAATCCATGAGCCCCGAGGTCATTGTTGCCAATAGGGTTACCGGCTACGGCTACTGCCAGGATATTGGGGCTTTTGGTAAGCTGGTCTTTAATGGCTGCCACCTGCTTCCTTACCTCGCGGTCGTGGATATGAAAAGTGAGTACCTGGTTCTTATTAAAGCCGAGGTCTTTTTGATTGGCATATTGCATTTGCCGGTAAATGACAATGGAACCGGCAATCATGATCACGGTGACGGTGAACTGGAAAACCACCAGTGATTTTCTGAACAGGATATTGGTTGACAAATTGCCCATTTGTCCTTTCAGGGCAGGAATGGCTTTGAAGCGTGACAGAAAGAGGGCAGGGTAGAGGCCGCTCATACAACCTGTGAGCAGGGCGAAGGCCAGCATCACCAGCAGGGTAGTAAAGGTGCCAAAGCGCCAGATGGTGAGGGTTTTGCCGGACAAGGTGTTGAACAAGGGCAATAATACGGTTGCCAGGAAGAAAGCCAGCATAGCGGCCACCATGGTCATTACGAGGGCTTCTGCAACGAACATGCCGATCAGGTGCCTGCGGCCGGAGCCGATCACTTTGCGCACGCCTACTTCTCTGATACGGGTGGAGGAACGTGCGGTAGACAGGTTGATATAATTAATGACAGCAATGATCAGTATCAGGGCTGCTATGGCTATAAAGATATAAATGCGGGTGATGCTGCTGTTGGCGCTGATCTCCACCTGGAGGTCGGAATGTAAATGGATAGCTGTAAGGGGCTGTAGCTCTATGCGGTAATCGTTTACCTTCATGAGCTTCTGGATGGTTTGTGCTGCCCATTCAGGCATGCGGGCTTCGAGCTTTTTATAGTCGGCACCCTTGTTGAGCAACAGGTAGGTGTAAGAATTAAAATTCTGCCAGTTGTCGGTATAGTTGGCAGGCAATGAACGCAGGCCGCTGAAGCGCAGGTGTGTATTCTCTGGAATGTCTTTTATAACGCCTGTTACGAGGTTGGGGTAATTGTTTGAAAAGTAAACGGTTTGGTTGAGTGCTTTTTGCGGGTCGGAAAACAATTTGCGGGCAAGGCTTTCTGTGAGCACGATGGCTTCGGGCTGGGCAAGGGCAGTGGCTGGGTTACCGCTGATAAAGGGGAAAGAGAAAACCTTAAAGATATTGGCGTCTGCAAAAACGATATCATCGGCCTTGATGGGTTTATTGTTGTAGCTGATGATGCCTCCACCTTCGGGCACAATGCGGGTAGCTTCCTGTATCTCGGGAAAGCTGGCTTTAAGGGCGCCTGCGAAAGGGGCGGAGGTGGATGCCTGGTGCATATTGCCGCCTTCCCATACGGTGTGCTGGGCTACGCGGTAAACGCGGTCAGCATTGCTGTGGAAGCGGTCATAGCTCAGTTCATCGGCTACATACAGGGCGATCAGCCAAAAGGCGGTAAGGCCGATGGCAATGCCGGCAATATTGATGGCTGCATACGTTTTATTGCGTAGCAGGTTGCGGAAGGCAGTTTTGAAATAGTTCCTTAACATATTTACAGTTTAAACTTTCAGGTTAATGGTTACTTGCTTCGATACAAAACAGAAAGCATACCGCCTTTACCTAAGTTGTAAATCAATAGTTTATGTATAAGGTGCTACGAACATGTTCGTTTACAGTACAGAAACCGTTCGTTTTTGATACAAGGTTAACGGCATAAACCGGGGCTTCGACAGGCTCAGTCCCGCAGAGCGGGATAAACTCTGACATTCGTGTCCTAATTCTACGACATTGATCAACTACTCACTCCTCAGGTTCTTTACCGGATTCAACAGGGCGGCTTTAATGGCCTGAAAACTCACTGTTATCAGGGTGATGCAGACTGCCAGCACACCTGCCAGCACAAACATCCACCATTGAATATTGATCCGGTAGGCAAAGTCTTCCAGCCATTTGTTCATTGCCCACCAGGCCAGGGGGGTAGCGATCAGCAGGGCTGCCAATACCAGGTAAATAAATTCCCTGGAGAGCAGGGACACGATGCTTTGCATACTGGCGCCCAACACTTTCCGGATGCTTATTTCTTTGTGGCGACGTTCGGCACTGAAAGCTGCAAGGCCATACAGTCCCAGGCAAGAGATAAAAATGGCCAGCAGGGAAAAGGTCCAGATCAGCGAGGCTGTTTTACGGTCTTCACGGTAGAGGTGGTCAAATTCATCATTCAGGAATTTGTACTCAAATATGGAACCGGGCACCAGTTTCTTATAGATCTTTTCAATGGCTGCCTGTGCAACGGTGGCTTTGCCCGGCACTGTTTTGACCAAAAAAGAAGAGGCATAGGTATTATCATTCTTGATCACCACGGGATCGATCTTTTCGTGCAGGCTTTTGTAATAAAAATCTTTTACCACACCAATTACCACCCCGGTATCGCCACGGCCTACAAAGCGTTGTCCGATCACGGGTTTGCGTATGCCCAGTTCCCGTACAGCTGTTTCGTTGATAATGCAGTTGTGTGCATCGGCTGTGCTGCCGGGTATAAACCAGCGGCCTTCGGCCAGTTGGAGGTTCAGTATCTTACGGAAATTGGTATCGGCACTAAAGAAAGTAATACCGGGATCAAAATCTTTACTCCGTCCATCCCAGTCGCTACCGCCGGAAGAAGAGCTGCGATAATCCAGTACAGTTCCACCGTTCATAATGGACACGTTCTCGATCCCGCTCTGAGAACGGATTGCCTGTTCTATATTTTGGGCCAGTCCCTCTCTTGCGTCTTTCTTAATTTTCATGAGGTCGGACCAGGGAATGGAAAAGGCCAATACCTGGGATTTGTCGTATCGATCGTTTTGCTGGTGGATGAATTGCATTTGACGATAGATGACAATGGTGGCCACGATGAGCACAATGGATATGGTGAACTGGCATACGACCAGTGTTTTTCTAAGTGAGCTATTTTTTACCCGGAAGATGCCGGAGCCTCTGAATACGGCAATGGGTTTGAAGGATGATAGCAACAAAGCGGGGTAAATGCTGGTAAGGAGTACGCTGGCCAGGAAGGTGCTGCCCAGGATAGTCCATAGGGGGCCTGAAAACAAGGGTAAGGTAAATTCTCTTTCTGTAACCTGGTTAAACAGGGGTAGCATCAGTTTAATGACCAGTAAAGTAAAGCCAAGGGACAATACGCTCACCAGGGCTGATTCCAGTACAAACTGCAGGAAGAGGTGCTTTCTGTCGGCGCCTACGATCTTTCGTACACTTACTTCTTTGAGACGGATGGTGGCCCTGGCAGTGGTGAGGTTTACATAATTCATGCAGGCGATCACCAGCAGCAAAATACCCAATACCATAAATATGTTGACCACCTTCCGGTTGCCATGCGCCAGTTGGGAGGATTGCAGGCCGGATTCAAAATGTATATCGGGGAGGGCGGTTAGCTGTACAGCGGTATTGTCCTTGTCCCTGTTCTTTTTGAAAATGGCCCTGAGCCTGGAGGCGGTAGTTTGTGGATTGACAGCGGGGTTTAACTTCACAAAGGTGAGGTAGCTGAAGTTGCCCCATGATTCGTCGTCTTTCCGGGCCCTGGCGTTGGCCTGTTTGGCTGCCAGGGGCATATACAAGTGATAGGTGAAGCTGGAATTGGTAGGGAAGTTGCGCACCACACCTTGTACCTGGTAATCCAGTGTATCAATGTGCACCACCTTGCCTACAGCGTTTTCGGTACCGAAATATTTCTTAGCGGCGCTGGCTGTCAATATCAGGCTAAAGGGATGTCGGTTGAAGTTATCTGCACTGCCGCTGAGGAAATCGTAATGAAATACTTTGAACCAGTTCTCATCGATGTAGGCGGCTGCTTTTTCTTTCACCAATTCATTGTTGATCTGCAGGGCAGGCCCGTCGTAGGTCATGGGACGCAGGCGGGTGAGCAGTTGTATTTCCGGCACCTCAGTTTTGGCTTTTTCTCCCAACATATACGGCGAGGTTTCCCAGGCCCAGGTGCTTGTCTTATCGATGGATATGATGCTCTTAACGCGATAGATGTTTTGTGCCTGGGGATGAAAATTGTCGAAGCTCAATTCATTGCGTACCCACAGGAATATGAATACGGCGGCAGACATACCGATGGTCAATCCCAACAGGTTGATGATGCTGCCTGCCTTGTGCTTGATGAGGTTGCGCCAGGCTGTTTTGAAATAGGTACTGATCATAATGGATAATATTTTGTTTGTATGTCTTTCTTTGAGCAAGCTAATGGTAAATGGCTAGTGGCTAGTGGCAAGTGGCTAGTGTTTTCATCGTCCCACTCGCTACCCGCTATTCACTACGTAAGCTTTTTACTGGATTAGACAATGCAGCTTTGATGGCCTGGAAGCTTACGGTAAAAGCGGCTATCAGCAATACCAGCAGGCCGGCTACACCAAACACCAGCCAGCTTATGCTTACGCGATATGCAAAATCTTCCAACCATTTATTCATCGCCCACCAGGTAGCTGGTACGGTAATGGCAAAAGCAATAAGCACCAGTTTCAAAAATCCTTTCGATACAAGCAGCAACAGCTGTGCTACTGAAGCACCCAATACTTTGCGGATGCCTATTTCTTTCTGGCGTTGCTGGATAGCATGGTACGACAATCCAAACAATCCCATACAAGCCAGCACGATGGCAATGGCTGCAAACAGGTTCATGATCTTGCCCAGGCGGATCTCTGCATTGTACATTTTATTGTAATCCTCATCGAGGAAATGATAATCAAAAGGGCGATGGGGGACCAGGGTTTTCCATTTGGCCTGGAGTGCCTGCACTGTTTGTGGAATATTGTTGCCGGTTACTTTCACCAGTATATTCCTGCCCCACCTTTCAGGAAACAAGACCAGGGGTTGGATGGCCAGGTGCAGGGATTGAAAATGGAAATCCTGTATGACACCTCTTACGGTGCCAGGGCGTGAACCGTCGAGGAACATTTTTTTACCGACGGCTTCCGCAGGTGTCCAGCCTAATGCTTTGGCGGCGGACTCATTCAGGATAAAATGGTAGTTCCTTGCGGTATCATCATCATTCATTACATCGGCTACATCCTGACGGGTAAGGTTTTCACCAGCCACGAGTTTCATGCCCATGGTGTTGATATAATCCTCATCTATAAGGTCGGCTGTTACGGACATGTTATCGGTTTCGGGCATGGTAGAGGAGCGCATATTATAACCGCTCACAATGGATGTAGGGGGATTGCCAGAGCGCGATACGTGTGTGATACCGGGTATGGTTTTGAATTCTTCCTTGAGGGTGTTGAAGGATGCAAGCATTTTGTTGTCCAATGGCATTACCAAAACCTGTTCGCGGTCATAGCCCAGTTTTTTATCCTGGATATAGCGCATTTGCTGATGGATCACAAAAGTGGCGATCACCAGGAAAACGGAAATGCCAAACTGGAAAACGATCAGTGTCTTACGCAACCAGTTGCCGGAGCCATTTTTGTTCAAAGCGCCTTTCAGCACTTTGGCCGGTATGAAGGCAGATAATACGAGGGCGGGATAACTGCCTGCCAGGAAGCTGATACAGACCACAATAAGGACTATAAAGCCTATAATGACAGGCGACAACAAGGATTGGATGGAAAGTTCGGTACCTGCCAATTGATTGAAGGCGGGCAATACGAGCAGTACCACTACTGCACTGAGCAAAACGGCTATGAAGGATAGGAGTAATGATTCGCCAATGAACTGGCGGAAGATCTGTTGCCTTACAGCTCCCACAGCTTTACGGATGCCTACTTCTTTTCCGCGGTCTATAGAGCGGGCTGTGCTGAGATTGATATAAGTAAAGCAGGCAATGGCCAGTATGAGCAATGCTACGCCGGTAAGGATATACAGGTAAGTAATATTGGTATTGGGTTCAAAGCTGTCGAAGGTAGAATGGAGGTGTATCCTGTTGAAGGGATCGAGGGTGAAGTCGATGGATGCATTGGAGCCTGCCATCTCTTTTTTCATAAAAGCGGGCAGGTTGGCCTGCAGGGATTTCATGGCTGCTGTGTTCTTCATCAAGAGGAAGGTGGTGTAATTGGCATTCCACCAGGTTTGCTCCTGGTTGGCCTTCAGGGAAGAGAAGGAGGCCAGGAAGTCAAACTTCATCTGTGAGTTGGCCGGACAGTTTTGCATAACGCCCGTCACCTCAAAAGGCACGGCATCGGCACCTATTTTCAATATTTTACCCAGCGGGTTTTCTGTACCGAAATACTTTTGGGCAGTAGCGGTTGTTAAAATTACTTTATTGAGGCCGGACAGTGCTTCCTTTGGCTGTCCCTGCAATAGTTGAAAAGAAAAGACATCAAAGAAGGTGGAGTCGGCAAACATAAAGCGGTTTTCTTCAAACTGCCTGTCATTCAGGCTCACCACACGTTTGTTCAAGCTCATCCGTACGCCTGTTTCTACCTCGGGAAATGTTCTGGCAAAGACAGGCAAAACCTTGGTGCTGGTAACGCTTACCTTTTTGGAATCGCCACTGGAAAAACGGTATTCCATCAATACGCGGGCGATGCGGTCGCCCTTTTGTTGAAACTTGTCATAGCTGTATTCATGCTGGATATACAGCCCGATGAGCAAACAACAGGAGATACCGGTCATCAATCCCAATACGTTGATAAACGTCATTGTTTTGTTCTTCCACAGATTCCGCCAGGCGGTTTTGAGATAGTTCTTGATCATGGCCTTTATGATATTAGTCTTATATTTCTTGGTTACGATTCTTTTGAAAAGCTTCGAGCCACGAGCTTCGAGCTGCGAGCCCTGTGCTTCGAATGTACTTTACTGTATTCAGCTCGCTGCTCACCGCTTGTTTTCCTACTCACTTCTTAAACTCTTCACGGGATTGCTCAACGCTGCTTTGATGGCCTGAAAACCAATGGTGAAAAGGGTGATCAGGAGGGCGGCCGATCCTGCCAGTACAAATACCCACCAGCTAATGGTGGTACGATAGGCAAAGTCTTCCAGCCATTGGTGCATGAAATACCAGGCTAATGGTGAAGCAATCAAGGAAGAGATCAATACCAGTTTGAGGAAGTCCTTTGATAGCATGGAGGTGATATTGGATATGCTGGCGCCCAGCACTTTCCGGATACCGATCTCCCTGGCGCGCTGCTGCATCATAAAGGCAGCCAGGCCAAAAAGTCCCATGCACGATATGAAAATGGCAATGCCCATGGCGGTGTTCATCAGTTGGGCTGTCTTTTTCTCTTTTTCATAAAATGAAGCGATGGTTTCATCAAAGAAATCCAACGCCAATTTTTTATCGGGATACACTTCCTGCCATGCCTTTTCAATAGCAGCAAGGTTGTTTTTCAGATCCCCCATTTGACGGCCATTGGTAGCCAGCTTTACGCTGATGGTGCGGGCAGCCTTAGCATTGGTTGTAATAAAAAAGGGATTGATGGCTTCATGGAAAGAACGGGAGTAGAAGTCTTCCATTACCCCAACTATGGGACCTCCTTTACCGCCAATGCCTGTTGTAACTATCTGCCCGATAGCATCGGCAGGTTTGCTGTATCCCAGGGCCCGGGCACAATTGGCATTAATGACAAATTCATTAATTGTATCAGACGGGTAGAGGTTGCGGCCTGCCAGTAGTTTAATATCATACAAGGGGAGGTAATCAGCATCTACAAATTCAAAAGAGGAGATCAATTCATTGTCGGTAGTATTGCTGGCAATACTTTTGATGGAAGTGCCTCCGTGTCTTTTGGCTGCCGGTGTTTCTCCATGCAGGCTTATGGCAGATACACCAGACAGTTGTTTGAGTTTTTGCGCCAGTAGCAGCTTTTTCTCCGGCGTTGCTTCTCTGCCGGGTCGCAGGTTTACAATAGCATCTTTGGTGAATCCCAGATCTGTATTCAGCATAAAATGGATCTGCTTACCTACTACGAGGGTGCCAATGATAAATACGAGGGATATGGTAAACTGGAATACGATGAGTGATTTGCGCAGGTAATTCTTGTGGTGTATACGGGGAGCGGCCTGTCCTTTCAAACTGGATACGGGGTTGTAGGCCGACAATACCCTGGCCGGATAAAAACCAGCCAATAAGGTAGTGATGATGGTAACAACCAATAAAAACAGCCAGGTATAGCTGTGGAAGGGGTGCAGCACCACACCTGCAGGAATGAATGACTGGAAAGCTGCCAGCACTGGCTTCAGGAGAAGAGCAGAAAGGGCTACGGCAGCGAGGGTCAATAAAAAGGTTTCACTGAAGAATTGCAGGCGCAGGCTGAAGCGGTTGCTGCCGAGTACCTTGCGTATGCCAATCTCTTTGGACCTTTTGAGGGATTGGGCGGTTGAGAGGTTGATAAAGTTCACTACAGCGATGAGCAGGATGAACAAGGCAATACCCATTAATCCGTACAGGGTAGGGAGGTGCACCTTGCGTGCATACCCATCCTGGTAATTTTCATTGAAGTGAATATCTGATAAGGGCTGTAGTTTCAAGAAACCTTCACCGCGTATATTGTCTTTAAAAAACCGCGGGAACTGTGCTTCTACCTGTGCGGGTGTAACACCATTGGCCAGTTTGACAATGCCCTGTGAATAAAAGTCCCATACGCCCCAGCTATCCATTTCAATGGTGTTCTTCAAAAAGCTATGCTGTACGGTGGGGAAGGAGATAAAGTCTGTAAACCCGAAATCGGTAGAATGAGTCCAGTCCTGCACAATGCCGGATACCTGCATATGAAGGGAATCATTGTAGATCACTTCGCGGCCTATGTATTGAGCTGCGGGCAGTTGTCCAAAGTATTTTTGGGCAGTGGTGGCTGTGAGTACAACTTTGAATGGCTCTTTTAATGCGGTGGCTGCGCTACCTGCCAGCCACTGGTATTGAAATATGTCGAAATAAGGTGCTTCGGCTACAATGACGGGGGAAGGTAAATCACGCAGGGACTCAAATACCTTCGCTTCGCTGCCGGCCTGCGGCACGGTTATTTTGGCGTAATAGTTATAAAAACCAGCCACCTCTTCCAGCCCGGTCATTTGTTCACGTACGCGCATGGGCAGGGGAGAGGGAATATATCCCAATGATTGGGGAGCTTCCTTTTTAAACTGCCTGGAGCCCACAATGCGGTAGATGCGCTCTTTGCCCGGGTGAAAGGTGTCATAATTCAGTTCATGGTTCACAATGAGGAATATGACGAGGCATGCGCTGATGCCCAGGGCAAGGCCGAGGATATTAATACCTGTGTAGGCCTTATTCCTTGCCAGTGCCCGCCATCCTGTTTTAAAAAAGTTGCTGAACATGGATTATGATTTTTGTTATTCGCTTCTTAAACTTTTTACGGGATTCATCAATGCCGCTTTGATAGCCTGGAAACTGATGGTGAAAACAGCTATGAACAGGGCAATGACGCCTGCCATTACAAATACCCATGCATTGATGGTGGTACGATAGGCAAAATCCTGTAGCCACTTGTTCATCACCCACCAGGTAGCAGGGATAGCAATTACAAATGCGATCAGCACGAGGTACAGGAATTCTTTGGATACGAGCAACAGTACCTGTTGTACGGAAGCGCCCAATACTTTCCGCACGCCTATTTCTTTGGTGCGTTGTTCTATGGTATAAGCTACCAGGCCAAATAAGCCGAGGCAGGCAATCACAATAGAGATGATGGCAAATATGGTAAAGATCTGTCCGCTCTTTTCTTCAGCTGTATACAGGGCGGCAAAACGATCATCGAGGAATGTATAGCTGAATGGGGTGGCGGGACTGAAGGCTTCCCATTGTTTTTTTACATCGGCAATGAGGTTCTTGATCTCGGGTGTTTTAACCTTGACCATGATGGCGCCACCATTACGTCCCGGTAGCAGCATGAGGGGGCCGATCTTCTGCCGGGCAGTAGCGAAATGGAAATCCTGCACAACGCCTACAATGGTAAATTCCTGGCGGCCGGAACGTACAATGGTACGGCCAATAGGATTGCCCTTGATGCCAAGTGACTGTACAGCTGTTTCATTGACCAATACGCCTGCAGAGTCGGAAGGGTAATTCTTTGAGAAGTTCCTGCCGGCTGCTATTTTCATATCTAGGGTAGCCAGGTAATCATAATCAATGCGGAAGATACCTGTTTGAATCTCTTTGTGGGGATCATTTTGCTGTAGTGGTTTTGCGTATATCTGTGTACCATCAAACCGGAAATTAGTGGGCACGGCCCAGGAAATGGTAGCATTAACAACACGGTTATCCTCCAGCAGTTTTTGTTTAAAGGCGGATTCATTCTGACCCAGGCCATCATAGGTGTCCTGCAGTATGAGTACCTGTTCTTTGTTGTAACCCAGCTTTTGGTTTTGCATAAAATGCAACTGGCGGTAAACAACGATGGTAGATATGATGAGTGCGGTAGATACTACAAACTGGAAAACGACCAGGCTGCCGCGCAATATGCTGCGGCGGGGCTGTGTTGACAAAGTGCCTTTTAATACTTTGATGGGCTTAAAGGCGGAGAGGAAGAAAGAGGGATAGATGCCTGCGAGGATACCGGTGAACAGGCTTACTCCCAAAATAGCCAGTAAAGAAGTGTATTGCAGGAAGAAGCCAATATGGATATCCTTGCCTGAAAGATGGTTAAAGGCCGGCAACAAGGCATACACAATGGCAAATGCAATTACTGCAGCCAATAAGCTCAAGAGGATGGATTCGGCCAGGAACTGGGCTACCAGCTGGCCTTTTAAAGAGCCCATCACTTTACGGATACCTACTTCTTTGGAGCGCTTGCCGGCGCTGGCAGTAGACAGGTTGGTGAAATTGACGCAGGCCAGCAATAAAATGAACAGGGCCAGGGCGCCAAAGACGTACAGGTAATTAATATCGCCATTGGGTTCCATTTCAAATTTGGTATTGGAACGCAGGTGAATATCTGTCAGCGGTTGCAGGAAAAAGCGAAAGGTGTTCACCGATTTTTGTGCTTCGGCGAGTGATACGCCCATATCGTGCTGTATTTCCGGCACTACGAATTTGGCTACCAACTGCGGCAGTTTGGCTTCCAGTTGTTTGGGATTAGTACCGGGTTTCAGGGTGAGGTAGGTGAAGTGTGATATATTGCTCCAGGTTTCGGCGCGCCGGCGCTGGCTCGACATGCTGATGGCCATGTCAAAATGGAAATGGGAATTGCCGGGTATCTTTTCAAACACACCAGTCACCTTATAAGTTTGACCATCGGAGGCAAGCAGTTTACCGAGTGCCGGTTCTTTGTCGAAATATCTAACAGCGGTAGCTCTGGAGATCACTATAGAAAAAGGATCGGTAAGCGCCGAATTGACATTGCCTTCCGCCAATGGGATGGAAAATGTTTGCAGGAAGTTGGAATCAAGAAAGGCGATCTTTTCTTCCTTAAACTTTTTGTCGTTGTAGTCCATGTACATATAACCGGTACCTGCATACCGGGTAACACTGACGACTTCCGGATAGGCATTTTTGATGCCCGGTCCTACAGCTCCATCCACGATGGGAAAATCGGTGGTGCCTCCATTTTCATCGAGGTGTAAACCAACCCGGTATATCTGGCTGGCATTGGCTGCATAACGGTCGTAGCTCAACTCATCATATACAAAGGCGGCGATGAGCATGAAACAGGCGAGGCCTACAGACAGACCAAATACATTGATAAAGGAGAAGGCCTTATTCTTTACCACATTCCGCCAGGCGATTTTGAAATAGTTCTTGATCACGATGGTAATTTTTGTTAGTTATTCTTATTTAACAGATTTGTGGCTAGTGGTGAATGGTAAGTGGCTAGTGGGCTTCTACTCGCCACTCGCTACTTACCACTTGCTTTTCTCTTTACTCACTTCTCAAACTCTTCACCGGATTGGTCAGCGCTGCTTTAATAGCCTGGAAGCTGATGGTGGCCAGTGCGATGACGAGGGCCGCTATGCCAGCCACAGCAAAGATCCACCAGGCCATCGGTGTTCTGTAGGCAAAGTCGTGCAACCATTTTGTCATGAAATACCAGGCTGCGGGTGCTGCTATAAAGAAGGAGATGATCACCAGTTTCAGGAAATCTTTAGACAAGAGGTTGACAATACTTGCTACTGAAGCACCCATTACTTTGCGCACGCCAATTTCTTTGGTGCGCTGCATGGTACTGTAGGCTGCCAGTCCGAGCAGGCCGAGACAGGAGATAAAGATGGCCAGTACGGAGAAGTTGAAGAAGAGTTTGCCAAATCTTTCTTCGGCGCGGTATTGACGATCAAACAGCTCATCCAGGAACTGGTAGCTATAAGGCCGGTTGGGCATGGTCGATTTCCACTTGCTTTCAATGGCGGCAAGGGTAGCTGGCACATTGCCTGCTGCTATTTTCACTGATACCAGATTGCATCCACCTGGTTCTATGCGCATGGTGAGGGGCTTGATATCCTGTTGCAGGGAACGGAAGTTAAAGTCTTTGATAACGCCCACGATCTTTCCTTCGCGCCCCCATTGTTTGAAGCGCCGGCCAATGGCCTGCTGTGGGGAAGAATAGCCAAACAGTTTTACGGCTGTTTCATTCATCACCATGGCCTGTGTAGTATCGGTGATGAAATCGCCTGAGAAGGCACGGCCTGCCACTACTTTGATATCATATTGCGGAATATAATCGAAGTCTACGAAGTACAGGTCGAGGTTGGCTACCTGAAGGTCTCCTTTGTTGTTCTCAATTTCAGAGTAAGCGCCAGGATTTCCGGTGCCGGGAGCACTGGAAGAAAGGCATACGGACTTAACGGATGGAATGGTTTTAAGTGCCTGTTTGAAAGCATCTTTACCCGGATCGCCTTCGGTAGAAAGGATCACTGTTTGATCTTTATTAAAACCGAGGTCGCGGTTGCGCATAAAGCTCATTTGCCGGTACACGATGATGGTGCCAATGATCAGGGCTATGGAAATACTGAATTGGGCTACTACCAATCCTTTTCTCAACAGCAATCCCCGCACACCGGTAGCAAAACGGCCTTTCAGTACAACGATCGGTTTGAAGGAAGACAATACAAGAGCCGGGTAGGAGCCAGCCAGCAAGCCAATGGCAACGGCTGCCAGGGACAACATACCCACGTATTTCCAATTGCTGAAAATGCCCTCACTTACCTGCTTGGCGGCAAGCTGGTTGAAGAGGGGCAGCAATAAAGCAGCGAGACCCAGTGTGAGGAAGAAAGCGATCAGGCAAATGATCACGGATTCGCTAATGAACTGCCGGATCAATTGTGCTTTACCGGCGCCCGCTACTTTTCGTATGCCTACTTCTTTGGCGCGCTCGGTAGAACGGGCTGTGGTAAGGTTGATAAAGTTGATACAGGCAATGAGCAGTATAAAGATGGCTATGATGGAAAAAATGTACACATTATTGATATTGCCCGATCCCCCGCGGGTGGAGTACAGGTATACATCGCGGAGGGGCTCCAGGAGAATGGTAGCATACATCTGGCTTTGCTGTTCTTCCTTGCCATTGCGTTTTTTTACAAAGGCGGGAAACTTTGCTTCCAATGCTTTGGCATTGGAGCCTGGTTTCAACAGGATAAAAGCCTGGGAGCCATAATTGCCCCATTGGGTATCCAGCCCGGGATTGAACCGGATGGTGAGGGTGCTCATGGATACCAGTATGTCGGCCCTTACCTGGGAGTTCTCGGGCATATCCTTCATCACGCCTTTTACTGTAGCAGGGATGCCATCATTGGTGAAGAGTAAAGTTTGCCCTACGGGATTACTTTTACCAAAGTATTTTTTTGCAGCAGTTTCGGAAAGCACCACGCTCATTTGATCATTGAGCACTTTTTTAGGATCGCCCTGCAGCAGCTTGATATCGAATATTTGAAAGAAGGACGAATCTGCAAAAGCAGCATTTTCTTCCTGGAACTTAATGTCTCCTTTCCTGACCAGCATTCCCTGGTTACTGATACGTACGAAGGCTTCTACTTCGGGAAACTCATCTTTGATATTGGGTGGTACGGCCCAGGCGGGTCCACCAGCCCTGATGACCTCTGAAGGTGTTTTAATATCTGTTACCACCCGGTATATCCGGTCGGCCTTAGTATTAAAAGCATCGTAGGTCAATTCAAACCGTACGTACAGGAAAATGAGGAAGCAGGCGGTCATACCTACGGTAAGCCCCATGATATTGATGAAGGAGAAAACCTTGTGTTTCCACAGGTTTCTGAAAGCGGTTTTAAAATAGTTTCTATACACGATTTAAACTTTTATTGGTTGTTTATTTTCTTAATTGAGATGGAGCTAATGGTTAGTGGTGAATGGCTAGTGCTCATCGCCCCACTAGCTACTTGCCACTGGCCTCTTCCTACTCACTCCGTAAACTCTTCACGGGGTTCATCACGGCTGCTTTGATGGCCTGGAAGCTCACGGTGAGCAGGGCTATCGCCATGGCGCCAAGGCCCGCTATGATAAATATCCACCACGATATAGGTGTACGATATTCATACTGTTGCAGCCACTGGTGCAGCACATACCAGGCTACGGGAATGGCAATGATGCAGGAAATGATGACCAGTGATAAAAAGTCTCTTGACAGTAATCGCCAAATGTTCATCACGGATGCTCCCAGCACTTTACGTACGCCAATCTCTTTGGTGCGTTGTTCTGCCACGAAAGAGGCCAATCCAAATAAACCCAGGCAGGAGATGAAGACGGCGAGAATGGCGAAGAAAGTGGCGAGGTTGCCTATACGTTCTTCGTCTGAAAACTTTTGTGCGTATACCTCATCGGTAAACTTGTATTCAAACGGGCTGCCCGGATTGTATTTTTTGAATACGGGTTCCATCTTCGCCAGGGCTTCCCGTACGGGTACGGTGGATTTGATGCGTATGGTAATCACATTGGTCCATCCATAATCCAGGCAAAAAACTGTAGGTTTCACGGGGGTGTAGGGCGATTCCATGATCATGTCTTTTACCACGCCTACTACCACGCGGTCTTTGTCGTTCCACTTAATGATCTGGCCCACGGGGTTTTTGAATCCGGTAAGTTTTACACCGGCTTCATTCAGTATGAGGTTGCCGGTATCGGCGCCATAGTTCCTGGAAAAGTCGCGCCCTTCTTTTATCTGCCAGCCGATGGTCTTGCCGAAATCGTGCGTTACAGCTACGGTACCAAAGAGGGGTACGGCGTTGGGATCTTTTCCTTTCCACTCAAAACCGATCTGGTTGCTCCATACGTTGGTAGAGGGGCTGGATGATTCGGCCATGTTCTCTACGGCGCCGGTTTGTAACAGGTCGGACCGGAGCGCGTCGTAGTGACCAGACAGTTCAGGGGTATTGATAAACACAGAGAGGAGTCCTTCACGGGTATAACCTACAGGGCGGCTTTTGGCGTACTGTATTTGCCTGAATACAATGATGGTGCCTATGATGAGGGCAATGGATACGGTGAACTGTATTACCACCAGTATTTTGCGCGGCAAGGCTGCAAAGCGCCCGGTACGGAAGGTGCCCTTCAGTACTTTCACGGGTTCAAAACGCGAGAGGTAGAAGGCGGGATAGCTGCCTGATACCAGGCCGGTGAATACAGTAAAAAGTAATGCCAGCAGCCAGAAGAGTGGATTACCCCATGGCATACTCATTTCTTTATCGGCCAGGCCATTGAAGAAGGACAGTGATAGCAGGGTGAGGCCAATGGCCAGGATGAAAGCGATGAAGGCTACGATCACGGATTCTCCAAGGAACTGTGCTATCAACTGGCCGCGCAGGGAGCCCATTGTTTTACGGATACCTACTTCCCGTGCCCGTTTTTCGCTTCTGGCTGTAGAGAGGTTCATGAAGTTGATACAGGCCAGCAATAATACAAATACACCAATAATACCAAACAGCCATACAAATGTTATGCGGCCGCCATCTTTTTTACCATTGGTAAATTTGCTATAGAGCCGCCAGTTGCTCATGGGATGCAATACAGCGTGTTCATCACCTTCCCTTACGTGCTGTTTGGCTATATCCTTGATCCTGGCCGTTGTTTTATCAAAATCAACGTGGTCGTTGAGTTGTACGAATAATTGCCAGGAATGATTATCCCATTGGGTAAGGCTATTCTTCAACCAGGGTTCTGTGGTGATGTATTTGTCCCAGGAGATCAGGAGTTTGGTATCGAATAAAGTGGTGTTGCGGGGAAAGTCTTCAAATACACCGGCTACCTTCATGTCATACTGGTTATCGAATTTCACCACTTTGCCTATTGGGTCGGCATCGCCGAAAAGTGCCTGGGCTACGGACTGGGAGAGCAGGGCAGAGGAGGGATCTTTTAAAGCATCCTGGCTCCCTTTTAGCATATTCAGGGCAAACATGGAGGGGAATTCGGGCTGTACCCACATGCCGGCTTTGTTGATCTTTTTATCGCCTACGGCGAGGATATGATCAAAATTCCAGGAAGCCAGTGATACGTTTTTAAAGTCGTTGGTATACTTGGTACGTAATTCTATACCTAAAGGGATGGATACAGCTGAACCGGTACCGGTTTCGCCATTGAAGGTTTGCGTAGTCATCACCTGCGCCAGCCGGTCGTGATTGCGGTGGTATCCGTTGAACGACAATTCATCCCATATCCACAACCCGATCAATAAGGCAATAGCCATACCGGTAGCAAGGCCAAGAATATTGATCAACGAATACATCTTGCCTTTAAGCAGGTTGCGGAACGCGATGGTGAAATAATTCTTGATCAAAATAAAATGATTTGACGTTTTCGGTATGTGTTTATCGTTCTCTTCAACAGCTTCGAGCAACGAGCTTCGAGTTGCGAGCTCGGTGCTTCGAATAGGTTTACTATATTTAGCTCGCTGCTCGTAGCTCACAGCTCGCCGCTTGTTTTCTATTCGCTTCGCAAAGCATTCACCGGGTTCTTCAGTGCCGCTCTCACGGATTGCAGGCTGAGTGTAATGAATGCGATCAGTAAGGCGAGTACACCTGCTACTGCAAATACCCACCAGGAAATATTGATCCGGTAGTAAAATGACTGAAGCCAGCTGTTCATGGCATACCAGGCAATGGGAGAGGCAATAACAATAGCAACCAGTACCAGTACGAGGAAGTCTTTGGATACCAGTCCCACGATGTGGGGTACACTGGCGCCAAGGACCTTGCGGATGCCGATCTCTTTGGTACGTTGCAGGATAACCAGCAGGGCAATGGCAAAGAGGCCCATGCAGGAAATGAGGATGGCCAGTACGGCACCACTCATAAATATTTTGGATAAGCGTGTTTCTTTGTTGTAGGTACGGTCGGTATTCTCATCAAGGAAAGAACCAAGGAAGGGCGCTTTGGGGTTTACTTCCTTCCAGGCATTTTTGATGACTTCCATCGATGCCGGCAGGTTGTCGGGCTGCACCCGTACGAAGATGTAAGTTACCGGCCAGTTGGGGCGCACTACCATGGTAAGGGGAGCCAGCTCACGGTGCAGGGATTTGAAATGGAAATCTTTCACCACGCCCAATACCTTTAACTGGCCACCATCCAGGGCCAGTGTTGCTGTGAGCGGATCTTTTTCACCCAGTTGCCGGGCCATGGTCTCATTGATGAGTACTCCGGTGGTGTCCATGCCATAGCTGCGGGAAAAGTCGCGGCCCGAGAGCAACTTGATATCCATTGTTTTCAGGTAATCATAATCTATGCGGAGCCAATGGGTTCTTACCTCTTTGTTCTTATAGTCGAAGCCCATCATAGAGGTGGTGGAAGAACCATCACGTCCGCGGCCTATATTCATATCGGTACCAGTAACGCTTACGATGCGGGGTTCGCGGGCAAGGCGGTCACGCATCAGGCCAAGGGCCTTTTCGCTGTCCATAGTACCACCAATAGGCAGGCTGATCACCTGCTGTTTATTGTAGCCCAGTGGTTTGGTGCGCAGGTAATTGATCTGCTGCCAAACGATCATGGTACAAATGATGAGTAGAGAAGACAATACAAACTGCACAACCATCAGGGTATTGCGCACGCGGTTTGATTTGCCCACGGGCAATTTGCCTTTTACGGTCATAATCGTATTGAATGCCGATACCATCCAGGCAGGGTAGCCACCGGCAAAAAGGGTAACGAGTAGAAAGCCTCCCAGTATATATGCAATGATCAGGGGCGAACGCAGCATATTGACGGATAGTGACTGGTAAAATACCTGCTTATAATAAGGCAACAGGAGGTAAGCAATCAAAAGTCCCGCTACCAGGGCAAAGAGACTTACGATCAAGGCCTCACCCCAAAATTGGGTGATGAGCTGCCAGCGCATAGCGCCCATTACTTTGCGGATACCTATTTCCTTGGAGCGGGTAAAGGAACGGGCCAGGGAGAGGTTCACAAAGTTGACACAAGCTATAAATAAGATAAAGCCGCTGATGATCAGCAGCATGTATGCATAGAATTTACTGGCCCCTGCGCCGGTGCCACTAACTTCGGTGAAGTGGATATCGGTGAAGGGAATGGTTTTCAGTCTTACCAGTTCGCCCGTTTTGTCGGGCAGGGCGCCATCGCGTTTCAGGCTGGTAAGCTTTTCGGTATAGTATTTATGGATAAAAGACGGGGTCTGCTTTTCGAAAGCCGCCTGTTTCACATCGTCTTTCAATTGTATAAACACCTCATGGTTATCCGAATCCCAGGTATTTTGTAATGCCTGGTAATCGTGGAAATGTTCAAACCGGGCGAGGATGTCGAAGGTAAAGCTCGAGTTGTTGGGGAAATCGCTGGTGACGGCTGTTACAGTAAAGGAATTCCAGGTGTTGCCCGCTTTCATCTCGATGGTCTTACCGATGGGGTCTTCCTTATCGAACAATACGGCTGCACAATGGGCAGTGATCACAATATCGTTGAGATTACCCATGGGCGTGCTGGTATTGCCGGCCGTGATGGGGAAGGTGAACATGCGCAGGAAGTCGGGGTCTACCGCACGGACATTGAGGTCCACCTCCTTGTTGTTGTACCGTATCATATCGGTAGCGCTGCTGCCAAAACGGGTGATGTACTTAATAGCCGGGTACTCGGCCTTTAATGCCGGGGCGAGGGGCACGGGCATGGTAGAGCTGGTCTCTTCGCCTTTGGCATGTTGCTCTTGAAAATAGAGCTGGTACAGGTTCTTTTTGTGCTCATGAAACTGATCATACGACAGCTCATGGTAAGCTGTAAGGGAAAGGAGCAGGGATGCTGCAAACGCAATGGCCATACCAAAGATGACAATCACGGCAAACATTTTGTGTTTCCAGAGATTGCGCCATGCGATCTTGATGTAGTTGCTAAACATAATCTTCTGATTGGTTAGGTAAAGAACTTATTGACTGAGGGTGGTATGGCCAATATAGGATGAAATGGATCTTACTTACCGGCGTCGTCGGGTATATTGAGGGAGTCCATGATATGCTTTGCCATGGCTTCCCGCCCGGCCTTGTCTAAACCGGCTACGTTATATTCTTTTTTAAAATCCTGAACTTCCCTGCCGTTGATCTTTGCATATACTTTGATCTGCATGGTATTGCCCTGGTAAGAAACGGATTTTTTTATCGTGGTGCCCCGGTCGCAACCGGCAATAGCCATCATTATAATGGCTATGAGCAACACGGAAAGGGATTGTTTATGCATATCTGTTGGTATAAAGAATGGTGTTTTTGGCAGGGGACAGCTGCGCAAAACGTTTTTGTTTGGGTGGTTTCGGTGGTTTTGGCGGCGCCGGCGGCGGTGATGGCGGGGTATTGGGTATGCCCAATGAATCCATGATATGGTTTACCAATGCCTCTTTATCAGCTTTGCTCATGCCTGCGATGGGGAACGACTGCTTATACTTTTGTATAAGCTTGCCATCGATGCTATACGACAGTTTTATGTGCATTGTTTTACCGTCGTCGTTCACATTCTTATGGATGCTGGTATCGGCTCCGGTATTTTGACCCATCACGCCGAGTGAGCAACCTGCGAGGAAAAGAATAAAGGCTATTTTTTTCATTGTCTCGATATATAATGATCAAAATCTGTTATCCGGACCCAGTAATCAATAATTATTAATTAATAATTATTGATTACTGGCTTATTGTATTTAGCTCGCTGCTCGTAGCTCACAGCTCGCCGCTTGTCTTTACTCACTTCTCAAACTCTTCACCGGGTTGGCTGTAGCTGCTTTGAAAGCCTGAATGCCAATGGTGGCCAATGCTATGACTACTGCAATAATACCGGCTGCCAGGAATATCCACCAGGGCATATTGCTTCGATACGCAAAATCCTGTAACCAACTGTTCATAGCATACCATGCAATGGGAAATGCAATGACGGTAGCAATAGCCACCAGTTTCAGGAAGTCTTTGGACAGGAGGGTTACAATGCTGGTAACGGAAGCGCCAATTACTTTGCGGATACCAATTTCTTTGATCCGCTGGGTGATGGAGAAGGCCGACAGGCCAAATAATCCCAGGCAGGCAATTGCAATGGCAATGCAGGCAAAGATGGTAAAGATGGTTCCCTGTCTTTGCTCTGATTTATACAAATTATCAAAGCGCTCATCCAGGAAGGTATACTCGAAAGGTGTTTCCGGTAAGAATTGCTTCCAGGTATTTTCGATATGGGCAATGGCGGCTGTCATATTGTTGCCGGTCACCTTTACGGATATCCTGGCATAAGAGCCATTGCCTTTAGGGATTCCCATCACCAGGGGGATGATGCGCTGGTGCAGGGATTCAAAATGGAAATCATTGAATACGCCAATGATCTTTCCTCTGTCGCCACCGTAGCTGAAATTTTTACCAATGGCAGCTTCGGCAGAAGGCAGGCCCATGGCCTGTACAGCTGCCTGGTTGACCATATAGGCGGAAGTATCCAGCCCGTAATCGCGGGAGAAAGCCCGTCCCGCTACTACCTTTACTCCATAGGTGCCAATGAAATCCTGGTCAGTGGCCAGGCCTTTGATATCGCTGGCGATAGGGGCCAGTGAGTCGCCCCGCTCCAGGGAAGCGCCCTGGGAGTCCAACAGGCGGCCTGTGGGAATACGGGAAGAGCGGGTAGTATTTTTAATACTGCTATTGGTCAGTAAGGCTGTACGGAAAGCATCGAAGCGATCATTGAGGCCATCGTTGTAAGACATGGTCACAATATGTTCCCTGTCGAAGCCCAATGATTTCTGCTGCATGTACTGTAGCTGACGGAATACTACAGCGGTACAGATAATGAGCATGATGGAGATGGAAAACTGTGTGGTAACCAGTACCTGGCGGAAAGAGATATTGGCTCCGCCTGTTTTCATGAATCCTTTCAATACTTTAACGGGCCGGAATGACGACATGAACAGGGCAGGGTAGATACCGGCGAGGGTGCCTACCAGGAAGGGTGCTATCAATACCGGCAACAGTATTTGCCACCGGTACAAAGAGGTGATGGAAAGTGTTTGTCCCGATAATTTATTGAGGAAGGGAATTAATTGCCAGGTGAGCAGAAATGCCAGCAGCATGGCCATCCAGGTGATGAGGGTGGACTCGCTGAGGAACTGGAAAATAAGTTCTTTTCTTTCGGCGCCTACCACCTTGCGGATGCCTATTTCGCGTGCGCGCAATACGGAACGTGCGGTAGACAGGTTCATGTAGTTGATGCAGGCGATGAGTAATATAAATAAAGCAATGGCGGAGAATATATAGACCCGTTTGATATCGCCATTCTCGTCTAATTCCGAATCAAGGTGAGAGTGCAAATGGATATCGGTGAGCTTTTGCAGGTAAAGTTGTGTCCAGCGGGAGGCTTTTATAGCATCGCCGGCTTCTGACATGTGCCTGTCGAGGAATGCGGGAAACTGGGCTTCCAGTTTATGCGCATCATAGTTGGACGGTAACAGCAGGTAAGTATAAAAAGCATTGTTGCCCCAATTGGTGCGCAGGTTCTTTTCTCCATAAATGGTAGAATCCTTCAGGGTATTGAAGGATACAAGCAGGTTGGGATGAAAATGGGCATTGGAGGGCAGGGGCTTAAAAATACCGGTGACCTTAAAACTAAACCGGTTGTCGAGCCGGATCATTTTGTTCATCGGGTCTTCCTTTCCAAAATACTTTTGGGCCAGCTCTTCTGTCAGCATCACCGTGTTGGGATCTTTCAGGGCACTGGTTTTATCGCCGCTGCTTACCTGTACGGTGAAGAGGTTGAAGAATTGCTCATCGGCAAAAATAACATCGCGTTCGTTGAATACTTTATCCTGGTAGCGAAGCGTCATGGAACCTGCCGGCAGTATCCGGGTGATCTTCTCTATCTCCTTGAAATCATTTTGCAGTAAAGGAGCAAAGGGGGGGGCTACGGCGCCCAGGTGCAGGTTGGTGACACCTGTTTCGGAATTTCTGAACAGGCGGGTCACACGGTAAGTGCGATCAGCCTTGTCATTATACTTATCATAGCTTAGCTCATGAAGTATATAGACAAAGATGAGTAAACAGCAGGTAAAGCCTACGGTTAGGCCAAAAAGGTTCGTGAAGAAGATAAACCTGTATTTGAGCAGGCTGCGAAACGCTATCTTCAGGTAATTGTAGATCATGGCTATGTTTTAAAGCTGTGAGCTGTGAGCTACGAGCTGCGAGCAAATACAGGCAAGAGACCCTTTCAAAGCAAAGGGCTCGAAGCTCGTAGCTCGGGGCTCGAAGCTGGCTGTTAAACCATTATATTCTCCAGTACAGCCTGTCCATCCAGCATACGGATAATGCGATGGCTGTAACGTGCATCATGCTCAGAGTGGGTAACCATCACGATGGTAGTACCTTGCTCATTGAGGTCGGTAAGCAGTGCCATTACTTCATTGCCATTGGAGGAATCCAGGTTTCCTGTAGGCTCATCCGCGAGGATCAGCTTGGGATTGTTTACTACTGCGCGGGCTACGGCAACACGCTGTTGCTGACCACCAGACAGTTGTTGTGGATAGTGATTGCGGCGATGCATGATCTGCATTTTGTCGAGTGCTTCTTCCACACGCTTTTTGCGGTCGGCAGATTTAACGCCGGTATAGATCAGTGGTAATTCTACGTTTTCAAATACGGTAAGCTCATCGATCAGGTTAAAGCTTTGGAATACAAAACCGATGTTGTGCTTACGCAGGTCGGCACGTTTGCGTTCATTGAAATGGGCGATCTCCTGGCCATTGAATACGAAGCTGCCTGCATCGGGATCGTCCAGCAGGCCGAGGATGTTGAGTAAGGTAGATTTACCGCAACCGGAGGGGCCCATCACGGCTACGAATTCTCCTTCTTTTACTTCAATGGAGAGTTTATTCAACGCCACAGTTTCTACTTCTTCTGTACGGTAGACTTTCTCGAGGTCTGTGATCTTGATCATGTTATTTGTTTTGTTTGTTTGTCCGGACAACGGGCTCCGGAAAAGAATATGACTAGTTCATAAATATTATACTGTATCCGGGCAGGTATTCGGTGATCGACGCCTCCTGTGCACCTGCTTCGGTATTGCTCTTTTCCATAGGCAGCAAGGCGCTACCTGTGCAGTTTTTCAATGCATCGCAGGTACAGTTGCCTGAATTCTTGTTAGAAGAAGCGCCCAGGGTGCAGCAAAGCAGCAGTAGGAGGGCGTAGGTGATCTTGATTTTCATGACGTTTGATTATGTGAGTTGTCAGTGGTGAATTGTGAGTGCTATACTTCGGTCTTCCTGCTAAATGGCGGCCTCTAGCTGGCGGCGGTCACTTTCTCACGGTTCACTTTTGACGTTTCACAGTTGATATAAGTTACTCTGTTTATTATCTATTTTTTTACACTCAAAACTCACTATTCACTACTCGCAATTTTACTCTTTCTTCAGCACCAGTTCCTGCATATCTCCATAGTTCTCATAGCTGGAGGTAACTACTTTGTCGCCGGGTTTCAGGCCTTCCATTACTTCAAAGTAATCGGGACTTTGACGGCCCAGGGTGATATTCACCTTATAGGCGGTATTGCCACTCTCACTTACCTTGAAGATCCAGTTACCACCGGTTTGTTGGTAGAAACCACCTTTGGCCAGGAGGATTGCTTCTGATTCATCACTCAGCGCCAGGCGTATCTGCAGGGTTTGACCACGGCGGATGCCTTTGGGGATATCGCCTACAAACAGCATATCTACCTGGAAGCGGCCGGCTGTTATCTGAGAATATACTTTGACAATGCGGAGCTTATAAGATTTGTTGGCAAAATCGAAGGTGCCGGTCAGTTCGTTGTAGATGCGTGACAGGTAGTGCTCGTCAATATCGGCCCTTACTTTAAATCCACTCAATACGTCGATCTGGCCAAGGCGCTCACCTTTATTCTTGTTTTGACCCAATTCTGCATCCAGAGAGGTCAACTGACCGTCTACCGGTGATCTTACGATCAGGTCGCCTACTTTTTGGCGGGTGAGGTCCAGCGCATTCTGTGAACCTACGTACAACTGGCGGGCCTGTGTGATCTGCTGGTTGGTGGATACGGAGTCCTGGCGCAGGATCTCGGCGGTCAGTTTCCGCTTTTGAACCTGGTAGTTGTAAGTATTTTCAGACTGGCGGAATTCCTGTTCGCCAATTACTTTCTGAGCAAAGAGCTTTTTATTCAGGTTGTACACGCGCTCAGCTTCTTTCAGGCTGTTTTCCACATCCGTCATCTGGTTGAGCTTGCTGACAGTATTTTGCTGGGCGTTGTTGTTGGCGATCTGCATTTGGGTAAGCAGGTTGTACACCGATGTTTCCTGGTTTACCAGGTTGAGGGCCAGGTCGGCGTTGGACAGGCGCAGGATGGGCTGGCCTTTTTTCATGACTGTTCCATCTTCTACATACTTTTCTTCCACCCGGCCACCTTCTGTGGCATCCAGGTAAATAGTGGTGATAGGCATTACCACGCCATTAATGGGAATGGTTTCCTGGAAGGCGCTTTTCTTTACTTCACTGATGGTAATGCGTTCTGTATCTACATTCAGGCGTTTTTTGCCGGAAGTGAAATAAATACTGGCTGCAATCAAACCTGCCAGGGCTACGATGCCTCCGATGGTCAGTAATTTCTTGGTTGTCCACTTCTTTTTGGCAATGACTCTATCCACGGTATAAACTTTTAGAATTTTAGCTTTTTTAAAAAAAGCCATCCGGCTGGCTGATGGCCGGATGGCCACAATAACAATCACATGAGAAATACCTAATTGCCGAACTATGAAAGCAACAACGTGCCAGAATGCAATGCCTATGATTTCCAGAACCTTAGCCCGCTGATATGTACGAATCTGTTCGTTACCGCTACAACTACTGTCCGCTTTCGATACAGTTGGCTTTGGCCCTTCATTTTGCGTAAAAAATTGTTTGCCATGCCTTTGTATTTATGGTATAATTGTAGTTGGGTTTTGTTGCATCCAACTCAATATTTATTTTTTCCAATTATGTTACTTAAAAATGCCAGTGTTTTAATTATAGATGATGATACCGATGTTTTGACAGCCGTAAGGCTGTTGTTGAAGACGGAGGCAAAGGAAGTGGTGACAGAAAAGAACCCTGAAAACCTGCGATGGCTGTTATCCAAACAAACTTTTGATGTGATTTTGCTGGATATGAACTTCACCAGCTCCATTAATACGGGCAATGAAGGGCTTTTTTGGCTCAATAAAGTGAAGGAATTCAAGTCGGAGGCCTCGGTGATCATGATCACGGCCTATGGGGATATTGACCTGGCGGTGCGCTCCCTCAAGGATGGTGCTGCCGATTTTGTGGTGAAACCCTGGCACAATGAAAAGCTGATCACTACCATTAAGGATGCCCTGAAACGCAAGGGCACAGGTAAAACGGCTGCCGGACCCTCCATCAACAATGATTCCATCATAGGGAAGGAATTGCTGGGCGAGTCGGAGATCATGCAGGATATCTTCTATAAGATCGAGAAAATTGCTCCTACCGATGCCAATATCCTCATCCTGGGGGAGAATGGTACGGGTAAAGACCTGATAGCCAAAGCTATTCACCAACAATCACTGCGTGCGGATAAGTCTTACGTAAAGGTGGATGTGGGTGCTTTGACGGAAAGCCTGTTTGAAAGTGAACTGTTTGGTCATAAAAAAGGAGCTTTCACCGATGCACGGGAAGACAGGGTGGGGCGCTTTGAAGCAGCCAACAATGGCACCCTGTTCCTGGATGAGATCGGCAATATCTCCCTGCACCAGCAGGCCAAGTTATTGAGCGTACTGCAAAACCGGCAGGTGACCCGCCTGGGCACCAACGATGCCGTGCCTATTAATATCAGGTTGATCTGCGCTACCAATGTGCCTTTGGCCGAATTGGCCAATGAGAACCGTTTCCGGAAAGATTTGATCTACCGGATCAATACGGTGGAGATCATGGTGCCGCCTTTACGCAAACGGGAAAACGATATTATTCTGCTGGCCAAACATTTCAGCAGGATCTACAGCAATAAATACCTGAAGCCGGTACTGGAATTTGACACCAAGGCCATGGATAAGTTGCTCCAATACCATTATCCCGGTAATATTCGCGAACTTCAATATACTATTGAAAGGGCGGTGATCATGGCTGATGGAAATGTGCTGCAATCTACTGACCTCATCTTTTCACCGATTGAATCTTCCATCGTGGTAGATTCGGAGCCGGATGAGCTCAAACTGAGTTCGGTGGAGAAGAATACTATCCTGCGGGTGATCGAAAAGCACAATGGCAATATCACCAAAGCGGCGAAAGAACTGGGACTAACGAGAACAGCGTTGTACAGAAGGCTTAGTAAATATGATATTTAGAATATTAATATGGATTTCAGAAACATAGAATGGCGTATACTGAGCCGGGTATTTTTATTGCTGGTGACCTTAACTGCTACTGCTTTCCTGATCGTGAACCAGCTGTTTATTTACCTGGTGATCATGTTGCCGGTGATCATTTACCAGGTGATAGAGTTTTATCGTTTTCAGCGCAAGGCGCACGATGAGCTGGATCAGTTTGTAGAGTCTGTGCACTACCGTGATTTTTCCCGTTATTTTGATGTAAAGCATGCCCCGGTGGAGTTGCAACCCCTCCGTAAAGGATTTAATGAGATCAACTCCACATTCAAAGTAATCAGTAAAGAGAAGGAAACGCAATACCAGTACCTGCAGAAGATCCTCGAATTGATCGATACAGGTATCCTGATGTTCAAAGAAGAGGGGGGAGAAGTGGTATGGATGAACGAGGCGCTGAAAAGGATGCTGGCCCTGCCTTACCTTAAGACCATCCATTCTTTGTCTAAGCGCGATGGTGATCTGTATCGCCAGGTATTGGTCTTAAAGCCCGGTGATAGCAAGATTGCTACAGCCCATCCGGATAAGAATGCAATGAAAATATTGTTGTCGGCCACTGCTTTCCAAACAGAAGGGCTCAAATATAAGCTCATTGCATTTCAGAATGTAAATGAAGCATTGGATGAAACAGAATCCAAAGCCTGGCAAAAGCTGTTGAGTGTAATGACGCATGAGATCATGAATTCCATTGCGCCGATTTCTTCCCTGGCCGCTACTTTGAAATTGCGCTTGCAGGAATCCGTAGGGTCGATGGATAACAGGGCGGGACAGATGGATGATCTTGAATTAGGTATCGATACGATCAAGAGAAGGAGTGAGGGGCTGCTGAAGTTTGCAGAGACTTACCGTAACCTCAATAAGATCACCGCGCCTAATGTAAAGAAAGTGTATGTGCGCGATCTGTTTGAGAACCTGCACCAGTTGATGGAACCTACGCTGAGCCAGAAGAATATCGAGATGGAGATCATCCTCAAAGATCCAGATCTCATACTGGAAGCTGATACCAGCCTGGTAGAGCAGGTGTTGATCAACCTGGTGGTGAATGCCATGGAAGCAGTGAAGGACCAGGCCGAACCAAGAATTATTTTATCTTCTTACCTGGCCTCCAACCGTAAAACGGTGATCAAGGTGGCCGATAACGGCATTGGTATGCCGGAAGAACTCATTGATAAGATCTTCATTCCTTTCTTCAGTACCAAAAAGAGCGGCAGCGGTATCGGTCTTAGCTTATGTAAGCAGATCATGATGCTGCACCGCGGTCATATCCATGTGAACTCCGTGGAAGGAGAGGGTACTGCGTTTGTGCTGCAATTTTAAGATGGCAATCGGCAATCGGCAGTCGACAATCGGCAATGCGTCCCGCTCCACGAGAACAGGCTTTGCTTCGACTTATATAAACCAGCAGATAAAAAACTAAACAGGATATGAAACAGATTGAACCATACGTAAACGTTAGCGAGGCAATCAGTTCTTTAGATAATGGAGGACGATTTTACAATCTATTTACTCATGCAGAAGATGGTATTATTGCGCAGTCCGAAGTAGCGAAAGTGGGCGGATTATTTAATGAAAAGCAAAAGGTGGTCCTTTTCCTGGAATTGTCTGTTTCCAAACTGGATGCAAGTGCTAAAGCTGCTCTTATTTCAAAGCTGGATGACAGCTTACAAGCCAGTTATCAAAAATATAAACCCCAGGATCTATTGCCTTCTGAAGCGAATAGCAAGGGGATTATTTCCGCCAATGCCATCATCACCGGGTTTCCTAAAATGGTGGATTCCAAATCTGATTTTACAGGTCTTATACTCATTCCAATAATGACGGGCAAAGCGATGACCTTTGTTCCGGTACCGATCATAGAGAAATACGATATCTATGAAATAAGGGATGAAGCATCCTCCGACACTTTCCTGATTGCCCATGCTAAAGATGCTGATAAGCTACCTGAACAGAAAATTAAAGTAGCCGGCGTTTTGAAGGAATTAAAGATGAAAAAGGACGACGATAGCAGCCTTAAAAAGTTTCTGGAGATCAATTACTTCCTGCATTTGGATTAAACTATACCGCATCAATCATTAAGAGGTGACACTTTTTCCCGCGTCGAAAAGGGAAAGGTGTCACCTTTTCTGTGTAAGGCGAGGATATTGCGTTTGCGTTGCAATTTTAAGATGGCAATGGGCAGTGGGTTTACCGGTTCCTTGCAGCATATTCATAGAAAGTAGACCCGGAGTCCATGAAAAAGCCTACCAGAGTCCATGTAGTAGTGTTTCTAATTATACGAGTGTGGTGTTTTTTAGTTTTACTGGGATGAAGATTTTTTCAGGATGATAATGAACGAAATCAATTATGCTGTGTTTATTGGATTTTTATTATTTAGGGACCTACCATTAGACATTCAATTATGGCAACCTATACATCCACCATCAGCACAAAAGCACCTGCACAAAAAGTGTTTGATGCGCTTACTCAACCCGAACTGGTAATGCAATGGCAATATGGAAAGCTGTTGATTACCGACTGGCAGGTGGGCGGCGCCATCCGTTTCAGTGCTGAATATGAAGGAAGAACCCTGGAGCAATGGGGTACCGTATTGGACCTGCGCCCCAACGAATTGGTGAAATACAATTTATTCACGCCCCGGCCCAACCAGGAAGACAGGATCGAAAATTATACCATCACGAGTTATGTGCTCACCCGGGAAAATGACATTACATATATCCAGCTCATACAGGAAGACAACCGGGAGGAGGTCTTTGCTCCTCAGTCGCTGAAAGGCATCCTGGTAGCGCTTAGGGATATTGCGGAAGCGGATGGAGGAGTGGAGCTTATTACTAAATAAATCAGTGATTGACTTTGCCGACCTGCCGGCGTGCGTGACTGCCTGCTCTTTTGGTTTCAATAAACAGTACGATGGCGATGCCGAATGTGTAGGCGACCAGGTCTATCCATTGAAAATAGTTGCCAATGATGGTCATAGCCACCGGGGAATGCTCCAGGCCAAGACGATGCCCGATCTGGAAGTATTGTAACGTTTCTATCAGGTAAGCAAAGAGCAATACAGCGATGGCGGTTGGGACTACCGGCGTTTTCAGGAAGGACTTTACCAGGCAATACAGCAATATCACCACCAGTACATCTCCTACGTAGGGGCGGATAATCGGATCATGTGCATACAGGGCTATCAGCACTTCCACAACAAAAAATAGCAGGGCCAGCAGGAAATATCTTTTATTGAATTGGAACATGGAGTGGGGAAGTTTACAAACGGTTAACGCAAAAATATTGAACTTTGCAATGAATTTCCAAAATCTATACATATGACAACTGACCAAATCAAGGCGGTGGTGCTCCGCTTCAACAGGGAGTTTCTCGAAAAGAACAATGTGGACGTATTGAAAGAACTGGTGGCTGATAATTTTGTGAACCATACGGCTGCACCCGGCGTGGCAAAAGATGTAAGCGGACTAATCCATTATATTGGCATGCTGCACCAGGGGTTTCCCGATCTGCGTATTGAGATCCACGACATGATAGCGGAGGGCGACCTGGTTGCCACCCGCAAAACCTTCCACGCCACCCACCTGGGCGAGATCATGGGCCATGCGCCTACCGGCAAAAAAGTAACCTTCAACGTAATGGATTTTGTACGCGTGAAAGATGGCCAATACGTAGAGCACTGGGGCCGAAATGATGTGATGCAGGTAATTCAACAATTGTAAGATCAATTAAGGCGCATGGATAGTTTACTAAAGCATATTGAAAAGCTTATTACGCTTAGTAAAGATGACCGGCAATTATTGCGTGACGCAGTCAAAGAGCGCAGGCTGCTGAGAAAGCAATTCCTGGTGCAGGAAGGTAATGCCAGCAAATATGAAAACTTTGTGGTGGAAGGCTGCCTGCGTACTTTTTATGTGGATGCAAAAGGAGGAGATCATACCCTTAGTTTTTCTATAGAGGACTGGTGGGCCAATGACCTGGAAAGTTTCCTGCAAGAGACGCCGTCTCAATGGAACATTGAAGCATTAGAGCCCACCAGGGTGCTCTCTATTGAAAAACAACAGTTGGAAACCCTGTACCGCCAGGTACCTGCCCTGGAGCGCTTTTTCAGGATACTGCACCAGCAGGCTTTCATTGCACAAACCAACCGGATATTGTGGAGCATCAGCATGGCAGGTGCTGAACGCTATGAAACTTTCCTGGCAAAATATCCTTCCATCGCACAGCGGGTGCCGCAAAAATATATCGCCTCCTACCTGGGTATTACGCCTGTTTTTCTAAGCCAGTTGCGTAAACAGCGGGGCGAAAAATCAAATGACCTGCTATAAATAGTTTAATGTTTTTTATTAAACTAGTTGAATGGCCATCGCTTCGGCGTTGCTGAATTTTGTACAAAACAAATAATCATGTACAAAAGCAGTGTAGCCGATCACCCCTTATTCTCTTCTTTTACTTTACAACAGCACCAACTCAAAAACCGCCTGGCCGTGGCGCCCATGAGCCGGGTAAGCGCCAGACCGAGAGGCGTACCCTCGTCCGATATGCAGGCATATTACCATGCTTTCGCAGAGGGCAATTTCAGCATGATCATTACAGAAGGCATTTATACAGATTCCGCCTATAGTCAGGCCTATCCACTACAGCCCGGTATGGTGACCAGTGAGCAGGTGAATGGCTGGAAACAGGTAGTGGAAAAAGTAAAGCAGGAGCCTGTATTGTTCATGGCCCAGCTGATGCATGCCGGCGCTATTTCTCAAAGCCTGTCATCTACGCTGGCGCCTTCTGCCGTTCAACCCCTGGGGAAAAAGATGCCTGAATATGGGGGTGGGGAAGGTGCTTTCCCCCTGCCGGCAGCTATGACCATAGATGACATCAAAACTGCCACAGCAGGCTTTGTACAGGCGGCCCTGCATGCCTGGCATGCAGGATTTGACGGCGTGGAAATCCATGCAGCCAATGGCTATCTATTGGATCAATTTATTACGGATTATACCAACCAGCGCAACGATGAATATGGTGGTTGCACCCACAACAGGTTTCGCATCATCCGGGAGATCATACAGGGTATCCGTACGCAAACGCCTGCTTCTTTTTTGATAGGGCTGCGGCTGTCCGAAGGGAAGGTGAATAACCTAAAGTACCGTTGGCCGGAAGGGGCTGCCATGGCCCGGGAAGTATTGAGGGAGGTGACCGATATACAACCGGCCTACACACATATTGCTGCTGAAAGTGGCCACTGGCAGCGGGATTGCCTTTATACGGATGGAACTTCCTTTACAGGTCTGGCCAGGTCAATTACGGGTCTGCCCGTAATTGCCAATGGCGGGTTGAGTGATCTTTCTATGGCTGAAGAGGTGCTCCGCAATGGACATGCCGACTTACTGGCTATCGGTAAAGCAGCTCTGGCCGATCCTCATTGGCCCCTGCATACTTTAAACGGACATGCGGTAAGGCCCTTTCATCCACGCATGATCAGGCCTTCGGCTACCATTGCACATACCAGGGAGATGCGTGATGTGGTTTGATGATACATCCACAAGTGTCAGGCAGAGCCTGTCGAAGCCGGCTTACAACACCCTTCGACAAGCTCAGGATGACAGCATAATTCAGAGAATCATAATTTGACCAGCCGTACGGGACTGGATTTGTCCAGCTTACCATTGAAGTACAGATAATAATTTCCAACGCTAACACCATTTAGGTCAATGCGCAGGTTATTGGTGCCGTTGGTAAGGGTTACCGGTATTTTTCGGATGGGCTTTCCCATATTGTCAACGATCAGCAAGTGGCCCAGTTGGTTTTTCGCCACGGAGATAGATACATCTGCATAAGATTGGGTAACGGGATTGGACAATAGGGTAAGCTGAAGGCCGGTGGTGATGGATTTTAACCTCACGATGGAGGATATGGTAGATCTGCCATCCTTGTCCACCATTTTTAACCGGAAATAGCTATCGCCATTGAGGGGAGTAGTGTACTTATAGGTCGATGGCTGATTGTGCGCCTTTACTTCACCGATGGCTTCAAATGCCTGGCCGTTCTTACTGCGTTCAACGATAAATGACTGTACATTTTCTTCCCAGGCGGTGGTCCATTCCAACTCGGCCTGGTCTGTCGCATATCTTCCTTTGAATGATACTAATTTCAAGGGAAGTACCCCGCCTAATAAACTTGTGCAGGTGGTACAATTAGCCGTAATCACGGCGGCGCCTGGTACGGCGGGCACGGGAGCGCTGGCGCCCGTCATTTGGCAAATTTTCAAACTGGAAGTGGCCGTAATGGGATTATTGCCGGTAAAGCTATTACTATAGCTTACACAGGCTGTGCCTGTTGGTACGGTTACCACATTGGTTTGGTTATTGGTAATGCTGGCGGTGTGTGAGGTTGAATTGGGCCCCAGGCATATCGATGCGCCACTGTTGATGAGGATATCGTTGGCCGTGGCAGTACCATTATTGATGAACACCCCACTATTGAAAACTGCGAGCGTTCCATTGACGGTTATTGTGCCGCCGGATTCATTGTACACAAAGGTATTTGCTCCCTGCACAGCCACATTAAGATTGAATACCACTGTTCCCGCATTAAAGAAGTTGTTGGTACCCGCATTGAAATTGCCATTGAAGGTCACCGAAGCGCCGGGATTGATCACTATACTACCACTGTTGACATTGATATTGCTAAAGGACACCGAGCCGCATAACAACAATGTGCCACCATTGACTGTGATATTAGTGAAGGAGCCACCCACGCCATTGAAGAAGTAAGTTTGGCCCGTATTGATACTTACACCATCGCTCAAAGGGATGCCTGTGCCGCAGGCTATAATGGGTGCCGCAACAGGCGGTGCACATTGGCTCATAGCCTGAAATGCTGTTGTAAGCCACAATGAAATAGTAATAAGGACTAGTCTCATATCAAGCGGTTTATCGTTAGAATATATAATATATACGATGCCTGTTATGAAAGCGATTGCAGAAATATATCTTTATGCGGCACCTTGTCCGGATGGGGTTGGCTTAGTGCTTATAATCAGAGTTGTGCAGGAGTAAATAATGGGTTAGGCCTCAATGGCGGCTGGCTGCTCTTCCTGTACCAGCAGGTGGCGTTTCTTTATTTGTTCCCGGTTGGCAAGTCCCCACTTATCAATGGCTACTATAACGGGAAGTATGCTTTCTCCCAGGGCCGTGAGGTAGTATTCTACTTTAAGGGGTAATCCGTTGTATATCTTTTTGTAAATAATGCCGTATTGCTCCAGTTCCCTGAGCTGCATGTTGATGACCCTTCCACTGGCAGGAGTGAGGTAACGGTGTAGCTCACTGGGACGCCTGATGCCACGATCAATGGCGTCAATAATACAAGGCTGCCATTTGCCCCCCAGCACCTTCATGGTAATGATAATACCACAGTCCAGGTCTTCCGGTATTTTTCTTTCGTACATAGGTCACCTTATTTGATATAAAGATAAAACATAGGCAGGTGACAAAGCAGGAGGGGGATAGGGAAAAATTTAGCCCTACGGTCTTTTTCCTGGTGGCCGGTTAATGCGGGAAGCTCACCTGGTAAATCTTATTCCATAATTTTCCCGTTACGTAGATCTTATCCGTTACACTATCCCATGCAATGCCATTCAGGGCTTCCGCACCCTTCTGTCTGCCTTTGGCTTCATTCGACAGAGAGCTCAGGTCGAGCCTGCCTACTATTTTCCCGTTGGAAGGATCAATTTTAACGATCTCGTCTAGCTGCCAGATATTGGCATAGATAAAACCATTGATGTATTCCAGTTCATTGATGTACTTGCGCGGGGTACCATTTTCCGTTACCGTCAGTTGTTTGATCGGTGTAAAATTATCCGGATGCACAAATGTTATTTTATCCGTACCATCACTCATAATAATATCCGTACCATTGGTCGTCAGTCCCCAACCTTCTATATTCTGATAACGAAACTGGCCGAGGGGTTTAAACGTGGTGGCGTCATATACAAAGCAGGTGCGGTTCTTATAAGTAAGCAGGTACAGCTTGTTGTGCAGGATTACGATTCCTTCTCCAAAATACTTTTTCCTGTCGAGCTCTATTTTGATGGCCATCTTGCCGGTAGCTGTATCTACAGGACCTACCAATGATCTTGTTTGCGGCAGGTCGTCGGGCGATCCGGTGCTTTCAAACAATTGGCCATTGTGTATCAATAAGCCTTCTGTAAAAAAGGTATTGTCATGCGGAAAGCTTTTGACCACTGCGTAATTGATGGCGGGTATGGGTGGAACAGTTGTTACTGTGCTTTCACCTGATTTATCGGGGCCATTGCAGCTAAACAGGATTATTGCTGCAATCAGGATAGGGGATGGTCTTGATAAATAATCCATAGCTTTTGGGCAGGGGTGAAACTGCTCTTTCAAAATACTACTTATTCCGTTACCGGTAATAAAAGCTATGCTTTCTTTGACCGCTTGCAATGGGGTACACCCGTTCCAGGGGCAGGTCGTTGATATTGTACCTGTATTGCCAGGTATAACGTAATTGGCCATCATCCCAGGTCAGTACATTGTTGGTATTAAATACCGTAGCGTCGCGGGTAGCCAGGTAATAAGGCGTTCCAAACACTCTTAATGGATTGTGGTGGGTATCGTAGGTATAAATGACCTTACTGCTGTCTCTCATGATCCCGTTCACCAACAGGCCGGTACTTTCTGTAGCCATATTACCATTTGCATCCCAGGTATAAGCAGTAAAACTTACCTCGCCATTGGCAATGGTGCGTATGCTATCACTGAGCACGCGTTGATACAAGTCCAATATCACCTGCCGGGTATAAGCAGGCGGCAGGAACCGGTAGGTGGTAATGGTCGACAGTACGGTGTCGGGAAGGCGCTTTTTGTAGGTATATTCCTCAATATTGTAGGCGCTGTTGCCCGGCTCTGCATAGTAGGATGTGAGGAGGTGGCCTTCCGTGTCCATTTCCAGCATCAATGCTTCTGTGCGTTCATCCCGCTCACCTGGGTTGGTCACTATTTGTAACCTCACCAGGTCTTGCTCTTCATTGTACACATAGTTGGTGGCTACTATACCGGCGCTCAGCCGGTCAATCACTGTTTGTCGAAGAATAGTGCCATTATTGGGGTCATGGCGTTTCTGACAGGAGGAGGTAATCAATAGCAATAAACCGGTGGTGACCGGCAACAGGTAGAATTTTAGCATATGGATCGGTTTCCATAAAGCTACAATGCCTCCTTCTAAGGTTCTGTTAAGGTGAATAACAGCCCGGAGACTTTAACAATTAGCAGGAAGTGGCAGGCTAAGCTTTGATGGCGATCCGGCGGGTAAGCCAGCTGTCCCTGACCGGTATCATCCACTTGTTTTCCAGTTCTTCCCTGGTTTGCACCAGGTTGTTGAAGTAGAGGGTATCGGGTGTAATAAAATTATTATCGACTGCGTGCTGTAATTGTGGCAAAGGGAGGAGCTGTACCTTGTCTTTTACCTGGAAGGCCAGCAACTGGCGGTCAAACAGCTGTACTTTATAGAGTTCTTCTATTTGCTTGATAAGGCGAACGGAACTATCCGTACTGCAACCGCTTACGCCGGTAGCGTTTTCATCGGCCATCAGAACGATAAACTGACCGAAGAACAGGGTGCCAAATCCTTTGACGGGCGTGCCATGTGATTTCCAATGGCTTACAAAATCATTGAGCAGGTCTTCTATCTGCAAAGCTTCCCCCATGGCAAACAGGCGGCTGCTTTGGTAGATCCAAACCCGGGAATCGGGCGCAAAATCAGCGGGTAACATTGATTGATAATTCCAGTTCATACCACAAAGATAAGGAAAGCCGGGACTACATGGATTGGGCGATCAGTTCGGCCACATCCACTACCTGTACATTTTGTTCCTGTTCTTTGTTCTTTACGCCATCGGTAAGCATGGTATTGCAGAAAGGGCAGGCAGAAGCGATGATACTGGCGCCGGTGTCCAGGGCTTCATTACTGCGCTCGATATTGATGCGGGTAGTACCTTTTTCTTCTTCTTTGAACATCTGGGCGCCGCCTGCTCCGCAACACAGGCCCTTGCTGCGGCAGCGTTTCATTTCCACCAGTTCAGCATCCAGGGCTTCCAGCACTTTGCGGGGCGCTTCATAAATATCATTGGCCCTGCCAAGATAGCAGCTGTCGTGGTAGGTAATGCGTTTGCCTTTGAAGGGGCCGCCACCTTGCAGTACGATCTTGCCTTCATCCAACAGTTGTTGCAGGAGGGTAGTGTGGTGGATCACTTCGTACGTTCCTCCCAATTCGGGATATTCGTTCTTGAAGATATTGAAGCAGTGGGGACAGGTAGTAACGATCTTTTTGATGCCATAGCCATTCAAAAGCTGAATGTTCTGGTAGGCCATCATCTGAAACATGAATTCGTTGCCGGCGCGACGTGCAGGATCGCCGGTACACATTTCTTCCTTGCCCATAATGGCATAATTAATGCCCACCTTTGAAAGAATGGTGGCAAAAGCCTTCGTGATCTTCTGGGCGCGTTGATCAAAACTGCCCGCACATCCTACCCAAAACAATATATCCGGTGTATTTCCACTGGCCATCATCTCGGCCATTGTTGGTACCTGCATGCCATGAGAATTTGGGTGTAAATCTAATGCAAAACTCCGAACCCGGAACATTCACTACATTTGAATTACAATCCTCACTTTTCATGCTGTCTGATGATCAATTATTGCTGATACGGAGCTACGACCTCTGGCGTCATTTTTCTGATGAAGAATATGAAGCGCTCAACGTGGTGCACAATTTCATTGAAGCAAAGAAAGGGGAGTATATCTACTTTGAAGCTTTCCACCACAACAAGCTCTATTTTCTGAAAGAAGGCCATGTTCGCATTGGTTATATCGATGAGCAGGGCAATGAAGTGATCAGGGAGATCATCGAAAAAGGCGAAATATTCGGGCAACTTACGTTGGAACGCAATAACCTGCAAGGTGAATTTGCACAGGCTTATAAGGGTGATGTGAGCCTTTGCGCCTTTACGATCGAGTCTTTCGGGCAATTACTGGCCAAAAAACCTGAGTTGGCCCTGAAATACACCAAACAGGTGGGCTCCAAACTTCGCACTATTGAAAACAGGCTGGTCAACCTGCTCAACAAAGATGTGAAAACAAGACTGGTGAGCTTTCTGTGGCAACTGGCCTTACAACACCAGCATGAGCAGACCGCAGACGTCATCCATATACCCAACTACCTCACCCATGAAGATATTGCGCAACTGATTGGAGCCAGCCGTCAAACCATTACCACCCTGATCAATGAATTGTCTGCCGATGGAGTAGTGGTTTACAACAGGCAGGAGATATTATTCCCGGATGTGAAAAAATTGCAAAAGCTGGCAAATGTCGGGTAGTTGACAAATTGGCCCCAGGGTGCCCAGGTAACTTTGTTATACGAAAATCAATAAAAATACTTCGTTATGCAAAAGCTTTTACTCTTGATGGGCCTCTCTCTCCTTGCGCTGACCAGTTTCTCACAGGATGCTACTCCCGAACGGAAGAAAGAATTTAACCTTAAAGATGGCCTGGCTATCCAAGGTTATGATCCGGTAGCTTATTTCACCCTGGGAAAGGCCGTAAAAGGAGATAAAAACTTTTCCCTGTACCATCAGGGCGTCACATATTACTTTTCTACTACAGGCAATAAAGAAACTTTTAAGCAGGCCCCAGCCAAATATGAACCCCAATACGGAGGCTGGTGTGCTTATGCAATGGGCGCTAAGGGCGAAAAAGTAGAAATTGACCCCAAAACCTTCAAGGTACTGAACGACAAACTTTATCTCTTTTACAACAAGTTTTTTACCAATACGCTTACCAGCTGGAATAAAGATGAGGTCAATCTGAAACAACAGGCAGATAAAAACTGGATGAAATACAAGTAAAACGCTCAACATGAAACCGCTTACTATTTTCACCTGGATATTGCGTCTGCTCGCTGCCCTGATCATGTTGCAGACCCTTTATTTTAAGTTTACGGCACATCCTCAATCCGTAAAGCTGTTTACTGAAATAGGTATGGAACCTTGGGGCCGTATTGGTACGGGTGTGCTGGAGCTCATCGCTTCCATTCTCCTGCTAATGCCCCGGACCACGGTATATGGGGCAGGGCTGGGGTTGGGATTGATGGCCGGCGCCCTCTACTTCCACTTATTTACCAAACTGGGTATTGTATTCGATGGCGATGCTGTGTTATTTACTTATGCAGCGATTACTTTTGCGTGTTGCCTTTTCCTCTTGTTTATTTACCGGACACAGGTTTTTCAACTGCTTAAGTTAAAACAACGCTAAGAAATTGTTTGAAGCCAGGCCAAAGGCAGCCTGTACACCCCGATCCTCCGTATATATTCAAAAGACGGATATGAAAAAAATGCTATTACTGATGGCGGGGATACTGGCAGGACTTATTCTCTATGCCCAGGAATATATACCGGCGGACAATGGATCGGGAGTTAAGTTTAGGGTTAAAAACTTTGGATTGGCCGTTACCGGTGCGTTTACAGGGTTGCAGGGAGTTATTGTGTTTAATACGGCCAACCTGTCTTCCAGTAGTTTCAATGTAAGTGTGGACGCAGCATCTATTGAAACAGGCATCAATCTCCGCAATAACCACCTGCGCGGGGGAGACTATTTCGATGTAAAACAATATCCACGCATCAGTTTTACCAGTAGCAAAGTGACTTCAGCAGGCCAGCCTGGCAACTTTTACCTGTCGGGCAAGCTAACGATCAGGAACGTAACGAAGGATATTGGCTTTCCTTTTACGGCAACGGCCACCGAAAACGGCTATCTGTTTGACGGAAGTTTTCGAGTCAACCGCATGGACTTTAAAGTGGGAGGCAACAATACCATTGCGGATAGTGTGAGCATAACCTTGCATGTGGCAGCAAAGAAAAAATAGGATAGGAACAACGATTTTGATGAAAGGTATCGTAACAGTGATCTTTGATGGATATTTTTATTGAAACAGCATGGATTGTATGGTTAGAAAGATAGTTGCGTTACTGACAGGCATTGTTTGGTTTACGGTAGTACATGCGCAAACATATGTTCCGGTAAGTGACAGTTCCAGGATCGATTTTTCTATCAAGAACCTGGGCATAAAAGTAAAGGGCTCTTTTACCAGGTTGCAGGGCACTATCGCATTTGATCCCGTTCAGCCGGAAAAAAGCACCTTTGAGGTGCTGGTTGATGCTGCTTCAGTAAATACCGGCAATGAGAAGCGGGATGATCATTTACGCCAGGAAGTCTTTTTAGATGTTAAGAACTATCCCCATATAAAATTCGTATCTACGAAAGTTACGGCCGGCAGAAAGGCTGGCACATTTTTTATGGAGGGTACCTTGACTATCAAAGGCATATCATTGCCGCTCTCTTTCCCCTTTACCGTTACACCCACCACTGACGGTTACTGGATGGAAGGAAAGTTTGGCACGCGCAGAAAACCTTTTACCGTAGGCCGCACAAGTACCATTTCAGATAAACTGACGGTATTCCTCAAGGTGCTTACTAAAAAGGTATAATGTGCATGAAGTGTTGATTAAAAATCAATTAGAGCGTTGGGGAGAAGCTTTAATAGTGTTAATTTGTAACTAGTAAAACCGACCGATGCAATTACAACAAGCTGTCAATACGGTATTCGTACAGCTCGCTGAGTCATTAGTACAGATCTCTCAGCAAGAGTATGTTCAACCATGTAAAACATTGTTCAATAACACTATTGGACAGCACGTACGTCATGTGATTGAATTGTTTCAATGCCTGGAAAAGGGTTACGAGCATGGAGTGGTGAATTACGAGAAAAGAAAACGTGATCAGTCCATTGAAACAGATAAGGCGCTGGCCAGTAGCCTGCTGCTGGAAATACATGGCGGATTGGGGAAGCCCAATAAAGAACTCATCCTGGAGGCTACGTATGACGATCACTCTACTGAACCCATTACCATCGCTACCAATTATTTCCGGGAAATAGCTTACAACCTGGAACATACCATTCACCATATGGCACTCATCCGGGTAGGATTGACAGAGGCTACCTCTATCACCCTGCCGGACAATTTTGGTGTAGCTTCATCTACGGTCAAGTATAAAAAGCAATGTGCACAGTAACTTTTATTCCGGCGCCCGATAAAGTATATCTTACCTCCAATCGTGATGAGAAAAAGGGGCGTTCGCCTGCGTTGCCGCCTGCTGTATATGATTTTCCTTCCGGTCAAATATTGTTTCCCAAAGATGCTGATGCAGGTGGTACCTGGATAGCTGCCCATGAGAATGGCAACGCTATCGTATTTCTTAATGGCGGCTGGGTAGCTCATACCCCGCAACCACCGTACCGCAAAAGCAGGGGGCTCGTTTTATTGGAGCTTATCAACAGTACCATGCCCTATCATTACTTTCTCACCGCCTCTCTGGAAAACATAGAACCCTTTACAGCCATTATTTGGGAAGACAGGCGCTTGTATGAATGCCGCTGGGATGGCATACAGAAATATGATCAGGCCCTGCATGCCCAGGTTCCACATATTTGGTCATCAGTTACCTTGTACAATAATGACGTAATCCTTAAACGTCGCAACTGGTTTGAGGACTGGCTGCGCGAGTACGGGACACCTTTTCAGGATGATATCTTACACTTTCACCAGTTTACCGGTGACGGCGATGAGCAGAATGATCTGCTGATGAACCGCGATGGCAAAGTATTTACTGTAAGCGTTACCTCCATGGCCATTACTGATCACTCTATCACAATGAATTACCTGGATTTAAAAAATAACCAGACTTTTGCGCAGGAATTAGCAATTGAAAAATCAATGGTAGGCCGATAATGAATGTTTTCCAAAGAATCCTGCACCGACCTTTTTTCATAAGATTGTTTAACTGGGAGTACTGGAGTTTTCCGGCCGTTTATATATGGATCTATCCTGTTTGGTTCTTCCTTTGTTTGCGCGCCCGCTCCCTGTTTTTCTTTGCTGCCTCCAATCCCCGTATTAAGAATGGCGGCTTCCTCAATGAGTCCAAGGAAGAAGTGGCCAACCTGATACCTGATCAATACCATCCTAAGACTGTGTTTTTCGCTATTCCTGCCAATGGCCATATCGTAATTAATGAATTGATGCGGCATGGACTGGCATTTCCCCTGATTGGTAAACCCAATGTAGGTGGACGGGGCCGTGGCGTAAAGGTGCTGACCGATGAAGGGGCTGTAGTGGATTATGTGGCGCAGGCCTACCTCGACTTCCATATACAGGAATATGTGCCCTGGAAAAATGAAGTGGGTATATTCTATTGTCGTTACCCGGATGCGCCAACAGGTTTTATTACCGGTATTGTAAAAAAAGAATTCTTATCCGTCACAGGCAATGGGCGGCATACCATGCGGCAGCTGTTGCTGCAGGATAAGCGGGCTTTGATGTATATGGACAGCCTGGAGCATATGCATGGCGAAGGGTTGCAGGAAGTATTGCCGGCAGGGGAGAAGAAGATCGTTTCCCCTTATGGAAACCATGCCCGGGGCTCCCTCTTTCTCGATCATTCTCATCTTATTGATGATGCTTTGCAGGCTACCATCGATGCCATTTGCCAGCAGATACCTGAATTTTATTTTGGTCGCCTCGATATCCGGTACGATAGTTTGGAGGATTTAAAACAAGGCCGCAACTTTGCGATCATTGAAGTAAATGGTGCCGGCGCCGAGCCCACCCATATCTATGATCCCCGGCACTCTTTGTTTTTTGCGTGGAAGGAAATCATACGGCATTGGATCATCCTGGCACGTATCAGCCGGATAAACCACCGGAAAGGACATCCTTATCTTAGCTGGAAAGAAGGAGTGCAAATGTTCCGGGAAAACAAAGAGTGGTCGGCCAGGTTGGCGGCTATGCCTAAGTAAGAGCACCTATTCCCTATATTCAACATTCGAAATGAAATTGCTACGCATACTTGCTACAGGCTTATTGATAAGCTTCCTGGGCACTTTGCCCTTAGGTACCCTCATTGTGGCTGCCATGCAAATATCTGTAACCGATGGCGTACGTCCGGCGCTCTATTTTGCCCTTGGCGTCTTATTGGTGGAGATGGTCTATGTACGATTGTCCCTGGTAGCAATGGATTGGGTGCGCAAGCAGAAGAAGTTATTCCGCTGGCTCGAATGGCTCACCCTGCTTATTATTGTGGCATTGGCGATTACCACTTTCATCGCGGCGGCCCATCCTTCCGGTGAAGGCAAGAATGTTATTCTCAGCAGTACCATGCATCGCTTTTTTCTGGGAATGACCATGAGTGCTGTAAATCCCATGCAAATACCTTTCTGGTTTGGCTGGAGTACCGTATTGTTTACCAAAAAAGTATTATTGCCGCGCAATGATCATTACAATGCTTATATCCTGGGCATCGGGATTGGCACTTTTATTGGCCATTGCATTTTCATCTTCGGCGGCCATTTAATGGTTGACCGCCTCAATGCCAACCAGCATGTATTGAATTGGGTAATTGGTGGCATCTTTGCCCTGACAGCCCTTATCCAGGGATGGAAGATGTGGCGGCGTAAAGATGCAGCGGAACAGTTATGATTTAGATTGTCATCTTGAGCTTGTCGAAGGGTGCTTTAAGACGGCTTCGACAGGCTCTGACATCTTACTCCATATAGGCCCCTGTCACAGCATCGCCCGTTGTCTCTACGAAAATATGGTCCTGCAAAGTAGTGGCTACCGACAAGCCAACATAGTCCGTGCTTACCGGGAAGGCTTTGTGTGTACGTTCTACCAGTGCGAGCGTCTGTATTTTGCGGGGATGGAAGGCCAGCAATGGTTTCATGGCATACAGCAAGGTCTTGCCGCTGTTGGCCACATCATCAATAATGATCACCACTTTATCCGTAAAGTCCATGGAAGGCGTGATCACCACTTCTTCCGGTTTCTTTTTATCCAGCGTTATTGTGATCAGTTCCGTGTGCAGCGTACTGATCTGCTGCAGCAGCTGCTGTATGTTGCGGGCTATCACACTGCCACTTTCCCGGATGCCGGCCAGTATCAGCTGCGGCTCATCAAGGTTATTCTCTACAATTTCATAGGCCATTCGTTGCATCTTCCTGTTAGCCGTATCTGCATCCAGGATATAGTTCTTTGCCATGCTGAAGTTTTGCCAAAACTAATAATTTTATCCTTCCGCTATGCAGGTATCTGCCAAAGCCCGATTGCGCGTGCCTATTAGTTGGCGATATTAGTCAATTGCTTGCAAATCAGCCTTGCACACTGCCCAATTGTGCGATTTACCGCCTTGTACATTACCTAATTCACACATAAGGCATATCTTAGCGGTGACCAATCTATCAAATGCATGTCTTACCTGCAGCAGATTTTGTTTCTTATTGCGGCTGTTCTGGCCGTTTGGATGTTTTCCCGCAAGGCCATCGCGATCCGTAGAAATATTCTATTGGGTAAGGATGAAAATTACTATGATCATCCCGCCGAACGCTGGAGAAATGTGTTCCTGCTGGCTTTGGGGCAGAAAAAGATGTTCCGCAGGCCCATGGTGGCCCTCATGCACTTTATTATCTATGCAGGTTTTATCATCATCAATATAGAGGTACTCGAGATCTTCATAGATGGGGTAGTGGGTACCCACCGCCTCTTTGCAGGCTGGCTGGGCAGTTTTTACACTTTCCTGATCAATGCTTTTGAGGTATTGGCCATCGGCGTACTGGCTGTTTGTGTGGCCTTCCTGGTGCGCAGGAACATCATGAAATTAAAGCGTTTCATCAGCCACGACCTCGATGGATGGCCCCGGAGCGATGCCAACTACATCCTCATTACCGAGATCATCCTCATGACCCTTTTCCTGACCCTCAATGCTTCCGATACTTTATTGCAGGCACGTGGCCATGGCCATTATGCCGATCATATTACCGGTAATTTTGTTATTTCCCAGTGGATACAACCTCTGCTCAACGGCTTCAGCGACGGCGCCCTGGTAGGCATCGAGCGTTTCTGCTGGTGGCTGCACATCCTGGGTATCTTTGCTTTCCTCAATTACCTGCCTTATTCCAAGCACCTGCATATATTGTTAGCATTCCCGAATGCTTATTATACCCGTTTGTTGCCCAAAGGCGAGATACGCAATATGCCCGAGATACAAAATGAGGTATTGTATGCCATGCAACCCGAACTGGCCCCTACAGATGCGGCGGCTCCCGGTAAATTCGGCGCCAAAGATGTGATGGACCTCAGTTGGCGCAACCTGATGGATGCTTACAGTTGTACAGAGTGTGGCCGTTGCAGCAGCGCCTGCCCTGCTACACAGACCGGCAAACTCCTGTCGCCCCGTAAGATCATGATGGACACGCGCGACAGGCTGGAAGAAGTAGGTAAGAACATTGATGCCAATGGAGAATTTAAGGACGATGGAAAATCTTTACTCCACAACTATATCACTACAGAAGAATTAAGGGCCTGCACCACCTGCAATGCCTGTGTAGAAGAATGCCCGGTGAGCATCAGTCCCCTGGAGATCATTCTCGAACTACGCCGTTCTCTCGTGATGGAGGAGAGCAATGCGCCCCAGGAATGGAACGGTATGTTTGGCAATATCGAAAACAACTTTGCTCCCTGGAAAGTTCCCCCTGATGACAGGGATAAATGGGCGGAGGAGTTGAGATCTAATTAAATTCCTCAAGAGATCTGTCGAACGGTTTTAGACTCCCTAAGAGCCAAAGCTTTGTAGAAACAATGTCCGCCATTAAAATAAGGGGCCTCGTAAGGGACGCACAACAGCGAGGGGCAGCCATTTAGAAGTATATAAGATGTCCCTGCAGTTTCCCCTTTGAACTCAGCTCCAGCGTTGGGGCGGGTATCTTGATCATATTCAGTATAAAAAAAGCTGAACGCAGGAATTTGCTTTTCGTCTTTATTTTGGTGAGGTCTATATCCGGGCTCAGGTAGAAATGCCGGGTGCGGGCTATATCGGGTCGGTAATGCTCCATGCCGCCTTTGTCTACCCACTTGTTCTCATGTCCGCCCAACATACCTTCTGCGGAATAACCCACTGCCAGGTTGAGCCATTTGGGAAGCCTGGTATCAGGCAAGAAAGAGCGGATATTGGCGCTGAGCCAGTATGTTTGCGAGTTATAGTCCTTCAACATCCTTTCCTGGATACTTTTCCCAAAAAGCTGGTCGCGACGGGCTTTCAGTTCCGGGCTGTTATAATTGTAAGGCCAATAGCTTAGTTTGACCTGTAATCTTTGCTCATGCCATAGCAATTCCTGGGCGGTATAGAGCGCCGAGCCGGTAATATTGGCCGCCATATCCCCCCAGCTAAAGCCCCATTCACTGGAAAAACCATCCTGGATCTCGATAATACTTTGGTAAGCTACCCCACTGATACCTCCCAGCCAGGCGCTTTTGGAGGGGTTTAGTCCTGCCCATTTCCACAATGCGCCGGATAGGCGGCTCATCTGGTAAGCCGTCCACACATGCCCCGCCTTGTCCATTTGCAGCCATTCCCGGTTGTCATTGAAAAAGTGGAACGATTCTTTAGGGTAATCCGCATACCAGGCCTTGTTGAGAGCAATATAGGAGCCGCCCCAGAGGGCCACATGGGCGCCGGCTACCAGCCAGATACGCTTAGGTTGGGGAGTTTGAATTGCCGATTGCTGATTGCCGATTGCCGAATCCGTATCCTGCGCAAACATTGCCAGGGAGATAAACATTGCGGGCAGAACAGCCAGCCATTTTGAGGTAGATAATTTACAGGAAAGCACAGCCAAATTTAATGATAACTTATTGGCAGCTAATTTACAATAAAAATGTGGCCCTTCTTTGTAATCTTGTCAATTGTAACGATATTAGTCCCCCAACTATAAAAAGAACCATTATGGATGCAGTAATACAGGACAAAGTGAGTGCATGGCTGACTGGTAACTTTGACCAGGCCACTAAAGATGAGATCAGGAAAATGGAGGCAGAGAATCCCAATGAACTAACCGAAAGCTTTTACCGGAGCCTTGAATTTGGTACCGGTGGTTTGCGCGGTATCATGGGCGTAGGCACCAACCGCATGAATAAATATACGGTGGGTATGGCTACACAGGGTTTTGCCAATTACCTCAAAAAAACATACCCCGGTGGAGTGGTGCGCATTGCCATAGCACATGACAGCCGCAACAACAGCCGCTTTTTTGCCGAGATCGTGGCCAATGTGATGGGCGCCAATGGTATCAAAGTATTCCTGTTTGAAGCCTTGCGTCCTACGCCTGAATTGTCTTTTGCTATCCGTCACCTGGGTTGCCAGGGAGGTGTAGTATGTACAGCTTCCCACAATCCCAAAGAATACAATGGCTACAAAGCCTATTGGAATGATGGTGGACAATTGGTACCACCTCATGATAAAAATGTAATTGAAGAAGTAGAGAAGATCGCGTCTGTTGATGATGTACAATGGGAAGGTGGTGAAGCCAATATCTCTCCGATCGGAAAAGAGTTGGATGAGGCTTATATCAAGATGGTGAAAAGCCTGAGCGTATATCCTGAGGTCATCGCCAAACAGCATGACCTGAAGATCGTATACACACCGATTCACGGTACCGGTATTACCCTGGTGCCCGAAGTACTGAAACGTTTTGGATTTACCAATGTCACCATCGTACAGGAACAAGCCGTACCGGATGGCAACTTCCCTACAGTGGTATATCCCAATCCCGAAGAGAGTGAAGCCATGAGCATTGGCCTGAAGAAAGCCAAAGAGCTGGATGCTGATATTTTACTGGGTACCGACCCTGATGCTGACCGCGTGGGTATTGCCATCAAAGACAAGACAGGCAACTGGGTGCTCATGAATGGCAACCAAACGGCCGTACTGGCTTTCAATTACCTTATTGAAGCCCGCAAAGCCAAAGGCATTGCACAGGCCAATGATATGGTGGTAAAAACAATTGTAACCACCGACATGATCGATAATATTGCTGCCCAAAGCAATATCAGGTGTTACAATGTACTCACCGGCTTCAAATGGATAGCCGAACTGATCAAGGAAAAAGAAGCTTCAGAGAATTATGTAATAGGCGGTGAAGAAAGTTATGGTCTCATGATCGGTTCACAGCTGCGTGATAAAGATGCTGTATCGGCAGTGGCCTTCCTTTGTGAAATGGCTGCCTATGAAAAAGATAAAGGGCATACCCTTTATGATAAGTTGATCGGTCTCTATGTGAAATATGGTTTCTTCAAAGAACACCTGATCTCCATTACCAAGAAGGGAATGAATGGTCAAAAAGAGATTGCCGATATGATGGAGACTTACCGGAAGAACCCGCCACAGACCATCAACGGTTCACCGGTAGTGCAACTACTGGATTATGAATTGAAGAAAGGAAAGAACCTGCAAACAGGAGAGGAGTGGGATATCAAATTACCCAAATCCAATGTATTGCAATTTATCCTGGCCGATGGTAGTAAGATATCGGCCCGTCCCAGTGGTACAGAACCCAAGATCAAGTTCTACTTCAGTGTAAATACCAAACTGGATCATGCTGGTAACTTTGATAAAGTACATGGTGAGCTGAATGCCCGTATTGATGGTATTATAAAGGACATGCAACTAAAATAGCGTGCCTTTCATCTGTTGTAAAAGCAGCGAAAAGGCTATTTTTAATGACTTACATAAAACACAACTACAAACAACTAACATGCAAAAGCGTTTTTCTCTAGTGATCGTGGTACTTGCACTGGTGTTCTCTGCCGGTAAGGTAAGTGCACAGAACAAAATTGGATACATCAGTCTGCAGGAACTGATTGTGGCGATGCCTGAATTCAAGAAGGCTAATGCGGATATGGCTGATTATCAAAAAGCACTGCAACAACAAGCCAATGAATACCAGGAGTCTTATGAGCGCCTGGACAGCATTTTTGTAGCAGATTCAGCTAAGTGGACCCCAGCGCAAAAGCTGGTAAAACGTCGCCAGCTGAATGAGGCCTACCTCAAAGCGGCCAATTTCAGCCAGCAGGAAGCGCCCAAAATGTTACAACAAAGAGAGCAGGAATTGCTTGGACCTATTCAGCAAAAAGCTGTTCAATCTGCACAGGCTGTAGGTAAAGAGAATGGATTTACCTACATATTGAGCAAAGAACAATTGATCTCCTTTCCTCCCGGCGATGATATATTGCCATTGGTAGCGAAGAAGCTCAATATTACGCTCACAAAACCAGCTGATGCACCCGCAGCTGCCCCTGCCGCCACTACGCCGGTTAAAAAGCCTTAATTATTCAGGCAATAGATAATGTATTGATCCCGGTACCCTGATGGTGCCGGGATTTTTATTTTGTAGCAGGCAATGCAAAAGCCAAATAAGTATCTCCGGAAGGAGTACCTAGTTTACCACCGCCACAGGCTATCACGACAAATTGCCGCCCTCCCGCTTCATAAACAGCAGGAGTCGCAAAACCCGGTGCCGGCAAAGTATATTCCCATAAAAGCTTTCCATTGTATTTATTGAAAGCCCTTATTTTTCCATCACGGGCAGCCGCAATAAACAACAAACCTCCTGCTGTGACGGCAGAGCTGCCATAATTTTCTGTGCCTGTGGCCGGTACCCCTTTCGCTTTCAGTTCGGGGTATTCTCCCAGCGTGGTCTTCCATACATGTTCGCCCGTGTGCAGGTTGATGGCCGTTATTGTACCCCAGGGTGGAGCAATAGCCGGATAACCTTCCGGGCTCAGGAATTTATAATACCCCGTCATACCATAAGGCAGTTGGAGGAAACTATCCACTGGTTTGGGCGCCAGCTTAAACGCTTTCTTTTGCCGATCTTTGGCTTCTACAATAAAAGACACAATGGCTTCTTTTTCCTCGTTTTCCAATTGGCCAAAGGCCGGCATCATACGACGGCCTGTATTGATGAGCGAAAGGATATCCGGCTCTTTGTATCGTGTCTGAATATTGAGCAGCGAAGGATTATTACCACTTCCGTTACGGTCGGCGCCATGACAGGCAACACAATGCAATTCATATAAACGTTTGCCAGCCTGCTCATGCGTTTCTGCTTGTATCGTGGCTGGCTTATTGTCACGCATGGTGAGCAGCCAGGCCATTTCATTGGCATTTACATAGAGATAGCCCGTTGCCGGATCGTACGAAGGGCCTCCCCATTCTGCACCGCCATCAAAGCCAGGCAGCAATACCTGCGTTTGTTTGCCCGGTGCCATGAACATATCACCATATCGATAACCCGCTGCTGCTGTTTTCAGTTTGGCAAGCGAGCTATCTGGCAAATAAGGGTTGAGGTCATTGGCCGTGATGCGTTGCCGCACAAATGGTTTCGGCACAGTAGCAATGGGCTGCGTGGGCCATATCTTTTCATTGATCAGTGTAGTATTTGTATCAATGGGCCGTTCTTCAATAGGATACAGGGGCTGGCCCGTCTCCCGGTTGAAGATATATACCATACCATGTTTGGTAGTTTGTGCTACCGCATCCGTGGCAACGCCATCCTTGTTGATCGTCACCAGGGCTGGCGGCGCTGGCAGGTCGCGGTCCCACACATCATGATGGATGAACTGGAAATGCCATTTGCGTTTTCCTGTGGCAGCATCCAGCGCCAGCAGACAATTGGCGAAGAGGTTAGCGCCTTTGCGTTTACCGCCATAAAAATCAAAGGAGGCAGAACCCGTGGGCGCAAAAAGGATGCCTCTTTGTTCATCCAGTGAAAAGCCGCCCCAGCTATTGGCGCCGCCAATATGTTTATAGGCAATCGGATCATCCCAGGTATCATAACCATATTCCCCCGGTTGTGGAATCGTGTGGAATATCCATTGCAATTTTCCCGTACGTACATCATAAGCCCGTATATGCCCCGGTGCCGCAGCGGGACCTTCATCCACGCGTGAGCCAAGTATGTATAAGTCTTTGTAGATAATACCAGGCGTAGTGGCCGTAACATACAGGTCTTTCACCTCCCTGCCCAGCCCATCGTGCAGGTCTACGCGTCCGTGATTGCCAAATGAGTCAATGAGTTTCCCCGTGACAGCATTGACTGCGAGTAAGTAGGAGCCCGCTGTATAGAAGATGCGTTGATCATTGTCGTGTACCCAGTAAGTGACACCACGATTATTGTTGAGGATAAAGCGGATCACACTGTTTTGTTGCGTGGAGTCTGCCGGGTCGAAAGTCCACCGATGTTGACCCGTAGCCGCATCAATGGCAAATAACTTCAGGGTAGGAGAGGTGCCGTATAAAATGCCATTCACTACAATAGGATTGCATTGTATCTGTGAATGGTGCACCGTATCGGCATCGCCGGTATGATAGCTCCAGGCCGGTTGCAATTGGGAAACATTGCTCGTATCAATGATGGCTAAGGAAGAATAGTGGATATTGTCTTTCCCGCCACCGTAAGCAGGCCAGCCCGCATGGGTATCGGGTGGATGTCCGCAGCCGGATAAATGGATAACAAATAAAGATGAGAATAGCAGTGAGATCAGGCAGCATCGTTTCATACACATAAGATAATAATAAAACAGGGATGAAGCAACTTTACCTGCCTCATCCCTGTTCGTTTTATTCCGGAATGGAAAATTATTCTAATACCTTCTCTGTGATCTTACCCGTGGCCTTGTTTTTAATGATCACTTTTTTAGCGCCGTAGTGCGTCATTTCCTCTTTAACCAGGTAATGATCCGCATCATATTCTGTGAGGTGACTGTCTTTGGACACCCCTTCGCGACCACGCCAGATGTCCAGCTTCACCGGTTCCCACAGTTTGCTTTTGGCACTGCGGTAGGCGGCATCCAGGATACAGTTCACCACATACCCATCATAAAAGGATTCCTTGGGCGCTGTGCCTGCTTCTATGGCATTGAACATATCCATGAACATATGGTTATAACCCAGCTCATTCAGTTCATCACCTACCGGGAACAGCCAGCCCGTATTGCTTTCTGCTTTCTCGGCTACATAGTCGGCTCCTTTGCCTGTAGTGAACATGTCGAAGCCCGTACGGAGGAAACTGTTGATCCAGATCGTGCCTTCAGAGCCCATCACTTCATCCCGCAGATCGAGACCGCCACGGAATGTCCAGCTTACTTCAAATTGGCCAATAGCGCCATTCTCGTATTTTACCAGGCCAATGGCGTGGTCTTCCGCATCAATGGGCTTTACCTGCGTATCCGCCCAGCACATTACCTCTACCGGCTTGATGTCTTTACCTATATAACTACGGGTGATCTCTACACAATGACAACCCAGGTCGAGGATACAACCACCACCGGCCTGTTCAATATCCCAAAACCAATCACTGTGCGGGCCAGGGTGCGTTTCGCGGCTTTTGGCCCAGAGGATGCGGCCCAATGCGCCATTCTTTACACTCTCCAGCGCCTTGATGAACTTGGGCGTGTATACCAGGTCTTCCAGGTAACCATTGAAAATACCGGCTTTTTCTACCGCTTCCAGCATGCGTTTCGCTTCTTCACCATTACGGCCCAAAGGCTTGGTGGTGATCACCGCTTTTTTGTGCTTGCAGCACAGCATTACTGCCGCTTCATGCAGGTTGTTGGGCAGGGAGATACATACCATATCCACTTCGGGGTGGGCAATGGCTGTTTCCATATCCGTAGTCCAATGCGAAACCTTATAATCTTCAGCAAACTTTTTAGCGCTTTCTTCCCGGCGCGAATAAATGCTAACGATCTTATCCTTACTCCTGTAACCTTGAATCGAATCGGCATAAAAACGGCCGATAAACCCTGAGCCTAACATGGCAATGCGTTGCATATAAATAGATTTATTGTTTGAAAGTGTTGATGAATCATTAAGCAGCCTGGCTGATCTCTTTCTTCTCACGGAAGAACAGCGCGAAATAGATCAGCACAGCTACAGCAATACCAGCGGGCACATACCAGATGCTGGTCCAATCGTGTGTTACCGGATTGGGATCTGTTGAAGTCTTATAACGTCCCACTATGATGCCGGAGAACCAGGTACCGATCAGCATACCCAATCCATACGTGGCGAAGGTAAATAGGCCTTGTGCAGCATTCTTGATCTTTTCGCCGGCTTTCTTCTCAGTATACATGTAACCCGTTACAAAGAAAAAGTCATAACAGATGCCATGCAAAATGATCCCAGCATACAGCATCCAGGTATTGCTGCCCGCATCACCATAAGCAAAGGCAACATAACGTAATACCCAGGCGCTCATACCCAACAGGAGCATTTTCTTCACACCGATCCTGTTGAAGAGGAAAGGAATGGCAATAATGAAAATTGCTTCAGAAACTTGTCCCAGGATCATTTTTTGAGCAGGCTTATCCAAGCCCACCTCATTGAGGAAGGGATTGGCAAAGCCATAATAAAATGATAAGGGAATACATACCAGGATGGCGGCAATAAAGAAAATGAGGTAGGATTTGCTTTTAAACAATACAAAAGCATCTGCGCCCAGTGTTTTGGCAAAGGAAGCTTTTTCTCCTTTGGCTTTGGGCGGCGTATTGGGAAGGGCAAAACTGAACAGGCCCAACGCGGCAGAAGCAGCAGCGGCGATCAAAAAAGTGGTGTTGCTCTTTTCAATACCCAACTGGCCTATAATGAAACCAGCCACGATCCAACCAAGCGTACCGAATACTCTGATCCAGGGAAATTGTTTGCCGGGATCATTCATCTGCGTGAATGCAATATTGTTCGACAAAGCGATGGTGGGCATATAAAGCAAGGAATAGCCTAAGATAACCCAATAAAAAGGGCTGTTGCTGTCTATCTGAGTAGCAAGGAACAACATAGCAGCACCCAGTAAATGCAGCACACCCATCATTCGTTGAGCGGCGAAATAGCGGTCGGCTACCAAACCCACGAAAAAAGGGGAAATAATAGTGGCAAAAGCAAGCGCACTGTAAGCATTGCCAATTTGGTTATCGGTGGAATGTAAGTGCTCTCCCATATAAGTGCCCATCGTCACATACCAGGCGCCCCAAATAAAGTATTCGAGGAACATCATGAAGCCAAGCGAAACACCGGTCGTAGTTTTCATTCAGTGTAGTTTGATCTGTTTTAGTTAGGTTAGCATTAGCGTGGCGAAAATTACGAACAAATCCTATATAAGTTTCCATGTAACAGATATTAACCTGCTCCGTTGCGCTTTTTCTGCAATACAAACCAATTCCTGTAGTGCGCAACGGTTTGCGCTGCCACCCACGAAGGGGATATTCCTTTTGTCGATCCGGGCAAATTCCTATATTTGTATAAGTACTTATACAATTTATGAACTTCTATGAATCCCTCGGTTTTCTCGTCTTCGGCAGCCGCCTGCGGCGCCTCAGTGAAACATTCCTGGGCGATGTGAACCGCATTTACAGCGCCCATGACCTGAAATTTGACGCCGCCTGGTTCCCCGTATTCTATATTCTTTCCCGGAAAGAATCCGTTTCCATCAGGGATATTGCCGATGAGCTCGCTATTTCCCATTCATCCGTCAGCCAGCTCGTCAGCGCCCTGCAGCAAAAAGGATTGGTGAAGACCACCACTGCTGCCGACGATGCCCGTCGCAAAGTAGTAGAGTTTACCGCCAAAGGAAAAAAATTGCAACAACAAATAGCTCCCGTATGGACCGCTTTGTCACAGGCTATGGAAGAACTGGTAAATGAAGGCCGCCACAGCAAAGTATTGCTGAAAGCCATTGGCGAAGTGGAAGCAGGCATCGCAGAGCAAAGTCTCTTTGACCGGGTAGAACGTATTATGGATCCTTAACGTTTGTCGCCCTGAGCCTGTCGAAGGGCTGTCGAAGTCTTTTTATGAACTTTTAACGATTTGATACATGTCTAAAGAATTTCATTACGGAATAGAGGTGCTTACAACAGGTAAGGCCCTGGCCATTGCCCAGGGTAATATGAAAGGCATCCTGAGCGCAGAGGCCCGCAAGCGTATTGTCGCCAGCCAGCAGCAGGTACAGCAAATTGTAGATGAAAATAAAACCGTGTACGGTGTCAATACCGGGTTTGGTATCCTGGCCAATGCGAAGATATCCGAAGAAGATACCCGCACCCTGCAACACAAAATATTGCAAAGCCATAGCGTGGGCGTGGGTGATCCCATCCCGGCGGAAATAGCTAAGCTCATGCTCATCACAAAGATGCAGGCACTTGCCAAAGGCTATTCCGGCGTGCAGTTGCAAACCCTGGAACGCATCAACTGGCATATAGAACAGGATGTAATACCTATTGTACCTGAAAAGGGTAGTGTAGGTGCTTCCGGCGATCTGGCCCCCCTGGCACATTTATTCCTTCCCCTGATCGGATTAGGAGAAGTACTGTACAAAGGTGTCCGGTACAAAGCAGCCGATGTACTGCAACAGTTTGGGCTGTCCTCCATCCAGTTAGGCCCCAAAGAAGGACTGGCATTGATCAATGGCACCCAGTTTATTTTATCCTTTGCCGTTAAAGCAGTGCAACGCATGCACCATTGCCTCGAAGTAGCAGATATCATTGGCGCCATGAGTCTTGAAGCCCTCACCGGCACACAGGCTCCCTTCGATGAGCGCCTGCATCAATTACGCCCATATGCTGGTACGCAATTGGTTGCTCAACGCCTTCGCCTCTTACTCCACGATTCAGCCATCATGCAAAGCCATGTGGATTGTGGCCGCGTGCAAGATCCTTACAGCCTGCGTTGTATGCCCCAGGTACATGGTGCTTCCCGCAATGCCTGGCTGCATTTGAAGGAGCTCACAGAAGTAGAATTGAATTCCGTTACAGATAATCCCATCATCCTGGCCGCTGATGATACCATCAGTGGTGGCAACTTCCATGGTCAGCCCCTGGCATTGCCATTGGACTATGCCTGCTTTGCCGCCGCGGAGATTGGTAATATCTCCGATCGCCGCTGTTATCTCTTGCTGGAAGGTAAATGGGGACTGCCCATGTTGCTCATGAAAAATGTGGGGCTCAACAGCGGTTTCATGATCCCTCAATACACTACTGCGGCCCTCGTCACAGAAAATAAAACAATGTGTTTCCCGGCCAGTGCCGATAGTATTCCTACCTCGCTGGGTCAGGAAGACCATGTAAGCATGGGTAGCATCAGTGGTAGAAAGCTGAATAAAGTATTGGACAACCTGGAATACATACTGGCTATTGAATTGTTGAGCGCTTGTCAGGCCATTGAGTTCCGTCATCCCCTCAGGAGCAGCGCTATCCTGGAATTTGCCCATGATCAGGTGCGCAGCCAGGTAAGTTTTGCCGAAGAGGACAGGATCTTTGCCGATGATATCAACAAGATCAAAGCCATCATCACCGATTTCTCTTTTGTAGAGGCCGTGAATAAATACACGCATGGCGCAGGGGTGGAGTTGAATAAGGGATATGAGGGATTTGAGATTTGATAATATATTATTAAAAACTTGTCATATGGAACATACAGCGACACGCAAATACGATCCTATCAAATACAAAACACCTACTGGTGTACAATTGTCCTGCAAAGGTTGGATACAGGAAGCGGCCCTGCGTATGCTGCTCAACAACCTCGATCCACAAGTGGCTGAAAGGCCCGATGACCTCATCGTATATGGTGGCCGCGGTAAAGCAGCCCGTAATTTTGAAGCACTGGACCTCATCATCAAAGGACTGAAAGACCTGGAAAATGATGAAACCCTCCTCATTCAAAGCGGCAAGCCCGTCGGCATTCTCAAAACACATCCCGATACTCCCCGTATATTGATCTCCAACTCACAACTCGTACCCCGCTGGGCTACCTGGGAACATTTTGATGAGCTGGAAAAGAAAGGTCTTATGATGTATGGGCAAATGACCGCAGGCTCCTGGATCTATATCGGTTCACAAGGCATTGTGCAGGGCACTTATGAAACTTATGCAGCTGCTGCCAATAAGCATTTTGGCGGTACCCTCAAAGGCACCCTCAATGTTACGGCAGGGTTGGGTGGTATGGGTGGTGCTCAGCCACTGGCCATCACCATGAATGAAGGCGTGGCCCTCATTGCCGAAGTAGAAAAATGGCGCATAGAGAAAAGACTGGAAACAAAATACCTCGATCTCCTCATAGAAGATATTGACGAAGCTATCGATCGCGCGCTGGCCGCCAAACAAAAAGGGGAAGTACTTTCCATCGGCGTATGGTGCAATGCCGTCACCTTACTGGAACGATTGATAGCAAGAAAAGTAATTCCCGATACCCTCACCGATCAAACTTCCGCACACGATCCCCTCATCGGCTATTGGCCCCACACCATCAGCTATGAACAGGCGAAAGTACTGCGTGAAGAAAATCCTAAGCAGTATACAGACCTGGCCTACGACTCCATGAAACGACATGTGGAACTGATGCTGCAATTACAAAAACTAGGCGCCATCACCTTCGACTATGGCAACAATATTCGCGCAAGGGCGCAGGAAAGAGGATTGCAAAACGCATTTGATTTCCCCGGCTTTGTACCAGCCTATATACGTCCACTATTTTGTGAAGGCAAGGGCCCGTTCCGTTGGGCTGCCCTCAGTGGCGATCCGGCCGACATTGCAGTGACCGACCAGGTGATCAGCCAAATGTTCCCGGAGAACAAATCATTGCAGCGCTGGCTCAAACTGGCCAAAGAAAAAATCGCCTTCCAGGGATTGCCCGCCCGCATTTGCTGGCTGGGTCAGGGAGAACGGGAGAAGGCAGGGCTTGCTTTTAATGAACTGGTAAGAACAGGCAAGGTAAAAGCGCCTATTGTCATTGGCCGTGATCACCTGGATACCGGTTCTGTAGCTTCACCTAACCGCGAAACAGAAGCGATGATGGATGGCAGTGATGCCGTGGCCGACTGGCCATTGCTCAATGCATTGGTCAATACCGCCGGTGGCGCTTCCTGGGTTAGCTTGCACCACGGTGGTGGGGTAGGGATGGGGTATAGTATTCATGCCGGTATGGTCATTGTGGCCGATGGTACCGATGCTGCTGCTGCCCGCTTAAGCCGCGTATTGCGCAACGATCCGGGAATGGGCGTTATCCGTCATGCCGATGCTGGTTATGAAACCGCCAAAGAGACAGCGGCTGAATATGGATTGGATATACAAACACGATTAAATAAAAGTTAATGGCTAGTGGTGAGTGGCTAGTGGGCCTACCACTTGCCACTTACCACTCACTACTCGCCGTTCTGTCCACAATCCTCCACATTTTAATAGCATTGTAATGTTATTATAAGACCCGCCTAATACCCTCATTTTACTTTTGTCTCCGGCGGGATTATTCCTTCATATCCCTACTAATGCCTGTTATCAACAGGTTGGGCTTCAAAATAATAGATTGCTGTCTTGCAATTTGTTGGTTTGAGGTATCAGGTACCCAAACTGGCCCCTTTTTTGAAAACCTATTGAGTAATATTCCATTTAATCCACACCCCTAATTTGTTTCTTATGGGTAGACTTATAATAGTTTCAAACAGATTGCCATTTTCGGTAGACCGCGACGGTGATCAGGTGTCGATACGGCAGAGTTCCGGTGGACTGGTATCTGCCATAAAGAGTTATTTTGAAAGTGATCAATCATCCAATAGCGCGATTACTGAAAAAGCATGGATGGGCGTAGCCGATTTTTCCAGCGAAGATTGGGAAACCGAAGTAGCGCCCCGCATGGCCAAATATGATTTTACTTCTTATCCGTTATTTGTGGATAAGCCATTGTATAAGGATTATTACAACGGCTTTGCCAATTCAGTGTTATGGCCCCTGTTCCATTATTTCCCTTCCCTGGTGGAATACCAAACGCATTATTATGAGGCATTTGTGCAGGTGAACAAAGCATTTGCCGACAGGTTGGATGAGATTGTACAGCCTGGTGACACCGTATGGATTCACGATTACCAGTTGATGTTGCTGCCCGAAATGCTGCGGGCAAAACAACCCGATATCAATATTGGTTTCTTCCTCCATATCCCTTTCCCTTCTTATGAGATCCTGAGGCTGATGCCAGCTGAATGGAAAAATGCCATCCTGAAGGGACTGATGGGCGCCGATCTGATCGGTTTTCATACGCATGATTATGTACAACATTTCATGCAAAGCGTAAAGATGTTGTTGGGCGTAGATAATTATTTCTACACCATGCAATACCAGGACAGGCTCATTAAGGCCGACCTGTTTCCTATTGGCATTGATTATAAGAAGTTCCACAACGCCGCCTACGACAGCGAAGTGCTGGAATTGCGCAATGATATCAAAAGGAATTTTGAGAATAAGAAGATCATCTTCTCTGTAGACAGGCTCGATTATACAAAGGGACTGATGGACAGGCTCAATGGCTTTGAATACTTCCTCCAGCAAAATCCGGAATGGATGGAAAAGATCGTATTTGTATTGAACATTGTGCCTTCCCGGGATGAGATTCCGGCTTACCTGGATAGGAAGCGCAACATTGAAGAAAAGATCGGTACCCTGAATGGTAAGTTCTCTTCCATCAGCTGGCAGCCCGTTATTTACCGGTACAACCACCTTCCATTTAATGAGCTCTGTGCTTTGTACCAGGCAGCCGATGTAGCCCTGATCACCCCATTACGCGATGGAATGAACCTGGTGGCCAAAGAATATGTGGCCAGCTGTACCACCCAGCGGGGTGTCCTGGTATTGAGTGAGCTGGCAGGAGCCGCCAGCGAATTAAATGAAGCTTTGCTCGTTAACCCCACCGATGTAGTGGATGTTTCCAATGCCATTGTCAAAGCATTGAATATGCCCCTGCACGAACAGAAGAACCGGATGGCCCTCATGCAAAAAAGACTGGCCGACTATGATGTGGTAAGATGGGTGAATGACTTCCTGGAACAACTGGTGAATATCAGGAAGGAGCAACAAAAACTGGCAACCAAGTCGCTGGACGATAAAATATACAAACGTATACACCAGCATTATCAAAAAGCGCAGAAGCGTTGCTTCTTACTGGATTATGATGGCACCCTGGTCTCCTTTGCAAGAGTACCGCAAGAAGCTGTACCCAGTAAAGAATTGAAAGAGTTGTTGTACAGGTTGGCCAGTGATGAAAAGAACCATGTAGTGATCATCAGCGGGCGCGATGCAGAGGTATTGGAAAAATGGCTGGGCCATTTACCTGTCACACTTGTAGCGGAGCATGGCGCCAGTGTGAAGATGAAAAATGATGTATGGCAGGAAGCCATCCCCTCCTCTGAACAATGGAAAGATGAGATCCGTCCCATCATGCAAATGTTTGTAAGCAGGTGTGTAGGTTCTTTCGTAGAAGAAAAGAACAATACCATTGCCTGGCATTACAGGAATACACCGCCCGACCTGGGATTCAGCCGCTCCCGGGAATTGATCAATAACCTGGGTCAACTGGTCCAAAATACCATGCTGCAGGTAATAGATGGCAACAAAGTGATTGAAGTGCGCAGGTCAGGGTTTGATAAAGGAGTAATGGCCCTGCGTATCGTGAATGAGCTCAACCCGGATTTCACCCTGTGTATTGGAGATGATACTACCGACGAGGATATGTTCAAGGCTTTGGGCAACAAAACCTATAGCATTAAAGTAAGCAATGGCATTACAGCCGCGCAATACACCGTATTTTCTCAAAAGAAAGTACTGCCACTATTGAATCAATTGATGACCCCTTTAACCGAAAATGAATATGCCGGTGCATAAATACAACATGGGTATTATAGGTAATTGTTCTTACCTGGCCTATATCGACAACAAAGCAGACGTAAAATGGATGTGCCTTCCAAGGTTCGACAGCAGTTTCCTGTTTGGGTCATTGCTGGACGAAGAAAAAGGAGGGCATTTTTCCATTGTGCCTGCTGCAGAAGGTTATACCAGCCGGCAATATTATGTACCCAATACCAATGTATTGTGTACCGAGTTCACCGCATCCGATGGCAGTTTTGTAGTGAAGGATTGCGCACCCCGCATGACCATTCATGAACGGCAGTTCCGGCCATTGATGCTGGTACGTAAAATAGAGTTACTGCATGGCGATCCTGCCATTCGTGTTACCTGCGATCCGCGTGGTAACTATGGAGAGGTCATACCCGAGATCACCACCGGCAGCAACCATATCCGTTATATGAACCTGGCACAGCAGGTGCGCATTACAACCGATATTTCTTTGACCTATATTTTGAACAAGCAGTCATTCCTGCTTGATCAGGACCGCTATGTAGTGCTTACTTATGGCGAACCGCTGGAAGCCCCCCTGAAAGAAACCTGCGAGGAATTCCTGCGCAAGACAATTCAACACTGGCAACTGTGGATCAAGAGCTGTTACCTGCCCGATATTTACCAGGATGAGATCATCCGTTCCGCCCTGGTGCTCAAGCTGCACCAGTATGAAGATACCGGAGGTATCATCGCTTCCGGTACTACCAGCTTACCGGAGTTTCACGACAGTACCCGCAACTGGGATTACCGCTTTTGCTGGTTCCGCGATGCCCACTATACCCTGCGTGCCTTTAACCAGATCGGTCACTTCGAAGAACTGGAAAAGTACTTTGACTTTATCCATAATATCCTGAGCAATGCCGGTACTTCCCTGCAGCCCTTGTATTCAATAGCAGGGGAGAAGGACCTGGAAGAGGTCACTATTGATCTGAATGGTTATCTGGGCAATAAGCCTGTGCGTATTGGCAACAAAGCCTATGTGCAGGTACAGCATGATGTGTACGGACAGGTATTGGTAAGCCTGCTGCCGCTTTATACCGACAAGCGCCTTACATTCACGCGCAAGAACAGTTACAAAACCATTGTACCCTGGCTGTTGGACCAGATAGAGCGCACCCTCACCATGCCCGACTCTGGTTTATGGGAGTTTCGTAACCAGGTACAGGTGCATACCTATACCTTGCTATTCCATTGGGCAGGCGCTAAAGCAGCCTATAAAATAGCGGCTCTCTTCAACGACATGGCCCTTATGCGAAAGGCACAGGATATAGCTACTGCAGCCAACAAGCTCCTGGAGCAAGCCTACGACATTGAACGTAAAGTATATCCGCAGGCCATTGGTACCCCCAACCTGGATGCCAGCACCCTGTCAATGATCACCATGAATTACCTCGACCATAATTCACAAAGGGCCAAAGACCATATTGCTGCCCTGGAAAAAGAACTACGGGCCGATCATGGTCTCTTTTACCGGTATAAGCATTACGATGATTTTGGCTTCCCGGAAACCACCTTCCTGGTATGCGCTTTCTGGTATGTAGATGCCCTGGCTTGCGTGGGTCGCACAGAGGATGCTATTAAAAACCTGGACAAACTCTTAGGTTTCAGCAATCACCTGGGTATTTTCAGTGAGGACGTACATGTGGATGGTTCCCAATGGGGTAATTTCCCGCAAACCTATAGTCATGTGGGACTGATCAATGCCGCTTTCCGCATAGCACGAAAAGTGGATAAAGTGGATTTCCTTTGATAACCGGATTCCCCTATTTTTACAGCCCAATGCGAAAACTGATTTCCATATTACAGGTGATCTGCTTCGGCTTACTGCTGATGACAAACTTGTATCGCCTGGCATCCATCGTGCAATACGATGGGGCCGATATGGAATCTGTTGTATCCCTTGCAGATACAGAAGAAGTTAAAAATACCGCCGATACTCCCGGATTTCTGGTCGAACAGGACCTGTCCGAAAATATCCTGGGCTTGTTGATACCAGAAGAAAGTGCAGCCTGGTATATCCGGCACACCACCGGGCTGCCCTGGCAACATGGTGAAACATTATTATTACCTCCCGAATTCCCTTCCTGTCTCTCCTAAATTAGTCAGTTACCATTTAATGTCATATACTTAAGCTGTCTTCCGGCATATATGCTGCTATGATCCATAGATCGTTTGGAAGCATGCTGCAAATGATCATTAAAACCAGCCCTCCGAAATAATTAAATAATCAATAAAGAATAGTTTACAATGAGAACCCATAGCAAAGAAACACAGTCCACCACCACACCACAAATGGCATTACAGTTTTTAAAAGAAGGTAATGCCCGGTTTATGAATAACCTGAAAATGAACCGCAATTTGTTGGAGCAGGTGAATGACACCAAAGAAGGCCAATGGCCGTTCGCTGTTATACTGAGCTGTATTGACAGCCGCACTTCCGCCGAACTGATCTTCGATCAGGGCCTGGGTGATGTATTCAGCATTCGTATTGCCGGTAATGTGATCAATGAAGATATCCTGGGCAGCATGGAGTTTGCCTGTAAAGTGGCTGGTTCTAAATTGATCATGGTGCTGGGGCATTCCAAATGCGGTGCTATCAAGGGTGCCTGCAACCATGTAGAATTAGGAAACCTTACCGGCTTACTCGAAAAAGTACAGCCTGCCATCGAAAAGGTGAAGAAACAGGGAAGCGATACCGTGAATTCCGAATTTATCGAAGCTGTAGCCCATGCCAATACCTTGCATACGATGGAATTAATATTAAAGCGTAGCCCTATATTAAAAGAGATGTTTGAAAATGGTGAAATAGGCATCGCAGCAGGATACTACAGCGTTGAAACAGGCGAAGTGAAGTTCATCAAAGAAAAAGTGTTGAGTCTCGAGACCGAAGCCAATTATAACCGCTAACAATAGTATCGTACAATAAACATAACCGGCCAGGTTGCGACAGCAGCCTGGCCGGTTGTTTTAATACCAGTTTAAGGATACTTCAGAGAGCTGGCCCGTCTTACTTTCAGACTTTTCGGTCTTCCGGTCTTCCAGACTTCCCGACTTTTCCGCTATTTTAGCGGTCAATAAAATGGGCACCTAAACAATGGCGGCAATCCTTATTACCAATATCAGGCAACTGGTCAATGTCCGTGAGCAAACTACCGTATTACGGGGTAGCCAACTCGCCGGTCTTCCTTGTATAGACAATGCTTACCTCATCATAGAAGGCGATACCATTGCCGCTTATGGACGCATGGAAGACGCTCCTAAAGGACGATATTCAGCCACCCATACTTTCGACGCTGCGGGCGGCTCCATTTTGCCCGCCTGGTGCGATAGCCACACACACACCGTATTTGCCGCCAGCAGGGAAGAAGAGTTTGTAGACAAGATCAGGGGCATGAGCTATGCCGACATTGCCGCCAAAGGTGGCGGTATATTAAACTCTGCCCGCAAACTGAATGATGCCTCCGAAGAAACATTGTTTAACCAGGCATGGTCTCGCCTGGAAGAACTCAGTAAACTGGGTACCGGTGCTGTTGAGATCAAAAGTGGTTATGGATTGACAGTGGAAGGGGAGTTGAAAATGCTGCGCGTCATCAAAAAACTGAAAGAAAGATCCTCCTTATCCATCAAAGCTACTTTCCTCGGCGCCCATACCTATCCACAGCAATACAAGACCAATCACCAGGGATATATTGACAGCATCATACAGCAAATGTTACCTGTCATCGCACAGGAAAAACTGGCCGATTATATCGATGTCTTTTGTGAAGAAGGTTTCTTCTCCCCCGAAGAAACAGAATTGATCTGTAGGGCCGGCATGGCTGTTGGATTGAAGCCGAAGATCCATGCTAATCAATTACACCTTTCCCAGGGCACCCAGGTTGGTGTAAAGCTGGGCGCTATCAGCGTAGACCATTTGGAAACCATGGATGAGGACGCCATTCAGGCCCTTGCAAATTCCAATACCATTGGCACCCTGTTGCCAACCGCTGCATTTTTCCTGCGCATGCCTTTTCAACCTGCACGTGCCCTGATCGATGCAGGCTGCGCCATAGCGCTGGCCAGCGACTTTAATCCCGGCTCATCACCCAGCGGCAATATGAACCTCGTAATAGCCATGAGTTGTATCCAGATGAAGATGCTGCCTGAGGAAGCTATCAATGCGGCCACACTCAACGGCGCCTATGCCATGGAACTGGGGCAGGAATTGGGGAGCATCACCATTGGCAAAAAAGCCAGCCTCATTCTTACAAAACCCATCCCATCCCTGGCTTATTATCCCTATGCTTTCGGCTCCAACCTGATCGATAAGGTAATGATAAAGGGTGAATGGTTATAATTTGTTGTATATTGAAGTTCATGACTTCGAAGTAAAAGTATTGCCGATTGCCGATTGCTGATTGCCGACAATGACTGCCAACTATCTTTGGCAATTATTGGCTTGAAAGAAATCAGACTATTTATACCATCAAATGAAGATCCGGAAGAAAAAGAAAGTCGATCCATTTGCCCAGTTCCTGGAAAAGAAAACAACAGTCTCCCTCAAAGACCGTGAGACTGCTTTGGATTACCTGGTCTCCTTCATGCGCCTCATTCGCCCCAAAACAGATAAGCCCGGAGAAGCTGTACAAAACTTTGGAAAGACCTTGTTCTTCCTGCAGGAGAACCCCGCCATAGTGAGTGAATTGCGCATTGCCATCCTGGCTCAGCTCATCAATAGTAACCTGCTTCCAATGCTTACCGAAAGCGGGATCACCGTTTCCCGTGGAGCCGGCCGCGAACTCTATGCACGTTTCAAACATAAGATACTGCCCGCCTTGCAGGACTCCAATGATTTTCTTTACGTGATGGACCGTATGTTCTACCGTAAGGACGACTATGAATGGGTAGAACAAATCGGGCACAACCACTGGGTGCAATTCTTTGAAATGGTAGGCCTGTCCTTCCATGGGCGCGAACCCGTGATCACCCGGCAGGCAATGGTAGCTTTACAGGTATTGTCAGCAGGCGTGGCCCAACTGGGTTGGGAAAATGCCATTGTAAAGAATGCCCCTTTCAAAGAACCGCAGGATGATAATCCTTTTGCTGTGCAGCAATACCTGGTGTATGAGTTGAAGGAGCTGTTGCAGAACAATGGTTCACACGAAGAAGTACGGTCCTTGTTGCAACGCATCAGGCAGTTGTTTGAGGAAGACCTGCAGGTGGTGCAATACATCCGCGATCAGACTGCCGAAAAAGGTGCCAGCCTCTCGCAAACCTTTATTCTCTTCCAACTGGAGCAGAAACTCGACCGCATGCAGCTCGTATTGGACATTGTAGATGTTGACCAGCAGATGGATACCTCCCGTCTCGCCAGTCTCTTTATGAAGGTTATCCGCTACGAGAACCGCAAAAACAGCGTGTGGGAATTCCTTTCACAAACCACCGGTTACCTGGCTTACCAGATTGCAGAACATAAAACAAAGAAGGGTAATAAGTATATCACTTCCTCGCCATTGGAATACTGGAAAATGATCCTGAGCGCCATGTGGGGAGGCCTCATTGTTTGTTTTGTGGCCGTCTTCAAAATATTGCTGGGCAAGGTCCATATGGCCCCTTTCTGGCATGGCTTTGTGTACAGCATCAACTACAGTGTAGGCTTTGTGGCCATTGAAGAAACCAAGTCTACACTGGCAACCAAACAACCGGCTTTTACAGCCAGTGCAGTAGCGGGCACCCTCGATACCCGCAAGGGCGATAATACCCCCAATCTGTACAACCTGGCAGTTACCGTATCCAAAGTTTCGCGCAGCCAGATAGCCTCCTTTATTGGCAATCTTATTATTGTATTTCCCGTTACCTTCCTGTTGGCCTGGCTCTATGATATAGCTTTTGGCAAGCCAATGGTGGGTGGCGAAGCTGCCGTGAAATTATTGGAGGCCCAGCATCCCTGGCACAGCCTTTCCCTGTTGTACGCCTGCAATACCGGCGTATTCCTCTTCCTTAGCGGTATCATTGCCGGTTATGTACAGAACAAGGTCAATTATGGCCGTATCGGCCGCCGGTTGACCGAGCACCCTTTTCTGCGGCAATATACTTCGAAGGATCGCTTACAGCGTATTGCCCATTACCTGGAAGGACATGCCGGCAGCCTGGCAGGAAATATCTCCCTGGGCTTCTTCCTCGGTATGGCTACTACCGCTGGCGATCTTTTCGGCATCGGCTTCGACATCCGGCATATTACCATTGCCGCCGCCAATACTTCCATCGGTTTGTATGGCGTAGGCTGGAATAATGTATCTTTCAGTTATATCGCTATTGTTACCTGCGGCGTATTGGGTATCGGATTCCTGAACTTCCTGGTAAGCTTTTCCCTGGCTTTCATAGTGGCCGTACGTTCCAGAGGTATAAAGTTGCGGGACTATCCCGAATTCCTGGGAATATTGTGGAAGTTTTTCCGTTCCCACCCCCTTGACTTTTTCAGACCGAGAAGAAGACTGGCTCCGTAATGTCAGGCTGAACTTAACGAATGTCAGAGTTTATCCCGCTCTGCGGGACTGAGCCTGTCGAAGCCGTCTAAGGAACTTGTCGAAGGCTGTTTGCTAAAAGCTAACAGCTAACACCTAAAAGCTAATCACGAGATATTGTAATCAAAATTCTGGATCCTGGATTCTGTATTCTAAATTCTAATTTCTCTCCAATGAAGCACTTCAAGTTTTACGATAAGCAAGACGTTTTGTCCCTTACAAGACTGCGAAAGTTCGAAACCAGGCTCGGTGAAAGTATACAGGTCATAGCCGATAAAGGCCAACTGGAAACTTCCCTGGCCCAATCAACCGCTGCCTATGTATTGATCGGCATTCCCGAAGATATTGGCGTGCGGGCCAACCATGGGGTGGGAGGGACCGATTCCATCTGGATACCTTTCCTGTCCGCATTCTTAAATATCCAGAGTAATGACTTCCTCCTGGGCGATGATATACTGTTGCTGGGCCATTTTGATTTTGGCGACCTCAAATACCTCATCGAACAGAATGCCCACGGCTATGAAGAGAAAGTAGATGCCTACCGCCATGCCGTGATCACCATTGATGAAGAAGTAGAAGAACTGACCAAAATAATTACTTCCCACAAAAAAGTACCCATCGTTATTGGCGGAGGTCATAACAACGCTTACCCCCTCATCAAAGGCGCTGCCAAAGGATTGCACAAAGCCGGCCTGTTGCCCCTCGCCCAGATCAACTGTATTAACCTCGATGCACATTCCGATTTCCGGCCGGCTGAAGGTCGCCACAGTGGTAACGGCTTTCGCTATGCCGAAGAAGATGGCTACCTGCAGAAGTATTGTATCGTGGGCCTGCACGAAAACTACCTGCCACAGAATGTCTGGCTCGATATCGTCAACAATCCCTTCCTCGACTTCATTACCTACGAAGATATCTTTGTACACGAAAAGCGCAACTTCATACAGGCCGTAGCCCATGCTGCCGGCTTTACAGAAGATAATTATACCGGCATCGAACTCGACCTGGATTGCATAGAGCATACTTTGTCCAGTGCTATGACTCCTTCAGGTATATTGCCCCTCCATGCCCGCCAATACCTCACTTTTACCAGCGCCAATTGTGATGCGGCCTACCTGCATATCTGCGAAGGCGCTACCCAACTGGCCGATGGCCGTAAAGACGATAGTACAGGTAAACTGGTGAGCTACCTGGTGAGTGATTTTGTTAAGGGCCGAAACAGCGTAAAAAGCTAAGGCATACTCGTTGCCTCTATGCCTTGCTGCCTCGTTGCCTGTATTTTGCTATAACCCATTATTTGCCTATCTTCAATAATCACAATCCCCGCCGCTCAGACTTCTCCTTTTTTATCGGTAACTGTACCCACCGGTTAATGATGTATTCCTGTACCCGGGAACTTTATCAGACAGCCTATGTACAAAATGATCAAGCCCCTTTCCGATTTCTTCGGGCAGTTTATTAAGCGTTATGCTCCAGCCTTTATAACGTTGATCGTTATTGCAGGCGCCTTTTATTTTTACTCCAACGTGATCATCAAACAAAATGAGCGGACCATCCGTGAAAGGTCTTTCCGTGGATTGAACCGCATGGGAAGCAATATTCGCGAGAAGATCCAATTGTATGCGGAAAAGAACAGCATCAATTTCCTGAAGGAGATCAAAGATCTGCCCGATAGCCTGCGCAAGCTCGCCACTGCTCCCGCTGTTACCCGTATCGAAGAGGAATATGGCTTGCGGCAATTCAGGGATTCCGGTGCCTTTAGTAAACAGGCTTATTTTTCCCTGGAGAACCTGAACGATTGGGAGATCATTTTTAATCCAGGCACTACCTTGCGGGCCGGCACCTCCGTCACAGACTTTATCAGCTCCTTTTTGCGCAGAGACCTGTTCAACTATTATTTCCTGGCCCATAATGACACCGTATTGTTCGATGAGATCAATCTCTCCCATGATACCCTTACCACCATTGCCAGGGGAAGATGGGTGAAAGATACCGTTACAAAGCAAACGACCAAGGAGTTTGGTGCTATTGAACAGGTAGAAACAGGCGGTAAGAAGTACAAGCTATTCATGATCCCTTTCACCGTAAAGGGTAATCATCAGTTTGTGATCGGTGGCTATATGCCTGTAGAAGATTACCTGGAGGAGAGTCGTTATATTCCCGGCAATGCCATTTTGTGGCTGGTATTGGGCATCGTACTCGTGATCCTCATGTTCCCCCTGCTGAAAGTATTTTTGATGACGCGGGCTGAGCCCCTCCTTGCCAGGAATGTTCTCACCTCACTGATTTCCATTCACCTCATGGGGTCCATCATCATTATCATCCTGGTCAACCTCTATGCCTATTATTTCCTGATCAGAAAGCCTGCTGATGAACAATTAAGAACCCTTACCGCTGGTATACAACAAACCTTTCTATCTGAAGTAAAGGATGCCCAGTCCGAAATGGACCTGGATGAACGTGAATTACTCAAGCTCATAAACCAAAAGGGCGTCTTACCGGACAACCGTTTTCCCGATCTCTATTCACCCGTGGGAGAAACCAGCTACCGCATTGACCATACCGGTACCAGGCCTGATAAAAGGGATGATATCGTTTATAAGCCCGATTCACTGGGCAGTAAGTATCGTTATTTTGAACAGATCGTATGGACCGATAGCAGCGGTATGCAGGCCATTCGGTGGACCAGTAATCCCTTTGTACCCCGTAAAGTGAATCTGCGCGACCGCGATTATTTCCAGGCAGTAGCGCAGGGCGCTCTGCTGCGCAGGGATAACCAGGAATATTTTCTAACCGCAGTCTCTTCCTGGGTATCCCAGCAAAAGCTGGCCATTATTGCCCGCCGCAGCCGCCTGAAAGAATTGCTGGAAAACAGCGACCTCATTAAGGATTCGGCACTTCGTAAAAGCCTGTTGCCCACCCTGGGCAGCATGCAAATGATCTCCATGAGCGCCCCCCTCCGTTCCATCTTCAATCCCATACTTCCTTATGGGTTTGGATTTTGCCTGGTGGATGGACACGGCAATGTGCTTTTCCATTACGACGAAAACAGAAGCCTGAATGAGAATCTGGTGGAAGAGTCCAATGATAATGTAAAACTGTCTTCCCTCCTCACTACCGGCGCTGCCGGTTATTTCAATGCCCACTATACTGGCAGCAACCACCGGTTTTACGCCCAGCCTGTAGACCGTATGCCCTATTACCTGGTCACTTTTTACGACGTTGAGAACAACTGGAACCAGGACCTGGATATCATGAGTGCCAGTTCCATCCTGGTATTGATCAACATGGGCATTATATTATTGCTGGTGCTCATAACCCGTATCCTTAGCTTCAGAAGGCTCTCCCGGTCCATTCTTTTTATCTGGGTAGAGCCTAAGTTGCACCGGGGCAATGCTTACCTGAAAGCTGCCGCCTCTTTTGTTTTGGCTTCCGTATTGCTTTTCCTGTTTTCCTTTTTTTCCAATAAACCCGATGAATTGTACCTGTTGGGCATTTCCCTGGGCTTCACCCATATCCTCATCGTCTATTCCTATTATGTCTATACCAGGGCCGATATGGAGAAAGAAAAGATAGCTGGCACCATCGCAGCGCGTGCACGCCGGCTGGAGAAAAATAACCTCACCGTATTGATATTGATTCTAGTGTATGTATTGACTGGAGGGCTCTTTATGAAGCACCTTACAGAAGGCGAGGGCCATTTTTTCTGGTCACAATTCCTATTGGTCGTCGGGCTTTGGGCCATCTCCAAATACCTGCCTCCCAGGGGCAAAACCATTGGAAAAGAGGCATACCGTAAGTACTATTATTATTCACTCTTTGGGTTCATCCTGGCCACTGCTATTGTACCCACCTTGCTATTCTTTGCCCTTTCCTTCCGCGAAGAACAAAAACTGGCTGTTAAATACCAGCAGCTGGATTTCGTTAATACCTTATTGTACAAAAAGCCTTATCGCTTTTATAAACATGATACTTCCTGGAATGTATCCTATCATGCTCCTTTTCATTACACATACCTGGCCGATACCATTGTGCGCGATACCGAGACCGATACACTCAGGCGGGCTATTACAGGTTTTGGCAAGCTCTACAATGTTATTAAACCTTCTTTTTCGGCCTATGCCAAAAGGATCGAATACCTCAATGGAGCCGATTCCACCCTGGGCAATTTTACCTGGGATGATTCCGTGAATTCCAATTCATTGCGGTTCAGGATCGATATATTGAAAACCAAAACCTATGCGGAAGGTGACTACCGTATTTTGGCAGTCAAGAAAATGTACCCCGTCTCCCATCTTCTCGCAACACGCTTTGCCCAGGACCCCGAAATACATATCCTGCTTATACTCATCATGGGGTTGATCCTGGTGGCCATTTACTTATTGCTGGTACAACTCATTCCCAAAGTGTTTTTCTTTAATAAAACCGATACAGCCAGCCGGGAAATGATCAGCAAAACATTTATCAAATCCCTTAACCCCGTCAATCATGTATATGTGTTGGGGATCATCAACTCGGGTAAATACAACCTTATCCGGGCAAGCCTGGAGGCAGAACGTTATACAATCCGCAACCTCGATATTGCTTTGCTGTTTGCTGGTGATGCCGGCAGTAAGGAGGGCAGTATGTTTGAGAAACAATGGAAGGCTATAGTTGCTTATCTCGACGGGCATAAAGACAACGAATCATCATTGCGAAAAACTGCCGTTGTAGTCCGGCATTTTGATATGAAGATGGACGACCTCGATGCGACAGAAGAGAAACTCAAAAGACTGGAAATATTGCTGTCCTACAAATATGTAAAAGTAGTGATCTCTTCCAGCAAGCATTTTGAGGCCATGTTGATCAGAGAGCCTGAAACAGCTGCCAATGCCGGCAAGCCTAAAAAAGATTTTACCGACCGTTGGTTGAATGTCATGAACAACTTTTGCATGTTCTACCATAAGTGGCAATATGATGAAGAAAGGTCCGGTGCTGTGGATGCAGCGCGAGATAAGAACTATGATGTCTATTTCCTCGGCAAGCGCTTGAATGATAAACTGTACAGGGAATGTGCCCACAGTGAGTACTTATATGGGTTGCTGTCGCCGTTAAGACAATCCCTGGTGCGGGAGTGGCTCACCACCACTACCGTGTTGCGCGATGGCCAAAAAGCCGTCAGGCCTGATACCGAAGCCCTTTTTGAGTCCTTTTGTGTGAAGCTGAGGGCCCTGGCACATCACTATTACTTATCCCTATGGCAGTCCCTTTCGCCCGAGGAGCAACGGACTATTTATGATATTGCCAGTGATGGCTTGCTCAACCAGCGTAACCAGGATGTGGCCGATAATCTCTATGCCCTGGGTATGCTGAGGATCAATGCCAGTGGTACCGGCTATTGGATGATGAATGAAAGCTTCAGGGGATTTGTTTTAACCCGTATTGATAAAAAGGAGATCAGTAAGCTTCATGATGGCGCCGATCCTGGTCATAGCTGGAACCGTTTCCAGTTGCCCGTGATCCTGGTGGTGGTGGCCGTGGCCCTTTTCCTGTTCACCACCCAGCGCGATGCATTTAATAACCTGGTCACCTACTTAGCAGCTGCAGCTGGCGGTATTGCCGCCCTGCTGCGCATACTCGATATATTCTCTGCCCCAAAAGTACCCGGAGGATAAGAAAACAGCTTCGAGCTGCTAGCTACGAGCTGTGAGCAAACAGCCAAGGATTACCATCTGAAGCTCGTCGAATGTATTTAAAGCTCGAAGCTCGCAGCTCATAGCTCGCAGCATGTATTAGAACGGTATCCCAAGGTTCACATACGATTGTATCTTCCGTGTCTGGTCACAATACATGGCGCTTATTTCCAGCGGACCCAATGCGAAATTATAAGAGAATGTCAACGCATAGCCCGAGAAGAAGTCGCGGATAACGAAGAAACTGCTGCTTTCCACAAAGTTATTGAGCAGCACATTCGCCCTTCCCGTGAGGTATGTATTGTTGAACACCTGGTATCTGATCCCTGCCTGCAGCGCTGCCGTACTGGTAGCATATTCAGCTCCCTCGGGCAACCCTGCAAAAGTGATCTGGTTGCGGAATGTTTTCACAAGTCCCCCGATCACAAATTCATTCAACACATTATCCGAGTAGTTAAAATTAGCGCCTGCCTGTACACTCAACAGTGCCGTAGCACGTTTGGCTATCGGAGTATAACTTTCCAGGTTGACAGAAGAACGGTAAAAGCTTTTATCACTCACCGGAATGAGGTCAGGAGGTATCTGCACACCATTTTCATAAAACCTGATGCGCGAATTTTGAGGCGCTACCCATCCTGCTTCCACATCCAGTTTTATACCCCGCTTCGGAAAAATGGTTTTTTCCAGCGAATTATGAGACAAATACACAAAGGGCGTGAAGAACTTCTTACTACCCTTGAACTCCGTTTCCGATGATATCTTGGGATCGTATTTCACCCATTCAAAACGACCGCCTGCACCTACCGTAAAGCTACGTTTGGCAGAGAATTGCAGCTTGCTGCCAAACTTAAAAAAATTGAGGTTATACAGCCCGTTCTGTTTGGATTCCGTATACGTACCAATGTCAAAATTATCGTACTGCGTTTCCATTATCACCGCTACATTCTTGAGCCTGCCCAGGTACTGCAGGTGTTCCCCCCGTATGCGGAAGGTTTCTCCGATATTAACTGATACAAGACTCCTGGAGTTGGGCGTAAAAAAGTTACGTGCAGTAATGTTGGCGATAAGCCCTACACCAGTAAAACGGTTGTAATGAAGTCCCAGTTTGGCAAACGTGAGCGGATATTCCGTTACATCAAAGATGATCTTCGACGTGCCATCGGGCTGTGGTACCAGCGAATAAGTTACCCGGCTGTAATAACGTGTGCCGTAAGCCTGGCGCACCATGTTGGCCAGGTTCCGGGCCGTATAGAATTGATTGAGCTCGAAATTCATGGTATGAATAAAGAACTCTGCTGAAGTTCTGTCTACTCCGTGCACTTCATGTGAGGAGATCACTACACCATGTACCTGTGGCAGGCGATTCACCCTGGGAGGGGCCGGGCCATAGATTGCATTCAGCGAATCCGCCAGGTGCTTGAAGCGGGGATATAGCCTGCGTCCCTCTTTGATACCCAGTTCCATCAGCTCTTTGGAGTCTCCAAAACTGCCCATGGTAAACTTTTCCATATGGAAGGGTATATAGATATCACATTGCGCCACTTCTTTTTTATTGTCTTCCGCTTCCCGGAAAAATGCCACCTGCAACAGTATCTGCAATGCATTGCGCACTTTTTCCGAAGGCATCAGCCCCGTGGCCACATTACTGCCTATGACAAAGTCAGCACCCATTTCCTTTACATCCTTTACAGGGAAATTGCGAACCAGTCCGCCATCGATGAGCTTTTTGCCATTAAAGTCCACCGCCGTAAATACCGAAGGGATCGCCATGCTGGAGCGTATAGCGCTGATGATCTCTCCCTGGTGCATCACCACCGCCTCGCCTGTGCCTACATCCGTACCAATACACCGGAAGGGGATACTGAATTTTGAAAAATCCTTCTGATTGTATACCGGGAAAAACAGTTCCGAGAATTTGAGCCACAGTTCCTGCCCCTGCAATACTCCACTGGGTAAGCGGAACCGGTGATTGACCCAGGGAAGCTCAATGATATATTTGGAATACTCATCCTTTTCTTCCATGAAGATGCTGCGAAGCGATGATTGATTGCTGAGTAACAGGTCCCAATCGATGGCGCTGGCCACTTTTTCAATAGAGTCAGCCGAATAGCCCACTGCATACAGGCTACCGATAATACTGCCCATACTGGTACCAGTGATATAGTCCACATTGAGCCCGGCAGAGTCGATCGATTTTAGTATGCCGATATGCGCCAGGCCTTTTGCGCCGCCACCACTGAGCGTTACGCCTATCTTCGGCCGCGCAGAAGGGGTAGGTGGCTGTGCCTGGGAAAAGAGCGAGAGCAATAAAAGGATACAGGCAGTACTGTACTTCATTGAAACATTGGGTTAGAGTGTAATTTACAATTTACGACCGCTTCTATTACAAAATAAAAGCTGTTCCGTTTAAATGGAACAGCTTTGTTTGAAAGAAAAGTTAAAATGAAGGGTGGAATGATAAAAGGTAGTGATGGAGCAGCCTAAAAAAGGCGGGCTTCACTGCCGTGCGGCCTGCAGGGTGCCCACCTTTAAAAGTGCCAAACGTGACTGGCCTAAGCAGCTATTAACCAGGGCCGCCCAAACCTGTCAGGTTTTCGATCGCAGCACTGAGCTGTATTCCTAAGGCTCGTAGCTCGTAGCTCACAGCTCGTAGCTGTATTCTACGCTTTCCTCGGTATCTTCAACTTGGCCCCCACCTTTATGAGGTCGGGATTTTTGATCTGGTCTTTATTCGCTTCGAAGATATCTTTCCAGGGTAGCCCAAACTTCTTGCCTATTTTGGTAAGATTATCCCCCGCTACTACTTCATATTCTTCCGGCATAGCCGATGCTGATACCGTAACATTCAGCACCAGGTCCGCCGCCCGGTAATCCGGGTCTATTTTATCATAGATGGCCCATAGCTGGTCTTTTATAGCATACGTGGGGGCTTCACCATCTACATACAGCACATTATCCTGCTCACGCACCTGCAGGTTCGTTACGCCCGATCCCCTGGCAGCATCTACCAGTTCTTTGTATTTGTCTTGCAATGCCATGACATGGTTCCTCCATTTATTTTTTGACAGTTAGCTTATTCTCAATCTTCTTTGGCTTTAAAGCATGTAATAGCGGCATCAGCGTAGTGAGTTCAGCTTTTTTGATCTCGCCTGTAAGCGTTACTACACCGTCTTTTACATCTGCTTTTACACTGTTGTAGGATTTGAGCACATCATTCACCGCATTCTTAAGCGTTTCGTCTGGTGAAATAACAACAGGTTCCGTGACCACCGGTGCCGGCGCTACCGTGATATTGTTGATCACCTGTTTTACCCCCGGAATCGTTTTGATTGCCGATTCATAAGCTACTTTAGCTGTCTCATCTGTAGCTTCTCCGCTGAGCGTCACCACACCGTCTTTTACAGAAGCCGTGGCCGTGCCCAGACCCGTAATGCTTTTTGCTTTGTCTTCAATCACTACCTGGAGATCACTATCTTTCACCTTGCCTTTACAGGAATACATCAATAGCCCGCTTACTGCTATCAGAAGAGTGAGCAGTGAAAGCCTCGTTGAAATTGTTTTCGTCATTTTATAGCTGGTTTATTTGAAAAATAAAGACCATGCTACGGCAGGGGAGTAGGCTGCAGGAAAAAGAAGAACTTATTACGCGGATAAGGGAACTTCCACGGAATTAGCGTTAATGGGGGATTCAATAAGGACAGCTAAGGCTGTGTTACTGTGATTCTAGCTCAATAATACTTTCAAATACTTTCTCGTACTGTTCTGAAGCTTGTTTAAGGTTTTCAACGGTGCTTTTGTACGCTTGCTCCGCTGCGAGGAACTTATTCTTGTCGGAAAACACATCAGGGGAAGCCAAAGATGCTTCCAGTTCAGTTTTTTGTGTTGTTAAGGTAGTTATTTTTTCTTCCAGTTCTTTAAAAAGCCGTTGTTTTTTTTGGAGCTCCTTCTTGGCCTCTTTGTTTACAGGCTCCTGTTTTACTTGCGCAGGTTGAGGTTGGACCACTGGTGCTGGTTGCGATTTGGGCTGCTCTTCTGCCTTCTGGCTTTTGGCCTCTGTATGCTGTTTTCCCCCCTTCTGGCTTTTGGCTTCTGGCTTCTGTAGTCTTGCTTCTTCGTCCGCCTTCTTCTTCATTCTTTCTTTCCATTCTACCCATTCTTCATATCCACCATTGAAATCCTTGATCTTGTGATCGTCTATTTCCCAGATCTTGTTGGCTACTTTGGATATAAAATAACGGTCGTGGCTTACCAGGATCAGGCTGCCTTCATATTTATTCAGCGCTTCGATCAACAGGTCTACCGTATGCATGTCAAGGTGGTTCGTAGGCTCATCGAGCATCAGGAAGTTGGCCTTGCTGATGATCGTTTTGGCCAGCGCCACCCTGGCTTTCTCTCCTCCACTCAGTACCTTGATCTTTTTGTCCGCATCATCACCACTGAACAGGAAGCAACCCAATATCGTGCGCAATTCCAGTTCAGTTTTCTGGCTCCCGGCATTCTTCATTTCATCCAGGATCGTATCATTGATGTTCAGCGCTTCCAGCTGGTGCTGTGCATAGAAGCTTTCATCCACATTATGCCCCCAGCGGCGGTCACCTGTAAATGATTCTACGCCGGCTATAATACGCAGCACAGTGGATTTACCTTTACCATTGGCGCCAATCAGTGCGATCTTATCACCCCGGTTGATTTCGGCGCCTGTATTTTCGATGATCGTATTATTGCCAAAGGCCTTGCTCAGGTGTTTTAACTCACACAATACCTTGCCCGGCACCTTATCTACCTGGAAGTTGATACGCAAACTCGGACGTTCGATACCAATGTCTTCCAACCGGTCTAGTTTATCCAGGCGTTTCATGGCACTTTGTGCAGCCGCTGCCTTGGAAGCCTTGGCTTTAAAACGCTCAATAAACCTTTCCTGCTGACGTATATAATCCTGCTGGTTTTCGAAGGCACGTTGCGCCAGGTCCAGCCTTATGTCCTTCTCTGTTTCATAGAAAGCATAATTACCATTGTAAATATGCAGCTTGCGCTGGTACAGTTCAATGATCTTCGTCACCATCCGGTTCAGGAAGTATTTATCGTGGCTGATGATCACTACCGATCCCTGGTAATGCGTCAGGTATTTTTCCAGCCATTCGATAGAGGGAAGGTCAAGGTGGTTCGTAGGTTCATCGAGCAGGAGCAGGTCCGGCGCTTGCAGGATCATTTTAGCCAGCAATACCCGCATACGCCAGCCACCACTGAACTCTTTATAAGGACGCCCCAGGTCCGCATTGGCAAATCCCAGACCTTGTAATATTTCTTCCGTTTTATGGTGGATATTATAGCCGTCCAGCGTGTCCATCTCATGCAGCATATCCGTATACTTGATCAGCAGGTCTTCATCCCCGGTTTTTTCCAGTTCCTTGCCCACTGCTTCCAGTTCAACTTCCAGCTGCCTTACCCGTTCAAAAGCGCTCAGCGCTACTTCCAGTATAGAATCATTCGTATCAAAGCTCAGCAGGTCCTGGTGCAGGTAACCAATCGATGTGCCACGGCTCCTTTCTACAGTACCTGCAGAAGGAAGGTATTCACCCACCAACAGTTTCAACAGCGTCGACTTTCCCGTACCATTGTACCCGATCAGTCCGATTCTTTCATTGGGCTGAATATGCCAGGTTGCTTCTTCCACAATAGCACGCGCACCAAATTCAAAGGTCATATTCGTAAATCCTGCCAGCATATATAAGTTTCTTGTTGTTTGTTTCTGGTTATTTTGAGCGGTTTCCTCTTTCAACTTTCGGATCCTCAGAATAGTCCGAAAGTCAGTAAAGTCCGAAAGTCGGTAAGTAATACAGCGGCTCATCCGTTTTTCTTCCGGACTTGCGGTCTTCCGGACTTTCCGTCTTCTTAGAAACCCCGCAAGTTACGCATTATCACTCAAATCCGGGGCCTGAAATTGCGAATCACCGGCCGGGAATAGGTTAAATCTTTTAACTTTGCCAAAACTTTCAAACCATTGAGACCTAAGTCTCTTTAGGCCTTGATATTTAAAAACTAACAGATGAAAAAACTGATTATAGGCGTGCTGTTGCTGGCTGTGGTAGGACTGATTGCCTGGAAATTATTGGCTGGCAAAGACGAAACGCCCCGTGAAAAGCAAAAACCTGTGGCCCTTGCTGAAAATACAGGCCCTTTTAATCAGTCATATGCCGAATTATTAGAGGCCTATTATGGTGTAAAAGATGCATTGGTGGCCAGCGATACCGCCAAAGCTTCTGCAGCTGCCAATCACCTGATAAAAACTTCCGATGCATTGAAAGTCAATGAAATACAGGGCGACTCTACCGGCATGATCAAAGAAACCGCTAAAAGCTATACTGCCAATATCAGCACCACCGCCAAAGTGCTGGCCGATAGCAAGACCCTGGATGACAAGCGCAAGCAATTTGAAATGATCGCCGATGCTATCTGGAGCCTCACACGTACCGTGAAATACAGCGGCCAGAAAGTATACTGGCAGTATTGTCCCATGGCTTTCAACGATAAAGGCGCTTATTGGATGAGCAAGGATTCCATCATCCTGAATCCTTATTTTGGTAATGAAATGCTCCATTGCGGAACGGTAGAAGACTCTTTGGACTATTCTAAGAAGTGAAATACAGTGCTCTAACCATACTTATCCTGCTGTTCGTTTTTCCTGCCCTCGCGCAGTCTAAATATACCCTCAGTGGTTATATCAGGGATTCCCTGTCGGGTGAATCCCTCATCGGCGCCACCATTGCCGTAAACGGCCAGGGCAAAAGCATCAGTAGTAACCAGTACGGATTCTATTCCATTACCCTGCCCGAAGCCACTTATACTTTCTACATTTCCTTTGCAGGCTACCAGACTTTACAACTGACCTTGCCGCTCGACAGGAATATCGTCTTCAACTTCCAGTTGATACAACGTTCTTTATTGGAGGAGGTAGTTGTTTCCTCCCGCCGGCGTGATGGCAATGTACAGCAGGCTCAGATGGGAAAGATCGATCTTTCTATGAGCCAGGTAAAGGCCGTGCCCGTATTACTGGGTGAGGTAGACCTGCTCAAAACATTGCAGCTGATGCCTGGCGTGCGCAATGCGGGTGAAGGCAATACCGGTTTGTACGTACGGGGTGGGGGACCCGATCAGAACCTCATCCTCCTCGATGATGCCATTGTATACAATACAGGTCACCTATTTGGTTTTTTCTCCATCTTCAACTCCGATGCTATCAAGAATATATCCCTCATCAAGGGTGGTATGCCTGCCCAGTATGGAGGCCGTTTGTCTTCTGTGCTCGATATTGCCATGAAGGAAGGCAATATGAAAAAGTTTGAAGTGGAAGGAGGCATTGGAGCTATTGCCTCCCGCTTATCCGTACAGGGACCTATCAAAAAAGACAAGGCTTCCTTCATCATCTCTGCCCGCAGAACCTATATCGACATGCTGATAAAACCTTTTATCAGGAAGGATAATTCCTTTTATGGGTCTGGTTATTATTTCTATGATCTCAACATGAAGGTCAATTATAAATTCTCCGAAAAAGACCGCCTCTACCTCAGCGGTTACTTTGGCAGAGATGTTTTTGATTTCCGCAATGCACAGCGCTCCTTCAGCGCCAGGATTCCCTGGGGCAATTCCACCGCCACCCTGCGCTGGAACCATGTGTTCAACAGGAAGCTCTTTGCCAATACCACCTTTGTATACAATGATTATGGGTTTTCCTTCGGCGCTTCTCAAAATGATTTTTCACTCAAGCTATCTTCTGGCATCCGCGATGCGAATGGAAAAATAGATATTGACTATTACCCCGATCCGCGCCACAAATTGCGCTTTGGCGCACTGTACACCTGGCACACATTTACTCCCAATGTATTGAGCGGCAACCAGGGGGCTACTACTTTTGAACCCAATAATGAAAGTAAAAAGTATGCACTCGAATCCGGACTATATATCCAGGATGACTGGGAGCTGAGCCGTAGGATAAAGATCCATGCAGGTCTCCGCTACAGCAGCTTCACTCAGGTAGGCCCTTATAAAATATTTGACAGAGATGAAAATGGCAATAAGCTCGACAGTACCGTATTTGGTCGTGGCAGCCGGGTGAAGACCTATGGCGCATGGGAACCCCGCTTTACCTTCCGGTACATCCTGGATGATGAAACTTCCCTCAAGGCCGCTGTTACCCGCAACAACCAATACATCCACCTGGTGAGTAATGCCGGATCAACCTTGCCTACCGATCTGTGGGTCCCCAGCACTTACCGCGTGAAGCCCCAGATCAGTTGGCTATATGCAGCTGGCATTTTTAAGAACTTCAAGGACAATACCTACGAAACTTCCATTGAGCTCTATTACAAAAGCATGGACAACCAGATAGAATACCGCGAAGGATATACTCCTTCCCTGAAAGATCCGGAAGAGGAGTTTGTATTTGGAAAAGGGTGGAGCTATGGTACCGAGCTTTTCGTGAATAAAGTAAAAGGCAGGCTCACCGGTTGGATAGGCTACACCTTATCCTGGACCTGGCGAAAGTTTGATGCCATCAATGGAGGGGAGAAGTACCCGGCCAAATACGATCGCCGGCATGATATGTCCATAGTGGCCATGTATGAGATTGATAAAAAATGGAAGGTCTCCGGTCTGTTTGTCTTTGGCACCGGCAATGCCACTACTTTACCCGAAAGGTTTTATGTAATTGGCGGCGTACTCACCCAGGAGTACAGCAGGGTGAATCAATACCGCCTGGAATCCTATCATCGCGCCGATATATCAGTAACCCTTACACCCCGCCAGAAGGCTGGTCAGAAATGGCAACAAAACTGGGTCTTCAGCATCTACAATATGTACAGCCGCCTCAATCCCTATTTCATTTACTTCGACCAGACCGGCAGTCCCTACGATGGCAGCCTCAAAGTAGAAGCCCGGCAGGTATCCCTTTTCCCCATCATACCCGCAGTAACATGGAACTTTAAGTTTTAACCTGCACAGTTATCGCCCAAAACTGCACAGTTTTCCGGTAAATCTGCACACTTACTGGTTTGCGCTTTGCCGCTTAAGAAATTAATATTTACTTAGTGATAGAGGTATCAGTAGCCTGGAAATAGCGAATCTGCCCGGGTACCTGCCTGTTAACCACCAAACTAAACCTGACCATGAGAATAACATGGCTCCTTGTCCTGTGCCTGAAATATAGGCCGCTGCCAGCTATTGCTGCGCCGGATAATTTATCCCTCCCCGATAAAGTGCTCCCTCTTCATCCCCTGTTTATTGAACCTTAAACCTCCTCAAAATGAAACTATATATTCTTTCTTTTTTCCTGTTGTTTACAATGACTGCCTTTGCACAAAAGTCAGTGTATGATTACAAGGTACCTGCCGTTACCGGTGGCGAAATTGATTGCAATGATCTCCGTGGCAAGCTGATCCTGGTGGTCAATATAGCGTCTGGAAGCGAACGACATACACAACTACTTCAACTCGATACCTTGTGCCGCACTTATGCTTCAAGCGGACTCGTAGTTCTCGCTTTTCCTACCAACGATTTTAATAAAGAACCAAAGAGCAATGAAGAGATCAGGACATGGGTAGCCGGCCTGCATCCGAATTTAAAAGTGGCAAATAAGTCCTCAGTAACAGGAGATACAAGATCAGCTATTTACGCATGGTGCACCAGGAAATCCGAAAACGGTGTGATCGATACCGATGTACGCGGCGATTATCAAAAATTCATCATCAGCAAAGAGGGGAAGTTGATCAGCTTTTTTTCAGGAGTCATGAGTCCTCTAGCCGAGCCCGTTGTAAAAACGATTACTGCCCAACTACAGAACTAAGCTACTAAACCGGAAAACGATAGTAATGAAGAAAACACACTTTATCCTGGTGGCTGTCTTTCTATGCCATGGCATAGCTTACAGTCAACCCGCCAATCCGGGTCTGGAAATTACCCGCACTCAGTTCCAGGCTAAACAGGTGATACCCCCTTCACCAGAAGCAGCCTCCCTGGGAAAATATGGCAATATACCCGTCAGCCTGTTTACAGGTACGCCCGAAATATCCATTCCTCTGGTTGAATTGAAAGGGAATTTCTTGTCACTCCCTGTATCCTTAAATTACAACCAACCAGGATTTAAGCCCGAGGAGATTGCTCCCTGGACCGGCCTCGGCTGGGCCCTACAGGCAGGCGGAGTAATAACAAGGAGCGTAATGGGCGATCCGGATCAGGGGGATAACTACTATAAATCACCCTCACCCCTCAATCCGGTGCCCACCGATGAATACCAAAAGCAACTTTACTATGAATCTATCCGGCTTAAAGAAATGGAAACCCAGCCCGATGTTTACTATTACAACTTCATGGGCCATTCAGGAAAGTTCATGATCCAGCCAAACGGTACCGTTATCAATAAGGAAAAAAGCTACCTGAAAATTGTTCCTTTTGCTGTCAGCGAATCCGATATCATCGTTACCGATGAACAAGGTATTCAATATGAGTTTACGATATTCGAACGAACAGCTATCAGTCCCCTGGATGACCTGCCAGGCGCTCCTCCAATGATAAACCGCAATTTTATTTCTTCCTGGTACCTGTCAAAAATCATTGCTCCCAATGGTATGGAAGTGTTGGAATTCGAATATTACAGCCCGGAATTTGCCCAGTCAACCATGAGCGGAACCCTCGCCAATAATTCAGTAACCTATACCAAGAGCGAATGGGTATCTCCTCCATCTGATCCAATTGGAGGCAACTGGCAAAACCAGTCTCCCACCAGTACCATGTACACCTTTCAGCCTCCGGCAGTAGCGATTTTCAAGAAATTCATAAAGAAAATTACCCTGCGCAAGAATAGTGTGATCATTGGTTACATTGATTTTGAGTCCGATCTGAATGCGCGGGTGGATTTGGGGGATGCTGACTTCAACGGCGAGCGAATGCTGAAAAAAGTAAAACTCTACAATACCAGCAACTCCGTAAATACTTTGGTGAAGCAGTTTGATATGGGCTATAGTTATTTTGGTATTAATCAGCCCGAGTCACCCGGATATTACCGTCGCCTCATGCTGAAAACAATACAGGAAATTTCAACCAACACCAGCACCACTGCCTCCAAGCCTGCCTACACATTTCATTACAATGGCGAGACTGCTATCATGCCTGGGCGCTTTACAACCGGGCTCGATCATTGGGGTTTTTATAACGGACAAACAAATACTTATGGCTCTCTGCCCACCATTATACCTACAGTGACCGAAGTAACTTTACCGTATACTGCCGGATATCAGTATGGCTTTGGTGCTAACCGCGAGCCCGATGCCGGTAGTGCATCCCTCACCGTATTGCAACGTATCGACTATCCTACAGGAGGCTATACAACATTTGAATATGAAGGGAATAGCGCAGTAAGGTACCCATCCAACAATGCACAGATCGGAGGATTGCGTATTAAAGAAATGATCGATCATTCATTTCCGGGCAAGCCTGCTGTTGTGAAAAGATATGAATATAGTCAGGCAGATGGAAGCTCCACCGGTGAGGTGGCCTATTATCCCACTTACTATTCCTCATCCAGTTGGGAGGATCTTACTTTCTGTCCAACCAATTCAGCTAAAATTGTTCGAACCTGGAGCCTTACAATAAGCGCCAGCTCTTCCTTTGGCCTTGGCACCATACAGGGGAGCCATATTGGCTATAGGCGCGTGACCGAATACCAAACAGATCTGACTACCAGCAAACCATTGGGTAAAATGGTATATACCTATAATATACCCGGTTCTAATGAAATAGACAGTCATATTGGCAACGGAGAACTGGTGAAGCAGGAGACTTTTGATAATGGCGATAAACTATTGGAGGAATTGACCAACGATTATACCTATGAAGAATTTTCAAGCGAAAAGTTGATCAGCCGTAAACTCCTTGCACTTGGGGAGCAGAGCAATGCTGAAGTGCTTAATAGAAAGATAGTTGGAACCTCTACCTTCTACCGCTTTTATCCCGCAACCGCATGCGTTGCTCCCGAGGCGGGTTATGCTCCTATAATGCAGGTACCTACACGATCTTATCACTCCGAAAATGAAATACTGCCACAACGCAAAAAGTTAAGCCAGCAGGTAAAGAAAGTATTTGATAATATATCCAATACCTTTCTCACCTACACCAAAAAATTTACTTACGGTAATACCGAACATACTTATCCCACACTGATCGAGGAAGTAGACTCGAAAAGCGATAAAGTATTTACTTCCGTTAAATACGTAGCAGATTATACTATCAGTTGTTCCCCGGCCCCCCAGCCAGGTAGCATGGCAGCAGCACTGGCCGATATGAAAACAAAAAATATGTTGGGTATGGCCGTAGAGAAACTGCAATACCGCGAAAACACCGGGGGAACCAATCGCCGCTATGTCAGCGGAGAGATTACCCAGTACAAAAACGGCTTGCCCGAAAAGATCTATTACCTCCAGGCCAGCCCCATGCCAGCCACGGTCACAGCTTCACAGGCATCCTGCAATGCCGCTACCCAATCCATCGACAATAATTACCGGCTCGTGGCCACCTTTGCTTATGACGCACTGATGAACCCTCAGGAGGAGAGCAAGACAAACGATATGGTGACCACTTATTTCTGGGGATATGATCACCGCTACCCCGTAGCGAAAGTAACAGGCAAAACATATACGGAGTCTTTAGCCAGTGGAATTAACCAATCCGTACTCGACAACCCCGCCAGTGAAAATGTTCTCCGCACTGAACTGAATAAACTGCGCACCTTACCCGGAGCACTCGTTTCCACCCATACTTATCTTCCCATGGTAGGAATGACATCTGTTACAGACCAGGGCGGACAACTACTCACTTATGAATATGATGCCCTCAACAGACTCGTGAATATAAGAGACAACAATGGGATCGTTAAAAACTTCAGGTACAATTATGGCCTCGGAACAGCGCCCACAACATCCGCACAGACATTGTATTACAATACCCCCATACAGAACACCTATACTAAAACAGGTTGTACGGACGGTCGCATTGGGGAACAAGTAACCTACCTGGTCCCATATGGAAAGTATGCAGCCCTTAACCCAACAGATGCCAATGCCATGGCCGCAGCCGACTTAACTGCTAATGGGCAGAACTATGCCAACAGCACGGGAAGATGTTACTGGAAAAATACAGTTCAGACCCAGAACTTCTATAAGAATGGCTGTCTTCCGGAACAGGGACCACCTTCACCATACCCCTACACTGTACCAGCCGGCAAGTATACCTCAATGGTAAGCCAGGATGATGCAAATGCGCAGGCTTTAGCGGAGATCGCAGCCTATGGGCCGTCCTATGCCAATACCTATGGCTTCTGCTCTTGTGCAGGAGATGGTATGAGATATGTCAATGGTAATTGTGAATACGGAACGCCGATCTATGGGGGTGGTATCTATGAAAACGGTATGTGGGTGTGCCCCTTTGTGTATGTTTTCAGCGATGGTTTCGTTTCTGGTTACTATTATACTTCGCCACAACCCGATCCTTGTCCGATAGCCCCCTGATCTACTATTCTTAACCATGTACATCTTTGCTATGAGATACATCCTATTTGTTTTCCTCCCTTGCTTCCTGCTTATGCAGGCTGCTTATGGCCAGGTAAGTACCGACCGGAACTATGTGCACCAAAGCGATATCAAAAAGCCAGGTGTCACCAACCAGGCAATGGTAGATGCACTTGCTTCCCCCGTCGACCGTCTGCAGCAAGTCAGTTATTTTGACGGACTGGGCAGACCCATACAAACCGTAAACATCAGGAAAAGTCAGGGCGCATTGGATATCGTGGTGCCCGTGGAATATGATAACTATGGCCGTGTGATGAAGAAATTTCTGCCCTACGTGGAAAGTGGAACTACCTATGGCAGCCTGCGTACCGCCGCGGTCACCAACCAGGCCTGGTATTACAATCCCGCCAATACCACATCCGATGCCCCGAAAGATATCCACCCCTATCACCAAACCCTGCTGGAGTTTTCCCCCATTGGCCAGCCACGCGAGACCGGCGCAGCGGGAGCCGCCTGGCAACCGGGCACAGGCCATAGCATGAAAACGATGCAGCTCTTCAACACAGAGGCAGATGATGTGCGCGTATGGAATGTAACAGTAAGCAGTACTTTAGGCAGCTTTAGTACCTATGCAAGTCCGGGGGAGTACCCGGCTGGCACCCTGCACAAAACGATAACGATAGATGAAAATGGTAAACAGGTGATCGAGTTTAAGGATAAGGAAGGTAAACTGATCTTGAAGAAAACCCAACTCACCGCTGTGGCCGATGCCGGCACTGGTAGCGCACACAACGGTTGGCTCTGTACCTATAATCTGTACGATGACCAGAACAACCTCCGCTGTGTGATACAACCCCGTGGCGTAGAACTGATCCTCGGAACCTGGGTACTCACTAATACCGTAATTTTAGATGAACAGTGTTTTCGCTATGAATATGATGAACGCAGCCGGATGATTGTGAAAAAAGTACCCGGTGCCGGCATAGTGGAAATGGTGTATGACCTGCGGGATCGCCTTGTATTTGTCAGAGATGCCCAGCTAGCCATTTCCTCTCCTGATACCTGGCTGATCACCCTGTACGATGGGGTGAACCGTCCTGTGATAACTGCTTTTTATACAGGTACCTATACGCGGCAGCAACTGGCTGGTCTCCTGAATAATCCTACCAACCTGGTCAATGCCCAGAACATGGCTGGCGGCTCACGGGCTCACCTGCCAGTGAGTTTGAGAATTACAACAATAACCGAATACAAGGCAACCCTTTCCATCACTTTTGAAAACGGTTTTGAATCCGTTGCCAATGATGCATTCAATACCAATATTACCGCCGATCCCGAAAGTGGTTATGAATCGGCCGCTTTTAGTGCATATCCCAATTTTGTAGATCCTGCCACCCTCGATATTCTCACCGTCACCTACTACGATAATTACGATTACCCCGGTGCAAAGGAATGGCGCACCGGGTTCCAACTCGGGTATGCCGCTGGTGAAAAGTACGCCCGGTTGCCTGTGAAGAAAGACCTGGTAAGCGGACAGATAACAGGCAGTAAAGTGAAATTGCTCGATGGCAGCGGAAAGTATTTGATGACGACTACCTGGTATGATGATCACTATCATCCCGTGCAGGTGATCAGCGACAATATACTGGGTACCACCGATGCGATCACCACCCAATACGATTTTTCCGGTACCACCCTGTCTACCTACCAGGAACATAATATCCAGGGTAGCACCGCCGCTGAAACAGTATCCACCAAAATGGAATACTATGACAACGGATCTCTGAAGAACATCTTTAAGAAACTGAAAGGAGAATCTTCCTGGAAATTGCTCGCCTACCACGAATACGATGAGCTGGGTAAGCTGAAATTGAAACGCCTGGGTACCGGCAGTCAGGCCCAAAACGTGCAGACCTACACCTACAATATCCGCGACTGGATGACCGGTATCAATAAGCAGGAAAGCAGCCCTTCTGCTGCCACCCTTCAAACTGCCCTGGTGGGAAATGCACAGGACAATAAGTTTTTTGCAATGGAACTCGGCTATGATGTGTTGCAAACAACTACCCTGGATGATAATAACCGGAAGCAATGGAACGGAAATATAGGAGCCTGGGTTTGGAAAAGCCTTGGCAGCGGTGTGGAAAGAAAATACGAGTTCGAATACGATAACCTGAACCGGATCACAATAGCCGACTTCAAACAGAAAGACGGTAGCAATTGGAGCAATACCAACATCGACTTCTCTGTGGGTGGAAATTCAACCTATAATAACCGGATCAACTACGATGCCAATGGGAATATACTCCACATGCAGCAGAAAGGCCTCGTTGGCGGGCAGGTAGCGATCGTCGACCAGATGGATTATAGCTACCTGGGCAACAACATGAGCAACAGACTTGCGAAGGTAACTGATGTACAGCCTGATCACCCCAGTCTGGGTGATTTTACCGACAGGAATAAAACAGGAGACGATTATAATTATGATTTGAACGGTAATCTGGTAGAGGACAAGAACAAAGGAATTGGATTGATAGAATATAATCATCTCAACCTTCCCAAAAGAATCGTGGTAACAGGTAAAGGTGAGATCAGCTATGATTACGACGCAGCAGGCGTAAAATGGCGCAAGACCACCCTTGAGAACGCCAGCACAGCCAACAACAATATCGCCATAACGACCGTTACAACCTACAGCGGTGGTTACATCTATGAAGAGAAGACCTATTCCGGTGCAGGCGCTCCTGCCAACCAGCCCAAACAGCTTCAGTTCTTCCCCCACGAAGAGGGTAGGGTACGGTTAAATAAAGACGCCAACAACCAGTTCCTGGGTTACGTGTACGATTACTTCCTGAAGGACCACCTGGGAGATGTGCGCATGACCCTTACAGAGGAAACCACTACTGCTCAATACCTGGCTTCTCTGGAAACTGCTACCCGTACTAAAGAAGACCAACTCTTCTACAATATCCCCCAAACAGTCATTGCTAAAACAGCCGTGCCTGGCGGCTATCCAACTGATCCCAATCCCCTTACCGATCCCAATGAGTTCGTGGCACTGGTCAATGGCAGCGGCAACAAAATAGGCCCTGCCATAGTACTAAAGGTCATGAGTGGCGATAAGGTAGATATTGGCGTGAGCCATTTTTACCGCAGTGGCGGTAGTTACAATGATGGTATCAACCTCATTCCCAACATCCTTTCTTCCCTTGCCGGAGGTATTGTAGGAGCCGTAGGAGAAAGCAAAGGCACTCTGTTGCAGCTGAACTCCGTTTCGGGCCCCCTGGCAAGTGCTATTACCGATTTTAAGACCGATAAACAGCAATCACAAGCTGCCAACGGCAAACCCAAAGCCTATCTTAACTGGATATTATTGGATGACCAGCTTAAATATGTGGCAGCCAGCAGCGGTGCCATGGTGGTATCGGATTATAACCTGGTCAAAACCATAGCCAATACCGGTATACCGATGACAAGGAATGGATTTTTGTATATTTATGTCAGTAACGAAACCCAGAACTGGGATGTGTTCTTTGATAACCTCAGCATTAGCCATTATACCGGCCCCATCACTGGCGAAGCCCATTATTATCCCTTTGGCCTTAGTATGGCTGGCGTATCTTCCACTGCCATGAATAAGCTGGATAATAAGTATCTGTACAACAGCAAGGAAAAACAGGAGAAAGAATTCAGTGATGGTAGTGGGTTGGAATGGTATGATTATGGAGCGAGGATGTATGATGCCCAACTTGGAAGGTGGCACGTATTGGACCCAATGGCTGATAAATATGAATACGAATCGCCCTACAACTATGGTGGAAATAACCCGATTATAAATATTGATGTGGCCGGTAAATTCAAATTTCCAAAGGCAATTGAAGAAAGGATAAAAAAAGATTTCCCTACTTTTTACCTCTATATCATGTCTGAGGAAGGAGGCATCAGTTCACTCGTAAATAGTAAAAGGGTCACTGATACTTATAGTAAGTATAGTAAACAAAAGACCGAAGATCTTAAGAAGGATTTTCTCCCTGGTCAGGGAGCAGAGATCAGTCTGTTGACTTCGAACATTAAAGGGGAGACCAACCCTTCAACCTATAACATTGCGATCAATGAGAAAATGCTCAAATTAATAGAGGAGGTTGAAGGAGAAGATAGGGAAGCAGCCCTGGTCTTTGCAGTAATGACCATTTTACATGAACAGGTGCATAGAGGAAACTATTTAAATAGTACAGATCCAAGTATACCAGGCACAGGGGAAGGTGGTTATGCATTGACAGATGAATTATACGCCCTGTCAGATCCTATCGCATATAGTATGTATTATGATATATTGCTAAGTGATGAGAAGGACTTCAAGAAAAAAGCTATTGAAATAGGAAAAAGAATTATTAAGGCAAAAGCCGAAAAGAAAGAAGAAGAGGATGTGCCTGTAAAACCACTTAGCTGGAGAGAGATTTCCGTTATGCTTAATGGTTGGTTAATGGTAAATCCGAACATCAAGCTTATTGGATTCTAACACATGCCAGGTCTTTTTCTGAAATATTCTAAATGCAAATAGTATGTTTCGAATTCATTTTGTGTTATCGTTGTTGTTGGGTGCTTGCCTGGTCACGTCTGCGCAAAAGCCGGATACCTGCACAGCAATGAAAGCATTTCTGACCAATCCTGAAGTGCTTGCAAATTTTGAGTTTAAAAGAGACATTGGCGATAGCGCAATATTCCTTGATCGGGATCGGGTGATCAGCAATTGCGTTGATATTTTGTGGAACGACCGTCGAGTGGCTGTTTCAAACGATACAGCCAAATTAAGATTGGCCTGGAAAGCAGCCGCTTATCATTTTTTTGCCCATGAGTGTAAATATTTCGTGCTGCTGGATTTCTCAAAAAAAGGAGCTGTTTATTTTTTCAATATTCTGCAGCCATGTTCTAACATGCGCGCCGAAGCGAAAGTCAGATACAAGGACGGCAAATATGAGGTTTTTGATGTTCAGAGAGCCGCTTTATGAGAAGACTATTCCATTGCCTGATCACAGAAATACTTTGGGGCTGACCACAATTCTTTGGCAGCCCCACCATTTAGGGGAAGCAATACCCGCAAAGAACGCTCAAATTCTCCTGTAGGAATGGTAAATATTTCGGCAGTTTCATCTGCCACCAATATCTCAGGAGTCGTTACCTTCCGTATTTCTTCCTCCGGCATAACCGGCTCTGCAGGCGATCCAGGTACTCCTGCATCAACTGCCTCCCAAAATGCTTCCGTAAGCAGGGCCGCAGTGTCTGCTGCTTCCACACCTGGTTCCACCCATATCACTGCGTTCATTTCTTCCACAACATCTGTAATCGCATCTGCATACATGTTTTTATCAGGCATAACTTCTCCAACGACCGCTGGAGTTACACCGACGCACTCACCCGGAGAGGCTTTCCCAATCCACTCCATCACACGCAATGCCCCGCCTTTGACCAGTACCGGCCGCTCATTCACCATTTTATAAAACTCGATACCCAGCAACCAGAAACAGCCTTGCTCATTAGCAGGTTGCACCATATGCTCTACGCAAAATGCCGATCCTGCTGTCCTTCCCATTGCCTGGAGCTCACTTACCTGTTTGTCGTTCGTATAAGTTTTTTTATCAAAATCCACCGTTATCACACCCGATACGAACCGGTAATGAGTAGCATCCGCTGGTAAGCCTTTCTTCTTGCGCAGCCGGCAGGCAGGCATATTCACCACTACCTTCCCTGCTTCCAGAGAATAGCAATGTTCAGGGTTAATCGGTAGCGCATCATCCAATGACAGTTGATGGTTGAATTCGAAGCCCGATAATTTTGAGAGATCACCGCAACTGATCACCCGCTCACCCCAATCATGTACCGGGTCAGACCTGAGCACCGCAAAAAGCTGTCCATTCATGCGGCTGCTGAGCCCCATATTTTTTACCGATAGCAGCAGGTTGCCCATCGCTTTCCGTGCCAGTTTCGATGCAGCCGTGATTCGCTTCCACTCCGCCGCATTGTTCCGGGTATTGGCAAACCTGTCCAGGTGCTTTACCTGCCATTCAGTTGGCCCGCCCTTCATCTTCATGTGCACGCCAAAATCATTTTTACAAAAGGTCGTATTACCTACAGAACCACTTAATTCAAAGAGTGATATTACTTTAGCCATATAAGTGTTTTATACTAATTTACAACCATTCATAACGGTTTCCAAACCCCTGGTGGTGCATATGGCCAAAATCGACACAAATGACTAAAAACGACAAAAAATTCCGTTTTCGACACTTCTCCGGAAAATTCAGGGGCAGGCACAGGCATACCTGGTATGCCAGATTACAGGGCATGGCCTCCTGGATAGACGATAGCTGCCCTTAGGCTATCCTATACCAGTCCCAGGGATACTCCCGGGCAGTCCTATAGCAGAGCTATACCAGAAGTAGACCAGTAGTAAGGGAGAAGTAAGGCAATAGTAAAGGAGTAGTAAGCCAACCCATGTCAAATGCAGGCACAGCGCGGGTTTGTATTGTTTTCGGTTGGCAGATCAGCCACCCTGGCGGGTTTGATCGAAATGAGCCGTTTAAAAGGTTGCTTCCAATGCATGATGAAGATGGTTAAAAGCCTATGAATAAATTTACAAAAAACACACCACTTTTTTTTGCCATTCATCATCTGTTTAAACAAATTGTCTTGTAAAGCCTTCTCTTTATAGCAGGAAAACTATAGTTTTCCCGTCCAACCAATAAATTAACTGATAATGAGAAAATTGCTATTCACCTGTTCTGCTATTTTGGTCGCCTGCCTGGCCATGGCTCAGGAGGAGAAACTGGATGCGGACATGATACAAAAGATCCGCAAGGAAGGCCTCAGCAATTCCAAAGTAATGGACATTGTTTTTTACCTCACCGAAGTAAGCGGTCCCCGCCTCAACAATTCACCCGGTTATTTACGCGCTGCCAATTGGGCAAAGTCTGAATTGACTAAATTCGGACTTGAAGAGGCGAAACTCGAACCCTGGGGCGACTGGGGCAAGGGCTGGGAACTTCAAAAGTCCTATATAGCCATGACGGCACCCTATTACAAACCGCTCATCGCCTTCCCCAAAACATGGACCTCCAGCACCAAAGGACTTCAGAATGCAGAAGTAATTATCATTACCGCTAAAGATTCGATAGCACTATTGTCTTTCAAGGGTAAATTGAAAGGAAAGCTTTTGCTGGTACAACCATTGGATACACTCAAACCAACTTTCAAAGCCGACGCTTCCCGCTACAGCGAAGAAGACCTGGCTAAAATGGAAGCTTATAAACCGGCAGCTACACCAGGCGGCCCAGGTGGTGGCCGCGGCGGTGGACGTGGTGGCAATTTCGCCGCTGCTGCCCGCTTGCAGGCCCAACTGCGTGAAATGGCAAAGGCAGAAGGAGCAGTAGCCATCCTCAGCTATGGCGCCCGTGGGCATGAAGGCACCCTCTTTGCACAGGGAGGTGGCGCTTATGCAGGTGGTACACCGGAAAATTTCCTCGATATCGTACTGGCTTTTGAAGATTATATGATGCTTACAAGGCTGGTGACTGCAGGTATCCCCGTCAAGGTGGAGGCCGAAGTAAAATCAAAATTCTATACCAGCGATCTGAAAGGCTACAACGTAGTGGCCGAGATCAAGGGTACCGATCCCACACTGAAAGAAGAACTCGTTATGGTAGGTGGTCACCTCGATAGCTGGCACGCCGGTGTCGGTGCTACCGACAATGCTGCGGGATGTGCCGTAATGATGGAAGCTGTTCGCATCCTGAAAGCCTTGAATGTAAAACCACGCCGCACCATCCGCATTGCATTGTGGGGTGGGGAAGAGCAGGGCCTGCATGGTTCCCGCAACTATGTACGCAATCATTTCACCGACACTACTACCCGTCGTTATAATGCAGCCGGCGATAAAGTCGCCGCTTATTTCAACCTCGATAATGGTACCGGTAAGATCAGGGGTATTTATACACAAGGCAATGAAGGCGTGAAACCCATTTTTGCCCAATGGCTGAAACCCTTTGCCGACCTCGGCGCTACAACCGTTACCTTACAGAATACAGGTGGTACCGACCACCAGTCTTTTGATGGTGTTGGCCTGTCCGGTTTCCAGTTCATCCAGGACGAGATCGAATACAGCACCCGTACACACCATACCAATATGGATACCTACGATCACCTGCAGGCCGACGACCTGAAGCAGGCTGCTACCGTTATCGCTTCCTTTGTATATAACGCTGCACAGCGCGATGAAAAACTGCCCCGCAAAGCACCCGCACCAGCAGGACAGGGAAGACAAGGGTTTTAAGAAAGGCAAGAATAGGGAAGACAGCATGTAGAATATAAGTCTGGAAGAATGCCATCGTTTGATGGCTGTTCTTCCAGACTTTTTTTGGATACCATTTGTGGTCTAAGCATATAGGTTATTTTATAGGTTGGTTATATAGCTATTAATAATTATATTTGGCGCATGTATTATAGAAGAAAAGTAATACTAAGCTTGTTGCAGTCTTTTGGGGATAATTTGGGTAAGACCAAATTTCAAAAGCTCTTATTGCTTCTTGCTAAATCTCAGGAAAAGGCTGATTATTATTTCGTACCTTATAAATATGGCTGTTTCTCTTTTCAAGCCATGGCTGATCTTTCAACTATGCAGAAATATGGTCAGGTTAGCATTTCAAATAGAGGCATTCAAAAAACAGATCCTGTAGATTACATTAAGTTATTAAAGGAAAAAGATAAAAATGCCCTCCGTCAGGTTTTTTTATTGCACAACAAAAAGACCTATTCTGATCTAATAAAATATACATACAGAAAGTACCCATATTTTGCTATTCATAGTGAGATCGCAGACAGGTATTTGACCCCAGATGAATTGCAAAAAGTAAAACAATATAAACCTGTTGGTAATAGGTCAATATTATATACAATTGGTTACGAAGGAATAACATTAGAGGAATACTTAAATAAACTTATTTCTAATGATGTAAGAGTTTTAGTTGACGTAAGAAATAATCCTATGAGTATGAAATATGGCTTTACAAAAAGCCAGCTACTCAATGCCTGTACTAGTGTTGGAATAGAATACATTCATTTCCCAGATGTTGGTATTGTTTCAGACCAAAGGCAGGAATTAACTTGTCAGCAAGATTATGATAAACTATTTAATAAATATCGTGTCGAAATTCTTCCTCATACTATTAGCACCCAGGAAAAAATTCTGGGGCTGCTAAAGGACAAGGGAAGGATTGCCCTTACATGCTTTGAAGCTAATATATGCCAGTGCCACCGCAAACATCTTGCGGAAGCTATTATACGATTGCCAGAGTGGAATTATGACTTAATCCATTTATAATGCCAACTACGAAAGTGCTACTAACTGTTACCACTTATCCGTTGCCATCCAGAAGTTATGATGAATTAGTATGTACAGCCGGTGTGTTGGAAGATGGTACATGGATCCGCATTTATCCTGTCCCCCTCAGTTTTCTGTCGGACCAAAAGAATTCGGGTAACTTAAGGAAAGGTGTTAAGTATACCTGGATTGAATTGGAGCTCGTCAAAAGGTCTGATGATTTCAGGCCAGAAAGCCATTCTCCCAAATACTATGATTTCCGTGACCTGAAAGTTCATGAACCGCGAATTAGTCCTGATGGTAACTGGCTTTTACGAAAAGAATATTGCCTCAGGAATGTTTATTATAATCTAACTAAACTTATCGAAGATTCGCGGGCTCCTAATTATCTTTCTTTGGCAACCTTTAAGCCTAAGCAAATTATCGCTTTTGAATGGGAGGATGATAATAGGGAATGGAAAGATGAATGGGTCGAAATACGAAAGCAAACAGATCTCTTTAGTATGGGGAGTATTGATCCACAGAAGATGATACCCAAAGTGCCCTACAAGTTCTTTTATAAATTTGTGGATGAAGCTGGTAAAGTAAGCCGAATGATGATTGAAGATTGGGAAATAGGCCAGCTTTATTGGAACTGTTTGCGTGATGCTCATGGGGATGAAAAAGTAGCTTTACAAAAGGTAAAAGAGAAATACTATCATAGTTTTGTTACTAACCATGATATTTATCTATTCCTGGGCACTACAAAAGAATGGCATATGCGAAAAGCTCCCAATCCATTTGTAATCATTGGTGTTTTTTATCCCAAAAAAGAGGTACAAAGTTCATTATTCTAATTTGGCTCTACTTTTCTACCCATCATTGCGTAAACTTAAACTTCACTACCGCACTTTTTTGTTCACTGGAAGACAGGCGTACTTCATAGCGCTTTTTTCCTGCAGTGATCACCATGAGCGCTGTATTGGGAGGAATGCGGCCAAGGTTTTCAGCGTACATCATCAATTCATATTCAGTATTGGGGAAAGCACTGAATTGTAACGTGAGCGGCCTGTCAGTCAGCCGCTTCTTATGCAGCAACAAGGAATTGTTCAGGAATACACTCACTGTATCATCATCTATTTCCGCATTATCATACAATTCAACCTTGATGGCCGTCGTATCGATCACCACTGTTTGCACCACTTCCTTTTCCCGGTTTTGCAGTTTGAGGTTCTTCTGCAAATTCAGCAGCGTATCACTTTGGTATACATCCACCGGAAAGGTGGGTACCTTTTCCCGGTTGAGCGTGATCTTGCCGGGAGGACAAGCATTATTATTGCCCATTTCATGTCCCTTCCAGTCTCCCAGTAATGCTTCCTGCGGGCCTGTTTTTGACCAGGTAAGATCATATGTTTTTATGCAGGGAATACAATTGGCGGGAACACTGTATTGCAGCACCGCGCTTTCTGTGATCACCATCCGTTTATTGAGAGGATTATAGCGCCCTGTAAAATTGACCTTGGTGAATTGCTTATTGTCAACATAACTATAGGCATTGCCCATGATCGTGGTCTCATTGGACCAGGTGATATGCAATTCAAGGAAATACTCCGGAAAACACCCCTGCGTGCCCTGTGTACGTTTGCCACGCCAGATACCAGTAAGAGATTGCGCTGCCAATGAGCCGCTACAGATAACCAATAATGAAAGCAGGAAAAAACGCATCAGGGGATTTTAATGGAAATTAATAACTACTGACATACAGGCAATACGAATTTATGTGAACGGTATCACTGAGTATAGGATTTAAAAAATTGCCCGGATAGGTCAATTAATTACTTATGGCCCCGGCTTATACTTGAATACAATTACCGCATTTTTTTGCTCCGTTGAGGTGATGCGTACTTCATACTGCTGTTTTCCTGCATCTACGATCATCAACGATGTATTGGGAGGAATTTCACCCAGGTTCTCAGCTACCATGATCAACTCATGATAGTTCTCATCATCGTCCAGCTTTACCGTCAATGTGATCGCTTTTTCTGTCAATCGTTTTTTGGAGAGTACCAGCTTTTTATCCAGGTATACAGAGATCGTGTCATTATCAACAGCTCCATTATCATAGATCCTTATGTTGAGCTCTTTGGCGCCCGTGGTTATCGTTTTTACCAATTCATTTTCCCGCGTAAGCAGGATCTTAGGCACTGGTGCAGGTGGTGCTGTAACTACTGCCTTTTCCACTTTTTTGGCAGAATCTATCACCACAGGTTTGGTAGCCAGGTTACCTTCCGGTGGTTTGTTGGTAGTAGGCGCTGGTGGTACCGGTGTGGGTTTCTTTACTGCAGTATTGTTTTTAGCAGTGGTATTGGCAGGAGGCGTGGTTACAGGTTTCTTCACCGGTGCTGTTGTTTTAGCCGTACCGGTAACTGGTTTTTTGACGGTAGTGGCTGGCGGTTTGGTAGTGGGGGTCGTTTTCTTGACCACTGTACTACTATCGGGCTTCTTCGCAATAGGTGGCGGAGGATTTTTCTCTGCTTCTTTTTCCCTTTCTACCAGGAAAGGTTCCTTGTAGAAGTCTGAGGTAGGCACCTTGCGCAGGAATACCGTGCCCTTACCACAATCCGTGGAGTCACTTGTTTTCATGCTCGAATAGGTTCCTTCCAGGAATTCTTCATCTCCTACTTTGGAATATTGCAAAAAGAGCGTCATGATACAAATGCCGCCGCCGCTGCTCATGCGCTGCTCTACAAGCTTGATCTCCTCCAGTAATACTTTATGCGTGGTGGGATTCACTGTTCCCTCGCAGGTGGCTTTACCATAGAAAACCGTGGTGAGGTAGGAATAGGTAACGCCTGTGAAACGTTTATCCTGCTGTTCTAACTGAACTTCAAACTTATACCGGTCATCCTGTCCCAGCATTTCCATCAAACGGTTCTTGACCGACGACCGGAAGCCGCCCCTCCAAATGCCCGTCAGATCCTGGGCCGATACGGAAATACTAATACAGCAAATCGTAAAAAGTAAAAATCGCTTCATGAATAATAACCTCACGTTGGCAAATTAGTTAAATTCTTAGTTTATTACGACAAATATCGTATGTGATCGTCTGCAAAAGTTCGTTAAATTTGCGGTCTTTCGGATATGAGATAGCAGGATGCGGGCTCAAGATACGCGTTTCACCGATATGATCATCTACCACGCATCCCGGAAGCAGCATGAACAGTTGACTCATACCGTTGTTAATAATCATTCAACAGAAACGGCAATAATAACCAATGATCAAAATTACATTACCGGACGGAGCAGTGCGGGAGTATGAAGCAGGTGTATCTGCTTTGGACATCGCCAAATCAATCAGCGAAGGGCTGGCCAGAAAAGTACTGGCGGCCAATGTGAACGGACAAGTATGGGATGCCACAAGGCCTATTACGGAAGACGCTGCACTAAAATTGCTTACCTGGGATGATGATGGTGGTAAGAGCACCTTCTGGCATTCTTCCGCCCACCTGATGGCCGAGGCTGTGGAAGACCTGTTTCCCGGCGCCAAATTCTGGGTAGGACCAGCTATCGACAGGGGATTTTATTACGATATTGACCTGGGAGGCCGCCAGATCACAGAAGATGATCTGCGCAAACTGGAAAAGAAGATGAATGAGCTGGCCAAACAGAACAACAGCTATGTACGCAAAGCCATGCCCAAAGCAGAGGCGATTCAATATTTCACAGAAAAAGGGGATGAGTACAAGCTCGACCTGTTGAGCAACCTCAACGATGGGGAGATCACTTTCTACACCCAGGGCACTTTTACCGATCTGTGCCGGGGACCACACATTCCCACTACAGCGCCTATTAAAGCCATCAAACTGACAAATATTGCCGGTGCTTACTGGAAGAACGATTCCAACAATAAGCAGCTCACCCGTATTTATGGGGTTACTTTTCCTTCCCAAAAGGAATTGGATGAATACCTGCTGATGCTGGAAGAAGCCAAAAAGCGCGATCACCGGAAGTTGGGCAAGGAATTAGGAATTTTCACCATGGATGATGATGTAGGCCCGGGTTTACCCCTGTGGATGCCCAACGGTACCATCATTATCGAAGAACTGGAAAAACTGGCCAAGGAAACCGAGGTGAAAGGTGGCTATAAGCGCGTGGTAACACCCCATATTGCCAAAGAGAGCATGTACCTGACAAGTGGTCACCTCCCTTATTACCAGGATAGTATGTTCCCGCCCATGGAACTGGACGGAACCAAATACTACCTGAAAGCCATGAACTGCCCACACCACCATAAGATATTCGCAGCAGAACCAAGGAGTTATAAAGAACTTCCTTTGCGCCTGGCCGAATATGGCACCTGCTACCGTTACGAGCAGAGCGGGGAACTGTTTGGCCTGATGCGCGTTCGTTGCCTGCACATGAACGATGCTCACATCTATTGTACCCGCGAGCAGTTTGCACAGGAGTTCAGGGCCGTTAACGACATGTATATCAAATACTTCAAGATATTTGGTATCGATAAATACGTAATGCGCCTATCGCTTCACGAGCCTTCCAAACTGGGACAGAAATATATCAATGAACCCGAATTGTGGTTGGAAACCGAAGAAATGGTGCGGCAGGTACTGAAAGAGTCAAATATCCCTTATATCGAGGTGCCCGATGAGGGCGCGTTTTATGGCCCTAAGATTGATGTACAGATATGGAGCACCATTGGGCGCGAATTTACCCTGGCCACCAACCAGGTCGACTTCGCCCAGGGACGTCGTTTCAAGCTGGAATTTACCAATAAGGACAATTCCCCTGAAACTCCCCTCATCATTCACCGGGCGCCTTTAGGCACCCACGAGCGCTTTATCGGCTTCCTGCTCGAGCATTATGCCGGTAAATTCCCAGCCTGGCTGGCGCCCGTACAGGTGAAAGTTTTGCCCATCAGCGATAAGTTTTTACCTTACGCAAATAGTATTTTAGAATCCCTGAAAAATGCTGATATTCGTGGAGAGGTCGATGACCGCAACGAGAAGATAGGCAAGAAGATCCGGGATACCGAACTCATGAGAGTGCCTTACATGCTCGTAGTAGGAGAGAAGGAGATGAATGAGGGTAAAGTGGCTATCCGCAGACAAGGTAAAGGCGATGCAGGAGTAAAACCCATTGAGGAATTCATTACCGAATTGACTGCTGAAGTGAAAGAGAGAAGAGGAGAATAAGCCGTAAGATCACGCAACGATTTAAGAATAAACGTACTCATAATTATCCCGGTTATTGCCGGGCATGCAGTTCGCCACCGGCAGGCGGATGCAGGGAAAACAAAAAACAAACACGCCGGTAATTTTTAAAATTATTCACGTAAAAATTGTAAATGGCATTTCCACCGAGACCTCCGAGAGGTAATTTCAATCCACGTTTTAGAAAAGAACAACAACAAGAACACCGTACCAACCACATGATCCGCGTACCACAGGTACGTTTGGTTGGCGACAATGTAACAGTAGGTGTATATTCTACGCAGGAAGCGCAGAAAATGGCACAGGATCAGGGACTTGACCTGGTAGAGATATCTCCACAGGCTGATCCCCCGGTATGTAAAATCATCGATTACAATAAATTCCTGTACGAGAAGAAGAAGAAGGAAAAGGAGATGAAGGCCAATAGTAAAACGGCTGAAGTAAAAGAGATCCGTTTTACACCTGGTACAGATGATCACGACTTTGACTTTAAAGCCCGCCATGCGGAATCCTTCCTGAAGGAAGGCAACAAAGTAAAAGCTTATGTGCAATTCAAGGGACGTGCCATCATGTTCAAAGAAAGAGGAGAGCTTGTACTGTTGAAGTTTGCAGAACGCCTCGCCGAAATAGGACAACCCGAAGGGATGCCTAAGCTCGAAGGTAAGCGTATGCTGATGATCCTGGCCCCTAAGGGCAAACAGAAGAAGCCGAAAGACGCTAAAGAATAATCTTCTTAAGATCTATATAAAAAAGCATCCTGCCTTGGCGGGATGCTTTTTTTATTGCAGATATTTATAGATTGCGTAGCCGTATTGCTAACAGCTAATACCTAACAGCTAAATCCTTTTCCCATGGACATAGAATGGTTACAGAAAAACTGTCTTTCCTGGCCCGCTACAGAAGAAGAAGTGAAGTGGGAGAATGCCCTGTGCTTTATGGTAGCCAGGAAAATATTCTGCCTGTACGGATTGGATGACGGACGTATATCTTTCAAAGTGCCCGATGAACTGTTTGAAGAACTGTCTGGTACAGATGGGTTCATCCAGGCGCCCTACCTGGCCCGCGCTAAATGGGTTACACTGGTGCAGGTGGAAAAGGTGAGCAAGAAAGAACTGACTGCTTATCTGAAACAATCCTACGAACTGATCAAGGCTAAACTACCTAAAAAAGTGAAGGCCGAATATGGTCTGTAACCCTATTTATATATTGCAATATGAAATTTTTCAACCTCCTTTTTTGCCTGCTGTTTATAGTCAGCGCCGGCCTTCAATACAATGATCCCGATCCTTATGTATGGATACCCCTTTATGGTTATGGAGCAGTATTGTGCTGGCTGGCTTTTCGTGGTAAATATTATCCCCGGGCCTGCCTGGCAGGTATAACAGGGTATGCTGTTTATGCAGCCTGGTTATTTTTTACTGCCGATGGTGTGCTGGATTGGATCAATAAGCACGAAGCTGAAAACATTGCACAAACCATGAAGGCTCAACAGCCCTGGATAGAAGATACCCGCGAGTTCTTCGGATTGATCATTCTGATCCTTGTATTAGGGGTAGATTACATATACGCGAAAAGAAGCCAATTATTCACGAGCCGCAAATAATTGCAAGCTTTCCTATTGAAATTATAATAATGTATCGTATCGGTTGCAAATAGCTGCAGATTAGCAAGTTTGTTGGCACTTAAATGCATAAAGGAGCGATTTCCTGCGCTGTTTTTTGTATTTTTTGCGTAACAAAACTAACTGACGCATGAAACCAACCCTCCACGCGCTGTGGATAGCCTGTTGGCTATTCGCTCCATTGATGCTCTTTAGCCAGTCCCGACAAATTACTGGCGTCGTAAAATCAAACACCGGTGATGTAGTTCCCCTGGCCTCTGTGCTGGAAAAAGGCACCAGCAATGGTGTTACTGCCAACGAAAACGGACAATTCTCCATTACAGTGAACAGTGCCAGTCCCGTACTCCTTATTTCCGCCATCGGGTTTAAACCACACGAAGTAAAGGTCGGTAGTTCCAACAGCCATACCGTTACCCTGGAGTCTGTAGACAATCTTTCCGAGGTAGTAGTCACAGCCATGGGAATATCCCGTGAAAAGAAAGCCCTGGGATTTGCTACACAGGAAGTAAAGGCTGCTGAATTGAACCGCAACCTCCAATCCAACGTGGTAAATGCCCTGCAGGGAAAGGTTGCCGGCGTTACCATCTCCAGCGTGGGCGGTGGCCCGGGACAAGGCGCCAGCATACGTGTAAGAGGCATCAACTCATTGGATGTAGGACAGTCCAACGAACCATTGTTTGTGATTGATGGAGTATTGATCGACAACAGTACTTCCACCCTGGGTGCAGGATCCAGCAATAACGTACGGTCCGTAGGCAACCGGGCATCCGATCTCAACCCCGAAGACATCGAGACCATCAATATCCTAAAGGGTGGTGCTGCTACCGCACTGTACGGATTGAGAGGCGCTAATGGGGTAGTGGTCATCACTACCAAAAGAGGTAAGAACGGCGGTATGCAGGTCAACTTCACCAGCACCTATGGTTTTGAGAACATCAATAAGTATCCTTCTACACAACGGATATATACCGCTGGTTTATTGGGTGTCTATACCCCGATCGGCCTAGGACCAGCCTGGGGGCCAACTATCGCAGAAGCTAAGGTGATCGATCCAACGCATCCAGATGAGTTGTACGACAACTACAAACAAGCCTACCGTACCGGTACCCAGTTACGCAATTCAGTCAACATGGCCGGTGGTTCAGAAAATATCAAATACTTTTCCTCTGTATCTTACTTTACCCAGGAAGGTATGCTGCCATTTACAGATTATAAGAACTTCTCAGCCCGCCTGAATACCGATATTAAGATCAGCTCAAAGCTCAAGAGCTCCATCAACATGACCTATACCAAATCGGGTGGTTATAAATACGATGCAGACCGTTTTGGGGAGAGCCTCGCTTATTATTCCGGCCGTTGGGATGTAACAGATTATGTAAACCCTGATGGTACACAGGTATGGCGTGGTACCAACAACCCCATCTATGGTGCTGCTACCAACCGCCTCAAGGATGATGTAAACCGCTTTATTGGTGGTGTAAGTCTTGCTTACAACCCCCTGAAATGGCTCGATATCAACTACCGCCTGGGTATAGATAATTATACCGACAACCGCTTGCGTACCGCACCAGGTCCCCGTGGCATCGCTGGCGAAAGAACCTATGACAACGAAGACGGCTTTGTAGGCATCTACAACACCAACTTCCGCGCCATCAACTCTACATTCCTGGCAACAGCTTCGTTCAAGCTGACCAATGATATCAAGACCTCCGTACGGGTAGGACAGGAACTGTACGACCGTCGCGTGCGTGCTTCTGGCGTACTGGGTTCCAAACTGGGTCAGTTTGACTGGTACGACCTGCGCAACGCAGCCGTACTACAGCCAACCGATAACTTTTCTGAATACAGGCTCATGGGCATTTTCGGGGAAGCGACTTTTGATTACAAAAACTTCCTATTCTTGTCTGTGACCGGAAGGAATGACATCACTTCTTCTCTTATCAAGCCCAATAACTCTTTCTTTTATCCATCTGTCAACCTGGGCTATGTGCTATCAGAGCAAATTAAGATGCCCGAATTTATTGACTATGCCAAGCTCCGTTTATCTTATGCCCGCATAGGTAAAGATGCCGCCCCTTATGCTACCTCTACCGGCGACGCTGCCTATAGCAGCCTTCCTTCAGGCATTACCGGTTTTACCCGCTCATCCAACCTGGGCGACCCGGATTTACGTCCGGAATTTACCACCACCTATGAAGGTGGCATAGAGTTACGCTTCCTGAAAAACAGGTTAAGCATCGATGCCACTTATTATCATTCTTTGAGTGAGGATCAGATCATCCCGGTAAACGTGTCCTCTGCAACAGGTTATGTAAGAGCGCTTGTTAATGCCGGCAGCATGCGCAACAAAGGCATTGAGCTCATCATCAAAGGCACACCCGTAATAACCAAAAACTTCAGCTGGGATGCCAGCCTGAATTTTTCTGCCAACCGCAATAAGGTGGTCAGCATCCGGGAAGGCTTGAGTGAAATTCCTTATGCTACCCATCCTGGTTATGGCAATGCAGCCGTGACCATGAAGCTCATTCCCGGCGAAGCTTATGGCAACCTCTATGGTACACACTACCTCCGTTATTATGGTACCGACAAAGAAGATCCGCTGAGAACAGACAAATCAAAGCCCCTCATCATTGGCGCCAATGGCTTTCCTGCACTCGGTCCTCTATCGAGCCAGAAACTCCTGGGCAATTCACAACCCGATTGGATAGGTGGTATGACGAATACCTTCACCTACAAGCGTTTTACCGTAACTGCCTTGATAGATGCCCGCTGGGGATTTGAGAAATACAATCGACTGGACAATTTCTTTGCCGCATTCGGTATTGCTGAATACACCCTCGACCGCAGAGAGTTCAAAGTATTTGATGGTGTACTGGCCAATGGAACCAAAAACACCAAATCCGTATGGCTGGGTCAAGCCAAAGGACCAGACGGTGTTGATTATACAGAAGGTTATTACCGGTTGAACTACCGTACCATTTCTGAACCTTTTATACAGGATGCTTCCTGGATAAGACTTCGTTCCCTGAGCGCTTCTTATTCAGTACCGTCTAAATGGCTGGCAAAAACATTTATCCGCAGTGCTACTATTTCAGCTACCGGTAACAATCTCTGGCTGCACACAGATTACTTCGGCCTGGATCCCGAATCTGTATCAGCCGACAGTGGAAGTAACGTCGACGGCTTTGCCGGCTTTACTTACCCTGCCGCACGCACTTTCTTGTTTACCTTAAATGTTGGATTCTAAAAACATACGACCATGCGAAAATTATCTTTATATACAATCCTCCTGGCCCTTGTGGCCCTGGGCTCCTCCGGCTGTAAGAAAGGATACTTCGATCTCACCGATAACCCCAACCTGGTTAAGGCGCCTACCTTGCAAGGTTTGCTGAGTACAGCTACCCATAAATCAGCCATCAACAGCTACACCGTAGGTACTATTACTTCTGTACATGTGCAATACTTAGCCAATCCCAGTGCAGCAGCTTCTACCGACACCTACCAGATCGTAGATTATACCGGTACCTGGGATGCCCTCTTTTATGCGATGGCTGATATCTTTGATATGAAGCAGCTGGCCAGAACCAGGTCCAGTGAGTATTTAGGCGTAGCCAATGTTTTATTGTCGTACAACCTCACACTGGCAGCCGACCTGTGGGGCAGTGTTCCTTATTCGAAAGCTTTTGATCCTACCATCCTCGCTCCAGGCTATGATTCGCAGCAGGATATTTATAATGCCAGCCTCAGTTTGCTCGACTCAGCCATCATTGAGCTAAGTAAAACCGATGCAACGATCAAACTGGCAACGGCCAGTGACCTCATCCATAAAGGAGCAAGAGCGGCCTGGCTTAAAACTGCATACGCACTGAAAGCCCGCATGCTGAACAAGGTGAGCAAAACCGCGGCTTACAAACCTGCAGATGTATTGACTGCACTGGGCAGTGCTTATACCAGTAATACCGATGATGCTGGTATGGCCGCTTTCCAAACGCGCAACAACTGGGCCGGCGTAGCGATAAGTAATGCTGGCAATACATTGGGTGGCTGGTTGTCTGAACAACTGGTAGATCACCTCAATGGTGTTACATATGGCATACTGGATCCACGTATCGCTAAGATCACCGACAAAACAGTGGGTGGCACTTATATCGGTACAGTGAATGGTGCCGGTAACAGGCCTCCTGGTAACAATACCGTGAAAGATGAGTGTTATATAGCTATCAGTTCTCCCTGGACAAGCGAAACAGCGCCCATTCTTCTCGTTACCAATGCAGAACTTAAGTTTATAGAAGCCGAAGCTGCCCTGGCCACCGACCCCACCAGAGCATACAATGCTTATCTGGCAGGTATCAGGGCCAATATGGATAAATTGCAGGTGGCGCCTGCCGATCGCGATCTATACCTCGCTTCAACAACCGTAGCCGTAGGTGCTGCCAACCTGACCAAAGCTTTGATCTTTAAAGAAAAATATGTGGCTACCTATCTCAACCCGGAAGCCTGGAACGATGCACGCCGTTTTGATTACCAATACAAGGATTTTACCTTGCCTGTAAATGCAGCCTTACCCACCTTCATCCGCCGGTTGGAATACCCCACCAGCGAAAGAAGTGAGAATGGTAAAAACGTTCCGCCCCAGGTGCCCCTCTCTGATCGCCTGTGGTGGGACCAGTAACAGCAAAGTATGCTGGCAATAAAGCAAAAGACATTCTACAAAAAACAAATCGGCGGTCTCTTTTGGAAGACCGCCGATTCTATTTAGTACTGAACTTATGATCTGGGAGCAACTCGAAGCCCGGAATTATTTAAACTGTATCCACTGCACAGCTACCTGGTTAGGCTCTGCTGCATCGATTGGTTTGCTTACAATGTAGAGATCGTGCTTCTTTCCATCTGTTACTGCCTCAAAAGCAGAAGACAGCGCTTTGCTGATAAAAGGCGTTTGCTCATTACCCGACTGTCCGCCACCGGGAAGCGTAAAGGCGCCTAATTTCTTACCATCCGGTGCATCCAGGCGCAACTCAAAGCTATAGCCTGATTGTGCTGGCTTTTCCCACACAATGTTCAGCGTAGCACCTGTAATGCTGGTAAGATCGATCGATTCGATAACAAACCAGCCGGCTGATTTGGGCGCGATCAACAGGCGCATGCCATTTTTATTCTCACCACGGTATTTATCCATTTTGCGCACCCTTCCCAGGTTCACCTTGGAGCTGCGCAACGTAACCACATAATTATCCGATAACGGTTTGATATTGTTGCCGCCCTTATCCGTATAGCTGGCGCTCAGGTACAATACACCATTGTCTTTCTCTGGCTTACCAAGTGTAGGTTGCACACTGCCCGAAGCGGGTAAAGACTTTTTGGCTTCTGTGGCATTGAGCGATTGTATCCAGGTCACGATCTGACGTGCATCCGCTTCTTTCAGGTTGGGGTGAGCGGCCATGACTACTTCTCCCCAAACACCTCCGCCACCTTTAATGATCTTGTTTACGAGATAAGACACAGCATTGGGGTCTTTCTCATACTTTTTGGCAACGTCTACAAAAGATGGCCCGATAGATTTTTCATCTACTTTATGACAGGTTTTACAATCCAGCGATAACATGAGGTTTTTGCCCATCGTAGCTTCTGTAAGTACCTGGTGCCCCTGGGATGCAGCCGCCCTGTCAGTTCCCTCCACATAGTCGGCTGAAACGATCAGGTTACTGAGGTCTTTTACTTTGGCTGTATCATCCTTGTCCTCAATATGTACACTGTACAATACAGGTTTGCCAGGGAAATAAAAGCTTTGATTGCCCTGCAGCGCGATGCTAACAGTAGGCGCTTCATTACCTGCATAAATATTCTCAACACTGCTTTTGGAAGAGGCTTTTTTATCATCACTCACCTCTACCGAGATAGCATAGTCACCAGCCTTGGTGATCGTATAGTTAAGATTGGGCTCGCTGGTTTCTTTGGTAGAATCACCAATATGCCAGATATAGGTGAGCTTGTCTTTTTCAGGGTCTGTGGCTTTCACCGAAGCAACCAGTCCGAAGGGTAGGGTGCCCGATGATTTATTCACCTGCAGGCTATCTACTTTCGGTGCTCTGTTGCCACTATTGTAATCGACACGGGAGATGCCGGCATCAGCATTTTTACTAAACCAACCCGTTCCATATTCCAGCATGTACAAGCGGCCATCAGGGCCTACCTCAAAATCGATCATCGAATGGAGCTTCGTGTTTTCCATAAAAGGCTCCATCTTATCAAAATCCCCATTTGGTTTTAAGGTAACTGCTTTGATCCATCCCCTTATCCAGTCATATACGAAAACCCTGTTGTTGTAGTATTCCGGCAGGCGGGTAGCTTCCGGGAACATTTCCGTATAGTAAGCAGGTCCTGCCATGGCATTACGGCCACCCGTACCTACTTGCGGGAAATCTTTGGAAGCCCCGTAAGGATACCAGATAAAGGCCGGCTGGGCAGGCGGTAATTCCTGTAAGCCCGTATTGTTGCGGGAATTATTGATAGGTTTCGCAGGATCAAAAGCCGGACCAGGCGTGCCTGTAGCATAATCATAAGAATGATAGGCATAGTTATTACCTACAAACAACGGCCAGCCAAAATAACCGGCTTTGCGGGCCTGGTTCACTTCATCATAACCACGGGGACCACGTGTATCAAGACTATCGTTATTGGCATCAGGACCTACTTCACCCCAGTAGAGGAAATTGTTCTTTTTATCTACAGAGATGCGGTAAGGGTTACGATTGCCCATTACATAGATCTCTGGTTTTGTATTCGGTGTTCCTTTGGCAAATAGATTACCGGCTGGTATTTCATACGTGCCATCTGCTTTCAGTTTTATCCGCAATATCTTACCCCGCAGGTCATTGGTGTTCGAAGCAGAGCGACGGGCATCGTATTGTTCATGTCCCGGACGGTCATCCATCGGGCCAAAGCCATGGCTCACATAAGGCTGTTTGGGTTCGTCGAAAGGAGTGGAGTTATCACCCGTAGAAAGGAACAATTCATCCCCATCACGTCCAAAAGCTATAGAGCCGCCTGTATGACAACATATATTACGTTGCGAATAGAATTGGAGAATGATCTGCTCCGACTTCATGTCCAGCGTATCATTTTCAAACTTGAAACGGGAAAGCCGGTTCACCGAAGTGTCTTTCGGACTATAGAAGGCGTAGATAAAGTGATTCTTGGCAAAGTTGGGGTCAGCCTGCAATCCCATAAAGCCTTCTTCAGCATTTACATTGGGTGTTTCTGTTTTGTGATATACATTGAGGAAACCCACTTGTTTTACTGTTGAACCTGAATCGAGGTTCTTGTACAGCATCAGTTCGCCACGGCGCTGTGCCACCAGGATATCCAGTGTGGGCAGTATGGCCATTTCGGTAGGTTCAAAGAACACACCCTGCGCAAGTACCGTTTTGGTAAAACGGTCTTCATCAGGCGTGCGAAGCGATTTGGCCTTTGAGTAGTTAAGGTTATTATTTTTCCCGATGGCGTATTGAAGGCCACCCAGCAAATGTTTGAGGTAGTTTTCTTCCGTGAAGGATTCTTCCGTATGCCCCAGCTCTGTATAAAAAGCACGCCCACCATCATAATCATGGTACCAGGCCATCGGATGGTTGTCGCCATTCTTTCCGCCCTGATAACTCTTTTCATCAATCGTAAGTAGTACATGAACATCAGGGTTCAGATTCTTAAAATTGTACCACTCATCTTTCCGTTGCCATTCATGGGGTAGGTGTTTCGTGGCGATATTCGTAGAGTCTTTTACCAGTAGTTTAGCTACCTGCTGTTCCGGGTGGCTTTCAAACCAGCCGCCTACCAGCCGGCCGTACCATCCCCAGTCATATTCCGCATCGGCGGCTGCGTGGATGCCTACATAACCTCCGCCTGATTGTATATAGCGTTCAAAGTCGGCTTCCTGGTATTGATTCAGCAAATCGCCGGTAGTGTGTAGGAACACCACTGCCGCGTATTTGGCCAGGGAATCTTCATTAAAATAACTCGCGTTTTCAGTCGTATCTACCTCAAAACCGTTTTCCTGCCCCAGTTTGGTAAGAGCAGCAATGCCCTGCGGGATCGACGAATGCCGGTATCCGGCGGTTTTAGAAAAGACGAGAATCCGGGGTTTACCGGAGCGGGAACTATTACAACTAAACAGATTGAATGCCAATACGGCGATGACAAGTAACCAGAGCGTTTTTTTCATATGCGTAGGGGATGATCGATAAAGATAAGGGTTTCAATAAATTCCAGTAGTTAAGGCTATTAATAAATAACCAGAAAAGAACTTAATAACCAGTACTATAAGCATTTAGCTAATAAAAAATGAGACAGGCTATTCTTTAATATATTGATTATTAGTTTTTTATACTTTTTATCATATTGTCAGCGGAAATCCTGGCCCCGAAAAAATCTTGCATGCTGACTTCTATACGCTCTTGCAAATCAGCCTTTAGCATTAAATTCTGTAATTTTACCCATTATCTTACCCCGGGAAGAATTCTTTCCCTACCTTTGCGCTCCATTTTCAGGTTTTTATCGATTCTGTTGATAGAAGCTATATTGCCCACAAGGCCCAAAAAGTTCCCCGGAGGATCGGGGGCGCCAGCAGGGTGTAACAATTAAAGGTGTAAAAATGCCTAAAGTTAAAACAAACTCGAGTGCCAAGAAAAGGTTCAAAGTAACCGGCACTGGTAAGATCACTCACCAGAAGTCTTTCAAACGTCACATCCTTACCAAAAAGTCGAACAAACGTAAACGTGCCCTGCGCATGGATGGTACTGTTCACAAATCCAACCTGGATTTCGTAAAACGTCTGTTGAGGCTGAAATAAGCTGTAAGCTGTTAGCGAAACCCACGGATCTGTAAACATTCAACTTTAATTTTCAAACTTATTAAGATATGCCACGTTCAGTAAATGCTGTAGCAAGCAGGGCACGCCGCAAAAGGATTTTAAAACAAGCCAAAGGCTTTTATGGCAAACGTAAAAACGTTTATACCGTTGCCAAAAACGTATTGGAAAAAGGTCTGCAATACAGATATGTAGGCCGTAAACTGAAGAAAAGAGAATACCGTGCATTGTGGATCGCGCGTATCAACGCCGGTGTTCGTGCAGAGGGTTTGACTTACTCGGTTTTCATGGACAAACTGGTTAAGAAAGGTATCACCCTGGATCGTAAGATGCTGGCTGACCTGGCCATGAATGAGCCAGAGACCTTCAAGCTGCTGGTTGCTTCTGTAAAATAAGCCGCTTAATGCTATAAGATACAGGCCGGGTGTTACGCACCCGGCTTTTTTATGTCCATAGGCCCACGGATGTATAGCTTTTTCGTAACAAAAGGATAACACGGATAAACAAGAGGGGCACATCTGCGTTAAATACCAGTGTTTACAAGAGCAGTAAGGCTGCCAATCGGGGAGGATCCCGGCCCGGCCTGCAATGTCCGGGAATGTTTTTGTTTGTAAACCCCTGCAAACTATTACTTTTGTATACTTTTTTTGAACGGTGTTTTTTTGCTAACTTTTTAAATTCACTGCCATCAGCCAGAATCAGTTCATGAACAACTCGTACACCGACCTGGTGACGCAAACCTTTAACTTTCCGCAAGAAGGGTTTGAAACGAAAGACAATAACCTCTTTTTTAATGGCCTTGATATAAAGGGGCTGATTGATAAGTATGGTACGCCCATGAAGCTTACCTACCTGCCCAAGATCGGCATGCAGATCAAAAAGGCCAAGAAGATGTTTGCCAATGCCATTAAAAAGCATCGGTACGAAGGGGAGTACAATTATTGTTATTGTACCAAGAGCTCCCACTTCTCTTTCGTGGTGGAAGAGGCGCTGAAGCATGATATTCACCTGGAAACATCCTACGCTTACGATATCGAGATCATTAAGAAGTTGTACGAGAAGAAGAAGATCACGAAAGATACCTTTATCGTTTGTAACGGCTATAAGCAGAAGCCCTATACCAGCCGTATTGCTAACCTGCTCAATACCGGCTTTAAAAATGTGGTACCCATCCTCGATAATAAAGAGGAACTCCAGCACTACAAGAAATCTGTAAAAGTACCTTTCAAACTGGGCATACGGATAGCTGCAGAAGAAGAACCTAATTTCCCTTTCTATACCTCCCGTTTAGGTTTCAGGCCCAGGGATGTACTGGAATTTTATGTAGATAAGATCGAGGGCAATGAAGACCGTTTTCAGTTGAAGATGCTGCACATTTTCCTGAACAAGGGTATCAAGGACGATATTTATTACTGGAGTGAATTGAACAAGGTGATCAACCTTTATTGCCAGTTGAAGAAGATCTGTCCTGAACTGGATTCCATCAATATTGGTGGCGGCTTTCCCATCAAGCATTCTTTGGGTTTTGAATACGACTACCAGTTCATGATCAATGAGATCATTGGTAATATCAAAAAAGCCTGCAAGAAGAATAACGTGCCCATGCCCCATATTTTCACTGAATTCGGTAGTTATACAGTGGGAGAGAGCATGGCCCATATTTACAGTGTCATTGGCCAGAAGATGCAGAATGACCGGGAAACCTGGTATATGATCGATTCTTCTTTTATTACCACACTGCCCGATACCTGGGGCATTGGAGAGAAGTTTCTCATGCTGCCTATCAATAAATGGGACCAGGAGTACCAACGGGTAGTATTGGGAGGTATTACCTGTGATAGTCATGATTACTATGATTCGGAAGAACACGTGAATGAAGTATTCCTGCCCAAAATAACCAATGGAGAACCCTTGTACCTGGGCTTCTTCCATACCGGCGCCTACCAGGACCAGATCAGCGGCTATGGCGGTATTAAGCACTGCCTGATCCCTTCCCCCAAGCACGTCATTGTTGGGCATGATAAAAATGGTAAACTGGTGGATTGGGTATATGCCAAAGAACAAACTGCCCAAAGTATGCTGAAGATACTGGGGTATGTAAAATAATAAGACCAGCAATATTACTTAGGGCGGATAGCTTTCGAAAGCTGTCCGCCCTTTTCATTTCGTTTCTTTCCCTTCTTCGTCATTTCTCTCTTACCTCTCCTCTAAATGATACTTTTTTATCTTTTATTGGTGTTATTTTAACACGTATCGGCTTCGCCGGCAGACCTTAAAAAAATCTTAAACAGGGTGATGTACAGAGTGAAAGCCTCCTGTTTTATTCCGCTGCAAGGCTCGTAAAGTAACGGTCATCCTTATAAGTGTTAATGCGTAGACTGGTTTTCGAATTAGTTTTATACGTTAATATTGTAACATTACCCGGTTGGACAACCGGTGTATACTGCTACTTAACCAAGTGATTGCTAATGCCTGAGAATGACGCACATGCGGACCAAAACTGGCTGCAACAACTGCAACAAAATGATGAGCAAGCCCTTGCCGCGCTCATGAAAAAATATTATATCCCCCTGTACAGCTATGGTATCCGTTTTACACAGGATGAAGCACTCGTAAAGGATTGTATACAAGAGGTATTCATCAGTCTCTGGCAACGAAGAGACAATATAGCGACTGTACTATCCCTTAAATATTACCTGCTGCGGGCTGTTAAAAACAAAGTCCTTAAATCACTCCACCAGAAGGCACATAAAACAGCTATTGCTCAATGGCAGGAGAAGTATGATTTCTTCCAGGAATTTTCAGTAGAACGCCTCATCATCGAAAAACAGGTATCCGAAGAAAAGGCCGTAGCCCTGCGCAAGATCCTTTCGCAACTTTCCTCCAGACAGCACGAAGTCATCTACCTGAAATTTTATCAACGTCTCGACCATGGTCAAATTGCAGACCTCATGAACATCTCCCGCCAAAGCGTGTACAACCTCCTGCACGAAGCACTACAAAAATTACGTGGCCTGTGGCAGGCCGAGTTCCTGACTAAATAAAAAAACTTTTCATTTCTACAGTAGATTTCCTCCATCCGGGGAACTTATACCTATAACACCGCCAGGAATGAAAGATTTTCGCTTGTTCGATATTACGGATCTCGTTATGGATGAGGACTTTGCACGCTGGGTATATGAACAGCGGCCAGAAGATGAGGAGGCCTGGCGAGCCTGGCTTACCAAAAATCCCGATAAGCACCTGATGGTCGCCGAAGCCCGCAGTATCCTGGAATCCATTTGCATAGCACCGCCCGTCATAACAGCGCAGGAAATACAGGAGGAAACAACACGGTTATTACAGACCATTCAGGAACAACCTTTGCCAATTCCCGGCAAGGTAGCCAGGATGAAGGCTCGTTCCTGGTACATAGCGGCTGCTATACTCGTAGCATGTATCATGGGCTCACTATTCTTTTTTACCAATCTCCAGATGGAGAAAGAGCCATTTACCTGGGAAAAGATGACCGCATCTCGCCAGTTGATCGAGCAGGTGAATACCTCCGATAAACCAGTGACGATCGCATTACCAGATGGCAGCTCTTTGGCCCTGGCGCCCGGTAGTCGCATTGGATATGCCAACCATTTTGATAGCAGCGCTAACCGCGATGTGTATTTATCGGGAGAAGCTTTTTTTGAAGTGACTAAAAATCCCGATCGCCCGTTCCGCGTATTTGCCAATGAGATTGTTACCAAAGTACTGGGCACCAGCTTTACCGTTCGCTCTTTTGAAAATGACACCACCATACAAGTTATTGTGCGTACCGGTAAAGTAACCGTATACTCTCAGGCCGTTACCAATACCCGCCGCAGTGCCACCGATCATAAACCCGGAGAGGTAATCCTCACACCCAATCAGCAACTGGTATATGAAAAAGCCGGACATAAATTTCAAAAGGTCTTATTGGACGATCCCTTGCTCATTGTATCACGTGTAGCAGAACAGAAAATGGAATACGAAGATGCCAGCCTCATAAGCGTATTCAATGAGTTAAGTAAAGCATATGGGATCAGTATTGTGTATGACAGTGAATTGCTGGAGAAATGTACCGTGACTGCCGACCTGAAGAATGAAACATTTTACCATAAACTGGACCTGATATGTACTGCTGTCGGCGCTTCTTATGAAGTGATCGACGGGCAGGTAGTGATTCAGTCCAATGGATGCCAATGAGATTGGCGGACACAATAAGCGTAACTACTAAACTAAATACCATGACATAACAGTACTACTTACCTGATGCTTAAATGGTCAGGATTGTCTTAAGCTCGCAGCTCGCAGCTAAAAAAAGGGCCGGTATTGCTACGAACAATATCAGCCCCGAATGTTCCCCACAGCCTTGAATGAATGTAGGGGATCACTGTTGATTAAACCGATTTGCTTTAACCAAACATTGCAAAAATATGAAAAATGCGCTCGTTAACCAGTTAATTTACGGGTTTATGAGAATAGGATTGCTCCCATTATTACTGATTACTACACTAACTGTTGTCATCCAGGCAAGCCCTATCAACGGGCAGGAGGTATTGAATAAAAAGATCAATCTCATTGCCGAACAAAAGGAGGTAAAAACTGTCCTGGGCGAGATCAGTAAACTGGCCGGGATCAAGTTTGTATACAGCTCCCAGCGTATTCCAACCCGTCAAAAAGTATCTGTTGTAGCCAAAGACCGCCGCCTCGGTGATGTGCTGGATGTACTACTCCAGCCCCTCAACATATGTTACCAGGTATCTGGCACCCAGGTAGTGCTGATGCGCCGGGGTGATGGTGGCGCTGTAAGCCTTGCTTTTTATGAAGAAGGGGCCATGGACAGATCGGTAGATATCAATGAAGTTCCTTATAAAGTCGTTACAGGCAAGGTCTCCAACGAAAAGGGAGATGGCCTTGCAGGCGTCTCCGTAGTGGTAAAAGGCACTGCCAAAGGTACCTCTACCAATCTTGATGGCGTTTTTTCGATCAATGCAGAAGTAGGGGAAACCCTCCAGTTTTCCATGGTAGGATATAAATCATTTACCGTAGTTGTTGGACAGGAAAATGAAATACCCGTTACCCTGCAAGCGGAAATGGTCAATATGAATGAGGTGATCATCGTAGGCTATGGTACCCAGCGCAGAAGTACTTTAACAGGCGCTATTTCTTCCGTAAGCGGTAAAACCCTGGCCGAATTGCCGGTAGCCAGCGTGGAAGGGGCATTGCAGGGTAGGGTAGCCGGACTCACCGTTACCAATAATGGCGAGCCAGGTACTACACCGATCGTACGCATCCGGGGCATTAGTTCTATCAGCTTTGCTTCTGATCCTTTGTATGTAATTGATGGATTTCCAACAGGCAACCTCGGTAATTTCAACAGCCGTGATATTGAATCCGTAGAAGTATTGAAAGACGCAAGCGCCGCCGCCATCTATGGTTCCAGAGCTACCAATGGCGTGATACTGATCACCACCAAAAAAGGAAGGCGGGAAGGTAAATTGCGTATCAACCTCGATAGTTATGTAGGTACACAAAAAGCCTGGAGAAAGATCGACCTGCTCAATACCGCCCAATACCTCCAATACGAAAGAGCCCTCAATGGCAATGCAGGTATCGGATTGCCACCCCGTTTGGAGACGGCCAATTTCAACAAACCTATTTATGACGGGACCACTCAAACTTATGCGCAAACCAATACCGATTGGCAGGACGCCTATTTTAAGAGTGGTATCATCACACAACAAGACCTTTCCCTGGCAGGTGGCAATAACGTTTCGAGATTCTTTGCCTCCGCCGGTTATTTTAAACAAGATGGAATTGCCCGTGGTGTAAATTATGAACGCGGTAATTTTCGCCTTAATTCAGACCACGTCATTAGTAAGGTTTTTACTTTTGGAGAGAACCTGTTCATCTCCTATTCCAAACAACGGTATGACAACACATCAGGCAATAGAACACGCCTGGTGAATGTGATACGCAACCTGCCTTACCTGCCCGTATATGATCCTACTACCATTGGTGGATACCGTGGGGCAGAGAACAGCGTGGATGGCGCCGATCCTACCAATCCCGTAGAAGACGCCGAGCTGCTGGGTAATGCTACCAATAAAACACTGAAATTATTGGGTACTGCTTTTCTGGAGATCAATTTCACCTCCTGGCTTAAATTCAGGTCTACTTTTGGAGTAGATTATGTGAACCTGTTCCAGCACCAGTTTATCCCTATTTATAATGACAAAGGCCGTAATTCTCCTGTGGCAGCAATAAGGGATCAGAAAAATACATCCACTACTACCTTGTTTACGGAACAGTTGACCTTTGATAAAACTTTCGGTGATCACCATCTCAATGTCACTGGCGTATTTGAAGTACAGGGTACTAACAGCGCAGCTGAGAATGCCTCTGGCAATCAGAACAGTAACGACATCGAAGTATTGCGCGGTGCTACCAACGTAAGCTATGTATCTACCAAAAGCGAGAATTTCCTGCAATCCATGGTGGGCAGGATCAATTATGAATATGCCGGTAAATACCTGCTGAGCGCGGCTATTCGCCGGGATGGATTATCTGTGTGGGCGCCTGGTAAAAAATATGCAAACTTCCCTTCTGCTTCCATTGGATGGCGTATAGATCAGGAGCAGTTTATGCGTACCGCTCCCTTTATTTCTGAATTGAAAGTAAGGGCAGGTTATGGTATTACCGGCCTCAATGCCGTGGCTGCGCTGAACAATGATTATCCCTGGCAGGTGACCGTTGCTGCCAATGGCGCTACCTATCCTTTCAATAATGTGAACTCCACCGGTAATGCTTCCTATTACAATGCACTGGGTAATGCCGATCTGGAATGGGAAAAGACCAAACAATTGAATATCGGTCTTGATCTGGGCGTAATGAACAACAGGCTTACCCTGTCCGCAGAATATTTTACCCGCAAAACAGATAACCTGATTTTGAATGTACCTACCCCTCCTTCCTTTGGTTTTGCAGGTACAGGTGTACTGGCCAATGTAGCCTCCATGGAGAATAAAGGGTTGGAATTTCAGGCTGGCTATAATAAGAACCAGGGTGAATTTACCTGGAACCTTACCGGCAATATCAGTTTTATACGCAATAAGGTGCTTAGCCTGAATACAGAAACTGCTACCATCGATCAGGGTGGTGACCAGGATTTTGGAGGCGGTGGGGCAATTACCCGTACCAGTGCGGGACAGGCTATTCAGTCATACTATGGCTATGTAGTAGCTGGCATTTTCCAAACAGCCGATGAGATCAACAAAAGCCCTACACAGGCGCCTGGTACAGCACCTGGTGACCTCCGGTTTGCCGACCTGGATGCTGATGGAAAGGTTACCGACGCCGACCGTACTTTTATCGGTAGCTACCTGCCTAAATTTTCCTATGCACTGAATTATAGTGCCAGGTATAAAGGTTTTGATGCCTCTCTTTTTTTACAGGGTGTACAGGGCAATAAGATATTCAACGCTGCCCGTATTATCAGCGAGGGAATGGCCCGTTTATTTGGCTCTGGAACAGCTGTGCTGAATGCATGGTCACCCACCAATACGAATACAAATATACCCCGTGCTGTGAGCGGCGATCCTAACCAGAATGTACGTCCTTCCACCCGTTGGGTAGAAGATGGCTCCTACCTGAGGTTGAAGAGCATCATTATTGGTTACACCATTTCCAATAAAGTACTACAGTCCGTAACCAAAGGCGCTGTCAGCAGTTTCAGGTTATACATTTCTTCCCAGAACCTCTTGACCTTCACTGGTTATGATGGTTGGGATCCTGAAATCGGTTCCAAGAATACCACGCTGACCAATGGTATTGATTATGGTCAGTATCCGGCAGCACGTTCATTCCAGTTTGGCTTGCAGGTGGGATTTTAGAGATACCGGATAGTAGATTGAACAAACGCTGAACAATAAAAGTGAAACTTCAATATGATATTGCTAAAAATGCTACATATGAAATATGCAGTTGTATATAAAGTAATAGCCCTGTCTTGTATCATTACAGGAGTAGTGGTTGTTGCCTGTAACAAAGAACTTGACAAAACCAATCCCAATTCTCCAACAGTAAACACCTATTTTAAAAATAGTTCAGAACTGTTGGGCGGCACAAATGCTATTTATTCTATTTTTCATTCCGCCTCATTGATCGGAAGAGAATGGTTTTTTCTGCACGACACCCGCAGTGATGATGTATCCGCTGGTGGCGGGCAATTGGAACCGCCCCGCGCGCAATTGCTCAATGGCGCTACTACCGCCACCAATGCCGTCATGAATAGTGTATGGAATGGCTTGTATACCGTTATTCATCGCGCCAATACAGTAATTGATAATGGACCTGAGGTGAAGGACAATACAGCTTTGCGCGACCGCTGCGTAGCAGAAGCTAAATTCTTCCGCGGCTGGGCCTATTTTGAATTGGTATCCATGTGGGGCGGTGTACCCCTGTATACCAAACAAGTGACCGCGCCTGATCAGTTTCAGCCCAGGGCTACCGTAGATGCCGTGTACGCCCAGGTATTCCAGGACCTGAAAGATGCTGCTGCGGGACTCGACGCAGTGACCACCGATCTGGGACGCGCAACAAAAGGAGCTGCCAATGCCATACTTGGCAGGGCCTACCTGCAGAAAGGCGATTACGCCAATGCCAAAACAGCCCTGCTGGCCGTGAACCCCGGAGGCAGTGTATATGGTTTACGAAGTAATTACCTGGATAATTTTGACGAAGAACACGAGTTCAACAACGAGTCTGTTTTTGAAGCTGTATTCTTTGACCGTGGCGATAATAACTTTAACTGGGGGTATACCGGCGATGACCAACCCAATGCTCAACCCCAAAGCACCGTGCGCAACCAGGAGTATTCTCCCATTGCCTGGCGCAACCTGATACCTTCCAACAAGTTCCTGAACGAATTTGAGAATACAGCTACCGGTGCAACCAAAACAGATCCGCGTTTTGCTTTCTCAGTGTATCAGACCGGTGATAAGTATAATAACAATGCCAATACACTTACCGATGCTGAGCAGAATGGGAATACCTCTGTTTTAAATGGAGCTACCAAAAAGATAAGCTGGCGTAAGTTTATGCTCATATATAAAAGCAATAATACCTTCCTTCCAGGAGGTATTAATCAACGTATCATTCGTTATGCCGAAGTATTACTCATGCTGGCTGAATGTGAGAATGAATTGAATAATACCGCCGCTGCAGTAGCTTACCTTAACCAGGTAAGGGATCGCCCCAGCGTAATGATGCCTCATTATCCTACTGCACAATATCCCACTTCCAATAAGACAGAGGTAGCCAAAGCTATTATCCATGAGAAGATGGTGGAGTTGGGGGGTGAGGAAGTGCGCAACCGTGATATCCTGCGCTGGCGCAAGAAAGGATATTTTGGCGGCAACGATCCCATATCCTATTTCAAAGCAAGGGATGAATTATTGCCGATCCCACAAGCGGAAATCGACAATAATCCCCGGCTGTCTGATGGAGGCGTTGACAAGCAAAATCCGGGCTATTAGATCAACTATTATAATAGAGGGCCTTTTATCCTCGCTTTATATTACCAGGGGTTGTGTAACAATAGCCCCTGGTTTTTAAATTATTAACTCATGCCCCTGGTAAAGCGCTTATCAACCTGGTGTTTTTTCATCCTGATATTGGAAGCGGTATCCTGTACACCTGAAAAGCCCCCTGCGTTATTTACTGAACTGACTGCTTCTCAAACTGGCATCCGTTTTAGTAACGATATACAGGAAACCGATTCCTCGCAGTCTTTTATCAATGAGTTTGGCTACATGGGTGGAGGTGTGGGCATCGGCGATTTTAACAACGATGGCTTGCCTGATATTTTCTTTACAGGCAACCAGGTAAGCTGCCGGCTGTATATCAACAAGGGCAATCATCAATTTGAAGATATCACAGAGAAGGCCGGCGTGGGTACCCATGTATGGGCTACGGGTGTAAGTGTCGCCGATGTCAACAACGATGGGTACGATGATATTTACGTATCCGTATTTGGCAAAAATCTTTCCCGGCGTACAGCCAACTTACTGTTCATCAATCAGCATAACCTCAGTTTTAAAGAATCCGCAGCGGAATATGGACTGGCCGATACCAGTTACTCTACCCAGGCAGTGTTTACAGATTATGACAGGGATGGCGACCTCGACATGTACCTGGCCAATTATTTACTGAATGGCTCAAATGCCAATACCATTTATTCCCGTAACCGTACCGGTTCCTCGCCTGCCAATGACAGGCTGTACAGGAACGAAGGCATACCGCCTGGGGGAACACACCCTGTATTTAACGATGTTACTTTGGCGGCAGGTATCAAGGACGATGGCTACGGATTGGGTGTAGTAGTAAGCGATTTCAACAACGACCACTGGCCCGATATCTATGTGGCCAATGACTTTTTATCCGATGATATATTATGGCTCAATAACCATGATGGTACCTTCTCCAATGTGATTGCCAGCAGCGTCCGGCACCAGAGTTATTCCAGCATGGGCGCTGATGCTGCAGATATCAATAATGATGGCCTACCAGATATTGTAACACTGGATATGATGCCTGGGATCAATCAGCGTCGGAAGACCACTTATTCTTTCATGAACTACGAGCGCTACCAGGCCGAACGGGCGGCTGGTTATGAACCCGGCTTTATGCGCAATATGCTACAGTTGAACAACGGTTGTTATAAAGTAGGAGATACCAGTATTCCTTTCTTCAGTGAAATTGGGCAATTGGCAGGCGTGGCTACTACAGACTGGAGCTGGAGCGTGCTGATGGCAGACTTCGACAATGATGGCTGGAAGGACATACACATCACCAATGGAATTGGTCGGGATTTTATTAACGCCGATTTCATTGAGTTCAGCTCCATTGTATTTGCTAATAAACGAAGTCCCCAGGAACAGCGGCAGCTGATCAACAACAAACTTGCTTCTTTGAACCATATTACCCTGGGCAATTATCTCTACCTCAATAACCAGAACTATACATTTACAGATGTCTCTGCTCCCGCGGGTATTGATGAGGCTTCCATGTCCAATGGTGCTGCCTGGGCTGATCTGGACAATGATGGCGACCTGGACCTGGTAGTGAACAACATCAATAAAGAGGCATTCGTATTTGAGAACAATACTATTCAACCCGGTAAGCCCGTTACTGCCCATTTCTTAGCTGTTACCCTGAAAGGAAATCCTGGAAATCCGCAAGGGTTTGGAGCAAAAGTCACCGTATATGATCAGAATCGGGTACAGATGCAGGAACACAGCCCTGTAAGAGGATACTTTTCATCCGTTGACCAGCGCTTGTTTTTTGGAATAGGGAAGGAGAGAGGGGTGGGAGTAGGAAGCGCTCAGGCTGGAGTACAGAAAGCTGAAGCAGTTGTAATGAGTGCCGTATCCGGAAACCATCAGCCGGGAGTATTTAAAATTGATTCCGTGGAAGTAATATGGCCGGATGAAAGCAGGCAGGTGTGGAGGAATGTTCCGGCAGATACCATGCTGGTGCTGTCATTTAAAGATGCACGGCGAACTGAGGAGTATCTTACGGTCAATCGGCAGGCGCCTGTTTTTGAAGAGGCATCACTGACTACCCATATTGATTATAAACACACAGAAGGTATCTATAATGATTTTGCCAGCCAGCGCTTACTACCACAGAAATATTCACAGTTAGGGCCCTTCATTACTACCGCAGATGTAAACAAAGACGGGCTGACGGATTTCTTTGTAGGTGGAGCATTTAACTTCTCCGGCAAGCTGTTCATTCAACAACCCAACGGCATATTTTCATCCCGTACCATTACAGACAGCATTAAAATGCAGGAAGACCAGGATTGTGTATTCTTTGATGCCGATGGAGATGGTGATCAGGATCTGTTGATCAGTACGGGCGATATCCGCTTTGATGAAGAGGCTGTTTACAACCAACCATTGCTCTATATAAATGATAGTAAAGGTCATTTTACTGTCCGCCCGGGCGCTATCCCGGCCCAGGTACGTACCATCGCCGGCTGTGTAAGTGTAGGGGACTATGACCACGATGGATTGCCGGATCTGTTCATAGGTGGACGTGTATCACGTCGGTATCCCTTACCACCCAAAAGTTTTATCCTGCATAATAATAAAGGATCTTTCACCGATGTAACGAGTACCGTATGTGCTGCCCTGCAGCAGCCGGGTATGATAACAGGCGCTATATGGGCCGACCTCGATAATGACCAGCAAACCGACCTGGTAATAGCTGGGGAATGGATGGCAGTACGGTTCTTTAAAAATGATAAAGGGCATTTGCGGGAGATAACCGCTTCCACTGGTTTGCAACAGATGGAAGGCATGTGGAGGAGCCTGCATGCGGCCGATATAGACGGCGATGGCGATACAGATCTCATTGCGGGCAATATGGGCCTTAATTGCGATTACCAGGTAAGTAAAGCAGAACCCATGCACTTATATGCCAAAGACATGGATGGCAATGGCAGTATTGACCCCATACCTTTTTACTACTTCAAAGACAAGGACGGCAGGCGAAAACTCTTTCCGGCCATTAACCGGCGGCAGTTTGCTGACCAGGTACCTGCCATCAAAAAGCAGTTCCTGTATCACAAGGATTATGCACAGGCCTCTTTTGCAGATATCTATCCGGGAAAAGCAAAGGACAGCCTGCTTCAATTGGTTTGTAATGAAGCAGCCAGTTGCTGGCTGGAGAATATTGGCAATGGGAAGTTTGTAAAGCGGTACCTGCCTGAAGAAGCACAATTTGCCCCCATAAATGCCATTGTATGTACGGATATAAATGGGGATGGAATTGCAGACCTCTTACTGGGCGGTAATGAATACCAGGCAGAAGTGATGACAGGCCGTTATGATGCCTCCTGGGGCTGTTATCTGCAGGGACAAAAAAATAAACAATTCAAATCAATTTCTCCCGCAGCGAGTGGGTTTATACTCCAGGGGGATGTAAAAGACCTGGCACTGATAAAAATGAAGGATGGGCGCCGGTTGATAGTAGCCGGCGTGAATAATGATAAACTGCAGGTTTTTACCTTCGGAGCAGGGCCAGGCACAGTGGTCAATAGCCTGGTAGTCAGTCGGCCAAAGTAAACCAGCGTCCGTTAACGGTGTACAATTTCAAGCCGCTTAACACTTTTGTCGCTTCCCTGTTGGATAAAGAAATAATACATGCCTGAGGAAAGATTGGTTAAGGGAATTTCTTCCTTTAACTCGAAACTGGTCTTGGTTCTTTGCAGTATCATTACCTGCTGACCAGTAGTGTTGTATAATACGATGTTGACAGGGCCGGTGTAATTACTTTTCATGGATAAAATTACTTTTGAATTGGTTGGATTTGGATACAGGACGAGCGATCCGGTTTCAGGTTCTTCGGGGGGAGCGACCGCAACAGCACCTGCTGTCGTAAAGTACATATGCCCTTCTCCGTATTCATCCTGCGTGTTGCCAGCAAGTATCACTTTATCTCCTGCGATCAATATTTTCTCTACGCTTGTTTGAACGCCCTCTTTGCCCAAATATTGTACACTTTGCCTAATTCCGTCTTTGTTTAATTTTAGGAGAAAGCCATACTTTTCCAGGTTCCCTGCTACTGGCTCACCGGCACTACCGGCTACCAGCACCGTATCGTCCCCTGTGTAATACAGAGAAAGACCTGCATCCTGCAGGTACAGGTCGTATGTTTTCTCCCATAGCACACTGCCCTGTTTATCCATTCTTATGACCAGCACATCTTTTTTATCGGAAAGCAGCGGAGAGGTACTGCCTGTCACCACATAACCTCCACCTGGGGTCAATGCCACGTCATACAATACGCTGATGCCGGCGCCCATAACCATGGACCTTGACCACAACACATTACCATCTTTGTTCACTTTTACCACATAGGCATCAGATACATCATCGAAGGCCCTCTGTGAATTGCCGGCTATTACAAAATCATGCTCAGGTGTTTCTTTGATGCTGCGGCCCGTTTCCCACTGGGCGGCGATGCCCGTTTTTTTTCTCCACAACTCTTTACCCTTAGCATCTGTCTTGATCAATACAAGGTCAATATTGGCCAATGATCCGTCGTCTTCACCACCCGTTAGCAGATAGCCCCCGTCACTCACAGCAATAATATCACGTAATATGGTACTGCCTGTATTCGTGGTCCATAATGTATCTCCATTGGTTGTGAACTTTGCAAGAGTATAGAACTTTCCGAAAAAGTCGTTCTGTTCCACCAGGGCCACATAATGGCCATCCAATGTTGGGGTGACGCGCATGATAAGACCGGGATACTCAGTCAGTTTTTTATTCCATACTGCCTGGCCTGTCTTATCAGTCTTTACTATAAAAGGATAGATCAGATCATTTGTTTTGTCCAGTAAGTTGGCGCCGGCTATGAAAGCGCCATCCGCGGCAAGCGCCAGCTTTCCCAGTTTTTGTACGGGGGCATCATTGCTTACAGCTATCTTTTTGAAGGTGGCCGGTTGGGCTGGCTGAAAGGGTAGGGTCCTGATCAGGTTGCCTTGGTTGTCTGTTTTACAAAGCATGGAAACACGGGTGGTATACCCCGGATAGGATACCCGCCCGCCAATCAATAAACTGTTGGCATCCGGAATAAGCAGGCTGGTGGTTTGATCTGCTTTGGCGCTGCCCAGGGCCTTCTTCCATTGTACATCGCCCTGCCGGTCGGTTTTTACCAGCACAATGTCTCCGTCTACATTGTTCCCTGGATCTTCACTAAAGCCTGCATTGCACAATAAAAGATAGCCATCTGTGGTCATGACAACATTTGTGCAACGATCGCCCCGGTTAATATTGATTTCTTTTTTCCATTGCAGGCTGCCATCCTTGTCCGTTTTATAGAGTAATATGTCTCCCATGTAGTTGGACGTGAATGTTTGGCCTGAAAAAGCATAGCCACCATCCGGTGTGCGGGAAAAATCATTGCTGAGTTGCCGTATGTTTGCCTGCTGTGGCAGTAAAATTTCTTTTTCAGTAATGTTACCGGCTGCGTCTGCCTGTACCAGCCATGTTCTGTCATCTCCCTGCGTCTGGAATAGGAACTCCGCTTCTCCATTGAGTGTTGTGTGTGCTGCGAAAGTATTGGTGATAGTATAGGTAAGCTCTTTTTTCCATCGGTCACCTCCCTGGTTATCCAGCAAATGGATGTTGAGGCGTTGTGATGCACCCGAGGTTATATATCCAACATAGAATTGATTATTGGGCGCTGGTAGGATCTTGATTTTATGGGGTGAACCCATAGCTACTACTTTCCGGAATAGTACCTGCCCGCTGCTGTTCAATTTATATACAACTATTTCAGAAGTATAGACTGTAGGAAATACATCGGCGACAATATAGAAGGCCCCTGTATTATCCACTATCATAGAATAGAGATAAGTAGATTGTCCTTCTTTGAGGTCTTTTTGCAGGAGTATGCTGCCATTTTTATCTACCCGGTAAAAGGAGGTACCTGCAAGGAATGCATACTCAGTAGCGGAAACCTGTATTAGGTCCTCGAAGGTTTCATAGCCGTTTGAATTCGGATACAGTTTAAGGAATGTACTTTGCGGCAATGCATACAGGGGGAATGCCAATGCCAATAGCAGCCATTTGCCTTTCATGGGACGTGTTTTTTGTTTGCTACAATAAAAATAGAGAGTGATTTCACTACAAAGGACCGGGAGGGTGGTGAACTGGTCGCTTTATTGCGTGAAGTGTCATTTTATTCAATCAAAGTTCTTAACAACCGCCAGGAGTCAATCGTTGCATGAGACAAAAAATTAAGAGAGCAGCTGGCAGGATATTATCTTTTCACTTCCGTGATCTTCCTGTTTACCGCATCCCAGGCGTAGCAGATGCTTTTCTTATCTGTGACCTTAAGTATCGTATTTCCGTCTTTGTCTGTTTTTTCAGTACTTTCTTCAACGATCATATCCCAGATGATCATATCCGGTTTGCCATTCTTTTCATTGGGGAAGACAAAGTTTTCAGAATGGTAGAAAACATCGGCATCCCCCACATTCATCTTATCGGGAAAACGCACAAGTACACTGTCTTTCGTCCATGCAAGGTAATAATCATAAGATGGAACGCCACAGGCTTCACCGCTAAAAGCAAGTACGATAATATGCTGAACGTTGGTCAATCCCATGCCGCTCATGATCTTGCCTCCACTGAGATCTGCGCTTTCATCATCGGGAGTAATGATGCCGGCTTTGGCCAGGATTTTACCATTTTGAACCACTTTAAGCCTTACAAGGTACCGGCGCAGTGTGTCCTTGCTTTTACCCGATTGATAGATGCTGTCTGCCCGGCGTTCAATACCAAATACAAACTTGGTATCTCCCCGGCGTAAGGGAGCAAGACTTACAAGACCTTGCCACACATAGCCTGTTTTAGACTCTTCATTTTTAGTATAGGATATTCGCAGCCAGGGTCCCTTGATGCCACGTATGGATAGGCTATTGGTGCTTACCCCGGTAACCGTAATATTATCGCCCGCAAGCAAAGTATCAACGGGCGCCTGTTTGGTATCAGGGCTAATCCGTATAAATGCCGTATCAGCAAAAATATAGCGATTACTGGTATCGCTGCCACCGATCATCCAGCTGCGCATGTCAGGATAATAAGGGGCATCCTGTGCGTGTAAAAATTGGGTAACCGAAAGTAAGAGGATAAGCGAAAGACCTTTCATGAGCGCAAAATACTACAAGTCCGGAGAAAACACAACCCGGCCAGCAGGCCGGGTTGATACTATTATAAACCAGTAATACTGAAGAGGCTTGTCGGACATTAGGCAAGTACACTGATCAGTCCTTTGATCACTGCGCCCAGCTTCACCGCTTCAAATACGCGCGATTCGCTGCTGCCATGTTGCAATACAGATTGCTCGTGCGAAGTAACGCACATTTCACAGCCATTGATGGAGGATACCACCAGGCTCACCAACTCAAAGAATTCTTTGCCCAGTACCGGGTTCATCATGATACTCATCTTGATGCCCGCCGGCTGATTATTGTAAAAATCCTTACCCATGAAATGGCGGAAACGGTAGAATACATTGTTGGTATTCATTAAGGAGGTACAGGCGGTGATCTCTGCTATTTCCTCATCTGTAGCGCCAGCTTCTTTGGCCAGGCCTGTAAAGCTTTCTTTCAGCAGGTCATATTTTTCGTTGATAGCGACAGACAATGCCAGTAAAAGGGCTTCCTTGCGGTTCAGGTGCTGGCTATTGTTCAATACATTGCCTGTATTGATCTTGATATCCTTGATAAAGCGGGCATTTACATGCAGCAATGCCTGTGCATTGGCCGAAGGAACATAATGCGGGATATTCAGATCGTTGAGAAGATTCTGAAATGTTTCATTCTGTATGGTGGCGGTTGCGCTCATAACAAATGTTTAATACGTGAGAAGTGAAATAGGAAACAATGCTTGAAATTAAAAGGTGAGAAATGAGACGGGAAAACCGGGTAAGGTATTTCTCACGTTTCACATCTCACCTTTCACGGAGATTGTATTAGTTCAGGTTCAACTGGGCCGTCAGCGTTTCCTGTCCTTTGTTCCAGTTGCAGGGACACAGTTCGTCAGTTTGTAAAGCATCCAGTACGCGGATCACTTCCTGTACGCTGCGCCCTACATTCAGGTCATAAACACTTACCCAGCGAACAATACCTTGCGGGTCGATGATGAAGGTAGCGCGGTAAGCGATCTTCTCTTCGTTGTCGAGGATACCCAGCTCTTCAGCCAGTGATTTGGACGTATCAGCCAGCATAGGGAATTTCAGGTCGCGCAGGTCCGCGTGATCTCTTCTCCAGGCAGCGTGTACGAACTCCGAATCAGTAGAAGCTCCGATCAGTACAGTGTCACGGTCCGTAAATTCACTGTGCTTCTTGTTGAATTCAGCAATTTCTGTGGGGCATACAAAGGTGAAATCCTTAGGCCACCAAAACATCACCGTCCACTGACCGTTGGCGGTCTCGTTAGTCAATTCTGAAAACTCTTTTCCTTTCTCGATAGATACGACTGCTTTCTTCTTAAAGGCAGGAAACTGGCTGCCAATGGAAATAACTCTGTTGGACATATTGATTATGCTATTTATTACTACAATAAAAAAAGGGATAAAACTTTCGCAGGCAGGCTGATCGTGTTTGTAAAAGTGGTGCAAATATAGGGTAGGGGATAATAGAGGTTGATCACCCTTTTCTATTAGTTGATAGATAAAGTCTATCAGGCGATAATGATAAAGGGGGGGTAATAGTAAAGAGTGCGGCAAGAAACGAAATCAAAAGTGCAAAAAAGGCTGGCTAGTAGGACAATGGTGATCTGCTGGTATGTCGCAGGCGTACTATGCGGATTTCATCAGGCATTATTCGGTAAGATATTCTGTAGTGGTATTTTTCAAAAGCACGCCAGTTACCGTCATTCACCTTCTTATACTTGTCTGGGGCATGTTTTTCGGGATGATTGAGAAGAGCAATAGTCATATCGATAATCTCATCCCGGACTTTAGCTGCACTCTGAGGCGAGTCTTGTAAAATGTAATCATAGGCTTTTCGTAATTCAACCCTGGCCTGTTTACTCCAGATTACTACCATTTACCAGCTTCTTTTTTTAGATCGGCTGCAGTAATAAAGTTACCCTTTTCAATTTCATCATTCCCTGCTTCCAGGTCCTGATTATATTCGTCAATTGACTGTGGCTTTTCGGAAGTATGAAAACCTATACCCATTAATTTCAGGGTGCGGAGCAGCCATTCCTTTTTTGAAGAATCCTGAATATTATCGAAATCAATTATCAGATCCATAAGTTTGTTCTCTATTGATTATCAATATACTAAATAACTACTATTATACAAAGTTAAACTTTTTATAGAAAGCCTGAATTTAATGAGCAATGGGAGGTTGTGCCAGAGCCTAAACTAGGCCTTCACCTCAATTGCCTCCAATAAATAAGCATTGAGCGATACCTCACCCGGAATGCCCAGTTTACGGCGCAGCCGGTAGCGACTGGTTTCTACGCCGCGAACGGATATGCCCAACAACTGGGCAATCTCTTTCGAGGTTAGGTCAATATGCAGGTAGGCGCATAATTTTAGATCCGTAGTGGTGAGCGAGGGGAAATGCTTCTTCACCCGCGCCAGGAAATTACTGTGTACCTCATCAAAGTGGCGGGAGAAATGTTCCCAGTCCTCATCATTGTTTTCCGCGTCTTCAAACAACCGCATGACCCTTTTAAAATGATCCTGGGTCACCGTAGGCTCCAGCTTTTTAATGGTAGTATTGAGCACTTCCTTGATATTAGAAAGCACCCGGCCCCGGTCTACAAGGTGCATCGTTACCGTAGCCAGTTCCCGGTTCTTGAAATTGACATCAGAGGCTAGTTTCTCATTCTGTACTTTGATCAGTTCCTTTTCATTGCGTTCCAGTTCCAGCTGGTGTAGCGAGATCAGGTGTTCCTGTTTCTGTTGGTATTTTAGTTGCTGATTGGTGAATTTCTGCTTCTGCCTTCTGTACAATAAGTAAAGCAAACTGATCAACAGCAAAGTGTAAATAGCCTTGGCCACATTCGTCTGGTAAAAGGCGGGTAATATCGTAAAGCTGTATTTGCCTTCTGCTGATTCAATACCGAGATTATTGCGCGACTTTACCACAAAAGTGTAGTTGCCATAGGGAAGATTGGTATATTCCTTCTCTGTTTTGGTTGTCCATTCGCTCCAGGTATTATTGAATCCTATAAGACGGTAACTGTATTCAATGCTACTGCCTTGGTCATACGCAGGGGAGGCATATTCAAAATGAAAATCATTGAAGCCATGGGGCAGCTCAACAGTTCCGTTGTCCGCTTGTACCGCCATCAGCATGCTGTCATTGGCAAAATATCCGCCAAAGAGCAAACTGTCTGATTTGCCGATCGCTTTTACTGTGCCGATGGCAATGGCCGGGCCAGCTGCCGATTGAATGTACTTACGGTAGTTCAGGTGATACAGCCCTTTCTCTGCCGCCAGGAAGATGTTTTCGTCATCATACGGATAAACGAATTCAAAACCGTTTACGATCTTCTGCTGCAGTTCCGGAAAGTTGATAATAGAAAAGGGATGCGAGTCGGACGGTTTATGGAAATCAATGATGCCCGGCCGCCGGTTGGAGGTAAACCAGATATTTCCATTCACATCCTCTGCCAGGAACTGCACAGCCATATCGCCGAGTACCGAATACAGGAGCGCTGATTGTACAAAGCGATTGGTGCCTGGATCGTATTCATAGATGCCATGCCGGGTAGCTATCACTATCCGGTTTCGGATCCGGTAAACAAAGTTGTCATAATCAGATGGCAGCCCATCCTTGCTCGTGTACAATGTGTAATGGAGTGAATCACCCGGCAGGCTTATTTTGTAAATGCCACGGTAAGGGTGCGATGCCCAGACCGTATCTTCATTGTCCACAGCTATGAAGCGGAGGGACTCTTTCAATCCATCAAAATGAGCAGGGGCAGAAAACCCCTGGGCGCCTGCCTGTACTCCATACAAGCCATTATAGGCGCCGATCAATACGTTGTAGGATGAAGAGGAAGAGCTATAAGGTTTATAAAGCCAACAGCCTTTCTCCGTCATCAGTTGCGTAGCATAGTTTTTATTGATCAGGAAACTGCCTTCATGGTGCCCCATCAATAACTGATTATTGATCACAGAGAGGTTCCATACCTGTCCCTGACTATTGCTTACCTGCTGAAAGTGGTTTTGGGAAAAACTGAAATCACTGTTGCTGCTCAACGGAGTACTGTACAGCCCATCGGAAGTGCCTACAAAGAGTTTATTATCAAATACCTGGGCAGCATAGGTAGTGAGCAGGTTCTTTTTATCCGGATAGATCTGCTTAATAAAGGTATTGTACCGGATAAAATCTATTCCATTGTCCAGCGCCAGCCAGATGTTTTGCCGGTCATCGGCAAAGAGGCGGAGTATATTGTTGTTCTGTAAGCCTTCCTCCATGCTGAAATGCTGGATGATCTTTCCCGTTGTTTTGTTGATGACGTAACAGCCATCTGCGGTGGTGCCTACCGCCATTTCTGTATCATTCAGCGCAATGGCGCTAAAAATGCGGCTGGCCGCAAAAATGCCGTCGGCTTCTGTTTTTCTGGGTACCAACTGGTTGCCGGTAATGGTAAACAAGCCGTTCTTGTGCGTTGCGATCAGGAGGTTTCCCTTTTCATCTTCCAGTAAACCGTTCACCAGCATATCCTGGAGGGTTATGCTGCTGGAAATAGCTTTCCAATGCCCCTGCTCGTACTTCATCAGCCCCTCCCGCATATCCTGGGCGTACAAACCCTTATTTGTTTTGATGAGCTTCCGCCATTCCTTGGGCGCTGGATACACCTTCATACGTCCACCTCTGTACTCTACGATCATGTTGAAAACGCGGTAAAAAACCGCATCTTCATAAAGTTCTATATCCCACACATCCGCCACTTCCTCACTGTTGGGGGGCAGCAGATGCTTGAGAGAGTGGTATTGAAGCGTGCCCGTATGATCGGGGAAGTAATACCCCAGTTCGTCCTGGGCCCCGACATATATATAGCCCCGCTTATCCACTTTTACAGAGCGCAAACGGGTATGATTAACAATAGGATATAATTTCCAGAACTGCCCGTCGAAGGTGAGCAGGCCTTCAGTATTGGCAAAGTACATGATCCCGCGTCCATCAATGGCCAGGTCCCAGTTCTGGCCGCCTCCCCGGTATTCTTCTTTGGGATAATTAATAATATCCGGAAAACCGATGGTGTTTTGGGCATTTGCTGAAAAAAGGAATAGGAATAAAAGCGCCAAAAGCAGCAATCTCATACAGCAATCGTTTGCGTAAAAATAAGGGAAAATTGTCTTGTAGTAGAGGTGGCGTAAAGAGCAGGGATTGACAACCAGTAGCTTAAATTTTTTTGTAGTAGTAATGACGTACGATAAAGTGCGGTTTGGGAATAGTGTTAGAAGTAAATTGGATATGCCCTTTTTTGCTATGGGGCTTTGACCACCATTTTATTACTAACTGATTCTTAAACTGCTTGTGTATGAAAAAATCAATTGCTTACACCATTCTATTACTATGTCTATTACTCTCGCCCACCGTCTGGGCCCAACAACAACACGTAACCGGTAAGATCAATGACAAAGACGGCACCCCCATCGCCGGCGCTTCTATCTCTGTAAAAGGTACTACACGTGGAACATTAACCGATGTTAATGGACAGTTCACCATCGCCGTCTCCAAAGGAGAGGTATTGGTATTCAAGCACATTGGATATGGTGAACAGGAATACGCGGCCGATAGAGTACCAGCTGTTATCCTGCTGGCCGCTAAGGCTGCCGACCTGGATGATATTGTAGTGATCGGGTATGGTACCCAAAAGAAAAGCGTAACCACCGGTGCCATCTCCCGGGTAAAAGCTACCGACCTTGAAAACATGCCCATTAACCGCGTGGAAGATGCTTTGCAAGGCAGGGCATCGGGTATTACCATCGCCTCCAACAGCGGTCAGCCGGGATCGGCAGCCACGGTAAGGGTACGGGGTATTACTACACTCAATAATAATAACCCCCTGTGGGTGATCGATGGAGTAGTAGTGGATGCAGGCGGAATTGGTTTCCTCAACCAATCCGATATTGAATCCATTGAAGTACTGAAAGATGCTGCCTCACAGGCCATTTATGGTTCCCGGGCTGCTACAGGCGTCATCCTGGTTACTACCAAAAAGGGTAAGACGGGTAGGATGAGCGTTGCTTATAACGGTTTTTATGGTACTTCAGCGCCAGCAAAGAAGCTAAAGCTCCTGGATGCTACCCAGTATGCAACCCTTCGGAATGAAGCAGCCGTGAATGCGGGTAAGCCAGCTCCTTATGCAAACCCAGCTTCCTTTGGTAAAGGAACAGACTGGCAGGACCAGATATTTAACAATGATGCCAGAAGGCATAACCACGAGCTGAGTATCAGTGGTGGTAGCGAGAAGTCTACCTTTTATATGTCACTCGGTTTCCTTAGCCAGGAAGGTATTGTGGCTACCGATATATCAAAGTACCAACGTTTGAATGTGCGTATCAACTCTACCCACAAGATCACACCATGGCTTAGCCTGGGAGAAAACATTGGTTATGCGCATGATAAATCTGTTGGTTTGGGTAATACCAACAGTGAGTTTGGCGGCCCTTTATCCGCTTCCATTAATCTCGATCCCATCACCCCCGTGGTGGAAACTGACCCTGCCAGGATCGCAGCAGCGCCTTATACCAACAGAGGAGTAAGACTTGATCCCCAGGGGCGTCCTTATGGTATCTCAACTATAGTAGGTCAGGAAATGACCAACCCGCTGGCATTTATACAAACCCGCCTGGGCAACTACACCTGGAGCGATAATGTGGTAGGTAACATGTATGCCGAAATATCCCCGGTCAAAGGGCTGAAGATCAAATCTACCTTTGGCCTTAAGCTCTCTTTCTGGGGTGATGAAGCATTTACCCCTGTATTCTGGCTCAATGCTACCAATAGTACTACCCAGACTAATTTCCGCAGAACCAACAACCGCCGCTTTGACTATAACCTGGAGAATACCATCGTGTATACCCGCAGTTTCGGTGATCACAATATATCCGTACTGGCCGGTCAGGGCGCTTACCTGGAGAACAATACCCGCATGACGAGTGTAACCTTCTTCAATATTCCGGCTGATAACTTTAAAGAAGCATCCCTCAACTTTAAAGTGCCTGCCGATCAGCGTAATACCGATGGATCTGAAGGTATAGAGCACATGGTGACTTCCCTTTTCGGCCGGGTGACCTATGACTACCAGGAAAAATACCTGGCGCAGGCCCTCGTAAGAAGAGACGGTTCTTCCCGCTTTGGCCCTAATAAACTTTATGGTGTATTCCCCTCCTTCATGCTGGGATGGGTAGCTTCCAAGGAAGACTTCTTCCCCGTGAACAGCGGGATCAACTTTTTGAAATTCCGTGCGGGCTATGGTGCGGTGGGTAATGATAATATTGGTGATTTTGCTTTCGTATCAACCGTGGGTAGTGGTCGTAACTATACCATTGGTACATCCGGCAGCTATTCACCTGGCTACAGTCCCAATGCTCCTTCCAATCCCAACCTGAAATGGGAAGAAACACGTACTACCAACATCGGATTTGATGCCGTAGTGTTTAATAACTTCACCGTTACTGCTGAATGGTTCAATAAGAAGACCGTAGACATACTGCAAAATCCCCGTATTCCAGGCTATGTAGGCGCTATTGGCAATCCGGCCGCCAATATCGGTAGCGTGAAAAACTCCGGTATAGAACTGGAACTGGGTTATCGTAAACGTTTGGGTGAATTGAATTTCTCTGCCAATGGTAATATCTCCTGGATGAAGAATGAGGTTACCTTCCTGGGTAACAATATCAAGTTCCTTTCAGGTGGTATGGGATTCCAGTCTATGAACTTTGGATCTATTACACGCACGCAGGTAGGCGAAGCTATTGGTTCTTTCTATGGGCTTAAGACTTTGGGCCTCTTCCAAACCCAGGCCGATGTAGATGCTTATGTAGGGAAGAATGGTACTAAAATACAGCCTGATGCCAGGCCAGGCGACTTCAGGTGGCAGGATACCGATGGTAGCGGCGTCATCGATGAGGCCGACCGTATATTCCTGGGCAATCCAACACCCACCTGGACCTACGGTTTCACCATCAACCTTGACTACAAAGGTTTTGATGCCGTGATCTTCGGACAAGGTGCCGCCGGCAACAAGATATTCCAGGGGCTTCGCCGTTTGGATATTGGTAATGCCAACTGGCAGGAGAAAACCCTGGGCCGGTGGACAGGAGCAGGTACTTCTGATAACAATCCCCGTCTGAATGTCGATGATCCCAATAAGAACTATAACAACCCTTCAGACTTCTACCTGGAAGACGGTGGTTATTTCAGGTTGAAAACATTGCAAATTGGTTATTCTTTGTCTGGCAACATCATTAAGAAAGCCGGATTGAATAAAGTGCGCTTTTATGTAATGAGCCAAAACCTGTTCACCATTACAAAATACACTGGCTACGATCCTGAGATCGGCGGTGCTGTACTGAGTATTGACAGGGGTATTTATCCGCAGGCCCGTTCTCTAATGGTAGGAATTAACCTCGGCTTCTAATCACCTTTAAAACAAAGTAAAATGACAACAAAACAAATAACATATAGTATACTGGTAGCTGCGGGTATTTTCGCAGCAGCCTGTGACAAAGCGTTCCTGGAAGCAGAACCCAAAGGACAATTCCTGGAAGATAAATATTACCGCAATGAGCAGGAAGCTTACAACGGCCTGGTGGCCGTATATGATGTGGTAGGCTGGCAGGCCAATGGTTATGTAACCAAGATTGGTACGATGGATGCTGCCTCCGATGATCATTTTGCCGGTGGCGGTGGCCCCAATGATGTGACACAATACCAGGTAATATCCAATTATACACTTACGCCTGCTGTAGGGCCACAGGCTGATCTGTGGGCCAAAGGTTATTCCGGTGTTTTCAGGGCCAATGTTCTCCTGCAAAAAATGCCGAAGGTGCCGATGGATGAGAACAATAAAAAGCGCTTTACAGCAGAAGCTAAATTTCTCCGGGCTTATTTCTATTTCGATCTGGTGCGTTTCTTCAAGGCTATTCCCTTGCTTACGGAACCCGTATCACCCGAGAAAATGTACGATGTACCACAGGTAACAGCAGATGCTATATACGCTCAGATCGAGAAGGACCTCAAGGAAGCATTTACCGATCTGCCTGCCAGTCTTACTTTGTCTACCCAGGCCGGTCGCGCTACCAAAGCTGCTGCACAAGCCTTATTGGGCAAGGTATACCTATGGCAGAAGAAATATCCCCAGGCTATTACAGAGTTTGCTGCTGTGAATGGTACACCCGGTGGTACCGGCCAATATGGCAATAAATTGTTTGCTTCGTTTGCCGGCTTGTTTGCATTGGCCAATGAGTTCAACAGTGAGTCCATCTTTGAGATATCCTATACCAATACTTCTGCCGGTGGCTGGGGTTGTGTATCCTGCACAGAAGGCAATGTGCTGAACATTATGACAGGCCCGCGTGGGTATAACCGTGTTGACGCTGCAGCTCCTGATTATGTTTCAGGCTGGAGTTTCCTGCCGGTTACAGACGACCTGTTTAATGCAATGAAAGATGATCCCCGGCTGAATGCTACCATTGCCAACCTGAAGCAATTGGAAGCCGACGGAAAAGTTACCTACCAGAAAGGATACATGAATACCGGCTATTTCCTGGAAAAAACAGCGGGTCGTGAGTCGTTTAAATGGACAGGGGCCGGTAATATGGAGCTGAACTTTCCCAAGAATATGTATGATATGCGCCTGGCTGATATTTACCTGCTGGAAGCAGAAGCGCTGGTGATGAGCAATGGTGATCTTACGAGGGCGGCTGCGCTGTTGAATGCAGTGCGTGACCGTGCATACGGCGATAACCTGCACCATGTAGCCGCCACACTGCAAAACATCAAGCTGGAAAGAAGGCTTGAACTGGCTGGTGAAGGTCATCGCTGGCTCGATCTGGTGCGCTGGGGTGATGCGGCCGCAGTATTAGGCCCAAGAGGATTTAAACCCGGCAAACACGAATACCTGCCGATCCCATTATTAGAATTGGAAAACACTAAAATAGAACAACTGAAAGAGTGGGGAGGAACCAAGTAACCCCTGAACCGCTCCTCACACTGATTTTTTGATACAGGCAGTTAGCGTTATTGATAGATAACGCTTCGCGTTTCGCAAGCAATCACTTAAAGGTGGACCGCATTTACCTTTCCAGGTTGAGTGCTTCCACTTTTTTTCCTACCACCCTCAACATTCGCAACGCTCCGCCAGGGTATGCCAAAGGTATGCCTCCATGAAACCCGTTTGTTCACTAAAAACAAATATGTCATGAGATTAAATCTACGGAAAGTAGTCAGGCTGCTGCATGTATACGGCAGCTTATTAACGATGCTTGTTGTATGCCATACTGCTACCGCACAATTATCCAGGTTGCGGGCAGATGGACAACGTATTGTAAATGCCAGCAACCAGGAAGTGATCCTGAAAGGGGTGGGACTGGGCGCCTGGCTTTTACAGGAAGGCTATATGATGAACCCCAACACCGGCGGCACGCAATGGTCTTTTAAACGGACATTGTATAACCAGGGGCAAACCGATGCGCAGGTAGAAACATTTTACCAAACCTGGCGCAACAATTTTATTACCCAGGCCGATATCAACTGGATAGCCGATCAGGGTTTTAATTGCGTACGTATCCCCATGCACTATGAATTGTTCCTCACTGCTTCCCAAAGAGCCGTCCGGAATACAGTAGCCCGCAACTCTTCCAATTACACGAACTATGTAAACTCCATGACCACCTGGTACAACAACAACCAGTTGTTTACCGATCCCAATACCGAAGGGTTCAGAACGTTGGAGAATTGCCTCAACTGGTGTGCGGCGCGGGGAATGTATGTTATTGTAGACCTGCATGCCGCACCAGGCGCACAGGGTACGGATGCTAATATATCCGATGCCCTGGTGGCCAATGACCTTTGGAACCGGACCCTCTTCCAGGATGTAACAGTACGCCTATGGCAGGCTATTGTAACCCGCTACATCAACAACAATACTGTAGCTTTCTGGGACCTGATCAATGAACCCAATAATGTGCCCGGCGGTGGGCCGGCTATCTTTAATTTGACCAATCGCCTGGTCAATGCGGTACGTGCCCTGGGTGATAGCCACCTTATTATGATCGAAGGCAACGGATGGGGTAATAACTATGATTACCTGGAGCCCAATAATTTCACCAACCGGAGCAACCTGGTATACAACGCACACCGCTATTGGATACCGGAAGGAGATGATAATATACGGGATGGCAACCCCAACCAGATCAACCGCCTTATCAACCTCACCGAGTTTCGCAGTCGCTGGAATGTACCCGTATGGGTGGGTGAAACAGGTGAGAACTCCGATGCCTGGCTGCGGCAGAATGTAGACAAGCTCAATGGCGCTGGTATAGGCTGGTGCCACTGGACCTATAAAAGAACAAGCTCCAGCGCCAATGCCGCCTTGCGCAGGATCGTGGGACCGCCTTATCTTACAGATGGCGTATCGGCCATGAGCGGCGTATTGAACAATATTCAGTTTGCCAATACCGTCGTGAATGGTGGGCCATTGGCTGCCGTTGATCCACGCAGGGGTGGTAGTACAACTACCTGTACCGGCAACTACAGTGGCATACCAGGCACCCTGCAGGCGGAAGCTTATTGTGCTATGAGCGGCATACAAACTGAAACCTGCACAGACGCGGGTGGCGGATTGGATGTAGGGCATATCGAAGCCGGCGATTGGATGGGTTACCGCATCAATGTACCTGCAGCAGGTACTTATACCGTTCAATACCGTGTAGCCAGTCTGAATGGCGGTGGCAATATCAGGTTGGAGCGCTTTGGCGGCAGCACCGTCTTTGGCACCATCGCCGTACCTGCCACAGGTGGATGGCAAACCTGGCAAACCATTTCCCATACCGTAACATTGCCGGCCGGTCAGCAGGAAATTGGCCTGGCGGCTGTCGCCGGAGGGTTTAACATCAATTGGCTCAGCATCACTTCCAATACCGTCTCACCTGCACCCATTGGACAGATCATCACCCTGCGTGGTATTAACAACATGTATGTATCCGGCGAAAATGGCACACAAGCCATGCGTTGCAACCGCCCAACTGCCGGTGACTGGGAAAGGTTCTCCGTACTGGATGGGGGCAACGGTACCATCCTTTTAAGAAGCATGGCCAAATATGTTTCTTCTGAAAATGGTGCTGCTGCCATTACCTGCAGCCGGGCTACTGCGGGCGGCTGGGAACGTTTTACCTGGGTAGTGAATACAGATGGTACCATCTCACTGCGTGGAAATAATAACCTGTATGTAAGCTCTGAAAATGGTACGACAGCCATGACCTGCACCCGTGCCACCATCAGTGGCTGGGAAGCCTTCAACTGGACTTCAGTAGGTACCGTTACCAATGCCAGTACTACTGAACTAAAAGCGACACTATCACCCGATGGAGAAAATGGAGCGCCTGCTTTGCAGGTGTATCCCAATCCTTCACCAGGCACCGTTACCATTAAAACAGCGGGCCCGGGCAAACTTACTATTTTTGATCTCACCGGCCGGCCCGTATACCAGGCCACCATTAAATCTACGCTGCAGATCAGCCACCTCAAACCCGGCGTATATACCGTGCGGGTAAAAGGCGATGATCAACAAACAACTACGAAGAAATTAATCGTGGGTGGAAACTAAGATCATATAATAGCAGTATAATATTAGTTCTGCGAAGCCCCTGGCTTCGCAGAATTTTTTATTCTATCTTTATTTCAAACAATTACCCTTGAGTCATTCATTTTCCAGGCGACGATTTATTAAGACCTCAGCAGCAGGCAGTATTGGATTGCTCGGCACATTACAAGGAATGGATCAATGGTGGCTGCCCGGTACACAGGGGCCGGGGAGTTTATACCAGTTAAGCAATCAACTGGTCACTGTATGGGGGCAATCCTTGCTCAACTTACAGGTGCTGGATACTTCGCGCAAAGACGATTATGGCGGTATTTTTTGCCCAACCAATAAGATCGTGCATGGACGAGTGGGAGATACGATCTATCCCTTTCTGCACCTGGCCAAACAAACAAAAGACCAGCGGTACGTAGATGGCGCTGTACTATTGTTTCGCTGGATGGAAAGGAGAGTAAGTCAGGAAGATGGTTCCTGGCTGAATGAGCCGGTGAAAGGCGCCTGGAAAGGCACGACTATCTTTTCAATCATCGCGCTGTGCGATGCCTTGCATTACCATGGCGATCTGCTGGACGAATCTTTTAAGCAGGAGGTGAAGGTGCGGTTGAAGAAGGCCGGCGATTACGTGTATAATAATTTCTCCATAGATTATGGCAATATCAATTACCCTATAGCAGCTGCGTATGGCCTGTCACTATTGGGAGATCAACTCGATATTCAATCATACAAGGTAAAGGGAAGGGAATTTGCTCAACTGGCACTTTCCCATATCACGAAAAAGGATAGCCTCGTGTATGGGGAAGGCGACGTTTATCAGCCCAGCCCTAAAGGGTGTTATGCTATTGACCTTGGGTACAATGTGGAAGAGTCCCTTCCTAACCTGGTATTGTATGGCTTGTTGACAAAGGATGAAGAAGTATTACAGGCTGTTACCCGCTTGTTGCAGACCCATATGGAATTTATGCTGCCCGATGGTGGTTGGGACAATAGCTGGGGCACGCGCAACTACAAATGGACCTATTGGGGCAGCAGAACTTCCGATGGATGTCAGCCGGCCTATACATTACTCGCTGATCGTGATCCCCGTTTTTATAAAGTAGCACTGAAGAATACCCAATTGCTCCAGCAGTGTACCCATGATGGCCTGCTGTATGGCGGCCCTCATTATGTATCCCACAAAGTACCACCCAGTGTGCACCATACATTTTGTCATATCAAAGCGTTGACCACCATTCTTGATCAGGCGCCGGTTAAGCTCACAACAGCCGAAAGCAAGCTGGTGTTGCCGAGAGAAACAACTTATGGCAGCCGTTTTTTTGCAGATATACAAACCTGGCTCATCAGTAAAGGAAGCTATAGGGCAACCATAACCGGGTACGACAAAGAATATAAAAAAACGAAGCAGGGCCATGCTACAGGCGGGGCGCTTACCATGCTGTGGCATGAAGCAACAGGGCCACTGGTGGCTGCCAGTATGAACGAGTACCAGCTATTCGAAGCAGGCAATATGCAGGTGGATACCGATCCCGTATCGATGACTTTAACACCGCGCATAGAATGGAGATCGGGGGAAACCTTATACATGAACATCAGTGATCTGAGTGCCGAAATACAAGAGAAAACAAGCAATGGGGTGATAACCGTCAGCACCCGGTCAAGGCTGGTCAATAAAGACCAGCAGGATCCCCCAAAGGGGCCAGTTGTTTGTAGGGTTGTATACACCTTCGCCAACAACAAAGTGACCTGTAGATTCAGCTATGAGGGCATTGTGCCGGATGGTGTTATCAGCATTGTATTCCCCGTCATTTCCCGTAGCACCGAACAACTGAAGGCCGTCAATGACCATATACTCACCATCGACAAGGGAAATGTAACACTAAAACTGACTTCCAACCAGGACATACTGGTGCTGCCCACCACTACGGGGCGGGTGTTCAATTTTGTGCCGGGCCTGGAGGCTATACCACTGGCCCTGGAAGGCAGGGATGTGAAAATAGAACTGGAGGTAATGAAAAAATAAAAGACATACTGGCTGGTACTGCTGTCTCTTTTTCATTCGTGCAAACTGTCCGATGCAAACATACGATTCCCTATTACCCGTTTCCAAATCTTCGTCATCGTTATGACCTATAAAGTCCTGCTATGTCCGGTTTTGTCCGGACATTATAGGACATAACAGGACATTACCGGACACCCTATTTGGATTAGGCATAGTCTGTGATGTAGCTTTGTAGAGTCCATGCAAAAAATGAGGTGAAGCCCTGGTCATACTGTGGTGATACCCTGGCAAAGCCGGGGTAAAGCCGTAGTAATCCCAACAAAATAGCATTGATAGCCCAAAACAGTCTCTTACACCAAAAGCGACAGGGTAGCTGGTGGCCCATAGCTTACAGGTAGAGACTACAGAAGGTTGCGCCGCGGCATAGTCGCCTGTTGCGGATTTGCTTATTGAGCCCTATTTTGTGAAAAATTGTTCATTCTGACATCTTTGACAAAGACATGAAAAAGCCCCTGATACTAATCTTATTCATTGGGGTAGTCATTATTGGCTGCCATCCCGGTGCCAATACCTGTAGCGTATTATTTAACCGTGTTGACGGACTGGAGAAAGGAAGTGCCGTACTGAACAGGGGCATTTCCGTTGGCAAAGTGACTTATCTTGATTTTTATAAGGATCAGGTGTTAGTAAAGTTTGAATTAAGAGAGGGTATGCATATTCCGCGGGGTTCAAAATTTGCAATCAGGAATGCCCTGCTCAGTCCAACTTATATTAACGTTGATTATTCAGACAGTACCATATTTTTGACTTCAAAGGATACCGTACCGGGGCTTTATGAGAATAAAAACCTGATCGACATTTTGAGTGATACGGTTCATAAAAGACCAATTGACCAATCGCTGAAAAAGATCGCTACCGGAATAGGGGAGTTGATCGAGGCTGCCAAGGATTCAACAAAACAACCTCAGTAAAGATGGTAAGGTATAAAAAGATAGGGCAAACAGTACTGTTCTATGTAGTATTTGTGTAGCCATAGTATTACTTGTACAAATGCTGATCCTTCAGGTAATCAATCCCATGTTTCTTCAGGTAGTCAATGCCCCATTGACTAATAAATTGATAAAGGGGCGCCATTGATTTTCCGTCTGCCGATAAATAATACTCTACCCGATGCGGTTTCAGGGAAATTACCTCTTTCTCGATGAGTTTATCCCGCTCCAGCTCCTTCAACTGCTGACTCAACATCTTTTCTGAAATGCCGGGCATGTTCTCCCGGATAGCGCTGTAGCTTTTACGATCAAACTGGTGCAGGTGGGAAAGGATAAGCAGTTTCCATTTTCCGCTGATGAATTCCAGGGTAATATCTACAGGACAAGTATAGGTTTTATTGTTTAATTGTATCATGGCTTCAGGCTTGTATAATGGGGCCTACTTTTTGGTTAGGTATTGTTACAGCCAATGCTGCTCCCCAATTTTGTAAGCATAAAAATAATACAATTTTATGCTTACAAAATCCTTATTCGCCCTGTTGCTCCTTATCAGTACTGCAGTCAACCATCCATTTCATTCCACCTCCTCAAATCAAAGTATGAACACCAAATCCTATTCAGTAGAAGTGATCCGGTACAATATTCCCCAGGATAAAAGCGCTGCTTTTGAAAAAGCTTATGCTGATGCCGGGCAACACCTGCAGGCTTCGCCTTATTGTCTTGAATACAAAGTGCTGCATGGCAATGACGAACCCAATCACTACATTGTTATCATTCACTGGACCAGTAAGGAAGAACACCTGCAGGGTTTCAGGAAAAGCGCAGCATTCATGCCCTTCTTTAATCTGGTGAAGCCTTTTTATAATAATATTGAGGAAATGAAACACTACGACCAGACGGCTACCGCATGGTCGAAATAAACAACAACCATATGGAGAAGCAGGTACCAACATTGTATGAATGGGCCGGAGGCCGCGAAAAGTTTGAGCTGCTGACTGAGCGGTTTTATGAAAAAGTGCAGGCAGATGAAGTGCTGTCGAAAGTGTTTCAACACATGTCACCTGCCCATGCAAAACATGTGGCGCATTTCATAGCCGAAGTATTCGGTGGTGGTAAATTGTATACAGAAGGAGACCAGGGAAGCCATGCAGCGATGGTACAACATCACGTTGGTAAGATGCTGACAGATGATCTGAGAAAGCGGTGGCTGCAGCTATTATTGGAAACGGCTGATGAGATCGCCTTGAAGGATGACCCGGAGTTCAGGTCCGCCTTTGTGGGCTACCTCGAATGGGGGAGCAGGTTGGCAGTGATAAATTCCCAACTACCGGAGAATCCCATTAGCCACACCGAACCCATGCCCAAATGGGGTTGGGGAGAGACGGGCGGACCGTATATGCCGGGCTGATATATATTCTGTTCATGATACATGTTGATTGGGCTTTTATCTAACCGGAATGATCTGTATATTTAATGCAAGCCTGTCAGATAGCTGGTATTAAATAATACTAATATGAATCGCTCGTTTTACAAACTCCTTTTCTTTCTTTTTGTATTAGCCGGATGTGCAGGTAATAACCGGGCATTTGATAAGGAGCTGCGTAAATCAAAGTCTGTCAGGACCTATAAAGGGAACGTTAATGAGTTTCAGGATGGCTACCTGGTTCTGAAAGAGAACAATTACTTTGTGTACTATGACAGGCTCTGGGTGCTTTTCAACTTAAAACAAGGTGAATACACCGGGCGATATTCTCAGTCAAATGATACCCTTTACTTAAACTGGCAGAATGCGAATCCCCGTAATATCCATCAGTTTTTGACCAGTACCTGCGTATTGGACACTTCGAAGAAGAGCATTTGGTTTTTCGATGTTGCTGTGAACAACAAGGTTTGGGGGCTAAATTGGTATAAGTAAAGCTATATTGTTTTGTATATGAGAACCCTTCTAATCGTTATTGCATTCTTGAACGGCGGCTTCATGCTGCTGGATGGAATATTTGTTATGCTAAAGGGCAAATACATTGGACCGGAAAAGCCCGGTCCCTGGGCCTCACTCTTTAATAAACTCTCTATAAATGTATTTAAGTTAGGGCCCTTGTTTGTTCTGTATGGATTGGTGTGGCTGCTGTTCCTGTATGGGTTGCTCACTACGCAGGCATGGGCTTATAAACTGGGACTTGCTATCTCTGTATTGACGCTCTGGTACTTACCGGTAGGCACCGTTTTATCAATCATAACACTGATCGTGCTGCTAACTGCCAAACAAAAGATGGGCTTATAATTGCTTTTTCAATTTCCCCGGCAGGTAGCCAAAATATTTTCTGAAAGCTTTCGAGAAATTATAGGGATCGTGGTAGCCGAGCATATAGGCCACTTCATAAATGGAGCAGGTTGATTCCAGTAGCACTTGCCGCCCATATTCCATTTTCAATTCATTGAGGTAGCTAAAAACAGTAGCGCCAAATAGCTCCTTAAACCCTTTCTTCAATTTAAAGTCATTTAATCCGCATGCCCGGGCCACTTGCAATAAGGATATAGGTTCAAACATATGGGCTTTGATGAAATCACGCGCCGCATAGAGCCTTTCCCGGTCGGAGGTCGAGAGCGTGGTGACTGTATAGTTGGCCAGGTTGTTGGCCTGTTCTGCCTGCAACAAGAAAAGCTCAATCACCTTTGATTCCAGGTAGAGCTCTTTCATATGACCATTAAAATAACAGTGGCGGATGTCATGTATCACCTGTATTTGTTGTGGATTAAGTTCCATGGGTACCGGCGATATTTCAATTGCCTGATCTTGTAGCGCTTTGTCCCAGAATCGTTTCAAACATTCTACATCTGTTACCATTAAACGGGACATATAACCTGCATCCAGTTTTACACAAAAGCTATCTACTTCTTTGCCCGTAAGTGTATAATAACCATTGAAATTTGGTGTGTATATAATGCCATGCTGATTATTATTAATGACAGAGGTAGCACCATCGGCATTATTAATGGACTTGCTATTCCCCTTCAAAGAGAAATACATATCTACCACAGGAGCCTCCCTTTCTTCTATAAAACAGGTTTCCTGCAGCTGTTGTATCCTGGCCGAGATAACCCTCACTCCCGGTATAGGCGTAACAGTATCGATCGTTTGTGCAGTATTCAAGGCACTATTTTTTTACAAGTTAATGGTCAATAACCAATATGCACAAATCATGCCCCAATAAAATCCTTTCAGCAGGGTATTAAATCCGCCGGCACAGGAAGTATGAAAGGCGATTTGTGCATTTTGCAGGTACTAAAAATCACACAACTATGCAGCAGGAATATATTCACATCAAAGGAGCACGGGAGCATAACCTGAAAAATATATCCTTGTCCATTCCCAAGCGGAAGATTAGCATTTTTACGGGCGTATCAGGTTCGGGTAAATCATCAATTGTATTTGACACCATTGGAGCAGAAGCACAGCGACAATTGAATGAAAATTTCAGCATGTTCATCCGCAACCGCCTGCCAAGGGTCAGTCAGCCCGATGCCGATGCTATTGAAAATTTATCTACCGCAATTGTCATAGACCAGAAAAGGCTGGGCGGTAATTCCCGCTCTACCATGGGAACCATCACTGATATTTACTCCGTGCTTCGATTGTTGTTTTCAAGGATAGGTCAGCCATTTGTAGGTTATTCCAATGTATTTTCTTTTAATGATCCCGCAGGCATGTGTCCGGAATGCAAGGGAGTAGGATACAAAGTAGAAATAGATTGGGATAAAATGCTGGATACTTCCAAATCACTAAACGAAGGAGCCATCTTGTTTCCCACCTTTGGTGTTGACTCCTGGTACTGGAAGAATTACGTGTATTCCGGGTTGCTCCCCAACGATAAAAAACTGAAAGACTATACAAAAGAGGAGTGGCATACTTTTTTGCATGGGTATGCAAAGTTTGAAACAAAACTAGATAACAATATACCCATCAATGTCAACTTCGAGGGATTGGCTGATCGGTTTAACCGGATGTATATACAGAAAGACAGCAGCGAAATGGCAGAAAATACCCGTCGATCGGTAGAACGATTCCTGAAGATGGGTCCCTGTACCTTGTGTCATGGCGCCAGGCTTAGCCAGGCTACCCTAAGCTGTAAGATCAATGGACTGAACATCGCTGAAATGGCTGCCATGGAAGTCAGTGCCCTGATCGGCGTGATCAGCACAATAGACGATAAGATTGCCGCCCCGATGGTAGACTCCCTGGTGATGCGTTTGCAGCACCTCGATGATATTGGCCTGGGTTACCTGAGCCTTGACCGGGAAACGGCTACCCTTTCGGGAGGAGAGTCGCAGCGCATCAAGATGGTCAAACACCTCAACAGCAGCCTGATCGATATGCTGTATATTTTTGATGAGCCCAGTATTGGATTGCATCCACGTGATGTACACCGGCTGAATGAGCTGCTGGTAAAATTGCGCGATAAGGGCAATACCATCCTGGTGGTAGAGCATGACCCTGATGTAATAAGGATAGCCGATTATATCGTAGATGTGGGACCCCATGCAGGCGAACATGGAGGCCGTATTGTATATGAGGGTAATGTAAAAGGATTGCTGAAGGCCAATACCCTTACAGGGAAGTTTATGAACCGGCAGGTAAAGATCAAAGAGGATTTTCGGGAACCCGCAGGTTGGATGCCCATTAAAAAAGCACACCTTCATAATCTTAAACAGGTGTCGGTAAATATTCCGGCTGGAGTATTAACGGTGGTGACCGGCGTAGCAGGATCAGGCAAAAGTTCACTGATCAATGGCGTCTTCCTGGCACAACATCCCGAAGCGATCGTTATTGATCAGTCGGCTGTAGGCACTTCTATTCGTTCTAACCCGGCTACCTATACTGGCATCTTAGACGATATCCGGCAATTATTTGGTAAAGCCAATAAAGTAAGTCCCTCACTCTTCAGTTTTAATTCCAAAGGAGCTTGCCCCGAATGTCATGGACTGGGCTTTATTTTTACTGACCTTGCTTTTCTGGAACCAGTCCGCACCACTTGCGAAACCTGCAATGGCAAACGCTTTAAGGAAGAGGTATTGCAGTATACCTACAAGGATAAAAACATTACCGACGTATTGGCGATGACAGTGCACCAGGCCTTGCAATTTTTTGAGCAGAAGGAAATACGACGCAAAGTGAAAGCGATGCATGATGTAGGACTTGATTACCTCACATTGGGGCAGCCTTTAAGTACCTTATCTGGCGGTGAATGTCAGCGCATCAAGCTGGCAGGAGAACTGCACAAGAACGGAAGCATTTATGTGATGGATGAGCCTACCACCGGATTGCATATGTCCGATACAGGGCATTTGTTGGAGATCATCAACCGGTTGGTGGATACCGGCAATTCGGTGATCATCATCGAGCACAATATGGATATTATTAAGAATGCAGACTGGATCATCGACCTGGGACCGGAAGGTGGTTCCAAAGGCGGTCAGATCTTATTCGAGGGTACACCCAGGGACCTGATGCAGGCAACAAATTCCTTGACGGGCAGGCATATGCAGGAACACCAGGAACTGGTAAAAGAAAGGTAATAAAATGATATGCCCGGTATTACCCGGGCATATTCATATCTTTTCTATGCAGGTATTGACTGCTATTTCTTTACTTTCTCTACATCTTTCGCGGTGATGAGTTTTCCTTTGTTGCCCCAGCTATTCAGGATATAGGTAGTCACATCGGCTACCTCTTCATCGCTGATGTTTTGCGCAGCCATGGGCGTGCTGTATTCAACACCATTTACCTTAATGGGATCATTCAGGCCATATTTAACAGCCTGGATGGCCTTTGCCGGATTCTTTAAGAAGTAATTGGAACCTGCAAGGGGAGGGATGGCCCCGGCCAGGCCTTTCCCATCGGCCTGGTGGCAGGTAATACAGAGTTCCGTATACAATTCTTTTCCACGGGCTTTACTTTCTTCCAGTTTCTTGTCCTGTGCAGGAGCCCAGGCCAGCCCCACGATGGCTCCCAGCAGGGTACCTGTGATCATTGTTTGTTTAGTGAACATCTTTATTCTGAATTATTGTATGGGTACTATTTTACAGCGACGCCGTTTAGTCCCTAAATATAAGGGCATTCAACGATTTATAACAGCCATTGCTGTAAAATATTGATAGGTAAATACCTCTTTTATAAACGTCTTTTTAAGGACATTCCCGCGGTACTATAAGGATTTTGCAAAAAATTAACTGATATTTACGCAATGTCTGCACTGCCCGACGACATACTGCTTGCCTGGCAACAACAGATTGCCCGGGGTGATGAACGCGCCTTCGATAACCTGTTCCGTCATTTTTACGGCCACCTGGTCAATTTTGCGGTGGACATGGTAAAGCTACGGCCGGCAGCCGAGGAGATCGTGTCAGATGTATTTGTGAAAATATGGCAAAAGAGAGAAGAGATATTGCTGATCGAAAAGCTGCGCGTCTTTCTGTTTGTGGCAGTCAAAAATCAATGTTACAACCATCTGCGCAAGCATTCCCTCTGGAATGTGACGGTAAGTCCTGATAACATAGCGACCATCTCCAGCGCGTATAACCCCGAAGAGGACATGGCTTTCCGGGAATTACAGCACCAACTCAATAAAGCCATTGAGCAACTGCCCGATCAATGTAAGCAGGTATTTAAGCTGATCAGGGAAGATGGACTTAAATACAAGGAGGTGGCCGATATCCTCGGTATTTCTCCCCGTACAGTAGAGACCCAATTGTTCCGGGCAGTAAAAAAACTCCGCAAGGTATTGACTGAAGAACCTGATCCAAAACAGTCCGATCTGCCCGATGTGCTGCTGCCGGTGATCCTGGTAAGCTGGTTTCTCTCTTCCTGAAAAATATTTTCAACCCTTGTACGTAATTGATTTCAATTCTGTGTCCTTATAGTACCGGCTAACGATTTTTACTTCCGGCTGCTATATGATGGATAAAGACAACTTCCTGCTACTGGTCACTAAAGTACTGTCGGGCAATGGTTTGCCTGGCGATGAGGTGTTACTCCAAAACACCCTGGCCAATCAGCCCGATCTCCAGCCATTATACGAGCAATACAAACGCTATTGGGAACAACAGCACCTGAATCAGTCTGCCGATGTGGAACAAGCATTGATGGCCACCTGGCAAAAAATACACCATGCCCCTGCAGTGGCTGTTGCTGCTATTGAGGCGCCTGCAAGGCGGTTGTTTACTGCCGGCCGTGTAGCTGCGGCAGCAGTGCTGTTGGGCATGGTATTCATGGCCGCCTGGTTTTGGTTACCGGGCCGCCGGCAGCCAGCCATGGAATGGGTGGAGACTTATAATCCGAAGGGAACACGTTCTGCTATTGTATTACCGGATGGCAGTAAAGTATGGCTGGCTGCAGATAGCCGCCTGAAATATCCCCGCCATTTTGCCGGTAACCGCCGTGATCTTTACCTGGAAGGAGAAGCTTTTTTTGAAGTAGCACGCAATCCGCAGAAGCCTTTTGTGGTGCAACTGGAAACCGGTGCGGTACGGGTATTGGGCACCTCTTTCGATATCAGGTCCTACAAGGCGAATCCTGAGATCACTACTTCTGTGGCTACAGGTAAGGTGGCGTTTATTCCACCCTATAGCGATGGCCATGATACCGTGTTCCTCACACCCAATAAGAAAGCAGTGTACAACACCAGGTCTGGAAAGACGACCGTCAAAGAAACCGATGCCCTGGCCGATAAGGCCTGGATCGATGGCATCCTGTTGTTTGATGCACTGACCCTGGAAGAGATTGCAGTTACACTGGAACGATACTATGGGAAAACAGTTCAATTTAAAGACAAGCAAGTAAAAGGATATCGTTATACCGGCAAGTTTGCCAACAACTCGCCGGCGGAAATATTGCATTACCTCAGTAAAACAAAAGTATTTACCTATACCATTTCTGACTCCCTCATTGTCATTGGGAGATAATGTATTGAACGATTGTATTATTCATAACCAAATGTTTGCGTATGAAACTGCGACTGCTCCTCGTGGCTGTTATTGCCTGTATGGCATTCTCCGGCCTTTATGCCGGTACACGGGGTACTCCACCAGCCTGGAAGAATCAAAAACAAAAAGTGAATGTAGTCTGTAAAGACAAAGACCTCAAGTGGGTTATCAACCTGCTGGAAAAGCAAACCGGTACCCTGTTTGTGTATTCCAATGATGAACTCAATCTCGCACAAAAACTTTCCCTGCGCATCAAGGATACAGAGTTCGATGAGGCGCTGCAAAGGATCTTTATGCCACTGCACATTGTATTTGAGCTGGCGGGAAAAAATGTATTGTTGAAACCGGAGAAGCGGGAAAGCTTTAGCGCTGTGCCTGTTGTTGCAGACCCGGCCGGCCGGGATGTGACCATCACGGGTAAAGTGCTCGACGAAAAGCAACAACCCGTAGTGGGCGCCACAGTGCAACTGAAGGGATCCAATCTCGTGACCACCACCCGTGAGGATGGCAGTTATTCCTTAACTGTTCCTGAAGCAAAAGGCACCCTGGTGATCAGCTATGTGGGTTACCGGCGTGAAGAAGTGATCATTACCGGCATCAGTCAGCAGATCTCCCTCCAGTTGATCGACGCCAGCCTGGGGGAGGTAGTGGTGATCGGCTATGGTACACAACGGCGTACCAGTGTTAGTGGCGCTGTTGATCAGATCCGTTCCACGGCCCTGGAAGGAAAACCCAGTGTAAACCTTACCCAGTCCCTGCAGGGCGTGTCGCCCAACCTTATTATCCAGCAACGGAATTCAGAACCAGGGGCAGAGATCAACATCAATATCCGCGGGGTAAGCACCCTCAACAACAATAGCCCATTGATCGTGATAGATGGTATTGCCGGTGGCGACCTCAACCAATTGAATCCTTCCGATATTGATAACATATCTGTGCTGAAAGATGCCGGTAGTGCTGCTATCTACGGATCACGATCTGCCAATGGCGTGATCCTAATCACCACCAAAAAAGGGAAAAAGAATGCTGGTGCTGCCGTTACCTACAATGGCATGGTGGGTATACAACAACCAAAGAATTTTTACAAACCGGTAGAAGGTTATGAAAATGCCATGCTGCGCAATGAAGCACTGGTCAATGCGGGTTTGCAACCCATGTATACGCCCGATCAGATCCGTGCTTTCAAAGAGCAGGGGAGTGAAGAGTGGATGCTGGATGGCATTCAACAGGATGCATTGCAGCAGAACCACAATCTTGGCGTATCGGGCGGCAATGATAAAACCACTTATCTCTTATCCGTGGGTTATGTGGATCAGCAAAGCAACCTGGTAGGCCCCAACTTCGGTCTCAAGCGTTACAATGCAAGAATTAACCTGAGTACAGAAGTGGGCCGGCTGAAGGTAACCGGTACCCTGGCTTATTCACGCCGGGATATCAAAGAACATTCTTCCAGCACCTCCACCCTCATTGTGGATGCTGCCAGAACACCCAGGCTGTATAAAATGATCGACGACCAGGGACGTTACCTCACCAATGATGTGCTGGCAGAATTTAACCCGCTGGGCATCCTGGTGCAGGGCGGCTACCGTACCCACAATGATGATCACCTTTTTGGTAATATCTCCGCAGAGTTGAGCATTATAGATGGATTGAAGCTAAAAGGCGTAGCCGGTGGCAACCTGTCAGCATTAACTACTTATGAGCGTGTAAGGCAGGTCAATTTCTTTCCAAAAGGGATCTATGGTGCCGATCGTAATACGAATGACGTGAGCGCCAAAAATCTTTTTCTCAATACCCAGCTGATGCTGGAATACCAGCAAGCATTCGGGGAGCATCATGTTAACGTACTGGCAGGTTATTCCAACGAATCCGTAACCAACAAGGCACAGGGATTGTATACCAAATACAATGACAACGAGCTGGGAACACCCGTTACAGGTACCGTTATTGATCCGGCCGCTTCTTATAATACCAATCGCCGCACTGCAGAAAGCAGCCTTAATTCTTTCTTCGGACGTGCAGGTTATTCTTACAACGATAAGTACTTCCTGGAGTTCAACTTCCGCTATGATGGTTCTTCCAAATTCGCCAAGGACCTGCGCTGGGGATTCTTCCCTTCTGTATCTGCTGCCTGGCGGGTTACAGAGGAAAGTTTTATGGAAGACTATGTGGGTAAATTCGGATCCCTTAAACTGCGTGCTTCTTACGGCGTACTGGGCAACCAGAGTGTAGACAATTACCAGTTCCAGACGACCTACGATATCAATACCCGGAATGTATATGGTTTCAACAACAGCCCCGTGGCGCTGGTAGATTTTACTTTTGCCAATCCCAACCTGCGCTGGGAGAAAGCTGCTACTTTCAATGCCGGTGTGGATGCCACTTTCCTGAAAGACAGGTTGCAGGTAACATTTGATTATTTCAACAAACTCACCAGCGATATCCTCATTACGCCTTCTATTCCCGGATTGTTTGGTGGCTCCGTATCTGCCTACAATGCGGGTAAGGTAAGGAATTTAGGTTGGGAGCTGAGCATGAGCTACCGTATTCCCGGTAGGCAGTTTAACCATACCATCGGATTCAATATCGGCGATTCGCGCAACGAAGTGGTGAACTTCCAGGGCGGTGAACGCATCACCGGCGCCGATGAAATGCAGGTGATCCTGCGTGAAGGCTTGCCCTTTAATTCCTATATCGGTCTGAAGCGTGATGGGTATTTCCAGAACATTGCCGATATCGAGAATGGTCCTGCACCTACTGGTATTACAGTAGTCCCCGGCGATATTCGTTATGTAGACCGCAACAAAGACAATGTGATTGATGACCAGGATAAATTTGTATTGGGTAATCCATTTCCCCGCTATACCTACGGTTTCAATTATGCAGTGAGCTGGAAGCAACTCGATCTATCCATCTTTATACAAGGCGTGGGCAAGCGGGATATGTTCCTGCGGGGCGAGCTGGTAGAACCTTTCCACTACAACTATGGCCAAACCATGTACCAGCACCAGCTCGATTACTGGACGCCGATCAACCCCAATGCTAAATTTCCCAGGCTGGCTGCTGTAAACAGTCCATCCAATACCAACAACTTCCGCCGTGGCTCCGATCTGTATTTATTTGATGCCGCCTATGCACGGCTTAAGAACCTGCAGATTGGTTATTCCCTGCCTGCACAATGGATCAATAAGGCTGGTATGCAAAAAGCAAGGTTCTTCCTGGTAGGGCAAAACCTTCTTACCATCGCTGGCGTTTCCTTTGTAGATCCGGAGATATCAGAGTTCAATAATAACCTCAGTAACAATGGCGCCAACAGCGGCCGTAACTATCCTACGCCCATATTTTATGGTATTGGTTTAGACATCACTTTTAAATAACGCTGCTATATGATACAAAGAACAATCTTCAAAACTGCTTTTGCACTACTGCTGTTGCTTACAGCAGCGTCGTGCAAGAAACTGGACCTGGCGCCCACCGACCGGTTCACCGATGCTACCTATTGGAGTTCCTCCGATAAAGCGGCCATCGTATTGAATACGGCTTATGCGCAGATGTTTGGGGCCAACACCTTCTTTTACAATGAAGGACTATCCGACAACGCCTATAGCGGTCGTGGAGACCAGGAAGGCGTCACCTCCATCTCTTCCGGCCTGGCCGATGCCTCCTTGCCCCGTTTCAAAAATGAATGGAACGACCGTTATAAATGTATTAAAACCTGCAATATTGTATTACAGAATATAGACCGTGTACCCAATTTTCAGGAAGGACTTAAGAACAGGATGAAAGCAGAAGCGCGTGTGATCCGTGCATTTCAATACTTCCAGCTCTACACCTGGTATGGCGATGTTCCTTTGTTTGACCACGATCTGTCCGTACCGGAATCACAAACCATTGCCCGCTCGCCGCGTGCACAGGTGGTTGATTTTGTATTGAAAGAGTTGGACGAAGCTGCTGCACTATTACCCGTCAACACCCAATATACGGCAGCAGATCGCGGGCGCATTACAAAAGGTGCTGCCCTTGCTTTAAAAGCACGTGCACTCTTGTATGAAGGCCGCTGGCAGGATGTGATCAGCGCCACTGAACCTTTTATAACAGGTAATACATTAGGTACCTATAGCCTGTTCAACAGCTATGAAGGATTGTTCCTGCCGCAGAACGAATACAACAATGAAGTGATCTTCGATGTGCAGTATGTACCGGAGTCCAGGACCTATAGCGTGTTCTTCGACCTGGTGCCATTGAGTGTGGGTGCACGCCTGAATGCCATGGCTCCAACCCAGGAGCTGGTAGATGATTATGTGATGTTGAATGGAAAGGGCATTAAGGAAGCTGGTTCGGGCTACAACGAAAATGATCCTTACACCAACCGCGATCCGCGCCTTACCAATACAGTAGTATACCACAATTACAAATGGAAAAAGCCGGATAACAGTACCCAGACCATTTATATCAAACCGGGCACTGATCCCAACAGCACCAAGCTGGATGAGTACGTTGCCAGCGGGGTAAGTTCTCCCACCGGTTATTATATCCGCAAGTATTACGATCCCACATCAGTCAATAATTTTAACTCAGGCCTTAACCTCATCCTCATCCGCTATGCAGATATCTTATTGATGTATGCAGAAGCTAAAAATGGCCTGGGGCAGCTTACAGAAGCCATATGGAATCAAACCATCCGGCCATTGCGGGTGCGTGCTGGCTTTACGGAAGCAGAGGCCCTCAACTTCAACAATGCCTGGACTGCGGACCAGCATACGGCTGTCATACGGCGGGAACGGCGTACGGAACTGGCGATGGAAGGGTTACGCATCTTCGATATCCGTCGCTGGAAAACGGCCGAAACGGTATTGAATGGCTGGGTGCATGGCGCCCAATATGGTGAGCCTACAGTAGACAATGGCTATATCCGGGTGAACCAGCGCAGCTTCGATCCTGCCAAACATTATCTCTGGGCCATACCACGCGACGAAAGAAACCTCAACAAAAATCTTAGCCAGAACAATTCCTGGTAATCAATCATGAACTCATAAACGCTTCAATATGAAAAAGAATATGCTGTCATTTATAACCATGGGCCTGGCGTTATTGGCCGTCATGAGTTGTAAGAAAGATAAAAACATGGACCATACAGCGGTAACCGCTGTGAAACACATCTTCACACCGGAAGACAACCGTTTTGTAAAACTACAGCCGGCTACTTCCGCCAGCGTGGTATTTGAGTGGGAGCAGGCCAAGGCAGAAGATGGCGGACTGGTGATGTATGAGATCGCTTTTGATAAGGAAGGCGGTGATTTTACCAACCCCGTTTACAAAATGGTTACAGACAACGGCGGTGTATACAACAAGGCCACAGTAACCCACAAGACCTTGAACCTGGTAGCCAACCTGGCCGGCATTCCATCTTTGGGTACCGGTAAGTTGAAATGGACCATCTATTCTTCCAAAGGCATCAATGAAGTAAAAGCCGAGGCCAGCCGTACAATACAGGTACAACGTCCCGCAGGTTTTGCCACCGTGCCGGCCGATGTATTCCTCACGGGAGCTGCTACAGAAGTGGGAGCCGACCTCGCCAACGCAGCCCAGTTGAAGCAGGTTTCCAATGGCGTATTTGAAATATACACTTCACTGAAAGCCGGTACTTACCAGTTTGTTGACCGCAAATCAGGTACACCGGTTGCCTACTCCATCAGTGGCAGCGACCTTAAGGAAGGTGGCTCCACTACCGTAGCGGGTGCCACCAAAGTGTATCGCATCAACCTCGACTTCAACAATGCATCGGCAACTCTCACCGAGATCAAAGAAGTAGGCTTGTGGTTCGCCCCCAACAATACCATCTATTTCAACCTCAACTATACCTCCAATGGTGTATGGAAGGCCGAGAACCAATCTATCGTCTTCAAGCAGGAAGGCTGGGGCAGGGATGAACGCTATAAGTTCCGGTTTAAAGTGAGCGATGGTACTACAGACAGCTTTGAATGGATGGGCAGTACCAATAACGACAACCAGCGTCCCGTACCCGGTACAGCTGCTGCTTATTGGTTCCTCATCAAAATAGCCAGCAATGACCAATGGAACTATTGTTATAAGTTCCAGACAGAGGCCGATAATAAAAACTGTGATGTATTGGTGAAGTTTCCTACGGGCTCACCCTATACACACGAAGTGGTGATTAAGTAGCACCTGTCAGGCTGAGCCTGGCGAAGCCGCCTTCGACAAGCTCAGGCTGACAACCGTCAAGCTTAAGGTGACTACTAACTTGAAGATCAATTTAAAAAAGTAAGTATGAAATTTCCTATATTATTAGCCTGTGCCGGGCTATGGCTGCTGCCAGGCTGCGTAAAGAATTATGATGATGTGGTGATCACCGGCGATCAGTCGGGTATCATCAAGTATGAGGTCAACTGGTCTGCTGCAGCCGACAGCAGCAGCGGCTCCCTGGTGCTCAATTTCTGGAATCCCTCCGGCAAGTATTTTAACCGCACCAGCAATGGCAATACAGAGTTCCATTATTGGCCCCAGGCTCATGCCCTCGATGTATTGGTGGATGCTTATGCCCGCACCAACGACAATAAATACCGTAGCCTCATGGACGAGTGGATGGTGGGAGTGAAGCAAAAGAACGGCAATACCTTCCTCAACGAGTTTTATGACGATATGGAGTGGAATGGTTTGGCCATGTTGAGAGCCTATGGAGCCACCAACGATGCTAAGTTCAAAACCGGTGCCGACCAGGTATGGGCTGATATCAAAAACGGGTGGAATACCAATATGGGCGGCGGTATCGCCTGGCGCAAAGCTATGCCTGCCTACAAGAATACACCAGCCAATACGCCTGCCTGTATTTTGGCCGCCCGCCTGTATCAACAATTCAAACAACCGGGGGATCTGGAATTTGCCCAAAAGATCTACACCTGGCTGAAAGATAGTTTGTATGAAGCGGGTACCGGCTGGGTATATGATGGCATCAATGCCAATGGAGATGGCCTGCGCAGCACCTGGAAGCTGACTTACAACCAGGGTACTTTTATTGGCGCGGCACTGGAACTGTATAATATCACCAAAGATCCCCTGTTCCTGAATGATGCGATGAAGGTGGCTAATTTTACGTTGTCGGATAATACCCTTACCAATGGCGCCGACCGTTTGCTGCGTGATGAAGGTGGTGGCGATGGTGGATTGTTCAAAGGCATTTTTGTACGTTACTTCACCGCCCTCATCCTGCATCCTGACCTGCCCGATGCTTACCGTAAGCGCTATATCGCTTACCTGAAAAATAACTTCGAGACTTTGTGGTATGCAGGCACCCTGAAGCCGGTTGTGTTGTTTGGTAGTTATTGGAAAACCAAGCCCGGCGCTGAAACAGAAATGCCGATCCAGTTAAGTGGGGCTATGTTGATAGAAGCGGCGGCTTTGCTGAAGAAGAGCAATATGTTCTAGTCCCTCACGGGGTAACGATTTTATACTATAAGGCTACCTCCCAAGGTGGCCTTTTTTTTATTGTGGCTGACTCAAAACCGTTTTCCTATTGATAAGGCTGCCTGGAGTATGAGATCGCCTTCCGTATCTGTTTGAATGCCTCCTGTTATGCCCAGCACCAAATTGTTGTTGAAGGTAAAATTGTAATGGAGTTGTAACAGCAGCCCCGCAGAAATGGTAATCTGTTTGCTAGAGTTATACAGGTTAACAATCATTTCGGGATACCCTGTTGCCGGAGGATAATAGGAGATGGCGTAACCGTCTGGTGTTGTTGACTGGTATCTTCCAAACCCACCCAGGCTAAACATGATCTCATGGTGCAGGCTTCTGAGCGCACTTAACTGGGCGTTGATACCCAACTGAGTGCCGGCGATGATGGATCGAATAGATGCATCAGATTTGATAAGGGTGGTTGGATTAGTGTAAGAATAATTATCCTGATCATGGTGGATCGTACCAAGTATATTGATATTCAGTGAGAAGGAATGGCTCAGGTATTGAGTATAGTCTGCACCAAATACAATTCCCCCCATATCACCACTGCCATGCCGACTAGGCCCTGCTATTAACTGGAAATATTCATCGGCGGGATCGTTTGCCGGCTCTTCTTTCCTTGCATCACTCCGGGAAGGTATTGGTTTTTGCGGAGTAGTAGAGACAGGAAGTAGCGTTACCTTTTTTGATGAGGATACAGAGGCTGGTTTTCCCTGGGTAAGCGATTGTGCTGTACCACTGCGGGTACTGGTTGTTGTGGAATCGGTGGCTTGCCCGGTAACTACTGGGGCGGCTGTTTTTAAGGAAGTGGGTTGTTGAATAACAGTGTCCTTTTGTAGGGCCTGACTGCTATCGATCAGGATAGTCACTTTGGCGGGTGCCGCCTGGCCGAAATTGCGGGTTGCTTTGGCGGGCGCTGTTTTGGATGCCCCGGTTGACGGATTCTTTTTGGGGGTAGTAACCGGTTGACCGTTGCTCTCAATGAGGATAATATGATTGCCGACCACTTTGTGCTGTACCCCTGTGCTTTGCCTGAGCGTGGTTAACCATTGAGTAAGCGTTTGTTGCTGCTTTGAAACAATGAGCGTTTGCGAGGGACTGATCTTATTGGTGCTGAAGGAGAATTCAACTCCCGTTTGCCTGGAAAAAGATTTCAGCAGCGAGTCGATCCGGATGGATTTAGCGGTGATCGTGATGGGTCTTTCAAACGTGGCATTGCTTACCTGTGCGGTGGCGCTTATATGCAAACAGGTGAATAAGGTGATAATAAACAGGGAAGACATATACTGTACAATTTTTAAGTTTGAATTAACGGCAGCCGTTTCCACTGATGAGGATACTATTGCCTTGTTGTTGGTACGTGGTATTGAGGGTAGCGTTGATGATATTGAGTATATAGGGTAATGACTTATTGTCGAACTGGGCAGAAAGCCGGCAGCCGGCGAATTGTTGTGCATCGATGCTGATGTTTACATTGAATGCTTTTTCCAAGTACCGGCAGGCATCCGTGAAAGCAATATCATTGAATGAAAAGGTTTTGGTAGCATAGCTGATGCTGTTGATATCGATTGTGTCTTTTACAAAGAGTTCCTGCCGCTGCTTATTGTAGATACCAGTTTGTCCCTTATTGACCGTGATCTCTTTTTGTTGTGTATACATTTTTACTACCCCCGATTGCACCTGCACTTCTATGTTTCCGGGCGGTGTAAAATTTTTTACGTTAAAAGCAGTGCCCACCACTTTAATGGTCAGATCGTATAAGCTGATCATAAAAGGGTTGCTTTTGTCGGGCACTACATTGAAATAACATTCACCTTTCATGGCTACCTGGCGATCCGATTGGTTGAAGCCGGTACTATACATTATTTCGCTGTTCTTATTGATGGTGATGGTGCTGCCATCTGGCAGGGTAGCTGTTTTTAGCTCGCTGGTGGTGACTTCGGTAATCCGGGAGAACTCATGGCGTGCTTGTTCTTTATTACGTAGGAACCAGAAAAGCGACGCCACGATAATAAGCCCGATAATGGAGGCAGCTGCATAGCGGTTAAAGATTAGCCTGATGAGCGCGGGGCGCCGGTTGGCTGGTAATAGCCGTTCCAGTTCTGTCCAGGCTTGCTGCGTAGCAGGCGCCTGCGGGATGGCTGTATCGGGTAGCCGGTTCCAGAGAGCTGCAATCCGCTTAAACTCCCGGGCATTTTCCGGATCGGCAAGCCAGTCATCCAATAACATAGCTTCAGTTGCGTTGGCTTCACCAGCCAGGTATTTGCTGATGAGGTCGGCAATAGATTGGTTGTTGTGTGCATGCATTGTTTGAGCATTTGCGGGTTCAGATAAAAAGATAAATGACCCATATCATGGCCAGATCTGCCAATTGTTCCCGCAGCGCCTTCAGCGCCTTTCCCATCTGCACTTCTACTGTCTTTACCGAGATATTCATTTCATCGGCTATAGTGGCATATTTTTTCCCTTCCAGGCGGCTTTTGCAAAAGACCTCCCGGCAACGGGGTGGGAGGGTATCAATAGCCTGCCGGATCCTTTCCCGGATCTCTTTTTCTTCAGCAGTATTGACGCTCGTGGTGAAGCCTGGGGGCGCGATATGCGGATGATGGCTTTCCCGCACCTTACGATTCCTGACAGTGTTGAGAGCGAGATGATAAACAGTAGCGTATAAATAAGCACGGGTTGCGAGGGGGAAATTCAAGGTTTCGCGCTTCTCCCATAATTTAATGAAGGCCGATTGGACAATGTCTTTTGCCTCGGCATTGTCTTTAACGATGGTAAAGACATAGCCAAATAATTTCTCAAAATATTCATGAAAGCATTGCTTGTAGTGGTCTTCCACTGTAGTGTATGCCTGTTTATGGTTAAATGCGCTTTTGGTAAAAGCTGTGTTTGGCAATATCAGTATCATATTGCTTAGACACGTTAATGGCAAAAAGCCCTTATTGGCCGGGGCGCATATTGGCTTTAATGTAAGCTCTTTTTATGAACGGCGCTTATAAATAGTACGAACTACGGGTTCCATCCCACGAAAGACGGTAGCAGCAATAAAAAAAGGAAAGGGCCATCTCCTGTTTTTGCAAACATGGGAGACGGCCCCTTTTTATATATGCCCGAAGTAACCGTGGTTGTTTAAGCGGTCCGGAAGAGTCTTTCGTGTAGTCCTTCTGTTCCTTATGTCAGATTTACAACTGTATTTTCCTGGACAGTTTTTCTCCGTCCACTACATAGTATATAACATAAGTACCAGGAATGAGTCCGGTAATTTCCACTTGTTGCCTGGCCACATTACGTGTCTGCAACAATTGCCCCTTCATGTCGTATAGTTGTACACTGGTAGGCGCTGATCCACTGAAATAGAGGATAGCATTGCTGCCGCTGCGCATAACACGGAGGCTGGATGCTGCGTTGTTGTTTTTCACTGTTACAATACGTGTGTACACGCGGTCTCCGCTGTAGTCTACACCTGCAACACGATAATACCGGGTAGTGAAATTCATATCATTGTGCTGGTAGCTAAAGTTCATACTTCCTGCGGAGGGAGTAATGGAGGAGGCAACAGTCCAGTTGCGACCATCATTACTATACTCTACATCGAAAGTATTTAGCCCGTCAATATCAGCCATTTGCCAGTTCAACAGTACGTACTGTTCTTTGGCGGTGGCCGAAAAGCTGGAATAGACGATGGGAAGTGCAACACCGGCAGCAGTGGCTGTCACCCTGTCGAAGGTAAGACCTGCAGCCTGGTAGCTCACATAATTCGCAGGTGCATTTACGACACTGGTAGCCGTTGTTGTCCAGGTGGCATTCCGGGTGGCTATCTGCAACAGGGCTTCTGTATTACCAGCAAGCTCTCCATCGCTATATAGTATGCCTATTTCACCTGAATAGTTAATAAGCGCAGCCAGATCATATACGCGGGCAATACTGTTTGTGCCGGGTGTAGCACCTGGCATAGGTGTATAACCGTGTGTGAGTGTATTGGTGTTGATGGAAATGCCAACAGTGGGTATGAGCACCAGGCTGTCTGCCGTGAAGGTGGTACCGGCCGCAATAAAGATGGTGCCCAGACCAACCTGACTAATGCCCGAAAGCGACAATAGCAGGCCGCAAATACAAGAAAGTAGGTATCGCATTGTTTGAATTTTAGGATGAACTAATAATTGTGTGTACCAAGAATTATTCAATCCTTTGAATGACCAATGCTGCACCCTGGCTGCCAGGAAGGAGTGTTACGACTCCCAATAATCCAAATAACTGAAGACTGATGTTATCTCCTGCCGTTAAGTTGATGATTACCTCAGCTGCGAGACGGCTGACTGATGCGACTGGGGCAATGGTACCTACAGCACTGGGTGCTCCATTGATCATCAGGCGGGAACTTACCAGCAACGCTGCTGTTGTGTTAACGCCATAAGAAATTCTGTACCGGCCGGTCTGGCCAACTGTAAACACGGTATTAGCTCCATTGACGGTAATGTTGGATCCCAGGCTCTGATTACTGGGCAGGGGAACATCTGTGCCGCCTAATACCACAGCAATGACTGAGCCGGTAGTGTTGGACGCGAAGCTTGTTGAGGAACCGAAACCATCATTGATGGTAGTAAGCCGGATCCACGCACCTGAAATACGCATCCATAAACCTGCAACAGCATCGGTTTGATAAACGATCAAACCATCTGCCGGAGTGGCAATAGCAATTCTTTGTGCACTGGTCATTCGGGGAAGTAAAACGCCTCTTGTTGTTGATTGAACATCCAAGGCGGCACTGGCATTGGGTGTTGTTGTTCCGATACCTACCTGAGCTTGTACAAACATGGTTGAAGCCAGGATAAACGCTGCAAGGATGATTAGATTTCTTTTCATAGTCATTATGAATGATGGTGATTAAATAAAAAATATGTTATTGAGTAATAAGCAATACACGTTTCTATCAGTACTTGTCAAATACAAGCTGAGCATAAGAAACTCATTAGTGGTAATAACATACCACTACACGAGTATCGTATAGGTAATTAGTGTGGAGCTTTCGCATAGATTGCCATAGCCAGCAGGCCTGCAATACAATGCGTGCATGGGACTGTTAAATGGTGAACCCTGAGATTTTGGTTGGGACTACTGTTGCTTAAATTACATGAACGAGATCCGGATAATTCAGAGAAAAAAAGGAGAATCGGTTCGCTCGCTTCCTGGTAAGGTGCTCAATGAGAAATTAGGAAGCAAACGCTAACTAATCAGGTGTGAATGATAAGGTCTTGTAAAAATACAGGATTTGATTTGAATAAATGATTTAAAATAATATTTTTAATCGTTTATGCATAGGGTATTTTTTCCCCAGTATAGAAATGCAGATAGGGACGTGTTTTGATTGCATTGGAACTAACGGTAGAATGCCAGAAAAATTGGATTTGACCGGATACGGGTATACATTACAGGGAAAATGGGATGGCATGTTCTTTCTTATATTCATTCGGTGTCTTGCCGGTAATCTCCTTAAAATAGCGATAGAAATTGGTGATATTGTTAAACCCGCTTTCCATACAAATTTGTGCCGGCGTCTTATCCGACTCTATTAATAATTTGCAGGCATCACCCACACGAAGCTCCTGCAAAAGCCTTGAGTAGTTTTTCCTGGTCCTTGATTTAAAATACCGGCAAAAGGAATGAGGGCTCAGGCAAGCCACTTTGGCTATCTCGGCAGTTGAAATGGGTGACCTGAAATTTGCCAGGGTATAAGCATAAATATTGTTGATGCGATCATTCTCTTTTTCCTCGAAGTCTGGTTGAAACCCTTCTGTACACAACAACTCCGGCTTTGCAATCCTGGCAATGAGGTCCAGGCATTGCAGCAGCAGGATGATTTTAGTTGTATCAGTAGCCGTAAGCATTGCATGAAGCAACCTGATTATCTCGCCCTTTATCTTAGCAGGTATCTTAATGCCCTTTTTGGCATTTTTGAATAACTCTTTTAACCGCCGGTTCTCTGGCAACTCAAGAAATGGCTTTCCCCAGAAGGTATCATGAAAATGAGCCACCGTTGCCATGGACCTTAACTTCGGATTACCTGCAAAATATTTATCGTCGCAGCGCCAGTAATGAGGAAGCCCGGAGCCAATAAGTAGCACATCTCCGTCTTTGAACCGCTTAATACTGTTGCCAACAAATTGAGTTCCGGTACCTTTTTCTATATATAGCAGTTCTATTTCGGGGTGGTAATGCCATCTGTTGTAAAAGAATGGAGCCTGGTCTTTTCTGATGCTAAAAGATGCCTCAGGCTTAAGTGAAACTTTAAGAAGATGGGGCTTCATTGTATGATTTTTGCTATAATCGCCCTAAGTTATAACATTGAAAGCCAAAATAGTACAAAAGGATGCTGCTTTTTTGACTATGGCCGAAGCTGAAAAAGAATAATTTCACAGCTCCGGGCAAGCAAAAAACCAAGCAAAGGCTTGCAGGGAAAATAAAAAATCACATGGGATCAAATAACTATTTGCAGATACATCCAGCCGACAATGTACTGGTTGCTTTAAAAGACTTGCCTGCCGGTAATACGATTGCAGCTGCTGAGGAACGCTTTATATTAAAGGAACCTATAAAAGCGAAGCATAAGATTGCGGCGAAGGACTTGTTGGAGGGGAATGATATCATCATGTATGGCGTGCTGGTAGGCCGGGCAGTGGCGCCCATCCCGCAAGGAGGTTTGTTGACTACTAAAAATATTGTTCATGCAAGCAGTGGCTTCTCTTTGCAGGCAAGAAATATTGAGTGGCAAAAACCTGATATTTCAAAGTTTGTGAACAGCACCTTTCAAGGCTTTCACCGGGCCGATGGTAAAGTAGGTACTGCCAATTACTGGCTGGTGATACCGATGGTTTTTTGTGAAAACAGGAATGTCACCATTCTGAAAGAAGCATTGGTGGAGAAACTGGGCTATACCCGGAAAAGTATCTACCAGGAAAAAGCTGCGGTACTGGTAGAGCTTTATCAGCAAGGGGCGGGAATGGATGCTATTTTACAGGCAGATATTAATACCAATAGCATAGCAGCACAGGTCAACCCCCGGTTATTTGAGAACATAGACGGTATCAAATTCCTGACCCATGAAATGGGATGCGGTGGCACCCGGTCTGATTCCAACGCCTTGTGCGGCCTGCTGGCGGGCTATATTGCCCATGCCAATGTAGCCGGGGCTACTGTGCTTAGCCTGGGTTGCCAGCATGCGCAGGTAGATATCCTCAAAGAAGAGGTCGAAAAGCGCATGGGGGCTTTCAAAAAACCGCTATTGATCTTTGAACAGCAGATAGAAGGAACGGAGGAACAATTGGTCAACGAGGCATTGAAGCAAACCTTTGTTGGTTTAATAGAAGCCAACCGGCAAAAAAGAGCACCAGCTTCCCTGGATAAACTATGTATTGGTTTGGAGTGTGGCGGGTCCGATGGGTTTTCAGGTATATCAGCCAACCCGGCTATTGGTTATACTTCCGATCTGCTGGTGGCATTGGGTGGCTCGGTCATCCTTTCAGAGTTTCCTGAATTGTGTGGTGTAGAGCAGGACCTGAGTGACCGGTGCCTGGATGAAACAAAGGCCGGGAAGTTTATTCACCTGATGAAGACCTATAATGCCCTGGCTGAAGCAGGCGGTTCTGGTTTTTATGCCAATCCTTCTCCAGGCAATATAAAAGATGGGTTGATTACCGATGCCATCAAATCGGCAGGTGCTGCAAAAAAGGGAGGCAGCTCTCCCGTGGTGGATGTGTTGGACTATCCTGAGTTTGTTACCAAATCTGGCCTCAATTTATTGTGTACACCGGGAAGTGATGTGGAAAGCACCACAGCAGAAGTAGGGGCGGGGGCGAATGTGGTATTGTTCACCACGGGATTAGGTACGCCCACGGGCAATCCTATTAGTCCCGTCATAAAATTATCAACGAACACTGCCCTGGCGGAAAAGATGCCCGACATCATTGATATTAACTGCGGCACTATTATCGATGGCAAGGAAACCATTGAGCAGGCGGGCGAAAGGATATTGAATTATGTAATTGAAGTGGCCAGCGGCCATATCAAGCCCAAATCAGTGGAATTGGAACAGGATGATTTTATACCCTGGAAGAGGGGTGTTAGTTTGTAAGCGTCAATTAAAAGCCTATCTTTATAACCTCACTTGCATACAGGGACCATACAGTTCCTTTTTTAGTTTTCATTATAACAATCAATTTCCACCTCACAATTTGTTAGGATGATCAACAATTGGATCAAAACCATTTGCACTGTATTGTTTGTGTTTACCTCCGGGGTCACAGTAGCCGGTACAGGTAAATTGATGGCAGGGACCAGCAAGATCAATATCACACCCAAAACGGATCAACCCATTCACGATTCTGTTTTCGCGCGAAGCCTTGTGCTCGATGTTAATGGGCAAAGGCTTGCCTTCGTTTCGCTCGACCTGCCCATATTTACCAGTGATCGTGTGGAACAGGTCTGCAGGCAGCGATACCAAATTGAAAGGGTCATACTCAGTTCATCGCACAACCATTCGGCGCCGATGGTAGACAACAAGATCAATGTTTCCACCAGCAGCCCTTTCCAGCCATTCTATGAAGAGCAGATCATCAGGGTGGTGGGAGAAGCAATTGCCCGGATGTTTGAAGCTAAGATTGCGGCTGGTAAAAGTACTTTTCCTCAGCTGGGCTTTAACAGGCTGTTGTTGCGGGAGGACGGACATGCCAGGGAATCATGGATCGGAGACGATCATTACCGCCCGGAAAACCCCGAGCGTATTCCCTTTGGCCCTGTGGATCCCGAACTGGGTGTATTGAAAATAACGGATATGCAGGATAACCTGCGTGTATTGATCATGAACTATGCCATGCATGCAGATGTAGTTTGTTTCAACTATGCGGTTTCGGCCGATTATCCAGGCGTGGCTTCGCGCAGGGTGGAGGCTGCATTTGGCAACAAGGTAAATTGTCTGTTTGTGAATGGAGGAGGTGGTAATATAGAATCCCTGATGATCAGTCCACGCAGATCGGGGCCAACGGATGCTGTGAAAACCGATTATGCACCGATGGAACGCACCGGTGAATTACTGGCCTGGGAAGTAGTGAAGCTCGCTAAAAGCATAAACATGCCTGCCAGCGCTGAAACCGATATTAAATATAAGGTAGACTCTTTACGCTTTATAGGAAGGCATGATCCTAAGCGCGAGTTCAATGTACACCTCCTTACCCTGCTTATTAATAATAACATTTCCATAGCAGTATGCCCCGGTGAAATGTTTGTGCAATTCCAATTGGAATGGAAGGATAAAATGAAGCTCGCATCAGCCAATGGCTTTATGTTTGGCTATTCATGGAGTGGGGGAAAATGGCCAGGATATATTCCTGATGTTCGTTCCGCCGCATTGGGAGGCTATGGCGCAGACGGTGGCAATATCATCCAGGTAGGGGCAGGTGAGCATATTATGACCAAACAGCTGGAAAATTATTATTGGCTGACCGGGCTCATGGGGATTCAACGATAAAAGCAAGCCTTGACAACTTGCTTTTATCTGAAGCTTATCCTTTCATATAAATAACCTCGCAGTTCTTACAGCTTCTCTGTTCCTGGAGATATTCAGCCGGATCGAACTTTCCATCCCTTGGTTCAAAAATATCCAGGCCTCTTCCTAACTGAATATGCCAGCCATTATTGGCTATGATATTGCTATCATGAAGATTTTGGTATTCATAAGTTAGGTCGATGCCTAATTCTTTGATAGATGGAACTAATTCCTGAAATGATAATTCGCTTTCTGATAAATGCTCCTGTGAATCCCATGTAGTTACATGGAGTTTAACTTCATCTTCTGGCGCCTTATTTTGAGCCAGCATTACACAAAATTCCAGTAAGTTTTTAAACTGATAAGGCAGCCTGATATAAGGATCTGTAAGCATGATACTGGTGGCTCCTTTCAAATAGTCTGCGAATAGCCTTTTATAAGAAACGCCGGTCTGATTATCTCTTATAACCAGGTGTTTGGGTTCAGGTTTAATGACCGTTTCTTTTGACTTTGGAATATTTCCTTCAGGCTCCTCGTCTTCCTTTGTTTCTTCACCAAACAAATTGATCTTTTCCAGTGTTTCTACATCTACTTCAACACCAGTGGAAGCAACTTTAAATTTAAATTCAGCGGGATGCTCCCTGAATGTTTCATCAATAATATACAATTGATCTTTAACCCGTTTACGGCCTTCCATAGCAAATTCAAGTAATTCTTTAGCTTCCTCAACCGTTAGTTCCTGATGCGGGTATAATAATTTAACCAGGCCAGAGAATGTTTTACGCACGGCCATTTTATCCCTTGCAGTTAACGTCCCGCTTAGCCCGAATAACTGATCCATCCTGCCGGTATAATCATATCTGCGTAGCAACCTTAATATTTCGGCTAAATAATCAACTATAAAGCCCAAACCTGTACTAAAAACAGCCTCCTTTAAAATTTTCACTTCCCACCCAGGTGAATAAAAGTGCATCCGGTCTAAAAAGGCTCCTTTAATATAGGCCTCCGGTATAGACTCAAATAAGTGCGAATGCTTCAGCATGTGGGGAATGGTATGCTTGGTATTGCCTACAAAAGCCAATGATGCTGTAGCTTGATAAGTTTCTTTACCTCTGTTAAAAGAATGATTGGCCATGTAATTTTGCATGATCTTTACTAAATCTCCATCGGCTCTTTTACTTCCTTTCTGTTGCTCAAATTCATCTAAAGCCACCACATCCCAATAACCTACCAGGCCAATTTGGTCGCCGTTGTTGTTTACAAACAGGCGGGCCTTTGACACATCTCCACCCGATACCAATACACCATGTGGTGACAGTTCTGAAAAAATGTGTGACTTACCAGTTCCCTTTGGGCCGAGCTCTATAAAATTGTAATTGTTCTCAACATGTGTAATTAACCTTGAGATTTGAATCAGCTTGCCACGTCTCGTGAAAAACGCCGGGTTTAAACCGATCGTATACAGCAATACATCCATCCATTCGTCCAGGCTAAAATTTTTCCTGCCATCAATAAAATCTTCAAGTGATACATTAGATACCTGGATCGGTTTAAGTTCATTAATTTCCCAACGCACTTTCGCTTCTGTGGAATGGTTATACCCAATCGATAAAATACTCCATACACCGCCACCACTTAATAGCTTTGGGTTCTCTTTTACGATTCTATCAGATACAGGAATATCCTTTACACCCAAATTGGCAAAGTCAGCTTCATATTGATTGGCTTTATCATTTAATGATACATTGACCTTGTCAATGATCTTATAATTGCCGCTTTCCCTGATCCTTGACTTTACTACTTCGGCATCACTTCTGTGAACATAGTTTTCAGCCAAAATTTTCTTTACCCTTTCAATTCCTTCTTCAATGATCGCCTCGTCTTCTACTGCGCAATACTGGCCCAATAAATATTCCAGCACATAGGTAGGGACAACCGCATTGCCCTTTACTCTTGATGTAAGATCTTTGCGAACTACTTTACCTTCAAAATGCTGCAATATTTTCTTTTGCAAATCCATATCAAAAATCTGTTTGGATGAGTGTTTGATTCTTTACGTCTGCTTCCAACAATGCATTGATACGATTACTGTCTCCCTTATCAAAAACTTTCAATTTATACTGAGTTTCCATCTTGCCATGCTGCACCAGGTGCAGCTCAACCTGAAATACCCTATCCGTTGGATTGCCACTCGTTTTGTTCAAATCTATCTCCTTTTCATTGGATACCAGTTGGCTGTCTTTATAAAGTCCAACCATGATTGTTCTTTCTTTATCAGAAGCACTTACAGGTTCTTCTTGAATTAAGATGAATTTCAGCACATTTGAAACGACTTTTAGATCTTTTGTTACCAGGGAAGGCGTTACCAATCCTGAAACTTCCTCTCTTTTACGGCTGCTTTCAATCACAGGCACTACCAACTCTTGTAAACTTGCTCCCCCATGTACGTATTGATTACCTCTTCCACTGCCACTATACCTGTTTACTGAACCAGGAATGATAACAAACAAGTCTTCTGAAAACCTTGTAGTGTTTTTGAGCGGAAAAGAATAACCCAAAGAAGGCTTCTCCTGTTGGGAGCTGATTTCAAACCGGGAATCTGAAATAAATGATTCCAACCCACTCCCTTTTTCCTTTTCCCTTTCTTCTATAACATAATCATTGTATAAGAAACCGTGATCTGCAGTAACCAGCACTCTGGAAACATTATAACTACCATGCAGCTTTTTTATGAACCTGGTCAGTTGCTCGATGGTGTCGTCTACGGCTGAAAAAGTATCACTTTCCGTACTGTGACCCGTCGCATCGATTTTATTATGGTAGATGTAGACCACTTTGGCTTTCAAAAAATCTCTAACCTCTTTTTGACCCTTTTTATCTAAGTCAGTATACTTTACAACAGCTGAATCGGGTTCTGCAGCTTTTAAAATAGCATCTCTCTTCTCGGAGAAGCTGGCATCAAGGTTATCGACTCGTATGCTGCTTTTTTGGAATTCATAATTCTTTCCAGGTAACAGGTTTGCCATACCCACCTGTGTTTTGGATGGAACAGATGCTACCATATACCGCGCCTGCGCCACATTCTTCGCATCGGCATTCAGGGCCTCCAACAATTCCAAACCGGCCTCATAACGCAAGCCATCAGATATAATAACGGCTACTTTCTGATCCAGCGGTTTTATCTCCTTCTGATAAAAGTTGTACTGCGGGGTAGCGCCTAAGGTCTTTATTTCAAAATCCTGGGTTGACCAGCATTTCAGCCATTCTCTATTTGATTTCTCCAGGAAGATCCGGTATTGCTCATTCAATACATCCAATTGTTTGTCCCAATCCAGTACCAGGGGAACGTCAGCAAAGTCAATTTTAAACCGGTAATACCAAATGGCTTTGCGGTAATGAAAATCAATCTTATTCCATTCCGTAGTGTATGTAGAAAGGTATTGTTGCGGACTATCTAAAATATAACTGCTAATGCTTGCAATAGCCTGGATGCATCGGTAGTTATGTTGAACAAACAACAAAGCATTTTGAAAAAGTGGCAAAGCTGCACCCGCCATTAATTTATCGACCACGGATAGAATAACCTCGGCATCCTTTGGTTGCAAGCTGAACAACTCGCCTATTATTTCCCATTTCAGGCGGGGACTGTAATAATGAAAATTTCCAGTTGCGCCGTACACTTCCACCAATTTCTTTTCATGTATACCAGAATGATCGCTTTCTAAAACAACCAGCCACTCTTCGCCAAAACGAGCATGAGTTAGTAAGCGTTCATGAAACAGGTTAATACTGCCAATGGTCGCTGTACTCTTACACCAATATACCTTGTAGGGGTCATGCGCATGAGCTTCACCTACATTCTGAACATAAAGATTATACTTAATGCGATCCAGCAATTCTTTGGCATATACCAGACTCCAGCTTGTGAGAGAAATGCCCGTCAGTTTGGTGATCTTATCCAATAGAAAATCTTCCAGGCCATAGTCACTTATCTTTTTATTTATCTTATTCCATTCTGTTTCATTGGCTGCTGTGGTTAGGGATAGTAACCGCATGATAATGGCTTCCCAACCTTCAACTTGTGAAAACTTAAGGAAGAAAGAAAGCAGGCCATGAATAAGGTTTTCTTCCAGGAAAGCTCCCGCAGTTAGGTATGGCTTCACTACTTCCTGTGCACCTTTATAGCGAAGCTCGTTTAGGTATTTTTCCGCCAGGGACCGCTGGTGGCGTTGCAAACCATACTTTTCCATGAAATCGCCAATGCTGTCATCCGGCTGCATGCTTTTATTGGCAAACAACAGATCCAGCAACGGAAAGCCCTGCATTTCTTCTTTGTCGATGGGCTGTTTCATTGGTAGATAAAGTACAACCTTATCATTCAGCCAATCGCCATTGAGGTGCACTTTTAAAAAGAAGTCGTTGTTGTTGTATTCTGCTTTGCGGTAGTCGGGGAGGTCTAATTGCAGAAAATCCTCCCTGTATTCCTGCCCGGCATCGAAAAGGAACAATATTTTTAATTGGGGATAGCGCGTGAAATAATGTTCTATTTTATCCTTTAGCATCTTTTCTTCTATTTTATAGGTGCTACCACGCCTTTAAACAATTCGTAATTATGGGTAACGCCATCATCCAGATCAAACTCTATTTGTTTGGTGGCAATGTCTTTCAGCAGCAAATCATAATCGTTGCATTCCTGCAGATCTTTGCGTAACTGATCCAGCTTTTTTTGATCGATTTTGGATAGGGCTGTCATATTGCCTTCCATTCGGGCTATTTCCTGCTCCAGGTATTGAATATGCTTCAGCAAATATACATCCCTGAGCTTTTCTGCCGTAAAGCGGTTCATACGATGCATGTACACCAGGGCCTGGAAAGCGCCTTTTTTGCTGCTGAATAACCAGTAAATAGGCTTTCTGCTGTACATCCGCACATGATAGCCCCAGAATTTTTTTACCAGATAATCTTCCAGGTCCTGGTTCAGGCAATCCTGCATGAAGTTGATGTTTTGAGTAAGTGTCTTTTCTCCCCAAACTGCTATCAGAAACTGGCGCAGGCGATTATAAGCATCATCCGCAAAGTTTCCTTTGCTGCCCATCAGAGGAATAATGCCATCTTCATCTATTTCTATTTGATGCTTATCTCCTGTGACTTGTGAGGTATACGTATAAGCTTCCAATGCTTCTGATCCTGGATTAGGGTGCGCAACTTGCAATCCTGATTTATCTAAGCGATAGCGCCCCATGAAGCAGCCAACTGTATAGCTGATAAGTTGTTGAATTGGAACATCCTTTTTTATGGGTAGAAGCCCTTTAAAGGGCTGTGCCAATATTTCTAAAGCATTAAAGTCAAGTTCATCCTGAAGAATGGTTACTTTATCAAATGGTACATCGGGTGTTAGCTCATCTTGAAATCCATATATTTCAATAAAAATTTTATTGAGCTCCACTTCATTTTTGTGGAGTTGCAAAAAGTCTCCGGTTGATCTTTCCGCCCAAATTTGAAAGCTTTGTGAAAGATCACTTTGAGCCAGCTTTAAAAAAGGATTGAGTTGAAAATCCCATGACGTCTCCCGGCTATCCCAATCAAGTTTTGTTATAGAGATATTCTCTTCAGAAATTTTCAATATTTTACTGTAAACCTCCTTGTTCAAATCTAAAACGGGAACACTCTTTATTAGTCCAACTTCATAATTTACTGACTGGGTTAAAGAATAAACATACACCTCCTTTATAGCAGAGTTGAAAAGAGCCATCAAATACTTTAGGGTATCAATATCTGCAAATATTGAGCAGCCGGAAACATCAAATATTGCTCCCCCGTCAAATAGTCTGAATGCTAATCCTCCAAGCGTTACTTTAGACCACGTAATACTATCCTTGAAATAAAATTGCTTAGAGGGAAGCCTATTCCCCTGGTTAGATAAAACTTCATAATTGGGCTTATCGAATGCAATGACAAAGTTCTTATTGCCATACCATTTTTTGAATTCTCCTCCTTTATTGTATGGGAACCACTTTCTATTGGAGCTGTGCGCATCTGCAATGCTTTTAAAATCAAACCCGACTTTTAATATATCTACCTCAAACCAATCCCTGAGAAATCTTTCGTTTTCACCGGTTGCTAATCCTTGTACAGGTGTAGAAATGTCTACAACTCTTTTCGAGTCCTTGTAATATTGTATCGCCTTTTCAGGCAACCAGAATGAAAAACAGGTTAGTGGAATATCATAAAAACGCTTTTGCTCAAAGACATATTCATTTAGCTGTTTGTTGTGAAAACTTGCTTCTTTAGCTTCTATACTTTCTACTTTTACTTTACTTTCCGAAAGTCTTTTGAAAAAAGATAGCTTATTACCTGGTGGTGATTTTCTTATCGTAAGCGTCACACTTCCAAAATCAGATCCAAAAATCCCCCGGCCCAACATGATGAGACTGGAAATATAGTTTTTATCTAAAATGGATTCACGTAATTCTTGAAACGTCGATATGAACATCCAGGATGGTAAGTTGATAAAGCTGTAGAAGCCGTCCTTTTTTGCCCTCATATAAAACACCTCCATGAAGACAGTCATCAAGTCTGCACAAGACTTTGGATAGAGCTTATTTACATAGGTTTTTAAAGGGGCATTCATATTCTTCTGCCCCATGTAAGGAGGGTTAGCAGCAATGGCTTCATACTGCTGCGTCAACAATTCCAAAACCTCTAAGCACGGTGCTAGTTTCTTCAATAACTCCTGTTGCAAAAGATCCAGATCTTTACGCTCTTTCCATTGCCTGAATTGTTGCAGTATATAAACTCTTTCCGCTTCAGTAATATCAAACTGCATAATAGAACCCAGGTTCTGCGCTTGCAGCATTACGCGCAAAATATCCTGCAAAGACTTTATATAAGCAGCTCCTTCTTCACCCAGAAACAATTCCACATCCTCTTTTGTAAAATGTACCGGTGCAGGCATGGCATGAATGTGCGGGATGATGTTTTTCCTCAGCACATCAGGATGGTATTGCGCTGCTTTCATCAATAACGCAAACTGTGCCAGCTGCGCCGCCCGTAAGTCAATATCCAAACCATAAAGGTTGTTTTGCAAGATGCTTTCCACCGCTTCATCAGCAGGGTAGTATTCTTCCAGATACATTTTGTAAAGCAGCTCAAAACCCTCCACCAAAATGTGTCCGGAGCCTGATGCCGGATCCAGCAGCTTCAGGTCCTTTACTTCTTCAATAATAGGTTCAGGAGTTTCATTTGTATTAGTCGCTTCAACCAGGTATTTCAGGCTTTCCTTAATTGGCGAATGAGGATTCTTTTCCAGCCATATTTTACCAACGGTGTTTTCCACCATGTATTTTACAATCCAGTTGGGGGTAAAAATCTGTGTGGCAGCGGGAATATCTTTCGCTTCAGCCTTTTTACCGTCTTTAAATCTTTTAAATACCTGGTCTTTCTTTTCGCTAATGTAAAACTGGTACAACCAGCCAATGAGTTCTACCTGCTGGTAATCTTTATCCGTTATATAATCACTATTATTCAGCAGGTCTAAAAAGCCACCGGAGCTTAAAATATCATCGGGCAATAATAGTTCAGTATAATCGTCAATGCTGCCAAACACCCGGTTCAGCAAGGAATGATTGTGGCAAAAGCCTATAAGCAGGATGGCAAAGGCCTGCGTTTCTTTTTCGTAATCGGTCAATATTTTCTTAAGTCTTTCCTGTTCAAACTTGTTCAGAAAATCGTACTGTCCACCCCTTGCCCTTTTTACTAACAGAGGTGTTTGCTCTTCCACACTTACCGGTTCCAGCAAGGGTGGTTCGTAATTGTTTTTGCCAAGGATCTGTAAAGCCATCAAGCGGTTAAACCAGATGTAAGCGGCTCTTTCTGCCACTTCATTTAAGCCATCCTTATTGATGGCTTCTTCCAGGCTTAGCCAAAGATGGGGTGCTGTTGTGTCGTCAAAAACGCTTTCTCTAAAAAGATAACCACCCGGTATGGACTCCGGGCTCTCGGTAACCGCCCCGTCTTTATCAAATCCCCAATAGTGCAATTTTCTGGTAACACCATCAATTAGTAAAGTACGGGCTTTTTGTCCAAAAGTTTTGAGCAGCGTAGTGTTCATGGTTTACTATTCGATAATGATGGTGCTGTTTTCAGATAAAAGGGTTTCAATTTTGGTAGAGAGCTTTGTCACAAACTCATTTAATTCTTCTTTGCTGCTTATGGTATGGCCCAGTGAAGATACCTTGATACGGGCTGTTTTCTTCTTCGGGCCATCGCCGGCTCCATCATGGTGCACTTCCTGTTTTCTTTCCAGGATCCATTCAATTTCGCCTGTCCTGAATCGATCTACATTAGATATTTCCAGTTGCAATTGCGGGATATTAGAGATGGCTGCCAATCGCTGCAGCGTAGTCTCTTTTTTATGGGCATTATAATCCACCTTTTCCCTGGTTGCTGTTTCTTCTAAAAGCTTAAATACCTCACTGTATTTGCCACTGGCCTCTTTTTGAAGCTTTTCCACTAAAGCAGTCAGGGCCTTTTTAATTTCCTCATACTGCTTTACTATTACCCGGAACTCGTTAGCAGGTTCAGGCTTTAAAAAGAAAGCAAACACTTCGGAGGCCTTGGTTTGATCTGCTGCTTCCAGATATTTTATATTCTGATCATTAACTGTTATAAAAGTTTTTATCTCATCATACTTCGGCAAAGAAGAAAGGATAAACTGGCGGATCTTCTCTGCTTTGTCGCGCAACTCCCTGGCGGAAACTTCTGCATCCGTTAGTTCACGGAATAATCGATGCGGATCCCTGATGGCAATCCACCCCTGAATTAAATCAGCTAGTTGTTTAAATACCTCTCCAAACGGATACAGGTGGAAATACTTGGCCTGCAAATCTTTATACTCTTTAGCTATCAAATCCAGGCTTTCCCGGAGTTGATCATTCAGTTTAAAGCCATCCGTGCTTAGGGAGACTGTTGGCTTTTTAAAGATTTCACCATACGCTTTTATGGCACTGACTACCAAGGCTGCATCAACACTGCCTATTGATCTTACCCAGCAAGAAGAGCGCTCAGAAGTAGTAATTGCTTTTTCTACGAAATCTTTTGGCGCAAACCGTGGTGTGCTTTTGTATTCCAGGTCACGCAACTTCCTGGCATTAAGCATAATTAACATGTCTATGACAGCAACATCCTTCCATCCAAAAGGGATCTTATTAAAATGCCGGACCAGGTCGTCAACACTCATTTCATTGCCATTGGAAGCAATTACCTCTTCTACTTTTGCTTCCGCCCCAGGCAATTCACCCATTTCCGTCTGAATGGCATTGGCCACTCTTGCCCGAAGGTCCGCTGCCGTGCGGGCATAAGGCGCTGCCAGCTTCATAAAGCGGTAAACCCTGTCCAGGTGGAAACGCAACATATTGCTAAACCGGTCTTTTGCCTGTGTACCCGTTATCGCCGAAGGATCTATAATTTGTTGTTGGGAAATAAAACGGGCTTCTGTAAACTTTTCGGTAAGCTTGAGTAAGATTTTATCTTTCAACATGTCATTACGCTGCTTGGTAATTTGAAGTGTTTTTTCTCTTTCACCCGTTGCAGCTGCTGAATTGTTTTTAAAGTATACCACCGTTTGTGTATACCATATTAAATCTTTTCTAAATGCTTCATCCTTATTGTGCCATTCATTTAGACAGATATACAGATCGTTGGAAATGGCATTTACCGATTTATCCTCTACCGATTGCTGATCAATCAGGATGATATTCACTTTGATATCACCATTTCGGAAAAACTCTTTATCATCAATGGCATAACCTATCCTGACGTCATTTTGATCCAATGAAAATTTGCTTTCCACCCTCAACACCGGACGCAATAGATCATCTACAATGGAAAGCCGGTCATCCAGCGAAGGCTTGGTGCTCTTAATCAGGTTGGTTACCTGTATCTCATCTTCCGAGTAAAAATAAAACTTGCCATTTTCCTCCCTGATGATACTTTCTTCTATCAATCGTTCTATCACTTCCTTGATTTGCTTCTGCAAAGCAGCCCTGTTTTGATCCAACTCCGTCATTAATAACACGGTCAGGTTATCAATATTAGGCGGGAAGGTCATAAGCACACTGTCTTCCAGGTTAGAGATCATGAAAAGTGTTTTCACTACTCTTTGCGCAAAAAGATTGTTTTTAACATAGGTCAACGCCAGGGCACGATCAATTACCCTGCGTCCAATATGGGTTAGGTTATTACGGAAAAGCTCATTGAAGAAATAATCGAAACCAATGAACAACCCAACATTTTCACCAGCATGTTGTTTTGTGGTATAGTGCGTAATGCCAATTACAGAACGTTCATTGTTTTTTACTTCCGTTATCACATAATTCATGCGCTGAAATGCAGAAAACACATCGGCAATCAGGCGAAACTGGTAAGGCACAAAAGGATAGGAGAGAATGAAATCTTCCGGATCCTGGTAGCCCTTGTATAAATCATGGCTCAGCTTAAACTGGTGCTGAATGAAATCCTGCTTGGTTTTATACAGGTCATTCAATACTTTCGTTCCTGCAGCATTTTTATCTAATACCCTTTTGCGCGTAATAAATGAAGCATCATTACTCTCCAGGGAAATACGGGTGTCAAATCGGCCAAGGATTTTTCCGAATTCATCAGACTTGTCCCTGTTTTCAAAACGATCAACAACCTCCTCTAATGTTTGCTGTGCCGTAAGAGCAATCCATACCTTGTTCTTTAATTGCGTACTCACTTCTTCTACAATCGTCTGCAGATTCAGTAATACATCCTTGTTATTGCCTATGTATTGCGAGATTTCATCCACCAGAAAAACCAAACGATAATTATCGCCTTGCTGTTGCAAGAACTCTTTAAACTCAGGAATCAGCTTGGAAGAGATGCCAATATGGTAAGTATCCGGATTGGTCAGCGTATTATGCAATGCTTTTATATCTAAATCAGGCAGCAGGCGCTTTGCAATACCCAGGATGCTCTCCAGTTTATACCCGGCCAGGTCAGCGGCTTCTAATTCCCAATCATGTTCCAGTTCCTGCGTTATTGCATTTTTAAACTCTCCCAATTTACCCGCCTTGTCCAATGGCTTCTCCAATAAAACAGCCAGTGGAATATTCACGTTGTTATAACCCCTGAATCCATTAAACATGTTTAAAAAGATGCGGGTTAGCCGCTCACCCGAATGATCATCTGTAACCGCTTCCACATTAAACATGATATTGCTGCACTGCAGATTAGTAACCTTCTTCTGCAGCGCCTTTACCTGGCTTTCCGTGATTTCTTCGTTATGACCAGGCAGAAAGGGATCATATCCTTTTGCAGCCTTAATGATCTTCTCAAAAGCTAAACCGCTGGAATGTGGATCGAGGCAATAGTGGATGAATTTGATAAAATGCGATTTACCCGAACCATAATAGCCATTGATCCAGATACCTGCCTTCTGATCCTTTTTGTTGACCACTGCATCCAGGAATTTCCAGGCACGTTCTAAAAGATCATCAGTAAAAATATACTCCTCTATTTCAGACTTTATGGTAGCAGCATCGTTTGCACTTACTACAACCGCAGGATTGATATTTCTTTCAATAGGAAGTTCAAATAGTTCTCTGATCAGCATATGGTTAGTTGATAAGTTTTATAGCACGGTAAAGATGCTCGTCATTTAAAACTTTAAACAGGTTGTAGTTCTTATCCGCATTACCGGGAAAAAATAGAATAACCTTATAGCCTTTGATGTATTGCTCAAACAAATTCATGAATTTGCTCGCTCTCAGGTAAGGGAATATCTGCCCAAAGCCATAAATAAAGACATAGCTTTTCTTCAGATCACTCACTTCATTCATGTGCAATTGAATCTTGTTATCTAAAAACGTACAGAATTTTTTATCATTTGCTTTTTGTCGAAGCGTTGCCTGGATGCTTTGGTAATTGTTGGTTTCCTCTGAAAGGATAAAATCCAGCCAATTGGTAGATCCCCATTTTTGGGTCTTTAAATAATTACAGAATTCATCGAAAATGTTTAAATCCAGCGCATCTACAAAATCGGTTGGTCGCACCAGGCGATCCTTCATGCTCACAATTTCTTCCCTTATCGAATATTCATCTTCCGGCTCGTACACATACATATAGGCAGGAAAAAACAAGTATCCTGTAGCCGGATCCTGGAAAGATTTGTCACATAATAAATCGTATAGTTCTTTAATTGTCATTGCAATCTCTTATAATAGCTTCCTTTTCATATTGTTTTAGAAAAAAACTATCTAAAACCCAATATTCTTTCTTCCCAACAAAAAAGCAATAAAATTCAGCAGGAACATCCGGTTTTATTAGCCTGTTCTCCGCTGACAAACCTGCAGTTTCAAGCATGTACACATAGCGTGTAATAAGTTTCTCCCAGGTTTCTTCCGACCAGCCTGCTACATTCTTTTCAACCGAAGCAATTTCCTCTAAACGCATTCTGTATTTATACGGATCGATTTCCATCTCCAGCGATAAGATCCTTGGAACTGTCACGTTGAAATGAAAATCATACACCATTTTATAGGTTTTCATAACCAGGTAAAAAAGGAGCAGCCGCTTTTCTTTTTCATTACCTGAATGATAGTAGCTCCAAAAACCTTCATCAGCAAATTGGATACGTTTTCTTATTTCCTGGGAGACTCTTTGCCTGGAACTTTCTGAATTTATTTTGAGGTATTGATTCTCTTTGACTTCTTTTCTGAGAAGGCTATCAGCGTCGGGTTGAATTAATAATGGGTACAACGATTCTGTTTCGTAAAAAAGTAATCCTGCACCTGTATATGAAGCATTATATTCCATATGCCAAAAAGGCGTAAGAATCATCTGATTCGAACACCTTGAAAGTTAATATTTTATAGATTTAAATCGGCTAAAAGTACAAATAAAACTTTTTCTCATTTCACTAATTTTTTAGCCACACTACCCATCCGGCTATTCCGTTCACAGGCAGGACTGGCGCAGGTTTCGAAGGCAACAAAAGCAAAATGCCCTCCAAAAATGGAGGGCATTCTAACGTGGTGAACCGGATTGGATTCGAACCAATGACCCCAAACTTAGAAGGTTTGTGCTCTATCCAGCTGAGCTACCGGTCCAGATATTAATTTTCGACTTCAGGAGACCTACTGATTAAGAGTCAGTAGCTCTGATCCAGCTGGAACTGGTGGACCTTTTTTCGAGCGGCAAATATAGAGAAATCTTTTCACTGAAGGGTAAGAAATCCTTGAATAACAAGGATATTTGGTTCTTATTTTAAAAAAATAGAATATGTGCTATCTTTAAGTAGTTCTTCCTCGCTTATCTCTCCTTAGTAATCAGTCCTTTCCTTTTAAGGAGCCGGTTTATTGTCTTTAGTTCCTCCACAGGTCAGCTCCTTCCCGGACCAGGGATCTTTGGAATCTATATATTGTAAACTGTTAATCGCTTATTTATGAAAAGGATTAAGTTATTCCTTGTTTCCATTGCTGTGGTAGCAGCTGTCAGTAGTGCGCTTGCAGCTAAGCTCACTGATCCGTGTGAATACCTTCCACAGTTTGTGTATGCCAGCGGCTATTATGTCCCTGCCGGAGAACTGGGTGTAGATTACCTGTGCTGGTCCAATGTAGGCACTTGCACCTATGCCAGGGAAAACATTTTCAGCGATTTCTATCCCTGCCAGGCAGGATTTTATTTTAAGCTGAACCCTTAACGGGGATTCTGGGGCATCCCGCTGAGCTCAATCACTTTATCGGGTATCGGTAAGGCATATCGCCTGTCATTGGGCGGTAAGAGAAAGGTTTGTCCATACAACAGGCGCGACAATACCATGCCCTTACCTTCCTTGTTGAGCCTTCGTATGTCTGTCCATCGTTGTCCGCGCAGCACCAGTTCTTTCCATCTTTCTCTGATAGTAGTGTTTAGTACATCCGGTGTATTAGCGATTGTAAGCGGTGTAAAAAGGCCAGGTTGCCATCTTCTGCGCAGCAGGGTATTGAGATCAGCAAGGGCCGCAGCCGGTTTACCCGTTCGGGCATAGCTTTCTGCCCTTATCAGGTACATCTCATCAGTAGCCAAACCAGTGAAAAAAGTCAGCTCACCATAATAGCTTCCTTTGGGCACTGCACTGCCCGTCATGGTTTTAAAAAACAGGGACCGACGCAGATCCCCCGGGGCATAAGCAGCATACAAAGCAGGGGCGATAAAGCATCCACGGCTGGCAAAACCTACCAACAAACTGGTGGCTCTGGGATCCATCCGGCCCAGGTAGATGATTTCCGGATTGGTGGACGAAAAAGGATTATCGCTTTGGAGATTGAGTTCGTTAAAATTTAGTAAGGCATCATGCAAATGAAGGGAGCTATCGGCAGCTGCACCCGCTTTTTCATATACCCGCATACTGAGCCAGGTGCGCGCCAGCATGGCCCAGGCGGCAGCGGTGGAAGGACGGTTCCTGCGCAATGTGGTAGCAGGCAGGAGTGCTGTAGCCGCTTCCAGGTCCTGGATGATCTGCTCATAGGTTTGTTGCATCGTAGCCCGTTTTGACTTTTCCATTACATCCACGCCGAGGCGTAAAGGGATGCCCCAATCCTGCTGGGCAGAACTTTTGTCATAAGGCATGGCAAACACCTGGGCCACATTATAAAAAGCATAACCCCGTACAAACAGGGCGGTTCCTTTTACGGTATTATATAGTGACTTGTTCAAAGCAGTAACAGGTATATCCTTTATCTTTTCCAGCACCTGGTTGGCATAATTCACCTGCTGGTATAGCACATCCCAGTCTGTTACAGTTTCATCCGCTCCAAATATTTTGGTAGCCCATATATAGGCATTTTTCTCACTGGCCGGTATGGAAGAAGTGAATGGGTCGGTATAATAGTATTCATCACCGGAAAGAATACCTAAATAAGCATGCTGATTGATCAGTTTTTCATTGTCCAGTAACTCCTGTAATTCTTCCAGGGTTTCGGGTTCATAGGAAGTCGTATTGGGCTTTTGTTCCAGGAAATTGCTTTTGGCACAGGAAACCATCGCAATCAATGCGACCCAACTCATTAAACCAACAATTATTCTTTTACCAGGCATGTACACGTGTTGAAGTTTAAAAATCTATTTTAAGACTGACTGCCAGGCTCATGGGTATCGGCAGTTCATTTACATAATCCGGATCTATATCCGTATCGGTAGCCTTCCAAAGAATGCCCAGGTTATAAGCGCTGATGGAAATGCTGCCATCGCTGGCATGCAAGGTTTTGGCCAGTTGCGACGAAATAGCATAACTGATCTGTAGTTGCTGCAGCCTGATATGATCGGCCTTCTCTACATTCACCGATGCATTGGCATAAAACTCATCACGCCAGGGATTGGAGGATGAGGGAATAGATGGCACATTCGTCTTTGTCTCATCACCGGGTATTTGCCACCTGTTTGCATAGTCACTATGTCCTTTTGTTTTGTAAGTAAAGAGATCAGTATAACTAAGCACTGGTTTTTGAAATACATATTTGAATTTGCCGGTGATCATACAGGATAAGGTAAAGGCGCCTGTACGAATGGAATTTTGCAGGCTGCCAAAGAGGGGTGGGGTAGTGCGGCCTTTGTAATCGAGAGTAGCCGGATCAGCTTTCAGGATATCGGGGTATTGCGTGCTCAGCTTTTCCTGCAGGTAGCCTTGCGGATCACCGGTATTATGTTGCAGCCCTCCCCAGGGATAACTATAGAGGGCATCCAGGGGATATTGCACACGGGGCGCTATCCTGCCGGGATTGGTATAAGCCGATGCTTCGGTGAATGGCTGGAGGTAGCGGGTAACTTTGTGTGTTGAATAGCTCAGCAGCAGCAGGGTGTTCCAGGCAAGTTTGCTGGTTGTATGCTGTGTTTCGAGAGTAAGCTCAAGGCCCCGGGCAAATAAGGCAGCCGTATTGCCACGGTACATCGTGAAGCCGGTAGTAGACTCCAGGGGCGTATCGCCCAGCAGGAACTGACTCCAGCGTGCGTAGGACTCGATGCTTCCCTGAATGCGTTTATGGAAGAGGTGAAAATCGAGCCCGAAGTTGAAGGTGTTGATCTTTTCCCAGCGAAGGTCATCATTGGGTGGGCTGATAAGAGAGCTTGTTGGCCATCCGCCTGCCGTGGTGGGGTTTCTGCGGCCGGTAAGATAAGCTGTTGCATTTTTATTGATGTTTCCATTGCATCCATAATTGACCCGCAGCTTCAGGAGGGAAAGCCAGGGCAGCTGGTAGAATTTTTCTTCGCTGAGTATCCAGTTGAAGCCTGCCGACCAAAGCGGAATAACCTTCTGATTGGTGCCTGCACCCAATAGGTTGGACTGATCCATGCGGCCACTGACGGAAAGTGTATACCGTTGCCGCCAGGTAAGTGCTGCGTTGGCATAAAGGGAAGCATATCGATCGTAGTAGGCGCTGTTGAATTTATTATCCGGGATGGCTGCCCGGAGGGAGGTATTATAAAAAAGGGGATACAGGGCCTTGAAATCCATCTGCTCATTTTTCCATTGTCCATCACGGTAACCATAGAAGCTGTTGATGGCGGAGTCTGTTTTTACACTCCTGATCTCTCCTCCTGCGATGGAGGATAATTCAAAATCGTTGGTGAATACATCATTGTAATTGATCTGAAGCCGGGTGTTCAATGCTTCATAATTGTGTTTTAGCTGATCCAGTATATTGCCCCTTGGAATATGATTTACCGGTATCCCATTAACTACTTCTGTGAAAATATTGGAGAGGTTGCGTGCATAATAGGATTGTGCGGCCTGCTCCTGGTTGTTTTGGGCATTTTCCAGGTGGTATTGACAAGCAATATTAATATCCACCCGTTCCCATAAGCGGTAATTGGCTGCAAACTTGATCCGCAGGTTGAGGGCGCTCACTTTGTAGTTTTCCCGGTCCAGCTCTGCCAGTGGCTGGTAATTCCAGTTGTCGGTGATACCCGCTGGCAGGCCTTCTTTCCAGGATTGTCTCCAATCCATGGGCACGGTGAGGTAATTCCCATGAGCGTCTGCCAGTTGGCTATAAGGATACAATACGCGTGGCAGTGGCATATCATTATGGGTGGCGGTCTTCAGCAAGGCAATCACGGTGGTGAGTTCCAAACGTTTCAATGGTTTTACAGTCAACCTGGTAGTAGCGGTAAACCGGTTATGCCGGGCCTTTGCCTGGCTAAGTTGATTGTGATCATACCCCGCTGAAAAGTAATAATGGGAGCGGGGAGTGCCTCCACTGATGTTGAAGGCATACTGTTGCAGGATATCCGGCTGGTAAAACCAACGGTTGTAATCTGCGCGTATATCATGACCGGCCAGTTCGTTCAGGCCAGCGTTGACAGCCGGAGCCGAAAGCTGTTGAAGCCGTTGTTTGTACAGGAGTTCCACTACCGGCGATAGCAGGCTGTATTTAGCATTTAACTGCGCATCATAAAAACCTTTGTTGAACAGAGATCTTTCAAGTTCCACATAATCATTCGATGCTGTCTGCGATTGGTACCAGGGATCCTGTTGCAGGGTATACAGGGAGTTGGCCGTAAAAGAGAGCACCGGTTTTTGCCGGTACCTGCCTTTTTTAAGCACAACGACCATTACGCCATTTCCGGCTGCTCCACCCCAGATGGATGTGGCGGCAGCATCTTTATTAATACTGATGCTTTCCACATCATTGGGATTAATATCGTTGATCTCCGTGCCATAAGGAAAATTGTCTACGATGATCAGGGGAGCCGTGTTGGAAAAAATGGTGCTGCGGCCCCTGATGGTAAAGGCGGGCTGATTGGTCGTTTTAACCCGGTTGCGGGTGAGCATAACACCGGTAGCCTGCCCTTCCAGGCGGTTCAACAGGCCGCCGGCCACACGTTGGTTGAGCTGGTCATTGTCCACATTGGAAAAAGAACCAGCGGCCCTTTCTTTGGGAATATCTTCCATGCCGGTTGATACGGTTACGGTGACATTGGGCGACTCTGTTACCTTTCTTTTCATGGTGATGCTTAATGATGTTCTGCCAGCTATATACAGCGTGTCTGTCTGCATGTTTACACTGGTAAAGACAACATAGGACTGAGTGGCCGACCTGTAAAGTGTGAATGCGCCGTTTTTATCAGTCACGGTACTTTGGGAAGCATCTTCGGGTGTTATCGTAATGCCTTCCAGCGGTTCTTTGTTTTCGTTCAGCACGCGGCCATGCACATCCCTTGCTTCTACGTAAATGGCGCCATTGATGATGTGATAGGTAAGGGGCTGGTCTTTAAAACAAATATCAAGTACCTGTTCATAGTCCATACTGTCTTCCATGATGATGTTAATAGGGATACAGTATTTAAGATCTTCCGGGTCTGCTGTATAGGAATGACCGGAAGCCTTGTGGATATAGGCCAGGGCATTCCTAAGCGAAATGTTTCTGGCATTCATCTTTATTTTCCGGTTCTGACCTTGCAGGGACTGCGATACGAAAAGGATAAGCAACAAAATAATACATTTCATAAGCACGGGGCCTTTGTCCGATCGACGGGCTGCCTGGTTCTGTGCATGGGCTACAAAACCTGCAGCAGCTTCAATTGGGGTTGTTAGTAATTGGTTTGGAAAAGGTGGTTACGATATGCCTGGTACAACCCACAGGCGCTAAGCCCATGAGTTGTATAGCATATGGTAGTTGCCTGCAGGTAGCGGCAACAAAAGGACTCGGTTAACGGTTAAAGGATACTTTTTCAGGCAACGGGAAAGATGTACTACCCCAGGCTATTTACGGGCGCCTGTGCCCACCAGCATGACTTGGGTTTTATCGATGACTTTGATCTCCACGTCATAATGCCTGATCATATCTAAGACTTTTTCCAGTGAGTCGGTGTGTGAAGCATGGATAATAGGTTTACGATTGGGAATGGCGCCGGTGTACACTATTTTCACATCATACCAGCGGCCTATTTCCTGCAGAATGCCCGGTATATCTTCCTCCTCAAACAGGAATTCCCCATCCTTCCAGGCAATGGTATTTTCGGCGGTTGTAATGGCTTTTTTGGAAAGAACTCTTTTCTTATTGATAATAGCCTGCTCACCGGGCTTCAGTATTACATAAGGATTGCCGGCTGATACTTTTAATTTGCCTTTGGTCAGCGTGGTTTGTATCACATCGTCATCATAGGCTTTGATATTAAAATGGGTACCCAATACTTCCACTTCTCCCCGGACACCTGTACCCGATTGGGTAGAGTCGGAACATATAATGGCCTTAAAGGGCTTCTTTACATTGCCGTTCACTTCGAAGTAGGCTTCCCCCCTTATTTCAATTACTCTTTCCGGTCCCGTAAAGGCCGTGGGAAAACGCATGGAGCTGGCAGCATTGAGCCAGATATGACTTCCATCCGACAACATCACCTGGTATTTTCTTTTGTTCGGAACAAACAGCTGGTTATGAGCTATAATGGTATCGTTATCGGATTTAGCCCGGTATTCCAGTCCGTCGTTCACCTTCCGGATGATGGCCTGTCCATCAGACAGGGTTTCGCCATCGGCCAATTGGTCGAGCAATATTTTGGTGCCATCAGACTTCACCAGGTAGCATTCATTGGAGTCGGGTTTTACCGGTATAGGTTGCGATTGCTTATTGTCCGAAAGCGGAAGGACCGCCTGTTTGGGCGCCAGCAACAAGCGCCAGGCGCCCAGGCTCACCACCAGGATGGCGGCTGCTGCCAGGCCAATATATTTCAGGCGCTTTATTTTATGATGGCGGGCCAGTTGCTGCTGCAGCTTATCCCAATGAGCATCGAGGTCTATTTGTTCCCTGCGGTTGATCCGCGCTGATAGGTTGTCCAGGTCCGTTAATTCTGTGAACAATCGCTTTTTAAGTGCAGAACTGTTGATTTCCTGTTCCAGTGCTATCTTTTCCTCTTCCGATAGCGTTCCGTTGAGGTGCTTTATGATAAGCTCGGACATTTTATGGTAAAATGCGGGCATGAAAATCAGTTGTTGGTGATTTTTTTCTGTACTCTCCTATATATAACTCCAGTCACAAGCATTATAACTATTGGAATTTCTTTTTTTACATTATTTTATTGGGTCAGGTGGGTGTAAGCCATGCACCTGTGGAACTACTGCAACAGATTACAGCATCATTTCCATTTTTGCCAGGGCTTCTCTGATAAGGCCAATGGTCGCTTGCTTTGTATTGAGTACTGTTTGCGGAGAGATGTTTAATTCCCTGGCAATTTCACGGGTCTTGTAACCATTTTTGATCATAGTAATGATTTTTTTGCGTTGAGGATGTAGCTGGTCAATGGTATGGTCGATGAACTGCAGCAATTCTGCTTCAATGAGCAGGTCCAGTTGATCCTTCTCAGGCGCTGGTTCCTCCGATTGGATGTGCTCCACCCATTTATTATGCCGCTTGTGAATCCGCAGGTGGGTTCTGAATTCATTACGGGCAGAGGTGTACAAATAGCTCTTGATGAGTTCAATGGAGAAAAACTTCCTTTTGCGCTTAAACCACTTGAGCAATACCTTGGCTGCGATGTCTTCTGATTGTTGGGAAGTGAACGTAAAGCCATCGAGAAAGGTGCACAGTGCAACAAAATAAAAATCATACAATTGCTTTTCTGCTTCCCTATCTCCTTGCTTTACTCGTTCTAAAAAACGTATTTCGTCACTCCTTATGTCGAAGTGCATAGATTTAAACTTTTAGTAAAAAAATCAGAGCATACTTTCCCTTCAGGGTTGAGTGATGGAATAGTTGCTTATCTATACGAAATGCTACTTAGGATAAGGTTCACAGAACGGCAGGGGATGGGGCTATAGGAACGTGGTTACAGGGCGTTGATCTGACAATGACCCCGGGGTCTTATTTATAAAAACCTTGTCCGGGTGCGTTAAACTTCAGGGAATTTTTTTTGCGTAGAACTACGTATGATGGGAAGACGCTGTATGTAAAAGGTATTGAATAGCGGCCGATAAACTGCGTTGCAGATGACGGTTGGCGTACTGTATGAGCATCACCGGTAATCCTTTGCTGGCAAGGGTTTGCTGTACCAGTGGCAACTGAATCCGGGACCTTATGGCAATGGAAATGGGGATAGTTGTTAACATCCTTTTGCTTTTTATTTTATCCTGACCTTTTGTTTACGTTCGCAAACGTTTGCGCTTGCTCAGGTATATAACGCTGTTTTGAAGAATATTAACCATTGGCATTATAAAATTATCTTCCGGGATCGGGAAAAATTATCCGGTGGCCATCTTTTACGGTTTCCCGTTATCGGTAAGGATCAAGCCAGGAATTGTGGCCACCCATTCCGGCCAATGACCCGCGATCCTGCTTCGACCGGTACCGGATCACCGGCGCCAGGCAAGCATAAGGCGCTCGTATAGCGGGGTGGAATGGCCCTTTTGGAGAATTGATCTTTTCCCTATCTTTATTAGCTAAAACGGTATAGTTAGACCGTTGGCACAACATTATTCAAAGACCACAACACACTTGCAGTTATGAAAAGAAGCGCATTCCTTCAACAGGCGGGCCTCGCCGGGGCCGGCTTATTCCTGGGTCCCTTAAAAGGCTTTAGCCTGGCTCCGGGCACCGGGGCAGACCAATTCCCGGTCGTACGGGTTCCAGCCGGCAAACGTAACTTCCCCAGTGCATCCGTAGAAAAAGCGATTGCCGAGTTTAAAGCCAAAGTGAAGAACCCCGAACTGGCCTGGCTGTTTGAGAACTGTTTTCCCAATACCCTCGATACGACAGTGTACCATACCACCAAAGAGGGGCGTCCGGATACTTACGTAATCACCGGTGATATCGATGCCATGTGGCTGCGCGACAGCAGTGCGCAGGTATGGCCCTACCTGCAATTTATGAAGCAGGATCAGCCCTTGCAATTGCTGGTAGCCGGGGTGATCAATCACCAAACGGCCTGTGTATTGAAAGATCCCTATGCCAATGCCTTTTACAATGATCCCAATAAGCAGGGCGAATGGACCAGGGACCATACGGATATGAAGCCCGGTGTGCATGAGCGCAAGTGGGAGATCGATTCCCTCTGTTACCCCATCCGCCTGGCCTGGCATTACTGGAAGCTCACAGGCGATACCTCACCCTTCGACAGCCAGTGGCAGCAAGCCATCAAAACCGTTTATGCTACTTTCCGCGATCAGCAGCGGAAAACGGGCAATGGGCAATACAAGTTCCAGCGTACCACCTCCAATGCCACCGATACCCAGCCCATGAGTGGTTATGGTTATCCAGTCAAGCCGGTGGGATTGATCTGTTCGGCTTTCCGCCCCAGTGATGATGCTACCGTGTTTTCTTTCCTGGTCCCTTCCAATTTCTTTGCGGTGGTGAGTCTGCGCCAGGCGGCGGAGATGCTGACGGCCATTGCCAAAGACACCAAGACGGCGGCGGAATTAACCGCCCTAGCTACGGAAGTAGAAAAAGCCTTGCAGCAATATGCGGTAGTAGAGCACAAGACCTATGGAAAAGTATATGCGTATGAGGTGAATGGCTTTGGCAGTTATAACCTGATGGATGATGCCAATGTGCCCAGCCTGCTGGGGCTGCCTTACCTGGGCGCTATCAAAGATACAGACCCTATATACCGCAATACCCGTAAGCTGGTATTGAGTGGCGAGAATCCTTTCTTCTTTAAAGGAAAGGCGGGAGAGGGCATTGGCGGCCCCCACGTAGGGCAGGATATGATCTGGCCCATGGCCATCACCATGCGTGGGCTCACGAGCCACGATGATGCGGAGATCAAAGCCTGTATCAACCTGCTGCAAAAGACCCATGGCGATACCGGCTTCATGCATGAAGCATTCCATAAAGACGATCCGAAAAACTTCACCCGTAAATGGTTTGCCTGGGCGAATACCTTGTTCGGTGAATTCCTGTGGAAGACCTATAAAGAGAAACCAGCTTTGTTAAGTTAAATATAGTAAGAGGCCCTCTGGTCTGGGAGTACTATGAGAGTACCATAGATCTGATATGAGCCATGGGCCTGGTACTCCTCATTGTGAGGTATAATGTACTATTCCTATAAATAACCAATGATTAAGCCGTAGATATCCCGTCCTTTTTAAAAGGCAGGACATCTACGGCTTATCAAGGAGACATATACGGGATATCTACGGGAAATCAGATAGTATGGGCTGGAAATGAAGTACAGGTGATCTGGTGGGTGGTATGCAGATAGAGCAGTTTGTTGGCCATGACCCATGGCGATAATGAGGTGTGGTCTGCTTCTTCTAAGAAAATAGTGTCCGGTACTGCTTCAAATACAAGGCATTGTGACTTAATTGGTGATTCACATCATTGATCTTCAGCGGCTTTTGATGTATCTTTGTGCTGTTTATGAGAACTTTCGAAGATACATACAGGCATAAAGGGCTCCGCATGCAGTTGGTAAAGGTGCTGAAAGAAAAAGGCATTACCGACGAGCGGGTGCTCGCTGCCATCCAGAACATTCCCCGGCATTATTTTATGGATTCGGCCTTTGACAAAATCGCTTATGAGGACCGTGCTTTTCCCATTGCGGAAGGACAGACCATTTCCCAGCCCTATACGGTGGCTTACCAAAGTCAGCTACTGGAGCTCAAACCTTACGAGAAAGTGCTGGAAATAGGCACGGGAAGCGGTTACCAGGCCATTGTGCTGGGGGAGATGCAGGCCCAGGTATTTACCATCGAGCGGCAGAAGAAGCTGTTTGATGAGCACCGAAAGTTTATCCTGCGTAATAAGTATCCCAATATCAAATATTTTTATGGCGACGGCTTTGAAGGCCTGCCCACATATGGCCCTTTCGATAAAGTGATCATTACGGCTGCCGCGCCTTATATTCCCCCCAAGTTGATCCAACAAATGAAAGTGGGCGGCAAGATGGTGATCCCGGTAGGCGAGGGCCATGTGCAACGCATGTTACGGCTTACCAAGCAGGCGGATGGTAGCACCAAAGAAGAAGTGTTTGAGAACTTCTCCTTTGTGCCAATGGTTGAAGGGAGGAATAATTAGATGAGCTGTTAGGTTTCGACAAGTTCAACCCCGCCTGGCGGGGTAAACTCTGACAGTTCATCTGTAGAAATGTATCCTGGTAATGTAGTAGTTACTTCCTGGCGTAAACACCTTTCACCTGCCAGGTCTCGCTTTGTGTTTCCTCGGATTTCTTGTCGATATTCAACTGCTTTCCATCTGTGGAAAGGCTCAAGATCTCTATACGGGTGAAGTCTATTTCGGTGGGGTTATCGAGCCTGTAATATATAGAAGTAAGTATCAATCCTTTTTTATCATCCGTCCATTTGAGGCTTCTGATCAACCTTCTTTGGCTGGGGCTCAGGCCAATCACCGATTTACCATTAATAGCTAGAGCCTGTTTGTTGGTAACATCCTTTCCCTCTGCGCCTATATTAACGCTTTCAATGATCAGTGAATCGGCCTGTTTGTTAATCGTTATTTGTTTGGGGAGCGCATTGGCATAGTCAGGTCCAGATACTTGCTGTTTGTTTTGTAAAGCCCAGGTGCCAGCCAGATCGGATTGTGCAAAAGCTGCTGTAGCCTGCATAAAAAATGCAATAGATAAAAGACGGATAGTCATAGTCATTTGTTTTAAATGCGTTGTTTTGAAGAAATTGCAATGAATGAAACGAATGAGGAGGAGCTTTAACTATCCTTTCCCTATCTAGTATTGGCCGCTTGTAATTTTTTTTACCGGGGCGTTGGTGTAAAGTCAAGGTTGGCCAATGACGGTTCTACGGGCTAGTTTTGGTTGGCTGTCAGGCGACCTTTTGGGTGGATTGGTTCATTCCAATACTAAATGAATGTAGTATACGTATATGTGTAGTTGAAAATGATATAACTGATATGAACAATTATATTTTCAGTAATTAAGTATTTTAAATTGAATTGAGGCCATGTCAAATTCGTCTTCGTAGACTTATACACATTATTTGCATATATGTATAAATTTTTATTTGGCAGTGATGTTATATATTTGTTAACTTGCTGACCGACAAGAAGATGCTAACAGTCGTTAGCAGTGTGAGTGAATATAATCCCCCAAAACTCTCACACCAATTCCTCATCCTTTTTCACACTTCGATATATAATCATTTTTATTGTGCAGGTCTGATCAGGACTTGTAATGGAGTTTATTACACTAAGCATTTATGCAATTCATTTTGCTTGTGTATAAGGCAGTCCATGCAATTGATAGTCCATTTTTTCGTTAATCGTTACTTGGGTGGCACAGTTTTGTTATGCCATTCAGATAAAAGGAAAGCATTCATTTATTTTTTAATCAAAAAAAATGACATGAAAGCGTCTTTAGAATCCAATCCTGAAAAAGGAAGTGACTGTAGTCAACATTCCCAAAACCATTCAATCGCCAGGCGATCCTTGTATCTGTTCTTCTTCTTATTCTCCCCTTATGGTCTCCTGGCGCAGGAGAGAGATACCAGTGTTTTACAAGAACTCACAACACAACTCGATCGTTATGCGGCCAGCCGGCAACAAGTTGATCTTTACTTGCATTTAGACAAGAGCGTTTATCTACACAATGAGAACATCTGGTTCACTGCGTATGTATTGAATAGTTTGCCCGGGGGTGTGGAGCAACATACCTTATATGTATTACTGGTGGAGGAGACTTCCCGCAAGATCGTAGCATCTGACCGGTTTGTGCTGGACCATGGACTTGGAGGCGGGAGTTTGTTCCTGCCTGATAGCCTGCCGGATTCGGAGTACCGGCTACTTGCTTATACAAACACCTATTCCACCCATCAGGATCATTTAGTATTTCAACAGGCTATTACCTTGAAGTCTGCCGATCCGCCTTTGTTTAAATTATCTAGCTTGTATGCCTTGCCGGCCAGAGCAGAAAGTGATTATGTGACCCTCGGCTACAAAGTAACCACCAGTTATGGAGGTGTGGCCAGCGAAGCTGATTTTAAATATTTTCTTTATGCAGATAGTAAAAAAGTAGACAGTGGAGCAGAAAAAGCCAATGCATTTGGGGAAGTAAGCTTTATGGTGTCCAAAAATGCAGTGATAGGTCATCAAACTTCTTTGCAGTCAACTGTGACACGTTCCAAGGAGCAACAAACATTGAAAATGGCTGTGCCCCTGTACAGGGAAAATGTGGTGGTGAAGGTATATCCTGAAGGTGGGGAACTGGTTGATGGTAATACCTGCTATGCGGGCATTGAGATAAAAAATGGAAGTAATTTGCCTGTCGCTACGGAGGGACAATTGTTGGAAGATGGTCGCCCGGTGGCATCCTTCACTACGGATGAACTGGGGGCCGGCATTATTAAGTTTACCCCTACAGCAGGCAAAACATACAGGTTACAATTAGATAATGAAAACCTGAAGCTGGAGCCAAATGTATTTCCGTCGGTAGCACCGACAGGATTTAGTTTGCATATTGACAATGCCGTGATCAGGAATGATGTGATTGTAGCGCAGATCAGTATACCAGCCGGTGATACCTGCCACCTGGTAGTCCATAATTACCGCAATGTTTTTTATTCGGCTACCATTGTAGCACGTAATAAGCAGGCAGCCTTGCGGATAGCCGCTGCTGATATGCCCGAAGGGGTGGTGACGCTTACACTCTTTAATAGGGATGGTAAACCCAGGGTTGAGCGGGCAGTATATATAAAGCGTTCAGAGCCACTGCGCGTACAGATGACTGCAGATTCGGCTAGTTACCATAACCGCTCCAAAGTGCAATTGAAAATAAAGATATCCAATAGCCAGGGGCAACCTGTAAAAAATGCCTTTTTCTCCCTGGCCTGTGTGCTGGGTTCGCGGCTGGATACGACCCGAACGATCGATATTATAAGGTATAACCAGTTTGACCGGTTTTTGCCAGCGATGATGGGCATGCCGGGTGGCAGGTACCTGGAGATGCAAGAGAATATAGAGCGCATATTACTTACCCGTTTTTGGACTAAATATAAATGGGATTATGTGGCACAGGTTCAGGTGCCGCAGCAAAAAGAAGAGCTGGATTGTGATGCAGGATATGTGCTGTTTAACGGACGAAAAGTAAAAAAGAGTTTGCAAATGGTACTAGCCGGCGGCCGGCAGTCCCATGTGTTCACCACCGATTCCAATGGCTATTTTAAATTACCTTACCAAACGCTACGGGTTGATGCGGGCCAAAAGATCAGGCTGTTGATGCCAGGTGATAAAGATGCTAAAGGCCGGAATTATTCCGTACAATTGTGTGTGAGGCCCGGTATGTTTGATCATGAATTATCTGTCAGGGACTATCCTGTGGCTGGCTATATTGAAGCAGAGCTCACTGCCAGGGAGCAGCAATTACTCAAAAAAACCATGCAAGCGGTGGTTGTAACGGCTAAAAGACAGGATGACTTAGAGGTCATTCCTGTTTATAAAAGTGTTAACTGCGAAGATTGGGTATGTATGAACAATATACTTAACTGTCGTAACCATCCAACCGGTACCGTGCCGGTGGAGGGAACAAGATATTATTATAATGGAAGGATCCCTGTACGCTATGAAGGTTGTGAGTTGAAGGAAGGTTGGAATAAGGCAGGGGCCTTTGTAAAACTGGTCAACGGTATCAGTTATCCGAAAGAATTCTATGTGGCAGATTATGCCAAATTCAATCCTGCTGCACCGGAAGTATTGTCTACTATATTCTGGTCGTATAAAACAATTACCAATGAAAAAGGGGAAGCCACCCTCCACTTCTCCACCAACGATCTTGAAGGCCGGTTTACCTGTGTATTACAGGGTTATAGCGATGAGGGCCCTATCAGTGCCAGAACTTCCTTTAAAGTAATCGAATAGGGTAATAATCAAGGACTTCCCACCCATGGTCCTTTTGTTACAGCGATCCTAACTGCTGCTGTACCTCATATTTTGCCAAAACTCCCACCTAAGCAAAAAAATTGCGGGCATATTTCCCAAATACGGTATTTTCGATTATCATTGCTTGTCAGTCAGAGATATCTCTTACAATCAATCATTAAACCTACATTCTACTGAATACGATCCCCCTCGTAATGGGCCTGTTGATTGGTTATTGTTTCTTATACCCTTAGGTGAAAGAAATAAATGGACACTATCCTTTGATTCAGTACAGCGGCTCCTGTACGTTTAATTATCATTTTTAATGGTTTAGATTAATAGCTGAGAGAGAATTATGATTCCTTCTGAGATCAATAACGAAGTGCAACTGGCGGCCGCTTTTAAGGACGAAGAGCGGTATGCGCAGGTTGCCCTTAACCAACTTTGGAAAAACAACTATAAGGCCCTGGTCTATTTTGCCGATCAGTTGGTGAGAAATAACCTTCTTTCCGAGGATATTGTATCGGAAACCTTTACCAAACTATGGGCCTTACGCCTGAATTTTGATAATGTTCCCAGCATACGCTCTTTCCTCTATGTGACGGTAAGAAATGCCTGTTACGACCATCTGCGCAGTCAGGAGATCCATACACGCATCCATAAGGAAATACTCTATACTTCCGATTATGTGCATGAAATGAACCGCGATGATTATGACATGATGTATGCAGAATATATTCAGCAGCTTTATGTACAGGTACGTGAATTGCCTGACCGTTGCCAGGAAGTTTTCCGTTTGTATTTTTTCGACCGACTTTCTACCCGTGAAATAGCACAGGCGCTTGGTATATCCGAGCAAACGGTGCGCAACCAAAAGACCAAAGCAGTGGCTATGCTAAAATCTGCGCTGTTGAAGAAAGATATCTTGCCTGTGGCGCTGTTGTTACATTTCTTTGCCCTGTTAAATGCGGTGGAAGATTAGCATGGTATCCCGAACGAAGCTTGTTAGGCTTCCTTATTTACCGTAATGTATTTCTTCTCGTACTTATAGAAAGCTTTGATCACCCTGGCTGGGTTCTTCCATTCAAACAAATGAATGATCCACATGGTAATGCGGATGAGGCCCTTGGGCTTTAGCAGGGAGAGGCCCAGCTTTTGGATGCTGGCATCACGCTTGTTCACGCATTGGGTCCATTCCCAGGCCGGTTTGCCGATCTTGTCGCTAAGGTCTTCTGCAAAAATCCAGGCGCCATCCCGGGCATTGGTAATGCTGAACTGGATGAGGATGGATTCATTGGTAGCATGAAAACCAAAGAGGGAGAGGAGGGGAGAGACCCTGTTGATCTCGGTCATCACTTCGAAGACCAGGGCGCCCAGGATCGTATTGATGGCATTGAAATCATTCCGGATACTGCGCAGATCATTTCTGTTGGCGGCCTCTACCGCGGCGATACCCAAATCAAGATTGATGTGCGCATTCATACCCAGCAACAGCTGTTGCAGTACAAGTGTACTTCGTTTACGGGATGCATCAAAAGCGGCCTGCCAGGATCCGGTAGGTTGCTCATTGTTGCGGTATTGCTGTACAGCGGCCAGGTAGCGATTGGCAAAGATCACGTCTAGCCTTTCCATACGGGCGCCATTGTCAAATTCATGATTGAGGATGCCTTCTTTTACGCGCACAGTCACTTTATGATAAAGCGCCGCGAAATAGCCGATGCGGTCATTGGTGTCGATACATTCTGCGATCAATTGTTCCAGCTCCTGGATCACCTCGTCGATAGTTTGGGCCGGAGTGCCGGTAAGGATCTTTTCTAAAGGCATAAGCATTTGCAATGGTTAGTGAGGACTAAAATACAGCAATTGAGCGATTCCCCGGACATTTTAAGGGCTGTTTGACCCCGGGAGTATTCCTGGCCTAATGAGCGAAAACCGGACCGCCAGGAGGATATGATATAATACATACTCGAAGATGGTTTTCCGGGCTGGAGGTGTCAATGTGTGAACCCCTTGAGACAGATCTATGCTTAACAGCAATCAATTTTTCTGTAAGGCAATGCGAATCTTTAGTATACCCGGTGATACCAATTGCAATTTGCGGTAAGTTAATGAGAC
>Ga0160449_1000035_pt1 | contig 225013 bp, 166 predicted proteins | sample HID1975I_E1MG_FD_108216 | JGI IMG/M metagenome (GOLD analysis project Ga0160449, IMG submission 108216) | Enriched soil microbial communities from UW Madison campus, WI, USA - HID1975I_E1 MG | ecosystem: Environmental > Terrestrial > Soil > Unclassified | place: USA: Madison, Wisconsin...
AAAAGAACGAGAGCCTTCAAGGCAAAAGAACGAGAGCCTTCAAGGCAAAAGAACGAGAGCCTTCAAGGCAAAAGAACGAGAGCCTTCAAGGCAAAAGAACGAGAGCCTTCAAGGCAAAAGAACAAAACCCCTCAACGCAAAAGAACGAAAGCACTAAGACAAAAGTACAGAAAGCCTACTTTTGCAGCATGCCAGCAAACCATTCAGATAATCCAACAGCTACTCCCTTAAAAAACTGGGCAGGCAATATAACCTTCAGCGCACAAAACGTCTTTTACCCAACCTCCGTAGCAGAAGTGCAGGAGCTGGTAAAGCAATCCCTCAAACTGCGCGTGCTGGGTTCCAGGCATTCCTTCAACCGTATAGCCGACAGTGTGCATACCATGCTTTCCACGGGCAAGCTGAATAAGGTGCTGTCCCTGGATGAAAAAGCCCTTACCGTCACCGTGGAAAGTGGCATCACTTATGGAGCTTTGTCAGCCTGGCTGGAGGAAAAAGGTTTTGCCTTGCACAACCTGGCTTCCCTGCCGCATATATCCGTGGCAGGCTCCGTGGCCACAGCCACCCATGGTTCAGGCGTTGGCAACGGTAACCTCTCCACAGCAGTAACAGCCCTGGAAATCGTCCTGGCCGATGGTAACATCCTGAGCTTATCAAAAGACAAGGAGGCGGATACCTTCGCGGGGGGCGTAGTGGGCCTCGGTGCTTTCGGCGTGGTTACCAAACTCACACTGGCCATACAACTGCGCTTTCAAATGCGCCAATATGTATACGAGCACCTGCCACTGGCGCGACTGAAAGAGCACTTTCATGAGGTCATGTCCGCAGCCTACAGCGTAAGCCTCTTTACCGATTGGCAGCAGGACAGTATCAACGAAGTATGGATAAAAAACCTGGTAGGCGAGGGCCGCGACTTTGCACAAATGCCCCTTTTCTTTGGCGCCAGCGCAGCAGTACAGAACATGCATCCCATCGCGGGTGTTTCTGCTGAAAATTGTACTGACCAGCTGGGTATTGCCGGGCCCTGGTACGATCGCCTGCCCCATTTTAAAATGGGTTTCATGCCCAGCAATGGCGTAGAGCTGCAGTCCGAATATTTTGTGCCTGGTCACCACGCCGTAGAAGCCTTGCAGGCGATTGCTGCCCTGGGCAAACTAATAGGCCCCCATTTGTTGATCTCCGAGATCCGCAGCATCGCCGCCGATGAGCTATGGCTCAGTCCCTGCTACCAACGTGATTGCATCGCTTTTCACTTCACCTGGAAGCAACACACAGAGGAAGTAATGCAATTGTTGCCCGTGATTGAGTCGGCGCTGGCCCCCTTTCAGGCAAGACCCCATTGGGGCAAGCTCTTTACTATACCGCCCCGGGTATTGGCAGAGCGCTATGAGAAAATGGCGGCATTTCAACAGCTGGTCACTCAATATGATCCCCGGGGCAAATTCCGCAATGCGTTTTTGGAGCGCCAGGTCTTTGGCCTCTCTGAAGCCGGTCCTTCAACCCCTTAATAGCAATACCTGCGAAGCCTTTCCATCAGCAACAAAAAAACAGCCGTATATTAGTACCTGAAGCCCTTCATATGAAAAAGATCTTTTCAGTAGCCTTGTTCATATTCCCATTTGTCATTGCATTTGCCCAGCCCGTGAAGGAGAACGGCCGGTTGAAAGTATCCGGTGTACAGCTCCTGAATGAAAAAGGAGCGCCCGTGGTCTTGCGCGGCATGAGCTTTGGGTGGCACAACTGGTGGCCGCGCTTTTACAATGCAGGTACTGTCAGCTGGTTGAAAAACGATTGGGGTTGCAACGTGGTACGTGCAGCCATGGGCGTGGAGCCCGACAACGGTTATATCAACAAACCCGATTGGTCGAAGGAGAAGATCAAAGCTGTCATCGATGCCGCTATAAAAGAAGGTATATACGTGATCGTCGATTGGCACAGCCACAACATACGTCAAAAAGAAGCACAGCAGTTCTTTACCGAAATAGCCACCACCTACGGCAAATATCCCAATATCATTTACGAGATCTTCAATGAGCCCGAACAGCAATCCTGGCCCGACGTAAAAGCCTATTCCATTGAGCTGATAAAGACCATCAGGGCCATCGATCCTGATAATGTCATTCTGGTGGGCTCTCCCCACTGGGACCAGGACGTTCACCTGGTGGCCGATGACCCCATCAAAGGCTATGACAACCTGATGTATACCTTCCATTTTTATGCTGCTACCCACAAGCAATATTTACGCAACAGGGGCGACTATGCCCTGCAAAAAGGCTTGCCCCTTTTCATTTCTGAATCCGCCGGCATGGAAGCCACCGGCAACGGCCCCCTCAATGAAGCAGAATGGAATGAATGGATCAACTGGGCAGAGAAAAACAAAATAAGCTGGATCACCTGGTCCATAGCCGATAAAAACGAAACCTGCTCCGTTTTACTGCCTTCCGCGGCAGACTCCGGCAACTGGTCAGAGAAAGACCTGAAACCATCCGGTATAAAAACCAGGGCATTGATCAGAAAATACAATGGGTTAAAGTAGACATTAAAGCTGGTAGGTTGTTTCTTCTTTTACACTGCCGTCTTCATTATACCAGGTCCATTTGCCGACTTTACTATCCATTTTAAAGCTTCTTTTTTCTTTAACCTTTCCGTTTTCATAATACAGCACTTCGTCGCCATCCTTTTTTCCGTTTACATAATTGGCAACTTGTAAAAGCTGACCTTTTTCATAATACTTATCCTGTCCATGCTTCAGGCCGTTTACATAATTTATTACCCGCTTCACCGTGCCATCAGCATAAAATTCCTGGAATAATCCTTCTTCTTTACCATTCTTATAACGTTCAATTCTTTGAGGTTTGCCACCTTCGTAAAACCAGGTACTGGTGCTGTCAAATTTCCCTGATTTATAGAACCGGATCACATCCACTTCATCTTCCTTGTGTCCCGAATAACTGATCCATTGGCCATCCAGTTCTCCATTCACATAATCACATTCCTTTCTTTTCATTCCCGGACTGGATCGCTCTATATAATGTCCGTGCAGTTTGTCGTTTTTGTAAAAGGCTTCAATAGAAACATAAGGCGTATCACGAAAATTTTTACGCCATTCCATAAATTTTCCTTCCAGTTTGCCATTTACATAATTAGATTCTTCCGTTTTTTCTTTATCCTCGTTGAGAACAATGAATTTACCAGTAAAGGGTTTCGTTTCATCGTCTGCCATAGCAATGTCTTTTGTTCTGCTAATCCTGTGTGTAGCGGTGGGTGTACTGATCACTTCACGCACAGTTTGCGCTGTTAGGGAATAAGAAAAAAGCAACAGGAGCGTTGCAGGAAGGATGCTTTTAAATTTCATAGGTATGCTGGTTAAATGACCCTGTTAAGGAAGGCCGGTAATTTTTTGGGCAAAATACATGCTTCCAGGGCTATTGTCAAGTCTGGCGGTGTAAAAATAATTCAGTCATTGGTTAAACAGGCCCTCACTAAGCCTTCTTCATTTGATCGAGGATAGCCTTTCCCTCCGGCGTAATGCCCGTGATTTCAGTAGCAACCCCCAGCGTTTCGTAGGTATCAAAGAATGCCATCCGTGCAATGGGGTGATCCACTTCACCAGGTTTCTGCCAACAGGGGCAATTGCGACAATATGAAAGGCGGTTTGCGAAACACAGACAACTGGAAGGCAGGTAGGCATAACATTTGATCCTACCTGCCTATGAAAAAACAAGTGCTTTTTATACACGGCGGTGGCGACGATGGATACGGAGCCGACGCATTATTGGCGGCATCACTGCAGGAAGAATTAGGACCGGATTACCAGGTGATCTACCCTAAAATGCCATGGGCAGATACCGAACCCGATCCTGGTTGGGTAAAACAGGTCGGAGTGGAGATTACCAAACTCAACGACAATGCCATTTGGGCCGGCCATTCCCTGGGTGCCTCCATGTTGTTGAAATGGCTCTCTGAAAATAAGACATCTAAAAAAACAGCCGGTATCTTTCTCGTGGCCCCGCCATTCTGGAGCGGTAAAGAGACATGGAAGCAGGGCTTCATTCTTCAAAAAGACTTTGCCCAACACCTCCCCAAAGATAACCCCCTCTTCTTTTACCATTGCCAGGACGACGAGGTGGTAACCCTCGATCAGATGGCAACTTACAAGCAGGAGCTTCCATGGGCCACCTTTCACGAAATAGAAAGCGGCGGTCACCAGCTGGATAACGATCTTAGCCTGGTAGCAAAAGACATCAGGGGCCTGTAAACTTAATTCTTCACCTACACCAAATTGTACTCAACCTGTACATTCCCCTTGATCGCTTTGGAATAAGGGCAGGTTTGAGCAGCTTCTTCTACCAGTTGCTGCGCAATAGCTCTTTCCACCCCGGGAATGCTTACATTCAACCGGGCTTGCAACGAGAAACCCGTTTTATCTGAACAAAGATCCACTTCAGCATCAATAGCCGTATCTGCCGGAAGATCTATACGTTTTTTACGGGCAGCAATGCCCAGCGCCCCTTCAAAACAGGCAGACCAGCCCGCAGCAAATAATTGCTCAGGGTTTGTGCCCGCCCCATCTGTGCCTGGTGTAGACAGTTTAATGTCCAGGTGCCCATCTGAGCTGCGGGATACACCGTGTTCCCGTCCACCCGTGGTATGCGTTTGTGCTGTGTACAATACTTTTTTAGTTTGCGTGATCGTGTCCATGATTTATTTTTTTTATAATGAATAATTGTTGAATACATCGTGTGAGCATTTACTTCACCAGCGCTACCAGTGGCTTCCCTTTTTCGACAATATAAGTGGCGAGTTCTGTACCGTTACCCTTGCCTACGTTCTTCGCCGAGTGAACCACCCCGGCCGGGATAAACAACACCTCGCCGGCCTTGAGCGTCACTGGTGACTTGCCCTCTACCTGGTACTCCAGCAAGCCTTCCAGTACATAGATAACCTCTTCACCGGGATGCGTATGTTTGGCAAAGGCTGTACCTGCAGCAAAATCAATGCGCACCTGTACTGCCTCCCGTCCTGGGGTGCTGATATCGTGCCGCTGCAATTCTGTGCGTTTGATGCCTGGCTGCTGCGGCTTCACAGGATGGCCATTGCCCGTTAGGTTTGTTGATGCCAGCAGGAAGCTCAGACTGGCGATTGCTAATAATTTCATGTTTTATTGTTTAATAAGATGCGTGAGAAGATGGTTATACTGTTCATTGCTGATCTGGCTTCATCCAATCAACGAAACGATTTGAAAGCAGCACGAAGCTCATTCGTGAAAGTGGCCGGCTGTTCCCAGGCAGCAAAGTGACCACCCTTGTCAACCTTATTGAAATAAACAAGTTTCGAATAAGCCTGCTCTGCCCAGTTTTTCGGGGCTGCATAAATTTCATCCGGGAATACACTCACTGCAACCGGTATCTTCACACCCCGCGGATCAAAAAAGCCACCCTTGGCAGTTTGAAAAGCTTCCCAGTAAAGACGGGCCGAAGACACCCCCGTATGCGTAAGCCAGTACAATGTAATATTGTCGAGAATATCATCCTTGGTTAGTCCTTCCTCTTTTCCATCGAACACCCGTGCAATAAGTTCATAGCTTCTGATATCATGATCCAGCATCCAGCTGGCAAGACCGATCGGTGAATCCTCAATGCCATACAATGTCTGCGGACGGTAGCCCATCTCCAGTGCATACGATAAGCCATTCTTAAAGAAATACCCCAGCTGTCCGTAAGCATTCTTTTCGTCGGCCGAAAGATCAGGAGGGATCGTGCCGGATGACAATGCTTTGGTAATAGATGCAGGAACCGTAGCAGGCATGTTTGTGTGGATGGCTGCCAGTTCCGGAGGTGCGATCAACGCCATCGTTTCCGAAACAGCATTGCCCCAGTCTCCACCCTGTGCTACATATTTTTTGTACCCAAGCCGCCTCATCAGTTCTATCCAGGCATTGGCCACCCGTGTTACGTCCCAGCCGGTAGCAGTGGGTTGTGCTGAATAGCCATGGCCTGGTAAAGAGGGAATGATAACGTCAAATGCATCTTCCGCTTTTCCGCCATACGCTGTCGGGTTTGTCAGTGGGTCGATCACCTTTAGTTGCTCAATGATCGAGCCCGGCCAGCCATGCGTGATGATCACCGGCAGCGCATTTGGGTGTTTAGAACGCACATGGATGAAGTGAATGTCCAGTCCGTCGATATTCGTGATGAACTGCGGCAGACTGTTTAGCTTTGCTTCCATCTTCCGCCAATCATAACCCGTTGCCCAATAGTGCGCCAGCTTTTGCATAGTGGCCAACTGCACACCCTGCGATGGATCAGTAACCGTTTCCTTCTTAGGCCATTTGGTAGCCAATATGCGTTGGCGAAGGTCCTTCAGATCGCCATCCGAAGTATGTACCTTAAAGGAACGGATGGCATCAGTAGATTGTGCCGTGGCGAATGCACCTTGTAAGGCAAATGCTCCTGTGAGCATTGTACTGGCGAGGATATTTTTTGTCTTTTTCATTGTTGTATTTTTTAAATTTCTTTTGTAAAAGTATTGCCGGGAGCGGCCTGGAGGCAAGCAGTAAACAGGTTGAGCGGACTAAGTCGGAGCTGAAGTGGACATTTTCAACCTTCTGCTGCCCCGGAAGGGGAGGGATTAACGGCTTTGATAATCTGCTGAAATAGTGGTAGCCTTCCATGCTTCCAGCTCTGCAGCCATGCCTGTGAGTTTCCCCGATACCCGTTTATAGGCGTCCTGTCCCAAATACAAGTGTATCGGTGGTTGATCACTTTCTGAGAGTTCTATCAGTATTTCGCAAGCCTTGGTGGGGTCACCGGCCTGCAGCCCATTGCTGGCCAAATAACGCTGTTGTGTATCTTTAACTGCCTGGTAGCCGTCGATCTTGCTTTCAACATAGGTCAGCGAGTTTTGGTCAAGAAAGCCAGTGCGGAAACCAGATGGTTCCACCACCGTCACCTTAATCCCGAATTCCCGTAGATCCAGCGCAAGCACTTCCGAAAAAGCTGCCACTGCCGCCTTGGTTGCCGCATACACCGACCAGCCCGGGGCGCCAACGAATCCCGCTACAGACCCTATATTGATAATATAACCGGATCCTTGTTTACGCAAAACAGGTAACACACTTTTAACAACATGCATGACTGCCAGTACATTCACATCAAATATTTTCCGGATGTCCTCTTCGCCGGTTTCTTCCACCGTTCCTGCCATACCATAACCCGCATTGTTCACCACCACATCAATGCGTCCGAATACATTCACCGTTTGCCGGATCGATTCATCCACGCAATCCATATTGTTCAGGTCTACCGACAAAGCGAGGAAACGTTCCGTATCGATCACACCAACCGCATCATTGAGCTTTTGTGCATTCCGTGAGGTGGCTGCAACACGATAACCGCTGTCCAGTAGCTTTTTGACCAGCGTAAGTCCAAGCCCCTGAGAGGCTCCTGTGACATACCAAACCTTTGTAGTGTTCATCTTTTCTTGTTTTACGTGTGTAGACTGTTTCAGTTGGGAGCATACCGTTTCAGTACCGTACCAGTGAATACCCTGTCCGCCTGGCCGATTACTTACGGGGTGACGTCCGTCAGCATTTTGTTGACGATCACCCATTGGCCGTTGAGTTGGTGAAACGATAAGAACTCATGGTAATTGAAAGCATACATTTTTACCGTTACTTCTGCCACTGCGATGGAGTTGACCACCCGTATGTTCAGGATCTCTCCTTTAAAGGGGGAGCCTGCATCTTTGGGGCTTTGGCGGTTTTTAACACCATCCAGGTACTGGTCCAGCGTTTTTGCATAGGCTTGTCCCTTCACATCGCCAAAGAGCAGCGTGCCGGGATGGTATACCTGGTTAAGCACTTTCAGATCCCCTTCATAAATACCTTTGAAATAATAGTTTTCCAGTGCCTGGGCAATAGCTATTGAATCTTTTTGTTGCGTTTCCATGGTTGAAGTTTTTTGAGCCTTGGTGCTCCACCAGCAGCAGAGCACCAGGGCTGTGAATAAGATGCTTTTCATGTCAAATGATTGATTGCGGTTATTTTTTATCCGCCGTTATTCCCTGTTCGCGAAGTACCGATACCTGATCCCCTGCATATCCCCAGTTGTCAAGTTCTATTTCCTGTATCACCACATGCGTGAGGTGCGGGTCTTTGTTGAGTACATGCGTGATCAGGTCTGTTACACCTTTGATCAGTTGTTGCTTTTGTTCGCGGGTGACCTCTTCGCGGGTCACTTCAATTTTAATGTAAGGCATGGTAGTAATTTTTTGTACTGTAAAGTTGAGCCGGAATCAGCGGAGCATTACGTGATCTGCATCACATTTTGAAAAGGGCAGGCATTCAAACAAAGTGCCATTACGTTAAATCATTACTGGTCAATAGACTAATATTGGGACGGATGATCAGCAATAGCGAAATATCGATTTGCCGGTAATCGGTGCCGCGAAATAAAGCGGTAGCTAAGAATGGATAGCAGCAAGTGATTCAGTTAAAGCCTGCAGATGCCTTTAACTTTATTTTTAACAAGCAGGGATTGCTACAAATATAAAAAATACTACATTAGATTCTAATTTAATCTAATAGCCGTGATTACTGTTAATATTCCCTACTTCCTCCCTGTCAGGCCCTATTGCCTTGAGGATCAGTATACCGGAGGCCTGGAACTTAGAGGAGAAGACGTCATGCTCGACCTCAATTTTGAACGTGACTGGATCGAGATACATAAGCTGGAGCCGGTGAAAACGATGGTGGGCCGCATCGTCTCAATGGACGAAAAGAACAGGGCCAGCCTGCACAAGGAATATACCGATCCCGATGGTACCATAGTCCGGTATTATCTCCAACATCTTCTTGAAAAGGTCTGGCGACCCATCCTCGAAAAACGCATTGACTTTCACAACAAAGCCATAACGCCCATTGAACAGCTTCTTAAAGGGCTGCGCTTGGAACGGGCCGGCTTCTATCCCGAAAATGAAGATGTATTTGCTGTATTCGATTATTGTGTCGAACCACATTATTCCGGTTCTGTGATCGCCATGCACTTCAACTCGAAGGGTAAACTCCAGGAAATACTCATGGAAACCTAACATGCTTACTAATATGAAATCCGCAAATCAATGGCACTTGTTCATTGCCAATCCAGATGGTTTCTGGGAATGGTTCCAAAAACACCTTGAAAAGTTTAAATACCCGTCCCGGCTCTCCGCGAAGGATTACGCCTATTGGAACGGAGAGCTTTGCTCCACACTCCAATCCTATTCTATCAGCACCCTGTTCGCAGACGTCATCAGCGATGAGCCAAACAACCAGGCACGCGTGATTATTTCTGCACATGGTGATGCCAGATATTTCGAGATGGTAGAGTTGTTCGTAGCCGGTGCCCCTGACATGGAAGGATGGGAGGTGGTGGCATTTTATCCCCCCATGCCGGCAGCCGGTTGCATACGGCATAATTATCCCTCCGTGACCACCACGCCGGATGAGATCTTCTTTTCACCACTTCAACTAGGTCAGGTTAACGGCATGTACAACCTTGAACTGTATATAGATGAAAAGATACCCATCACCTGGGAGGTCAGGGGCGCGGCAAGTCAAATAATGTATAACCTGTTGGGTGAAAAAACAGGTGGCTTGTATATACGCAAGGTGTCCGTCAGTTCCCTCGAAGCAGTATTGCCCGGGTTGCGGCAGAGCCTCCTGCCCATGACCCAATTGTCTCAATATATACAGCTTGATAAGCGTTCTGTGTTGGTGGTCAACCCCGTGGGCAAAATAAAGCCCGGAGGCGGGTAAATAGCCGGAACTTTTACTTCCACACACGCCCCAGCCTGCTTACTTCTATCCTTGTGTCTACCCCTGCAGGATCAGTTATCACTCCCGGGTTCAGCCAGCTTTTCGAAAAGAAGGTAGAGGTCATAACCGTTAGCCCGTCATCGGCAAACAGTTCGACCGAAGCACGGTCTACTACCAGCTTAAGCCGCAACTTGTTGTTGCTGGCAAAGCGCGGCGCCACATACCGGCCGGCAAAGCCTTTATTGAAGTCTGTTCTGCCCGACTTGGTCCGGTCAATATAATATTGGTTGGCGGCGGCATCATACCCTACGATCACCCGTTCACCTGCTGCGTTCGACAATTCCACTGAGCAATCCTTGATGGAGTCAGCCGTCATCGTAAACATATAAGGTTGATCGTTACGTGTAGTGTCATACCCTTTAGCCGTTGTCGCCCGGTCTTTGGTGATGGTCAGCAGGGGAGGGCGCTGCTTTTTCAATTCCGGTATGGGCGAGGAGGTGATCAATAATTTGCCATTCACATTGGCCAGCCCCAGTTCGCGGGGTATCGTCATGGCGCTGCGCCAGGGATGTGTAGGCACTTCACCGGCATAAGCCCAGTTGCTCATCCATCCCAGGAATATTTTTCGCTTACCCGTATTGCTCCAGGTGATGCCTGCATATTCATCCGGCCCATAGTCCAGCCATTTAATATCTGTATGGTTGGCCGTGAAGCTGTGTCCATCAAACTGGCCCGTAAAGTATTGCGTGGCCGATCCTCCATTGGGACCACCGGGATTGATGTTCACGATCAGTATCCAGTATTGCTTGCCTTCATGTGTAAGCGGAAACAGGTCAGGGCATTCCCATACGCCGCCATGCGCGCCTGCTTTAGCGCCAAACTCGCTTTCGCGGGTCCATGCTGTGAGGTTGGGGGATGAATAAAAGGTAATGCGGTCCTGCGTGGCCAATGTCATGATCCATTTTTTGCCCGCTTCATACCACATCACTTTGGGATCGCGGAAATCCGCAATGCCCGGGTTCTTCAATACCGGGTTGCCGGTGTATTTGGTCCAGGTAACGCCATTGTCAAGACTATAGGCAATGCTTTGGTTTTCGTACTTGTTCGTACGTGCTTTTTCGCCTACCGGGTCATGACTTGTATAAATAGCTACCAGGGGTGCTTGTCCTTTTTTGCCAAAGCCGCTTGTATTCTTTGCATCTACTACTGCGCTGCCCGAGAAGATATAACCCAGGCTATCGGGGTACAGCGCAATGGGCTGCTCTTTCCAGTGCAGCATATCCGGGCTGGTTGCATGTCCCCAGTGCATAGGTCCCCAGGTGGTGCCATCCGGGTAATATTGAAAAAAGAGGTGGTAAACGCCTTTGTTGTATACCATCCCGTTTGGGTCATTCATCCAATGGGCCTTGGGCGAAAAATGCAGCTGCGGCCGGTAAGGCTCATTGTACAGACCCGTGTCCGTTTGCGCTTCAGCATAATGAATGAAAGCAGGCGTCAGCAATATCCAAAACAGCAGTGAGCGAAGTGATTTCATATAGCAGGTTTAAAGGTGCATGGCACCCGTATTACAAGTTAAGCAAATCAGCGATCCTTCACTATCATCTGGACATATTGATTGCCCACAAACGAATAATTCCCACACAAAACCACATAAAGATGTCGCTTTTCTTCAATGAGATGCCGGTGCAGGCGGTTATCTTTGTCCCCGTTCAATAGCGCTAAGGAAGTATAATGATAATTGCTTATAAAGAATTCAGGCCCTCAGTAGCCCTGCAGACCTATGTAGAAAACTACTGGTTTCAGGTATTTGATGGAGATTCCACCGAGGAATCGCCCAATCAGGTATGCCTGCCACTGGGCATGGTGCAGATCATTGTGCACGTCAATCAACCTGAATGCAAGTTGTTGCAGGAAGAATCCTGGCAGTCATTGCCCCATGCGCTCTTTGCAGGCGTGTACAAGGATGCCGTGACCTGGAAAGCAAAAGGCTATACCGTGTGTTTTGGGATCAATTTCCTGCCTGAAAACTTCAGCCGGTTGTTCAGGGTACCTGCCGCAGCATTGTTTAACAACTATACCGATGTACACAATTTCAGCGATGCTGCCATCGATGAAATGGTAGACCGCATGTACGGTGTAGAAGAGCCGGCTGCGCTTATTTCTATTGCAGAATGCTGCCTGCAGGAGCGGTTGAAAAAAGTGCATTACCAGCAGTCTTACTGGCAGCAGGCCGCCGGGATCATCCGGCAGGCAAAAGGCAAACTGTCCATCGAATCCCTTTGCAAAGACCTGTATGTGAGTGAGCGACAGTTGCAGCGCAGTTTTCGTGATGTACTGGGCACCAGCCCTAAAACATATACCCGCATCATCCGTTTCAGGAATGCCTACCGGCAGTTGCGGCACACAAGACAGCAAGAGATATCCTGGGCCTCCCTTTCCTATGACCATGGTTATGCCGACCAGGCCCATTTTATCAGAGATTTCAAGGAATTCTCCGGCGTCAGCCCCTCACTGATGGTAGACCGGGAAGGACCTTTCTTTCAGTTGAGCACCGAATTATTTGCCAAATAAGACGGGTTCCTGATCCTCCAATAATTCCTCAGTCACGATTTTATTGTCAGCAAAAGTTAAATCAAACCAATATGAAGCGATTCGTGTACCCGGCTATTATGGCCATGAGCGTAGCATTTATTTCCTGTAATGAAACTGCCGGCAAAGAAGACGGCAAAGAACCTGCAACAGAAGCAGAACTCATACAAAGAGGCAAATACCTCGTAACTGTTGTAGGTTGTGGCGATTGCCATACACCCAAGATCATGACCCCGCAAGGTCCCGTGCCAGATACGACGAAATTCCTGGCGGGTTATGATGCGGCGGCTGGTCCCCTCGGTCAGTTTGATACCGCCATTGTCCGCGATGGAAGATGGGCTTTGATGAAGGGTGATCTCACCGCGGCCGTTGGCCCCTGGGGTATCACCTATGCAGCCAACCTCACACCCGATGATACCGGACTCGGTGGCTGGACCTACGACAATTTCCGCAGAGCCATCAAGGAAGGTAAGTACCGCGGTGTGGCGAATTCCCGTCCCCTCATGCCGCCCATGCCCATACCAGCCCTGAGCCAAATGACCGACGAAGATGTAAAGTCTATTTACGAATACCTGAAGACCATTAAACCTGTTAAGAACCTGGTACCCCAGGCTGCTTTGAATCCTCCGCCGCCACCGGCTGCACATTAATAATTATTCAGCATAGGTGACACCTTTCCCTGGTTTCGCAAACGAAAGGTGTCACCTCTTATCTTTTTTGGAAGGATGTATTCGAAGCGATGTATACAAGTAAACGATGCCTTTTATACATCAATCAGGATCACTCCCGGCATCTTTTTGAAGCAGGCTTTTAAAGATGTTGTGGATAGCTTGTTGCTCTGTCTCCCCCTTTGGTTTGGGTAATTCGTGCATTGGAGAATGGAGATTTGGGATCCAGCCGTCATCTCCGAAAAGGAATTCGTTTTCCTGATCTTCCAATTCTTCTACAAGATCACCAAACGATATGCCATAAAGCCTTTCCATGGCTTTCACCTGTCTGGGCACTCCGTGGATATTATATTCATCAAGGTCCTTAATAGTCTTTTCTACAGTTTTCTTGATTTTATCATTCCAAAATGGGGCTTTTATAAGATTGTAAAAAGTAGCCCTGAACATATACATGAAGTCGGCAAAGTGAAAAATTTCCTCAAACGAACTTGCTTTTTCTAAATAGCATTCCAGGATTTTTTGCTCGTTAATAAGCAGGTTTTTAGGGCCAATAGCTTTTAATAGCTTCATATAATCTGTACACTCATTAGTGTCAATATAAATGCAGTCCTGGAATTTTTTATGCACAAATCCTTTTAGTAATGTATTGTGTGGGGAAAAACCGTAAAGTCTATGAAGGAATTCATACTTGCCCATAGCCCTGTTAGAGTTCCATGATTCATCATCGTGAGATAGGTAACTGTAATACCCCCCGTTATAGGCCGCTTCGTAATTATAGTAAATCTCTTCCCCATAGTCATCATAGCGGTTAAATGGATGATCATAGATAGAGCAATCCCTTATTGAGTCGTATTGTGTAATTAATCTGTTGGCGTAAATCTCTATATGTGTATTGTTTAGGATGATTATTGCAGGCTTATATTTCTCTCCTACAGGTGTAAACAGCTGCGTAAATTGCTCCCTGAAAATCGCCCCCCGCAGGATACTTTTGATCAACTCATTTTTGTCTTTCAGATAATTGAACAGGAAATCAAAGATGGAAGGGTTTTGAAATTCAACTATAATATCGCCTTTCCCGTCCTTAAAAGTCTTAATGAAGGTGTTCTCTATCTCCCGGATGGACCGGTTGAATTGGATGGTATCATAGCCTATTAAAGCCTTGTAGCCATTAGCTTCCATAAAAGCCCCCACCGCCGCTTCCAGGTCTGACAGGAAAATAGTTTTCGTCATGCTGAGGTATACCAGCAAGGTGTATTGAGCTAATTTATCTAATGAGTTTTCGAAAATATACAGCCATACGCTTTCCGGGTTATCAAAATAAGAGAGTAGGGTTTGGGAAAAATCATGGGCAGCACAATGCTCCCAAAACCTATTATTAATGGCGGCTTCTATGATCCGGGGGTTGAAATTGGGATGTCGTACAAGGGAAAAATAATTGTCCTTCCTTAAGAGGTCTGCCAGGTGATTAGCCGGCACTTCGGCAAAGAACAAGTGGTTGTAGAGAATTTGTGCTTTAATAAGGTTGGTATACGACGACACATCCAGTATACATTTGGCGATCTCAATATTGTTGACTTTGAATCCTTCCATGCTATTCCTCGCTACACTGAGGATATATTCCCGCGTGGTCAGGATCAATACCTTGTTGGGCGAACTCTTTATTTGTTGAATGAACCGCACGATCCGGTTGTCCTGGTTCATCATACTGCGCTTGTCGAAGAAATTGCTGCCCAGGAAATCGTCGAAGAAGAAGACCTGCTTCTTCTCAGGGCTGAAAAAGCGGTACCCATCATCGATAGAGTCATTCAGGTACACAAATTCTTCATAGCCGTTCGAGAGTAGGTACGGTACCAGCATCCGGGCCAGCGTGGTTTTGCCAATACCGGGTATACCCGATATAATAATGTACCGGTGCTCATTCAATATATCGATGGCTTTCGGAAAACTATCATTGGGCACATAGAGCCGCACCCGCTTTCGGATCTCCTCCAGCTCAAAGGCCGATTGATTGTAGATGCCACTATGCAATATCTTCTGTAAAACCGCTGTACTGGATATCCATAGTTTGTAATAGGTGTGTTCTACATCACTATGTAAAGAGAGTAAGTTATTCAGGTCATCCCGTCCCAGGATATCGTCCTCATGGAGAATGAACGGGGTAAACAACTGCGCAATAGATGTTTTCTGTCCCGGGGTCAATCCCACGCTGGTAGTCAGAATATACCGGGTAGGGGAGAGTCGCTTCACTTTCTCCACCTCCAGCTTCAATCCGCTGTGCAGTGACGCATAATCCTTATACCGTTTGGCCTGAACGATTATTTTATCACTCCCTCCCGGTGCGTACCGGAAATCAATACCATCATCCGGTCCGGATGTAAAACTTTCAAATACAATACCCAGTTTCTTTTGCAGCAGGTCGCGGGAGAGGTTCTCAAACTCAAAAGGAGATAGTACCAGCAGATCATAATTCACCATAATGGGGCATTAAAGGTTAACTCAGGGTACTGTTGGTGGGTATCCAAATATACCGCAATCCGGTTATTTAACCCAGCCCTCAATGTATCCCAGGCCCTATGTACCCGCTGACCCGATTAAACACCCCCACGCCCAAATACAACCTGTACCCTCGTCCCATTTCTGCTCTCAATAGTATGCCGCCCTTGGAAATCACTGCACAGTCCTTTCAGCAGACTCATACCCAGCGATCCCTTGCGGGATTGCTCATAACCCGGCGGAAGCCCCACGCCATCATCCACAATGCTCAATGCGATCTCTTCTTCCCCCCGCGGTTGCAATGATATGCGCACCTGTCCGCGATCCCGGTTGGGAAAAGCATGTTTGAATACATTGGTGACTGCCTCATTGATAATAAGGCCCAGCGGAATGGCCTGCTTCACGTCCAGTTGTATCGGTGCTACCTCCAATAGGAACCGGATGCGCGCAGGCGTATCAAAACTCTCTTTCAGGTATTGAACCAATTCAGGAACGTAAATATGCATGTCGATCGTGGCAATATTATCCGTTTGATATAATTTCTGGTGAATGAGCGACATGGCCTGTACCCGGTGCTGACTATCGTGTATCGCCGCCAGCGCATCATCCTTCAGATAGGCCGATTGTGATTGCAACAGGCTCAGTACCACCTGCAGGTTGTTCTTTACCCGGTGATGTACTTCTTTAAGTAACCATTCTTTTTCCTCCACCAGGTTGTGCAACTTTTCATTCTTCCCGCTGATCTCAAAGTTGTTCTTTTTCTTGATGCGGTATTGGTTGTACAGCAATCCCAGGATGATCACCAGCAATACCACGCCGCCAATCGTTAGTTGCTTGATGAAGTTTGCCTGCTTCAGTTGTGTATCCTGCAAGTGTTCCCGGTTGCGCAGCAACCCGATATTATCTTGCTGAAGCCGGATATCCTTTTCTTGCTGCTGCAAAGCCGCTTCCTGTTTTTCCGTGAGCAGTTCTTGCAGTGATGCCTCTTGTGTAAGCAGGTCGATACGCTGTTGCTTTAGCAATACATCCTTGCTTTTTTGCTCGGCCAGCGCTTGTTGCAACAGCTTCTGTTGCATTAGCAACTCGATGTCCTTCGCCCGGGATACCAGTTCCTGGTCTTTCCGGCTCATATCGTATTTGATGCGGAATTCCTCCATCTGCCTGTTTTGGCCGGAAACAAAAATGGAATCGTTGATCCTTTTATGCAGCAGGTAATAGTTGAGTGCCGATTGGTATTGCTGGCGCGAAGAATCGATCCGGTATAACATCAGGTACACCTCACTGGTGCCCCACCGCGGGAAGAATGTTGGAGGTAGTTGAAGGCAATTGTGCAGGTAGCGGGCCGATTTATCATACTGGCCCCGTTCATAGTAAAACTTTCCCCATACATACGGACAGATAGCCACATGATACTTGTCAACGCGGGGGATATACCGCGCCATTTCCAGGTAATATTTTTCGGCCAGGTCGTATTGCCCAAGGCCATTATAACAAATACCCAACGCCTCGGCCTTCAGCATCGAATCACCACTTTTCGGTGCGATAAAATCTTTAATGGCATTTTGTGTATAAGGAAGCGCTTCTGCTGCCCTGCCCGCTGCTACCATGGATCTTGCCATTCGTTTGATCATTACCCCATTGATGATCCGGTCGCTCATACGGGCGCTGGCAAACCCCTTCTCATAATAGTCAATACTTTTGGCTACCTCCCCCATTTCTGAATAAGCATTACCGAGGTACAGGTAGAATTGGTGGAGGTTTTTCACGCCAGCTGTCTCAGCGCTCTTCAGACCCTCCAATGCATGGTATACAGCTTTATCGATATTGCCTTTATAATAACATTTTTCAAACAGGCGAATGTGTAGTAAGTAAATTCCCTTGTCTTTGATGGCTTTTAATATTTCCAGCGCTTTCAGAAAGTAGACAGTTGATATAGAGTCCTTGCCGCTGAATTCATATACATCGCCCATCGACATATAAGTTCTGCCAATAGTTAGCTTTATACCCGTATCTCCCTTGCTTTCCAGTTGCCGGGCGATGCTCAGACTGCGGTTATAGCAATATAGCTTAAATGCAAAATAGGGTTCTGTCAATCCGGGTCCCCAACCCATATCATACCACATATTGGCAATAATATCTTTGGGCTCCTTGTAATAAGAAGTGGCCACAGTAGCATATTTTTTTGCTGATAAGGTATCATCCTTACGGCAATAATAAACAGCCATCCGGCGGTTGGCCAGGCAACTCCAATAATTACTTTTCAATTGTTCACTGATGATAAGTGCTTTCTGGAAAAAACAATAAGCAGAATCAAGGTTTCTTCTCACCCCAGGTCCTGATTGGCTGTAATAGTCTCCCATGTCCCACAGTGCAAGCATGGCATAGGAGTCATTCATCAGATCAGCCAGCGCTATGGCTTTCCGGTGTTGTCCTTGCATAGCCCAGGCATTTACTTGCATCCGGCGGATGTTACCATACAATGTGGTATAGCCTTTTTTAAGGCACAGCCTGATCGACAAATTGGCGTATTTCGTTACACTGTCGGGCCAGCCGGCAAGCGTGAACCGGTTATCGTAATAGGCATACGCCAGCGCGTATTGAAACCGGGCCTTGAGAGTATCGGTGGTTACCTTGGTCAGCGTGTCTTGCAAGCGAAAGACCAGCCGGGTATCACCTGGTTGGGCTTTCGCAGGCAAGGCCATCAATAGCCCGGCCAACAAGGAGATAAATAATAAGCAGCGCATAGTTGGAGAGTATGCCTGCAAATTAAAGCATATCAAAGGGGCTGTTGCGGGCAAACAGTCTTAGAACCCCGGGTTTATGTTGTATATATCATCGGTGGCGCAAAACCAGCAGCCGTTTGGGCGAACCCTCCGCCACTTCCTTACTGTCCTTTCCCGCAATTTGATAATAATCAACGCCTTTCTCCCTTCCTTCCGGTCTTCCGGCCTTCCGGACTTTCCGTCTTCCCCCAAGAATTTCCCGATTCTGTAAACGGAAAGCCGCTGCGAGGACTACTTTTGCCGCCAAATCAGTCACTGTTCACCCCATGCTATTACAACGCACTTTCATTACACACATTCAACAGGCTAAAATAATACTGATGAAACCACTATTGGCAGTCCTTTTCCTCCTGGCATCCCTGCTCACCCAGGCCCAGAACAATACCTTGCTCGACCAGGCTTTCTGGAAAACCAACCCCGACCTGGCCACCGTAAAGGCAGCCGTGGAAAAAGGCAATGATCCTTCGGAATTCAACCGGTCCTCCTTCGATCCCGTAGTCTATGCCATCAACGCCAATGCCTCCACAGAAGTGATCACCTGGCTGCTGGAACAAAAAGGCAACGATGTCAACAAAATAACACACGACTCCCGCACCTATATTTTCTGGTCATCCGCCAGGGGTAACCTGCCGGTTGTGGAATACCTCATCAGCAAAGGCGCTAAGCTCGACCTGCTAGACAGCCACGGCAGTACCGTCCTCGGCTTCGCTGCCAATGCGGCCCAGGCCAATACAAAAGTGTACGACGCCCTGGTACGCGCCGGCGCCGATATCAAACAAAAGAACCAGGACGGCGCCAGCCTCTTGTTGACAGCCATCGCCAACGACAAAGACCTTACACTCACCAACTATTTTATATCCAAAGGACTTTCCCTGCAGGATACCGATGCCGCAGGCAATACCGCCTTCAACTATGTGGCCAGGTCCGGCAATATCGAGCTGATGAAGTCACTGCTGCAAAAAGGGGTGAAACCCACCGACCAGGCTTTCCTGATGGCCGCCCAGGGTGGCAGGGGAGGCGCAGGTAATGGAATGCCCCTGTACCAATACCTCGAAAGCCTCAACCTGAAGCCTGCCGTGGTAAACAAGAATGGCGAAAACCTGCTGCACTACCTGGCGCGCAAGCCCAACCAACAGGAGATCATCCCTTATTTTATCAGCCGTGGTGTGAAGGTAGACCAGGCCGACAATGAAGGCAATACGCCCTTCATGAATGCCGCTGCCTCCAACAGGGACACTGCCACCCTGACCCTGCTGCTGCCTGCAAAAAGCATTAACCAGGCCAATAAGAAAGGCATCACCGCACTCGCAATGGCCGTTAAAAGCAATTCGCCGGAGATCGTTCAATTCCTGATCAGTAAAGGTGCTGATGTAAAGGCTGTTGACGCAACAGGCAACAACCTGGCTTACTACCTCGTACAATCTTACAATGCACAAGCCGGCGCACAGGATCCCTTTGGCGTTAAATTGAAAGTATTGCAGCAGGCAGGTTTTAACCCCGCCACGCCCCAGAAAGATGGCAATACCTTGTACCACCTGGCTATTGCGAAAGGAGATCTCGCCCTGTTAAAGAAGATTGAGCCCTTGCAGGTAGATGTGAATGCCAAAAACAAGGAAGGCGTTACTGTACTGCACAAAGCTGCCATGGTTGCCAAAGACGATGCGATTCTGAAATACCTGTTGTCGATCGGCGCAAAGAAAGACGCTACCACCACCTTTCAGGAAACAGCTTATGAACTGGCCAAAGAAAATGAGTTCCTGTCAAAGTCCAATGTTTCTGTAGATTTCTTAAAATAATGATCAATGTCGTTTGCTTAGGTTGTCACCCTGAGCCTGTCGAAGGGCTTACAAATGAAAATAAAGATGAAGATGAAGAGTTCCTATAAGCTGATCCTGGTATTGATGACAATGTATTTGCTCCCTGGTACAGGAAGCGCCCAAAATACCGGCACCACACAATACAAATGCATGGTGCAGATGACCAACTATGTAGGCGAAGGCGCTTATATCGTGGTTTCCCTCATCGATCCCAAAGGCAAATACGAAAAGACATTACGCGTGATGGGCTCCGATAAGAAATGGTACCCAAGTATTAAATCATGGAATGAATTTCGTACCAAAAAGCCCGTCAATGTAGATGCCGTTACCGGACCTTCTGTTACCGGTGGTGATCGTTCTGTTACCGTACTGGAGATCGACAACGCAAAAATAAATGCAGGTTATAAACTGCGCTTTGAAACAGCCGTAGAAGACAAGAAGTATTACGAGAAAGACCTGGAGATACCCCTCACTACCGAGGGCCTTGCCGCCAGGAGCGAAGGCACCGGGTATATTCGCTATGTACGGCTGGCTCAAAACTAATTAAGTGCCCATGACCATTTCTGTTTGGAGATACAGCCACTTCGCACTGGCCGTATCTTCTTTTCTTTTTATTGCACTGGCGGCTGTCACCGGCATTGTCCTTTCTTTTGAGCCCATCACAGGAAAGATACCCTCTTATAAAGCGGAGGATTTTAACCAGCTCACACTTGCAGAGACCATCCCTGCACTCAAACAATCCTTTTCCTCTGTCACCACCCTCAGCGTAGATGCCAACCAGTTTGTGGTGGTGAAAGGAACAGATACCAGCGGCAAACCCCTGGAAGCCTATGTCGATCCTGCAAACGGCAAAGTGCTGGGTAAACCGCACAAGCAACATCCATTTTACCAATGGGTCACAGCCTTGCATCGCTCCCTGTTCTTACACGAAGCAGGCAGGTTCTTTGTGGGCCTGGCCTCTTTTCTCTTATTGCTGATCGCTATCTCAGGCACCATATTGGTGATCCAGCGCCAGCGCGGCTGGAAACGTTTTTTCACCAGGATCGTCAAAGATAATTTTGCGCAGTACTACCATGTGGTGCTGGGCCGCCTCTCGCTCATTCCGATTATCCTCATTGCACTTACCGGTACCTGGTTATCCATGGCCCGCTTTGGTTTATTGACAGAAAAGAAGATCGTTCACCAGGTCGATGTAGATAACATCAAAGAAGAGCCAGCCATCAAGCCGGCAGCCTTTCCTGTTTTTAAGCAGGTGCAGCTTTCGCAGGTTCAAAGTATTGAATATCCTTTTTCTGAATTTCCCGAAGATTACTATACCCTGAAGCTGAAAGACCGCGAGATCGTGGTGAACCAGTTCACAGGAGAAAAGCTGAGTGAAGTGGTATACCCGTTAACCACCACTTTATCGCACCTGAGCCTCGACTGGCATACCGGCCGCGTAAGTGTTATATGGGCCATTATCTTAGCCATCGCCTCCCTCAATATCCTGTTCTTTATCTACTCTGGTTTTGCCATCAGCCTCAAGCGACTGGCAGCCCGCAGCAGGAACAAATACAAGCCGGAGCAATGCCGCTTCATCATACTGGCAGGCTCCGAGAACGGCAGCACCATGGCTTTTGCCAAAGCCCTGCAGGGCCAACTGATCGCCAATGGTGAAATGGCTTATTTTACAGAGCTCAATAATTACCAGGTATTCCCTAAAGCGGAGCAGATCATCATACTCACGTCTACCTATGGCCTTGGCGATGCGCCTACCAATGCCAACAAGTTTTCTGCGCTGGTCAAACAATACCCCCAGCAACCGGGTGTGCACTTTTCTGTGGTAGGGTTTGGGTCCCACGCTTATCCGGATTTCTGTCAGTTTGCTTTTGAGGTCAACAACCTGCTGTCTGTACAGCCCTGGGCCGTACCGCTGCTGGAAATTCATACCATCAATGATAAGTCGCCCGACCAGTTCAACCAGTGGTTGGTAACCTGGTCGCAGAAAGTAGGACTCACCGGTATTGCATTGCCGGAAACCATGAAGCAAAAACCAGCCGGACTGGAAACGATGACCGTCATGGAGAAAACCGACATCACCCATGCCGATGAACCATTCATCGTCCGCATTAAACCCTCCTGGAGGAATAAATATACTTCCGGTGACCTGCTGGCTGTTTACCCCGCCAATGATTACCGCGAACGGCTTTACTCTATTGGCAAAGTGGACGGCCATATTCAACTGAGTGTAAGACGTCACCCCGATGGATTGGGGTCCAATTATTTGTATCAGCTTAAAGAGGGTGATACCATACAGGCGCGGGTAGTGCCCAATCCCCATTTCCTGTTTCCCCAGGGTGTTCCCGCTGTGATCATGATCTCCAATGGCACCGGCATCGCTCCCTTCCTGGGCATGATCGAACAGAACAACCACACAACCGAATGCTATTTATATTGCGGCTTCCGTTACAAACTGTCGTTTGAACCTTTTGCAGCAGCCATGGCCGGGCATATGGCGGCGAACAAACTGGACGGCTTGCAGGTAGCTTATTCACGGGAAGAGGAAAAACAATACGTGAAGGACCTGCTGGTGAATGATGCTGACTTCGTGGCGCAAACGCTTTCAAGAGGCGGCGTGCTGATGCTCTGCGGCTCTTTGTCCATGCAACATGATGTGATCGCCTGGCTCGAAACCGTCTGCCAGGAGAAAAATGGCAAACCCATCAGCCATTACCAATCCCATAGCCAGGTGCTGATGGACTGCTATTAGTTGGACCCTATCGAATCCGTTTAAAAGGTTTTTCTTCCGGGCTTCCGGACTTCCGGACTTTCCGACTTCCGGACTCCCCTTTCGTATATGCCAACATAATTGTAATATTGACATTTATATTGCCTCCATTCAACTTGTTTGCATATGAGATCAGGAACCACAGCATCCCGGTATATCATATTTCTTGCTATTGGCCTGTTTTTCCTGGCCACCCTCACTACACAGGCCCAGCCGCCGCAAGCTGGTGGCGACTCGGTGTACCTTTTCTCCTATAGCACCGCTAAAAACAACAACCACAATGGCCTCCACTTTGCCTGGAGCCGTGATCAGGTCAACTGGCAACTGATCGGCAATGAATTTGGTTTCGTGAAGAGCGACTATAGCCGCTGGGGATCAGAAAAAAGAATGATCAATCCTTACCTCATTCAAACACCCAGGGGCGACTGGCAATGTGTATGGGCCCTCAACGACCGGGAAAAACTATTTGCCCACGTATCTTCGCCCGACCTCCTGTACTGGGGCCGCCAAAGCTATCCCCTCATGACTGCAGGCGCCAATGTACTGAAGCCCGTCATTCAATACAATCAACAAAAAGCCCAATACAGCATTACCTATACAGATGCTGCCGGCAAGTATTTCCAGGTAACCACCAAAGACTTCAAAACCTATACACCCGCGGCCTCCGTGCCGGCTGCACAATATACAGATGCCAGCACCACCATCAACCTGCCCACTGGCCCTGCCACTGGTCAACTGCACCGCGTGCCCTGGGCCACCGCCGATAAACTCATTAAGAACTGGGAAGGCAGGCAATACAGGAATACCCTCTATGGCGAACAAACTGCGCAGGATGCACAGCGCTTTGCCAACCTGAAGCCCGTGGATGTAAAACTCACCTTGCAACCTGCCCAGGCAAAGCCCATCAGCAATTTGCTTACCGGTGTATTCTTTGAAGACATCAACTATGCAGCCGATGGCGGTATCTATGCAGAGCTGATCCAGAACCGCGATTTTGAATACGCCCCCGGCGATAAAGAAGGACGTGATACTACCTGGAAAAGCACCCACTCCTGGACATTGCAGGGGGATCATACCGCCTTCACCATAGATACCACTGCACCCATTCATATCAACAACCGGCATTATGCGGTACTGGATACCAAAACACCCGGCGCCTCATTGGTCAATACCGGCTTTGATGGCATAGTTGTTAGGAAAGGAGAGCAATACAAATTGTCACTGTTTACCAAACAAACAACCGGCAAAGGAAAACTCCTGGTGCAACTGGTAAGCAGGGAAGGGAAGCTGCTGGCGCAAACCACCATTACACCCTCCACTACCGGTTGGAAGAAAACTAATGCCGTGCTGCTGGCCAATGCCGATGCCCTGGACGCACGCTTGCAATTACAACCTTTGTCTGCCGGACGTTTACAGCTCGATATGATCTCCCTCTTTCCACAAAAGACATTTAAAGAAAGAGACAATGGCCTGCGTGCCGACCTGGCCCAGGTGGTGGCGGATATCCATCCCCGCTTTATCCGTTTTCCGGGTGGCTGCGTAGCCCATGGCGATGGCCTCGGTAATATCTACCATTGGAAAAATACCATCGGTCCCCTGGAAGCGCGCATTCCCCAACGCAACCTTTGGGGGTATCACCAGACTGCAGGTCTGGGTTACTTTGAATACTTCCGCTATTGTGCCGATATTGGCGCCGAACCATTACCGGTACTATCCGCAGGAGTGCCTTGTCAGAACTCTGGCAGCAGCCCCACAGGCGGAGGCCAACAGGGAGGCATACCCCTGGAGCAAATGGATGCATATATACAGGATATCCTCGACCTCGTGGAATATGCCAATGGTGATGTAAATACTACCTGGGGAAAGAAACGCGCCGAAGCCGGTCATCCCCAGCCTTTCCACCTCAAATACATTGGCATTGGCAATGAAGACCTCATTACCGATGTTTTTGAACAACGCTTTACCATGATCTACCAGGCCGTGAAAGCGAAATACCCCGGCATCACAGTGATCGGCACCGTAGGCCCTTTCTGGGAGGGCACAGATTATGAAGAGGGATGGCAACTGGCCGGCAAGCTCAAAGTGCCCATGGTGGATGAACATTACTATGTATCACCCGGCTGGCTCATCCACAACCAGGATTATTACGATAAGTATGACCGCAGTAAGTCGAAGGTATACCTGGGTGAATATGCCGCCCACCTGCCCGGCAGGCCCAATAACCTCGAGACAGCCCTCGCAGAGGCCCTCTACCTCACAGCACTCGAACGCAACGGCGATGTGGTGTCTATGAGCTCCTATGCGCCCCTGCTGGCCAAGGAAGGACATACCCAATGGAATCCCGATTTGATCTACTTCAATAACAGTGAAGTGAAGCCTACCGTAGGCTATGAAGTGCAAAAGCTCTATGGCCTCCATGCCGGCGATCAATACCTGCCTGCCGTCATTACCCTGTCCAATAACCAGGATGCGGTCAGGAACCGCGTAGCGTATTCCGTGGTGCGCGACACCAAAACCCAGGACCTGATCATCAAACTGGTCAACCTCCTGCCCGTGCAGGTCAATACAGCCATGGACCTCGGCAGCATAAAGCCTGCGGGTACTACCGCTAGGAAGACCGTGCTGCAGGGCCAGCCTGCCGATAAAAATGCGCGGCCGGTAACAGTAACCATTGGAATGGAAAATATTTCCCGGATCGAATTACCTGCCTATTCATTTACCGTCATTAGGTTAAAAACAAATTAATACTACCCACATATTGCCCATTTTCCCACCACGAAATAAGTTTTAATGAAGAAAGGCTGACTGCCAATAGTTAAAAAGCCCGATTTCGGAGTTTAATGTAGGGGCACTTGTATTTATATCCCCCAGGCATCGTTCACGGGTCCCGGAGACGCTTATTCTTTTATTGTTCAGCTATCAGCTGTTCCGGACGGCTATTGCTGTATCGCTCAATACCCCTTCTGATTAGTAGCATTTTAATGTTAATTATCATATGCGTTTAACCTTAACAACATTACTATGCTTGCTATCCAATCAACCTTTGATAAACAGGTACAGGCGCTGCTTGCCCGCTTGCAGGATGCCGAATACCAGGAGCACGATTTACTGACACGCCTGGAAATATGCATCAAGGCCTGTGAAGAAAGTCTGCTGGAACTCCGGCAGTGGGTTACCGACAATTCCTTCCCCGATCAGGCTTCGGAAATATATTTCTTTAAACGGGTGAAACCTGTGATCATGGCCCGCTACATATATTACTATAAAATTTACCGGCTGCACATTGGGTATTTTCACGGAAATGGATGGTTGAGAAAAGAAAGGCTGCACCTGGTAATAAGGGAGATCGGTTGTTTTCTGGCAGATAATAAAGCTTTCTGCGAATACTACCGTACCGGTAATGTACACAATGATGAATTGTATTTTTTGCGGGGCCGGTACGACTGGAAGATATGTCCCGATACCAATCATTTTGACCTGGTATTCTCCACCAGTGCGGATGGCAAGTTGGCTGAATTGCTGGCGCAGGAGCTCTTCCTGAAATATGTAGAACAGTTATTGAATCCGCCGGATCCCGGTAGCCAGGAAAAGAACAATACTGCTCCACGCGCCAGCGCTTCACTGCAGTGTACCGCTACTGTCACCGATATTGTAGAATTGGGATATGCTTTACACGCCAGCGGTTTTTTCAATAATGGCAAGGCAAGTATTAAAGAGGTTATGAATTTTCTGGAGCAAGCCCTCAAAGTAGATCTTCGAAAATATTACCACACTTTTCTCCAGATTCGGGAACGTAAAAACGTTATCACCAAATTCCTCGACAAATTAAAGGACAGTCTTCTCCGGTATATATCCGAAGGAGATGAATAATGCCTGAATTTTAATCTACCAACTTGGTAAAATATGTTCTGAGTAATTCGTATATACGGTTGTGCTATGCGGTAATATACTACTTCAATCCGCTTTATTTTCTTCTTGTAAATGTTTAGTGGTTGCAAAAATAAACATCTACCAAGTTGGTAACAACTTGGTAAAAACTGTCGTGCAAACCCTTCAGATTTGTGGTCATAAAACTGATCACCATGACACAGATGCACAACATAGCCGGACAAGATGGTAGCGTAATGGTACCGGTATTGAACGAAACTGGTAGCCTGATGGCCTACCTGGTATACCCGAATCCTCAAGGAGTCCTACAGGAATACTATCCTTCCCAGACCACTCTTAGACCACTCCGTGACCACTCTCAGACAACCCTCTGGCAACTCTCCCCGGTGGAAGACGCAGGTATGCCTCCTACAGGGCGCTATGACGGATCCTTCCTGTTTAATCAACATAAAGAGTCTCTTAGTTGGGCCGGCCAGCTATTTATTCAATCACAAAAACGTAAAAAGATGCCTACAGATGAAAGAAAACTGGTTTCTGCAGACAGGGTCAAAAATGATCCAGTGTTTGAACGTACCAGAGAAAACATGGCAGAGTTTACCCGTGCGGGTAAGGCTGCTAAACTGATGCGTACTATATTTCGGGAGGTAATGGTCAACGCGAAAGACAGGATCACGCAGGCGCGCCTGGTAAAGGTTTTCTCCCGCATTATTACTACTGATCCCTTGAATGCCCGTGGTGAACGCACAGTCAACAAGGGCGATTTGCGGCAATTGCAGGGCTTCAATTTCAACGGGCGGGCAGGTATCAAAGATTCCTTTTTTGTACGCTGTCCGGTGAGCCTGAATAGGGTCGTGGGCCAGGTGGGGATCAATATTCCTGCTTTTGTGCCGCGTAACATGGTAGAGGGTATCGGTGGCACTACGCATTTCAGGATCGTAGCGGCAGCGGCTACTATCAACTTCGATACGGAAGCCTATGAGTTCTCTATGCAGAGTACACCTGATTTGCCTTGGGATCATGATTTAACTGATCCGGCTACGCTCACCATGGCCTTGCCCGGCAACAGTCCGGATGTGATCGTTACAGCATTGGGCATCGAGTATTACCAACGGGTCAATTCCCGCAGCTATGCGCTGAAGACCGGTGAACTCAATGCTACTACCGTGGTGCTGGTGGATGTACCTGTGTAAGCAGCCCGAAGGCTCTGGACCCTTACCGGCAATAGTTACGGGCAGCCATAAACGGCCATTTCCTTGTCAGGAACCCGCTGCCTGTTTTTACAGCAGTTATATTACAAAAGCCAGTTTCATTCGTCGCCCTTAACTGATTGCCAACAGTCCCCGCCTTACTGCCTTTCATCAGCAGGCATGTATATTCAGAAGCTTCCATGCCTGCCGGTAAACCCCGGCTGCTGCTGCCCATGCGCAGGGGCGGTGACAACCGGGTGGCAGCAAGGCCGTTAAGGCTGCTGAGTAGTAGCAGTAGTCTTATTATTTAACCAGTCAATCATTCTTTATGAGCAATATCATCAACCGTATGACGGACAAAACGCCGAAGTTTTTCAGGATACTCCGCAATGTGGGCGTGGCCCTGGTCGCAGCAAGTGGCGCCCTCTTTGCCTCACCACTGGAGCTGCCTCCTGTTATCACCGATATCGCTGGTTACATAGCCGTGGCCGGTAGTGTAATGGGCGCCGTGAGCCAGGCGGCTGTATTGCAGGAAGAAGAATAAGGAGTGCCATTGTTGATCGAAAAGGGGCTGCTATTGAGCGGCCCCTTATTGCATAGAACAGATTTTAACTTAATCTTAATCTAAACCCGGGGACGTTTACAATGCGGTTGTTGTCATTCCATAGTCTTCTTAACATACACGGTCACCTGCTTCCGGCAAATGTTGCCGGGAGGAGAAAATTGTCTATGCTTCCGGGAAGAGAAACTATTAAACCATATAAAACTTCAAAAAACCTTACTTATGAAAGTAATTTTATCTATTGTGCTTGTCGCAATGTGTATGCTATTAGGTTTCTATTCAGGCGCCCAGGATTATTATTATTCGGGCGGAAAGAAAATTGCATTGAAGCTGGATACTTCAACAGTGTTTGTAGCGTATAAGGCAAAAAGCGGATTTGCTGATCATGCATCAAGGATCAGGGGAGTTAAAGCAGCTGATTCCACTACCCTGAAAGCTGTGATAGCATTGAAGGTCGACCCTTCTGCTGAAAGCAAAACATTGATCACGGCATTGAGAAAAGATCCCGGTGTATTGTACGCCTCAAAAGGATACACCCTCAACGGTGTTCCGTTCGTCATTACGGGAACGATTCTGCTAAAACCTAAAGACAATATAAGCAGTGAAAAAATTATTAATCAATTGAAGCTGCGTGGCCAGGTAACAGTAAAAAAGGATAGTGCGTACTTTGATATGATAGCTTTAGAGGTTGCAGACCACAACAATATTTTTAATATTGCCAATACCATTTATGAAAGCGGCCTGGTTAATTGGAGCCACCCCGATTTTTTGGCTCCTCTCGAGCATAGTAATCCTTTCTTCCCATTGCAATATTATCTTCAAAATACAGGACAAATGCCGGGAGGAGCAGCCGGGATAGATATTAATGTAGTGCCTGCCTGGAATATCACTACCGGCAATACGAATGTGCGCGTTGCGGTAATAGATGATGGAGTGGAAGATCATGAGGAACTTGCAGGAAGGATTTTACCTGGTTATTCCCCCATGGATCCATTGGGTAATGGCCTGCCACGTTTTGACGGAGCTCATGGAGAAGCCTGTGCCGGGATCATAGCTGCTTCGCAGGCTAACGGCATTGGTATTGTGGGAGTTGCTCCGAACTGCCAGATTGTTCCGGTAAATATAATGATAGGCGGGGAAACAGCAGGAGACATAGCTAATGCTATTAACTGGGCCTGGAACCAGGGGCAGGCAGACGTTTTAAGTAACTCTTGGCATTGGACTGGTCCATTGCCTGCCGATGCCATTGTTCAGGCTATTCTTAATGCCAGAACACTAGGCAGGGGAGGAAGAGGTTCTATTGTGGCTTTTTCTTCAGGCAATGGTGGCAATATCGATGTGGCGTTTCCCGCAAATGTGCCAGGGGCCATCGCTGTTGGATCAGTTAATAATATTGCTCCCGCCGGTGATATATGGAATTACAGCCAAAGAGGCCCCGCAATGGGCCTGGTAGCTCCTTCTGGAAATGTTGGTTTTGGTGATCTTTATACAATAGACAGGATGGGGCCTTGGGGATATACTGGAAATAACTACATGCCTAATTTTGGCGGCACCTCAGGGGCATGCCCGCAGGTAGCCGGCGTTGCTGCCTTAATGTTTTCGGTTAACCCTAACCTCACAGAAGTGGAAGCGAGAAATATCTTGCTTACTACTGCTACTGATATGGGCGCGCCCGGCTTTGATAATACATTTGGTTTTGGCAGGGTCAATGCCTGTGCGGCCGTTAGTCGCGCACTACCCATAGCAGGGCCCCAGTATCTTTGCGTTTCTGATACTTATTCTATAACCGGACTACCAGTCGGCGCTACTGTTACCTGGGCTGTTTCCACTTCGGGAGTCGTTACCTTGTCTCCTGTCGGGAATGCTGTTATGGTTACAAGAACAGGAAATGGTGTCGTTACCCTCACAGCCACCATTACCAATATATGTGGTACGACCTTATTGAACAGAACAATAAATGTTGGGCAGGCCCAGGTAGTTACAGTTACCGGCCCTCCGTTTATTGTCCGCAATACCGTTAATAACGTTTACTATGCAACAGATATACCGCCAGGCGTTACGCTTGGAAGTTGGTCAATAGTGCCTTCCAACGCCGGTAGCATCACGACATTGTCTGCAGACCGCATCAGGCTAAGACCCACTTCTTTAGGTACTATTGAGGTGAAACTTAGCGGAACAACCACCTGCGGAACCTATACCGTTGGCAGTTTCCTGGTAGACGTTGAGCCACCTTCTCTTTTAGCTTTCCGCATTTCTCCAAATCCGGCACAAGGTATTGTGTCCCTGCGGATGGACAGTGAGGATGCACCTGGAAAATCAGTTAAGCGTGCTGCTACTGACGGAATAAAAATGGTTAGCATTTACGATCTGTCAGGTAAATTGATGAGCAGGAAAACATTGAAGAATGGGAATATATGGAAAACGGACATTGACGTTGCTTTCCTTGCAACAGGTACTTATATCATTGAAGTATCGGATGGGAAAGTAAAAGGTTCACAGAAGCTTTTCATACAAAATAATAAATAAAGAAATGGGATTGACTCATCAAAAAAGATCATCCAACCTTAGGATACTGTAGGTTAAGAAATCACCAGGTAAGTTGATTATAAAAAAAGCCTCTCCTTAGAAATCAGGAGAGGCTTTTTCAATTCATTTATTGCGCCGATCCTTTAGCTGCGGTCTCCACAACCTCAGCCACTTCTTTAGGCTTCGACATAAAGACCAGGTGACTGCCCTTGATCTCTGTTACTTTTGCATTGGCGCGTTTGCCCATAAAACGTTCTCCATCCGGAGGGATGGTCTGATCTTCGGTAGCTACAATATACCAGCTCTTCTTTGTCTTCCAGGCCGGATTGGCTATGGTTGCGCCAAATACACTAGCCGAGACCGGTATTTGAGAGGCGGCAAGAAAATCGGCTTTCTCCTTTGGAAGGTCTGCACAGAAACCTGAATGGTACTTTTTCAGATCATACCAGATAAAACCATTTTCATCGGGAGGTAATATCCCTGAATTGGGCGCCGGTGGTCCGGCCTGTAATAACTGCAATAAGGTCTCATTGGCATCGGGAGCAAAAGCTGCGATGTACAGCAGACCCACTACTTTCGGGTTGTTGCCTGCCTCCGTAATAATTGCGCCGCCATAGGAATGGCCAACGAGGAGTACGGGGCCGGTTTGTCTGTCGATGGTCCTCTTGGTGGCTGCTACATCTTCTGCAAAGGAGGTATTGGGATTGCCCACAACGCTTACGTTGTATCCTTTACCGGTTAGTATTTTATACAAAGGTTCCCATCCCGATCCGTCAGCAAATGCGCCGTGTACCAGTACGATGTTTTTCACGGGTGTTTGGGCAGCGGCCATATTGGCCCAACCCATCATGACGGCCATAAGCATAATGGCCATAAAGGTTCTCGTTGATCCTGATTGACTTCTCATTTTATTTTTATTTTGAAAGTTGATTGATTCCCAATACGAAATCGTGTTATGATGTGAGATGGTAATTACTGATTCCAGGTTCCATCCAAAGCCTTGCGTTCTATATCTTTTGCAAAAAGCGGCGTCTCTCCCTGGTTGTGGGTAGCGGCGTTTTGGGACATGTTCAGCTTTATTGGTTCGAGGTCAGTAATATTTGCTTTCTGAAGTAAATCGAGAAAGTCGCCGGTAAGGCTTACGATCACACGATTGGAAAGCTCACTCTGTCTGTCGGATATCTTGCGTATAGTGAGTTCCCAGGTAATCCCCAGGGTAGTGCGGCCGGCTGGTGAAATAGAATCTGAAATAGAATTCACTCTGCAGTGGTCCCGCAGGCTGATGTCTTCCAGGTAATGCTGCACCAGCAAGTTGCCGGCAATGACTTCTACATTCAGGGATTTTCGTTTTCCATCCCCGGATAGCGAGGAGCCTGCAGCAAGATGGTCTGGAGAACAGGCCTGGTATTCATTGTCTTTAAGAGTGAAGAGCCAGGTTGTAAGATCAATGCTTTCGACCGGAGCATCAATCAGCGCGATCGATGTGCTATCTGCAAGAATATCCATGGTTAACTATTGATGATGTTAATGAATTCGGCTGTTGAATAAATAGCGTGACCGTAATGGGGAAAATTGGTTTCCGTGGTGGCTTTGATCTCTTCCCAGGAGAATGCTGCGATACCGTCTTTTATCAGTGTCACATGATAGCCCAATTCAACGCCGAACCTGGCGGTAGAATCAATACAGGTATTGGCCCTCATGCCTGCCAGTACGATGTGCTCAATGTCATGGGCCCGCAAAAGGAAATCAAGATCTGTATTCGCAAAGCCACTTCCTGTCCAGTGATGTTGAGCAATCAGGTCGCCTTCCTGTGCTGCCAGTTCCGGATGGAACTGAGCGCCCCAGCTACCTTTTTCAAACAGTACCGTCTTCTTACTGCCAGCATGTGACGGCGCCAGGAACTTCCAGTTGAGGTAATCTCCTTTTTCAGTATGGTGATGCGGAGCGTAAACTACCTGCACCTTATTTTGCCTGGCTGCTTCGAGCAGGGCCTTCAGGTTGGCAACCAGACCAACACCTTTCACCGTTTCCTGTGTGGCCGGCCATAGCTTTCCTCCTTCAGACAAAAAATCATTGAAAGGATCAACTAGTACCAATGCAGTTTTGTGAAGTGGATACTTCTCCATTTGTTATGAGTTGGATGATTAATTAAGAGGATTGCGTTTTATGTGTAGTCGTTGACAATACAAAAGTATCTCCCGAAGATGCCCGGAGCAATTGACAAATCATGTTATTCCTTGTATAAATTATCAGCATGGTGCACTATGTAGTCCATATGCTGGATAACCATAAAATGTACAAGGCGGTTGCCGGGCATACCCAACAACCGCCTGTAAGGAAAGAAAAGTGCGGAGAGTTAAACTATTACATCTTCTGAAATCCCTTTTGGAAAATGATCTTATCGGCCTGGTATGCTACCAGGTAATAAGTGCCCTGCGGCAGATGACCTACGGGTACATCATAGCCCGATCCGGGTCGTACGGTGGTATTTGTTTCGATGAGCTTTTCACCGGCAGCCGTGAATATCTTCAGTGCCACCATACCCGTAATGTCCGCGCTCCGGAACTGCAGGTGCAGCAACTTAATAGCTGGATTGGGCGAGAGTATGATATCACTGTTCCACTGGTCGCGCAACTGCGCCGACTTGATCAGGGAGATGGCTTCCCGGCCATCCAGGTCTACCTGGCGCAAGCGGTAATAATATTTGATGCCCGCAATTACCTGCCTGTCGGGGAAATTATACGTAGAAGGCGTTGTTGAATGGCCCTTGCCATCCACCCAGCCAACGGGCGTAAAGTTGATCCCGTCTTGTGAGCGCTGTACCTCAAAACCTTTGTTGTTCGATTCTGCATCGGTAGTCCATGCCAGCTGGATATACGTATCGCGTGGTGTAGCCTCAAACTTCGACAGGATAACGGGCAGCGCCACCTGGGCAGCTCCACCCTGCACCAGCGGACTGAAGTCGGTGAAGTTAACACCCAGGTTGGGCGTGGTGGTTACATCGAAACCGGCTTCGCACAATTCAAAACTGCTGACGGTGCCGGATGCCTGACTGATGCTGATCGACATCAACTCTATCCAGTTGCCTGCGGTCCAGGTTTCCGGAATGGTAAAGCCAATGGGATCGGAATAAAAAGCCTGGTAGAAATAAGTGCCCTTGGCGCCGCGCGGACCGGCCTTCTTCAGGTTGTACGTCGTTGCGATGGTATTGCTCAGCGCCGCATTGGAGCTGCTGTTCCATTTAAGGCCAAATACGATGTCGGTGATATAATCGGCGGTGGTAGGAGCGGTAGCTGCTGTCATACGCATCTGAACGCCCAGGAAGCCACCACCTTTGTGCACCACCCGTATTTCATAGCCCTGGCTATGTGCGCCCAGGCCCAGTACCAGCAGCAACAAAACGGTAATAATATTTTTCATGTTCATCTTTTTAATACTTGCTTTTAATAAGTTTTCAATCAGGGTAGTTGTTCCACCAGGATATTGTTGGGCGTAGCAATGCCCACGTTGCTTAATATGATCGTTTTGTCGTTGGCCGATCCATTGTATTTTACTTTACCGTCGAGGTTCAGGTCATTCACATCGTACAGCGTCAGTATATTATTTGGATTGGCAAGACCTATTTTGGCAAGGATCGATACCTTGTCATTGGCCGATCCGTTGTACTTGATAAATCCGTCTTTATTGATATCGCCTGCCCACATCATCATCACCGCATTCTGGTTGCGCTGTGCATCTGTGCCCCAGGTAGCAGTCGCAGGATTGGTGAAGTCGATGGCGGCAGCCGAAGTTTTGGAGAGTGCGAGTGGCGCCGCAGTCATTACGCCAAAGTGATTGCGGTGGCGGATGGCCAGGTAATAGTTGCCTTCGGTAACCTTATTGAAGAAAACCGGTGAATAGCCATCCATGTCTACGATGCTGCCATCCCTTCTGATGAGGGCGGCGCGGTTGGCCACTACCTGTGTAGGATTGCTGCTGTTGCGCAATTCCAGCCATACCCAATCGGTGATGCCTTTAGCTTCCACACTATCCAGCACTCCTGCTTTGGCAGTAGCGATAGTAGGATTGTTGACAGCAGTAAAGCCCAGTGCACGATAAGGTTCTGTAGCGGGCAATAAAAGCAGGCTGCGCAGGCTATCGATCATCATACCATTAGAGGCATTATAACCACCCTGCAGGAAGGCGCGGGCTGCCACCAGCAGCCCTTCGCCTTTGACGCTCACAAATTGTTCCCCGGTTGTTTTGGGGGCTTCTTCATTACCCGTATGGTCCGTAGCGAGGGTATAGAAGGAATAGGTAGCGCCTTTTTCACCAGTGAAGCTGAGGTGGGTAGAATCGATATGCTTCTGGTGCAGGGTATAGGGGCCATTGTTTTTACTATAGTACAAAGCGTATTCTTTTACACCCGATCCGAGGGTATCGTCCTTCGCCGTCCAGGAAATGGTAAATACATTGTCCACGAGGGAAGGCAATGGCGCTACACTGCTCACCGGCGCCAGGGCATCGATAATATTGATGGTGGTATTGGTGGCGATGGGTTCATTCACATCAAAGATGATGGACGCCTGTTTGTTGATGCTGTCGCGGGTATTGGTATTCCTGTTGGCGATCACGGTAAAGGTTACATAACCTTCTCCTTTATGGGTGAGACTATCGTTGACGGGCAGGAACCCTCCATTGGCGGCTACGGTATTGGCGAGGCCGGTGGCGGGGTCAATGCTTTCCAGTATCCAGAAAGCGCGGCGGTTGGCAAGGTCGAGCCCTGCTGTTACATCCACAAATACACCGAGGCTGTCTTTTACATCCAGCCGCCGGCTGAAGGTGCTGCTATTTGGCGGCACGGAAAAGTTGAAGGGGCCAAAACCAAAATCACCCAGCCGCAAAGAGTTGGGATTGATATTGGGATGTATCGGGCAGTAGATGATCACTTTTTGTGCGGGCGCCGTAGCAAAGTCGGGATCATTCTCGAAGAGGATCTTGTACGACAGGGTGGCTTTGGCAGATACCCATTTCAGTGAATCAAATCCCCGGGGACCAATGATCTCATTGGGATCCTTCGGCGCCAGTACAGGAATGCCCGGTCCGGCGGGCGGCGGTGGCGGACAGTCACACTTAGGTTGATTACACCCCATCTGTGGACAGGGTGGGGTGGGGTCGCCGGGGCTACAGGGGTCTCTCTGGGCCATGGCCGAAAGGGAGCAAACCAGTAGGAAAAAGAAAGAAAAATATTTCATTTTCTTCTGTATTAATGTTTATGATGATAGGCCTCAGCCAACTTTAAATCTATGGTTTTAAAGATCAGTTCTCCACCGTAAATATTAGTATACTTGACAGACTGGCTGATGGAGGCGCCTATGCCGTCTGTTCGCACGTATACGCCGTCAGATTCTTCTACAACAGTACGTTTTATGGTGCCTGGGAAAAAGAGGTGAGGGAATAAAGTATAGTTGGTTATACTGTAGTCTCCGTTAATCTTGGTAAACACAGGGTTTCCCCAAAAACTGAAATTGTTCGAAAGGCTGCTACCCGGTAATATGCTGATCAATTTATTGATGGCGTTAAAGTCAGTCAGGCCGTATGTGTATAGATTATTGCCAAATAATCTGCTCACTGCACAATCGGTCAGTGGCTTATCACCTCCGGCTCCAAAGTCTATCGGTGCAATAAACTTTTTCTTGCTGATCATCAGATCGAACACATAAGCTTTTGTACATTCTTTACCGTCTTTACTTTTATCGCATTCGTTAGGCATTCGATTATCCTTCTCACAGATCCTTGTTTTTACTTTATAACTATGGGAGGTATTTTCTCCAATGATCTGGAACAACCGATTATAGAAACTATTGTTGTAGACATCAGCAAATCCACAGATCGTTGAACTAAGTCCATAATTATCGTTCTTATTGGGAGATGAGTTGTTGATGAATTGATAGGCATTATAAGAGTCGAGGTATTCCAGTGCGTCCCTTTGGAAGAATCTTCCAGCTGTACTATGGTATCTCCTGGCCCTGAAATCATAATTGTTATCCTCATTTAACAATCTGCCATGGAAAAGGGTAGAATTGCCAGCGTCTGAACCTCCCTTCAGGACATAGGAATTGGAAAAATAGGAAGGCATTCCAAAAACATCGTATTCATATCTATCAATAACATTGGTCTGCTGCATTACAGCCAAAACGCTACCCTGGTTATTGTTGCAAATGTAATATTCATTGGTTCCGGATTTGTAATGCAACAGATCGTCTACCCAGGATCCAAAGACATAAGTTTTAAGCTCATTGCTTCCACTTGTTTCCTCAATGATGCGCTGATCATCATAGAAATAATTAACAGTTCGGGAAGGTGTAGTGCTGGCTATTTTTCTTCCTAATGCGTCGTATTTGTAAGTTGCAATATTGCCTATGGAAATTGCTCTGTTTTCATAATCATATACATAATTGTTACCGTCAATATTTAATGGATTGCCATTGGCGTCATGATTATATACAGATGAGCTACCGTTTACAGTAATGTTTTTATACGCATTCATGTTGTTGGGCGTATAAAGCTTGCTTATATTGTCTTCTGTTGATGATATGCGGTTCTGTAGCGCGTCATAGAAATAAATATTTCGGGATACTGTGTCGATAAGGTTAGTAGTGTTTATGCGCCCCGAATAGAAACCCGTTACCTGGTAAATATTGTCATACTCGTATTTTTCGGAATGTGTTGGTCTGTGATTTTTTATCACTGTCAATTTGTTCCCTTCTTTGTCATAAGTATATTGAAAATGAAGTATGTTATTGGGTTGGCAATTGAGGGTAATGATCCGGTTATTTGCATCGTAGGCATATTGCTCAATCGCGCCATTGCCTAGTGTTTTAGTGATCAGTCTGCTTGCCGCATCATAACTAAATTGTGTTAAGTTGTTAGATCCTTCCGAAACGCTGGTCAACTTGTCCCTTTGGTTTCTGGTTTCTTTAATAGTCCTGCCACTTGGGTATGTAAGTGTACGTGTATGTGCAATAGTGCTATAGCTATAACTGGTTGTTCTGCCATTCAGGGTTTCGGTCAGCATCCTGCCAACAGGATCATATGTGAAGGAGATAGTAGCGTTAATATTATTTGCGGTAAGTCTTTGTCCAACTGCATCATAGGAAAATGTCTCATTTTGACCGCCTGGATAACTACATTGGGTTAGCCGGTTGGCATCATCATAAGAATAGCTAGTTATATTCCCCTTATTGTCTCTACGCGTTTTTCGATTTCCGTTGGCATCGTACGTATAATCCTTTTTAGTTCCATCCGCGTAAGATTCCCTGATGAGTCTGTTAAGCGCATCAACATTATATGAAGTGATATTATTCTTTGCATCTATGATCCGGATGCGGTTGCCATTCCCATCGTATTCAAATCTTGTAGTGTTTCCTAGTGCGTTCGTTTCTTGTGTAATACGATTTAATGCGTCATACGTAAATTGCTTACTGTTGCGGTTTCTGTCAGTTTCTGTAAGTAAGTTTCCATTGGCGTCATACTCTTTGGAGGAAGTGCTTCCCAGAGCATCCGTTATGGAATAGAGTTGATTGATCTCGTTATAACTGTTGTTTACCGTATTATTGTTTGCGTCTTTTTCTGTTATGCGGTTACCATTGGCGTCATATGTATAATTTCCTATTATACCGAGTGCATCTGAAATGGTTGTTACCTGATACTCATTGTCATAAACAGTTGAAATGACATTGCCATTAGGAAAGCTAACTGATAAAACATTGCCAGCCGCATCATAAGTTTGAGTGTTTACCTCATTCAGAGCATTCGTTTCAGTTAGTTGCCGGTTCAAGGCATCATAACTATAGCTGGTAGTATGGCCTAATTCATTCTTAATAGAGAGGCGATTGTCATTTGCATCATAGGTGATCACAGAAAAATACCCCAAGGGGTCAATGCTTTTTGTTGGCCTGTTCAATGCATCATATTCCTTACTCCAGACTTTACCATTCTTATCCTGCTGAGCTAATAAATTATTATTGGCATCGTAAGTATACAGGATAGTTTTATTATAAGGGTCTGTCATGACAGCTAGCCGGTTCAGCGCATCATAGCTGAAGTAAGTGATGTTGCCATTATAGTCTGTTGCAGCTTTCCTATTGCCGTTCTCGTCATAGGAAATCGTGCTAGTATTACCAGCTGCATTAATCGTTTTGATAATTCTATTGAGCTTATCATACTCGTATTTGGTCGTATTTCCTCTTTTATCTGTTTCGCTCACCATGTTGCCTGCTCCATCATAGTCAAAGCTCTTCGTTTTGCCCAATGCATCCCGCTCGGTCAATACCTGGTTTCGGCTGTTGTAAGTATAGAATGTGCTGTTTCCCCGTGGATCAGTTATCTTGGTCTTATTGCCCCGTTCGTCATATTCCACTGTCACCGTATGACCCGAAGGAGATATTGTCTTTGTTTGCCTGCCCAGTCCGTCATAATGGTAGGTCGTTGTCTGGTGCAAGGCATCCGTAGCAGAGCTAAGGTTACCCGCTATGTCGTAGGTGTATTTCGTAATACCGCCAAGCGCGTCCGTGATCTTCGTTACGCGGTTCTGCAGGTCGTATTCATAACTGGTTACATTGTTGCGTGCATCCTTTACCTGTGTCAAGTTGCCGCAGCCATCGTAAGTGTTCGTCACTATGCCATTCAGCGCATCCGTGGTCTTGGTGAGCAGGCCATAGGTATTGTATTCATATCGGGTGATATGGTTGTTGCCGTCTTTTTGCGTCAGCACATTACCCTTGCTGTCATAAGTATATTCTACTGTAATACCCAGTGGCCTGAGGATCTTCGTCTGGTTGCCTGCTGCATCATATTCATAACTCGTGGTATTGCCCCTCTTATCCTTTACCGACAATGGCTTATTGAGGGTAGAATGCCAGGTATAACTCATGCTATAGCCTTCCGCATCTGTCTCTTTGATCACATTCCCTTTGGCATCGTATACATACTGCGTAGTCTGGTTATTGCCATTGGTCTGGGATGATACATTATTGTTTTCATCGTATTGGTAGGCCACATTGTAGCCACAACAATTACCTTCCTTATGAATTACGCGGCCCGTTGTATCATAACTATAAGTGGTGATCTGCCGTTGGCCCTGCACCTGCTCCGTTACAAAGGTCTTGCGTGTTTGGGGAGAATAGGTAAACAACTGGGTAGTAGCGCAGGATACAATTTTGGATACAGCCCCATTGCCATTGTACGTGATGGACATATTATTGCCCAGTTCATCCGTAAACCCAATGATCCGGCTATTTTCGTCATAATAGTATTGCAACGAACTGCTGTCCGGTCGCATCACTTTCACCGGATTGCCGGATGTATCGTAGGTATACGCAATTTTCCTTACCGGCGAGGCACAGGCATTCTGTATCTCTTTCAGCCTGCCATTGTCCCAGGTAAGTGCAAAAGACCTTCCTGCTGCATCCGTAATGGCCGTAGGCAGGGAATCGGTATAGTTGATCGTAACCGCATTATTGTTCCGGTCCTGTACTTTGGTGAGCTTCCGGTGTGAGGCAACGTCAAAATAGTAAGTCCAGCCTTCTTTGGTATTGAGCCTGAACTTTCCTGCCTGGTATTCCGCCAGGGTGTCGAACACGCCTACCGGCGCTTTATACGTTACACCTGTTTTGGTAAAAATATCTCTACGCCCGTCGGCTCGTAATACAACGATATTATTCAGAGAGTCTTTAGTGTAGGCCACATTGTAGGTGAAGGTCCAGCCGGGTCCATAACCCCAGTTCTTATTGCGTTGGGTATTGTTATAAGAAAATACGATCTCCATGGGTATCCCCTGTGCCGGCATCCTCATATCGATACGTTGGTGATACAGGTTGCCGGTAAAAGAGTTTACATCAAACCCATTGGGTGCTTTTACGGTAGGTTTTACAATGTTCTGCGACAGACCGGTTGATAAGCAGCCCAGCAATACCAGAACGATAATAAAAGGAGTTCTATAATAAGTCTTTCTCATAAACGGTTTATTCTATGATGGCGAATGTTAATTCGGCTACGCCGCGTGTGATTGCTTTGGTAAATACTTTGATGAATCCTTTGGCGCCTGCCCTTAATATGCCCGGCGGTGCACCGGTCTCTGTAAAGGAGAGCGGCAACGTAGTTTTATTTTCATCCAGCCCTGGTACGGTGAACGAAATGGGTGCACCGGTAAGACTGATAAAGAAGCGGGTGGGCAAAGGAATATCAATAGTGCTGGTATTCTCATACACGATCGTGATGGGTTCCACCCGGTTGAGCCGTGTACTTTCAGCATGGATGAAATCGGTACTGATCAGGTCTTCATACCCGATATTCACTACCTGGCATACAAAGCCGGTTCCGCCACCGGGGCCACCACTGCCATTGCCATTGCCGCCACCACCACCCAGCGCCGATCCCGGACCGCGCACGATCTCAAAGCCTTGCAGCAGTTTGGTAGAGTCTCCATCCTGTTTGATGGCTACCACATCATACACACCAAGGGAAGTACCCTGCAGGTTGTACGATACAAATACATGCGAGGCATCGATATAGTATTTGGTATAAGGATAAATGGAGGGGAGTCCTGCTTTGCGCAATACAAATTGGGTGGAGGGCTCAAAATTAGCACCCTCGATCTTCACAGTAACACCGCCGGTATTACCACCCCTGCCAGCATCCACAGCTGTGATCTGGAAGGGAATGATACGGGCTTCCAGGGTAATGGACTGACGCCGCAGGACCGTAGTATCATTGCCCAGGAACAACAGGTAATAAGTTCCACTGTCTGCCGCAGGAACGATGAGTTGTTGGTTCGTCTCAAAAGGTATTTCCGCTGCCTGGTCATAATTATTGGGAGCAGGCACGGCCCCATGCTTGAGGTAGATCCTGTTCACCGCATGTTTGCTCGTATCGCCGGAAAGGGTGATCTGCATGGTCTCTCCGTGCAGGGAGGCCGGAATGTGCAGGCGGTAATACAGTGCCTGACCATTCATCAGCACATCGGCAGTAGGCACCGCCAGTACCAATGCTTTCACATCGGTGCTGAGCAGGGTGGAGGATGCGCGGGTATTGTTGTCTTCCTGCGCTTCCACCAGGCTGTTCAATATATCAGTACGCACGATGATGTAATAATTGCCCAGTGTAATATTATTGAGCGGGGCCGTCAATGTCCTGTTAAGGGTTAACCCCGGCAACAGGCTTATATTCTCTTCTTTGGTGCCCAGTAAAATATCTGCGGCATCAAACACGGTATCCAAAGAAAGGTATACCGCTTCTTTCAGGTAGCCATAAGCAGGGTTTTGTCCGCTATTGCCCAATTGCCATTGGATGGTGGTGGGCTGGCCAGCCAGTTGACTGCCGGCGGGTGGGGTCACCTGGTTGATGACGAGGTCGCAGGGTAATTGCGGTTTGATGAATATGCCTGCCATCGCCGTATTGTTGTCTTCTCCCTGCTGCTCATACTGACTGTTGTTGGCATCCGTGCGCAGCACCACATAATAGTTGCCACTGAGGGAAGGATGCAGGATGAGCTCTACAGAATCGGTATAGCTGCCATTGGCTGCCAGCGGGCCCGCCTTTGTTTTGGTAGCCACTGAAGGGCCGGAGCCCATAGCAGGTTCATCGGTCACAAAAACAAAGTCATTCCAATGCGCCGAGGTAGTAACGCCCGGACCGTTGTTCTTAACAGTAAACTTCACCCATACGGCTTCACCGGCGAATGCTTCTGCAGGTGCCGACAAGGACAATGGCTGCAGATCGGAAGGGGTGGGTTGCGTGATCACTATGGGCGCATTGGGTTGCCCGCTGATATTGGTATTCAGCACCAGGAAATTATTGCCGCGGTTGATATCGTTCTGCTGGTTGTCGCGGTCGGTGAGCACGATCAGGTAAAAATTACCGCTTACTGTATTGGGGATGGTTACCGTGCGCTGGTAAGCAATGGAGCCATTGGGCAGCAACACATTGTTGACCGTCCATTGGCCCAATAAACGATCGGCGCCATCGATCACCGTGTTGTTCGAAAGGTATACTGCGTCGGTCCACTCGGCCAGTAAGGTATTGGTGGTGCCGGCATTCTTAGTGGTGTATGTGAGGTTTACCGATTGACCTGCCAGCAGGGCTGCACTTTGTACTGCGCCATCATTTACAGCGAGGTCGACATTGGGCAGCGGGGCTACCTGTATCGCTGTACCGATGTTACGGTTGTTGCTTTCTCCCGTATGTTCAAACACCTGGCCGTTGGCATCTGTCTCCACTACTACATAGTATTGACCGGCCGACTGACCCAGGGGCACCATCACCGTAGATTGCACACTATAAGACTGGCCATTGGTAAGACTCCTGTTTTGCGCAACGGTGGTGAGCAGGATATTGCCTGCATCGGTAAGTGAATTGGAAGGAGACAGGTAGATGCGTTCACTCCATTGTTTGTTTTGAATAGCACCGTTACCGGTATTGGTCACCGTATAGCTTACCTGCATGGTGCGGCCCGCCGTATCCTGCGGTGGCGCCGTTACATTACTCACCTGCAGGTCCGCCCAGGGTGAAAGGGTAATTGCTACAGGTGCAGTGGCCAGGTTATTGTTGTTATTGCTCTCCAGGATGCTGTTGTTGGCATCTGCCACAAACAACAGGTAGTAATTGCCGGAGATGCCCGCAGGTAAAGTAACGGTGAGCTGTTTGTTGTAGCTGCTGTTGCGGGGTTGTACGGAATTGTTGGACACCGTGCCCAGCTCTTTATCATCGATGCTCCAAACCATATCGGTAGAGAGATACACTTTATCGACCCAGCTGCGGCCCGTGAGGTTGCCTTTGCCATTGTTCTGTACGGTATAGCCTACGCTGATCGCCTGTTCGGAACTGGCGCCTGCGGGCGCTTGTGGCGCTGTCATCACCAGGTCGGGCTGACCTACAAATACAGGGCCTGCTGCACGGGAGGTATTGTTGTCGTCAAAAGGAAATTCATTGATGCTGTTGCCGGCATCAGTACGACAGATGAAATAGTATTTGCCTTCCGGCAGATCGGCCGGTATGATAGCAGGCGACTGTACACCCACCACTGACAGGGATAGTAAGGGATTGTTTTGCTGATACGTCAGCAACGGAATATCCAGCCAGTTTTGTAATGTCGTATCCGTACTGATGTACAAGGTTTCCGTCCAGGGCCTGGAGATATCCATGCTGCCATCATTGGCCGTAGTCCATTGCAGGGTAATGGATTGTCCCGCACTGACAGAATCATACGGCACGGTAATATTGTCTACAATAAGATCGGGATGCGGGCGCAGCAGGATCGTCAGTTCCGGGCTGGCCGTGGTATTGTTGTCTTCCTTGTCGTATTCAAATACATTGGCATACCGGTCGGTTTGTACATGTACGTAATAAGTGCCCTGCAGGTTCTGTGGTATTTTGATCTTAGTAGTACTATTGTATGTTCCCTCTACCTGCAAGCTGCCGGTATGTTGCGCGGTATACAGTACTGTAGCTTCAACCGGGTTGAAGAGGGGATTGGCCGACAGGTAGACCATATCATACCAGCTGCTCACATTGGTGGGGCCGACGCCTTTATTGGTAATCGTCCAGTTTATTGTCAAAGTATCTTCCGAGAATGCGGTAGCGGGACTTACTGCCAGGGCCGTGATCTGGAGGTCGGGTGGGGGCGCCAGGGTGATGGCAATGGCCGCACTGGCCCGCAGGTTATTGGTATCTGTCAGTTCAAAATTGCTATAGTAATTTTCGCCGGTTGTAATGATGAGATAATACTGGCCCTGCAATCCTTCGGGTATCCGGTAGGTCTTGGCAGGGGCGTCGTAGGTCTGGCCCGCTTCCAGTGCACTGAAATTCTTATAAGAACCAATATAGTAATCATTGCCGATGCCCAGCCTGGGCGCATCCGACAGGTAGGCGCGTTCGTACCAGTCAGCGCTACGGGTAGAGCCCGTGCCCTGGTTCTTTGTGCGCCAGGAGAAGCTGATCTCCGTTTCGGATACGGCAGCGGGTGGCACAGTAACGGATGCTACGATCAGGTCGGGCAGGTTGCGTAAAGTGAATTGTTGTACGGCACTCTCCGTGCGGCAACTATCTCTCACCGCTACTACCTTCCATTTATAGGTGTCGCCAAATTGCAGCGCGTCGCTGTACAATACATAATTGATCTGTACAATGCCCTGTACGGTAGGCGTGGTGGGTGCAGCGGCAGCAGCGGGCCATACATAAAGCTCGTAGCTGGCGGCATTGGTTACAGGGCCCCAGGAGAAGGTAACCGGCTTGTCGAGGTTGGGGGCATTATTGGACGGCAACAGGTTGCCCGGTGCTGTCAGTGCCGCGAGATGCTGTATTATGGTCTGCGTAGTATCGTTGAGGTGGAAACTATCTGTCTCCAGGCTTGTATAGGCCCTGATGGTATATTGGCCTGTTGCTGCAAGATTGGCAGTAGTATTGAATTCATAATCGGTGGTGGATGCCGGCGTGATGGTAAGGCTGCCGACGTTTTCTGTGATCACCGCCCCATTGTTGATGCGGTAGCTTACAGTAAAACCAGTTTGCGGCGTATTCCCATTATTGCGTATGCGCACTTTTACTTTCGATGTGGCGGTAAGACCGCAATTGGTGAAAGGAGTAGGTATGGCAGTAATGCCGATATCATTCACCTGGTTGCCGGCCGGCTTGTTTTTCCAGGGATCATACAGTACCCTGTCACTAACGGAATTGCCGGTGCCGCCCGGGTTGGTAGTCGTGTGCAATGGGCCGGTAGCACTGCCCCACCAGGAATTGCGGGCATCAACGGTCCCGCTGCCGTAATTCATGATGCCCGCCTGTGTGTTGCCCAGGATATTACAATTGGTAAAAACGGGGCTGCCGCTGTTAACCACAATACCGGTATTGTTGCCTATTATCGTGCTGCCTGTAATAACCGGAGAGCCACTGGCAATATACATACCGTAACCTGGACTGCTGCTAATGGTAATATTAACCAGTTGTGTATTGACATTGTTGCCCAAATACAAAGCATAGCCATTACCGCCCATCCGGGTTAATAAAGTATTGCTGACAACCGCATTGCTGTTGTCATATAAGTATACGGTGCCGCCGTTGTTGATACCATTGAGTGTGGTGAACTGGATGGGAGCGCTTTCCGATCCCAGGGCGCGCAAGGTGCCATACACATAAACATGGGAATAATAATTTATAAAGTCTATGATCACACCGGGTTCGATGGTGAGGGTGATGGAAGCCGGGATGTTTAAAGCATTGGGTAGCGCATAATTTGAATTCTCCCCTGGATTAACAAGGGTGGCATTGGCGGATAAATAGGTATTCTGCAGGTTCACAATAGCGTTGTAATTGGAATGAATATTCGGCAAATTCTTCATGTATGGATAGATGCTTCTGCCATTGGTATTGCCGTAGAAACTGCATCGTTGAATGATAGGAGCAATAGTGTCCGTTGTAAAATTGATAGCGCGATAGTTGTTGTTGATAGCGCCGATAGAACAGTCAGTAACAGATACATCACTATGCCCCAGGGATACGGCGTACGCAAAAAAGTTACGGATCGTGGAGTGACTCAGCACCAATGGCGCTGAAGCCTTGACGGCCGCACTGTTGTTGAAATAACTATAGGCCAGGGAATCGAAGCTGGCGTATTGAATAGAGGAGCCGGTAGAGCCGCTTTCTATGCTGATGCCGCCGCCATGCGAATAACCATTGTTGTTGTACCCGCCGAAGAAACGGATGGAATCGGCCGCTGTACCATTGGCAATGAGGGTGCCATATACATAGAACTGGGAATAATAATAGGGTAACTGGATACGGCTGCCTGGCTGGATGGTGAGCGTTTTTTGTGCATTCACTACTACATTGGAAGCGCGGTAGAAGGAGCCGGGGCCGGGTTTGGGCCAGGTGGCATGTTGCGTCACCGCGCCAGTCAGGTCGATGATCGCATTGGTATTATTGGAAATGCCGGAGATGCTGCCAGGGCTGGCGTGCAGGGTACGGGCATCTGTATTGCCGGCAAAAGTACATCCGGTAATGGCTGGCGCGATCGTATCGGTACGCAGGTAGATGGACTCCCGCCCGGTATTCAGGGCGCTGAAGGTGCAATTGGTGAGTGATACCTTACTTCTTTCGATGTCTACAGCATACCCAAAATAATTGCGGAAGGAGGAGTTGCTGATGGTTACAGGCCCTCCTGCCGATACCACTGCATCATAGCTGCCCGTCCAGGGATAGGACAGAGAGTCAAAGCTTACATAGCGAATGGAGGAAGCAGTAGCATTTTCCCAGATACGGATACTGCCGCCATAAGCATAATTATTGTTACGGCCTCCGAAGAAGCGGATGGAGTCGGCTGCGGTGCCTTCTGCTACCAGGGTTCCATAGATATTGAAGTAACTGGAGTATTCCGACATCCAGATGCGGCAGCCGGGCTGGATGGTGAGTGTTTTCCCTTCCTGCACAGTTACATTGCCCACTTTGTACATGGAATTGGTACCGGGCTTTTGCCATTGGGCATGTTGTGGCACGCTGCCATTCAGTTCAATGATGGCATTGGTATTATTGGAAATGCCGGAGATGGTGCCGGGGCTGGCATGCAGGGTGCGGGCATAGGTATTACCGGCAAAGACACATCCGGTAATGACCGGAGAGATGGTATCGGTGCGCAGGTATACGGTCTCGCGCACTGCTTCCAGGGCACTGAATGTGCAATTGGTGATGGATACATTGCTCTTTTCGATGTCTACGGCATAACCATAAGAATTGCGGAAGGAAGAGTTGCTGATGGCTACAGGTCCTCCTGCTGATACTACTGCATCGTAGCTGGCATTCCAGGGATAGGCCAGTGAATCAAAACTTACATACCGGATGGTGGACGCTTTGGAGTTTTCCCAAAGCCGTATACTGCCGCCATAAGCATAATTAGTATTACGTCCTCCGAAGAAGCGAATGGAATCTGCTGCGGTGCCCTCTGCTGCCAGGGTTCCATAGATGTTGAAGTAACTGGAATACTCCGACATCCAGATGCGGCAGCCGGGCTGGATGGTAAGTGTTTTGCCTTCCTGCACAGTTACATTGCCCACTTTGTACATGGAATTGGTGCCGGGCTTTTGCCATTGGGCATGTTGTGGCACGTTGCCATTCAGTTCAATGATGGCATTCGTATTGTTGGAAAAACCTGAGATGGTACCCGGACTGGCTGCAATGGTGCGCGAAGGCACAATGCCGTTGAATGTACAGCTTTGTACTACGGGCGAAATAGTGTCGTATCGCAGGGAAACGGCCTCCCGTGCGCTGCCATAGGCACTGAACTGGCAATTGGTAAGGGATACATTGCTGCGCTCAATGCGTACGCCATATGCCTGGAAATTGCGGATAGAAGAGTTGCTGATCGCTACCGGTCCTTCAGCCCATATCACGGCGCTATTGCTGATTGAAGTAGAAGCCAGGGAGTCGAAACTTCCATAGCGGAAGGAGGAACCTGTTGAAGTAGTACCAATGTTAATAATACCTGCGTGGGTACGGCCGTTGTTGAACCCTCCGGTAAACCAGATGGAGTCGGCAGCAGTACCATTGGCGATGAGGGTGCCGTTAACGGTAAGCCGGTCTGAATAGTCGGAAAATGCAATGCGGCAACCCGGCTGTATGGTTAGTGTTTTACCTGCATTTACTGTTACCGTACCCAACAATCGGTAAGAAGAACCTGTGCCCGGGCGTGGAAGCGTGCTATTGGCAGTAACAGTGCTGCTTCTTATGCCAATAACGGTATTGTCGGCAGCAATGTTTTCTGCACCGCCTGCCCAGGTCAATATTGCATGCGCACTTTCTGTATGATTGATGAGGCTATGGTTGATAACGGGTTTGGCTGTATCGCGGATAGAAATGGCGCCCACATCGCCATTGTAACTTACATCGCCGAGGCTGTCTGCGCGTACATAGCTAAGCGTGGAAGCGTTGGAATTTAAGTAAACGGAACCGCCATAGTTAGAGGAGGGCGAATAGGCCGGATCAGCCTTGCCAACAAAGCGGATGGAGTCAGCCGGTGTACCTATGGCCTGTAAGGAGCCGTTGATAACAAGATTATAATTGTACCGGGGAAAATGGATGACCGTACCCGGTTGTATGGTCATAGTGGTCCCTGCATTCACGGTAAGGGTGCCTGTCAACCGGTACCAGGAGTTGGTACCTGTTTTCACCAGGGTACAATTGCGTATAATATTATCGGCACGTACACCGATCACGGTATTGTTGAGGAATACCTGCGATGCGCCGCCTGCCCAGGTGTTGATGGCATAAGCTCCCTCGGAATTGCTGATGCGGCAATTATTGATAACAGGGGTGGCGGTATCACGTATGTTTATAGCGCCATCAACACCGTTGGAACTTACATCGCCGAGGCTGTCTATGCGGATATAACTTAGTGTGGAGGCATTGGAGTTGAGGTATACCGTGCCGCCATAGTTGGAGGACGGCGAATAGGCCGGATCGGCCTTGCCGATAAAGCGAATGGAATCGGTGGGTGATCCTACGGCTTGTAATGATCCATTGACTGTAAGGTTATAATTATAGCGTGGAAAATGCAGGATTGTGCCCGGCTGCATGGTCATAATAGTGCCGGCGCCCACTGAAAGGGTGCCCAGCAGGCGGTAATAGGAATTAGCGCCTGTCTTTACCAGTACAGCATTGCGTGTGAGGGTTTCCGGTCGTACGCCGATCACTGCATTGTCGAGAAATACCCGTTCAGCGCCACCAGCCCAGGTATAGATGGCATAAGGGCTTTCTGTATTGGTGATGAGGGTACGATTGATCACGGGCCTGGCCGTATCGCGTATATCGATGGCGCCATCGGGGCCATTGTTGTGGATATCGCCCAGGCTATCGATGCGTACATAGCTGAGGGTAGAAGCATTGGAGTTGAGGTATATCGTGCCACCATAATTGGAAGCCGGCGAGTAGGCAGGATCTGCTTTGCCAACGAAGCGGATGGAATCAGCCCCCGTACCTACAGCCTGTAAAGAGCCATTGACAGTAAGATTGTAACTGAATCGCCTGAATTGAACGACCACCCCGGGTTGGATGGTAAGGGTTTGCCCTGCAGGAACGGTAACAGAAGCTGTGAGGATATACGGACTGCCGGCCAAAGTCCAGGTGCCGGATTGGTTTCCACTCACATTCGTTTGCCCATTTACAAAAGGAGCAGATAGCAGACATAGCATGGCCATCATTGTACGTGCGCGACTGCGCAATACAATGGAATACAGGTTTAGGAACATAAATGAGTTTACCTATGTAATGAAATAATTACAAGTGCACACGAATCAGTGCGGAAATTGGAATCGATATTGGTTGGGAATTGGCGCCCTTCTATACATGAGGGGCAAACGAGCTGTGTTCTGGTATGCAATATGATAAAATTGAGTTACCAGTCATAAAGGCTCTTTCCAAAAGGGCTTTTTCTCCTTTCGGGAAGGCGAATTCTCCTTGCGAAAAATACCAGGAACACTGATTAGGGGATTGGTGGGATTTCACTGATAACATTTAGATTCGTGGATAATTGGTAAACCATGTTCGTATGCTGGATAAATTAAGCTGTGAAGAAGTCATTATCCAATTTCGGCGACTGTACAAAATACTGGCTCCCGATGTGGATTCCGTGGCTATTGCCCGGGACTTGTGGCTGGAATGGGAGAAGACCGGCAATACGCCGCCCAATATTAATGAGATTGCGAAAGATTATGCGCAACACGAGAATGGTTTTTTCTATGAGCTGGTAAAGCTGGCCGAAAAGATGCACCAGGGCAATCTTCCCATACAATATTGTCAATTTACCCTCGACCGCTATAATGCCTATGCCCTCACCGTAAAGGACGGGTATATCGTATTGATAGATGATGTGTTTTTCCAGATACTGTATTTTATCTGCAATATCCTGGTATTTGATGCCGCAGGCGCGATTGAAGATCCCGCAGAACGGGAACAGGCCAAAAAGTTCGTGACGGAAATTCTGCAGGTTAATTATTTCAACAGGAAGCGTATTGACTTTAGCGAGGAAGGGATACAGCATGTGTTATTGAAGAGGGATTATGAACTGGCTGAATTTGCCAACTACTTTTTTCATGCCTGTAAAGCTTTTATCATTGCGCACGAGATTGGGCACCATGTGTTGGGGCATGCCCGTGGTACCGCCAGGAAGATATTTGCAATGCACGGGAAGCAAGTGACGGTAGAAGTGGATGAAAGGGCGATAGCCGATGAGTATGAAGCCGATCACTACGGGTATAAATTATTTGATGTGTTGTCCAATATCAATGACGATACGGTATACTATGCCTGGTGCAAATACAAATTCAACTTTGCTCCTGCTTTTCTATTTGATCTCTTCCATGCCATCGACAAGTTGCAGGAGAAGCGGGACAATCAGGCGATTGAATATACGGGGCATCCCCATCCCGTTAGCAGGCAGGCGGCACTGCAGGCGCAGTTTCCCATCGAAACGAATGATCCCCTCTACCTGTCGCTGAAGGAATCCCTGGCTTTTTACTTTCCTGCTTAGCAGGGACAGGCGAGATTCTCCTGATATGACTAATCTACATGGGATCAATTAAGTTAATTGTTGTCGGGGATAATGGTGCGCACATTGGCGGGCAATGGTATTTTATAATGCGTGCCCATGTCATTCAGTACGATGGCAATGGCCTTTTTCAACACGGCCAGTCCAATCTCCGGCATTGCAAAATCGCCCTGACGGGAAAGGCGCAGGAAGGCTTCGCAGGAGCGATCGATGGAAGTCAGTAATTGCTCCAGTCTTCCGTCAAATAGCACGAGGGCGGCTTGATCCTTCATCCATTTGCGCATGTTCTCTACGCTTACGGTGATATTTTCCTGGGACACAATATCTCTGTGGATATATAATATCTCTTGTTGATCAAAGAATGCAATAATGGCGGCTGCAGCGGCGGGGTCTTCTTCCTCCTGATTCATGGAGAAGGTGACTATTTTTCTTCCCTCCAGGCATGCTCCTATCAGTTCTTCATGCGCCTGCTTCCAGGCAATCAACTGTTCTGCAGTAAAAGTTCCATCATCCTCGTTTACCAGTTGCGCGTCGTATATGCATAACCATATACCATTTTCGATATCATCATGCCTGGGTCTGGGTTCTGCCTGCTTTGCGTCATACCGGGGATCTCCTTCCTGTACACCTCGAATAAGGCAGGCTACACCGAGCTGACGAACTTTGGCAGGATTGCTTAACGAAGGACCGAAGGTGAACCGTGGACAAGACGGATTTGAACAAAACCCTCCTGCGCGTAGTGATAAGGCGGTGATAGTGGCCGGCGAAAAAGGCTGGCTGCTCCTGGCAGGTGAGGCAGACGGTGAGAAAGCACGGGTGAGAGGGATGGAGACTTCTCCGGGGACCGTTGTTTTTTCGGTAGGCGCGGTGGCTGCCTGAAAGCTTGTGGCAGACCCGTGACGGGATGTACCAGGTACTTCGTAAGCCTCCAGGTACAGCTCAATCAATTCTTCCAGTAAATAAAAGCGACTGCGTAAAAGGGGGTTACCTTCCTTGGCACGTTCCAGGGTTCGTCCTGCTATAGAAAAGATTTCAAATTGACTATACTTTTCTTCCCTATGAGACCGCGTCAGGTTACGCCAGCGCTCAGCGGGAATTTTCCCCAGCAGATCTTCCTGTAGTTTCCCTTTGATAAAATCCTTGAATTGTTTTGCCAATGCCTCGCCTGTACTGCTGCCGGTTTTAATTGAGCACACAGCCTCCAGCCGGGCCATGGTTTCCGGCGTGATAATGATAGGACCCTGGCCTCCCTTTTCATTTTGTTCTTGCATATACGACTTGTTCTGACAGTTTCTGACTTGTTATGACTGCTTCTGAATTCCTCTGCCAAGTAGCGACTGTGGCAGGTTTTAGGCATTACCCCTTAGTACTTTTACATCACGATGGAAGAATGGCACCTGGTCTTACACTCACCGGTTGAAGGTACCAAAAAAACTGATCGGTGCAGCTACATTCTTCCTGCCACAACAAGAGTCAACAGGTGACCGTGCGGGATGGTGAACTCCGCGGTAACACCCTCCGGAAGGGCCCTTCCGGCAGCCTGCAAGGCACCTGTTCTCTTTTCTTCTGGTTCTCATTATTAAATCACTGGCAGTGGCATGGCCCCACACAAAAACTGTTGTGACCAACAGATCAGGATCTCCATGCCGCGAATTCTAAAAAAAGTAAATTATGAAATACATTATAATGACAGTTTTGGCAATACTTGCCAACCTGTTTTTGCCTTCTTGTTCAAAAAAGGATGTTAAGCCCTCTTCTTCCCAGGAGGAACAAGTGGGACCGGCCAGGCCCAAAGACAAAAAGTCTGTTATGCTGCGTGGCGGCGGCGAGGACGAAGAAACGCCCATCGTAATGCACAAGGTGAAAACTCAGGCCAATGCTCCAGTGTCGCAAGCCAGGGTGATCATGGTGAATGATACCCAGACCGACACACTGGAAGCAGAGACCGACAGTGCTGGTGAAGTTACCCTCATCCTGCCCGTAGCCGGTGAATGGTTGACAGTGGTTTCACGTCCGGGGTATCATCCGGTGTATAGCGTGAACAACTTTGTTGATTCGTTCACCATCAAGACGAGTACGCTGAGGCAGCCGTAACAGCCCTCGTGATCCATCCTTGTAAAACCATCCAAAAAAACCGGGACTTGCTCCCGGTTTTTACATATAACCATAGTGTGTACCTGTGCCTTACCTCCGGCACATAAAGTTTAAAGGACGTGATACCAGCAAGATGCGAAAATGAACAATGAGCTGTATCCGGCTCCTGCTGAAAACCTGATTTCCCCTTTTGAACGGGTACATTGAACTTCCGGACGGATAATAATGACATAAAAGTAAATTTCTGCCTGACAGCCATGTCTTGTTTTTACATATATTGCCGTAAACTACCTGCTAATGCCTTCTCCATGGAAGCTTGTTTTCCTGTTACTCCTGCCGGCAACAGCCTGCCGCGATAAAAAAGCCAATGAAGCCAATAACCGTTCTTCCTTCCGTATACTGATCGACCAGGCTAATGACGAACAGCAAAAGCTACCGCCACGCCTGGCAGCTGCACAGACGGCCTATGCACTGGCACAATTGAGTGGCGACAGAGCCGCACAGCTGGAAAGCATCCGCACTACCGGGGTACTTTATCTCGCCATGGATAGCAATGAACAGGCCATGGTTTCCTTCCTGCGGCTTGAAAAACTGGCAGACAGTGTAGGCGATAAAGAGAACCAGGGCATGGGCCTTAACAATATGGGTTTGATCTTTTATAAAAAGTCGGTATATGACAGCGCCATTATCTATTACGAACAGGCAGGCAGGATATTCCGGACATTGGGCGATACCTTGCGCATCATACAGGGTGATATCAATACCGGCATCGCCTACAAGAATATTGGCGATTATGAAAAAGCTTTTGGTCTTGCGATAGGCGCGGCGCGCATGATGGAAGGAATGCCGGCCTCTGCCGAACAGGCTACTGCCTACAATACACTCGGCAATACGCTGAAAGACCTGAACAGGCCTAAGGAAGCGTTGACCTACCACGATAAGGCCATCACCATCCGCCGTCAATTGAAGGACAGCGTGGGCATGGGAGCCTCACTCAACAATATCGGTAATGTATACAAGAGCACGAAGGAGTATGCAAAGGCACTGCAGTATTACCTGGAGTCGCTGGAAATAAAAAAGACAATAGGTACGAAGCGGTCCAGGATCATCACCATCGATAATATTGCAGAGACCTACCTGGGCATGCACCAATACGAACTGGCAGCGCAATACGAAGAGCAGGCCCTGGCAGGGCGCAGTGAAACGGATGACAGGGATGGCTGGATGTTATCGGCCAACCGGATGGCAAAGATCTACCTGGCCCGCCATGAAACGGATAAGGCAAAACAACTGGCGCTGCACATCGATAGCCTGGCCAGTGCGCCCATTTATCTTAGTCATCAACTCAAGAATGCTCTGCTGCTGGAAGAGATCTATGCAGCTGGTAAAGATTATCCCAATGCCAACCGTTATGCAAAAAAAGCGCTGGAACTGAAAGACAGCCTGTTCAATGCAGATATGTCTACCGCCATATCAGGGATGAATGCCCGCTACCATACAGAAGAGCAGCAGCAAAAAATAGCGCTGGCGGAAAAGAATGATATTATCCAGGAGCAACAGATCAGCCAGCAACGGAACTTTCTCCTGTTAATGGGTTGTATCATTGTATCGCTGCTGGTCATCACTTACCTGCTGTACCTTTCCAATAAGCTAAGAAAGAAGGCCCGCGAACGTACGGAACTGCTGATGGCCGAGTTGAATCACCGGGTAAAGAACAGTCTGCAAATAATATCCGGCATATTGCAGTTGCAAACATCGGTGACGGAAGATCCGCAGGAGATAGAACGGATAGAGGCGGGGAGAAGCAGGATACAATCGATCAGTATTGTACACAACCTGCTTTACCAGAAAGAGTATACAGGTTTTATTGAAATGAATACCTTCATGGCGCAAATAGCAAACAATATCAGCCTGGCATTTCAGGACCAGCATAGGGCAGAAGTGAAACTCTACATTGATCCGGTTGCGCTGAATGCCGATCAGGCCATACCTGTGGGATTGATCGCCAATGAACTGTTGACCAATATTTATAAATACACTCAAACGAACGGCGGGCCATTGATGGTGAGTATTGGTATGACGCTGGACAAAGCCACCTGCCGCCTGGTGATCCGTGATAATGGACAGGCCTGGGATGTTGCAGGTGCCCGGCGCCGCAGCAAGGGGCTTGGCCTGCTGCTCGTGAATATGCTGACGCAGCAGTTAAAAGCTACCTGGCAATCGGGCCGGGAAGGAGAGGAGAATGTACACCGGGTAAGTTTCGCTAAAGTTTAAAAAACCTATGTATGGAAAAGAAAAGAGTACTTATTGTAGAAGATGAGATCATTGTAAGTGCTGCCATGACACTTACACTCAGCCGGAAAGGGTATGAATGCCTGGCCTTTCCATCGGGCGAAGAAGCGCTGGAGGCTTTACATGACTTTGAGCCCGATGTAATATTGATGGATATCGGACTGGCCGGTATGATCGACGGCATTTCTACAGCAGGTATTATCCGGCAGCAATCTGCCAAACCCATTGTATTTATCACAGAGCAAACCAATGCGCAGGTGTTTCAACAGGCAAAGGGAGCACTTCCGCAACACTATATCAACAAGCCCTATACAGATGCCTCGCTGATCCAGGCGGTAGAACTGGCCCTGCTGAAGCCGCAGTCTGTGCAGGCCTCCCCGGCAGTTCCCCATACGATCATGACCTTCGGTGAGCGGGTGGCCGATGGTATATTCATTTACTATGGTAATGAATATACCAAAGTGTTGTTTAAAGACATTCTTTACCTGGAGGCCAATGGAATGTTTACTTTTGTGTATTGTGCACAGGATAAATGCTATAAGGTATCCTTGAGTTCCAACAACGTGGTGGCGCAATTGGCCAATCCGGCATTTGTGCGCACCAGCAGATCGTTTTACGTGAATATCCACCGGATAGACAGTATACGAAATGACGAACTGATCGTGGATAAGAAGCATGTGCCGATGACCAAAAATTACAAGGCCGATATTCTCAGCCGCGTTACCCGTATTTCACAACAATAGCAGGAAACCTGCTACCCATATACCCCTCATCTCTACTGTAGCGGCCAATGTTGGCCGGTAATTTCCTATGTCAATAAGTAGTTATTTTGAGGTATGAATAAATGGATCATCTTTTACTTACTATTGATGGGCGCACGAGCCAGTGCGCAGGTTACTTCCACCGACACGGTTATGCCTCAACAGGCCAAAGTTGAAAAACTGGATGATCTCATTACCCTTAAGTTGACCCAAAGCTCAGATGTTGAAAAACTGGCGGTGGTGACGCCTGGTACTGATATCAGGCTTAGTCCCAATGCTGCCACCGTAAGTGGCTTATCATTCAGCTACCGGTTTATTTATGTAGGCGTGAGTTATGTGCCCAGGTTCCTGCCTGGTAATGATGACAATGCTACCAAAGGCAAAACCCGCAGCGGAGGCTTGTCCTTTAGCTTGAACTTTAAGCATTGGTTGAACGCTTTCAGTTACAACAGGACAAGGGGGTATTATCTCGAAAACACCGGTGACTTCGATCCCTCGTGGACACCGGGCAAACCCTATAAGCAGTTTCCTGACCTGGTATACACTCAATTCGCAGGGCTCACCGCGTACAACTTCAATCCCCAATATTCTATCAGCGCTGTTGTCTTTCAAACGGAAAGACAGCTGAAAAGCGCCGGTAGTTTTATTCCCCAATTCCGCTACCGGTATTATATCAATGATGACAAGTCGGCACTAACTCCCAATAGTTTTACCCAAAAAGGACAGCACCTGGAATTGCTGCTTGGCGCCGGCTATCATTACACTTTTGTGGCGAAGCAAAAATGGTATGTCTCCCTTGGCCTTACGCCCAATGCAGGTTATGTGTTTACCCGTATTACTTCACGCACTACTACTGAAACAATCAAAGGCAATCAGCGCAACTTTGAGGTAAGATTGGATGGAAGGGCCGGAGCGGGGTATAATAACCGGCGGTTCTTTGCGGGTGCTTATATGGACCTGTTTGCCTCTTCCTTCAACCAGCAAAATACATCTGTGACCACAGAGGATAACAGGATTACTTTTCAGGTCTTTATCGGTTATCGCCTCAATGCGCCCAAATGGATGAAAGAGACGGTGCAGAAGGCAGCAAAGAAGTTGAGGCTTAACTGATATGGTGAAAAAGGCTGACTGTGGTGTGAGGCATGAAATTTGTCTACACTACTTCTTTAATAACTTAAACTACTATTATGAAAAAGTTGAGACTGCCCTTGCTATTTACCATCCTTTCACTGCTCTGTGCACACGCTTTCTCGCAGGAAAAAACGGGCCAGATCTATTTTATCAGGGCCACCGGGTATGTGGGTAGTGCCGTTAATTTCAGGGTATTCCTGGATGACTCCCTGGTATGCAAGCTGAAGAACAAAACCTATTCAGTGCATAATGTAAAGCCAGGTAAACATACCGTAGCAGCGCAAAACACTGGCCTGTCGGGCGATAAGCGATCCGAACCATTTGAGATAGAAGTAAAGGAAGGCGCTATCACTTATATAGATGTTATCTGGGCCAATAAGGTCTCCACTGAAGAGATTACTGCCAATTCAGCTACCAGCAAGCTTAAGAAAGTTAAGCAAACCACGAAATGCCTTTAAGAATTTCCGTAGAATTAATTAAATTATAGTTGCAAACCGGTTGTATACCGCCTCTTTACAATCACCAAACAAAACTGTATGAAACACATACTCACCTGTTGTTTAGTAATTATGGGGACTTTGGGTTTATTTGCTCAACAAACAGCTAAAAATGATGTGATCCTGAAACTGAATGGCGAAGAGTTGGCCGGGAAAGTATTAAAGATCAATGACGGCGATATTGATTTTTCTTATGCCGGAGAAACGCTGATCTACAATATCAAAAAGAGTGACATTATGAAGATCACTTACAGCAGTGGCCGTATTGAGGTCTTCAATAAACAACCCTTGCCTTCCGAAACAAAGAGCCAGCCGGCTGCAGCCAGTGCCAAGGATGGACCTGGTCTGGAAGACCATCATAATAAAGTGGCTGTACTGCCCTTTACTTTTATCCGTGACGGCCAGGCGGCCGATGATGCCATCAGCGAGCAGGTACAAAATGAATGTTATTCCTTCATGAGCAAACATGCAGGCATCTTCACCATCCTGCCTCCCCGAACTACCAATGCCCTGCTCATCAAAGCCGGGGTAACCAAAGAAACGGTAAAAGGTTATACAATGGATGATCTTTGCAATATACTAGGCGTGGAGTACGTGGTAGAGGGTATCGTGAATATGAACAAGACTACACAAACCAGTTATCAGTCAAGCTCTGGTTCCACCACTACCAAAGAGAGCGACAAGAATGATAAGAAGGACAAGAAATACAATGATTATTCCTACGGAACGGCCACTCAGAATTTCCAGACCAAGCTCACGCTCAATATGTACAACGACAAAGGCTCCAGTGTATACGCCCAGGACCGTACTTCTTTTTGGAATACCCAGGATGCTTATAAGAATACATTGGAGTACCTGTTGAAACGTTCTCCCCTCTACACTAAATAATCTGTTGGCTGATGGTTATAGGCGGAAGGAAATTATTGGGCATTGTATTGTTGAGCTCGCTATGCTCCATAGCCAGTGCCCGGCAGGGAGATCCTGCTGTGCCGCAAAAGAAGCAGGACAGTGGTTTTTTATTCCGGATGCGCAGCTTCGGAAAAAAGGAGACGATCAATAGTATTGAAAAATACCGGAATGGCAAGATTGCTATCCAACAGGAAAAGCTGCTGCAGGAACTGCGGTATACCAGTGAACGGGCGCGCATCTTTCTGCGCAAAGGTATTGATACGGCAAGCTACCTCAGAGACCTGGCCAATACAAAGGCCGAACTGGCTATTGTAGAGGACGGTGTTTTCGTGAACGAGGGCACAGGGCATACTACCCGCAACCTGGCAGTCAGCTCGGCTGTACTTAGCGAATTGTTGCTGACAATGAACGAACGAAGGGCCAGCCTGGGTAAGTATATAAAAACATTGACCGACTTTGTAGACAGGATCGATTCGCTTTCGGCCGATTCGGCACTCTATACTTTTCCTTTCGATTCAGTGCAAACGATCCAGTATATCCGCACGATCACGGTAGTAGCCAAAGACCTGGGACCTGCTGATTCGGCACTCAGGAAGTCTATTACTTCCCTGCACCAGTTACAAACAGATATCGACCTCCTGGGGTTTGATATCCGCTCCAGGTTGGAGGAAGTGGAACTTTTCCGCAAACAACAAATAGCCAGAACATTTGATAAGGAGTTTGCCTATCTGTGGGAGCCTCCTTCCCATCACAGACCATTCAATGAGATCGTGCAGCTGTCTGTTGCCAAGGAAAAACTGGCGCTGGGTTATTACCTGCGCGATTTCCAGGGCAGGCTGTTCATCCTGTTGCTGCTGCTGGCGGCCGCCTGGTATTTCCTTCGTTCGCTTAAGCAACAGTGGATGGAACAGAAGGGACTCGATCCTCATTTCCAGGGGCAGTTGGTATTGCGTTATCCCTTTTTGTCGGCCCTCATCCTCGTGTTGAATATCTTCCAGTTCATCTTCCTGCAGCCGCCCTTCATCTTTGGTTTCATGCTGTGGCTGGTAGCAGCTATCAGTTTGGCCATATTGTTTTATCGCTTTGTAACGCCATTCTGGATGCGTTTCTGGATAGTAATGGTCTTGTGTTTTGTACTGGCGGGCGGCACCAATATGTTGCTGCAGGCATCCCGCATTGAAAGGTGGTGGATGTTGTTGCTGTCACTGGGTGGGGCCATCTATGGTGCGTATATCCTGCGTGGCGGCAAACTGAAGGAACTGAAGGAAAAAGGTATCCTGTATTTTATTGCTTTCATGGTGATCATGGAAGTACTTTCTGCCATCTTTAATTTTGCGAGCAGGTACAACCTGTCCAAGACCTTGCTGGTGAGTGGATATGCGGGGCTGGTGATTGCCATCCTCTTTTTATGGACCGTTCGCCTGATCAATGAAGGGCTAGGTTTGATCGCAGGTATTTACCGGCGGCCCGACAGGAAGTTATTCTATATTGATTTTAACCGGGTGGGTGAAAAAGTGCCCAGCTTCTTTTATGTATTTCTGGTAGTAGGGTGGTTTATCCTGGTGGGACGTAATTTTTACGCTTTCCAGCAGGCTGCTACGCCCTTCATGGAATTCCTGACCACCGACAGAACGGTGGGTAGCTATACTTTTACCATCAACAGCCTGTTTATTTTTGTGATCATCATTGCAGTGTCTACCATTCTCTCGCAAATCATTTCTTTCTTTGCCGGAGAGCCGGGCGACCAACGCAATAAGGATAAGAAGGCCCGCAAGCCGGGCCTGGGCAGCTGGTTGTTACTGATCAGGATCATCATCCTTTCCCTGGGCCTCTTCCTGGCCATTGCGGCGGCAGGCATACCGCTCGACAAACTTACCATTGTATTGGGCGCGCTGGGTGTGGGCATCGGGCTGGGTTTGCAAGGGCTGGTGAGCAACCTGGTAAGCGGGTTGATCATTGCCTTTGAGAAACCGGTAAATGTAGGAGACATTATTGAAGTGAATGGCCACCTGGGCACCATGAAATCCATCGGGTTTCGCAGCAGTGTGGTGACGCTCATTGATGGGGCCTGTCTCATTGTTCCCAATGGCGACCTGCTCAGCCACCACCTCGTCAACTGGACCATGGGCAACAACAAACGCCGGTTGAATATAGTGATCAGCGTAGCTTATGGCACCAACCTCAAAAATGCCATCAGTGTATTGCTCGAAGTACTGACCAGCAATGGCCATGTGATGCAGTATCCCGAACCCGTGGTGTCGGTAAAAGCTTTTGGTGATAGCTCTATTGACCTTGACCTGTATTTCTGGGTAGGACATGTACGTGATTACCTGTCTTTGCGCAGTGAAGTGATCACGCTGGTGGATGAAGCGTTCCGCAAGGAGGGTATTGTAATACCTTTCCCGCAACGCGATGTACACATTATTGATGGGAAGGAACAAGGGCCGGCTCAATAACTTTCAAACTCTACTACCTGTCCCTTCTTCAGGTGGAGGGGCAGGGTTTCGCGTCCTTCTGTGGCGCCGGGGATAGCCTGATTGCTTTTTACCCTGTACTTTTTAATGGGTAAGCGGATATTGATAAAGCCATCTCTGGTAGCGGTTACCTTTACATACACAGGTATTCCTTTTACTTTACGGGCGCTGAAAAGAAAAGCTCCTTCCGCACGCAGATCGGTAAAGGATACCTCCTGCCATGATGTTGGAACAGCAGGAAATACTTCTACATATCCTTCCCGGCTTTGCAAGAGTAGTTCCTGAACGCCCTGGGCAAAAGCAAAATTACCTTCCAGTGTAAAAGGACGGTAAGTAAAGCCAGAGTATTGTCCGCCTTTCTGATCACCGTTGAGGTGGAAACTATTGGGGGAGCAGAAATTGGATGCGAATATCTGCAACTGTTTTACCGCTTTGTCTGCTTCATAAGCCCGCGCATATAGGCAGGCCATCCAACTGAAAGAGTAACCGCACCATGCCCGCGTGCCCATGGCTTCAATCCTTTTGAGCGAGTTTTCAATCACGGGTCTGTCGGCAGGCCGGTTGATGTCCAATAATGCCAATGGATAAATAGCCATGTATTGACTCATATGCCGGTGCGAGGCATCGAGGTTTTGCCCAGGTGCCAATGTGAAGCCTGTTTCATTCACTTCAAAGGCGGGTAGTTGATTCAGTACCTGCTGCCAGTGCTGGCTTTCTGCTGTCCTGCCATGGGCCTTGCTTACCTCAGCAGCTGCTTTGAAAAGGAACTTCGCCAGCGACAGGTCGAAATTGCTCCATTGCGGGAACCATGCTTTGATATCGTTATCATGGTATTCGGGGCTGGAGCTTAAGGGCAGCATACGTACCCCGTTTTCCAGTCGGGTGATGTTTTCCAGGAAGGTAGCTGCCTCATGCAAATAAGGATAAGCCTTATTGGCCAGGAATTGCGGGTCCATGGAATACTTCCATTGCCAGTAAAAATGCTGGCTTAGCCAGGCGCCCACTGTAGGGGATAGCGCATATTGTATCCAGCCGCCCATGGGCGTACCGCTGATGGTGGCCACACCCGGCACATTAAGCCCTTCCACTTCGAAATACTGTTTTGTGTAGCGCTGGTTATTATCCTTAATTGTCCAGAGCCAATCTGTAAAGCTGGCGCTTTCGGTAAGATGATTGGCGGTATAAGCAGGCCAGTAACTGAGTTGCGTATTGAGATCGTTGTGAAAATCTCCTTTCCAGGGTGGCAGGCTGCCATTATCAGCTGTCCACACGGCCTGCAAGGTGATGGCAGGAGCGCCGGAGCGGGCCACACTGCCCAGCTTATACAGTTCGAGGTAGTATTGTTTTTCCAGTAAAGGATCGGGCAGGGAAACAGCGGATTGCTTCCAGAAAGCCTGCCACCAGTTGACATGTGTTGTTTGATCTGCTGCATCCATTTTCACCATGCTAACAGGGGCAATGGCGGCCTGTTGATTGTTGGTGATCGTCCATATTCCTTGCAGGGTACCTTTTGTATCCGTTTGCCATCTTACCAGTACTTCATAGTATTTTCCCTGTGCCGTGGGCTGGTGGTACAAGATGGTTTGATTGCTTTGCTTCAGCGTTCCTGTTGAATACCCCAGTTTTTGCAATCCTTCGCCCGCATGACTGTTGTCGTTGGTTGCATTGGTATTACCACTGTAATTGTGCATCATCAATACCGGATCGATACCGGCAGGCAGGTGTTCAAAACGAAAATAGCCTCGTTGTTCACTGGCATGCACATAACAGGTAAAGCTGGCTCCGTTTTCAAAGCGCACAGTATTGATAGCCGTTTTGATGTCCAGTATATTTGAAGTTACTTTACCCAAAGAGGAGATATCAAACTCGATGGCCGCGGCCGGCAGCTTGGTAGGGTAGGGTGATCGGTCGTAGGGAGCATCCAGCGCATTTTGTACGGGCTGGTAATCCTTCTTCAAAACCTGCGCCTCCACCCACTTGAAGGTATAGCCGGTAAGCTGCAGCGCTTTTCTGTCGTCCCAGAGATCGGCCCGGTCGAGTGAAAGTCTTAGCCGCTTGTTCTTCTCCCACACCAGTGCACCCAGCATGCCGTTGCCCAGGGGCATGGCTTCATCCCAGCGCATGGCCAGTTTATTGAAAGAAAGATTGTGTTGAGGCTTTGGTTGTGCAGCAGCATGGGTAATGCCCGCCAGTAATAATAAAGTGCACCCGTAGAATAGTTTTTTAATCATGCTTCCTTCAATCAGTGCCAAAAGGTAAGGCTTAATTAGGATGCAAGCTTGTCCGGAAAGGACTAAATAATGCGCATACGGTTGCACAGAGGCCGGGCAGCCTGTTTACCCCGCCATTGCTACATGGCTGAATTTTATATGTCCATTGGGCAATACTTTGAATGAATAGATGATATTAAATTCACCCATTTCTTCTTCGCCATTGCCGGTATCAACAGGTGTTTTAGAGGCGAGGTTGAGTGTTAGCTCACGAGTGGCTTTATCATATTCTGCATACAGTATAAAGGTTTGGGCACCCTCTTTAATGGCAGGTGTTTCAAAACTTCCTTTGCTGAACAGTATATCGGTTTTTACTTTCAGTAAACTGTTGATAAAGCTCCTGGTAAATAATTTACTGTAATATTTCTCCAGGTCCTTTTCCGTAAAAGGTTTGGGTTTGTCTGGCAGCGCCTTAAGTTGCTGCTCATTGCCGTCATAGGCCAGGTACCAGATCTCATTCCCCACCCGTAGCACCGGAAAGCTAAAGAAAGCCTTTGTTTTGGCAATGTCCTTTTGGTATATAGCATCCCGGAATTGCCTGAAATTGTCGATCCAATAGGCGGTGTCTTTTTGTTGGAAAGGAACTTTGTGAGCAGTGCCCGGAGCTTTTGAAGGCCCGGGAGTTGTTTGCGCAAGGGCGCTCGTACAAGCACCGAGTAGTAACAGCGTGAATAATTGCCTGATCCTTGTCATAAAAAATGTTCAGCCAGGGGCCATAGTGGCCCGGCCACAAAATAGGTTATCTTTTGTGGCCGGGCAATAGCTGTCGGTTATATGAGTGTTATTCCGTTTTCAGGCTTTTTACCGGGTTGGCCAGGGCCGTTTTAATGGCCTGGAAACTGATGGTGATGATGGTGATCACAATGGCCAATATCGCTGCTATCACGAACACCATGGGCCGGATGTTGATCCTGTAATTGTATTGCTGCAACCAGTCGTGCAGATAATAATAGGTGATTGGCGTTGCGATCACGCAACTGATCAATACCAGTACAATAAAGTCTTTTGACAACAGTAACCACAGTTGTGATACCGATGCGCCCAATACCTTACGGATGCCTATTTCTTTGGTGCGTTGCTCGGCTATATAGGCTGCCAGACCAAAGAGGCCCAGGCAACTGATGAAAATGGCCAGTCCGGCAAACAGGGCCGAGAGTTTACCGATCAATACTTCCAGTTTGAATTTGAATGCATAACCCTGGTCGGCAAATTCATATTGATAGGGATAGGCGGGGTTGTGTTTATTAAAGATGGTGGTAAGTTGTGCAAGCGCGTCGGCTGTGTTGATACGTGGAGACAAACGATAGAGCAGGTGGTCCTGAACTCCCGGATCGATCACGAACATGGTGGGATCGGCGGCGGCAAAAGGGGAGATCATTAAGGCGTCTTTTACCACACCCGCTATCTGCCGCGGTTTGCCTCCCCAGCGGATGGTTTGGTTAACGGGGTCTTTGATGCGTAAACGGGCGATGGCCGCCTCATTAAAGATCACGCGGTTGGAGTCGGCCAGGCCAACAAAATCACGGCCTTGCGCTATTTGCATGCCCATCGTTTTGAAATAGTCTTCCGATACCATGATGATCCCCATCTCTACTGTTTCATCTGCTTTTTTACCGGGCCACTGTCCAAGGTCAGCATGCCAGTATACATCGGTGGCCGGACTGCTGGCAGTGGTGACGCTGGTGGCAATGCCTTTTTCGATCAATTCATTTTTCAGTGCGGTATAGTTATGCGCCAGGTCGGAACTGGCTTGCGTCATCACCAGCCGGTCCAGGTCATAACCGCTCGGGCGATCCTTTGCATACTGCACCTGCTGGTATATAATGACGGTGCTGATGATCAAAGCAATGGAACAACTGAACTGCGCCACTACCAGTATTTTGCGGAAAGGGGAATTGGATTTGCCGCTGCCAATACTGCCTTTCAATACTTTCACGGGTTGAAAAGAAGAAAGATAGAAAGCAGGCCGGCTACCCGCGATGAGTGCTGTAACGAGTACACCAGCCAACAGCAAGGCCCAGAAACCGGCATTGGTAAAAGGCAATGCGAGCTGACCTTCTGTAAGTGTATTAAAAGCTGGTAATGCCATTTGCACGAAGACCACTGCAAACACAAAAGCGATCAGGGTCAACACGAGTGATTCGGCAAGGAATTGAAGGATGAGGTCTTTTCTGCGTGAGCCCACGGCTTTCCGTACGCCTACTTCGCGTGCTCTTTTTTCAGATCGGGCGGTGGTGAGGTTGATGAAATTGATACAGGCGATCAGTAATACCAATACGCCGATCAGTGTAAAAGTGTGTACGTATTCGAGGAAGCCTGCTGTATCTTGTCCGTTTTCATATTTTGAATACAGGTGCCAGCGCTCCAAAGGTTGCAAGGTAATGTAGGAGTTCATGGCATTGGTACTCCCTTTTTCACTGTGCTCGATATTTTTGATCTTGCCGGCTACCTGGGCGAGGGTAACGCCCGGCTTTAGTTGTACAAAGAGCTGGTATCCATTGTTGCCAAAAGTACTACGGCTGTCTTTCACATCCGGATCGATCTGCTCCAGGTAGCTGAAAGGAACAATGAAGTTGAATTGCAGGGTGGAATTGGCTGGTATATCTTTCAGCAGGCCGGTTACTTTCAGGTCGTGCCGGTTGTTGTAACGCACCATCTTATTGATGGGGTCGGCGTCCCCAAACAAAGCTTTGGCCGTGCTCTCGGTCAACACAATAGAATAGGGATCGCTGAATACCGTATTGGGATTCCCTTTTGCAAGGGGGTATTTGAACATCTTCAGGAAATCGCCGCCGATCTGGGCGCCCCGGATGATGAGTTTTTTATCGCCCACCATCAACCCACGCGGGCTCATCCAATCGCTGATGGCCACATGCTCCACTTCGGGGATTTCATTGCTCAGCGCAAGGGCCAGCTTAGGCGAAGTGGTCCTGAAAGTAAGAGTGTCGCCATTGCTGTCGTAGTTGCGTTGTACCCGGTATAACTGCTGATAGCCCGGTAAGAACCGGTCGTAGGAATATTCATTGTATACCCAAAGGCCGATCAGCAGGGCCACGGCCATACCGGCTGCCAGTCCCAGTATATTGATCACGCTGTATGCTTTATTTTTCAGCAGGTTCCGCCAGGCGGTTTTCAGGTAGTTGCGCCACATAATGATTGATTGGGTTGATGTTTGGTTAAGCCAGCTGTAAAAAGCATAACCCATACCATTTTCCGGACGGCGTGATAATCAGTTTATTAAAGCCAACTTATCGCCAGTGAATGTTCGGTTTTGATACAATGAATGTCCTGTTTCGAATGCCAGGCTACCTTTGCCCCCTGGCTCAATGAATATGTAGTAGTTTGAGATCAGTTTGTGCCTGATTCTTGAGCCTCCAGTGGTGTTTTTTAGGGGTCGGACTATTTGGAATGCCATAAGTAGCAATTGGTTATCTTTGTTACTATAGTGTTTCTAGCTTTACAACATGAATAACCTATCTGTTATACCTGAAAGGATCGACGCCTTATATAGGCTGGTTAATAAGGAAACTATTTTTCTGGACGATCTCCGAAATGAGTTCAAGCCGGATTTACAAAGTTTTATTGTTGGTGAAACGCTGTCGATGGTGGATGGGAAATTGGTAATCGGGAGAAATTTGTATAAAAAGTGGCTGCAGAAGATCAATACAAAGGGCTTTGACTATGAAATTGATTTCAAATAATGAATATTGCTGAAAAACTGGATCTTATAAATACGCTAAAAAGCAAGATTGATAAGCTAAGTCCTCAGAAAGCCTGGGAAGAAGCGTTTCTAAATAAGGTTAAAATAGAGTTTACTTACAATTCAAACAAGATAGAGGGTAATACTATTACCTATGGCCAAACTGTTCAACTACTCAAAGATCTCGTAACTCCCAAAAATGCTACTACAGGTGAGTTCCTGGATATGGTGAATCATAAAATGGTATTGGATGTAGTATTTAATAATTATCACTCACAGGGGATTACTGAAGAGAGCATAAAAGAATTACATCGGGAATTGATGAAGAATATTGCTCAGTGGAGTGATGATGGGCTTTATAGTCCCGGGAAATATAAAGAGTTTGAGAATTTTACGGTACGATCAACCGGGAAAATTCATGCATATATGCAGCCTGCAGAAGTTGAAAAGGCAATGGTTCAACTGGTTAATGAAACAAACACATTACTTGAAAATGCAGATCCGGATGATGTGCTCAGGCATCCCCTTGCCATTGCATCGAATTTTCATCAAACATTTCTCAACGAAATACATCCGTTCAGTGATGGCAATGGCCGAATAGGTCGGATTTTTACCAACCTGATCCTTTTAAAAAAAGGTTATCCTCCGGTTTTTATTCGCGAAGTAAATAAGGATGAATATTTGAAACGCTTTGAACTTTCTGATAAGGAATCAACTGTCATGCTCGACTTTTTGGCAGACAGGTTGATTGAAAGCCTTCAATCAAAGCTGGATTTTATTGAAATGCAGTAATCAAACAGTTGGGTCTAAGGTGCGCCAGTTATTTGCATCACTCCACTTCCCTTACCAGCGAAGTACGAAAAGTACTGCGGTAAGAACTGGGTGTTACTTTCAGGTGGCGCAGGAATACCCGGCGCATGGATACCATGCCGCCGAGGCCGCATTTTTCAGCGATCTGCTCTATGTTGAGGTCTGAATCGGAGAGGAATTTGCGGGCTGTATCCAGCCGCATTTTCTCGAGGAACTTGGCAGGCGTAAGACCGGTCTCTTTAAAGAATACCCGACTGAAATTGCGCACGCTCATATTGGCCTGTGTGGCCATGTCTTCTACCTGCAGGGGCTGGTGAAGTTGTTGCAGGAGCCAGGGATGAATAGCCCTTACCAGCGGGCTCGTCAATTCGAGCGGCGGCAGGGATTGACCAAACTGATTTTGACTGCCCGGCCTTTTCAAATGCAATACCAGCTTACGGGCTACGGTGAGCGCAATATCACGGCCAAGGTCTTCTTCTACCAATGCAAGGGCCAGGTCCATGCCCGAAGTGAGACCACCGGAAGTATAGATATTGCCATCCTGTACATAAAAAGGACTGCTGTCTACCTGGGCCAGCGGATAATCATATTGTAGCTGTTCACAGTATTCCCAATGTGTGGTGGCATGTTTATGATCCAGCAACCCTGCTTTGGCCAGTGCAAAAGCACCTACGCATACCGATCCCATGCGCCGCACCCGCTTCTGGTTGTTGCGCAGCCACTCGAAAAAAGCAGCTGGCAACTGACTGGCCGTGGCAAAGGACATACCACCGATCAACATCGTATCAACAGCGAAATCAATATCCACCACATTTACTGCACAGGTAAGGGTGATGCCTGAAGCTGATACCACGCGCTTGGAGCGGGTGGCAGAAGCCAGCATGATCTCATAGCCTGCGGCATCACTGCCGGTAGCGGCAGCCGCCACTTTGGACGCCAGGGAAAAAACATCCCCGGGGCCTGCTACATCGAGCAGGTGCGCCCCGGGCATGGCTACAAGAACAACTTTTCTTTTGCTTTTACGGGTAGGTCCCATAATTTCCATTTTGGCAAATGTAAAACAGATAGGTTGTTACAGTTCTGCGATCAATTCTGAGATCCTGTTGGAGATACCCATTTCATTATCGTACCAGGCTACCACCTTCACTGTCTTTTGGATCACTTTGGTGAGTTTGCCGTCGATAATGGAAGAATGGGTATTACCCAGTATGTCGGCCGATACCAATGGTTCTTCGGTATATTCAAGAATACCTTTCAAAGGACCCTCCGCATATTGCTTAAAGAGGACATTCAGGTCTTCTGCAGAAACGGCTTTGGAAAGATTTACAGTGATATCAGCCACAGAGCCATCGATCACCGGCACGCGGTAAGAATAGCCATCCATTTTGCCTTTGAGGGCGGGCAGCACATCACCGATCGCTTTAGCCGCGCCGGTGCTGGTGGGTATGATGGAATGTGTAGCGGCCCTGGCCCGGCGCAGATCGCGGTGCGGCGCATCCTGCAGTTGCTGGTCGGCCGTAAATGCATGCACGGTACTCATAAAGCCACTTTCGATGCCAAACTCTTTGTCCAGTATATACAGCACAGGAGCGATACCGCCCGTAGTACAGGATGCGGTGGAATAGATATCATCGTTGCCGATCAGTTCGTTGTTGATGCCGTGTACAATGGTCTTTACGCCACCCGTGGCAGGCGCTGTGATCAATACTTTTTTTGCGCCGGCAGTAAGGTGTGCCTGTGCAGCGGCCCGGTCGGTGAAGCGGCCGGTTGATTCGATCACTACATCAATGCCCAGTGTGGCCCAGGGAAGTTTGACCGGATCTTTCTCACTCAGCATGATAATGGGCTTCCCGTTTACCGTCAGCTCCTTGTCGGCGGCTGCAATGGTGCCCGGGAATTTTCCATGCGCACTGTCAAATTTCAGGAGGTGTGCCAGGGTGGCAAGATCGGTGAGGTCATTGACTGCCACTACTTCTATACCGGGCTTGTCCTGCAAAGCCCTTAAGGTCATACGGCCTATTCTTCCGAATCCGTTAATAGCTACCTTCTTCATACTATTTAGTTTAATTCCACCTAAAGGTAGCGGCTGGCAGGCTTGTCTGTCAGGACATAAAATATACCATTCCGGCCATGGAGCAAGGTGTTAGCTATTAGCTTTTAGGCGTTGGCTCAACAACCCTGGGGCGGCAAAAGGCTAACAGCTAAAGGCTAAAAGCTAACGCCTGTTCCTCGCATTATGTAGGTGGTGATATTCCCTGACAACCGGTTACACATCTTTTGCGGGGCTGCCGATCTTCGCGACAATATCAACCCAACCCCCGCACATGAGAAGTATTTTCCTGGCGATCTTATTACTGGCTGTTACAGCAGTATCTGCACAAAATAACCTTGTAACCAAAGCCAATTACCAGCAGGCAGCGCGGTTTGCCCCACGGAAACTGGATAAGCTCATCTTCAGCGCCAGCGTAGATCCGCACTGGCTCAAGAAAAGCGATCGTTTCTGGTATGAATATGAGACCACCGATGGCAGAAAATGGTATATCGTAGATCCGGTAAAAGGAGAGAAGAAATTATTGTTCGACAATGCCGACCTGGCCGCTAAGATCACCCGGATCGTAAAGGACCCGTTTGATGCTCAACACCTCGGCATCGATAGCATGCGCTTCATTAAAGATGAGAACTGGATACAGTTTGAAGTGAGAAGCACAATAGAAGTAGAGAAGAAAGATACAGCTGCCAGCACCGGCAGAAGGGGCGCAGCAGCCGCCGCAACACCCGTGAAAGAAAAGAAAGTATTCTACTTTGAATACAATATCAATACACGCGAGCTGATCGAACTCCCCGATTTTAAAAAGCCCAAACGCAAGCTCTCCTGGGCTGCCATCTCACCCGATGGCAATACCATACTCTTTGGCCGCAATTACAACCTGTATTGGATGGACAAGGCCAATTATGAAAAAGCCCTGAAGAAAGAAGATGATTCCACCATTGTAGAGAATAAGCTCACCACGGATGGTGTAGAGTATTATAGTTATCATTCAGGTGGTGGCGGTATGGGCAATGAGAACAATGTTGACAAAGAGAAAAATAAAGACAAGCGCAAACCGGTAACGGCTTACTGGTCGCCCGACTCCAAATATTTCTCGCTCTTGCGCAGGGATGAACGCAAAGTGAAAGACCTCTGGGTGATCAATAGCATTGCCGATCCCAGGCCCACGCTGGAAACCTACAAGTATTGGATGCCCGGTGAAAAAGAAGCGCCGATAGATCACCTCTACTTGTTTGATGTGACAGCGCATACCGGCAAAGAAATGCCGGTGTCGGCATTCAAAGACCAAAACCTTTCAATCTGGTCCACACCAGCCCCGGCCAATACACGCGACGATGATTGGCGCCCTCTTACCTGGCTCGGTAACAACAGCAAATTCTATTTTACCCGTACAGGCCGCGATCTGAAGAAGGTTGACATTTGCCTGGTAGACATCAATACAGGAAATGTAAAGCCCCTCATCGAAGAAAGATTTAATACCTATATCGAAATAAAACGTGTAGGGCTCGTTGCTGAAGGCAAGGAACTGATCCATTGGAGCGAGCGCGATGGCTGGGCGCATTTATATCTTTATGATGAAAACGGCAAGCTGAAGAACCAGATCACTTCCGGCACCTGGCATGTGGAGAGCATCCTGGGTATCGATGAAGCCAAACGTGTATTGTTCTTCTCTGCCAATGGCAGGGAAACAGGAGAGGACCCTTATTATTTGCACGCTTACCGTGTGAACTTTGATGGTACAGGTCTCAAACTGCTCAATCCCGGTGAGTTTGAACATGCCATGAGTATCAACGACAATGAAACCTTCTTTGTCGATAATTATTCCAGGGTCAATACGGTGCCTAAGTCTGTGCTGTATGCAGGAGACGGCCGCAAAGTAATGGAACTGGAAACAGCTGACCTTTCTTCCCTGATGGCCACAGGTTATAAATTCCCGCAGCCCTTCAAAGTAAAGGCTGATGATGGCATTACGGATATCTATGGTGTTATCTACAAACCAATGGATTTCGATTCCACGAAAAAATACCCGGTGATCGAATATGTATATCCTGGTCCGCAAACAGAAGCGGTGAACAAAGCATTTGGCAGAGGTATGGACAGGACAGATCGTTTGGCCAACCTTGGCTTTATCGTTATCACCATGGGCAACCGCGGCGGCCACCCTTCGCGCAGCAAATGGTACCACAACTATGGTTATGGCAACCTGCGTGATTATGGATTGGCCGATAAAAAAGCAGCCGCCGAACAACTGGCCGATCGCTATCCCTGGTTTGATGTGAACCGCGTAGGTATCCACGGTCATTCGGGTGGTGGCTTTATGAGCACGGCTGCTATGCTGGTGTATCCCGACTTCTTTAAAGTGGCTGTATCTTCTTCCGGCAACCACGACAATTCCATCTACAACCGTTGGTGGAGTGAGCAACACCATGGTGTAAAAGAAACCATCACAGATAAAGGTGATACTACGTTTGCTTACAGTATCGAAAAGAACCAGGACCTGGTGAAAAACCTCAAAGGTCACCTGATGCTCACCACTGGTGATATTGACAACAATGTGCACCCCGGCGGTACTATTCGTGTAGCCAACGCCCTCATCAAGGCCAACAAACGTTTTGACCTCGTGATATTGCCCGGTCAGCGTCATGGCTATGCGGATATGACCGAGTATTTCTTCTGGCGTATGGCCGATTATTTCACCCTTTATTTAATGGGTGATACCACGGAAAGGCCTGTTGACATTGAACAGATCAACCGCGAGATGGAACAAAGCGGCAATACCACAGGTGGTGGAGGTCGTAGAAGACCGGAAGAGAATTAAGTAATAAAGCAGGTTATCATATCAGGCGGGCGCCCATACCAACCAACTGAAGCAAGGCAGCAGTCTTCACTTCACCGGCGGTCAGGGCGCCCAATTTTTTGTGTTCAAGTGCGCAGGCGCCGGTGGCATTGGGGTCAAGATATACTGTTAGACCACGCATAATGGCTTCCCTGGCTGTTGTAGATACGCACCCGAAAGTATAAAAGCCGGTGATCAATACTTCATCTACGCCTTGGGCCTGCAACCAGGCGCCAATATCGGAACCGGTAAAAGCGCCATATACATTTTTGGTGAAGATCTTTTCCAATGTATGGTCGGCAGTTACACCAGGGTCTTTGAAGAATTCCGCGCCCCATGATCCCGGTACGAAGGCGGGTGATTCATGCGGCTGGTTATGGTGGCGCACCCAGGCGATGGGGCGCTGTTCTTTCCGTGCAATAGCCACCTGGTTGAAAATGCTTTCAATGGCTGGCAGGAAATCAGGGACAGGCCGCTGCCCCTGAGCAGAAAATTCATTCTGCGCATCAATGACGATCAATGCTTGCATATGTTTTATTGATTTTGTGTGTGTGCCATCTCCCAGCCGATCATGGCCTGCTTGCGCACCTTACCAAAATGGTAATTGCCCATGCTGCCTTCTTTGGTAATGATGCGGTGACAGGGTATCAGGTAAAGAATGGTATTGGCTGCTACCGCCGCACCTACGGCCCTGGCAGCACCCGGCTGTCCTATCATTTGCGCCACCTGCTGAAAGGAACCAACAGATCCGAAAGGGATCGTTACTAAAGCCTCCCATACCTTGAGCTGGAATGCGCTGCCCTGTACCAGCAATTGAAGGTTCTCTGGTTCGGTGGGATGGCGGTTGAATATTTTCTTTACATAGTGCTGCGTGGCAGATGGTTTATGCTCAAGCGATGCAAAGGGCCATCTCTGTGTAAACAATTCAAATTCATCCCTGCTTTGTTCTTCATCAATGAACTTCAGTGCACAGATACCTTTCTCTGCCACAGCAATAAAGCAAAGCCCGAACGGAGTAGGGTGGTAGCCATATAGGATGTGCAATCCTTTGCCCCCGCTCTTGTATTGCTGTGGACTTACGCCTTCTATCTTTACAAACAATTCATGTACCCTCGATTGGCTGGACAAACCCGCCTGCGCTGCAGCTTCCATCATGTTGTCTGTTTCTGCAATTTTATTGCGCAGGTGATCAATGGTGAGGTATTGCAAAAACTTCTTGGGACTGATACCTACCCAGTCTGTAAATACTTTTTGAAAATGGAAGGGACTCATGAACACTTTCTCAGCCACCTCCTGGAGTTCAGGTTGATGCGAAAAGTTTTCAGTGAGGTAACCGATCGCTTTTTCGATCTTGTAATAATTGTACAACCGGTCGGCCATTGTTCATACGATTATACCACAAAGTTACCCGATCAGGCAGGCATGATCAATCCGATTCTTGCCAAAAACAGGCAGGGCTGACTGGGCAGAATCTGGCCGTTTTGGGGAATTTGGGCTATTTCTGTTAAAATATAACCTATAGTATCTTAAAGTTGTGCTAAAGCCAATGCTATATAGTTCACACTCATTGAATTTAATCCTAATTTAATAGTGGAATCAACACCTGTCATGAACCCATAAAATGGCTGGCATGAAGAAATCTACACAAAAAGAAAGTGCTATAGTGAAACCTGCATTGATGAGCGATCTGAACGAAATTGAAAGTGTAGTGCTTAATGACACTACTGAACAACCGATACGACAACACTTTTCAACTGCGCTAAAAATACTAACAGCAGGAAAGGAGGCCGACTATCGCCAGGCGATCATCGAGGCCATCGCAGCAGTAGATTGGATGCTGCAACAATATCCTTCCTGGCGGGTCAACGGCGAAGCCGACTTGCCCACTACCATCAATCCCAATATGATGTTCAGCATTCGTTATGTACTGCAGGAAGAAAGTATTGTCATTACTTTCGAAAAGGCCCGGTATTGGTTATCTGTATGTGCCTCCTCCATTAATTACCTCAAAACACTGTCGCTTAACAAAGCGCAATAACAAGGGCTTTCTTAAAATTTTTATTAAAAACATCACAAGGCTTGTGATAATGTATCATCTATTATCTATTTTTAGCAAACATAAATAGATGCACATGACTTACGAAGAGCTTTTAAAGAACCATGCCGGTGAAATGATCGAAAGACTGGTGACGGAAGTGATCACCAAGGATGCTTTCGAGGTGCTCTTTGATTTTGAAGACAATGAGCAATGGTCGTCGATAAGCATGCATATTTATGAAGAAGACAAAGAAATCGCCTTACATGTACATGGCGCTGACCGGTACGAACTGCATTTTGGGTATTATGATGATGAGGATGAATTTTTCGAGCTTACCCATCTACTTACCCAGGAGCAAAAGGACCTCATCCCCAACAAGCTTCAGAAAATAATGGAAAAAGTAGTCATCGACGAGCAGGGTATGCGTTTACCGGGCAATTTTTTGTCGAAATAAAGCGAGCTCCGGGCAGCCAACAAGGAAAGGGTAAGTTCAGGTGTCCTTTCACAATAACAATCCCTTAAAAACTCATCTGCCGGTATTTACCTACCTTAGTAACCATTTTTCTATTCCCCCGGTATCCTGTACAGCACCACATTAAGAAGGAATTAAAAATACGGTTATCATGAGGTTTACCTGGTTGCTTGCCTGTTGTATCCGCCGAAACTTTAGTGTAGGCGGACTGTTCCTGTTGATCACTTCGGCTTTTATTTCCCCCGTTATCCGGGCCGGCGAAGCTGATCCTTTTTTCCTCCAACAGTACGACAACCGCAACGGACTTTCCAACAGCGCTATCAATTACATTTATAAGGATGCCAGCAATCTCTTGTGGATCGCCACCTGGGATGGGCTCAATATGTACGACGGCAATACCTTCCATGTATTCAATTACAGTAAGGAAAACGATTTTAAGAGTATTGGGAGCAATGTTATCCGCCAGGTTACAGAAGACAGGAAAGGCAATATATGGGTCACTACTGTTGAAGGTGTTTCCCGGTATGAAAAATTGTCGGGACGGTTCTTCAATTACTTTTACAGTCAGCACCAGCAAGGCAGGGTGAGTGAGCAGGAATATGCATTGACTACCGATGCTGCAGGCAATGTCTGGTGTCTCGATCAGAAAACAGGCATCCACTGGTATGATGCGTCCATCGATAGTTTCCGCAATGCCGGCACGCTCTTACAAAAAACACCGGTCAATAAACTCAGCTTTGATGAAGCCAGCCAGTTATGGGCCCTGGATGCCAATGGAAGCATTACCGTCTTCACCCAGGCTGCGCATCGATTTACCGAAGCAGGAACTGTTAATACCAAAGCGCCTGCAGCTAACCTGTTTCGTGTAGGGACAGAACTGTTTTTCACCACGATCGATGATCAGTTGTACCGGCTGAATACGGCTACCAGATCGCCCGAATGGATCATGGACCTGCCACATCCTGTTGCTGCTATCACTTTTTATAAACAACATTATTTCCTGGCCTGGTCTACCAAGGGTTATGCGGTGTATGACCAGCATTTCAGGCCAGATGATTTTCTGCAACAACCTACGCAGCAACTGCAGGACATCCGCATCACTTCCTGGACCGCCGGCAGTGAAGACATCCTTTGGTATGGTACGGATGGCAATGGCATCATCAAAGTATATCCCAAAACAAAATCATTCGGCACCATCGGCACAGCCGGTAATGGCATGCCTTACAACAGGGCTGTACGCTCTTTCTGTGAAGTGAATGGCGAGCTATGGGTGGGTACCAAGGGCAGCGGGATCATGGCCCTGCACAATTTCTGGAAAACAGGCAACCCATCCCTGCAAGTGTATAAGACGGCGCCTGCTTCGCTCGACAATAATTCGGTATACGCACTCACCAAGGGGATCGACGGATTGGTATACATTGGCACGGATGCCCGGGGCATCGGCATATACGATCCGGGCAGTAAAAAGTTTTACAAATGGGCCGATATCAAAGGGACAGGCGCCTGGCCTGAATTCGGATCGGTATATGCTATCCGGCAGGATGATGATCTTTCGCTCTGGCTGGGCACCAGTGGTTATGGACTGGTTCACCTCAAAATAAAGAGAGAGCGGTCCGGCCAATTATCGGTTGATTACCTGGAGCGTTTCGTGTTCAACAACAGCAATACCGGCCCCGCCAATGATATTATCTATGCGCTTGCAGCAGCAGACAATAATCAATTGTGGATCGGCTGCCGCTATGGCGGTCTTTCTCTCTTCGATAAAAAGACCCGGCTTTTCAAAACATTCAAGGCATTTACCTACGAAGGCAGTTTATCCAATAATGATGTACTGTCGCTTTTCAAAGACAGCCGCAACCGCTTGTGGATAGGCACCAGTTATGGACTCAACTGGATCGATGCAGGACAGGCAGGCAATAAGGAGCCCCTGTTCCGCAAGCTCACTACGATCAATGGGCTGCCCAATAATACCATCCACGCCATTACGGAAGACAGTACGGGGCAGCTTTGGGTAAGCACCAACAAAGGGTTGGCCCGCATCAGTGCCGGCGGTGACCAGGTAGCTTATTACCAACAGGGGGATGGATTGCAGAGCAATGAATTTTCAGATGGCGCTGTATGGAAGGACCGCGAAGGACGCCTCTTCTTCGGAGGCACTTATGGCTTTAACCAGTTCTTTCCTGCTGGTATCCGTGATACGCGTTGGCAGCCCAATCTCTTATTGTCGGGCATGCTGGTAGGCGGTAAAGAAACCGGGTTTAATGGATACCAGGTATTGGATACCGCCAATAATCAACCCTTTCACATAGACATCAGCAGGAAGGACAATTTCTTCGAGCTGGACATGAAAGCCATTAGTTTTCTCAATGCAGAAAAGTGTGAATACGCCTGGTTCCTGGAAGGATACGACAAAGCCTGGCATTACAACGGCACCTCCGGCAAGATCATATACAGCAATATGGTCCCCGGCAATTATACCCTGCGCGTCAAATGGAGCAATGGGGAGGGTAACTGGTCGCCGGAAACAACCCTGCTCACCGCCACGGTATTGCAATATGTATTGCTGCGCTGGTATGCACTCGTGTTTTACGGGCTGGTAGCAGCATTTATATTCTACATGATCTACAGTTATCGTAAGAACAAACGGGAGATCAGGCACCAGTTGGAAATAGAACACCGCCTGCGCGAAAAAGATGAGGCCATGCACCAAAGCCGTATTGGCTTTTTCACCAATATTGCCCACGAACTGCAAACGCCGCTCACGCTCATCATGGGTTCGGTAGAACGGTTTATGGACAAGCCCGGTCCTGATACGGCACTTAAAGACAAACCCTACTTTCTTTCGCTCATTCACCAGCAGGCTTCGCGCCTTACTTACCTGGTACAGCAGTTATTGGAATTCAGAAAAGGAGAGGCCGGTTTTTCCAACAACCAGTATAGTTTCATCGATATCTCTGCGCTCTTGCACAACCTGGCAGAACCATTCATGCCGCTCAGCGAAAAGAACGGAATGGAATACGAACTCAGTATTCAGCCAGGTATTACCGGGTGGATGGACAAGGATAAACTGGAAAAGATCATCTTCAACCTTCTGTCCAATGCTTTCAAGCATTCTACCAAAAATGAACAGGTATTCTTCAGTGCAATAGAGCACACACAGACAAAAGAGTTGGAAATTACGGTCATCAACTCCTGTGATACCTTGCCCAAAGAGGCGCTCGAACAGCTCTTTGAACAGTTTTATGTGAGCCGTTCTGCTACTGCCACTACGGATAAATTCGGCACAGGCATTGGGCTGGCTTTTACCAGGCAACTGGTGTCCCTGCTCAAAGGCCGCATCACTGTGGCCAATGCGCAGGAGCGCATCACGTTCAAAGTATGTCTGCCCATCACTGCGGAAGAGATGGAGAACAGGTCACCGCTGGAAGTAAAGGTGATGAGTCACCAGCCTTCTCTGCTGTATCGCTCGGTGACCACCCATCCCGAGCCGGCCACTCCCACATCGGCAGCCGAGAATAACAAGCAGGCTATTCTTGAAACACTACAGACGGGTAGCCGGCAAAACATCCTGCTGGTGGAAGACGATACCAATATCCGATTCCTGGTAAAAGACATATTGAAAAAGGATTACATTATTCATGAAGCCATGGATGGCCTCAAAGCGCTCGAACAAATGGAATTGATCATGCCAGATCTTATTATTTGCGATGTGATGATGCCCAATATGAATGGCCTTGATTTTTGCAGCCGGGTAAAAAATGCCCCAGCTACCTGTCATATCCCTATTATTATGTTATCTGCACGCGGCGCGGAGGATCACCATATGGAAGGATATGAATCAGGTGCGGATGCTTATATGGCCAAACCTTTTCATGCAGCGCACCTTCAGTTGCGAATACGCAAAATGCTGGAATACCGGCAAAAACTGGTAGCGGTATTTAAGAAAGGCCAATCTGTGCAGGAACTGGAAGAAGCCGATCTCTCTGGTGATGACAAAGCATTTCTGGCAAAAGTGATACAGATAATAGAAGAAAACCTCGCAGAGGCTGAATTAAATGCCCTGCTGCTGGAAAAAGAATGTAACCTCAGCAAGATGCAATTGTACCGGAAACTGAAAACGCTGACGGGTATGACGCCCGGCGAATTCATCCGGCTTACCCGCCTGCGGCATGCTGCCGCCCTGCTCGTCAATACACAGCTAAGTGTGATGGAGATATTTTATCGCACGGGGTTCAACAACCAATCTTACTTCTTCCGGGAGTTTAAGAAAACTTACCACTGCGCCCCCGGCGAGTACCGGGAAAAAAGAGGGGTAGTATAATATAATATGGCGTGAGCTTGTCGGTTGTCACCCTGAGCTTGTCGAAGGGCTGTCGAAGGCGGCTTCGATAAACTCAGCCTGACATTTTGATTCAAAGTGCCAGGTGTCTCCTCTCACAAAGGTTTCACTGCTGCCAGTCAACACATCATGAGTACCTATAACCTGTTACTGCATCTGCACAGATTTGTGAATCAGCTACTTAATGTTACTCCTGTGCACTAAATTGTTACTATAGTGTAGCGATAACGACGTATTTCGAACTAGCTTTCCGGCTTCAATTATGCCATTATGCCAACGATTCATTGCCAACTCCCGCCTCTTATTTCAACCATCATAGCAGCCGGTCACCACGTTTCTTTACCAGTTTATAACCGGCCCGGATAACCTCCCACATCACGCACCTTATCCTGATGGACCTCTTATTGCATTTATAATAACTATTTCCGGTTAAGCCGGTTAACGGACTTTCCTTCCCATAACTATCGGGACGGACTATCTAAAAGTTTGCATTATGAAAAAAATGATTCCACGGCAGCTTCATCCTACAGGAAAGCTGATCTGTTGCCTGGTAGTTTATTTGCTCTTTCATGGCGCTGCGATTGCGCAAACAGGTAAAGTATCAGGTACGGTTACCAATGCGCAGGGCACAGCCATACCCGGCGTTACCGTACAGGTAAAGAACAGTACAGTAAGTACCGCCACTGATGCCGCCGGCAAATTCACCATCAGCGCAGCATCAACTGACAGCCTCGAATTTAGTTCCATCGGATTTAAAACCCTGACATTGGGTGTGGGTGGCAAAACGGAATTGCAGGCCACTCTGCAGGATGAGGCCAATACCCTCAACAATGTAATTGTGGTAGGTTATACCACACAACGCAAAAAAGACCTGACAGGGTCTGTGTCCACGGTCAATACCAGTGATATTGCAGGACTGCCTGTAGGTGGGGTGGACCAGATACTACAAGGTAAAGCCGCCGGTGTGACTGTTACCCAAAATACCGGAGCGCCCGGCGATGGGGTAGTGGTGCGCATCAGGGGTATCGGTACCATCAACAACAATGATCCCCTGTATATTATTGACGGGGTGCCCACCAAAGATGGTATCAACCAGATATCTCCCAATGACATTGAATCCATCTCCGTATTGAAAGATGCTTCGGCCGCCTCCATCTATGGCGCCCGGGCTTCCAATGGTGTAGTGGTGATCACTACTAAAAAGGGAAAAACAGGAAAGCCCCGGTTGAGCCTCAATGCTTACACGGGTGTACAGCAACCGGTGAACCTGGTGAAAATGGCCAATACCCGGCAATACGTAAACGCTTTCAATACCGCAGCCGCCAATGATGGCCGGCCGCAGATACCGCTGGGCATGCTCGATACCCTGCCCGATGTGAACTGGCAAAAGGAAGTATTGAACGATGCCAATATGAGCAATATACAGCTGTCTTTAAGTGGCGGATCGGAGAATACCAAATACCTGATTTCCGCTGGTTATTTTACGCAGGAAGGAATGATCATGAACTCCTCCAACGATCGTTTCAATATCAGGACCTCTATCGACAGCAAGATCAATGATATGTTCCGCGTAGGGGCCAATATCAATCTGGCCTACAACAAAACACGGCAGGTAGGTAGTTCCGGTGACGGCTTTGGTGCGGGCAACCCCGGCGCCAGTGTGATGCGCTACGCCTTGTTCAGAACACCTGCTACACCGGTATATGATAAGACAGGTACGCTGGTAGACATTCCCAATCCTTCTTCCTTTTTCGGAGATGGCCTCAACCCTGTTGGGCTGGCGCAGAATACCGACCGCAATTTCAGGACCTCCTCGCTGTTGGGAAATGTATACCTGGAAATAACGCCCATCGCACACCTGAAAGTAAGAACAGACTTCGGTACCAATTATATCATTACAGACTACAAACAATTCTATCCCACCTGGGGAAGTCCGCAGCGCTTGCAGAACTCGCCCAATTCATTGGCACAGTCCAATACCAACAACTTCAATTACAACTGGACGAATACGGCTACCTACGATTGGAAACTCGACAAGCACCAGTTTAACTTTCTGGCGGGTACGGAGATCATCTTCAACCGTTCGCAATTGCTGAGTGCCTCCAATACCAATTTCCCCAACCAGTTGCCCAACTTCATTTATCTCAGTAATGGAACAGGTGTAACACCGGGTGTAGGGGGCAATGAATCAAGCGCCTCTCTCTCTTCTGTGTTTGGAAGAGTAGACTACCAATACGACAGCCGGTACATTGCCGCCTTCAACTTCAGAAGGGATGGTTCTTCCCGGCTCGATCCTTCTGATCGCTGGGGTAACTTCTATTCCGGATCACTGGGCTGGCGTATCAGCAGTGAAAAGTTTATGGAAAATGTGAACTGGATATCCAACCTGAAACTGCGTGGCAGCATCGGACAGTTGGGTAACCAGGAGATCAATTATTACAATTATACTTCCCTCATTGGCAGCTATGGTTATTATCCCTTTGGTACGACCGCCGCATCGGCCTATACCATCTATGCCAAAGGCAATCCCAATGTAAAATGGGAAACCAGCACCACCAGTGATGTGGGCCTGGACATTGGCTTGCTGAAAGGTGATCTGAACATCACGATCGATTATTACCGCAAGGTAACCAGCGACCTGCTGGTCAATCCGGCTGATCCCAGCAGCGCTGGTACGGTAGCTTCTCCTGCTTACATCAACAATGGTAAAATACTCAACCGCGGTTTTGATTTTGAAGTAGACTATAAAAAGGCACTTACGAAAGATTGGAATATCGGCATCAATGCCAACCTCTCTACCATTCACAATGAAGTATTGGAACTGGTCAACAACCAGCAACTGGCCTATGGCCGGGTAGACAACGGGATCTTCGCTACGGCTGTGGCGGTAGGCCAACCCATTGGTGCTTTTTACCTGCTGGAACAGGAAGGCATCTTTCAAAATGCGCTGGAGGTATTTACCCATGCCAGTCAGGGAGCGAATATCCAACCCGGTGATGTGAAGTTTAAAGATGTGAACGGCGATGGCAAGATCGATCAGAACGACCGGGTATTTGCCGGCAGCGCCATTCCCAAGGTCACGTATGCATTTACCGGTACTGTTGGCTATAAGGCATTTGACCTGAGCTTCTTCTTCCAGGGCGTGCAGGGCAATAAGATATATAACCAGATCAATACGGATATCGAAGGGTTCTACCGCTCCTTCAATATTACCGAGCGCGTAGCTACTGAAAGCTGGCATGGCGAAGGCACCAGCAACAGCCTGCCCCGCCTGTCCTGGTCAGGTGCGCAAAACAATAAGATCACTTCCACCCGTTTCCTCGAAGATGGTTCCTACCTGCGCCTGAAAAATGTGCAGCTGGGGTACAATCTCCCGAAGAAGTTCACGACCAAAATGAACATTGGTTCGGCCAGGCTCTACGTGAGCGGACAGAACCTGCTCACATTTACGAAGTATACCGGCCTCGATCCTGAAATAGCTACCAGCGCCAATGCTGCCGGCGAAGGCGCCAAGGCTGCTGGCATCGACTGGGGTACTTATCCTTCCTCAAGGATACTGACAGTAGGGATCAATGTTAATTTCTAACGGTTAAATCAATTTGCTATGCGCAACAAAATAAATTATAGCATCATACTTTCTGCGGCTTTGCTGGGCGCCACCGGTTGCAGCAAGATACTGGACCAGGATATACAGGGCAGTTTTACGCCGGGTAATTATTTTACCTCTGATCAAAATGCCCTGCTGGCTGTCAACGCCGCATACAGGCCGCTTACTTTCAATGCAGGCGCCAACAATGCCATCTGGGTATTAGGCGATATCGCTTCTGATGATGCCATCAAAGGCGGTAATGAAGGCGATCAGGCCGATTTCGATGCGGTGGATAAATTCAATATCCTCACCACCAATTCAGCGGTGGAAGCCGTGTGGAAGAATTATTACAATGGGGTTTACCTGTGTAATGTGGTATTGGATGGGGTGACGGCCGATAACAAAGCCATCAGTGAAGCTACGCGCGTATCCAGTGTAGCACAGGCAAAGTTCCTGCGCGCTTATTATTATTTCATCCTCACCAATGCTTATGGTAAGATACCGCTGCATTTGAAAGTGGAGACAGCAGTAGAAGCGCAAACACCTGCCAAAAGCCAGGATAGTATTTATGCCCAGATCGAAAGGGATTGTCAGGATGCGCTGGCCGGTCTTCCTTTGCCCGGCAGTGAAGATTTTGGAAGAGCTACACAGGGTGCTGCACTGGCCCTGCTGGCCAAGACCTATCTTTTCCATACCAGCCTTGCCAATCATTACCAACTGGCCGCACAAACAGTGGCAAAAGTAGAAGCACTGGGATACAAGCTTACCAATAGGTACTACGATAATTTCAGCGCTGCCACCAAACAGAATACAGAAGCCATTTTATCGGTGAATCATATTGCCGGTACACTGGGCCTGGGCAATGAGCTCAATGCCTGGTTTGCTCCCCGCTCACTCAATGGCTATGGTTTCTTTTATCCTACCCAGAGTCTGGTGGATAATTATGAAAAAGCCACTGGTGGAGAGCCCGACCCCCGGCTGGATTATACGGTAGCCAGGAGCGGTCATCCGTATTTTGAAACCCCTTTCGATGGCTCCTGGACTACCACGGGTTATATAACCAAGAAAATGGTACAACCGCTGTCGGAAGTAGGTAGCAGTATTAAGAACGTAGGCACTGTCAACTATGAGGCCTTGCGCCTTGCGGATCTATTGCTGATAAAAGCAGAAGCCCTCAACGAAAGCGGTCAAAGCGCTGCTGCTCTGACGCCGCTCAATGCGGTGCGCAAAAGAGCGCGCGAATCTTATCTATACGACAATACCTTACCAGGATTTGGCACCGTGCCCGCTGGCCTGCTGCCAGATATTGCCACCACCGATCAGGCACAACTGCGTGATCTCATCCGTAAGGAAAGAAGATCGGAGCTGGCCCTGGAGTTTCAGCGGTTCTTTGATGTTGTGCGGTACGGGAAGACCTATGCCGAAGCAGCCCTGAAGCCCGGTGCGCCTGCTTTTAATTACGACAGCAACAAATGGTTCCCGTTGCCACAATCAGAACGCGATGCCAATCCAAACCTGTTCAAATAATTGCTCATGCCAAACAATAATATTATGCACACCATAAAACGCATCAGTAGCTTTTTACTGGCAGCATCCATCATAGGCCTTGCTTCCTGCTCAAAGGATGATAATCCTGCACCGGATTACAATTCCAATAAGACAAGACTCAAGCAAGTGATAGATAGCCTTACCACCGTATCCGGTAATTCTGTAGAAGGCTCCAAGCCCGGACAATATGTAATAGGCTCCAAAAGAGCGCTCGACTCTGTATTGGCGCTCGGCAACCAGGTATACACTGGCAGCTATACACAGCAGGAGGTGAACAATGCTGTTGGCAATCTGCTGGGAGCAGGAGCGACCTTCAGTACCAAATTGTTGCAGGAAGTATCTGTCGCCAATTTGATGGCCTTCTGGAAATTCAACGGCAATGCCAATGATTCATCCGGGCATGGTCACCATGGTACACCCATCACCGGACTTACGGGCAGCTCTGCTACGGTGGCCAAAGATGGAGGCGTACTGCCCCAACTGGTGGCCGACCGCTTTGGAAGAACAGGCATGGCCTACGATTTCAATACGGGTGCTACCATCCAGGTGCCGTACAGTGCGGAATTGAACCCGCAGAATATTTCCATTTCGCTGTGGGTAAAACGGCATACCACCAGTCCCAGCAACTACCTGGTATCGCTCAACCGCTGGAACGGATATAAATTCCAGTTGCAAAGCAACAACTTTCCCTTCTTTACTTTCCAGGATTCCAATAATGGATACCATGATATAGATGCCAATCCAGGTACGGTGCCGCAGGATGTGTGGACGCAGGTAGCGATGACCTATACCAATGGCACCATGAAATTCTATATCGACGGGGTCATGGCCAAGACCATCGCTGTTAGTGGCACACCCATTACTGTCAATCCGCCGGTAAACCTGGCCATCGGTAATGAGCTGACGAAGGGCAGCTATAACCTCACGGATTCAAATAGTCCCAACTATTACTATGGAGAAAGCTTTTTGAACGGGTCACTCGATGATATCCGTATCTACAATAAAGCTTTAACAGATGCGGAAATACTCTCTATATACACCCAGGAGAAAAGTCTATAACGATTGTTGACAGGGTTTAAAATCAGCAGATGAAAACACAAAGTATACGGGTGATCATAGCAGCAGGCCTGGTGGTATCGTTCCTGGCCGCTTGTTCCAAAAAAGGCGGCGGTGATGATACGGGTACCCCACCTCCTCCTGTTACCGTGCAGGATACAGCGCTTACGAATGCCACACACCTCAAAGACCTGAACGTGCAGGTGACCTTTGAGAATGGGCAAACAGGCACGGGTGTTTACATCTATGCTGATGCGCCTTCCTATGCGCCTGTATATGCCCCCGGTGAAGGATTTGCCTGTGTGGACGATGTGGCCCGCGCTATTCTGTACTACGTGCGTAGCCAGGCTTTTGCTACGGATACGAGCATACAGCAAAAAGCTTTCGGTATGACACGTTTTGTGCTCAACATGCAATCGCCCGGCGGTTATTTTTATAACTTCATTCAAACGGGCAACCTCATCAATAAATATGGCGCTACCAGCGTCAACGCTCCCAAATGGTGGAGCTGGCGAGCGTTGCAGGCGCTTACGGAAGCTGCGCCCGTTATCAAAACAAAAGATGCTGCTTTGGCCGGGCAAATGGAAACAGCCACTGACAAACTTGTCACTGCTATTAAAACTGATCTGGTCAATGCGCCACTAACAACCGCTCAAACGGATGGCTTTGATATACCCCAATGGCTGCCTGAAGGCGCCGATCAGGCGGCAACGCTTATTCTTGCGCTTATTCCTTATAGCAGGGAAAAAGGAGATGCAGTCATTAAGAGCTATATCCGGAAACTGGCTGATGGTATCGTGCTCATGCAGGCAGGAGGGCCTTCCCAATTCCCCTATGGCGCATTTTTAAGTGCAGGCACAGCCTGGCATGCCTATGGCAATGAACAGGCCTCCGCGCTTTTTGCCGCTGCTGCTTTTCTTGGTGACGCTTCCTATTCGGCCAAAGCCAAAATAGAAGTTGATAACTTCTATCCCTGGATGCTCAGCAACGGTTATCAAAGTTCCTTCCGGGTAAAGAAAATAAGCAATGCACCTGTTGGTTACGATCAAAGCGCCTATGAGCAGATCGCCTACGGCATCCGGCCCATGGTATTCGCAGCCATCGATGCGTATGCGCTTACTAATGATGAGCAATATGCAACAATGGCCGGTCGCATCGCTGCCTGGTTTTTAGGGAACAACGGTGCATCGGCCCAGATGTATTTTACCAGTACAGGAATTTGTTATGATGCTATTAGCACCGGCAATGTGGTCAATAGAAATTCAGGAGCAGAATCAACAATAGAAGCGCTGCTGACGATGCAAAGGATCAGCAACTATCCATCGGTGAAAGCTGCATTGAACAAGTATAAAAAATAAGGCACATGAAAGATATAGCAAAGCGCTTTCCCGGAAATCCCCTGCTGTCACCAGCCAGTCTTCAGCCCAGTATCGAAGGATTGGAAATAGCCTGTTTACTGAATCCAGGCGTATTTCAATACGAGGGTAAAACCTGGCTGCTGATCAGGGTGGCGGAAAGGCCCACCCAAAAAGAAGGCATCATATCTTTTCCGGTGCTGACAGATACGGGTGGTATCACCATTATGGAAATACCCACCAATGACCCGGAACTGGATGCGAGCGACCCGCGGGTGATCAATTACAAAGGATTGGATTACCTCACTACCTTGTCGCACCTGCGACTCGTATGCAGTGATGATGGCGTTCATTTCTATGAGCCCGAAGGGTATCCCAAACTGACCGGGGAAGGCGTCCTGCAAACCTTCGGTGTTGAAGATTGCCGGGTAAGCTGGCTGGAAAACAAATACCACCTTACGTTTACGGCTGTATCGCCCAATGGGGTAGGTGTGGGACTGCGCACCACTACCAACTGGAAGGAGTTTCAATCTCATGGCATGATGCTGCCACCGCACAACAAGGACTGTGCGCTCTTCGAAGAAAAGATCAATGGTAAATATTATGCGTTGCATCGCCCCAGTAGCGTAGATATAGGCGGCAATTTCATCTGGCTGGCTTCTTCGCCCGATGGTATTCACTGGGGCGATCATCGCTGCCTGCTTACCACCCGCAAGAACAGTTGGGACAGTAAACGGATAGGAGCGGGTGCTGCGCCGATCAAAACGCCGCAGGGCTGGCTGGAGATCTATCATGGCGCCAATGCCGCGCACCAATATTGCCTGGGTGTGTTTTTGATGGACCTCAACGATCCCTCTAAAGTGATTGCCCGCTCGGAAGAACCCATCATGGTACCTTCCGCTACTTATGAGTTGACAGGCTTCTTTGGCAATGTGGTATTTACCAACGGGCATGTCGTGCAGCCCGATGGCGACACCATCACGGTGTATTACGGTGCATCGGACGAAGTAGTGTGCGCGGCTGATCTCTCATTGGCAGCAATGCTATCATCTTTAAAATTCGACCATGCTCAATAAGTTGAAGCAGGAGGTGAGGCACTTCAATGCCCAACCCCATAATTTCCGCATACTTACGCTCACCAACCTGGTGTATGCGCTAGTATTGCCGGTGATAGATATTTTTGTGGCAGCCTATGTAATGCGTAATTCCAATGATCCCACCAAGGTGGTCATCTACCAGCTTACCATCTACACAGGTATTCCGCTTACCTTTTTGCTCAACGGATGGCTGTTGAAGCATGTCAATATCCGTAAGCTTTATTCTGCCGGCATGATGCTGAGCGGCATCTCCATGATCATCATGATGTCGTTGAAAACCCTTGACCTGGTAGGCATTGGCGTGGCCGGCCTCACTATGGGGCTGTCCTTTGGTTTTTATTGGGCCAACCGTGATTACCTGGCCCTGGCCATCACCAATGACAGCAACCGGAATTATTATTATGGCCTGGAAACATTCTTCTATACCATCATTGCCGTGGTGGTGCCTGTTTCTATCGGCTTCTTCATTGAATATTGGGGTGGGAGTGGGCAGTCGCATACCGCTTATATCATCATTACAGCCATTGTGTTTGCCATTACCGTTTGTGCTTCCATTGTTTGTTTCCGTGGAACCTTTACCAATCCTCAATTAAAAAAATATGTCTTCTTTAAGTTCCATCCGCTCTGGTATCAGTTATTGTCCTTAGCCATGCTCAAAGGGCTGGCGCAAGGTTTCCTGGTCACGGCGCCTGCCATGCTCATCATGCTGTTGCTGGGCAAAGAAGGAGCGCTGGGCTCTGCCCAATCCATTGGCGCCATCATTGCCGCTGTGATCATGTACATCCTTGGCCGGCTTACCAAACCTTCCGACAGGATCAAGATCTTTGCCGTGGGGCTAAGTTTGTTTGCCCTCGGCGCCATCCTTAATGGTATCCTGTTCAACCAGGCAGGTGTGGTGCTGTTCATCCTCCTGCTACTTATTGCTAAACCACTACTTGATCTGGCCTATTTTCCTATCCAGTTCAGGGTGATTGAAATAGTGGCGGCTATTGAAAAGCGGACGGAATATGCTTATATCCTCAACCACGAATCGGGTTTGTATGTAGGCAGGTTTATCGGGGCCGGCACATTTCTGCTCCTGGCATATGGTATTTCTACCGAAATTGCCCTGCGTTATGCAGTGGTCATCATTGCCCTGTTGCAGCTGTGCTCGATATGGGTAGCGAAGGGGATCATTGCCAGGGGAAAGATCTTATCGCCGGATATGCCATCCAGTGAAGAGATAAAAGGAAAAGTGTCAGAAGCGATCGTATAAGAGGATTGCTAACAGCTAATACCTAACAGCTAAAAGCTAAAGATATTGAACATGATCATGAAACGTTTTTCTTTCAGCATACTGCTTTCCATAGGTATACTAGTCGCCAACGCCCAGGTAAAGCAGCGCTCCTTGTCGCGCGTAGACCAGATGGCCGATATTCCTGCGCCGCTGCAGATCATCGATTACAAGGCCCTGGCCTGGAAGTTCGATAAGACGGTGTACGACTTCAATGCGAAAGGGGCCTTCTGGCCCCTGGTATGGATGGATAGTACCAATAAGAATTTTGCACAACCGGTAATGGGAATGTATACGGCCATCGGCGATGTACGCCAGGGGCCGCAGCACAATAAAGGCATGTTTCATGAAGCCCTGGCCAATATGGGCGCAGTGCTGGGCGCCAGTCTTACCGGTATCGACAAATCGAAGCAGGGTAAGCACAACTATGTGGCCATGCTGAAGAACTATTTCAACCGTGAGACAGGCTGGAATATCATGATGAACAATACGGCTCCCGAAGTAGCCCTCCTGGGTGGCGGCTATGGCCGCGACTGGTGGTATGATGTATATCCTAACGTATTGTTCTATGCAATATATGAACAGTATCCCAATGAGCCCGGCTTTACGGAAATAGCCAGGACCATTGCTGATAAATTCTATGCAGCCGATTCTATATTGAATGGCAACTACGATTGGTCCTTTTTCGATTATGGCGCCATGCAGCCCAAAAAGAACCAGATCTGTGCACAGCCGGATGCGGCAGCCGGTCATGCCTGGGTATTGTATGCTGCCTATAAAAAGTTTGGCGATCCCCGTTATTTGAAAGGAGCCCTCAGTGCCCTGTCGGCCCTGCAGGCGCAGCCCAAAAATCCTACTTACGAACTGCTCATGCCTTTTGGCGCTTACCTCGCTGCCCGCATCAATGCCGAGCAGGGTAAGCAGTACGATACACACAAAATGCTGGGCTGGAGTTTTGATGGCACCGCTATTTGCCGCGAAGGCTGGGGCGTGCTGGTGGGTAAGTGGAATGGCTATGATATTTCAGGTATCGTAGGTAGCACTGTAGATCATGGTGGTTATGGGTTTCTCATGAATACTTATGATGCTGCCTGGCCCCTGGTGCCACTGGTTCGTTACGACAAGTCGTATGCCAATGCCATTGGTAAATGGATGCTCAATGCGGCCAATGCTGCCCGCTTCTTCTATCCCCAATACATACCGGCTGCACACCAAACCCTGCCTGAAAAGGCGGCTGTTACCAAAGGTGTGATTGGTTATGAAGGTATCATCAAACAGTCTGGCTACGAACAATACAAGCACCTCAAAGCGCCGGTGGCGCAGGGTGATGGCCCATTATGGGTGGCCAATGAAAACCCACAGGAATCACAATTCAGTGTATATGGCAGTGGCCATGTGGGTATCTTCGGCAGTATTATCCGCAACACCAATGTGAAGGGCATCCTGCAGCTGGATCTGCTGGCCACCGACTTCTATCATGATAAAGCATATCCTTCTTATCTCTATTATAATCCTTACATCACCGCAAAGACGATCAGTGTGCCGGTTAAAAAAGGGAGCCGTACTGATCTATACAATACGATCACCGGTAAGTTCATTGCACGCAATGTTGGTACCAATGTTTCTGTTACTGTACCGGCCCGCTCGTCGGTCATCATTGTACACACACCTGCAGGCGGTAAAGAAACGCGCCAGGGCAGTCAACTATTAGTGGATGGGGTAGTGGTAGATTACGGACAGTAAAGAGCTATACAGGGGCAGAAGATCAGGCCGGCTGTTTTATACATCATCCAATCCCTTTCCTTTGAGTATCTGCGGTATGCTTTTTTCAACCCTGGATTCTCGGGTTTTGGCTTGCTTCGCTGAAGAGAAGTGAAGCAGGTAACCTTTTTGGCGGCCGGGGGTTAATGCCTCAAAAGCTTTTTTCAAGGCCGCGCTCTTGTCTAATTTCTTTTGAAATTCTTCAACGACCGTAAAATCTGTAGTCTTTTTTAGTTTCACTTTCAGGCCGGCTTTCTCTACTTCAATGGCCTCATAGATATAGGCTTTCAGGATGGCCTTACGCTCAACGATCTCTTTGATATTGGTGAACCGCATCTGGCGTGCCGCCTGCACATTCTTCGTTTGCTGGATAAGCACAGCACTGGGATCGGCTAATAAGGCTCCTTTGAAAAACAACACGGCACAGTATTCTTTAAATACGTGCAGCAGCACGATGTTGTTGTTCTCATAAGTGTAACAAGGCGTGCCCCATTTCAATTCTTCGTTCAATCCACAGCTAAGAACAATCTTTCTCAATTGCTCCAGTTCTTTCTGCCACTCACCTTTGTGGAAGTAGAAATCAACTTTAGGATTCATACTGGTTGTTTAAAATGGTTATTGAAAAAGCTATACCCTTAGTGAGCCACGGAAACCCCTGGCGGCATAATAAGATTCCGCCCCATTGTGATAAAGGAAGACCTGGTCGTAACGGCGATCACAAAAGAGCGCTCCGCCCAGCTTTCTGACGGCAGGAGGAGTTTGTATCCAGCTCGAGGTCTTCAGGTCAAAACTTCCCAGCTGCTGCAGCGCCCGGTATTCTTCTTCTGATAAAAGCTCAATGCCCATATCGGCGGCCATTTCCATAGCGCTGTTTGCCGGTTTATGTTCTTTCCTCGATGCCAGTGCATCGCCATCAAAACAAATACTTCTGCGGCCTTTAGGGCTTTCGGCTGAACAATCATAGAAGATGTATTCGCCGGTCTTTTTATCATAATCCACAACGTCTGGTTCACCGCCGGTGGTTTCCATATCATCGAGTATCCACAGCTTTTCAGCATTGGCTTCCAGCTTTGCCTGTACTTTGGCCCATTCAATACCTTTATGGCGTTGCATATTTTTCTCAAAACGGGTCTTCAAGGTTTTGAGTAGTTCATTCCGTTGCTCAGCTGATAATTTCTGTTTAGAACTTTTTGTGGTGCTCATACCTTAGATTTTAGCATTACTTAAATATACATCAACCCTGTGATCCGGCCAGCCAATTAGCGGCTAAGCGCCGGGGTTTTTCTGTCTGCTGGTCTGAAATACCAGGATATTACGGTAAGAACGAGTAACAATGCTGGCCCAAACAATTCTTTGGCAGCATCTCCATTGGCCAGGTGAGAAAAGATGGCACCGGACATGGCAAAGAAAAAGCCTGCATAGGCCCATTCCTTTAATAAAGGATATTTAGGAATAAGGACGGCTACGGCACCCAATATCTTCCAAATACCTATTAGTGTGAGGAAGTAAATGGGATAGCCCAATCGGGTCATCATATCTACTTCTGATTGTGCTTTGGACAACTGGACTATCGCAGTGGATACCATGCCGAGCACCAGCCAGGCAGTAGCGATCCAATAGATGATCTTATTTCTCTTTGACATGGGTTGTTATTTTAGTTTGATGACAATGCTTTGCAAGCGGTTATGCGCCAAATTGATACCTTGTACAAAGGGCAGCTGCAGAATCTGGTCCCTGGTGTCCACTGACCTGTATACTACATGCATGTTGAGCCGGCTGCTGTCTTCCGTTAGTTTTTCAAATTCCAGGAACTCCAGTTGCACGGAAAAAGGACTGCCTTCCATTTCAAATGTCCGGGTGATCTTCTCATTGGGGACAAACTCGTGAATGGTGCCGCTGAATCCGTATTTGTTTCCTTTGGGATCGGTGGTTTCAAACTGGTAACTGCCGTGTCTTTTGTTTTCGAGCTTCAGTACTTTTGTGCCCATCCATTGCTCCACGATGTCAGCGTCCTCATAAGCTTTGAAAAGCAATTCCACCGGCAGGTCAAAATCCCGGGTGATCGTTATTTCCTGTTTGCCGTCTTCGGCATGGACCTTTGTTTTCTGTTCCATGTTGTGCTATTTGGGTGTTTTATATTTCTTCATGATGGTTTCTAATTTGTTGAACCGGTCATCCCACATCTTGCGGAAGGGTTCGATAAAGGCGGCTACTTCTTTCATTTTTTTAGCGTTGATGAGGTAATAGATCTCCCGGCCGTTTTGTTCCTGCGTGAGCAATTCACACTCGGTAAGGATCTGGATGTGCTTGGAAATGGTTTGCCTGGACGATTTAAAATTGTCGGCGATGGCCCCGGGGGTTAATGACCCTGCAGCCAATAAGGTGAGGATGGCCCGCCGGGTGGGGTCTGCTATTGCCTGGAATACATCTCTTCTTGATTTCATTATGCAGCTATTTGACTGCAAATATATGTGCAGTCACTTGACTGCGCAAATATATTTTCAAATAATGTTGCTGCCCAGAGTCCCGCGGAGCGGGATAAACGCTGTCGAAGGGCGCTCACTAGAAGAAAGCTCCCCTGGAAGCCGGTTTCGACAGGCTCAACCTGACATCTGTAACTCATTCATTGAATGGACATAGGGACAAATTATTCCCTGTGGGAATATAAGTTCCCCTCTTTTTTTGCCCGCAACATTGTTGAAATTTTACACCATCAAAAGACAAGATGTACCATGAAACAAACAATAGACAGACCTTTCCTGAAACAGTTGGGCCTCCGCGATCTCCTGCTTATTATACTATGGGTGAGTATTATTTACATAACCTGGACCTTTATGCATGGAGCAGATCATTTTCTGACACTCACACCCGAAGCGCTGGGCAAGTACTTTCCTTACAAATGGTTCATCATTGCGCATATCACCGCGGGCGGCGGGGCGCTGATATTGGGACCATTGCAGTTTTGGGAAAGCTTCCGGCGCAACAATTGGAAGCTGCACAGGATCGTGGGTTACCTGTATTTCCTGGCCATGCTGGTCAGTGCGATCTGTGCGGTGGTGTTGGCAGCTACTACAGCCTATGCCATCAACTGGGCTTATGCTTTTTCCCTGCAGGTATGGGTGAGTGTATGGATCACGGCCAGTTTTATCGCCTTCCGCATGGCTTTGCTGCGCAAATTCAAATCACACAAGGAATGGGCGATAAGAAGTTATATCGTTACGCTGGCTTTTGTGGTATCGGGCCTGGCGCTCAAACTCCCCGTGGTGCAACAGCTTGGTGATTTTGCTGATATCTCACCTTCCTTCTTTTGGATGGGCTGGGCTGTGCCCTTGTTTATTTATGAAGTGATACGATCGTTTAAGCAGAAAGCTTAGACCCACTTTTCCCTAACAGGTGTAAATACGTACATTCCTGGATAATATCGCTTTAATACCTTAGTTGCGAACCTCGTAAATTGGCGGTTTATAATTTCATGCGCATGTTCAACCCAAACCGTCAGTTTATGAGGCATCTTTTTTACGTAATTTTCATCCTCTGCCTTAGTGGTTATGCTGCGCAGGCAGCTGATCATGAACTGCGCTCTCCCGACGGGAATATTGTGATTAAGATCACTACAGGAAGCTCGATCCAATGGAGTGTACAGTATAAGAACGAAACCGTTCTTTTCCCTTCGGACATTTCCCTCACTACAAATGGTGAGCCGTTTCCGGGCGCCAAAACGAAAGTGCTGAAACAGGCTGCCTCGGCGCACAGTGATACGGTCTTCTCTATTGTACCGGTCAAGAACTCCTGGATACCCAATGTATACAAAGAACTGAAGCTGGTATTTGCCGGGGGAATTACCCTCTGTTTCCGTGCTTACAATAAAGGAGTGGCCTATCGCTTCGAACTGGACAAAAAAGTTCCTTCGTTCAAGATAGACGGGGAATTAGTGAGCTTTAATTTCGACAAGAACAACCAGGCCTGGTGGCCCGAAGAAAACAACAAGGAGTTTATTTCCCACTACGAAGGGCTCTTCACCAAAGCCACGCTGGATACCCTGGCCAAAGATAAATATGCGTACCTGCCGCTGTACCAGTCTACACCGGCTGGCACAAAGCTGTTGATCACGGAAAGCGATCTGTATGATTATCCCAACCTGTTCCTCTTTAATAGAGGTGAAGGAAAGCTGGAAGGTAAATTCCCCCCTGCTGTATTGAAAAGTCATATAGCTCCACGTACCGACAGAAGGGAAGTACTGGCTGAAAAAGCGCCCTATATTGCTGACACAAAGGGTACAAGGACCCTGCCCTGGCGCCTGATCATGATAGCGCCCGATGATGTATCGCTCTTGTCCAATGAAATGGTATTCCAACTCGCCACACCGGCCGATAAAGCAGATTATAGCTGGATAAAACCCGGCAAAGTTGCGTGGGACTGGTACAATGCCAATAACGTCTTTGGCGTGGACTTCGAATCAGGCATCAACAACAAGACCTACCAATATTATATTGATTTTGCGGCCCGTTTTGGACTGGAATATGTGATACTGGATGAAGGTTGGTCCCGTACGACCACCGACGTGAGCGCTCCGCGCAAAGAGATAGATGTAGCTGCGCTGGTGAAATATGGAGCGGCTAAAGGCGTAGGCATCATCCTATGGAGCCTGTGGCGCCCGATCGATGAAAATATGGATTCCGTTCTCAACAGGTTTGTGGAGTGGGGGGTGAAAGGTGTTAAGATCGATTTCATACAAAGGGCGGATCAATACACGGTGAATTATTATGAAAGGGTAGCCAAAGCCTGTATGGCCAGAAAGCTGCTCGTAGATTTTCATGGCGCTTACAAGCCTTCGGGCCTCAACCGGAAATATCCGAATGTGATCAATTACGAAGGGGTGAAAGGATTGGAGAACAATAAGTGGGCCGATTACATTACTCCTGAGCACAACCTTACCCTGCCCTTTACGAGGATGATGGCGGGTCCCCTGGATTATACACCCGGCGCTATGCGCAATACCAACAAAAAGGATTTCCGTGTTTCTTTCAATGAACCCGTGAGCCGTGGCACCCGTGCGCACCAGGCTGCTATGTACGTGATGTATGAAGCGCCGCTCCAGATGCTGGCGGAAACGCCTTCGCTCTACCTGCAGGATACAGCCTTCACCCAATTCATTGCCCGCATACCTACTACCTGGAACAAGACGATTCCCCTTCATGGGAAGATCGGCACTTACGCTGCGGTGGCCAGGCAAAACGGCGATAAATGGTATATCAGTGCTATGACGGATTGGGAAGGAAGGTCGTTGGATGCGAAACTGGATTTCTTGTCTGATGGCAACTACAGGCTGGAGGTACTTACCGATGGTGTGAATACTACAAAGTATGCTACGGATTATAAAAGAGAGACCAGGATGGTGAAGAAGGGAGATGTATTGACGATGAAAATGGCGCCCGGCGGTGGATGGACGGCTATTCTTACCCCACTTACTCCGCCACAAAAAGCCTTTACCCTGGCCGATACCCTGCGTGGCAGTCTTACACCCGAAAGAACCTGGTGGGATATACAGCGCTATGACCTGACGGTAAAACCCAATTACAATGCCAAGACCATCAGCGGTATCAGTGAGATCACCTACAAAGTGACCGGCTCCAACGCGCGGATGCAGATCGATATGGCCGAACCGCTGCTTATCGACAGCGTACTCTTGAATCATAAAACACCGTTGACCTTTTCAAAAGTAGGCAGCGTATGGTATATCCAATCGCCTAAGCAGGCTATGAACGCCATCAACAGCGTAGCCATCTATTACCATGGCAAAGCACATGAAGCTGTGCGGCCGCCATGGGATGGAGGATGGACCTGGACCACGGACTCCCTCGGCCGGCCCTGGATGACGGTCACCTGCCAGGGACTGGGTGCATCTATCTGGTATCCCTGTAAAGACCACCAGAGTGATGAACCCGACAAGGGCGCCAGCCTTACCATGATCGTACCCGATACGCTGACGGCCATCTCTATGGGAAGGCTTGAATCAAAGAAAGCGAATGGTGACGGCACCACTTCCTGGAAATGGGCAGTGGTGAACCCTATCAGTAACTATTGTATCATACCATATATAGGTAAGTATGTAAACTGGAGTGAAGTATATAAAGGAGAGAAGGGCAACCTGGACGTGAACTACTGGGTATTGGATTACAATACTGAGAAAGCCAAAGCCTATATGCCAACAGAAGTGCACAATATGCTCGGGGCATTTGAGCACTGGTTTGGCCCCTATCCGTTTTATGAGGATGGCTACAAACTGGTAGAAACTTCCAATACAGGCATGGAGCACCAAAGCGCGGTATCCTATGGTAACTGGTATAAACCCGGTTACCGGGGCAGGGACGGATCAGGCACGGGCTGGGGCATGAAATGGGATTTCATCATCATTCACGAAAGCGGGCATGAATGGTTTGGCAACAATATCACGACCAACGACCTGGCCGATATGTGGGTACATGAAGGGTTTACCAACTACAGCGAGACTCTTTTCACCGATTATATCTTTGGAGAAGAGGCCGCCAACCAATATAACCGTGGCATCCGCCGGGGCATCCGCAACGACAGACCCATTATTCCTGCCTATAATGTAAACGCGCAAGGCAGCGGCGATATGTATCCCAAGCCGAGCAATATGCTGCACAGCATCCGCCATGGCCTTAACGACGATCAGCGCTTCCGCGAAATAACCAGGGGGCTCAACAAGCAATTCTACCATCAGACGGTTACCACCCGGCAGATAGAGAACTATGTATCGTCCAAAGCGGGTTTTGACTACAGCAAGGTTTTTGACCAGTACCTGCGTACGATACAGATCCCCACTTTTGAATACTATTTCAGCGAGGACAAAAAGAAAGTGTTTTACCGCTATGCTAATTGCGTGGCCGGCTTTAACCTTCCCCTCGTGCTGAAAAACAAAGCCACCTCCGTTAAGATTAAACCAACAGAACAGTGGCAAAGCGTGTCGCTGAATGATGATGCGGTCGCCCTGTTTGACAAAACAGCCATTGAGGCCATGTATTATGTCACGGTTGTTCCGGTAGTCAAGTAAACTTTACCATCTCTATTTAATGGCGTCAAGCCATCTTTCATAGCCCTCCTGCTCCTGCCAAATGAGGCACGGGTAGGAGGGCATTCTCTTTTCCTGGGTCCATCCGGCAGGCGCCTGGCCGGTCTTTTATGCTTAATTACCACTAAATCAGGGTCTGATTTAAGAAAATTAATTCTACATTAAGTAATTATTACCCCGCCCGTTAAGACCCCCCGGCTACTTTAGCCTCTTTATTCAATCAAAACAAATGCTTGCTGTATGAAAAAACTCCTATTGCTATTATTATTGGCATTGGGCTTCGCGCAGGGCTACTCCCAGGAGTCGCTGCTGCGGGGAAAGGTGACAGATGAAAATGGAAAGCCCTTATCCGGGGCTACCGTCACCCTCAAAGGAACCACCTCCACTACCGTTACCGATGCCGATGGCAATTTTCAACTCAGCCGGGGCAATCAGGTAAGGCCGGTATTAACCATCAGTTATGTAGGCTACCTCTCCCAGGATGTTACGGCCCAGGAAGGCTCTCCTTCTTCCGTTCGCCTGCAGCAGGACATTACCAAACTGGGTGATGTGGTGGTGGTAGGTTATGGTGTACAAAGAAAAAGAGACCTCACCGGCGCCAGCAGCACGGTCAAAGCTGAAGAGATTGCCAAAAGGCCGCTTGTGCGGCTCGAAGAGGCGCTCCAGGGCACCACTGCTGGTGTGAATGTGATCAGTCCCAATGGACAGCCAGGCGGTGGCCTGCGGGTCAAGATCAGGGGCGCCAATTCCATCACGGGTACTACCGAACCCCTCTATGTAATAGATGGTAATATCGGCAGCGGCTCCGATGTCAACGTCAACGATGTAGAATCCATCGAAGTATTGAAAGATGCTGCTTCCACGGCCATTTATGGATCGAGAGGTTCCAATGGAGTAGTATTGATCACCACCCGGTCGGGTGGTGTTGGCAAAGCCAAAATAGGTTTCAGTACCTGGCTGCGCAGTGATCAAATGCCAAAGAAACTCGACCTCATGGGGGGCTATGACTTTGCCCGTTCTGTCAATGCCCAGTTTGCGAGCCTTGGCCAGGCGCCCGGTTTTTCCGAGCAGCAGCTAAAAGATCTTCAATCAGGTTCCGCACCAAGCACTGACTGGCAGGATGAACTGCACCGCAAAGTACTGGTCCAAAACTACCAGCTCGATGTATCCGGCGGTTCCGAGGCAGTTAAATATTATTTCTCCCTCGGTTATCTTAATCAACCCGGCGTTATCCTCAACCAGTGGTTCAAAAGAACTTCCTTCCGCGGCAATGTGGATGTGAAGCTCAACGACCGCATGAATGTAAAAGTGCTGATCGCAGGTAGCGTACCCCAAAGCCACAACAATGATTATGGGGGCGGTCTCGGCGATCCTTTCAACCAGGCTACCGAGTGGGATCCGACAAAACCCGTACGTAATCCTACAACAGGCGCCTATATTGGCAAATCCCAATTTGCCTCCCTCCAGTGGCAACCAGTAGCACAGGCCGAAAGCAGGATACATGACAATATCAGCACCAATATCTCTGGTACCGTTAACTTTAACTACCGCATTACCGACGACCTCACCTTCACCTCCAACGATGTGTATTCCATCGGTAATGGTTTCGGACAGCAGGTAGAGGGGCCGGGTACCAGCGCCTACGACAGCAAAAATGACTATGCGCAGGTAAGTTCCAACCGCGGCCGTAGCATACTCACCAGTAATTACCTTACTTACAAACACCGCTTTGGCGATCACTCTATCAATGCCACTGCTTTGTTTGAATACCAGGAAGGACAGAATACCGGTGCCACTGCTATTGCCCGTAACCTGTCTACCTATTCATTGGGTTATTACAACCTGAGTTTGGGCGCTACGCAGCAAACCACCTCCAGCTATTCCGCCGATGCCCTGGTATCTTACCTCGGTCGTTTGTACTATAGCTATAAGGATAAATACATTTTATCGGCCAGTATCCGTACGGATGGATCATCTCACCTGACTGATAAGTACAGCACCTTCCCTTCGGTGGGTGTAGCCTGGAATATGAAAAAAGAGAATTTCCTGGCCACCTCTGAGATCTTCTCGGACTTTAAAGTACGTGCTTCTTATGGGGTAACGGGCAACCAGGCGGTAGGTGCTTATTCCACTATTCCCCAACTGCGGGTAAACCAGGACAACCAGCCTGCTTATTATTACAATGGCGGCAATAGCGCGGCCAGTGTAGCAGTGTATGCCGGTAGTCCGGTTTCACCATCACTCCGTTGGGAAAAGAAAGCCACCTGGGATGCAGGGCTCGACCTGGCCTTCCTCAATGGTCGCCTGACCTTTGTGGTAGATGCTTATAGCAGTAAAGTGACCGACCTGCTCTTCAATCAGCCGGCTCCCCAATACCTGAATGGTGGCAACTATGCTTCCAATATCGGCAGTGTTTCCAATAAAGGCATTGAGTTTGCCATAGGTGGTACACCTGTCAATTCAGGTATCAAATGGACTACGAACTTCAATATCTCTTTCAACAAAAACAAAGTGGTAGACCTGGGTGGTTTGGACAACCAGACCTTCTTCGGTGGCAATAATACTTTCAACTCAATACTGAAGATCGGCAGGCCGCTCGGGGAGTTTGTAGGCTACCAGTTCCTCGGCACCTGGAAGTCCAGTGAAGCGGCTGAAGCTGCCAAGTTTGGGATGAAACCTGGTGATGCCAGGTACACGGATGTGGATAACGACCATGCCTATACCGCCAACGATTACCTGCCCATTGGTAATGCCACACCGGACTATTCCTGGGGTTTCATCAACGATATTACGTACAAGAACTTTGGCCTGAGCATCATGTTGCAGGGCCGTCAGGGCGCACAGATCTATTCACAAACGATGGCCTATCTCTGGGGTGGCCTAGGCGATATGAAGAATGCCACCACCATTGAAGCGCTTCCCGAAAACCTGTGGACACCACAGCATGAGACCAACAATCCTGCCTGGAGTTCCTCCAGTCCCATCAAGAATGCCACCAGCCGTTATGTGTACGATGCCAGCTATACCAAGTTGAAGAACATATCACTCACATACCGTATGCCGGCCCGTTCGCTTGTTGGTTTGAAACTGACCAGTCTTGAGTTGTATGTCAGCGGACAGAACCTGATCGTGATCACGCCTTATAAAGGCTACGATCCCGAAGTAGACCAGCAACCAACAGGTAATGCAATTTCTCAGGGACAGGAGTTTGGTATCATTCCCAATCCCAAGTCCTACACAGTAGGGTTAAGACTGGTGCTGTAATAAACCTAACAACATCATGAAGGGAACTAAAAAAATAACAATGAAAACAATATATGCAATACTGTCTGGCTTTATGGTACTGACAGTTGTTTCGATCATCGGGGCCGGTTGCAACCGGCAATTGGAAGAGGACCCCAAGGGTTCCTTAACGCCACAGACCTATTTTAAAACACAGAGCGATCTCGACGCTGCTGTAGCAGGGATGTATGTACGCCTGGCCCGTGATGGCGCCTGGGGCTTTACCAGTAAGATGACTTCTTACTTTGGAGCAGATGACCTTACTACCGATCCTGGTCTGAATAAAGGTGATTTCCGTGAATTCGATCGACTTTCCGGCAGTAGTGGCAATGGCAGTTTGCCCAATCAGTGGAATGGTCCCTGGCAGGCCATTTCCAATGCCAACAATATCATAGCCAATTATGCCCAGGCCAATTCAACAGAGGCCCTGAAGAATGAATCTGCCGGCAATGCTTATTTTGTTCGTGGTCTGTGTTATTATTACCTCGTACGCACCTTTGGTCCACTGCCCATTGTGACAGGGCCTATTGATGTGGCGAGCCGCCCGGTACGTAGCAGCGTGGATTCTGTATATGCGGTGATCATTGCCGACCTGCAGAAAGCCAAGACGTTGCTGGGCAAAGAAAAGAAACAAGGCAAGCCCAATACCTATTCCGCCAGCGCTTTGCTGGGTGATGTGTACCTTACGATGGCAGGATGGCCTTTGAATAAGACTGAGAACTATGCTTTGTCCGCTGCCGAATCAGACATTGTGATGAAGGCCGGTGTATATGATACCAATACCCCATACGATAAGGTGTTCACCACCAACAACAGTTCGGAAAGCATCTTTGCCCTGCAATACAGCGTATCTGGCAATCTGCCCAACCGCAGCTTTGGCTCTACCTCTGTACCACTGGACGAAGTTGGTCGCAGCAACAACAGTGGCTGGGATGATTTTTATCCCGAGATCAATTTCTTCAAGAAAGCGCCGGCCTGTACGCGCACCACGCTTACCTTCCACACCACTATCAAGATCCGCAATGCCGATAATACCACCTATACCCTGTTGCCATGGGATGATGCAGGTACCCATGCCCGCCATCCTTACTATGAAAAGTTCAGGGCCGGGCTTATTACCAATGGCAAGGCGGATGGGGTAGACGAAGGTCCCGGCTTCATTACGGATATGCAGCCAAGTACCAACAAGGAGAATACCATTATCCGTTATCCACAGGTATTGCTCAATTATGCCGAAGCAACAGCTATGGCGGGCAGCGGACCTACAGCCGAAGGTTATGCCGCCATCAACCAGGTGAGGAGCCGGGCAGGGTTACTGCCATTGACACCGGGCCTGGGCAAAACAGCCTTCCGTGATTCGGTGGTCTTTGAGCGGGCCTATGAGTTTGCCGGGGAGTTTGGTATGCGCTGGTTTGATATTGTTAGATTGCAATTATTACCTGCGGTGAATGCAGCCCGTGATCCATCGGAGAATGCTATTCCTGGCGGTGTTGTCATTGCAAACAAATACCTGGCGCCAATCCCATTTGCGGAAATGACATTGAACCCCGGCTGGAAACAGAATGATGGGTATTGATTTGAGGAGTTAAAAAAAGATTGGATGAAGAAATACATATATCTAAGCATATCCCTCTTTCTGGGGGGATATGCTTGTTCTCATCGTGCAGGAGATACTGTTGCTACCAGCCACAACAATCAATACATTGATCCTGTCATCGGCAACGTGGGACAATTGCTGGTACCCACCCGGCCTACCGTACAGTTACCCAACCAGCTCATCAGGATGTATCCCATCCGCAATGACCGGCTCGATGATCAGATAGCCAGTTTTCCCCTCACCATCGTATCGCACCGTCTTGGCGAAGCCTTTGCCCTCAAACCCATGGCGGGTAATGCCAGTGCTGAACAATGGGATAAGAAAATGCCGTATGATCATGATCTCGAAGTGACCAGGCCCTGGTATTATTCTACCTGGCTGGTCAATGATGACATCACGGTGGAATTTACACCCGGTGAAAAAACTGGATTCTACCGCTTTAGCTTTGGCAAGGGGCAACAACGTACCCTGCTGTTCAATACCTACAATGATGGCGAAGCCATGTACCGCTTTCTATCGGGTACAGAAATTGTGGCTACGGAAACCTATCATGGCGATATCAAGATATACATGTATGGTGTTTTCAACCAGTCGGGTGCGGAAGGCATTAGCCGCGATGGTCAGCTGAAAAATGACAGTGCTGTCTTTGGCAGATCGGCAAGGTCTTTCATCACTTTTGCGCCTGGTACTACGCCTATCGAATTCAAATATGCCATCAGTTTTGTAAGCATGGCCCAGGCCCGCAAGAATTTTGAAAAGGAGATCAGGCACAAGGATTTCTCCACCGTAAAGGACGAAGCGGAAGCCGCCTGGTCGCGCATCACGGCACAAATTGAAGTGGAAGGAGGTACGGAAGCACAAAAGCGTTCTTTTTATACGGCACTCTACAGGAGTCATGAGCGCATGGTCAATATCAGCGAAGATTCTTTGTATTATAGTGGATTCAACAAACAGATCAATAAAGATCCCCGGCCATTCTATGTCGATGATTGGTCATGGGATACCTATCTCGCCCTGCATCCATTGAGAACAATACTGCATCCGGCGCAGGAAGAAGATATGCTGCAATCTTACGTGCGCATGTATGAGCAAAGCAGCTGGATGCCTACCTTTCCGGTGCTCTTTGGTGATCATGCCTGCATGAATGGTTTTCATTCCACCATTATGTTCCTGGATGCCTACAAGAAGGGGCTCAAAAATGTAGACTGGCAAAAAGCCTACGAAGGCATCCGCAAGAATGCCCTCGATGCTACGCTCATTCCCTGGCAAAACGGGAATAAGACAATACTGGATGACTATTACCATACCAACGGTTATTTTCCTGCGCTGCATCCCGGTGAAAAAGAAACGGTGCCTCAGGTAAATGCTTTTGAAAAAAGACAGGCAGTGGCCGTTACCCTCGGCGCCAGCTTTGACGATTGGGCGGCCGGAGAACTGGCCAAAGCATTGAAAAAAGACAGTGATGTACAGTTGTTGACGAACCGGGGCATGAACTATAAACAACTGTGGAATCCCGACAAACAATTCTTTCTGCCCAAAGACAACAAAGGCGCCTGGATCAACATCGATCCCGCATTTGATGGTGGCATAGGAGGGAGGGATTATTATGATGAGAACAATGGCTGGACTTATCTCTGGCAGGTGCAGCAGGATATTCCGGGACTGATAGGGCTCATGGGCGGCAAACAGGCATTTGAACAAAGGCTCGATCAATTGTTCAGGGAAGGCCTGGGCAGATCGAAATACGAGTTCTGGAATAAGTTTCCCGATGCTACCGGCCTGGTAGGCCAATTCTCCATGGGCAATGAACCGGGCTTTCATATTCCTTATCTCTACAACTACACAGGCGCGCCCTGGAAAACACAAAAGGCAGTTCGTTTCCTGCTGGACACCTGGTTTAAGGACAATATTTTTGGCATCCCGGGTGACGAAGATGGCGGCGGTATGTCGGCCTTTGTGGTCTTTTCCTCGATGGGGTTCTATCCTGTTACGCCTGGTCTGCCACTATACAGCATCGGGAGCCCCGTATTCAGTAAAGTATCCATTAAACTTGACAATGGCCGCCATTTCACGATCAGTGCGCCGAACAGTTCTGTCGTCAACAAATACATACAAAAAGCTACGATGAATGGTAAAGAACTGTTAACCCCCTGGTTTACCCACCAACAATTAATAGAAGGAGGTACATTGGAATTGGAAATGGGGCCCAAACCCAATAAGACCTGGGGTACGGACCTCAACCTGGCAACCAGGGTGTCACCCTGAGTCCCGCAAAGCGGGATAAACTCTGTCGAAGGGCACCCTGTGGAAAACAAACACACTTTGAAGACGGCTTCGACAAGCTCAGCCTGACATTCACTTCTTAATTCAACGACATTGATCAGGTAAGCGTTATTTTGATGTAAATTGAATGGTGTAGGCAACTTTTTCCCTAATTTAATACCAGTACCGGCGCACTGGTATTTTACTCTTTACATGTGTTTATGGTAAGGTACTTAGTTGGCATTGCGATTGCTTTATGGCCGTTCTCTACTTGTATTGCCCAGTCATATGGGCTGGAATTTAACAGCCATGAAACGGTGCTCGAAAAAAGAACGGCCCTCGACCTTTCTCCCGATGACTCATTTTGCCTCGCCCAAAAATTCGATCTTGAATTTGATTTCAGCTTCCGGCCCAATCACTCCGTGTATTTCGGATTTATTGTGCGCCTGATCTGTGGCGGGCACAACCTCGACCTGATGTACAATCAGCCCACCCGTTCCTTCCAGGTGATCTCCGGAGAGCATTTTTCAGGCGTTGGCTTTACGGTTGATAGTGCACAGCTCTACCGGGAATGGATCAGGATTAGGCTCTCCGTTGATCTCGAAACCCAGCGCTTCACCTGCTATGTCAACAACAAAGCGGTGGGTACGGACCGCCTGCCCGAAATGAAGGATAATTGCTTTCGTTTTCTCTGGGGCGCCAACGATTTCCGCAATTACAGAACCAGGGATATTCCACCCATGAAGGTCAAGGATATCAGGATCATCGAAGACAAAACCGCGAAGTATTATTGGCCCCTCGACGAAAAGACAGGCGATACACCCTATGACAGGATCAACCACAAGGCCGCCAAAGTGAAAAACCCGGTATGGGCAAAGCCCAAATACCAGAACTGGGAAAACATCAGCTCCTTTACTGTCAACGGATATGCAGGCGTAGCTTTCGATCCCAGGCAGGACAAGCTCTTCATTACAGGAGCTGATTCGATGGGGATACTCACCTTTGGAAAAGAACAAAGGCTCAGCTGGAAACCCTGCAAGCGCCAACACCTCGTGCTTGCTCACCAGAACCTGTACGATACCCTGCACGATAAACTGCTGGATACGTATATTGATCATAGAAAGATCGCTACCTATAATTTTGCAAGCGCTCAATGGAATTATACTTTTCCCGAAGGACCGGTGCGCGCCACGGAGTTCTGGCATGCCAATAAGTTTATCGCCTATGGCAATGATGCCCTTTACTATATTGGCGGTTATGGTTTCCTGCGGTACAAGAACCTCGTGCAGCGCTACCGTTTTGCAACGCAGCAATGGGATACCCTCCAGCCCGGAGGTGATTATTTGCCCCCCAAATATCTTTCTGCTCTCGGCACGGATCCCCAGGGGAAATTTGCCTATATACTAGGTGGCTATGGCAGTCAGACGGGCGACCAGATGCTGGACCCGCATTATTATTACGATCTCTTCCGGTACGATGTACAACAAAATACTTTTAAAAAGCTCTATAGCTTTAAACCCATCAGCACCAGTTCTACCTTTGCCAATAGCCTGGTGATGGATGCTTCCTCCAATGCTTTTTATGGACTTATCTTCTCCAATGAAAGCTATAACTCCAACCTGCAGCTGGTAAAGGGATCATTGAACGATTCTACCCTCAGCCTGCTGGGGAATACCATACCGTATAATTTCCACGATGTTCAGTCTTATGCGGACCTGTATTATTCACCCGGCAGCAACCAACTGATTGCTGTTACCCTTTTTTATTCACCGGTAGAATCAACAGAGTATGTAGATGCCAATGTGAAAAACACACAGGTCAATATATACACGATTCACTTTCCGCCTGAACCACCGGATGGAATGGCAAAGCAGGAAGCTCCTGCCAAAGCAGAACGGGCAGCCTGGCCCTGGTATGTACTTATAGGCGGAGCTGGCATCGTAGCGTTGCTGCTCCTGTTCAGAAAGCGATTGTGGCCATCGAAACCAGCACTGCCTGTGCAGGAGCCTGCCGTAGCGGCGGAAGTAGTAGTGCCAACAGTAAGCATGGCGCACCAGCCTGTGCATAGTGCCCGCAACTACCGGTCGGCTATATTCTTTTTTGGCCACTTCCAGGTATTTGACAAAGAGGGGAATGACATCACCCGCCTGTTTACCCCTTTGCTCAAAGAGCTTTTCCTCACCATTGCCATTCATACCTTCCGTAATGGACGAGGCATTACCTCCGAGGGATTGAATGAAATACTTTGGTATGATAAACCCGAGAAGGATGCCAATAACAATCGCTCGGTGAACCTGGCCAAGTTGAAAACCATACTGGAGAAGATAGGCAATGGTGTCATTAGCCGTGAGGCAGGGTATTGGCAATATGTACGGCCCGATGACCAGATCATGGTGGATTACGCACAATATGTTGCTTTGATACAAAGCCATGCCAAGCCTGGTATAGAATTCATTACTGCTTTGAGGGAGATCATCGAACGCGGGCCCTTCCTGTCGCAAACGGAATACAAATGGCTCGACAATGTAAAGTCGGAGGTGTCCAATGCGGTAGTCGACAATTGCCTGGCTTTTATCAATAACTATGGAATCACCAAAGATCCTGAGTTTATTATAGACATCACCAACTATATTTTCAATTTCGATCCGCTGAATGAGGATGCCCTGGCCTGGAAATGCAAAAGCCTCATCCTGCTCAAACGTCATACCCTGGCCAATAATTACTACCAGACATACGTGCGCGAATACAAGGAGATATATGGTGAGGACTACGGGAAATCATTACACGACTTAATTGCCTAGGTTGAAGCAACAACAAACCCATACAACCCCTTTGCGTAAGCTCTCCAGGAAACGATTGCTCCTGTTCAAAGTGATCGCCATCCTGTTGCCCTTCCTACTGCTGGTCATTGCAGAGCTGATGCTGCGGGCATTTGATTATGGGTACAATCCTGCTGTATTTATAGAAGACCCTGCCAACAGCGATAACCTCATCCTCAATCCGGATGCTTCCAGGAAATACTTTGCCGATAAAGCCATGGCTACTACTGGTAATGTAGAACCTTTTGCAAAAGAGAAAGCGGCCGGTACTGTCAGGATCTTTGTATTGGGCGAATCTACTACTGCAGGCTATCCTTATTTTCACAATGGTTCCTTTCATCGCTGGTTGCAATACCGTTTGATGAAGAGCATGCCCGATACCAGGTATGAGATCATCAACCTTTCCCTTACGGCTGTTAATACTTATACTGTATTGGGCTTTGCCAAAGAAGTGGTGAATTATGAACCCGATGCTGTATTCATCTATACGGGGCACAATGAATACTATGGGGCACTCGGCGTGGGTTCTACTACTACCATCAATGGCAACCCCTGGCTGGTGAATACCATTGTGGGCTTGCGCAAGTTCCGCCTGATGCAATGGGCTACCAATGTATACCAATGGTTTCGTGGTTCGGCGAAAAGCAGGGGAACCCATGCCGGTAAAACCCGGATGGAGCTAATGGTGGCGCAGCAAGAGATACCTTTCGACTCAGAACTGTACAAGCGGGGAGTGGCCCAATTCACCAACAACCTGGATGGCACGCTAAAGCTCCTGAACGATAAGAATATCCCTGTATTTGTAAGCAACCTCGTGAGCAATGAGAAAGACCTGAAGCCTTTTGTGGACATCAACTCCGACAGTCTGCAGTTGCCTGCTTTCAAAAACAATTATGCTGCTGGCATCGCTGCTTTTAATGAGGGTGATAGTGCGAAGGCTGAAAGTTTATTGCAGGAAGCCAACAAAGCATACAGTACGCACGCCAGTTGTCATTATTATTTAGGGCGGCTGGCATTGGGCCGTGGTGACACCAGTGCAGCCAGGCGCTTTCTATCAGGAGCACGGGATCTCGATGCCCTGCGTTTCAGAGCGCCTGCCCAAATGAATATGGTGATAGCCCAACTGTGCAGCAAATATTCCCATGCCCACCTCGTGGATGCAAATGCGCTATATGAGGCAGGCAGCAAAGATCATATCATTGGTGATGGGTTGGTGCTGGAGCATGTGCATCCTAATCTACCGGGTTATGCCTTGCTTTCAGAGGCTTTTTACCAGGCCATCAAAAAAGAAAATATTGTAACTATCCCCGCTGCCCGGGAAATGACATTCGCCCAGCTGTTACAGCAAATGCCCATTACTACGATGGATTCACTCGCCGGGGCTTATAGGATCAGTCACCTCAAACGCAACTGGCCGTTTAGCAGTCAGGTTACCCCTGTGCCTGACAGTGCCCGGTTTGCTTCGGAAGAATCAAGGTTGGCTTATGATATTGCTTTTAAACAAGCCAATTGGGAATCGGCTACGGCCGAATTGTATGCCACTTATATAAAAGCACATGATCTGGTAAGGGCCAAAAAGCTTGTAGAAGGCCTGGTGCTGGAACATCCGGCAGATGAGACCTGGTATACCAGTGCCGCCAATATCTGTGGAGAGTTGAAGGATTATGAAAACGCACTTTTCTATTTCAGGAAGTCTTTTTCCATGGCGCCTTCTGCTGATAAAGCACGGTTCCTCTTTGTGATGAACTTCATGGTCGACAGACCCCAGGCTGCCATGCCTTACCTCGACTATGCCATCAGCAATGGTCAGCCAGGTTTACAAAACATCAAAGGTCTCGCTACAGATATCATTCGTCTCCAGCAACAGGTATTGGCCAAAGATTCTGTCAACCTGCCCGCGTTGAATGCCGTTGCGGCCCGTTACCTTCAGATGGGCAATAAAGAAGGTGCAGCTAAATATGTGGAGAAGGTATTGCGGTTTGATCCGGGTAATAAGGAGGCAACCTCCTTAGCGGCACAAGTGAAACGATAGCACTGTTGACTAATCAAACAACTGGATCATCTCCGGATTTCCTGCTTTATGAGCCAGGTGTTTCCCTAGTTCCCATACCTCGCTGATCCAGGGCTTCCATGCCGCCGAATGGGGATTATTTAATTCGATAGTGGTACTAATATTAGGCGCAATAGTACGGAAGGAATAGGATACTCCGTCTAAAGTAATCCCTGTACCGGCATCAAATAATGCAAAGCCCGGCAATGTGGCGATCTTATCCGGAATGCCGGAGGGCTGTTCGATATGGATGCTGGTTATAGCGGTATCACCTGATAAAAATAGACCGTGCACCAATTCTGTAGGATTGAACTGGTCGCGGAAGATGCGCTCCTTGAATTGCACCGCAAATAAACCGCCCCAACCTGCAAAGGAACGTGCCATGTGAACGATCCAGGCATAGTCGATCTCTTTTTCATTCTCCCGCCAACCCTTTTCATTCCTCACCACATGACCGCCGCTGTGCAGAGAAGAAAGGCCAAACTGCTCAGCAATAGCAGCTTCTGCTGCCTGCATAAACTGAAACGCATCAAGGTCTACGGCCCTTCGGGTGTTGGGGTTGTACATTGTCGTGCTTTGACCACAAAATACGGAAAAGATAAGATCGCCAACACCACGCCCTAACTGTTGGTCCGGTGCGTTCGTTGGGCAAGGCTGCGACCTGCTAATAATCAATAATTAATAATCAGTAATCAACCAACTTGCATTCCTGTCGTTTGAGCATGCAAATCCTACACTTCAGCATCAGCCAGCTTCGGACAGTGCCACATCCACCCTATACTTGTGCATCGATAACAAACCTCCACAAGTAGCTGTATGAAAAAGATAGCATTGATTACCGGCGCAGGCCGTGGCCTGGGCTGGGAACTGACCAACCAACTTACCGCAAATGGTTATTTCGTGATCATGGGTGTGCGCGATGAACAGAAGGGATTGGCTGCCTGGGAAAAACTTCCGGGAAAAGAGTCGGCAGCAGTGATGGTGCTCGATATGGAAGATCCCGCCTCCTTCCCACAAGTGTATGCGCAGCTGGAAAAAAAGAATGGAAAGCTGGACCTGCTGGTCAACAATGCGGGGGTGATGCTGGATGGCGACCTGATGAAAAACTCCACCAATACTATACCGGCGGAACTGCTGAAGAAAACCTTCGACGTGAACTTCTTCGGCATTGTGGAGCTCACCAATACGCTCGTGCCTTTGTTGCTGAAAAGCGCTTCTCCGGCCATCGTCAATATCTCCAGCAATATGGGCTCTCTGCATTTACTGGCTACTGAACCAGCCATGCCCAAAACATTTGCCTACAATACCAGCAAAGCTGCTTTAAATGCCTATACGCTTCACCTGGCGCACTTGCTGGGCGATACACCTGTGAAAGTCAATGCTGTGCACCCAGGTTGGGTGAGGACAGATATGGGCGGCGAAGCCGCACCCATGGAAGCAGCAGAAGCCGTAGCGCCTATTGTGCAATTGATCCTGCAAGGATCTGATGCACCTACCGGGCAATTCCTGCACCAGGGACATGAAGTAAAGTGGTAAGGAAGTAATTATGCCATCGCTGGTTTGCGCGCTTCCTCACTGCTTCTTTTGGCAAAGAATAGTACCACAATGACCATCACTACCAACACGAGGTAACTCAACCCAAGGTTGCGGCCATCCTGTGCGGGGAACAGGTTAGCAATGCTATAACTGAGACCCGACACCATCAGGAAGGTAAGACCACCGGTGAGACCACTTGCAATCCCCGCATTTTGTGGGAACCGGGTCATGCTAAAGGTCATATAGTTGTTGAAGGTATACCCTGCACCCACATGCACCATAAATGCAAATCCTACCAGTGCATATATATTGTCGGCAAAGGGCATGCACAACAGCATGGCCAATACGAAGAATAATTGTAAGCCGGTATTCACCGTCAGTTTCCGGAAGAAGGGATGCCGGATGGTTGCTTTGCTGATAAAGCCGCCTACCATCCAGGCAAAGCCCAGGATGAGTGAACAATACCCGGTGGTGACTGCATTGAGTTGCAAATGATGTTCAATGATAAAAGGCGCCGTCATATTGCACACCATTACCATTGCATAAGAAAGACCCAGCATGGTAATGCCCAGTACAAAGGGCAGGGTAGTCAGCATATCCTTGTAAATATTCACCACCCGCTTTATACGGAACGGAGTACGCTGTGGCAGGGTTTCTCCGCTGAAGAAGTATTCCAGTATGCCCAGTCCTGCCCCGAGGCCGGTAAGAAAATAGAAATTAGCACGCCATCCGAAAAGGGTTTGTAAATAACCACCTACAAAAGGCGCAATGATAGGACCGGTAGACCAAATAATGGAGAACAGTCCTAAGTAACTCTTTAATTTATCTCCTGTATACAGGTCCACAAAAAATGCCCGCTTGCCGGCTACTACAGTACCTACGGTGATGCCCTGCACCACACGCATGGCATAGATCATATAAATGCTATGAGTAGTGGCTGTCACCAAACTAGCCAGCGCAAAAACAAACAAGGAAACAAGGCCAGTACGATACCGGCCATAACTATCCAGGATGCTGCCAATAAACAACTGGCTGATCCCATAACTCACGAGGAAAATGGTAATGGTAAATTGTACCTGTATGCCGCTCACTTGCAGGTCGGTGGCCATACCCGGTAAGGAGGGCAGGTATACATCGGTGGCGAAGCCCGATAAGGGCAGGAGGGCAAAGGCGAGTAAATTGGAAATACCACGATGCTTTGGATGAATGCCTGTCTGTTGTTGTTCCGTTCCGGCTACACTTGATGCTTTCATGATACAAAATTCGCTACAGAACGGGTTTCAGCTTGTACAAAATTCAAGCAAGTTCTTATAAAAATCAAATAATCGGTGGGTCCCGGATGGTCACGAAAATGTCATGATCAGGAAGTAGCTCAAGATCAATGATTTTTTACAAGGAAGGGCTTTTCACTTTTATCAACTTTGTAGTATCAAAATTCAAACAAGATGAATCAAATAGTAAAAACAGGGTTAATGGCAGCAGGCATCGGCTTCCTGGCCATGACTGCAATAGCACAATCCCCGGCAGGACAATCATTGAATAATTCAAAAACAACAGTAAAGATGGAGAAGAAATTCAAGTCCATTAACGGACTTAAAATGGCGTATGTAGAAACAGGTAAAGGCGATCCGATCATTTTTTTGCATGGCAATCCCACTTCTTCTTATGTGTGGCGCAATATCATCCCCTATGTAAAGGACCTTGGCCATTGTATTGCGCCCGACCTGATGGGTATGGGCGATTCGGATAAATTCCCCGATAGCAGCTCCTATACTTTTGCCGAAAACCAAAAATACCTGGAGGCGCTCTATGCAGCACTGAACGTTAAGAAGAACATCATCTTTGTGGTATACGACTGGGGCTCTGCCCTGGCATTTGATTGGGCACGCCGTCACCCGCATGCAGTAAAAGGCATTGTGTACATGGAGGCCATTATTCGGGACCGGCCATGGTCGGAAGTATCACCCGTGGCACAGCAACTCTTTAAAGGTATGCGCTCAGAAAAAGGAGAGGAGATGGTACTACAGCAAAACACCTTTATAGAGATTAACCTTCCAAAGACCATTCTTCATCCTTTGTCACAAGAAGAGATGGACGAATACCGCCGGCCTTTCCTGGTGCCTGGTGAAAGCCGCAGGGCCATGTTAAACTGGGCACGGCAACTGCCTATTGAAGGTGAACCAGCCAATATTGCGAAAATAGTCAACGGCTATGTTGATTACCTTTCGCACAGTTCTCTTCCCAAGCTCTTTATTGAAGCCGCGCCCGGGGCCATGTCTGACAAGGATAAAGAGGTTTGTAAATCCTGGCCCAATCAAACCCAGGTAACTGTGAAAGGCCATCATAATCTGCAGGAGGATTCGCCCAATGAAATAGGCACTGCTATCGCAGGTTGGATCCAGGGATTGAAATAAGCGAATTGAACGTAAGCCATGATAAACTGTTTCGCCGTAAGTTTGTTGTCCCGGAAACGGAACAACAAACTTATTATGGCGAAGCAACCTATAGCACAAGTACAAAAGTCAGGCTTCAACTTTCTGAACGCCTTGAAGAAGAACAATGACAGGGATTGGTTCAATGCCCACAAAACCACCTTTCAGGCAGAACAAGACCTGGTAGCCGTCTTTGCAGAAGCCTTATTGCAGCAACTCAATACCCACGATGAAATAGAAACTCCTTCCGGAAAGAAAAGTCTCTTCCGCATTTACAGGGATACGCGTTTTTCGAATGATAAGACACCCTATAAAACCAACTGGAGTGGCTACTTTAAACGGGCCACCAAATACCGCCGGGGTGGGTACTATTTTCAGCTGGCACCGGGCAACAGTTTTCTGGCAGGCGGATTCTGGGGACCCAGTCCGGAAGACCTGAAACGGATCAGGGAAGATATCGCCTTCGATGCCACTCCACTGAGGAAAATAATCAATAGCCGTACCTTTAAGGACACCTTTCAAACCCTGCAAGGTGAACAGGTCAAAACTGCTCCCCAGGGTTTTCCCAAAGATCATGAGGCCATTGACCTCCTGCGTTACAAACAATTTCTGCTCATCAGGAAGTTTTCAGACAAAGAAGTGTTGAGCGAAAATTTCTTAAAAGAGGCCAACCAGACTTTTAAGAACATGCGCCCCTTCTTTGATCATATGAGTGAAATATTATCTACCGATGCCAATGGGATCGGTTAATTTCTTCTGTTCATATCTTGATCAGCTTTATTTGGATGAATGGTTTTTACAATAAAAGGTTTAAGATGACCTACGAAACCAATCCTGATGGCATTACCTGGAAAATGGGAGACTACCTGGTCTTTACCCGGCAGTAGAGGAGTTGCAGAAACCACATCCGGGTATTATATTGGTCCTATGAAGCTCCTCTGCACTTGCCTGTTCACAATCCTGGTTAAGCTTACTGCTGCCCAGTTTGCCATCATTAGTGACAAAGATGGTTACAGCAATGTAAGAGATTCTTCCGCGACCAGTAGTAGGGTTGCCGAAAAGCTGGCCAATGGCTACCTGGTATATTGTTTTGAAAAGAAGGGCAACTGGACCTATATCAACTACCACAAGAACAGACAGGAACGTACAGGGTATGTGTATACCGACCGGTTGAAGATAGTATCTGATTACACAATCATCCCGCAGACGGTGAAAAAGGAAGACTCTATCGTCTTCAAAAAGGATTCGATCACTGTTTCCATCACCAGGCAAAAGTTTGACAAAAGCAAATACCGGTTTACCTACTTTAAGGATAATCCATCCTATATTCAATACATCAATAATCAGCCTTATTGGGGCAGGGATGGCGAAATGCCCACCTCAAATTACAAAGCAGTATCGATAAGGATCGGGACCAAAATTGTTTACCTGCCCCGCATGGCCCTGGCCGGCCTCTTTGAACCCAGTCTTTATAATACACAGGTCCATTACGATGAAAAGAATGAACTCTTATACATTCAGTCATCTAATAGCGATGGTGCCGGCGCTTATGAACTCATCTGGAAATTACACAAGGGGGTATACAAAGACAGGTATATCGCCTACGGCTTTTAAAATGATAACTCATGTTCTTAATCGGTGTTTGATTGATAATTATCAACGTCTATAACTACTGTGAAGGCAATATTACTCCCTGGTGTATATAGCTTAAACAATCAATAGGGGTTTTCTATTATTGATTATATTACTTCATCTTTTGGCATAGTACAAATTCCAATTGTTTTCCCTACTAAATAATATTCTGAAAAACACTTCTCCGGTTGCGGCTGACCTTATCCTGTCTGATGCTCAATCTTAATTGAGTCTGTTTGCTTTTGCTATCCATTTTTAAAACAGTTTTAATGACGGACATCCTTACCCTGTCATCAGGCTCTTATTTGGTAGTATCTGCCGCATGTTTCTTATCCGCGTTGATCATTGTGGTATTTGTCTTCAACTACCTCAAAGAACTGCATACACTGCGGATCAGTGAGTGGAAAGAAAAGCCCCTTCAACAATCATTACAAATAGGTGCAGAACAAAGTCGATATACACCAGGGCCGGAACCTAAGATGGACCAGGAACAGGTGAAGGTGATCAGCGCCAGGTTATCGGCTGCTATGAATGCCGAAAGGCACTTTCTGAAGCCAGGCTTTACCATCCGCCAATTGGCAGAAGCGATCAATGTCCAGCAATATATACTATCTGCTTACCTCAATGGGGAGGAAGGTTTGAATTTCAATGATTACCTCAACAGGTTTCGGGTGGAATATTGTCAACAACTCATCCAGGAAGGAAAAGCGGGAGAGCTGAACCTGCATGGGCTTTCAATGCTGTGCGGGTTTAAGAACAGGAACACCTTTACCAATGCGTTCAAAAAGTTTACCGGATATACTCCCTCTGAATATATCAGGATGCAAAGGATGGGACAGTAAATAATTCTTACCTCCCGGCTTTGCGCCTCAACTCATTCACTTTTTGAGCGGCATACATCGGCTCCATATCGCGGATGTTTTCAAAATGCTGAATGGCCGCTGTCCATTCCTTTTGTTGTTCATACAATAAGCCGAGCCCGTTTTGTACATTGAACCATTGCTCAGGATGATCCTTAGGTGTGTAGAATGCCAGTGCAGATTCATAAGCTGTTGCGGCGGCGGCCAGCAGGGCTATATTGCCTCCGGCAGCACGACTGCTTTCTTCCCATAGTGCAGTACCCAGGTTGTATTGTGCGCTTGCCCAGGCGGCAGGAAAGCAATCTTTTGTTTGTATGGTCAGCGCTTGCCGGAAGGCTGTTGCTGCCTGGGAAAGCAAGTCTCTTTCTCCCAGGCGTCGTCCCTGCTCAAACAAAGAAACCCCCAGGTTATGTTGTGCCCAGCCCCATTCTTCAGGGGTTGTTTTATCGGTATATACTTCCAGGGCCTGGTGGTAAGCTTTCACCGATTGCGTAAACAGTTCCGTGGCTTCCGCATCCTTAGCCTTGCCTGCCTGACATTGCAGCATATTGCCCAGGTGATAGGCGGTCGATGCCCAGTCGCGGGGATTCTTTTCCATTGTGAAGATGCCCATTGCCGAGCGGAAAGAAGCGATCGCTTCTTTGATGGCGCCCAGTTTACTCAACACTACACCGAGGTTGTGTTGCATCCTGGCCCAATCGACAGGAAAGTCTTTTTGAGTATATACACTGAGCGCATCGTTGTAAGCTTCAATCGACAACATATACAAGCTATCGCCGGAGGCGGTAGCGGTGTCCATATCTCCTTGCAGGTGCCAGATGGTGCCCAGCTGGCTTTGTGTTTTGGCCCATTCCTGTGGTGAGGTGGCTGGCTTATAGTAATTGGTCAGCAATGTTTTTTCTACCAGCGTGGCTGCAGTCAGCAGATCATAACCCTCTTTGCCGCCCAATTGGCTGCCCGCTTCCACCAGGGTGGCTGCAAGCAAGGTGTATAGGTAATTCTTCTTTTTGTAAATGGCGGCGTAAGTCTTTTCTGTAGCGGCGGGCAGCAATAGCAGGCTATCGGCATTGTGATACATACGGATGGCCCTTTTGTAATTGCCACTGGCAATTGAACTGTTGCCTGCCAATATAAAAGCCGGATACAAAGCTTCCGCTTCTTCAGTGAGGGCTGAAGCCTGTTGGTAGGGGCCAGCCTGCGCCGACCGGGCAGCTTCCTGCTGCTCCACAGCCTGCTCATAGTACAGGGAGGAAGTATGATATTGTTTCAGGTAAAAATGCCGGGCGCCTTGCAGCATCGCGTCTGTTTCGTCCTCTTTCACGGTATTGCCCTGTACCCAGGAATTCATTAGTGTCCGCACCTGTTCAGCGCTGATATTATGCTCCCGGGCAAACTCCCTAAAATATTGATCGTACAAAACATGGGGATTGACCTTTTCCACCATTGCCTCCTCAGTGGCGCGCAGGGATAGCTGGCCGATCACAGTTATAAAACTGGCATTGGTGAAAAAACGGAAAGGAGTACCCACTATGGTATCCGCCCCTTTGGCCGTACTGTCCACCGGATGCACTTCCTGGGCATACAGCCAGGACAGGCAAGGGAATGCCAATAAAAAAGCCAGGCAGGTAAAGCACTTACGCATAAGCTGTACGATTATTGAATGCAGGGTACCAACAACTTATTCATCCGGGCAATCCAGGCAACGGCGCATTGATCAAAAGGATAGGGGAAACTTGCTAATTTAAAGGGTAGGAATACTACGGGAAATGATCGGTTCAGGCAGTACGATAGAATCGAGGACAAAATTAGTCAAAAAAGGCAGCTCTCCAAATGAGCTGCCGGGTTACTTTTCCCCGGGAAGGGGCGATTTGTCCTAAATAGGTAGTGAGACAGGCTAAGAACCGCCTCATGGCTGTACATACCGCGCTTGTGGTCGCAAAGTGCCTGCCGGATAATACTTTATCATACGTTCCTGGTTATTGATCGCCAAAATGATCTTCACCGGTTCATCCGGCCGCCAGCCATTGATAAAACGGCTGGTATTCTCCACCCTGGTAAAGATTTGACCATTGCGAAGGCCGGCTTTCCAGGCATTGCTGCCGGTTTCTACCCCGGTGATCGCTCTTGTCCTGAAACTGGCACTGGCATCAAATCCTAAATGGAAGGCCGGTACTTTGACGATTTTTTTAATAAATCCTCCTGTGATCCGTTGGGGCAACACAATGGCTTCTCCGCGTAGTATATGTTGCGCAAAACTGCTATCGGCGTCAATGCCAAAGCCACGGGCAAATGAATAGAAACTGGTTTCGGGTAAAGGTGCAAATGCTTTGGAAGCGACCAATTGGTATAAGTCCCTGATAAAGTCATTCAGTGATCGCCTGCCTTTGTGTTGTTGTAGTATCTTTTCGTCCCATTGGAGTGCTATCAAAGCACCTCTGTAATAATTCAGCTTTTTGAGTGCTGACCCACCAACCCCTGACCTGCCAATAGCTATTAATTCGGGCAGTGTTTTACTTTTATAGGGATCATCTTCGTAATTACTGATAGCCCTGTTCAATTGGCGCACGAAGCCGGCCTGGCTCAGTATCCCCGCTTCCTTCAGGATCTTCCACGACAGATAATCTGTAAATCCTTCTGAGAACCATTCGTATTTCATCCCCGTTTCTCCTGCCGGAACAGCCAGGTCAATAGCGCCTGGTAACCATTGGTGAAACAGCTCGTGCGCCAGCAGCAACAATAACTCCTCTTCGTGTACAGAAGGTTTTACAAAACACCTGAACATATGATTAAGCGCATTCCCGGCCACAATACCATCGCGTTGTAGAATGGGGACAATGAAAAAAGACTGTGATGTATCGTTGAACCATCCGCGTAGTGTGCGGAATATTTTTTCAGTACGGAGAAAGGTGGAGCTGTCCTTTCGCAAAGCATTGTTGTCAAGGAATACTTCCACTGGTTTGCCCAGCACATGGAACACATAAGGGGCGTATTGGCTGCCGCCAATGACCAGCATGCCTGCCCTTTCATAATTTCCTTTCCAGTAAAAGTCTGTCAGGCGCCGGTTGGCGGAAGAATAATAGTGCCAGTCTTTTTGAAGACCGCCAAAGCTGAATTGATAGATATGTTGCATCGTGTCGCTGCCAAGCGGCAGCATCCATTGGCAACCTGATAAGTGAAAAAAATAACTGCCTACGGCCGGTGCGAAGGAGTATTTTTCCAGGATAGCAGAATCCAGGACTACCTCATAGCGAAAACTGATCTGTGCTGCGGATGGATAAATAATTGTACGGCCCCCACTGGTATCCACCCGGCAGCCGGGCCCCGGCAAAAGGTTCTGTACGCATTTGGCAAGGTCAGGTGTGCCATAAAAATCCTGGAGTGGTCCGATAAGTTGCGGACTACTACTCCGGTAATCAACGCGTACGGCAATAGTAAATTTATCTTTTGCCGGATGCGGTTGAAAGTGATAAACGATGGTATCAGTATCAGCGGGAAAGGCATAGACCGGCAACGCCAACAAAATGCTCCATAGTATAATGATTGTTCGCATGATCAACGTCCGCAAACAAATGGCCATAAAAACAAAAAGGTATCTCAGTAGTCATTTTCGATGTCTGAACCGTCCCTGAAAGGCGCTCTCCGGTAGTAGTGAATTGAACTCCTAAACTAACAACCGAAATTAATGGAAAGATTTCCACAGCCATAGCCACAAAAGAAAAAGGGGCGTCTGCCCCTCTTTCATAATCCTATGAATCTATTAAAATCCAATAAATCATGATCAATCCTTCCATCTCCACTCGCCTTCCAGTACCAATGGCTCTTTGAGGTTCTGCTGCAGCAGGAACTGTTTGGTCTCCTCGTCTGTCAGCTTTTTCACGGGGATGGTCGTTGCATCGCCCAGGCCGTAAAGCAGCATCGTGACAAACCGTACGGTGTTCTTCATGCCTTGCTCGCTGTTGATCAGGCTAAACACGTCACAGTCTGCATGATAACAGCCCGCCGGACCATTCACGCCACGGCCGCCCCCGCCCCCGCCTGTGGGCACTCCCTGTAGCATAAAGGGCTGGTGATCGCTGTGCAAACCTGCCCGGCTGGAAAATCCATTGGTGAAAGTGGTATCGATCTTGTTGGCAATGGCGCCGATGGCCTGGAACAATTCCTTTGCTTCGGGCACGGTAGAGGAGAAACTGCGCACATCTCCTGTCATATCGAAATTCAGCATGTAGCGCAGGTTGTCAATACGTTTTTCTTTGATGGCAGCGTTCACATAAGCCTTGGAACCCAGCAGGCCTTGTTCCTCACCCATGAACATTACAAATTCAATGCTGCGTTTGGGATTGAGTCCTAACTTTTGAAAGGTCCTGGCCATATCCAATACAGAAAAAGAACCAATGCCATTATCGATAGCGCCGGTGGCAAGGTCCCAGCTGTCCAGGTGTCCGCCTACAACAATGGTTTCCTGTGGCAGGCTGCTTCCCTTGATCCGGGCGATCACATTCCGCGCTTTGATAGGGCCGGATACATTCGTCATCAGGATCTTGCTGTATAAAGCGCCGCTTTTTAATTGTTCTTTCAGCTTCATGCCATCTTCCTTGCCAATACATACGGCAGGTATCGGGATCAGTTTTCCCGTCACGGAGGCAGTTCCAGTCAGCAAAGTGCCGCCGTCTACTGTATTGATCACAATGATTCCTTTAGCGCCGTATTTGATGGCAATAGCAGTCTTTTCAGAGCGGTGCAGGGAGCGTCCTGTGGTACCTGGCAATATACCGAGGTATACCAGTGCGATCTTGTCTTTGGCCAGGCCGGGCCTGGCGATATAATCACTGTCCAGGCCATTGCCCATGTCCACCACTTCTGCGGAAAGGTTCACTTTCACCGGCGAATGAGCCAGCGATACGGACTTCACCGGCTGCAATTCAGTGGCGCTATTGCCCACACTGACTGCCAGGGTGCCGCGGCTCCAGCTCTCTACTTCAAAAGGCTGGTACCGTACATCTGTAAAACCGTAAGACTTGAGGAGATTGAAGGTGTAGTCTTCTGCTTTTTTACCATTGGCAGAACCGGTCAGCCGGTGCCCGATGGTTTCTGTAGCGTCTTTCAGCGAGCTGTAAGCCTTGGAATTTTGTTGTACTTCATCATTGATCTTCCTGAACACAGGTTCCCAGTCAGGGTTCTGTTGTGCTGCCAGGGATAAACTACCAAAAGCCAATAAACCAGTTAGTATGAATTTGCTCATGTAATAGGGGGATTGAGTAGGGCTGAAAATAAGGAAAAAATCAATCCGCCCGCCCTTTTCAATGATCACTGGTAAGCAGCGCTTAAAATCACTTAATTCCACCTCCCTTTGAAAGTTATTGCAATGAGCATATAAGCAAGGAACAACAGGGAGGGTATAAAAATTACCAGTAGTAAGAGGTTTGCTGGTATATTATAATGAAGCGTCCTTAACCAAATGCTGCCCGCCATCACCACTGCCACAGTACCCAACAGCAGCAACCAGATGCCAAGGTTTCTGCCACTTATTGTATTGTCGCCAAGTCCCACAAAAAAGAAATAGAGAATAATCAAGGAGGCCAGCGCATCTACTCCCCACATTATCTTAAACAAGATCATGCTTTGTTGATTTACTGTGCAAAACATTTCTGGCCGGCAATACTGTAGGTATTGTTGACTCTTTTTATAAGTATGATCTCCTGCCGGCGAACGGGCACATGAGGAGGAGGGAAATCGGCTTTCTTAATGAATAAGGCGGACCAGGTCCGGTATACCACGAGTATTGATCTTCCGGCGATGGCTCCGATCCTGTTCTTTATGATCCTGACTAATTTTTCCATGAGGGGGTAATTATTATTGATGACACAAATATGTACTGAAACCATTGATGTTCATAGCGAATTGTAGCGAATGGCTTATATCTGCCGATGGATTGTCGAAAATGGCCTGTACATCGTAAACCCCTGTCTTATCAGATAAATCGGCCTGAACCACGTAACGAAACGTTAAACTTCCTCGATCTTGCACGTTATTCTACAGTAAATGAAGAGGTTACAATAACTTAATTCCCCCGGTGGTGTATTAAGCTTAGCTTCGCTCTTCATTCCAGGAGCAAATGATTCTCCACCAGGGCTGGTATGATTTTTACTTCCCCGCCATACCATTATTAACTGCAACATTTTGTAAGCACCAAAATCAATAGCAATGTTGGCTAATAATTTAACGATTGGGTTCCGTACGCAGGATCAGGAATTGGATGAGTTGATCAGGATGGAATTTGAAAAAGAAAAAATGCAGTATATCAATCAGTTTACGACTGAATCCCTGATAACTATTATACTCAGCGCAACCAAAGAGTCTGTAGAAAAATTACTACGTTTTTTCAGGCGCCACCGCGAAAGTTTCAGCATAGCTTTTGTGCGTACGGCGGATGGCCTTACGCTGTCTTTATTTGAATCTGCCGATAATGATGTGCACAAACTGGCAGGTATCGTGCTTCCTCCCACTATTACCTAAAATATAATACATACACAGCTTTGAGGTCAGTCGGGCACTGACTATCTCGTTGCCTGGGCGCTTCGTTGCCATTACACCTCGTTGCCTGATGGCTTTCCAAAAAAAAGCCCCGCATAGAAATGCGGGGCGACACTAATCAAATTCGTTAACCATTAAACCTTATCCTTTTTATTATAACAAGTAAATCGACTTGCTGTACTAAACGATCTTCAACTTTTTTTTATAAATGTTATTCACACAAAATCTACATTGTTGAAAAACACACCTGGCTGTTGATGAATGTTATACAGGAATGACCGGATGTGGGCATTCAAAACAGTCCTCTTCCCGCCCGCCTGCCAGGGCAAGTACATTCGTGCTATTGGATTATTATATTTTAATATGCGATGTTTTTTGAATACTTTTAGGATAGATATCCAATCATGAAATCTAAGCACGATGGGGTGTTTCTACGCAGCAAACCCACCTCATTGTCAACCAACCTGCTATGGAAATTAAACTTTACATCACCAGAAGAAAAGACTTGTTTGATCATGCCGGTGATACAGAGATCACTTTGAAGGAATGGACCACCTTCGTGGCAAATGATCCCGACATGCGGTTAGAGCATTATACTACTGTTACCTTGCCGGATGGCTCCGAATACCGGTATCCCAGCCCCGGAAAAGCGGTCTGGCTCTACAGGCAACCAGGTGAGTTCACCACCCGCGAAATAGTATTCGATTATGCCGATGGAAATATTATCATCACCAATCCTGATGAAGTCACCCTCAAAAAGATCAGGCATATCGCTTTCAAATTAAATACACGCGTCTTTAAAGAAACGCCCAAAGATACCGGGCATATCCTCGAAGAACAGCCCATACTCGTCCCGCGCTTTGGTTTTTATAATATGATCGCTCCCTTCAAAAAAGTAATCCTGGCCGTCTGGCACCCATTGCAGCAGGTCGCTTTTTCCTTTTTTAGGAATAGTCCTGAAAAACTGATCAACGATCCGAAGGAGAAATTAAAAGACCAATAGGACAGATTTTCATTAATTGGGGTGCTTCTTACTCAGCTTTTCACAGTTATTAACAATCCTCTATTGAGCATCATAGTGTTCTGAAGTTTTTCAGAATGGCAAACCCTTTGCACTTTCCGGAAGTATAACCGAACTACTATGAACAGTAAATTTCACCTAACCAGAAAACAGGATTTGTTGGATCATTCATCCGGATCAGGTACAGGCATCAGCCTGCAGGAGTGGACCAATTTTGTGGAAAACGATCCTGAAATGCGACTGGACAATTGTACAACAGTTACATTACCCAATGGCGAGGTGTATCAATACGCCAGTCCCGGAACCGCCGTATTCCTCAACAGGGAGCCCGGTGCAACGGCAGTAAAGGAAGTAGTGTTTGATTATGCAGGAGGAGCTATCCTGGTAAATGATGCGGATCAACGAACCCTTAATAAGATCAGGCATATTGCTTTTAAATTGAACACACGTATTTTTAAGGAAACGAAGAAGTATACGGAACAGATAGTAGTACAACCACCTGTATTGATCCCACGTTTCTCTTTGGGAAGTATGTTGGCGCCTCTCAAGAAAACAATTCCATCGATCCGTTACCTCTTTCAGCAACTGGCTTTTGCGTTCCTGCGCAATAGCCACGAAAAGCTGAAAGATCACTAATAATATTTTGTACCCTGCCGGGCTCCGCTGAAAGGCGGGGCCTTTTTTATGCATGTAACCAGACAAACAAAAATAAGAGGTGACACCTTTTCGCCTACCTCGCAAGCGAAAGGTGTCACCTCTTATCAGGATATGGATCACCGAATCGGCTCTTATATGTCAATCCACTTATTTCCTGCCCGATAATACGAGTTGATAACTAAACGTAGTTGGTCTTACGTATACCCGGTAAGGCTCCAGCGGCCTTGGTCCGCAGCCATGAGAACCTACACCCAGTGTTTTATAACTCACACACAAAACAGTGCCCTTGCTTTTGGGTAGGTCTATTTTATATTCTACCGGTGTCATTTCTTCATCACTGTAGGGTAGGGCCGCTACCTGCAGCAAGGAAGTATCCTGTTGGATAGTGATGCCGGTACCCCTGGCTGATCTTACACGGGCCCAGCGTACATCCTCATGGTTACCACATTCCATCGGTTTCTCATAAGGTGTCATTTGCTGTTGTACTGTGCTGGCATAATGCCCGATATCAAATCCGCTTTTGCGGTCGCCATAATTTTCCATCGGGCCGCGGCCAAAGTATTCAAACTGATCGAGGCTCTTGTCGAGGAACAGGCGCACACCCAGTCTGGCTACTGCGAGGTTGGGGTCGTTGCTGTTCACTTCATTCACTGCCAGGATTACGCCATTGCTGTTGATGGTATACACTACCTTATGTTGTACGGTAAAACCTTGTTGGCCTGTAGCGCTTAAGCTAGCCCCGATCTTCACGATGCCTGCTGCTGGTTGTGAGCTTTTCACATCTGTGGCCGTCCACACCAGGTTCTTCAAACCTTTTTTCTCCCAGTCAGGGTAAGCCCACATATCATCCTTCTGGTGCGGTGCACGCCACAGGTGCAACATTGGTCCGCCATCTTTCTGCAGGAGGTTCTGGCCGTTCTCTTCTATGCGCGAGAAAGTACCTTTTGCTTTATCAAACTCCAGGCTAAAGCCCGTTCCTTTTACGTGGATAAGGCCGGCGGTTTCTTCTACCTTCAAGCTGCCGTTGTTGTTCTTGTTGGCAACAGCGGGGGTAGAGACCGGTAATAAGAATTGTTGCGAAGCCACTTCATATCCTTTGGCAGCCCACAATTCATCCTTAGCCAATTGAAATGATACACGCAGGAAATATTCAGCGCCAGCTCTCGGCGTTACCGTGTAAGGGATCTTAATATCTTTTTCTGCACCGGGCACTACATCACCCACCACCAGGTTGCCAGATGCGATGATTTTGCCATCCTCACTCAGTTCCCATTTGGCCGTTAAGCTGTTCAGGTTGGTGGAATGATAGCGGTTTTTAAAAGTAAACAGGTTGTTGGCAATATCCTTTTGCCGGATCGTGATCCACTGGTAGGCATGTTTCAGTTCTGGAAAATGGGGCTTGAGTGAACGGTCTGAAAATACTACTCCTTTGTGGATGAAGTACTGGTCATTGGGATACTCGCCAAAGCCACCGCCAAAAGCAGTAATCGGATGGTTGGGATCACGCTTGTTGTAGATACCCTGGTCCTGCCATTCCCAGATAGCTCCACCTAACAAGGCGGGATATTTGTCAAACAGATCATTGTAAATATCTACTGATCCCATTGAGTTGAACATCGCATGCGCATATTCACAGAGGTAAAAAGGTTTCTTCAGTGTAGTGTCTTTGGCCCTTCTTTCCAGGCTTTCTACATCCGTATACATCTGGCTGTCCATACCGGCAGGATTCCGGGAGCCGATACCAAATCCTTCATAATGTGTAATGCGGGTGGAGTCGATCTGCCTGATCGAGTCGAGCGCTGCCCTGAAGTTGGTGCCCCCACTGCCATTCTCATTACCGAGCGACCATACGATCACCGAAGGATGGTTCTTGAAGTTCTGCACGTTGGCCACATTGCGCTCGATGATGGCGGCTTTCATACGTGGCTCTTCATTAAACCGGTTCATAGCGCCATGGCACTCCACATTGGCTTCAGCTACCAGGTAGATACCATACTCATCACAGAGTTCGTACCAGCGTGGATCGTTTGAATAATGCGAGGTACGTACGTGGTTACAGTTGGCCTGTTTGATCAGCTTAATATCCCTGATCATTTGTTCTTCCGTAACGGCGTGACCATCATCGGGCCAGTTCTCATGCCGGTTAACGCCCTTTAATTTGATGGGTACACTATTTACAAGTACCTGGCGGCCGTCTACCCACAGATTGCGGAAGCCTGTGCGGGCAGATATGATCTCTGCTTTGGTATTGCCTTCTACCACCGAGAGCACCGAGGTATACAGTTTGGGTGTTTCTGCTGTCCACTTTTCCACATTCTTAATGGTAACGGCGGCCTCCACATTGATCTCTTCGCCGGGCTTCAAGGCCTTGATGGGCGATCGGGTACTGCTTATCAGCATAGCACCGTTGTAGATAGCATATTCCAGTTCACGCGCCTTTACCTCTTTGTCTCCATAGTTTTTGACCCTGGTAAAAGCAACTGCAACCCCACTATTATGATTGTTTTCTATGCCAGCCCTGATAAAGAAGTCCCTGATATGTTGTTGCGGACTGCTCCACAGGGTCACATTGCGGAAGATGCCGCTTAAGCGCCACATGTCCTGGTCTTCGAGATAGCTACCTGTGGTAAACCGGTATACTTCCACTGCCAGTACATTCTTTCCGGGCCTGATGTATTTGGTAAGATCAAACTCCACGGCATTGCGGCTGTTTACACCATAGCCTACTTTTTCTCCATTCACCCAAATAAAAAATCCTGCATCTACGCCATCAAACGTGATAAAGATGCGACGGCCTTTCCAGCCATCTGGTACGGTGAAATCGCGGCGATAACTGCCTACCGGGTTTCTTTCTTTGTATGCGGTAAACTTTGTGGAGGGGGTGCTCATCACCCGCGGGAAATCGCTCTGGAAGATATAATTGAAATTGCTGTAATAAGGAGTACCATAACCTTCCACCTGCCAGTTGGAAGGCACTTTGATGTCTTTCCATTTCGATACATCATAGGAAGGTTTGTAAAAGTCTACCGGGCGTTTCTGCGGCCAATCTACCCAATGGAATTTCCACAATCCATTCAGGCTGCGGCTAAAAGAAGAAGCGCTGCGTTTGGCTGCAAGGGCTTCCGTTAAAGAGGCATAGGGCATCAGCGTAGCATGACTGGCTTCGCGGTTGATGCCAATGTTTTCAGGGTCTTCTATTTCTTTGGGTACAAAAGCGGTATCCGTGGCGGCCAGCCCATTGAATGGTGGAGCTGCTGTCTGACCCATGCTTTGCTGAAAGCCACAGGCAATAAAAGATACCAATAAGATCCTCGCAATGTCTTTTTTGAAGGGGGATTTACACATAAATGGTTATACTGATTTCACATAAAAAAGCTGCAGCCGGCCCTTGCCGGTCTGCAGCGCTATTAACTAACAATCAAAAGGCGTTCAATTCTGCCAGGCAGGTATACGATCCATTGTAGGCCGAATTGATAATCACTTTGAAGTAACGGGCATTCTTAAATCCTTTGGGCAGAAATTGCGGCTGCTGATCTTTGTTGTTGAGCAGGGTAAAGCTACCGGCATCCGTCCAGGTGATATTATCCAGGCTTACCTGCACATTCACTTCGTTGGGTTTTCCTCCTCCATCATTCTGTCTGCCTTGTAAAGCCACTCCGTGCAGTATCTTTTCTGTGCCGAGATCGATGGTGACATGATGTGGTGGACCAGGTGAAGCACCCTGCCATTGTGTATGCCAGAAGGTTTCTTTATTGCCATCGAGTGCGAATATGGCCCGGCCATTATTCGCGCCTTCGCCATTGGCTTCCTGTGAAGAGAAATCGATCACCTGCCATAGTGCTCTGTCATAATTGGGATAATCTTTCAGGTCGGGCTGGGCCTTTACCACAAAAAAAGCTGTGCGCAGCGCTTCATTGATCTTTACCGTTTTACTGCTCATGCTGATGGGTAATACGTAGGACTGTAAAGCATTCATAGCGCCAGCCCCCTTCGTTTTAAACGTAATACTCAGGGGGGCAGTACTTACCTGTCCTTTCGGGATCACCGTACTGACATCAGACAATGTATAACTGCCTTCCGGTAACACCACATAGCTGGTTCTGTTGGCCGTATTAAAGCTGTCCACCTTTCCATTGTCAACAGAGAAAGTTACCGGTATATCCGTATCGGGGTATCCCTGGCCGCCATAATTAGCCCCATAGGTAAGTGATTGAACACTGTCAGATATCTTTAGTGTCCTTATGACCGGACCGTTCACTGCCTGTGGCATATAGATCCTGGTATAACTGTCAATGGGCTGGTAGGGCAGGTTGTATTCATCTTTACAGGCTGGCCCTGCAAGGCAGGAAGCCATACACAGTATTATGATAAAGCGGGATATAGTTTGATTGCGCATGATTGTAGAATAAACGTGAAAGAATAATTCATTACCATCCGGGGTTTTGTACCACCAGTTTTGACCGGTCCATATCATACTGGCTGATGGGGAACCAATAAGAAGCCGGTGTACGGAACAGGTGTTCACTCGCCACCACTCTTGTATAAAAAGAGTTGTCGTCCTTATTGATATTCATGCCATGCATACTGCCCATAACCTGCGGGGCGATCTTCCACCGCCTGATGTCAAACCAGCGATGGGCTTCAAAAGCCAGCTCTACCCGTCGTTCCTGCCATATCCTCGTTCGCATATCGGACTGACTGGAAGGAAGAGGCAGATCGACAGACCCATATTCCGGTACTTTAACCCTGGCCCTGATGAGGTTGATATATTTGGCGATATCTGCATTGCCCGGATCGTATTCATTGAGGGCTTCCGCATAATTGAGGTATACTTCTCCCAGCCTGAAAAGGCATAAGGGGCGTGTATATTTCGTGCCATTGCCGCCAGAGCCATCATTTGTTTGGGTAGCTACATTTTTTCTTACGAGGTAGCCTGTCTTTGTCCAATCTGTTGGGTGACCATTTTTGCCATTGGGGCTACTTGCATAGAACGTGATAGCTTTTGCGCTTTGCATATTGCCTCCCTGGAAGAAGCTGTTGTTATAGGTCACGGAAGCATAGAACCGGGGCTCCCGGTTGATGTACATGTTAAAAACCGGTACACCATTCACGGTAGTAAAGCCTGATTCTGAATAGAGCGCAGATTCGCTGATGGGTTTGCCATCTGCCATAAAATAAGCATCTACCTGCTCCTGTGTTACACCAATGCCATTCCAGCCACCCGCTTGCCTTGGCATACAATGCACATCCCAGGCAGACAGGTTATTGTTTTTTCTATTAAAGATCTGTTCTGAGTTCCATGCCTGTAAACCCACACCCATATAAGATTTAATGGGATCACCTCCCGGGTCTTTATACAACGAGTATAGCCCCAGGTCAATCACGGCTTTAGCGGCATCGGCGGCCGCTTTCCATTTCTGCTGGTCATAACTTTGATTGATCAAAGCCTTACCATCCTGGTTCTTGAAATTGGCATAGTCACTGTTTCCGTTATAAAGGGGGCTGGCAGCATACAGTAATAACCTCGCTTTAACGGCCAGGGCCATGCCTGCTGTAGCCCGGCCAAACTGGATATCACTTACCTGCCCATTGTTGGAAGGTATTTTAGGCAATACTGCCGCTGCTTTATCCAGCTCACTGCTTACGTAGGCTACACAGGTATCGTAAGAACTGCGGGGAAACTGCATTGCTTCCGCAGGCGCATCGGCCGGTATCTCTTTTTCACCTATCAATACCACCGGGCCATATTGACGCATGAGTAGGAAATAGAAATAAGCCCGTAAGAACCGTGCTTCTGCTTTATACTGGTCAATCAGTTGTTGTCCATTGAGGGCTAGTATTTCAACATTCCCGTCAATATGATTTATGAAATAAGTGGCCGAGCGGATGCCGCGATAATAATTTCCCCAGTTATCAAAAAGCGCATTGCCTGCACTGATATTGCCGATGTTCAATCCATAAGTAGGATACTTCGACCAGGTGGCGTCCAGTTCATCCGAATTAGCGCCCCAGGGGTTGCCTTCCCATTGATTGGCATCGTCATTGACATAGTTATAGACATTGGCCAGGTATTGCTCTGAAGGACCTTTTTTCTGAAACACCTGCTCTATTGTAATACGGTCATTGGGTACCTGCTCCAGGTATTTTTTACAGCTGGCACCAGTCACCAGGACCATCGTCAACAGTATAATAATATAGTTGGCAGTTATTTTTTTCATATCGCTTGATCAGTTTAGAATGGCTGCTATTTAAAAGAACATTTAATACCGAAGTTGAAAGTCTTGGTCAAAGGGTATTGTGCTCCCTTACCATCACCCAGCTCTACATCCCACATATCAAACTCGCTTTTGGTCCACAGGTTATATCCTATAAAGTAGAGACTCAGGTTCGACATGCCTATATACTTCAGCCATTTGGTGCGGGCAAAATCATAGGACAGCTGTACCGTTTGCAAACGGATAAAGGCGCCGTTCTTCACCCACCAGGTGCTGTTGGCATAGTTCATATTGTCATTGCCATAGGTGAGGCGTGGATACAAGGGGCGGGGATTGGTATTGCCGGGTGTCCAGCGGTCGGTGATCTGCGCCATCAGGTTGCCACGTTCACCACCCTGGCTAAACGGTTGCAACCCATCTCCATTCAAAGAAATATCAACATTGCTGATGCCTTTGAACCAGCCTGCAATGGCAAATCCTTTCCAGGAAATAGTAGGCCCAAAACCATATACGATCTCGGGGAAACTGCCATAGCCGATAGGGCCCTGGTCATAAGAATCTATTTTGCCATCCCCGCTGAGGTCTTTGTATTTAATATCGCCTGCTTTGTTGGTGCCCGTTTGATAAGGGCTATTGGCTACATCCTTATCGTCTTTGAATAATCCCAGGTCGGTATAACCGAAACGCTGACCAAACTTGCGGCCAATACGTTGTTGCCAGGGATAAGGCCAGGGAGCGTTCGCATCGTCGATTACTTTGGCGCGTGTCCAGGTGAAATTGCCCCGGAAGCCAATTTGCCAGTCGCGCCCGATCTGTTTGTTGATATCCAGTGTGGCATCGATCCCGCGGTTATGCACTTCACCCAGGTTGGCATAGGGTAGCGATAGTACCCCCACATAGTTGGGTACATCCCCGCGCTGGCGAAAAATGGCCGTACGGTCTTCGCGGAACAGGTCTACCGTAAGCGACACTGCATTGTTCCAGGTCTTGATCTCAAGGCCGAGGTTTTGCTTTTTCGCTTTTTCCCAGCTTACATCTACGGCATAATCGCCGATGTCCAATGCATTGATGGTTTGGTTCGTACCGTTAGCGCCATACGTATAGTTGCCATCCATATACCGGTTGCCACCGCCAACTGTAGAGATATAGGCAAAACGGCGGCCGCCAATATTGCTGTTACCTACGAGGCCATATGAATACCTTACTTTAAGGAAAGAGAAGATCTTGCTCAATGGCTCAAAGAACGATTCCTCAGAGATTACCCAGCCCACACCATAGGAAGGGAAGAAGCCAAAGCGGTTTTTGGGAGCAAAGGTTTCAGAACCGTTGTAACCAAAGTTTACTTCAGCCAGGTATTTGTTGTCCCAGCCATAGGTGCCGCGACCCGCAACACCCATATAGCGGAAGGGAATAGAACTGATGAAATCACCTGCAAACGCATCCACCCTGTCCGACTGGTTATACAGGATGAGGCCGGTAACACTGTGTTTGCCGAAACTATTGTTATAGTTCAATGCTGCTTCTGTATAGAATTGGCGGCTTCCACCATTGGTACGGTTATAACCGAGGAAACTCGTTCCAATAGAAGTTTGATCCAGCAATAATTTGCCGGCTGTATCCCTTCCCCGGGCCAGGTAGCCGTCTACCGACTTCGTGCGACTGATCTTATGTTCATTGTAATTGTCGAAGGAGAACATGGCTGTAGCAGAAAGCCCTTTCAGGAGCGAACCCAACTCCTGCGTTACCCGGATATTGCTCCACAACTGGCTCTTGAATTCACTTACATAACCCGTTTGCGTCAACCGGCTATAAGGGTTAAATATATCACCCGTACGCAATTGCGAATGCAATCCGTTGGAGTAGACCGGGGGAATAAGAATGGGAGGGAGTAGATAGGCTGCGCCCCAGATATCACCTACAGAACTACCTGGGTAATTGGCGTTACTGATCCAACCCGAGGCGCCAAAATCAACTTTGGTCGATTTGGTCACTTTCAATGTTAGGTTGGAAGTGAAGTTATAGCGCGTAAACTTGATCGCGGAATTGTAATTGGCCAGTTGGTCTGTTTTGTACAATCCCTTCTCATCGTAATAGCCAATGGCCAGGTAATACTGTGCATTCTCCGAACCTCCGCTGGCATTTACCCTCGCCCGGCGGTTCTGTCCTGATTTTTTGAATAGCTCATCAAACCAGTTGACGTTCGGGTAAAGATCCGGATCTACCTGGCTGGCAGTTTTGTCGATCCTTTCCTGGGTATATTTGGGTAACGGATCATTGGGATTGCTACTGTGGTAGGCCTCATTGGCCATTTGCATATAGGTAACACCGTCGGCAAATTCTGGTATTTTGGTAAACTGTGTTACGCCCTGGTCATATTGAGCGTTGATCGTAGGTCTGCCGATCTTTCCCTTCTTGGTTTGGATAATGACAACACCATTGGCGCCACGTACGCCATATACGGCTGTGGCAGAGGCGTCTTTCAGAATGCTGAAGCTGGCAATATCTTCCGGATCTACATTGCCGAAATCTCTTTCCACACCATCGACCAATACCAATGGACTGCTGTTGGTAAAGGTGGAGATACCACGGATATAGATCTCAGCATTATCATATCCCGGCTGTCCGCTTCTTTGTACACCCACCACACCAGCGATACGGCCTGCCACCAGGTTGGTCATATTGGCCACTGGTTGTTTGAGGTCTTCCGCTTTCACTGTGCTGATAGCACCAATAGTACTGATCTTTTTTTGCTGTCCATAACCCACTACCACTACATCTTCCAGACCAGTGGCTTGCCCTTTCAGCGTAATATTGATCTCTTTCGTATTGTTAACAGGCACCTCCTGGGCAGCATACCCCACATAAGTGAAAATCAGCACCCCGTTGCCATCAGGAAGGGAAATGCTGTAACTGCCATCCTTTTGTGTGGAAGTGCTGGTGGTACTATTCTTGAGCGATACCGTCACGCCATATAGGGGCAGTGCCTTCTCGTCTGTCACTTTGCCCGTAACCTGTATGGCCACTACCTGGCCCTTTTCTGTTTTGGGTGTTATCAGGATCGTGCGGTTGTTGATCGTATAAGAGAATGGCTGATTTTCGAAACATTTTTTCAAGGCTTCTTCCAGGGAAGCCTCTTTAAGATGTAAACTTATATTTTGTGCCTTTCGAAATAGTTCCTCATCGTACAATACACTGTACCCGGTCTGTGACCGGATAGTATTCAATGCTTCCGACAAGGGGATATTATTTTTATCTAAGGTAATTTTTTGAGCAAATGCAGTAATGCTCAACAGCAAACATGCTGTCAGTAAGAAAGGAAATAATTTCATAGCAAGAATAGTTTTGTTTTGACATGGAGATCTCTTTCCACATCAGAATGCAGTTAGTTTGTAGTGAAGTAGATAGTTGGTTTTTGAAATTTAAGCAGTGAAAAAATAGTCTGTTGTCCGATAGCTTTCATCTCCTGTACCAGGGAGATGAAAGCCCATTATTTTATCGTCAGTTAATGAGTATTACCTTTCTGCCTTCAATCCTGTATTTGATCCCACCGGTTAGTTTCAGATTTTGAAGCAGTTCAGAGATATCTCGGTACCTCGATATATTTCCTCCGAATTGTTTGTTGATCGTTCCTCCTTCATAAGCCACTTCTATATCATACCAGCGTGCTGCCAGCTTCATCACGTTTTGTATACTTTCATGGTGAAATACAAACCAGCCATTCTTCCAGGCAACAGTTTCTTCCACATTTACATGTTTTACCGAAATGGTTTCCTCCCCGTCTTTCACTATTGCCTGCTGCCCTGGTACCAGTGCTACTCTTTTGGCAGCATTTTGGATCGCACATTTGCCTTCAGCGAGGGTGACTTTAATGAATGGATCATCATTGTAGGCGTTTACATTGAAAGCGGTACCAAGGTCTTCCACCAATTGCCCCTTCGCAAATACCCGGAATGGCTGCGCCTCATTATGTACCACTTCAAAATATGCCTGACCGGTAATTTCCACGCGACGTTCCTTGCCGGTAAAAGCAACAGGGTAAGTAATGGAGGACGCAGCATCGAGGGTTACTTCTGTGCCATCTGCAAGGGTTAAGGTATATTTTCCGCCACGGGGTGTGGTCAATGTATTGTAGACCGGCTCTTTATCTGTTGCCTGATCGTTCGTCACATTGTAAGCAATACTGCCTCCCCGCACTTGTTTTACCTCTGTATTGTTTTGCATCGCAATATGCACATCGACGGAATCCGTCAGCACGATCTCTTGTCCGTTGGCAAGCTTTAACACAGCCTTATTGCCACCTGGTTTGATGGGATTATTGAGGGGTTGAACCGGGCCTTGCTCTGTCTTGCTCAGGTTGTCGTCATTCCGTTCTTTTTGCTTTGGATAGAAGAAGAAGACCAGTGCAGCCAGGATCACAGAAGCGGCTGCCACCCGGTACAACCAGGTAATAGACCTCACTTTGGCCGGCTGCTGCAAACGATTTGTGAGATCAGCATACAAGTCGGCAGTCAATTTCTCAGTTCCTCCGGCTTCTTCCAGCCAACTGTCTATATGTCCCCTGCCTGGGTTATTTGCATGAAACCAGTTATTCAGCTCTTCTTCCTCCGATTGACTGCATTGATGTTGCCGGTGTCGTTCCAGTAAGTATTGTAAACGGTCTTGATCCATAGGCCTTTAAAGGGTTTGGGTGAGGGTAGTTTTCACGGATTTACAGGTCATTGTCTTAAATAAGACGTGCAAGCCTGTGCCTCCCGTTACTGCGTCCAACAATATTTTTTTTATACTGCTGATAGCCCGGTTTATTACAAACGAAGCCTTCTTTAACGCATTGTTTTTAGAAAAATATTCTTAATATTGTCCTAAGCTATAACGATTAAGCTCATAAAAACCCATACGAACCATAGCGACATTGAACTGATTCAGCTTTGGCAGAAGGGCGACGAACTGGCCTTTGAAAAGTTATACTATAACTATGCCTTAGAGCTACTTGCGATTGCCGTTCAAAAGACGAATGACCGTGAGATTGCCCGTGAATTGATCCAAAGCGTGTTTGTTACATTTTTCAATTACAAAGAGGCTGCCCACCAGATCGTATCATTGAAGGCATACCTTTATACCATACTCAAAAATCGTATCCTGGATCATTACAGGCACGAATTGGTACATAAAAAATACCAGGACCATTCCGCTCATTATCACGCTGCTGAAGTTGATCAGGGTGTGCACACGTATATAGAGACCAAGGAGTTGGAACGACGGCTTAATGAAGAGATACAAAAGCTGCCACCACAATGCAAACATGTATTCACCATGCGGCGTGAGCAGGAATTGTCCAACAAAGAAATTGCCCTTCAGTTAAATATTTCAGAGAACACTGTTGAACAACACATGCGCAGAGCATTGCGGTTGTTGAAACAGGCATTGCATATCGGACAGCGCACTTTGTTTTTCTTATTATAATTTCCTTAAAGGAAAATGTACCCAATCAATCTATTGTTAGAACAATGAGGATCAATTTGAAAAGTCTTACAGCGTTAGCAGGAGGGATATTACTTACAGCCATAGCAGGTCAGGGGCAACAAACCTCCACGCACACCCAATACGTCAATACATTTATAGGTACAGCGCCTCTTACCGACCCAAAGGTACTGGGGTATGAATTACCCAAAGGATGGCGCTCATGGGCCGGACTCACTTTTCCCGGCAGTTCTTTACCCAATGCCATGGTACAGCTGAGCCCAATGACAGAATATGGCTCCGGCGCCGGCTATGAATATGAAGACTCTGTGATCCTGGGTTTCACCCATACCAACAAAGGCCATTGGAACCTGTGCAATATTCCCATTCTGCCGATGACCAACCCGGCCACACCCTTTGGCTCCCGCTTCACCCATAAGAAAGAGACGGCTTCTCCTGGTTTTTACCAGGTATACCTGCAGGATTATAATATCGATGTGCAGCTCACTTCAACCTTACGGTGCGGATATCACCAGTATACCTACCAGAATAATAACAACAGACAAATACTGTTTGACCTGGCCCGTGCCAATAGCAGGGTATCTACCTGGCGGATAGAGCAGGTAGGCGATTCTGCTGTACAGGGCTTTCAGAGCGGGGAGAATGTCTACTTCTACGCCACACTCAATACGAAGATCGATAAGCTGGAAAAGAAAGAAGAAGGCCAGCGCAGCGGCTATGCCATCCTGCACCTGGCCAATGGCAGCACAGCGCCCGTTGAATTGAAGATAGGATTGTCATTCGTGAGTACAGATAATGCAAAGCAAAACCTGCAGCAGGAAATTGGCAGGAGGAGTTTTGCAGATGTTCGCAAAGCAGCCAACGAACAATGGGAAACTATCTTATCTTCCATACAGGTGAAAGGCGGCACACCCAAACAAAAGGAAATGTTGTACTCCTGCCTGTATCGTTCATTGCTGTGGCCAGCCTTGCGCAGCGATGTAAATGGAGAGTTTACAGATGCAAAGAAGAACGTAGTGAAAACCGGGTTCAATTACTATACAGAGCCTTCTTTATGGGATACCTATCGTAACAAAGATGTACTCCTGGGACTTATTACCCCACAGGTTACACTCGATGTGATCAAGTCCATGAAAGATGTGGGTGATAAGAAGGGATTCATTCCTACCTTTTTTCATGGTGACCATGGCGCTTCTTCCATCGCAGGCGCTTATCTCAGGGGCATTGATCAATTTGATGTGAAAGGCACTTACGAGATTCTCCTGAAGAACGCCAATACACCCGGAGGCGCCCGTCCACATATTGCAGAGTACATTGAAAAGGGCTATATCTCCGATCCTGATGTACCCAATCCACATGTGGAGACCAAGGCCAAAGCAGGCGTATCCAAAACCCTGGAATATTCCTACGACGATTATTCCGTGGCCCAGATCGCTAAAAAGCTCGGTGATACCGCCAATTACAGGATATTGATGGCCCGCTCAAAGAACTATCAAAACATGTTTGATCCTTCCACCAGGTTCATGCGTGGAAGACTGGAAAATGGTAACTGGATCACTCCCTTCGATCCACAGTATCCTTATTATGAATACATGTACCGGGAGGCCAATGCCTGGCAGGTATCATTTTTTGCACCGCACGATATGAAGGGACTCGTAGCCTTGTATGGCGGCCCAAAAGGATTTGAATCAAAGCTGGATTCTCTCTTTACCCTGCCCTGGAACCCAAAGCATATTGCCCGCAATGTAGAGACCATGATCGGCCAGTATTGCCAGGGCAATCAGCCAGACCATGAAGCCCCTTTCGCATATTACTTCATCAATAAGCCGGAGAAATCACAAAAGATCCTCGACACCATCCTGAATAGTTTGTATGGAATAGGGGAGGAAGGGCTGGAATTGTCAGGCATGGATGATGCGGGTGAAATGTCGGCCTGGTACGTATTGACCGCATTGGGCTTGTATACCTTCTCGGCCACCGATCCCGAATACCTTGTTACTGTGCCTCTTTTTGATGAGGTGAAATGGAAGACAAGCACGGGTAAATGGCTCACCATTACAAAGTCGGGCAAGAGCAGAAACCTCACCAGCATTAAAGTAAATGGCAAAGAGAACAAAGGTTATTTCGTTTCCCATGATCTGTTCAAATATGGTGGTAAAATTGCCATCGCTACAAAATAGCAATCTTCTGTTGTCACTCAACTGTGAGCTATGGGCGCCAACATTCCTGCCGCTTTTGGTGTAAGAGGCTGTTTTGGGCTATCAATGCTATTTTGTTGGGATTACTACGGCTTCACCCCGGCTTCACTACGGTATCACCACGGTATTGCCCGGGCTTCACCTCATTTTCAACACAGCCCCACAAACGTACATCACAGACTATGCCTAATCCAAATATGAAGTTCAGTAATGTCCTCTTATGTCCTATAAAGCCCTATAATGTCCGGACAAAACAGGACATTATAGGACATGGCGGTGACAAAGGTTTGGAAAGAGGGTATTAGGGATCGTATGTTTGCATCCGGGAGTAGGCTAAGCAACAAAATTGTTCAGTTCAACTAAAAAAACATATGAAGTGGTTATGGCAAGAGCATCTTATCCCGGATTAGACGAATTCAATGTTACTATTGGGACCTGGATCACCTTCCTGGACCAATACACGCTGGCAATGCTTTGTCAACAACCCAGGCCCGGCTCCTGGTCCCTGGGACAGGTATACAGACATATAACGGATGATACAAAATGGTATGTGGAACAAATGGAGCAGGCCCTGGCCACCGATAGCAACAGTGAAAAAGACATGCATGAAGATGCCAAAGCCATTTTTGCCAACAACGGCTTTCCCGATCAAATGATCGAGGGCCCTGCTACCAATACTTTTATACCCCAGCCACAAAGCAAGGAAGAGATAAAAGAAGAGATGCTGTCCATTAAAGAAACCGTAAATAAACTATTCAGTACACCAACTGCTGTGCAGGCCAAAGGAAAGACCCAACACCCCGGCCTGCTTTTCTTCAGTGCGGAGGAATGGCTCCGCTTTGCTGAGATACATATGCGCCATCACTTCCGCCAGAAAAAGCGCATCGACGAACAGATCCTTGCATAGGTACACCCTTCTTCTTCATTTCGAACTCCTTCTTTTTTGTCATCTCGAACGGAGCGCAGCGGAGTGAGAGATCTGCTATCGAAGCCAGCGTGTCTTTTCCTGCCGCAAGTATGCAGGGTTGGCCGCGTGTGGGAGGGTACTTGTGCCCACGAAGCAAGCGCGTATTCTTCTGTATTCTGTAATCTTTATTACTTTTACCCCTCCATGGACCAACTCCTCCAACACCTGAAGAATTTTTACCAGTTAAGTGAAGCTGCCGAGCAGGTGCTGCCGGAATACTTTACCAAACTGGTGCTGCCCAAAAATGAATTCCTCATCACCCAGGGCAAAATATGCAGGCATTTGTATTTCCTGGAACAGGGGTGCCTCCGTGGTTACTATGACCTCGAAGAAAAAGAGAATACCCACTGGTTTGGTTTTGAAAATGATTTTGTCACTTCCTTTCACAGTTTTATTACCCAGCAACCCGCTGTAGAAAATATACAACTCGTAGAAGGTTGCGTATTGTGGGCCATTTCAAAAGACAGTTTGTTCAACCTGTTCAACCAACACCATGAAATAGAGCGGTTGGTACGCATTGCCTACGAAAAATATTATATACGATTGGAAGAACGTTTTGTGAATGCCCGCTTTAAGACCGCTACCGAACGTTACCAGGACCTGTTGGAGCAAACGCCCCATATAATCGACAGAATACCATTGGGATACATAGCAGCTTACCTCGGCATATCACAAGAGACCCTCAGCCGCATCCGCGGCAGGCTTTAACATTTACAATGCACCTTTTTGACGCTTGTCAAAAAAAGAGCAGTAGAGTGCTGGTAGTTTTGTTTCCATAAAACAAACATATGGAACCCAAGAACCCCATGCAACCTTCCAACGCTTTTATTGCCGCCTCCTGGATAGCCCTCCTGGCAGGTATGATAGGATTTAATGTCGGTTTGTGGAATGCGCAAATGGAACTCAATGAGAAAGGATATTACTTTACCGTTTTAATGTTTGGTCTCTTTTCTGCTATTTCTGTGCAGAAGGCCGTACGTGACCAACTCGAAGGGATACCTGTTACCAATCTCTATTATGGTATTGCCTGGTTTACCACGCTGTTATCGATCCTGTTGCTCACCATCGGACTATGGAATGCCGATCTCACCAAAAGTGAAAAAGGATTCTATGCCATGTCTTATACCCTGAGCATCTTTGCGGCCATTGCAGTGCAAAAGAATACCCGTGATATGAAAGCTGCTCAGAAAGACACGGAGGGTAAAATAGAAAAATAACAAAAAGCTTCCCCTGGTCTTCCTGTTTTATGGTAGGCCAGGGGAACTATTTTCATGCATTGTTTTGGTAATGACAGCCCTTAATCTTTCCTGATTATCATCACCCCAGGCGCCCAGTGTAAGTACAACGGGCATCAGGCTTTTCCCAAATTCAGTTAAGGTATACTCCACCTTCGGGGGCACTTGCGGATAAATAACTTTGGAGATCAGTTCATGCGCTTCCAATTCTTTCAGCTGCATGGTGAGTACACGGGGACTGGCATCCGGTATCTTTCGTTGCAATTCACTGGGGCGCATGATTCCTTCATGGATGAAATACAATAACCGCACTTTCCACTTCCCATATAATACTTCACCCACTAAGTCCAGCCCGCAGTTGAGCGTGACGGGGATCTTTCTTTCTGGCATTGGACAAAGGTAGCCTATACTACCAAAATGTACCATAGTGATAATTTTCTCCCTATCTGAATCTCACCTCCGTACTTGTCCTGGAGAACTATACTACCGAATTTTGCCCTAAACAAAATGAGCACCATGCAACAGCAAAATGATGTCAGGGAATTAACAGGAAAAAGAGCCCTCGTAAGTGGTGGCACCAAAGGGGTGGGGAAGGCCATCGCAGAACGTTTGGCAAAAGAAGGAGCTACAGTGATCATTACTGCACGCAATAAACCCGAAGTGATGGATAAACAGTTCCATTTTATAGCAGCCGACCTCAGCCGGCCAGAAGGAACAGCAAAAGTGATCAGTGAGATCAAAACAACTTTTGGAGGTGTTGACATACTCATCAATAACCTTGGAGCATCCGAAACGCCTGGTGGAGGTTTTGAAGTACTCACAGATACGCATTGGGAAGAGACCCTGCAAACCAACCTGCTGGCCCCCGTAAGGTTGGACAGGGGTCTCCTGCCATTTATGCTACAGCAGCAGGCAGGTGTTATCATTCACATTGCTTCTATCCAGGCCAGGTTACCGCTTTACGATTCTACACTTCCTTATGCCGCAGCAAAAGCCGGACTGGTCAATTACAGTAAGGCACTTTCCAATGAAGTATCTCCTAAGGGCGTGCGGGTACTTACCGTATCACCAGGTTGGATCAGGACCGAAGCTGCCATCCGCATGATGGAGCGTATTGCTGAAAGTGGCGGCATCAGTATTGAAGCTGCCACACAAAGTGTTATGGATGCCCTTGGTGGTATACCCATGGGCCGGCCCGCCAACCCCGAAGATATAGCGGAGCTTGTTGGTTTCCTGGTATCCCCGCGGGCTGCTTATCTCAGCGGCACTGAATATTTGGTGGATGGCGGAACTGTTCGCACCGTGTAATGGAGGGAGTTCGCTTTCTCCAGGACTTGTCTCAACCAGGTCCTTTTTGCTGCATAGGAAGTGTTAATTATTTACCCTGACTTTAAACCCTGATGCTGTTCCATATTCTAATTCCAATATATCCTTAACTTCGGAATTGCACCCTCCCCATCTAAACTGAGATCATTATGAAACGTTCTTTTACCCCCGCTGCGCCGCTTCGGGTCACCGCCCTGATTCGTGTCCTCACGAACCATGTAGGATTAATCTTATTGTTATTAACACTTCAGCCTGCCATCGCCCAAAAGACCAGGGACATTTTTTCTCCTGATATATCCCTCACTTTTTTGGGTGTCGACTTTTCGGAGGCAAGACTGATTGGTGATCCTGTCATAAAGGCTGCCGACCTACCCAAACAGTTTGTGGGCATCAACAACCAACTGATCAATGAGTCTAAAAAATACGACCTGTCAGCTACTTTCCATCGGTCAACCGTGGCGACTGATATCAGCGCTGTGCTGAAAAAAACTGCCCGTATCGATCCTGCTACCATCAAGTCTGATAACCCAAAGGATCTCACCAGGGTTAGAAAGGATCAGCTGAACAAGATCATAAGCAGCTATGATTATGGCAAGCGCAAAGGAATAGGCGTGATGTTTATTGTGATCGGGATGAGTAATGCAGCCAAAACCGCCACCATGTATATTACCTTCTTTGATATCGCTTCCAAAAAGATATTACTCACAGAACTGCTATCGGGTGAACCTGGTGGATTTGGTTTTCGCAACTACTGGTTAACCGCTGTCGGCAGTGTAATGAAACAGATCGAAAAGACAAAATTCAACGAGTGGAAAGTCGCTAACAAATAGACTAACTGTTAATTCCCCGCCAGCCATGCCTTGGCAGCTGCCAGCTCCGCCCTGTTGCTTCCCGTAGTGTCTGCAATGGACAGTAGTTGCTGGTAATACTGACCTGCTTTGGCTTTATTGCCTGTTTTTTCCGCAGCCAGTCCGGCCCCATACAAACCATTGAACCGGTTGGGATGCTTCTTCAGGTCTGCTTCATATGCTTGCAATGCTTTTTCCGGTTCATTCATTTGCAGTAGGAGGTCGCCTAAGAATTCACGGGCAGGGATCACTTCGCCTGGTGATACAGGATGTTTTTCAGTTTTGTCTTCCAGATCGGCTGCCAGTTGCATACTTTTCAATGCTTCCGCTTTGTTACCTGCTTTCAAGAGCATCCAGGCTTCACCTGTTTTGATCTGTATAGCTACCTGGTTGGCTTTGTAGGCGTCCTTTTGTGCGATCAATGTATCATGTATCCGGTTGAGTGCCTCCAATTCAGTATTGGCTGCCACTTTATTGCTGGTGTGTATAGATCCCATCAGGCGGGTAAAGTGTACCATGGCTTGCGGCCAGGGGAAGTCCGCCCATACAAGATTGGCGGTAGGTGGTGTTAAAGCCGCCGCTGCTGCCCATTGCTTATTTTCCAGTAGAACGCGCGAGGGGATCGCTGCAAAGGCAAAAGCCACTTTAAAATTGGCGGGATGCACTTCCTGCATGGCGGTAAGGATGTCCAATTGTTGCATTGCGTGGGTATTGTCACCTCTTTGCAGGTAGGCGTAAACGAGGTAATCCATCCCATGTAATTCTTCATCCCAATGTGGCTTTTTGATGGCCTGTGCATAACATTGAGCAGAAGAAACAGAAGCAAGATTGGAATGAATGTCTTCGTCCCATAATCCCAGACGTGTAAAAATATGAGAAGGCATATGCAGGGCATGTGCCGAAGAAGCTGCTAAGGAAGCGTATTTCCTGGCGGCTGGCAGAGCGAGGCTAGCCAGTTCCGGCGAATCATAAGAGTGAATAATATAATGAACAATGCCGGGGTGATCAGGTTGCCCCGGGTAAAGGGACTGTAAAATAGTGCCGGCCTTCCGTTGATTTAAAAACGTCTTATCAGTCGGATCTGCAGCTGCGTCCAATGCCAGGGCATACAAGACTGCCGCTTCATGATCATTGGGAAATGTGCCATGCAGCTTTTCCATAGCCTTCTCAAAGTTGATACACCGGCTGCGATGGTCTACTTTATCCCAGTTTTTATAGAAGGCGCTGATCGCATCAATATATGCAGCTTCTTTTGCCGGTACCTGAGGAATGCTTTGTGCAATGGCAATCGCTTTACTGCCCTTGGTCAGTTCTGCAGCAGAAGGTGGCGTCCACAGCGGATGGAAATTGCTCATCGCGATACCCCAATAAGCCATCGCACAATCAGGTTGTTCATCAATGATGCCTGCAAATACTTTCTCTGCTTCATCATACTCAAAAGAGTGAAGCAATTTCATCCCCAGGTTAAAAGCTGGTTGAATAGAGGCAGGTCCGGAAATGTTGAAGGCAAGCGAACCTAATTGTTGGGTGGTGGGTCCGCAAACAATCAATGCTCCTCTTTTTAGGTTCAATGCACTGATGCTTTCCGGGGAAGGTGCTTTGCTTTTTTCTTTACAAGCACAGGCTGTCAGGCAAAGGAACATAATCAACGTCCGTTGTAGGGAAATTGCATTCATCAAAACGGCATTTTAAAAGTTAATAAACGGGCGGATTAATGGTAGGGAAGATGCACAAAGTTAACTATTACCCAGATATCCGGGTATCACTCAAAATGGGCGATTGTATACGTGGAGATTAGCAGAGGATAAGTTTATCCCCCCTTATGGGGTATTGAAACTGTGGAGCGAATATCCATTTACAAGGCATACAGCACAGCTTTTCTGATAATGACCGTATAGGTGCCATAGCATGTGGCGGCAGTCTTGCAAAAACACAGGGCCATCTCCCCGCTGTCGGGCAGACCAAAGCAGGCATCGGGAACAATAGCTTCACTGGAGAGGCCAGGGAAGCCGGTAGTCAGGGCTGCAAGTGGGGTAGCATAGCCGGTCACATCTGTCAATACCACCTCCGAAAATTGGTCGCCTCGCTTTACAAGATCCATATAGCCCTTGTTAGCTGGAAGGATAATCCTGTTCTTACCATCGGTGAGTACCAGGTCGGGTAGGGTAATGACAGCCGGTGCCCGCTGCCGTGTTGTCCTCTTGTCGGTACAGCCGGCAGTTGACACGCTAAGCACAAATGATGATCTTTCCATGGTTGACTTTATACGGTAAATGTTTCAATGCATACAAAGTTGTGGCGCTCCCTACTGGTACCGATGGCAGGTTTAACGGATAGGCCCCTTCACTTAACAGAAAAAGACAACTGCGCACACGGTTGCATGACTGCCATTTGCGGCTGACAGTGTATCTTAGGCAAACTGTCATAAAGCAGTACACCATCAGCATGCTTATCACCAGGAAAACAACCTTATTACTTGCTACTTTATTGATGAGCGCCGCTTCCATGGCACAGCCGCTGCAGCCCTCCACCAAACCCAATGCCGCACAGCAGGCTATGATCAAACGCGGTTATGGCATGTTCATCCACTTTGGCGTAAACACTTTTGCCGATGTGGAATGGTCCGATGGTACCATACCCTTGGAGAAGTACAATCCCACCCACCTCGATCCCGAACAATGGGTACGCACCGCTAAGGAAGCAGGCTTCCGCTATGTGCTGCTCATTACCAAACATCATGACGGATTTTGCTTATGGGACAGTAAATACACTACTTATGACGTGGCCTCCTCACCCGTTAAAACCGATGTGGTAAAAGCAGTAGCCGATGCCTGTAAGAAATATGGGATACAGTTTGCGGTATATTATTCTTTGTGGGACCGTCATGAACCGTCTTATAAAGACAAAGATCCACAGGTCTATATCAATTACATGCTCAATCAGTTGACGGAGTTGTTTGCCAATTATGGCAATATTGGTGAACTATGGCTGGATGGTGGCTGGGACAGGAAACCTGCCGACTGGGGCATCGACCAGGTGTACAAACTGGTGAAGAAATTCAATCCCGCCTGTGCCGTAAGTGTTAACCAGACCATTGTTACTGAAGAGGGGAGCCGCAAGTTTACCGCTCCTTCCGATATGACGGTCGACAATAAATACTTTTTCCATTATTTTCCTTCGGACTTCCGCCTCTGGGATCCACGGCTCGTTAGTAAGTTTGATAAGAAGCAATACTTGCATGAAGGCAAATCCTATTACCTGCCATTTGAACATACTTTGTGTCTCAGCAGCCGCTGGAACTGGTTCCAGAAATCCGTGAACCTGCCTGTGCGGGAGCCTGATGAACTGGAAGAACTGTTTTACTGGTGTACCGATAACGACAATGCACTGGTGATCAATGTGCCGCCCGATGAAACCGGCAGGATACGGGAATATGAAGCCCTGGCTGTAATTGAATTGGGCAAAAAACTGGGCCTGGCTGCAGGTAAGCCATTGCCCCGCAACGGCCGTTTGCTTTCCCTGGGAAGGCCTGTTACTGCTACCAGTGTATGGCCCGATAAAGAGGGAAATTATGCGGCTGCTAAGCTTGCTGATGGCAATCTCGACAGTCGCTGGGCATCGGTGGATACGCTGGCAACCGTGGAAATATCCCTGGACCCTGCAGCCGCCTTTAACAAGATCAGCATTTTTGAATACAAGGATACCAAATCATCCCCCGACGGATTCTCCCAGGTAAGACTGCCCCGTATACAGGCCTATAGTATAGATATTTGGCAACAGGGTCAATGGCAAACCATTTACCTCGGTCATGAGCCCATGGGCGATTGTAAGGTGGTCAGGCTGCCCCGCAGCTACCGTACTGAAAAATTAAGGTTGAAGATCACCAAAGCCACTGCGCCGCCTTCCATACATGAAATAAGTGTGATCGATATGCCTAAAAGCTAACTCCTTTCCCCATCACTCATTTGAGTAAGTGCTCCAATCAGGCAAGCTGGATAACTTGCAGTAGTAACCTGCAACTGGGGTGTTGATGCCCGTAATCAATAGGTCTTATCTTAAATTATACCAGCGACGACCTTTGTAAGGGGTTGCCTGTTAATCGTTTAATGAAAGCTTTGCCTTCTGTAACAGGCTTCCAGGCTGGATTTGGGCTGGGTATTACCGGAAAGTGGTATTTATTGCCTGTAACGTTAATTTAATCATCAAATCATTCGCGGGGTCAAAAAAAATATTTAATTTGTTAGTCCCTGAATACTTTATGCGACTAATATATCATTAATCACTTTTTAAAACCTTCCAAGATGTCATTTAATGCAAAGCTAAAATTCGGCAGTAAGGATAATATCGATGTTCTTGCCTGCGATTATTCCCTCCGTCGTGATGTAGATGCCAAAGGCCGTCCTGCTTCCGGTGTGTATGGTGGTACGATCAACCTGACTGTAGAATCTACAGACGATACCAGCATCATTGAGGCCATGGTGAATCAATACAAACCAGTAGATGGCAGCATTACCTTCAAGAAAAGTGATGAGGATTCAAAGATGAAAGAACTCACTTTTGAAAAAGGCTATGTGATTGCTTTCCAGGAAAGTATCGACGTAAAAGGAGCCAAACCAATGCAGATCGATTTTACCATTTCGGCACAGAAGATCAAGGTCGGCAATGCAGAACATAAGAACGAATGGCCTTCCTAGTATCAGTCAGTTACTTTAACTTCCCTAAGATCATTTCATACAGGCTACCCCATACTTCCCCGTTAGATTCTCTGTTGATCCTATCCATTTATTTTAGCGCCTGAAGGAAAACCACTTACCGTACTTGATTCTTTTTTTAGTTGATGTTTGTATTACCCCAAATGTCAGCATGAACAGTTATTCCTTATAACGCAGGCTCCATGGGTCTTTGCCCATGGTAGCCTTATTCCATTGGAAGAAGGCAGGCTGCGTTGCAGAAGGAACCTAAATCATTGTAAGATGCAAAACCAGGTCATTGCGGATATTGAAATTGAAGACCAGAAGATCGAGTATTACAGCTCTGTGTTCATTAAGCAGCACTTTAATACGCATCACGAATTTGTGATACGCATCCGGTATGATGTGCTGGGTCAGGCTGGATCATTCAAACTGAAGAACAGCCAGAAACTGATCGGTAAATCAGCTGTCATCAAGCTGGTACAGGCCAACTCGCTCGAAGTAGCTTATGAATTCAGGGGCCTCATCTGTGAAATCAGTATGGAACAGTCCGACAATTTTACCAGTGAGTTGGTACTGAAGGGCTTCAGCCCCACTATCCTCCTGGAAAACGGACCGCACCTCCTGTCTTTTTACAAAAAGAGTCTCAAAGACATTGCACAGGAAATAACAGAACCTGCTGCCCAGAGCTGTGATGTAAAGCTGGCTCCCCAACACAAACCACCCCTTACTTACATCTGCCAATACCGGGAAAGCACTTTCCGTTTCCTGAACAGGCTTTCGGCCGACTTTGGGGAATGGTTCTACTATGATGGTAAAACATTGTTTTTTGGGAAGCCTTCGTCTTCCCCTGAAATTGATATTACCTACGGACATGATGTACACAATATGCAGTTTACCCTGCGCATCCTGCCTATGAATTTCAGTGGCTATTCCTATTTGTCGAAAGATGATAATTTTATATCAGGAGTCGCCCCTAAGAATGTCGATGGCCTGGATGAATATGCTTCCTTCGCCCTGAAAGAGTCCAACAAAGTTTTTGCTGCTCCCGTGAGCTTTCCCATGAAACAGCGGGTAGAAAGCCAGGGCGAACTCGATTCCTTTATCAAAAAGCAGAAAGCTGCCATGGCTGCCAAACTGGAAGTATTAACCGGCAGCAGCGATAATCCTTTCATACACATCGGTGCGGTAGCCAATGTGAAGTTCGCTCAGTTTGAAAATGATTCCTTTACCAAAGAAGATTATGGAAAGTTCCTGGTTACCTCCATTGAACACCATGTGAATGCAAACGGTAAATACTACAACAACTTCGAAGCCATACCTGCCGGCCTGAATACCATACCGGTGAGCAATGTAACGGTACCCATTGCCGAGCCGCAGGTAGCCACCGTAACAGACAACGCTGATCCGGAAAACAAAGGCCGTGTACGCGTGAAAATGTTGTGGCAGCAGGCTATCAATGAACAGACCGATTGGATCAGGGTGATGACGCCCGATGCCGGAGGCGGCAAAGGTGGTGCTAAGAACCGGGGGCTGGTGGTGATACCGGAAGTGGGCGACCAGGTACTGGTATGTTTCCGGTACAATGATCCGGACAGGCCCTTTGTGATGGGAAGTTTGTTCCATGGCAAAAGTGGCGGAGGCGGAGGTCAGGGTAACAAGTCGAAAAGCCTTACTGCCCTCTCCGGTAGTGTAGTAAGCCTGGATGGTGATGCTATTTCAGTAGTGGATGCAGCAGGCAACAAGATCCACCTCGATGGGGCCGGTAAGATCAATATCAATTGTTCTTCCAGCATTACCCTCGAATGTGGTTCATCAAAGATAACGATGGATACGGGTGGCAAAATTGAAATATCCGGCGTGGACATCACCGTGCACGGCAGCACAAAAGCAGAGGTGAAAAGCACGGCTTCCTTTAAGGCCGAAGGCACTTCTGCTACCGTACAAGGGACTGCCACCGAAATTAAAGGAGATGCCAAGGTAGATGTGGGATCGCCTTCCACCAGCATCAACGGTGATGCTAACCTCGTGCTCCAAAGTAAAGGCACGATCAATGTGGATGGCACTACCATGACCAATGTGAAAGGTGGAACTGTAAACCTCAATTAACCAATGCATGCTGGCTGAACACAATCCCATAGCAGAACTGATCCACAAAATTCAAACGAAGTGGGTGAAAGAGGCATCCCCCTTTTCCCATCTAAAGCTTGTGCGCTGGCTCATCAAGCCCGAAGAAGCAAGATTATATGAAGGCTTTCTGAAATTGGAATCAACAGAACATGGGGCACTACCAGAAATGCTGGTCACCATGCTCACACCTTTTGAACGTGAAGACACTTATTCATCCGACCTGTATGCCGATTGGATGAAGGCCCTCCATGCCGATCAAAAGGCAAATAAGCTATTAACTGTTGACCAGATAAAGGCTGTAGAGTCTGCAGGCGGCCCTGGCTCAGGACAACCTGATCCTGATGTCCGCTTACTAAAAATGCTCACCATTTTTCAGCAACAATTACCCGGTGGCGATACGCCCTTTGTATTGGCCCTGTTGCCACGTTCCATCCATGATATGGAAGGATTCCGCCTATGGCTTATCAGGATGTTGAAGAAAGGTATCCCGGCCCGCATTGCATTGATGGTATTTGATCATATTGGCGCTTACCATCTCGATGGCGTAGTAAAGAAATACCCGGAGACCACTAAATCACTCAGCGTGATTTTGGATATGGATGGGGCTGTGAGCAAGATCGTCAAATCAGGCAATCCCAATGCACCCGAAGTAAAGCTCAACGAATGTATCCTGGAGATGGGGAAGGGCGTGCAGCAAAACAATGTGGCCAAAGTAGATGAATGGGGCGAAAAAGCATTGCACATTACCCAACGCTCCGGACAGAAAAGCCTTTTTGCCACCGCACATATTGTGTATGCAGGCATGCTCTTCAACTTCAAACAATTTGAAAAGATAGATGCCCTCCTGGCGAAAGGCGCCCGCCTGGCCCAACAGGGATTGATCAAAGAGGCTGCTGCCTGCAAACCTCTGGTGATCCAGTTCCATGGATACATGGCTGCCAGCAGTCAATTACAGAAAAAGAATGCCGCTGCCGTGGCCGGCTTTGAAAAACAGGGCGATGCGGCTATGGAATATACTTTGCCGGGTATGGCCATTAATGCTTACCGGCAGGCCTATACCCTGGCCAAAAAGAACGTGCCCGAACGCTATAGTGAATTGCTGGGAAAAGCGCTGGCTGCAGGAAGGGCCATGCAGCCCGAAGAGCAACTGCAAAGTCAACTGGGCGTAGTGGCCTGGGATGTGCTGCAGTGGCATGAAGGAAGACAACGTTTCGAAGAAGTAAAAGCCATTGACCAGGAGTTCACCACCTTGTTGGGACCTCGCTGGAAAGATCAGGCAAAACATACGTATGAGACAGCCACCATGCAAACCCGGGAACCAGTAACTTAAATCAATACCCTCCATGTTACCGGCAAACAGGCATTTATTACCCGTATTAGGCATCGACATCCATATGGTCATCATATTGGGTGCACCTGTTCCTATTCCACATCCATTCATCGGACTGGTTTTTGATCCCATGGACTGGATACCCAAAATAGGTGCTACCGTAAAGGTCAATGGGATGCCCAGGGGCAACTCCGGTACCGATGGTATGCTGGGTTGTAAAGTGCATATTCCCATGGGTGGGCCCTTTGCCATGGCGCCCACCATCGGACATGATTCCAAAAACTTTTTTGGTAGCAAAAGAGTAACGGCAGAAGGATCCTATTTCAGCGGCGCCGGCTTTATGGTCATGTCCTGCAATGATGTGGGCATACCCTTGTCCATTACACCCGGTAAGAAATTCAAACCCATTCCCTCGCTCTACCTGCCTACTTCGGCAGCCATACCTATTCCCGCCGGCAAACCTGTGGTAGTGGGTGGTCCCTACGTGCCCGACCTGATGGGTATGCTTATGGGGCTAGTGATGTCATTCGGCTTTGGCGCTTTGATGAAAGCAGGTGGGAAACTGATGAAGAAAGCGCTTACTGCCCTCAACCATAAAGTACTAAAGAAATTCAAGTGCACACAAAGTCTGTCAAAGAAGTTCTGTAAACACGGCTTTGAACCCGTAAACCTTATTAACGGCAGTGTGCTGTATGAATACGTGGATTTTGAACTACCGGGCCCTATCCCCATCAAATGGGAGCGTAACTGGTATTCCGACTCTGGTTACGAAGGGCCACTGGGTCATGGCACACATTTGTGCTATGATCTTACCCTCCTGGTGATGGAAGCGGATAATGGAATTGGGGTGATGCTGCCGGATGGCCGCGCCACAGCATTCCCTTTACTGGTAGCGGAAGGCGATAAGTTCTATAACCGTGCAGAGAAACTGACACTTACCTGTAAGGATCATAACCATTATGAGTTATTCGATCACAATACCCGGCTCAGCTGGTCCTTTGTAAGGAAGCACGACAACGTATTCAAACCTGTAAGCCTTTCCAACCGGGCCGGTCTATCCATCAAATTTTATTACAACAGAAAACACATACTCGAAAAGATCATAGATACAGCCGGCAGAGAAGTATTGCTTACGCTGGATGAATTTGACAGGATCATAAAGGTAGAAGGCCGGCACCGTGGATCACACAGGATACTGGTGGAATATGGTTACAATGAAGTGGGTGACCTGACAGCTATTACTGATGCGAATGGTAAAGCTACCAGCATGCGTTACGCCAACCACCTGATGTTGGAGAAGACCGATCGCAACGGGCAAACCTTTTACTGGGAATATGATGGCGTAACCACAGGCGCGCGCTGTGTACACACCTGGGGCGATGGTGGTATATTGGAAGGGCATATCGAATACCGCGATGGATACAATGTGGTGATCAATTCCCTGGGAGAAAAGAAATTGTACTACTACGATGAAAATGACCTGTGCATCCAGGAAACGGATGCCCTGGGCCATTCTGTATTTTATGAATACACAGATGCTCCTGAACTGTACCGGTATATAGATGAAGAAGGCGATATAACGGGTTATGTGTATGACGATCGTGGTAATATGACGGCCGTACAAAAGCCCGATGGCGCAGTAACAGCTTATTTGTATGATGAAGATGGTCAACTAAAAATGATGACCGATGCGGTAGGCAATGCCACCGTACATGTATACAAGAATAAACTGTTGTGGTCGGTAGTGGCGCCCGACCGGGCCGTTACTTCCTACGAGTATGATGAATATGGACTGGTAAGCACCATTCAAAATAACAAGGGACAGAAGTCTTTCCTGTCCTATGACGAAGACCATAACCTGACTGGTATGACCTTGCCGGGCGGTATTACCTCCCGCTGGGAATATGATGAGTGGGGTAGGTGTATTACCTCCGTCAATCCCGAAGGGCAGGCGCAAAGTTATGCATACGACGAGCTGGATCGGGTAGTGCGGGTGAGAAAGTATGATGGTAATAAAGTTCAGTTTCGCTACAATGCTTATGAGGAAGTGGTCTATGCAGAGGACGCCCACCATAAAGTGCATTTTGAATATACCCCATTGGGCACCCTCACCGCACGCAAAGAGAACGGTACTACGGTGCGTTACAATTACGATACAGAAGAGCGGCTGGTATCACTCATCAACGAACGTCATGAAGTGTTCCGGTTTAAGCATGATGTCCGGGGTAAAGTGGCGCGTGTGACAGCCTTTGATGGAACAACCCGTGAGTATACCCGTGATGGCGCCGGTAAAGTGATCCGGATCGACAAACCCGGACATAAATTCTCCTTATACGAGCACGATCTTGCCGGGCGTATTATTCGCATAGAGCATAGTGATGGTACCTGGCAGCTATTCAATTACGATCCAAATGGCCAGTTGATCGAAGCAGTCAATGAGACCGGTACGGTGACCCTTCAGCGGGATGCTGCGGGAAGGATCATACGCGATGGGCAGAACGAATATGTGGTGGAAAGCCGGTACGATCTACTGGGCAGACGCATAGCAGTATCCAGCAATTTAGGTGCAGCGCTTACCGTGGGATATAATGAAGCGGGCTATACCAACCGGTTGCAGGTTGCCAACGCAGCAGGCGCAGACTGGGAAGCCGCCTATCGTTACAATGACCTGGGGCAGGAGACAGAACGACTGTTGCCTGGCGGTGTGATAGCGACCTTCGAATATGACAGGGCCGGGCATCCCGTAGCTCAAACAGTGACAAGCGGCAAGAGGGGATTGCGTCAACGCATCTATTCCTGGAATGTGAACGACCGTTTGCAAAGCATGGTCAATGGTCTTGGCAGGGGAACCGTGCAATATGGTTATGATGAGTTTGCCAACCTGGCCTGGGCTAAATATGAGGACAATAAACTGGATTTCCGTTCACCGGATACCACCAATAATCTTTATCGCAGTAAAGACCAGAACGATCGGAAGTATGGCCCTGGTGGTCAGTTGCAGAAAGTCGGCACTGCACATTATGAATATGATGAGGAAGGTAATATGCTGTCAAAGCGCACTGCCAGCGGGCAGACATGGCGCTATGAATGGGCAGGCGATGGGATGCTGAAAAAAGTGGCCCGCCCGGATGGGACCGTGGTGAGTTTCGAATACGATGCCCTGGGGAGGAGAACCGCCAAGGTCTTTAATGGTGTTATTACCCGCTGGGTGTGGAATGGCAATACGCCCTTGCATGAATGGAAATACAAAGAGAAGGAAAGGCCAGTAACCGTCATTGATGAATGGGGCGAAGTAAAACAGGATAGACCCGAGCCTGTTGATGATGTCATTACCTGGGTCTTTGATGAAAATACCTTCAGGCCGGCAGCCAAACTCGATGGCGCGCATCAATACAGTATCATTACCGATTATCTGGGAACGCCTGTGGAAATGTGTGATGGCAATGGTGCCCAAACCTGGAGTGTAGAGCATGATATTTATGGTAAAATAAGAAAGCAGTATACTGGCCGGGCCACGGATTGTCCGTTTAGGTATCAGGGACAATACGAAGATGAAGAAACTGGCTTATATTACAACAGGTTCAGGTACTACGATCCGGAAGATGGGATCTATATCAGCCAGGACCCGATCCGGTTATTGGGTGGTCTTCGCCTGTATGCTTATGTAAAGGATACCAATTGGTGGCTGGATCTGCTGGGTTTCACAGGCACCTATATGTTTACCGACGGTACCACCAATTATATTGGCAAAGGTCCATCGGACAGGATGTATGCCTCCATGACAGAAAGGGTTGGGGGCAAAGGAAATGTGACACAGGGCCTGCATGTGGATTATGGAAGTAATGACATTGGCTTGATGGTGGAAGCGGAATTGATGGACCGGCACAATGCCCTGGGTGATCCTAGTTATGCCAATGCGATCAATTCGCCCGGTAAAAAGAAACTGGAAGACCTGAAGGCCAATAATACGAAAGCCTACCAGGATATAATTAAGAAGGCGGATGATTTTGATGCCGAATATGCCAAAGTGAAAGGAATAAAATGTAAATAAACAATTTATAGCAATGGAATTTAAGATCAGAGAAGACCAACGGAGCAAGCATATAATGATTGACCTGAACGATTTTGATGAGGCGATAACCTTTATTAAGAAAAATGATTGCAATGGGTTATTCATCAGGAGTGTGCTGGGTAAGGAGGAGGTAGTGCCCGATTTCAGCAGACTGAAGGAGATTGCCGACAAGTTGATATGGCTTTCCTTTTCTACCAGTCAGACACTGAAGAAGGCTGAAAACTTCGATGATATCTATTCATTAAAGAAACTTAAGTACCTCTTCTTTAATGATAAAGAGAAATTTTCCCTTGATCTTCCTAAGTTCAGCAACCTGATCCAATTGGGTATGGGTGAATACTGGGAAGGACTGGTGAACCTTGATAAAGCAGTAAGCCTGGAAACCCTGGTCCTGTCAAAATATCCCAAGGACGATCTGAGTATGTTGGCCGGCCTTTCAAAGTTGGAAACACTCCATGTGAACAATTCAAAGATCAGGAGCCTGGATGGAATTGAAAAGCTTTCTAAGCTAAATTGGCTGGGCCTGGCGATCGACCAGTCTTTGACAGATATTAAAGCTTTGTTTTCAGTTAAAAGCCTGCGCATCCTTTCCATTGAAAAATGTAAGCACCTGATGGAGGCCGCTGTTTTCAACAAAACACTTCCCCTGCAGGAGTTTAAAATTGATACGATTGATTCACTTTCTTTCGTTCAGCATATGCCGGCCCTGGAGAAGATCAATTTTGGCGATTGCAAGGATGGTGATCTGGCTCCTTTGCTAAAGGCTCCGAAATTGAAGCAAGTCGTTTTTGCCGACAAGAAGAATTATTCACATAAGAAGGCTGATATTGAAAAGCAATTGAAAGGACGTTAATTAAACACATTTAGCATCATGTTGCCGGCTAACAGGCATTTATTATCCTGGTAAACATGATACTTGGGTTATATCTGTTATAGAAGTAAAAGCACTTACAACAAACAACTCACCACTCACAAATAAGTATCCTCCCCCAGCACCGCATTCAGATCACTTTCTTCATCGGCGAGGCGGGAAAACTTTTCGTCATCCGGTAAAACAAACTCGGTAACGATATCGAGGTGAACAGGCAACAGGTAATCCAACAGTGATTGCAGCACCTGGTGGCTTTGTCCGCCATGCATAAACTGCTTCTGTATTTTATTCTCCACAGGACCAATGGTGACTTTGATCTCATCCAGCCCTTCATCAAAAATGGCATTGCCCGTGGTGAGGTCTATTCCCAGGCTGCAATTGCCCATTGAACTAAGGGTAGGATTACCGATATGTTGCGGTAACTGCTGATGCAATTCAATGGTTACCGGCACCAGCAACATCATTTCCAGGATATGCTCTATCACACGGTGGTCATCTCTTATATCATGTATAATGGGTAGCAGGTGCAGGAAGATATCTGCCTGCCGGGCATCCAGGTATTGGAAGATGGGCCAGTGGTTGGAAAAGATAGAGACCAGTTCATTGTACTGAGCGCGCTTGTCGAGGTGGTTCTCATACAAGGCCAGTTGTACCCGCAGAAAGTTAATAGCACATTCAAAGGGAAGGAAGAACTTCCGGGCATTGCGCTCCTCTTCTTCCCGCTGCTTGATGGCCTTGATCAACTCCTTCTCCGTTTTAAGTGAACGGGAAGTAGGCGACTGATGAAACAAACGCTGGGGCAGCATATCATAAATGCCCTCCCGGGCAGCCTTGATCAGTGTATAAGTGCGGCGGTCATAATCGGAAACCACTTCTTCGATCATGTTGACATCATTGCTCACGGTTCTTTTCATAGCCCCGATCATCAATATCAATATCCGGTCGGGGTCTGCACCCTGCTCCAGCATCTCCGATGCAATGACCTCGGCCTTAAAATCCTTACGGGCGTATTCCAGTGATGTAAATATGGGTTCTGCCATTGTCCTTACTATATTATGGTTGCAATAATATCCTGTAATTATTACTGATGCCCGACCGGGCCTGCAACTTTGATCTTAACTGCTCACACAAAAGTTCCCAGTCTTTGTTTTGTAAGGCATGTGGATCGGCAGGGGTAAGCAATACATCGATGGTTCTTCTGAATGCTTCCCGGGAACCTGCGCCCATTTCAATGCCCTTTTCCACCCTCACCTTTTGGAGGCGATCGCCGAGTTCGTAAAAACAGAAATTGCGTATGTCTTCTTTGGTCACGATCCTGTTACGAGTCATGATGCCATACCTGAAAGCGTTGACCCTTTCGCCGGGCCTCAACCTGTTCTTACCCCCCAGGGTAGTGGTCACCAGCATCAGGTGATCGGGCTTTACTTTTACACCTTTCTCCAGTTGCAGCCTGGTACCTGCTCTTAAGTTATTGGCTGTTTCTGCCATGGTGGTCCAGTATTCGGTATACATCACGTCGCTGTCGTCGAATGGCTTTACGATCAGGTAATGCGGTATCTCGGTAGCGCTACTGGCATTGCCCTGCATCTTCTGTTCCATCACATGGATCTTTTGGTTCATCTCGCGCAGGGTAGTGGCTACAAAGTCATAGCCATATCCGGCAAAGGCAGCACTTTCACTACGCAGCAGTTCCAGCAGGTAGCTGATCATTTCATGGGCATTGCGGGTATCAAAGCGTTCAACACCGCCCGTGCGCAAAGTATAAGTGCCTGTTTGCTCTTCATCCATTTTCCGGTAGGGAACTGATTTGAATTGCTTCGTTTCATCCGACAGGAACCTGATGGACAGGAAATGTTCAAAGTCGCGGGTCTTTAAGGGAATGATATTGCTGCCTCCCTTTAACCGGTGCTTCAGGTCAAACAGGCGTTTGTTGATCACCGGGAAGGCATTGGGATATACATACAATTCTTCCAGGTGCTCCTGTTGCAGGGCAGCCGGGAATACGATGGTGATCCACAACAGCTTGTCAGTGATCTTCTGTAATTCATTGACCGGGAAACTGCGGTTGAAAGAAGATGGCCAGGATTGTTGTACACCCGCTGCCGTATCCAGCTCGCTGATGGTAATGTATTTGGGGTTGTAATAATGCTTAATGTCTTTTTCTATCAGGGGCAGCAGGTCGTATTCCATGAATATGCTGTCGTTTCTGCCGGTGCTGTTGTCCGATGCCTGGTATTGTAAGCCCGGTGTGGTCTCCAGCAGGGTATTGCCTACATACCACTTGGCCAATGGCAATAGCTGATAAATATGACGCGCCAATTTTGACTCCAGGCTTTTGGTATCAAAACAAAAGAAAAGATCCTTCAGCTTATCAAGGTTGGGATTGATCTTCAATCCCAGGTGCAGGGTATTGTTTTCGGGATTGAAACCCTGACCACGAACGACCAATTGTTTATTAAACGATGGACCATAAGCATATAGATTATTGCCACTGGCCAAGTAAGCAATGGTCACATCTGTGAGTTGCACCGTATCTACCGGCGTAAAATATACATTGATGGCTGTACCTGTTCCGTCATTGGCGGGAGAGGGTATTTTGGATGGCATGAAAAAACTGCTGGTGCTGCTGAGCGATTCTGTGGGCTCGGTGGGACTGGCATGCAAAATGGCATGGGCAGGCGCGGGAGCCGTGAGTGAATCAGGAGCCAGAAGGCCGGCTATCTTTTCCAGTATTCTTACCTGGGCATCGCGGGTTTCATTGCCCAGCATGTACAACTCCAGCGACAAGGCTTCGAGTATGAGCTTCACAGCCGGGTCAAGATCCTCTATTTGCCGGATGCCCCAATAGGTGAGGGCATGTTTGAGCATCCTGTTCTTGATGACCTCTTTGGAACTGTTTACATCAGTAAGCATAGTGAAATAAGTTTATTCAATGGAAAGGGGGCTTAGGAACATACTGGTACTGAAGGTGAAAGGTTCACCCGTTTTGTGGATGGTGCCGGAAACGATGATGTTGACACGCTTCTTCAGTTCGGTTGCCTGTTTGAAGATGCTGAATTTTTCAAGGTCGCTGATGGTCACATTGATCGCAATATTGGCGAGCCGCAGTTCATGGGAGGTGATGGATCTTAACAGGGACTTGCGCAGGCTTTCTTCCCAGGCGGCTACGCTGGATACCAATTCAAAATCGAGGTTCCATATTTCACTGCCAAAACTGGGATCGCTCCGGTGCTCACCAAACCGGGTGGTGAGGATCAATTCAAGATTCTGTGTAACAGAATGCGCTAAGCTGCACGAAGCCAATTCATTGCCCTTCATCACGGCATCGAATTGAAGCGGTATTTTATAGTAAGTGCTCATAATAGCTCATTTGTGTTATATCAACTCGTTTCCGATTCCAGTACTTTGTGTACCACCTTATCCCATTCAGAAAGCCCGAAGCTGGATCATGTAATTTGTGCTCTTCCGGATTTAGATTAGTCTTTGGCGTTGACCAGTGACCTGTAAGGCAGGGGTTAGCATTCTTGCTGATAATCAATTATTCGCCGTGAGTGGGGTACGCAAAATTAATAATGGAAATTAGGATATTTCGGCTACATTTTCTATATTTAGATTCACTAAAAAACAAGGCATTACCGCTACAAGCCTTGCCGGATCTGCCCCCGACACCCTATAGTTAATCCCCCTTTACTCGCTGAGAAATTTACATTCATGTGCTGTGATGAACAGCTCTAATTAAATACATGTCTACAATCGTCCTTAATGAATCCATGAAAACTGCGGTGGAAATTGCCCAGTCGCTTGCCAGGGAATATCATCATGAGTATTTCTACCCTGCGCATATTTTGCGTGCATTACTTCATAACGATGTGGGACTGAAAGACTTTCTCGAATCTATCGGGAAGGATGCCGGTTATATAAAGGAGTGGGCAGAAGAACATATGGAAGCCTGCCCCAAAATAGGGAAAGCAAAAGATACCATCACCGGCGACCCGGTGGTGAAACTTGTTTTTGAAGAGGCAGACAATACGCGTATTAAACTAGGACTGGATAAGATATCTCCCATCTGTGTATTGGCGGCTATTGCAAAACCTGGTGTGGCTTTCAGCAGCGCACAGCTCAAATCTTTTCCGGTGAAGGAAAAGGAAGTGCTGGATGCTTCATTAAACGAGGTCAGTATTCAGCAGGCCGTAAAGGGTACAGAGAAAAACGGTGCTCCTTCCGCCGCCGGGGCCATTTATAAATATTGTATTGAACGCACTGCCCTGGCTAAAGCCGGAAAAACTGACCCCATTGTGGGCAGGGATAAGGAAACCAGGATGATGATGGAAATACTGGGCAGGCGTACCAAACCCAACGTGATGATCATTGGCGAAGCGGGTGTAGGAAAAACAGCCTTGATAGATGGGTTGGCACTGGACATTATTAATAAACAAGTGCCTGAACGACTGGCAGATGCGCTGGTGTTTGAGCTGGATCTGGGAGCACTCGTAGCCGGCGCTTCTTATAAAGGAGAAATAGAAGACAGACTGAAGCATATCTTAAAGGAAGTAAAGCAATTTCCCAAAGCTGTCATTTTTATTGATGAGATACATGTATTGCTAGATAGCAAAGGGGGAAGCATTGGCGCCGGAGCTGCCAACCTGCTGAAGCCCGAGCTTGCCAGGGGCGAACTAACGGTAATAGGTGCTACTACCAATGATGAATACCGGAAATTTATTGAATCGGACCCTGCCTTCAACCGTCGTTTCGAACTGTTGCAGGTAGGAGAGCCCGATGAAGCAGCAGCAGAAAGAATGCTGGACCGCCTTGCTCCCAAATTTGCTGAACATCATGGTCTTATAATAGAGAAAGAAGCGGTAAGAGAATGTGTGCGCCTGGCGAAAAGATACCTGAAAGACAGGAGGTTGCCGGACTCGGCTATCGACTTGCTTGACAGGACAATGGCTGCCATCAAGCTGATGGTAGATACCAATAAGCAGGATATTGAACAGCTGAAGGCAGAGTTCTTCAGATTAAAAAACAATGGCCATGTTTCCGGGCAGGAGCTTTTTTCCGACTACAAGTGGCTGGACGCTGTGATCCAGAGCAAGATAAGCCCGGTACTGCTGGGTAAACTGGAAGACCCGGTACAAACGGATAAGTTTGAAACAGCGGAAGAGTTTGATCAATACCTTACTCAATGTCTGGACAAACTGACAGCATTGGCCGATGACCGGAAAGGAGATGTGAATAAAGAAGATCTCGCAGCAGTGGTTTCCTACAAGACTGGCATTCCGCTTGGTAAGATAAAAGTGCAGGAGAAGGACAAGCTGTTGAATATGGATAGTTACCTGAAGCGGAGAGTGGTAGGCCAGGATCACGTGATCAGGGTGATCGCCGAGTCTGTCCTGCAATCGCGGAGTGGTCTGAACAAGAAGGGACAACCGATTGGTTCTTTCTTCTTTATGGGACCTACAGGTACCGGGAAAACGGAGCTGGCCAAGTCGCTGGCAGAGTTCCTGTTCAATGATGAGAAAGCGATGATCCGGTTCGATATGTCGGAGTTTAAAGAAGAACACTCAGCGGCTTTACTATATGGTGCACCGCCCGGGTATGTGGGTTATGAGGAAGGAGGAATGCTGGTGAACAAGATCAGGCAAAAGCCCTATTCTGTATTACTTTTTGACGAGATAGAAAAAGCGCATGCTTCTGTTTTTGATACCTTTCTACAGATATTGGACGAAGGCGTGATGCACGACAGGTTGGGCAAGGAAGGGGATTTCTCCAACGCGTTGATCATCTTTACCTCCAACATAGGCAGTGAATGGATTACCGAGCAATTTGGCAAAGGGGATATTCCCGGCTCCAATAAGCTCATGGAGATCATGTCGAAATATTTCCGCCCTGAGTTCCTGGCCAGGCTTACTGAGATCATTCCTTTTGCCCCCATCAGCGAGGGCAACCTGGTAAGGATATTTGAGATCCAGATGAAAGGATTATTGGAAGCATTAACGAAGCAAGGCATTGGTTTGCAGATATCTGATGATGCAAAACGATGGCTCGCTTTGAATGGATTTACACCTAAATATGGTGCGCGCCAGGTAGCCGGGGTTATCAGGAACCAGCTCAGTCGCCCAATATCCAAATACATCATCGGCGGGGAAGTGAAAAAGGGCCACCAGATCGTGGTAGGATTGCAGGATGATGTCCTGGCATGGTCCATTGAATGAGCCAAAGAATAACACAAAGTGGTAATAAACAAAGTCTTTATTAATATCTAATTTACATAGTTCTAAAACCATTCAAATATGCCACAAAATAAAGCTGGTATTGCGACGACAATACTTGCACCGGAACCCGCAGGAGAAGGTTTTATTGAAATATCTCCCAATAAAACACTGTTCATCCAGAAGCTTACCAATGAGGAGCCTCCATTGCCCGAGATCGTGAAGGGCCTTGAAACAGTGGAGAAAGTATTTGAGCATTTCAAGCCTAACGTAGATGTGGAGTTGAACAAGGAGGACGGATCTACCACCAAAGAAAATTTTGCCTTCGCCGGCCTTGGCGATTTTGAAGTAAAAGCGCTTATCAATAAGAGCAGTTTTCTGAAAAACCTGAGCCTGGAAAATGACGCCTACCTCAAGGTGATCAGTCAGCTAAAACAAAATCAATCTCTTAATAACGTTATACAGAATCCTGAAACCAGGACTGCTTTTGTCAATGCGCTGAAAGCATTGGCTGCCGAACTGGAATCAATAGAAGAGCAGGAATAATCCTGCTTTTTGTATTGGATCGAATATTGAACTATTAAACTTTCTTATATGGATAATGAATTAAAAAGCTCGAATCAGCAGGCGTACAGAGAGGCGGAAAACAAGGAAGCTGTACAGATACCTTCATTGGAGACATCTGTAAAAGAACTGGCCAGCAAAGGCGGTTATGACTTCCTCGAAGCTGTTGTGGATGGTGTGGATAGTATGAACCCTGCACGCAAAGCGAAAAGAAATATATTCCTGACTGATCCTGACAAGAAAAGCCAACGTGGCGACCTGAAGAAGAAACTAAACTTATGGATAGACCTTTTAACAGAGAACAAGACTGTGGCCGAAATGGTGGACAAAGCCTCTGAGCGGTCAAAGTCGGCAGAGAAACTGTTGAAGAGTAATCTGAAGAAGGTATTGGAAGCTACCCGTGAGCTGGAAACCAATTACCGTACAGTGCACCTGTTCTATAAAAATACAGAGTCTACGAAGTTGAAGAATGTCAACATCATGAATGCGCCGCTGCGTCAGTTGACCAATCTCACAGAGCCTAAATTCATTGAGCATGTAGCCCATGAATTAAAAACCAATTTTGACCGGCTTGACATGCGGCATAATTATTCCCTGATGGTGATACCAGGCTACCTGAAGAACAATGTCACGCTCGATAAGTGGACGAAAATGGCCTACGCCAATAAGGTAATGCTGGTTACTGATTTCATGAATGTGGAATCGCCCGGTGAAGCGCTGGACATTTTTACGGATGCCAATTTAACCAGTGGTGATCCGCACAAGGCTAATGTGATCATGACCTGTAACTATATGGTATGCCGTGGCAAGAATACAGATGTGGATGAAGCGGAAGACCTGTACGTACCTGGTTCAGCTGCGCTGGCCGGTAAGATGTATTGTACCAAGCTGTCGCAGCCGGTTGCCGGAAAAACTTATGGCTCTATTGATGAAGTAGATGCTATCCGTTTCGGCACGCTAAAAGAAGATATCTCCATGCTGGAAGATGCGGGCCTGGTGCCATTGGTAGGAGAGTGGGGCAGGGTAATGCCTTATTCGGCCAAGACCTTGTTTACCGGCGATAATATAGGCATGAAAACCTATTCGGTAGTAAGGGTATTTGATTTCATTGCCAAAGTGCTGTCTGACTTTCTCAACAGGCGGGCATTTGAACTATGGACCACGCAGATGGAGAAGAACCTTCGTTCTCAGATCGTGAAGTTCCTGGATGGTATCCAGGGACCGGATAAACTGATCGAGAAATTCCAGATACTCCGTTTTGAAAAAGATGATACGCAGCCTGATCATGTATTCCTCGATATTCATATCACTCCTTTCTTCCCTGCCAAGAGCTTCCTGGTAAAACTCGATGGGTACAAGGGGGATGATGGTGAGGAATGGAAGGCTGAATTGAAAGAAGCAAAGGATAAAAAATAGCATAGGTGCTACCCAACTATGACACTCAAATTCTTTTATACCTACTTAGGCATATTCCTGGTCAGCTCGGTATTCATCGGCCTGGCTGTTAAACAATTGGTGCCTGGCTTTACCTCGGGAGGTAAGAAACCTTATGCGTTTGGGATCATATCATCATTGATGGCATCCGGCGCAGCGTTTCTATCTTCGGTGATCTCCAGTCACTCCTTTATTGTTTTTTGGATATTGGCATTCGTGTATTTTCTATTTGGTGTGATCTATATACTGATAGGCCGGAAGTATTTTAAGACAGCCGGTCAGCGTACCAGTAAGATCATCCTGGGCGAAATCATTTTCGGGGTGGCGCTGATCTTTTTTACGATCGTTGTTTTTTCTGCCCTGCAATATTTCGTGGCCGATAAGTCGTTCCTGTTCTATCCCATGTTGATCAGCACCTTCTCCTTTTTCATCCCGTTGTTGTTCATGTACACCTTTGAAGCTGCCTGGGCCATTCCCGCGGCCTCTTTTAAGACCTGGCAGTATCCGCTGGATGAATCACATCTGGAGATGCGCAGTGAACAGCAGGGGGAGAAATTACTGGCCGTCTTTTTTGAACTGACCAATGGCCCGGGCGATAAAGGGAAGAATAAATTTACGGCTACAGCGCCTGAGCATATGACGCTGGGTGAATTGTACTACCACCTCATCAATCATTACAATGAAGTGAGGAGTGAAACGCCGATTGTGTATGAAGATAAAACACATGAAGCCTATCATTGGTGGTTCAGGCGTAAACGTAAATGGTACCAGTTTGAACGCGTGCTGGATCCGGAAATGTCCTTCCGGGATAACCGGATCAAAGAAAGCACGGTGATCGTTTGTGAGCGTATTACAATCAGCAATTAATTCTTACCAATGATGAGAGACTATCCCAAACACTTTCCGGTAAACTGGATTGATGGGATGAAGATCAATAAGGGGCATTTTATTGCCCAGGATAATGCCTGGACGGATGCCTTGCATGAGGTGGGCGCACTGGTCACCTCTCCGGTACGGTTTGGCATTCTGCCAGCTACTTTTCCCGGAGAAGATACTTTCAACGTGAAACTGTCATTGGACAATCAACAAACGCTGCGGGTATCTGTATTGTCCTGCCAGGCTGTAACGCCCGGCGGCATCAGGATCAACCTGCCAGCTTTTAATGGTTTCTCCAGGGTTGCTACGGATGGGGCGCCGGCTTTGTCTTTTTCCTTTTCTTTCCAGGAAGCCAAAGCTGCCACAGAGTGGCGGGTGATCTTAACGGTCAATCCTTTTGAGAAGCAACCGGCGGGCAATCCCGACCTGGCTGAAACGCCGCCCCGGTATCCTTATGTGTTGCCTTCCTACACGATACAGTTGGTCAGTGAACATGAGTACAACCAGTTCATGTATCATCCTTATGCTATTACGGTAGGCAAGGTGCTGGTAAACGGAAATAATGTATCGGTTGATTATGATTATATACCACCCTGTTATTCGCTGAGTGCTTCGCCCGACCTGGTGAACCTGCATGCGGAGATCGACCAGTTCATGGCCAGGTTGGAAATACTCTGTTCACAGGTGGTGCAGAAGATCTTTCAGAAAGACCAGCAGAATGATATTTCCAAACTGGTGCTGTTCCTGTGCGACCGGGTAGTACTGTACCTGGGGCAGGCTATTACACATATCCGCTGGATGATGCTGCATGAATCGCCCGCCGCCCTTTTTCAAAGTATTGCCAACCTGGCGCGGGTGATGAAAAATACGATCGATCTGAGAATAGGATCGGGCAAGGACCTGATGGTGACCTATCTCAGCGATTGGAGTGAATTGAAGCAGGGTGAACTGGAAAGCCTGTTGGCAGGCATGGCCAATATCAGGTATGACAATAATGATATCAACAGCAATATCGGGCAGATCACTGTTTTTGTAGAGACTACCCGGCGGCTGTTTGAAAAGCTGAATACGCTGGAGTTTATTGGCAAGCAAAAAGATACAGGACCATTTGTGAAGGAAGAAAAACTGGATAAGCCAGAAGTAAGTGACGTGAGTACCAAGCGTCGTTTTTTCGGAAGTAAATAATTTATTCGTCGTATAAAACATCATTTATGCCTCCCACCAATCAGGATGCAAGAAGAAGGTCCTTCTTTTATTTCCTTCTCTTTTTTGTGATCACCATCGGGGTGATCACCACTACCATATTATTCAGTTTCCAGGTGCCCTTCAAGGAAAACCAGAAGTTGCGCAAGGAGATGGACAGGGCCGAGAATGAAAAGGCTTTTATGCAGTCGTTTGAAATAAAGCTGGAAGAAACGATGAACCTGCTGGATTCGGTAAATCTGTCGGCCGATAATGCCTATCTGATGGACAGTAAGATCAGCCGGAATATCGATGCCATGCTTACGATGAGTGCTAATGACTCCCTTTCCTTTAAGGGCATGGTAAATATCATTATTGATAACCTGAAGAACCTGCAGGTGGCTAAAAAGCAACTAAGGGATGTGAACAACAGCGCGGTTGAGTTGGAAAAGAAAGACCGTAAGATCGAGCAACTGGAAAATGAAGTGCGCGACTACCAGAAAATATTGTTGCAACCAAGGCAGGGAGGCCAATAAATAATACCTACTTATCATGCGACCATCTACTATTTTTACCCGCAGGATAGCAGGCCTCGATTACAACGTATGGATCACCATGCTGATCATCGTGTTGTTATCGGCCGGGTTGTTTAGCTATACGATCATCACCCGGGAAAAAAAGGATACCTGCGCAGCTTTTGATATATACGTCAATGGCCGTACTGTTACAGATACGCTGGCCTTCCATACGGGTGATCCGGTGAGCTTCCGGATTGCTTATGCTCCGGATAGTAAGGTGACCTGGGACTTTGGCGATGGTGTGTCCGGTGAAGAAGGTTTTCATACGATTCATACCTACAGGCAGGAAGCCCGGTTTACGGTAAGGGCCATTGTGAACAAGGTATGTGTGTACGAGAAGAAAATAAATGTAAAGACGCCGCATATTGAGCCTGCTTTTGGGGCAGATATTATCGGGGAGAGCGAAGCCACCACGGGCGAAACACTTGAGTTTACCACTCCACGTCCCGCTACTACTTATGAATGGTTTATTGAGAACAACAGCAACTTCCCCAAACAATCAGGCAATAAGGCCAGCTTTAAATTCAAGCACCAGGGTACCTATATGGTGGTGTTGCTACTGGATCAGGACCGCCAGAAGAAGTACTTCAAAAATGTGGTGGTATCGGACGACCCACTACTGAATTCTGATATCAAGAAAAGAAAACTGGTGATACCGCCGCCGTCCGGCCCGGTGGAGCCGCCAAAGGATACGCAGGTGATCAGCCTGCCGGAAACGATCAGGAGACCGGCCACGAAGGTGATCAGTGATGATAACTTCAAGAACCTTGTACAATCTGTGGTTTGCGAAAAGATGATCGCCAGGGATTTTAACCAGTATCTCTGTGAGGGCGATAACACACCGGTGATACTCAACAACAAACGCATCACTTTTGCCATGCTCTGCAACGAGTTGAGAGGTAAGAAAATGAAAGTGGAATCGGTGTTGGCCAGCAGGGATTCGGACAATTGTGTTACCAGCCTAACGGTGAGTGTAGATAAGAAGGGCTGGCTGGGTAAAAACCCTTGTAAGTAAGTATACACATGCCAATAATATCCGGCCATAAACCGGTTTTACCCAACCATATTAAAACAATGGCCGTATTTTTTAATGTGTAATGGGCGCAATGGCGCCGCATCTAAAAGAGTCTAACAAGAGCATTTTCTCATATTAGCAGTTAGTTTTGGTCAGCCTGGGTGTCTACCCGGGCTATTTTTTGCCTATCTTCGCCCCTCTTTTTTCAATATGAAATACTCTCAATGGATTGGCATCTTTGCCGCTGTAGTACTTGTTGTTGCCAGTTTTTTACCCTGGACCTTCCATCCCGATCTCAACAAATATTTCACCGGGTTCTTTTCAGAAAACAACAATTATGGTAAGCCTGGTAAAGTGTTTATCGTATTGGCGGTGGTTGCAACTATCTTCTTCCTGATACCCCGTATATGGGCCAAGCGCTGGAACCTCCTGATCGGCGCTTTAACGGTGGCTTTCGCCATCAAGAGCTTTATTGTGTTTTCCGGCTGTTACCGGGGCGTCTGCCCAACCAAGCAGATCGGGCTGTGGATCATGCTGTTGGCGGCTATAGGCGTGCTGGCTATGGCGCTGTTGCCCGATATGAAGGTGAGCGAACCAAAGAAGTAATAATTGCTTAACGCAGGAGCGTAACGATCCCTTTTTCTTTTACTTCCTTTTGTCCGGTACCAGTCAACCGGTAATGGCAGATCCATATATAGGTGCCAGACGCCTGAGGTTTGCCTTTGAATGTACCATCCCAGCTTTTCCGGGCATCGGCGGTCCCGAAGATTTTTGCTCCCCACCGGTTATAAATGATCAGACTGAATTGAAGGAGGTTGCCGGATACCACGGGCCTGAATGAGTCATTGCGCCCATCATTGTTGGGAGAGAATGCGGAGGGCAGTGTCAAGGATGGTCTGCAGAACTTAGTGGCTACCTGAATGGTGTCGCGGGTGGTGCAGCCATTTTGGTCGGTGGCCTGCACCCAATAGGTACCGGCCTGGCTGGCGCTGAAAGTATGATTGACTGATCCATTCTGCCATTGATAATTGATAAAGTTGTTTCCGGGTGTAAGTACTACAGCGCCGCCCTCACACAGCAGGGTGTCGTTGCCGAGGTCAACCAGTAGAGGTGATACCTGTTTGACAGCGACGGTGTCTCTATAAAAATGACCACAATGGTCTGTTGCCCGTACATGATAGATGCCTGGGACTGTTACTCTCAAGCTGGTATCAGTTGATCCATCCTGCCATTGGTAGGTAGTAAAACCTGCATTGGCGTGAAGCCATTGGTGAGCTGTGTCACACAAGGGTAAGTCCGGACCCAGGGTTACGGCGGTTGGGTTATCAAAAATAGTGATCAGGAGGCTATCGCTTACTACTTCGCAGGGCGTTGCGATATAACCATACAATTTTACTTTACCTGCTTTTTTGAATACGACGCGCACGCTTGAATCGGTAGCAGCAGTGACCTGTGCGTAAGCCGGATCGATAGCCCAGGTGGCTGGTTGCAAACAATGACCAGTACGCTGGAGCAAATAAGTCATTGTATCAGTACGGATACAAATACTGTCGTTGCCATCAATGCCTGTGATGGTGCAGGGGGCAGGAGCGCACTGTAGGGTAACAGTGAAGGAAAGACCGGTACTGACAGACAATACATCAGGGGATATAAAATTAACGAAGTCGGATACATTGTTCCAGGTAATGGGGCTGGTACGGAATGGGACATTATTAATGGTATTGGTCTCGTCATCTGCCCGGCAGCCTGGAGTGGTTCCGTTGGGCGCTACTTTAATAACATGGATCTTTCCATCGGTGCCAGTTACGGGATCATAGTAGGTGCAGGCGCTGATATAGGTGCCATTGGCGTATTGTTGCACATTGGCCGCGATCTGCATAATGATGCCGGCAAAATTGCCATAGATCTTTTGCCAGTCGAATGTGCCGGAACTGCCCACCTTGTAGAGATAATAGCTGTTGCCAAAAGCCAGCCGGCCGGCGGAAGCGATAAAACCTCCATCAGTGGTGGGGGCAATGGATGACCATGGATTGAGGTCATGCCTTACCAGCTTTTGATTGTCTGTCATCACCAGGTTTTGATCCAGTTGTACGATGCCTTGTTGCTTTGTGTTGAAATTACTGCCATCGATCAATTGAATGCCGGCCATCCATCCCGCAGGTGTTTTAAATAACTGTGTGCCGTAGGTGCTCCTGTCGTCGGAGATAAAGCCAATGGAGGAAAGGACATTGCCGGTGGATTGATTGATCCTGATAATGCTTCCATAATACTTTTGTTCCAGGCTTACCCAGTAATCGGCGCCCAACACCAGGTTGCCGGCATCTTCTACCACACTGTGGAAGTCGGTTCCTTCGTATTGGTACATTTCTTTGCCCCAGATCATATTGCCATTGGCATCTGTTTTAACGATGAGGCCTTTTGCATAGGGGAGGGTAGCTTCGGTAGTTCCTGTAAAAGCAAATCCGCCATCTGCTGTTTCGATCACATCCCGTCCAATATTCTGGTAGGTGCTATTGGCTGCAAAGTTTTTTGACCATAGGACCTCCCCGGCCGCATCCAGTTTGACCAGGTAAATACTATAGCGGCTGTTGAATGAATTGGTAGTACCAATGGCAATATAGCCGCCATCGCTGGTAGGTTTGATCTTTCTGAATTCATCATATTTGTTGCCGCCTATTCGCCTGGCCCAGTGGACGGTACCGGCTGCATTGAGCTTCATGACAAAAGCATCAATGGCGAGGCTTTGCTGGTCGGGATCATTGATAGCCGGGTTTACATTTCCGGCAATGACGGAACCTCCATCTGGCGTTGTGTGGATGTAAAAAACATTGTGGTTGCCGGGCGCGGTATAGGTTTTCTGGTAGGTAGGCAGGCAGTCGTTGGGTGACACAATAGCTGCATGGAGCAAAGGCGCCTGCTGTGCCTGGCAAAGGCAGGCAATGGTTATACTCAACGACATCAAAAGGATAAGACGGTACATAGGGCTGGGTACACTGACCGGGTGATGGCACCGGTGCTGTAATATACTCACCAACTTCCTATATAAAAAACAATGCGGGTGATTCCACCCGCATTGTTTCTACTGTAATATGTCGAGGCTTTGGCCTATGATATTAACAGACTCGAGTATTTGTTCCCGGTTGATAACAAGCGGGGGGGATAAGCGTATTTTATCGCCATGGGTAGGTTTGGCCAGCAGACCTCCTTCTTTCATGGCGAGGCAGAGATCCCAGGCGGCCTGGGGATTGGGATGATCGATCACAATAGCATTCAGTAAGCCTTTGCCACGAATGGTTTTAATATAGGGAGAATTCAATGCCTGCAATTCCTGGCGGAACAGTTGTCCCATGGTTGCTGCATTCTCAGCCATGTGTTCTTCTTTCAGCACGGTAAGAGCGGCGATGGCTACTTTGCAGGCCAGGGGGCTGCCACCATAAGTAGATCCATGTTCACCTGGTTTGATGTTGAGCATGATGGCATCATCGGCCAGTACAGCCGATACGGGCAATGTTCCTCCGCTCAGGGCTTTACCAATGATGAGGATATCGGGATGCACGTCTTCATGATCACAGGCAAGCATTTTGCCGGTACGGCACAAGCCGGTTTGTATTTCATCGGCCATAAACAATACCTGTGCATCTTCGCAATATTGTTTGGCTGTAGCCAGATAACCTTCATCGGGAATTACTACGCCTGCTTCGCCCTGGATGGGCTCTATCAATAAACCTGCTACATTTTTATCCTGCAAAGCAGTAGCCAATGCAGGCAGGTCATTGTAAGGGATCACTTCAAAGCCCGGCATGAAGGGTCCAAAGCGGTCGTAAGAGGAAGGATCGGTACTGAAGGAAATAACGGTACTGGTGCGACCATGAAAATTATCTGAACATACCAATATTTTCGCTTTGTTGGCGGGGATGCCTTTTACATCATATCCCCAGCGGCGGCAGAGCTTGATAGCTGTTTCCACTGCTTCTACGCCTGTATTCATCGGCAACACTTTATCATACCCAAAATACCGGGTGATGAATTGCGTATACTCACTCAATAGCTCGCTGTGAAAGGCGCGGGAAGTGAGGGTGAGCAGGGGAGCCTGCTCCAGCAGGGCAGCAATAATGGCGGGATGGCAATGGCCCTGGTTGACAGCGGAATAGCCGCTCAGGAAATCATAATAACGGTTATTGTCCACATCCCATACAAATACACCCGATCCTTTGCTAAGCACCACAGGCAGGGGATGGTAATTGTGTGCACCATATTTTTCTTCCAGGTCGAGGTAATATTTTGTTTTATCGGATAACATAGTAGTGGGTTGCATGCAAATACAAATAAGGGTAAATAAATGGAGTGGGCATCATAACAGGAATATCCGGCATGAGGAATGCCGGCAGTGTGTGTGCAACCTTAGTGGTTGAGCAGATCGAGGTTCTGCAACAGGAAATGTGTTATGTAAGTACCTGGTTTAATACTGTGCGATTTGAAGGCAAAGGTACGCAATTTTTACGGGATCAGGAAGCCCCGGTGACAGAAGAGCTGTAGGAAGCGGAATAGCCTATAGGCGGGTAGTTTTATTTGACGCCGAGCACTACACCATATAGCTGGCTTTTTTCAATAAATCCTATAAACCTTGAGTCTTGTGCGAAATAGCGATTATCGCCCAATACAAAATAGTGATTGGCTGGTACCTGCACAGGACCGAAATCATCTATCGTCCAGGGATGATGAAATATTGCTTCTATCTCGGGAACGGCCTGCCCTTTGAATAGCAGGTGTCTTTCAACAGGGACTTGCATAGCTGCCAGTTCACGGGCCTGATCCTTGCTCATGTACACGATGGCCTTGTCTTTCTTTTCCGTTAAAAACACTTCGTCGTCTTTCAAATGAAGGTGTTCGACTGCCAGTGCTGCCTTGTCGGCCGGTATAGTATAGATCAAATTCAGGTTCAGTGAATCATCAGCAGAGTGGTCATTGATATACAGATTGCCATTCTTTAATTCCAATTTATCGCCAGGCATTCCACAGAGGCGGAAAGACCAGGTTTGTTTACCCAATTCCGGGTGGATATAATTAAACGCGATAAAATCATATCGCTTGGGGGTGATCAGGTTGGAGGTAAAGCAATAATCTCCGGGTTTAATGGCGGGTATATTGGACCCGGGTCCGAAGGAGAAATAAGTAAGGGCGCCAGTGATCCTGCCAACCACAAACAGGCCAACAACACTGGCACAAACAATAGCCAGGGTAATCAGGAGTTTTTTCTTTTGGAACATTACCCCTTCAAGATATAACATTTATAAGCAGGAAATAAGTCGGTTGGGACTTTTCCTGCGGGGAAAATGCCATAAAAGCTGGAGCCACTGCCGGTCATGGAAGCGTATACAGCGCCGGAAGCATACAAGGTATCTTTGATGTGTGCCAGGGCGGGATGCAGGCGGCATACAGGGGCTTCAAAATCATTGATCAGGCTATCTTTCCAGGAACTTACAGGTTGGGCTATGACCTCGCTGATGGGCTTCTCTGGCAGGGAAGGGGTGATCTGTTCAAAGGCCCAGCCGGTATTGATATGTACTTCGGGATAGACCAGCAGGAATGACCAGGCTGAGAGGTCGAGGGATATAGATTGCAGGAGCTCGCCCCGGCCGGTGGCAATGCAAGGTTGGTTGATGATGAAGAAAGGACAGTCGCTGCCCAGTTGTAAGGCATAATCCAACAGTTTTTCTGCGTGTATGCCCAGTTTGAACTTATTATTCAACAGGTGCAGGGTAAATGCGGCATCTGAAGAACCGCCTCCCAGGCCTGCTCCCATGGGGATGGCTTTGTGCAGGTGCAACTGAACAGGTGGTAATTGGGGGAAGTCTTTTTTCAGCAGGCGCCAGGCTTTTACACAAAGGTTATCGGCCGGATCGCCTTTCACGGGCAGGCCACTCATGACAAGCTCCACATCTACCGGCTGGTTAGCATAAATAGGTGCGGCTGTGTTGCCGGCCCTGAATTCCTGGTTGCTGACAATCTCTATGGCATCGCGCAGGGGGAGGGGATAGAACACCGTTTCCAGGTCGTGGTACCCATCCGTTCTTTTGCGGGTGATGTGTAAACCAAGATTGATCTTACAATTGGGGAAAAGGATCATTACCGGCCTCGTTTACGGCTATTGATCTCATCGCGTATAGCAATGGCGCGGATATAATCTTCCTGGTCGAGTACCTCGTTGAGCAGGGTATTCAGCTCTTCCAGTGTCATGGCCCTGAGGTCGTCATGGGCGCCACCGGTCTCTGCTGCTACTGCTTCTTTGGGTTGCTTTTTCTTACCGGTAGGATCTTCCATTAAGATACCGGCGCTTTCGAGGATATTATCGTAGGTATAGATCGGGCATCCAAAACGAACGGCGAGTGCCAGGGCATCGGAGGTGCGGGAATCTATTTCCACGGTATCATGTTCACTTACACACACCAGTTTGGAGTAAAAGATGCCTTCCTGAAGGTCACAGATGATGATCTCCGACAGGTCTATGTTGAAAGCATTCATGAAGTTCTTCATCAGGTCATGTGTCAATGGCCTGCTAGGGTGCATTTTCTCCAATGCCACTGCGATGGCTTGTGCTTCAAAGCCGCCAATCACAATAGGCAGACGCCGCAGCCCATTTACTTCACCCAATACTACTGCATATGAATGTGTTTGGGTAATGCTGTGTGACAGCGCTACTATTTCCAGCTCAATTTTTTTCATACGAAAGCACGAAACTAAGGGTTTTTTACTTAAAAAAAATGCGGTTGTAGATCAACCGCATTTACAACTTTTATTGTATATGAATACTAAATTTACGCTATTCCTTTTACTTTCTTCACAGCTTCTATGATTTTAGGCACTACTTCAAAAGCATCGCCTACAATACCATAGTCTGCAGCCTTAAAGAATGGGGCTTCGGGGTCTTTATTGATCACCACGATCACCTTGCTTCTGTTGACGCCGGCGAGGTGCTGGATAGCACCGGATATACCGATCGCAATGTAGAGGTTGGGCGCAATGGCGAGACCAGTTTGTCCTACGTGCTCATGGTGGGGGCGCCAGTGTACATCGGCTACGGGCCTGCTACAGGCAGTAGCGGCTCCCAGCAGGTGGGCCAGCTCTTCGATCATACCCCAGTTTTCAGGTCCTTTTAAACCACGGCCACCACTCACTACAACCTCTGCTTCGCTGAGGGGTACTTCGCCGGTCACTTTGTTTACGGCTGTTACTTTTACCCTGGAGGCTTCTACGGTAGCGTTCAAGGGAGCTACTTCAGCAGTACCTTCTCCGGCCACTATCTTGTAAGAGTTGGCATTCAGGGAAATGATCTTGATGGCGGAGCTGAGGGCTATATTGGCAAAAGCCTTGCCGGAGAATACATTCTTTTTTACTACAAACCCGTTGCTGGTATCGGGCAGGGCTACTGCGCCGGATACGAGTCCTGCTTTGAGGCGGGCTGCCAGGCGGGGAGCAATGGCTTTTCCATCCACATTGTTGGAGAAGATCACCACGGTAGCGTTGGCAGCTGTGACGGCCTGGGCTATCACTGCAGTGAATACCTGCGCATCAAAATGGTTGAGGGTATCATTGGATACATGGTGTATTTTCTTAACGCCATATTTGCCCAGTGCCGCCAGGTCTTCTGTTACGGTGCCCAGCACTACGCCTTCAGCAGTAGTACCGAGTTGTTCTGCTACCTTGGCGCCGTAGCTCAGGGCTTCCAGTGATGCTTTCTTTACATGGCCTTCGGCCTGGTCGATGAATATAAGAACAGACATAATTAGTTAATTAAATAATGTGCAAATGTGCGAATGCAAAACTGTATAGTGTAATTACCGATAGCTGCATTCGCACATCTGCACATCGGTAAATTCGTATCTTATCAGATCATTTTGGCTTCTTCGTGGAGGAGCCTTACCAGTTCTGCCGGGTTATCAGCAGGCACCAGTTTCACACCTGCCTTGGCAGGAGGAAGCTCAAAACCTACGATGGAGGTGAGGGCTTCGGTAGCTACTGGTTCTACCACTTTCAGGGGCTTGGTGCGGGCGCCCATGATGCCTTTCATATTGGGGATCCTTTGCTCTGCCATTCCTTTCTGACAGCTTACTACGAGGGGCAGTGCCACTTCGCATACTTCTTCGCCACCTTCAATTTCGCGGGTAATGGTGGTGGTGGTTCCGTTGAGGTCAAACTTAATGGCCAGGGATACGTAGGGCAGGTTGAGCAGTTCTGCTACCATGCCTCCGATGGAAGAGCCATTGTAATCGATGGTTTCTTTACCGGTGAAAATAAGATCATAGTTTCCCGTTTTGGCTATTTCAGCGATCTGGGAAGCAATATAAAAACTATCGTGGCTGTCGGCATTTACGCGGATGGCCTCATCACCGCCCAGGGCCAGTGCCTTGCGGATAACGGGGTCTGTATCTGCGCCGGCAACGGTCACCAGGTGCAGTACGGTGGTAGGGTCTTTTTCTTTTAATTCAATGGCGCGTACCAGGGCATACCACTCATCGTAGGGGTTGATGATCCATTGTACGCCATCCTGTGCGAATTTCGTATTGTTATCTGTGAAGGCTATTTTTGCCGTTGTGTCCGGCGTTTTGCTGATACAAACTAAAATCTTCATAACGTTTATTTTTTGTAGCCCTGTCCCTATTTAGTTACCAGGGTGTATCGATGGTTGTTTATGCAACCAATCGTTATACAAATATAAGTGCCGCAAAGATAGTTTTGAAATATTTAATGGGGGAAAAAGATGGAACGAATTGACAAACTAAAAACATTTCTGGAGAAGAGTCCGAATGACTCTTTTCTGAAACATGCACTGGCATTGGAATATGTGAAATTGGGGGATGAGGCAGGCGCCCGGCAATTATTTGAGGAGATATTGACCCATGATCCTGCTTATATTGGCTCTTATTACCACCTGGGCAAGCTGCTGGAGCGCACCGGAGAGCTCCAACTGGCCATCGGGTGGTATGAAAAGGGGCTGGCAGCGGCCAAAGCTGCGGGCGACCGGCATGCCTACGGGGAATTGCAGGGGGCGTATGATGAGGCGATGGATCTGTAGAAGAAAGCTGCGAGCTATGAGCTACGAGCCGAATACCATTTTGCTTCGATTTCGTTTGCTTCGGTTTCCTTTGCTTCGATAGCGGATTTCTCACTGCGCTGCACTTCGTTTGAAATGACAAAAAAGGGGCATTCGAAATCACAAAGAAGGGTGAATATAATATACCATGAGTTTATTAAAGCGGTTTATTGATTATATACAGGTGGAGCATCTTTTTGCTGCAAAAGATACTTTATTGCTGGCGGTGAGCGGAGGAGTAGATTCTGTGGTATTGTGCGAACTCTGTCACCAGGCAGGGTATGATTTTGTGCTGGCGCATTGCAATTTCCAGCTGCGGGGAGCGGAGAGTGAGCGGGATGAACAGTTTGTACGCGGGCTGGGCAACAAGTATGGAAAGGAAGTGCTGGTAAAACGATTCGATACAGCGGGCTATGCAGCCCGGCAAAAAGTATCTATACAGGTAGCGGCGCGGGAGTTGCGGTATGGGTGGTTTGAAGAAATAGTGAGTGGTAAATGGCAAGGAGCCAGTGGGGAATTGAATACTGGAAATACTGCTCAAGGTCCGGCACCTCACCACTCACCACTCGCTACTTACCACTTGCCTTTTGTTATTCTCACTGCGCATCACCTGGATGATAATATCGAGACGGTGCTCATGAAATTCTTCAAGGGAACGGGTGTGGCCGGATTGCGGGGCATCTTACCCAGGCAGGGAAAAATTGTGCGGCCGCTGTTGTTTGCGAAAAAAGAAGCATTAGTACAATTTGCTGAAGCTAATAATCTGACCTGGGTGGAAGACAGCTCGAATAGTCAGGATAAATATGCACGTAATTATGTGCGTCACCAGGTAGTACCCTTGCTTCAAAATATCTATCCGGAAGTAGTGGATAACCTGGCGGATAATATAGCGCGATTCCGGGAGGTAGAGGTATTGTATCACCAATCGGTAGAAGGACATAAGAAAAAGTTGCTTGAATACAAGGGCAATGAAATACATATACCCGTATTGAAACTCAAGAAATCAGCACCATTGGCCACGCTGGTGTATGAGATTGCCAAGCCTTATGGGTTCTCTGCCGCGCAAACGGCGGATATTGTTCACCTGCTGGACAGTGAATCGGGCCGGTATGTAGCTTCCGGCTCTCACCGTATCATCAGGAACCGCAACTGGCTCATTATTGCGCCTGCGGCTACGGAAGAAGCCCATCATGTGCTTATTGAAGAGGGTGACAGGGCAATAACTTTTGCAGGGGGTAGTTTGCAGATAAAGCATTTACCGGCAAAAGAGCAGCAAGCGGCGCCTTCTTCTGAGGAGAGCCATTGGCAACTGCCCACTGATGCAACCGTTGCTTGTATAGATACCCGGCAACTTCATTATCCGCTTATACTGCGTCGCTGGAAGGCCGGGGATTATTTCTATCCATTGGGCATGCAGAAGAAAAAGAAAGTGGCCCGTTTTCTTATTGATCAGAAAGTCTCCAAAACCGCCAAGGAAAAAGTGTGGGTGGTGGAAAGTAATAAAAGGATTGTATGGGTAGTGGGCATGCGCATTGATGACCGGTTTAAGGTCACAACTTCCACTCATACAGTGTTGATCATGGAATTTACCCCAGGTGCAGAAAACCTTTGATCTGATCTACAAAAATCCGCAGCACGGGATAATCGGAGAAAGCAATTGCCATAATTGCGACAAAGGCTACTCCATAAAGAGCACCCCATATATGGGCGGAATGGTTGATATTGCCGCCACCGCGTTTATCGAGGTAAGAAGATATGCCCAGGTAGAGAAAACCGAAAATGAAACCAGGTATTCCAAGTGATTTGGGTAGAAAAAGAAAGCCAACGGGCTCTACTGGCGCTAACAGGAAATAAGCAAATATGACTGCCGACACAGCGCCGGATGCGCCGAGGCTGCGGTAGTAAGAATCTTCCCTATGCTTTAAATAGGTGGGTAATAAACTAAAGCCCAGGGCTGATATATACATCAGCATATAAAACAGTTTTCCTTTTTCCTGGAACAGGATATTGGAAAAAGCACCTTCTACGGCCTGGCCAAATCCATAGAACGCATACATATTAAAGATCAGGTGCATCCAATCGGCGTGGATCAGCCCACAGCTGAAGAAGCGGTACCATTGCCGCTGGTGGGTAACAGCCGGGGGGTAAAAAATGAGGTCGTTGTATATTTTGTCGCTGGAAAATGCCGAGATGGATACAAGTGCCGTTATTATGATAATAATTATGGTAATACTCATTGCTATAGCTATTGGGCTCAAATCTAATCAAAAAGCTGACAGGTTTAGTGGGATAAGTTCTAAAAGGTGACAGCTTTCGTTTGCGTTGCCAGGGAAAGGTGTCAGCTTTTAGCTATGGTGGTATTTTTCATTGCGGATAATGGTGCACGCGCGATAGACCTGTTCGGCCAGAATGAGCCGCACCAGTTGGTGGGGAAAAACGAGATCGGAGAGGGACCAGGTAAAATTGGCGCGCTTCAGCACAGCTATATCGATACCGTAAGCGCCACCGATCAGGAATACGAGTTTTTTGGTGCTTTCATTGGCGCGTGTTTGTATGAGCCTGGCCAATCCTTCAGAACTAACCATTTTACCCCTTTCATCGAGGGCCACCAGGTAATCGCCGCTATCAAGCCATTCAAGGATGGTTTCGCCTTCTTTTTTCTTCAGGTCCATCTCGCTGAGCATACCAGCATTTTTAGGCACAGGGATAATGGTCCACTGTACGGGAAAATATTTTGTAATGCGACCGGTGAAGTCTTCTATGCCGGCATTTACATAGCTTTCATGCTTTTTTCCTACTGACCAGAAATGGATCTTCATAGGGGCAAAATTAGGGAATTGCGCGTGGCTAGTGGTGATTGGCTAGTGGTTAGTGGTGATTGGCTAGTGGGGCGTTTGCTTTGCCTCGTTGCCTTTATGCCTCGGTGGCTGGTTGCCTTTTCTTCCTGGCTCCTTTGGCTTTGCTTTTGGTGGCGCTGTCGTTTTCATCGCCCAGCAGTCGTCCCCATGGTTTCAGGTCTTCTATGCGATCGAAGATGATCTTCAGGATAGCAATGGCAGGTATGGAAAGGAACATGCCGGAAATGCCACATAAAAGCCCACCCACTATCACACCTACAATTGTCATCAGGGCGTTCAGCTTTACTTTGGAGCCTACTACCTTCGGCATGATGATATTGTTGTCAATAAACTGCACGATGAGCAATACGACCAATACCCAGATGGGTTCCCTGATGTCGGTAGAGGTAGTGAGGGTAATGGCCATACAAAAGATCGAAGCTATAAGCATACCGATATAGGGCAGTATATTCAAGATGGCTGCGAATACGGCCAGGAAAATGGCGTATTTGATGCCGAGTATGAGGAAGCCGATGGAATTGATGGTGGCTACGATGATCAGTTCAATGATCAGTCCTATCATATAGCTCTGCACCACGATCCTTGATTCGTTGAGTATGGTAGCGACCTCGTTTTTGGGTGTTTTGCTGAACACATCGATAAAGAATTGCCTGATGAGACCGCGATAGTATAACAAAAGGAATGTATAGATAGGAAGCAAAGTAAGGCTGGCGAGCAGACTGGTGATGGAGGAGAAAGTACTGCCGATGGCGCCCTGACCGGAACTTTTCATGGAGGTCAGGAAGTTGTTGAACATATCCTCCTGTTCGCGGAAGCTAACACCAAACTGCTGCCTGATCCAGCGCTGCACGGTAGCGAGGTGTACATTGATCCCTTTTTTGATCTGATCAAAATCGTTCAAAAAAGAAGCGATCTGCGAGGAAAGAAAATAAATGATGCCACCTGCAAACAGCGCTGCTGCCAATAATGCCAGCAGGATAGACACTGCCCGGGGTAATCCTTTGCGCTGCAAAAAATTGCATATAGGCATCAGCAGGATGGCGATCAGCATGGACATGGCAAAGGGTACTACGAGGTCGCTGCCCAGGAAAATAAAGGCGGCAATCAGGGCCAGCATCAGCAATACCATGGTAAACCTAAAGTAGAAGGGTTGTTGTTGTGTCATTATAAGTGGTTAGGTGTCAGAAGATTTACGACTAACTACCTATCCTGCATCAATTCCTGTGCCCGTGGCAACGGTTTTGCATAAACTGCCTGAAACTTCCAATTATGAACCGCACTATTTATAGTATTGCTCTTTTGGTAATGGTAACCAGCTTATCGTCTTGTGAACTGATCGGCGGTATTTTTAAGGCAGGTGTGTGGGTAGGCGTGCTGGCTGTGGTACTCGTGGTAGCCTTGCTGATCTGGGTCATTGCACGGATGGGCGGCAAGAAATAAAAAAAGCCGCCGGCATGCAGGCCGGCGGCGTACTTGTTGCTTCGCCTTCCTCTATCTGATAATAATTGATTGTTTGGCTACTATACCGTCATTGCCGGTAATGCGGATCATATAGGCGCCTGTTGTTTGGGCGGTTACGGCATTCAGGTTGAGGGATTGCCGTCCTGCAGACAATGTGCGTTGTTCGGATTGTGCAATGCGTCCGTTCATATCCACCAGTTCAATCATTACACGGTTCATCCTTTTATTACTTTCAATAAATACCTGTTTGCTTTCCACCACGGTGGGGTAGATCCTGAGGGCATCAGTCTGTTGAATAGATACAGCAACGATAGCTGAATAACGTGTGCTGCCATCTTTGTCTACCATAGCCAGGCGGTACCAGGCTTTGCTGTTGCGTACGTTTTGTTCTGTATAAGTGTATGACTGAACCTGGTTGCCTGTTTTACCTGTTACCTGTGCTATATCACGGAAGTTCTGTGCATCGGTGCTTTTCTGAATGATGAAGTGATCGAAGTTTACTGCATCGGCTGTTTTCCAGCTGAGTGCTACGTTGTTTGTGTTGATCACTTTAGCGCTCCAGTCTATAATAGTAACTGGCAAAAGTGAGAGCGGGGCATTGGTGTTGGTAGCGGAAAAGGAGAGGCGGTTGTCGCCACCATTCTCAAAATACTCCAATACCATATCGTAAATCCCGTTGAGGTTATTGACGGTGAGGTTGGTGATCTTGTAAGACTGCGCCTGCCATTCGTTAATGATCCAGGTAGCTCCGCCATCGAGGCTAAGCCGATAACCATCATCGCCTCCTACAGTAAACTGGTAATTGCCTGTCAGCGCAGTGCGGGAACGAAAGCGGGCGCTGAAGTTTTCAGTGGTAATGCTGCAATTGCTGGTAGCGAAAGCGCCGTTGGAGCTGCCAAAGTTCTCATCAAAATCCATATTGACGCCATTGCCCTTGTTGATAAAGCCCCTGTATTGCTGAAAATTATTACCCTGGTATAAATAGCCGATCCAGGTATTGTTGCCACCATAGGTAGCGGTATTGCCGCTGCCGGTGCAAATACCTACTACATCAAACGTGACGCGGTTGGCGCCAAAATTCTCATAGAACTCCAACACCAGGTCGTAAGTACCTGCAGTGAGGGCAACAGCACGTTGCTCGGTCGTATAGCCCTGGTCGTTCCACCGATTGATGAGCCAGGTAGCGCCACCATCAAGGCTTAACCGGAAGCCATCATCACCCCCTACGGTAAAGCTGTAGTTGGAATCTGCAAATGTTTTCTTAAGCCTGAAACGAACGCTGAAGGTGTCTGTATAAATATCGCATCCATTGGTCGTGTAAGTAGCCTGGTTGCCGCCGAAGCTTTCATCGATGGATGGATTGATAGCCGTTCCTTTGTTTACAAAGCCTTTATAGTGGTTGAAATCCTTTCCCTGGTATACATAGCCTATCCAAACATTGTTAGCGCCATAAGTACTTTCATCTCCCTGTGGTGTGCAGGACTGGCCAAACACATTTGCTGTTGACAGCAGGATGGTAAAGATGAATAAAACGGGTTTGAACAATTTGTAAAAAGGGTACATGACATATTGATTTGGGTACAATATGAAGGAGGCCATCGCTGTGCCAGAATACAGATGGCTAACACCCAGCTATTTACGGATGGTAGTGGAAATGATTTATTCCCAGTGAGGGAATGGCATTATTAAAATGAGATTAATTGTTATAAATCAAGACCAGTTATTAGCTTTTAGGTATTAGGTGTTAGCCTTTGGCTCTAGCTCCCGCGGAGCGGGACAAGTTTTGCTTTGTATAGTGAAGAGATACTGGTAAGGCATTAATAAAAGAACGGGGCCTGTTGCTGTAACAGGCCCCGTCTTTTTTATAATCTGTATTGCTCTTTTAGAGCGTTGTTTTTCCAGAAAGTGTAATAGAAGGGTGGCTATTAGGTGCATGAATGGCATTGAGTACTTCAAAGGGAAGGTCAATGGTATTCAGTTTGTCTTTTGTTTTTACTTCCAGTACGATCTTCTCTCCGGGAGCAATGATTACCAGGTCGGAATGACCCGTAAAAGTATATTTCGATTTATTCATTAAGGTAAAAGCTGCGCTGGTAACATTTTCGATCTCTAGTTTCAGTACTGTTGTTTTTGCTGTATAGGCAGCACTGGTGATCTTCAATGATTCTTTGAGCAAGGGCAGGAGGTATTCGTCTCTGCCGATGAGCAGGTCTTTGAAGAATGCAACGGTCCTCCTGTTCATCAGTGCTTCTTTGATTCCTTCGATGGAAGAATCTTTGGCGAAGACGAGGGTGATGGGGCGGTGGCCACCTTGTGGTACGCCGAAGGTCCAGTCGATCAATTGATGCACATCGCTGGTGCCCATGATGGTGAGGTTGTTGTCCAGCGCTATTTGCAGGGCTTCATCGGAATAGCTGTTGTCGTTGACCACTTCAATACCGTCGAGCAGCTTTTCTTTGATGAGCATTTTGTGCATGGGCGTGAGGGTGGAGATACCATCGGGGCGCTGGGCTACCCACATGGGGTGGTTCCAGAAGGTGAAGGCGTTTTGTCTTTTGGCTTCACGGAATACGGCAACGGAATCATCCACCAGCATTTTATTGGCATCTTCAATGAAGATGGCATTGTTGTGACCGGGGGGCATTTTGCGGGTGATCTCTGAACCGCGTATGATAAGGAGGTTGTGGTCTTTGGCTTCTTTGATGGCCAGTTCGTAGGATCGGTTGCGGTCGGGGTGGGGGATATCGGCTTTGTGTGGCTGGTATTCGAGGTGCTCGGTGAGGGATATAGCATCAAGTCCATCTTTCAATGCTTCAGCTACCCGGATATCGGGCCATACGGCGCCATCGGAGAACACGGTATGCATGTGCAGGTCGCATTTCATGACCTTGTAACCGGGCACATGGGGAAACTTCAGGCTGCGGCCCATGCGGTGGCTATGCGGGCCTTCTTCTGTTTGTGCGATTGCTGTAAAGGATGTGAGTGTAAGAACCAGGGAGAGCAATTTATGCATGGGAATATATGATTTAAGGGGCAAAAGTTAGGGCAATTTTCAAGACAGGATTATTAAGAATGCATTATTTATTACTGCTGGTTTTTGCGGGTGGTAGCATAGAGTGAAAGCAAACAGCCGGAATGAGGGTCCCGGCTGTTTGGTGATCGTTAGCTCATGGCCATGCATTGTTCGGCGCATTCGTGGCATGCTTTGGCGCATTCGGCGCAATGCTCCATGTGTTTGTGTTTTTCACATTCAGTGGCGCATGCATTGCAGATATCGGCGCAGATGCGGCAAACCTCCTCGGCTTTGCTGCTGCCCAGGCTCATGAGTTGGGCGGCACTGTAGCAGATGGCGGCGCATTCCATATCAAGCTGGATACACTTGGCCATCATCTTTACGTCCTTTTCCTGGAGGCAGGAAGAGGCACAATGGTTGCAGATAGCGGCACAACGCAGGCAAGCGTCTATGCACTGTTGAAATTCATGGTAGCCCATAGTCTTTACAATTTAATGTTGATGAATGACGGCGGGCATAGAAGTTAATAAGGTGGGTGCAAAAAAATGATGCCAGGCATATGGGGAATATGGTAATTTTAATCGATTATTTAAATGGTATTATGCAATTGACGAGTGAACAGCAGGCTATTGTTGGATCGACGGGAGATATCAGGATCAATGCGGTGGCGGGATCGGGTAAGACTACCACTATTATGGAGTATGCCCGGGCGCGGCCGGATAGCCGTATCCTGTACCTGGCATTCAACAAAGCGGTGAAACTGGAAGCGGCCCGCAAATTTGCAGCACCGGGTCTGGAGCATGTGAAAGTGGAAACAGCGCACTCGCTGGCTTATAAGCATATTGTGTTCAGGCATCAATACAAAGTGCGGGCGCAGGGGTATAAGATGGCTGAGATCGTTTCGCTGCTGGGACTGCCAGGCAGCGGAGAACGCCATGCGGAACATATACTGGCCAATCATATCAATAAGTTTGTATCGTACTTCTGCAACAGTGACAGAAAGCGGGTACAGGACCTCAATTACCTGGATATTGTAACGGATACGCAGGCGAAAGCATTTGTGAAGACGTTCTATGAGCTTATAGAACAACAAACACGCTTGTTTCTCGCCAAAATGGATAAGGGAGAGATCGAGGTGATCCATGATTTCTACCTGAAGAAATTCCAGTTGTTGGGTGCGCGGCTTCCCTATGACTATATCTTATTCGACGAGGGGCAGGATGCTTCTGCGGCGATGCTGGATGTATTCTTCCAGCAGCCTGCCACCAAAGTGATCGTGGGAGATACGCATCAACAGATCTATAGCTGGCGGTTTGCGGTCAACTCGCTGGAGAAAGCGGATTTCAAGACCTATCAATTATCTACCAGCTTCCGGTTTGGACAGGATATTGCCGATCTGGCCCTGCGTGTGTTGGGATTTAAAAAATACATCGACCAGGAAGTGGCTGTATCGATCAAAGGAGAAGGCAAGGGGAAAATAGTGCAATCGAAAGCGGTGATCGCCCGTACGAACCTGGGCCTGTTGCTTGCTGCTATTGACTATGTAACAGAGGGGAAACTAAAACGTATTTACTTCGAAGGGAATATTAATTCTTATACGTATGCGGATGAGGGAGCTTCGCTGTATGATGTGCTTAATCTTTATAACGACAAAAGGGCGCTCATCCGGGATAGTCTCATCGCCAGTATGAAAGACATGAAAGACCTGGAAGAGTACATAGAGAAAACGGAGGACAAGCAATTGTCGATGATGGTGGAAGTGGTGAAGGAATATGGCAACCAGATACCGGCCATTCTCAAGTCTATCCGTGACAAGCACGTAAAAGATGAAGACAAGGGCAAGGCTGATATGATCTTCTCTACGGTGCACCGTTGCAAGGGGATTGAATATGATGAGGTGCAACTGGCGGATGACTTTATTACGGAGGAAAGGCTGAAAAAGACCCAGGAGGAAAAGAAGAAAGAGGACATCAATGTTTCGAAACTCAATGAGGAGATCAACCTGTTGTATGTGGCGGTAACGCGTGCAAAACATCATATTTTTGTACCGGATGCTGTGATGCCGGAGGGCTTTCCTTTTTCAGCCCAGGTAAGGGCGCTGCTTTTCCAAAAGGAGGCAAAGCCGGTTGTTGCGGCTTCTGTGCCTAAAGGCAAGCAGGCGCCAGCAAAAGTGGCTAAGACTCCCTTAACTAAGCGTAGCTTTTCTTATGAAACGGTGCGGGATGATTACCAGCAGGTGTATACCTCCTGGACGAGTGAGCTGGACGATGAACTGGCCATTATGCACGGGGATGGGGTAAGTCTTTCTGCCATGGCTGATCATTTTGGTTGTACAAAGGGGGCTGTGCGCGGGCGGCTGAAGAAGTTGGGGCTGGATTAGGGTGGAGTCGGAAGACGCAAAGTCCGGAAGTCGGGAAGACCGGAAGACGGAAAGTCCGGATGATAGGTGTGGGGCTCTCTTGGAATTTTGTAAGATTTCAGTAAATTGTAGTAGGTCAACTGATTATGGTTGATTGTTGGCCCTCTTTAACTTTTAATAATGCTTTTTATCGCTATATTCCTCTCTATATCAATATTTTGTAAAGTGCCTGTGAGCACATTTCCGCGTCTGGCCTGCATTTGAGGCATGTTTTCTTGCTACTGGCTTGCAACTGGCTTGCTACTGGGTTGCTTCCGGCTTTCAACTGGAATTCTTGATCTTAGCCTGATCTATTCTACATCTGCGGCTGATCCCCGGCGGAGGGGTGGTTTGATCCTTTATATGGAGGACCCCGGTGAAGCTGGAAAATAGAGGCTACGGGACGCTAAATAATTGTTATTCTGATAAATGTGGAAATTTTATTGATTTCTGTTTGGGAGCAATGCATAATATCTTTATTTTTGCAGCCCATTTACACAATGTAGATGTTTCTCAAGGCCCCGTAGCTCAATTGAATAGAGCATTTGACTACGGATCAAAAGGTTTCTGGTTTGAATCCAGACGGGGTCACAAATGCCTCGCACTAACGTGCGGGGCATTTTAATTTGGGGAACGGCCAAAGCTTGCTTATTGAACCAATTATTTGTAAAGTTTAACTTTACAGTCAACCTAAAATTGTTATGGAATATGGGAAATGAAAAAGTAGAACAGTTTATTTCAGCCATGTTTGACATACTACAGGCCGTAAAAGCCGAGTCAGATTATTGTTGCAAAATATGTGGGGGAGTGAGTGAAAAGGAGTTATTTATTATCGTTTTTGTAGGCAAAAATGAGAGTGTTAAGATGAGTGATATAGCTGAAAGTCTCCATGCGCCGCTTAGCACTCTTACCAGCATCGTAGATAAACTCGTAGACAATGAATATCTAATGAGATACAATTGGCAAGAAGACCGACGTGTCGTGAAAGTTGCCTTAGCCAAAAAGGGTAAAAAGAGCTACTCGGCTTTCATGAAACAGAAAAATGTGAATGCAACTAAAGTTTTGAACAAATTTACTGAGTCTGAACAGGGCATTTTAATCAATTATCTCACTAAACTCTCAGAATCTTTGGATTTTAAAAGAGCAACATAAAAAAAATTGCTTTATTATTTCGATAATCGTAATATTGCACTATCGTAATAATGTAAAACCAGAGACTATGAACAAAAGTATAATGATAACTGGAGCCAACTCTGGTATTGGTAAAGAAGCTGCCAGGCAACTTGCAATGCTAAAGGATACAGAAAAAATATATCTTGCATGCCGCAGCAAGGCCAAGGCAATAGCAGCAGTAAAAGAGCTTGAAGCAGAAACCGGTAAACAAATATTTAAGATAGTTGAAATGGATGTGTCCGATATACAATCGGTACGTGATTCTTTATCATTAATAGAGCCGATAGATGCATTGATCATGAATGCAGGTGGTAACGGTAGTAAGACACCTAAAAAAATTACTCGTGATGGTGTTACGCAAATTTTTGCTACCAATTCCTTAGGTCATATCGTACTGTTGGATGAACTGCTCAAAACAGGCAAACTGCGAAAAGTGGCACTTTATGCGGGAAGTGAAGCAGCTCGTGGTATCCCGATTATGGGTATTAAACGTCCAAACTTAAAGACATCCTCCGTAGATGAATTTGCTTCCGTATGTGATGGTACTTATTTCAATAAAAATGCCCCGGTAACAGATTTGTATGCGTTGGTAAAGTATACAACTACTATGTGTCTAATGTCTACTGCCCGACAATATCCTAATATCCGTATCATAACGATGAGTCCAGGTGGCACGATTGGCACAGAAATAGCAACCGAAAGTCCTATTGTTATAAAAGTGATATGGAAAATGATGGTACCTGTGATGTACGCGTTTGGGCTAATGCACAAAGTAGGTGTGGCAGCTAAGAGATATGTAGATGGAATCTCAAATGAGAGCTACAAAAGTGGCGTGTTTTACGCAAGCAAAAATAGGATGCCAGTAGGTGATGTAGTTGACCAATCTGTGTTTATGAAAGAGTTGAAAAATGTTGCCTTTCAGGATAATGCCTATAAAGCTATCCATCGGTTTCTAAAATAACGCACCTTACTTTTAGAATAAATATTTAGCTATTGCTCAATTAAGAGTACTAAACGGAAGCCTCGTTTGTTACTCTTAGTTGGTCCAATTCCGTCCCGGAAAGCTACCCGGTTATGTTTGGGAGGGCCAAACCAACTTCCGCCACGTTTAAGTACTGAGCCAGAATCTGGGCCTGTTGGATTGACTGATGGTGACCTAGCGTAGTAATTCTCATTGAATTTATCCTGCACATACTCATTAATATTGCCAAGCATGTCATACAGCCCCCAGGAATTTGGCTTCTTTTGCCCTACAGGATGAGGGCTGCCACCAGAATTTTTTTCATACCAAGCATATTGTTCAAGCTCCTTATCATCATCACCAAAGAAGTAGGTTGAATTGCTCCCTGCTCTGGCAGCATACTCCCATTCTGCCTCGGTAGGCAGTCTATACTTTTTTGTCTTCTCTTTTTCGTTCAGGCGTTGTATGAATAATTGAACATCCTCAAAAGTGATATTTTCAACAGGATAGTTTGGACTTTTAAAGCTACTTGGATTGTTTCCCATTAGAGTCTCCCACTGAATTTGAGTTACCTCATATCGGTTCATATAAAATGGGTTGGTTATGTTTACTTTATGGCGAGGCATTTCAAAGTTGTAAGCGTCTTCTCTTTTGCTATTTGCACCCATCATAAATGTTCCGGAGGGTATTAACACAAACTCCATCCCGAGGTAGTTGATGTGGTTTACACGGCTTTTTAGGCGGGATTGAGTAGATTTCCTTGAAACACATGAATCCAGGGCCAGGAAAAAAAGAAGATAGATGTGGATCCAATATTTCATTTTTTGAATTATTTGCTAAGAATTTGTTACTAATATTGCTCACCAGTATCTGGATACTTAGCCACAATCTCTTCTATGGCTTTAATGTCATCTTCGCTTAGATCAACATTTACAGCAGCAGCGTTTTCTTCCAGGTATTTCACCTTCTTTGTTCCAGGAATTGGAATCATATCCGCATGCTTGTTCAGGATCCAGGCAAGAGAAAGTTGTGTAGCATTAATTTTCTTTTCCTGTGCGATTTGGTGAATAGCCCTGGCCAGATTTCGGTTATTTGTATAATGCGGTTCTTGAAAGCGAGGATTGCTAAGCCTAAAATCATTTGGCTCTAGCGTTTTCAGCTCGAAATTTTCAGAAAAAATACCTCTTACCAGAGGGGCATAAGGTACAAACGTAATTCCTAATTCTTTTGCCACAGGAAGCACCTCTTTTTCAGCTTCTCGAAATAAAAGGGAATATTCGCTTTGAATAGCTGCGATGGGATGAACCGCATTTGCTCTTCGCAATTCATTGGCTGTCAGATTACAGACACCAAGATGTTTTACTTTGCCTCGCTGTACCAGTTCAGCCATAATTCCAATTGTCTCTTCAAGTAGCCATTGAGGATTATAGCGGTGTAGGTAATACAGGTCAATATAATCGGTTTGTAATCTTTGTAAGCTCTCATCCGCTGCCTGGCGAATCCATTCCGGTGAATTATCTATTACGGGTGGAGAGCTTGGATCATTGGGAATACTGTTACGTGCTGCAAATTTTGTTGCCAGAACTATTTTGCTTCTGTTGGATTTTAGAACATTTGAAATTAGTTCCTCATTAGTTCCGTTTCCGTAATAGTCTGCAGTATCCCAAAAATTAATACCCAAATCCAAGGCCCGGTGTAAGGTGTCAATACTTTCAGCATCGTTTCTTCCGCCATAGAACTGCGACATTCCCATACAGCCTAAACCAACGGTTGATAATTGCTCATTCGTCTTTCCTAGTTTTCTATATTTCATTTGTTGAATAGTTAAGTTATACAAACTTAACACGGTATAAAATAGGCTAATGGAAGAAATCAAACCAAAAATAGAAAAAATGAAACATCTGGTGATATTTTCAAATAATCACATCGCTTTAATTTGATCGTTTTACCTTTATGAAAGAACTAATTGAAATTTAATTTCCACAGATGCTGAAATTTCATTCTGATTGGAGGTATAGCAAAAAACAAGCAAAAATGAAAAGTGAAGAAGAAAGAGAAACGATCGAAGCGTTTTATCAAAATAGACCCAATCTCGTCCCTTATGGCTTAAAAAATGAACTTGGACATTTCAATGTGTTTGATATTACAGAACAAGCCACACCCAGGCATAATAATACTAATTACAGAAGAAAGGATTTCTATAAAATTAAAATGTTGAACGGACATTTTATTTTTCATTATGCTGATAAATCTGTTGAAGTAAATGGGACTGCTTTAATTTTTGTACATCCTTATATACCATACAAATTTGAATTTGTAAAACAAGACGTGACAGGTTACTTATGTATCTTTAAAGAAGATTTTTTTGAATCTTTCCGCAGCACAAAAGATTATCCTGTTTATCAGCCAGGGGCTAATCCTTGCTTTACAGTTGAGCCACAAGATGTAGATACTTTCAAACAGCTGTATCTTGACATGCAAAGAGAGATACGATCTGATTATAAATTCAAATACGATTTGTTGCGTACATATCTGCTTCAATTGATACACAAAGCAATGAAACTTCGTCCGGCGGATGTTTCTAGCAACAAAGACTCAAATGCCAATACACGCATTTATAATTTGTTTACAGAATTATTAGAATTGCAATTCCCGATAGACACCCCGCAGCAATCAATCAAAATAAGAACGGCTCAGGATTTTGCCAATCAATTATCTATCCATATCAATCACCTGAACAGAGCTATTAAACAAACAACAGGTAAAACCACTTCAAAATTGATAATAGAAAGATTGGTATTGGAAGCCAAGGCATTATTAAAATATACAAATTGGAATATTTCTGAAATTGGTTATTGTCTTGGTTTTGAAGACATTTCCTATTTTATACGTTTGTTTAAGAATTATGCAGAAACTACACCTGGACAATTTAGAGAGAAAGCTATTGAATAACAGTCAGGAGATAATAAAAAAGGGGCGGAACCCCGCCCTTTTTACCTGGTATAAGACCAGTTATTTGAAATTCAACGTTGTGTAGCGGTGAAAGCTTGCTTTCACAGAATGGCTAATCGCGACTGCTAATTCGGGCGGGTATTATGTCTTAGGTACCATTAAGCACATTACGGCTTCAGCAGTGCATTGATCATGCCATTGAAGATAAAATAATGAAAGGGGAGTACACTGTACCAGTATAACCGGCCCCAAATGCCTTTGGGCCGGAAGGTGGCAGTCTGCATCAGACTAAATTGATTGTTTTCCTGAACGATCTGAAACTCCAGCCAGGCTTCACCGGGCAATTTCATTTCAGCAAACAACAAAAGGCGTTTGTTCGTTTTGTCGGCCACCAGCACCCGCCAGAAATCCAGTGCGTCACCACTTGATATGCTCAACCGGCTTGTGCGGCCTCTGCGGAGGCCCACACCGCCAAACGCTTTATCGAGGAGACCGCGTATTTTCCAAAGCGCATTGCCATAATACCAGCCGGTATCGCCTCCAATGCTCCAGATCTTTTGCAATACGGCCTGTTCATCGCCGGTGATGGCGCGGCGTTTAATATCTTTAAAGCAACCGAATACCGGCACCTCGATATTGCTGATGATCTGTGGATTGGTATTGGAAGCGCTAAAAGCATCTTTCCAGCTGCTGACCACTTCCTGTTGTTCAATCTTTTGGAAAGCCAAAGCCACCGCCTCCTTGTAGGTAAGCAACGTAATGCCCAACCGCTGTGCAAGGTCATTGGGCCGGCATATCACATCCACTTTCATACTATCTACCAGGTTTACCGCCAACGGGTAAGAGGTAGAGGCTACGAAATACAGCCAATAGCTCGACAATCGCGGTGTCATCACCGGTACCGTAATAATATGCCGTTTCAAGCCGCGGACCGCCGCAAACTGCAACAGCATTTGTTTGTAGGTAAGCACGGCAGGGCCGCCAATATCATAATCCTGGTTGAATGTTTCCTTCAGCAACAGTATTCCGGTCAGAAACCCGATCACATTGCGGATACCGATCGGCTGACATTTCGTGTTCACCCATTTCGGAGCCACCATTACTGGTAGCTTCTCTACGAGATCGCGGATGATCTCAAAAGATGAACTGCCGGAACCCACCACGATACCGGCTCTTAAAACAGTCACCGGCACCTTGCCCAGGCGCAGTATTTTTTCTACTGCCAGCCTCGACGACAAATGCCTGGAAAGCTGACCTGCATTCACAATGCCGCTCAGGTATATGATTTGTTGACATCGGGTGTTCTCTGCAAGTTCCAGAAAGTTTGTGGCGGCTTGTTGCTCCGCAATCTCAAAGGAAGGACCTTCCCGCATGGAATGGATCAGAAAAAATGCCACGTCAATGTCCACTGGAAACTGTACCTGTGGGCTGTCTGAAGAAAAATCAGTTTCAATGATATCTACTCCGGCTGGTAAATGACTGGTATTAAAACGTTTCCTGCTTCGTACACAACAGGTTATGCGGTGTCCCTGCTTCACCAGCACCGGCGCCAGGCGTTGACCAATATAACCATTCGCTCCAGTGATCAGTATGTGCATAACAGAACTGGTTAAACAAGCATTAAAAAGCATGTATTTTTCTACCGAATACGCTCACGCCGGATCCGTCAGCCATAAAAACACTATCGGGCCTTCCTGCCAGGTATTCATGAAATGCATCTCCATATAAGGAACGCGTATCGCAGGCAATATCATATTCTGCTACTTCATGGATATTCCACGCTGGATGCTGTACCTGGTACTCCGAAGTCGTATGTGTATTCTTCCGGGTGTATCCCCAATAATGTTCCGTAATAAATGCATCTAGTGAGCCAGGTACCAGGGGGAGCGGTGTTTGTGCCGCCAGCACCTGTATATGATTCCATTCCATGTTGTGCAGGAAGGCATATTTCACAGCCATCAACTCGCCCTGCTGGTGGATACTATGGCGCATGGGATGGTAATAATAACGTTCTCCATATAGCCAACGTGCTACATAGGTGATCATTCTGCGTGGCACGATCTCCTTCACAAAAACAACACCTCGTTTCACCGTATCGCCCTGCTTAAATTGCACATAGAAACGTAAATTAAATTCTTCAAAATTTGTATGGAGGGGGTAGCTGATTCCCCGGATCCTGGTATCCAAAAACAGAAAACCAACGAGACTTACATAGCATTTTCCGTTGAAAAGATCGATGGTGGTACCTGCCGGTAAATACGGAGTTAACACCGAAGGATCAACGATATAATTTGCAAAGACAAGCTTATTCCAGGTGGCAGTCAAAAATGGTTTCATGAAGGCTGCTTTATTCAAAGGTAAAGGTTAGCGGCCAGGAATCAGGTTTGGCATTGGTTAACCGCGGTAGTGGTTCTGTTTGGTGATAAGGAACTTACCGGCCATTGAAAAGGGTTTCTACCTGTTGATAGCGGAAATCAAATATGCCTTTCAGTTGTTTTTTCACAAAAGCCGCATTGGCAAGGTTTCCCAGTAAGCCTAGCGGAAGTTTATAGTGTACCATATCACGCATTTCAACACCTCCTGCTGTTTCCTGAAGAAAATGTTTGTGGTGCCAGAAAGCATAGGGTCCAAAACGTTGTTCATCTACAAAATAAGACTCATGCTGTACATGGGTGATCTCTGTAACCCAGTGCAGTTTGATATTCAGCAATGGCTTCACATAATACTCAATGATCTGTCCTGGGTACATATGGTAATTGTTTTCTTTGCTGAGCACTTCAAAACCCAGGTAAGGGGGCGTAAGCCGGGCCAAATTTCGGGGGTTGCTCATAAATGCCCACACAGCGGCCAGGTCGGCCCTGATCAATTGTTTCGTTTCTATGGTATATAACAACTTAGCTGGTTTTATTTTGTCTAACTAATTTAATAAAAAGTTGAACAAAGTTAGTGTATATTTGTTCTTATATCAAATTAGTTTCATGCAACACTGTACCAATGTAAAGTCGCTGGCAGGTGGGAAGGGGTTATCCCTTGGTAATATCAACCTGGAAGAGATAGGCGACAATCATCTGCACTCCTCAACCGATACGCCCATACGGCCGGACGCATTTACCCTCACCAACGGGGAAAAGATAGAAAAGATCGAAGGGTTGTTTAGACAGGTTATGGAAACTCTTGGGCTGGACCTTACAGACGACAGCCTCCGCGGCACACCCCGCCGCGTGGCAAAAATGTATGTTGAAGAACTGTTTAACGGACTCAATCCGGCCGATTTGCCAAACATGACCCTCTTTGAAAACAAATACAGGTACAACCAAATGCTGGTTGAAAAAGACATTACCGTTTACAGTCACTGCGAACATCATTTTGTGCCCATTTTCGGCAAAGCGCATATCGCTTACATCTCATCCGGTAAGGTCATTGGTCTTTCCAAGCTTAACCGGCTGGTAGATTACTATGCACGGCGGCCCCAGGTGCAGGAACGGCTTACCATGCAGATCGGCAAGGCCTTGCAGCAGGCGCTTGAAACAGAAAATGTGGCAGTTGTCATCGATGCCAAACACATGTGTGTGGCATCGCGTGGTATTCGCGATACACACTCGGCCACAGTTACCGCTTTCTATGAAGGCCAGTTTGTAAACAGTGCCTTAAAAGAAGAATTCCTGCGGTATGCAGGTATGACTACGGCTTATTAATTTTGTCGCCGCCGTAAACGGTATGGACGGGTACAGGAGCATTTTGCTTTAGCAGTAATACGGAGAAAGCTCATGGCAGCCGATAATAACAATCACCGGTGCCAGGAGGTGGGTGGTTAATGATGTGTTTGCGGATGCAATAATTTAAATAGCTCCTTTTGTAAATCGTCGTTTGACAATTGGTTTAATAATTCTGAATTAATTTCATACCATTTCTTTTTATTGCCCAATACACCAATTACATAAGTGTGTCCGGCCGGCACTGCTTCGCCGGTTTCGGGATGTTTTTTAGAGAGTGTTACCACTACATCTTTATATTTTGACATGATAGTAAGATAACTAAAATAATTGGTAGTGTCCAATTCTAGTTAGGCATTCTGTTGAAGATCAGTGATCTGATATATGCAGACCGTTCAGTTCCTCGCTCGGCATAGATGCGTATTAAGGGAAAAAAATGATGAAAACGGGAAATACTACAATGACAGGTATCATCCTGCCGTGTGACCGCTGTCATTCATTTTCGCTTTTCAGTTTACGAACTTGGAAGCAGTTGATTAATCTGCATTATTCACACTTCAAAAAGCTTGTCTATGCGAAAAATTATACTAGCTGCACTGTTTATTGTTTCTTCCTTCGCCGGAACCGGCCAGGCCGGAACATTGGATCCGGGCTTTGGAAACAAGGGATTGGTGCGTACAAATTTTCCTTCAAGGGACTTAAATGTCATTGTTAATATTTGCAATCAGTTATTATTGCACCCGAATGGTTCGTTTTACCTGGTTATTCAGATCCGGCTCCAAACAATAGTTGCTCATTACCATGCGAATGGCATTTTGGATACGACTTATGGCGACAAAGGTTATTCGGTACCAATTGTTATCAGCGATGCAAGAGGTGCGTTGAGGCCGGATGGTAAAATAGTACTGGGTGGCCGTCCGGGTAAAATTGATAATTCTTTAAATGTCGATTTCAATCTGTCACAACTCAATGCGGATGGTTCATTGGATATCGGTTTTGGCGAGAACGGTTATGTGAAGACCGACTTTTTCAATGAGAATGATAATTTAAATAATATAGCGCTCCAAAGCGACGGTCGTATTGTAGCTGCGGGATTTACAGACAGTGCATCGATCAGGTGCTTTGCCCTGGCGCGGTATGAACCCGACGGCTCTTTGGATAACAGTTTTTCAGGAGATGGAAGGCAGGTGTCGGATCTTGGTCATACATATAATATTGCATTCGCCTTAGCTATTCAACCCAATGGCCGAATTCTGATGGCCGGTGTATCAGGCGATCAATATGCTGTGGCGCGGTATAAACAAGATGGTTCAGCCGACAGTAGTTTTAACGGCAATGGGGAGCGGGTAATACCCATAGGTGATATGAGCCAGGCAAAAGCATTGGCAGTGCAATCAGATGGGAAAATTATTGTGGCTGGGATAAGCAATAATGCTGCAATGCGAAACGATCTGACCATACTACGTTTGAATGCGGATGGCAGTACAGATAATGGGTTTTCAGGTGATGGTATACAAACAACAGATTTCGGCAATACAGTCGATTTGCTGCAAAGCGTGGCATTGCAACCCGACGGCAAAATAGTGGTTGTCGGTACAACATATATTTACGAATACCTCAGGGATATTGTAATTGTCCGGTACAATGTAGATGGTTCGTTAGATCATAGCTTTTCGGAGGATGGCTACCTGATCCGGTCAATAGGTGAATTTTCTGATGACGCCAACTCAGTGGTTATACAACCGGATGGTAAAATACTGATAGCCGGCAATACCGATCTGAGGCTAAGTTACCTGGTGATCCGTTATCAGTCAGACGGAACACCTGATAACAGTTTTGGTCCGGATGGACTGATGACAAACTTCTGGCCGGTTGGGATGGCCAGTTTCACAGCAATAGCTGTGCAGGAAGATGGGAAGATCGCAACTTTGGGTAGCAGGACTGTACTTACGGCAGCAGGCGTGGGGCCACAGACTTTTATAGCACGCTATAAAACTAACGGGGAGTTGGACAGTAGCTTTGGAGATATGGGAACGAAAGGGCTGACTTTCCCCGCATCTGTTGTAAAAATGGTCATCCAACCCGATGGAAAATATTTAATTGGCGGTATTAACTTCGGCTTTCCTGCCACACTGTTCGCGTTGGGCAGGTATAACCAGGATGGCTCAATTGACAGCAGCTTCTCCGGCGACGGCCTTATCCTGGACTCGCTAGCTACTTCAAATTATCTATCTTCTTTGGCTGTTCAGCCAGACGGGAAGATTATTGTTTCAGGCTCGGGATATCCCACTTTTGGTGATGACTCTTATTTTTTTATTGCCCGGTATAACGCAGACGGCTCCCGTGATAACAGCTTCTCGGGCGATGGCGCAGTGACCATAAATGTTAATTCCTGGCGAGATGAGGCCTATGCGATGGCGATAAGGCCTGATGGAAAAATAATGGTGATCGGCAACTCGGGCATATACCCCTCGGATATTTTGATCGTACAGTTTAACCAGGATGGATCTCCTGATCCGGGATTCGGCAACCAGGGCATAGTTTTGTTTCCACAAGAGATGGATAACGTGATCCACACAGCCGTGCTGCAACCCGACGGTAGGATTGTGCTTGGAGGTGTGATCGATGTTAACGACAGCCATGATATGCTTTTTATGCGACTTAATACTAACGGTACACCAGACAGCAGTTTTTCAGATGATGGCAAACAGATAATAGATCTGGGATGGTATTTCGAATATTCGAACGACATGGTCATACAGCCAACCGGAAAGATCATTGCCGGTGGCTATGTTATTAACGTGGCAGGCAATTACACCAACCTGCTGTTGGTCCGGCTCAACGTGAATGGTAGCCTGGACAGCAGTTTTTCTAAAGATGGCTACCTTATTCATGACTTTGGATATGGAGATAATGTGATCAGAGCGCTTGCCCTCGATAGCAATAGGGTATATGCAACAGGTGTTACAGATTATGGCAGCGAACAGGGCTTCATTGCGGCTTACCTGCTCGACAAAGTTGCGGAACCATTATTGGTAGCGATCCCTGACACACAGGCAATTTCGCGCGGTGTGTCTGAAAATACTGTTTACACCGGTTATAAGCCCGCATCTTCCATTACCCTGCAAGCCATGGTTTCAGGCGGGGCAGCACCATTTTCCTATTCCTGGAGTAACGGGTTGACCACCCGATCGATCACGATTAGTCCACGAATAACCACTACTTACTTTGTTACAGTTACCGATGCTGCCGGACAAACCAGCTTGGCCAGCAAAGAGATAAAGGCGGTTGATGTACGCTGTGGCAATAAAATGGATAAAGTAACGCTGTTTTACGAGCGCAACAAACATCGCAGGGATTGTCATAGTATTTGCGTGGTTTCTCAGACTGTTGCTTTCCTCCTGAATAATGGCTGGCAATTGGGACATTGTACAGGTTCTTCCGAACCAGATGAACTGAAGCTGATCATTTATCCCAATCCTAGCTCTTATGCATTTAATGTGAACGTTCAAAGCAATTCACCGCAAAGGGTTGAACTGATCGTACGAGACATCAGCGGAAGGCTGGTGGAAAAAAGGATCGTATCGCCTAACTGTATTGTACAGCTCGGCGGATCATACCGGCCCGGAATATATTGGATAGAGGCAAGGCAAGGTAAGGTAAGAGAAACAGCCAAACTATTTAAGTTACCGCGCTGACAGATGTATTTAAGGCATGGGGAGGGGAAACATAAACAGAACTTACCTATCAGCAAACAAGCTGCATCGATCCCGGTGCAGCTTGTTCATGCCCTCATCTGAAGAAATGTTGCAATTATATTTTTACTTACTGTATAGTTTATGTGCAGGATATTACGTGCACGGCTCGGCATTTTCGGACCGAAATATTGGAAATATGCTAAGCAACCGGATGGCAACCATACCTGGCAATGCCCCAATGCTTTGTGTCAAACATTTGTATCAGGAATTTTGACAAATGTATCCTATGGCCTGGGGCTGCGGGGATAACTTTATAGCTAATTGCCATTATGAAAAATATAGGACTCTTACTCATCATCCTTTTAGCATCCCCTTTGCTTTCCACTGCCCAGCCTACGGTCAAAGAAGCACCGGCAGGTTTTGATATTGAGCGCAACGGTATCGGGCATGGCAGGATCGATACGATCAATTACGATTCTAAAACGGTAGGCGCCACCCGGCGGGCGCTTATTTACACACCACCTGGATTTTCAACCAAAAAGAAATACCCGGTATTGTACCTGCTCCACGGCATAGGTGGAGATGAAAAAGAGTGGCTGAACGGTGGAAAACCACAGGTCATCCTGGATAACCTGTATGCGGAAGGCAAACTCGCCCCGATGATCGTGGTATTGCCCAATGGCCGGGCCATGAAAGAAGACCGGGCAACGGGCAATATCATGGCGCCTGATAAGGTACAGGCTTTTGCCACGTTTGAACAGGACCTGCTGAACGACCTGATACCCTTTATTGAAAAGAAATATCCTGTGCTGAAAGACCGGGAACAACGCGCCATAGCCGGCCTGTCGATGGGGGGAGGGCAGTCGCTCAACTTCGGGCTGGGTAACCTGGATCGCTTTGCGTGGGTGGGTGGATTCTCCTCTGCGCCCAATACGAAAAAACCTGAGCTGTTGGTACCCGATCCGGAAGTTGCAAAACGACAACTAAAGCTTTTGTGGATCTCCTGCGGAGATAAGGATAATCTTATCAGCTTCAGCAAGCGTACACACGACTATCTCTACGAAAAGGGAGTTCCCCATATCTATTACATAGAGCCCGGTGTACATGATTTTAAAGTGTGGAAGAACGGCTTGTATATGTTCTCCCAGTTCCTGTTCAAACCAGTAGATACAACAACATTTTCAACGTATACTATTTTAGGAACCAGAGCCAGTACGAATGTGCGCTCTGCTGACTATCCTCAGGTGACGCCCAATAACCGCGTTGTTTTTCGGATCAAAGCGCCGGATGCACAAAAAGTGCAGGTGGACCTCGGCCGTAAGTATGATATGACAAGGGACTCGGGCGGATACTGGAAAGTAACCACGGATTCGATCGGAGAGGGCTTTCATTATTACTCCCTGCTCATCGACGGTGTAGCGCTTGCTGACCCTGCCAGTGAAACTTTTTACGGAATGGGAAGGATGGCCAGTGGCATAGAGATCCCTTTTAGGGGAGGAGGGTATTATAGCGTAAAGGAGGTGCCGCATGGAGATGTTCGCATTAAAAGATATTTCTCTACAGTTACCAATTCATGGCGACAGTTCTACCTCTATACCCCGCCGGGTTATGATAGCAAGACTGAATCCTATCCGGTATTGTACCTGTTGCATGGTGGCGGGGAAGATGAGCGGGGCTGGGCCACGCAGGGCAGGACGGACCTGATCATGGATAACCTTATCGCTGCTGGTCAGGCAAAACCGATGCTGATAGTGATGATGGATGGCAATATGGGTACCGGCGGACCTTTCAGCGAACAGGTATTACGCGCCTTTGAAAATGAACTGAAACTGGTAGTGGTGCCCTTTGTGGAAACCAATTACCGCGTTGCCAAAGGCCCTTCCAACAGAGCCCTGGCCGGCCTTTCGATGGGGGGATTGCAAACGCTCTATGCAGGCATTAAGAATACAGACCTGTTTGGCTACCTGGGTGTATTCAGCTCCGGCTGGTTGCCCGCCCTGCAAACTGTTTCAGAAGCCCAATACAGTTTTATCAGCAATAACCAGCAGGCCATTGGTAATAATCTGAAACTGCTGTGGATAGCTATGGGCGGTAAAGAAGATATCGCTTATAATAATTGTAAGATCATGCTTGCACGGTTTGATGACCTGAAATTAAAATATCAGTATAGTGAGTACCCTGGAGGCCATACCTGGCCCGTATGGAGGAACAACCTTTATTCCTTCGCTCCTTTGCTTTTTAAATAACTGATCCTAACAGAGCGACCTTTCAACTGTATCAGTTAATTACGGAACTTTGGGTTTCCTAAAAGTTTCGTCATGAACTATTCAAGCCTTGCATTTACAAACGTTATCAAGTCTTTACAGGATAAACTGGGCAGCAGGGAGACCTATGAGCGGGTGGAAAAAATGAGCTATGTAGATGGGCTCACACCCATTGAAGCTGAGTTTATCAGTCAGCTGGATAGTTTTTATATGGCTTCTTTCGGTGAAAATGGGTTCCCTTATATACAGCATCGTGGCGGGCCTAAAGGCTTCATCAAGGTGGTCGATCCTCAAACCATTGGAATTGTTGATTTCAGCGGCAACCGCCAGTATATTTCTGTAGGCAACATTACGGTGAACCCAAAAGTATCGCTGATCCTGGTATCTTATCCTTTGCGGGCAAGATTGAAGATGTATGCTGAAGCTGAAATAGTAGAGATCAAAGACAGGCCCGATCTATTCAATCAGCTAAAACCTGTAGATTATAAATTCAAACCTGAACGGCTATTGTTGTTTCATATCAAGGCCTACGACTGGAACTGTCCGCAACATATTACCCCCAAATACACTCAGGCTGAAATCGAGGAATTAATTCAACCACAAAAAGAATATATCCGGCAATTAGAGGAAGAAGTGAAAGCCCTTCGGGAGAAACTGGCGGTAAAGTGACCTTTATTTACCATTACTTGCAGTGGCAAACTATTCAGGGCTTGTGCAACAACGCCATCCGTAATATCTACCAGGACGGCAAAGGATTCATTTAGAATGAGGCTGTTACGGGTAACGAATAAGTGTTAAATTGACTGCTTAATTGCAATAAATAAATCAAGCACATGTCTATTATTAAAACAGCAAAAACATACTTATCGATTGTTTGCTTATTGTTCATCTATCTTTCCTCATCAGCCCAAAAAACAACCATTTCACCCGGTGAGGTCTGGCCAGATGCTGCCGGCAATCATATCCAGGCCCACGGCGGCGGTATCATTAAGATCGGTAAGGTATATTACTGGTACGGTGAAGAACGCGCCAAAGGGCTCGATACCAACTACCGGTACGTAAGCGGTTACCGGTCCACCGATCTCATCAACTGGACATTCATGGGCGATGTATTGAAGATCACTGATCCTGAAAACCTGGGCAGAAGATGGGTGTTGGAAAGGCCCAAAGTCTATTACCATAAAAAGTCGAAGACCTATGTCATGTATTTTCACCTCGATGACAGTCGCTACAAACTGGCGCGTGTAGGCGTGGCCACCAGCAAGAAACCGGAAGGGCCTTTTACTTATGTTAAAAGTTTCCGCCCCCTCGGCTATGAAAGCAGGGACATTGGCCAGTTCATCGACGATGATGGCACCCCTTACCTCGTATTTGAAAGCCGGCCCTCCAAGGGGTTCTACATTGCGGTACTGTCAGATGATTACATGGATGTGGTAAAAGAAGTCTGCTTTATTCATGCGCCACTGGAAGGCGGCGCCATCGTACACTACAAAGGATTGTATTACGCTATTGGTTCAGCCCTCACCGGCTGGCGCCCCAACCCTAATAAATTTGCCACAGCAACCACGCTGGCTGGTCCCTGGACAGAGTTTACAGACATTGCGCCGCCTGCCACCAATACCTATAGTTCACAATCCACCATGCTGATAAAAGTGGAGGGGTCGAAAAGTACCACGGTTATTTATATGGGCGATCAGTGGAAGCCTGGCACCCAATGGGACTCCCGTTATTTGTGGATGCCTGTGGAGATAGGAGAAGGCAAATTGTGGTTACCGGAACCCAAGCCCTTTACGTTGAATGTAAAGACCGGGGAATGGAAATTAACAGATAGTGCCGGCATGAAAAAATAGGCAATAATATGAAATACAAGCTACAACTGATAGCTATATTGGTGGTTTTGACAGGCAAGATAAGTGTGGGGCAAACCATTAAAACGGTACCTGTTGTCTCACCCGGTAAAACAACCAACTGCGAGATCCGGGTGAATGAAAATGGTAAGCTCGAGTACAAGGTATCGTACCAAAAGAAACCCGTTACCAACTGGTCTCCGCTCGGGCTGGTGGTCAACAATGTTCCACTTGCTCCTATCGTTGTGAACAGTACTACCAACTTACTATACAACGAAAAGTTTCCCTGGCCATTAGGGGAAGACGAGGTGATCACCAACCGTTGTAATGAACGCAGACTGTTCTGCCAGGCATCCGGTGTTTCCTTCATCCTTATTGTACGGGCCTATGATGGCAGCATTGCCTTTCGCTATGAACTGCCCGCCAATGCCAATAATACCGGAGGTGTTATCAATGCAGAGCATACTGCCTTCAACCTGGCAGATGCTTATACCTTGTACCAATACAACCAGGAGTCGGTATTCACGCCCACATCCCTCGATACATTTACGCGATCTTGCGATTTCCCGGCTACGCTCACCAGCCAGCAGTTATACCTTAGCATAGGAGAAGCCGATAACACAGGCTACACAAAAGCAGAATTAAAAAAAGGTACAGCGCCCAATAGCCTGGCCGTGTCCTTCATGCGTGATACGGTAGTATCATTCAATGGAAACTATAAAACACCCTGGCGCACCATCAGTATGGCGAAAACTGCTATCGGCCTGCACGAATACAGCCAGCTCTATTTAAAACTGGCCAGCAATCCCGTAGCAAAAGTGCCCGACTGGATAAAGCCCGGTAAATTGATCAGGGCGCAACTGACCACTCAAAGTGGGTTGGAGTGTATTGACTTTGCTGCCGCGCACCAATTCCAGTATATCATGTTCGATGCAGGCTGGTATGGCGCCGAGTTCCGTTCTTCTTCTGATCCTACTCAGGTGATCCCTGCCATTGATATGCCGAAAGTAATTGCACATGGAAAGGAAAAAGGCATCGGTGTGATCCTTTATGTGAACTATGTGGGCCTGCGTGCCAAGCTCGATACGATCCTTCCTTTGTATAAGCAGTGGGGGGTAGCGGGTATGAAATTTGGATTTGTAGATGGCCTCACACAAAAGGGATTGACCTGGCTGGCAGGCGCCATGAAGAAGGTATACGACCATGGCTTTATATTGGATATCCATGACAACTACAAGCCCACGGGATTAAGCAGGTCCTTCCCGCAGTTGTTTACCCAGGAGGGGATACGTGGTGATGAGAACAGCCCCGATGCATTTCACAATACTGTGCTGCCCTTTACCCGTTTCCTCGCCGGCCCTGCCGACTTCACCTTCTGTTATCCTAACCCTACCAATACTTTCAGTAAGAACCTGAAAGTAAGCAAGGCACAACAGCTTGCGCTGACTGTAGTGTATTTCAGTCCCCTGCAATCTATTTTCTGGTACGGCAAACCGCTTGATTATACCAATGAAGAAGAAATAGCCTTCTTTAAATATGTGCCTACCGTGTGGGATGAATCGCATTATTTATTCGGCGATATTGGTAAAAATATTTCAGTTGCCAGAAGAAAAGGGGACACCTGGTTTGTGGGCAGTGCCGCTGGCCTGGAAGATTGGAAGGGCTCGCTGAAACTGGATTTCCTGGCAAAAGGAAAGACCTATACAGCCACACTATACGAAGACAATGAGCAGCAGAGCATTGGGAAAAGGATCATTACCGTAAAAAAAGGAGATCAGCTGCCCTTTAGCATCAAAGCAAAAGGGGGACTGGCTTTAATGATAGCGCCGGTTAAATAACGGATTTGATGAGGCTTCCACAGGATGTTGAGTTTCTGCACAAACTCTTTTTTATTTCATTGCTGTGAGCCCCGCTTCAATTTCGATATTTCTTCTCCAAATACTTTCCAGGTTGGGTGCAGTTGGAGCAAATGGGGCACCAGTTCTTTGATCATTTGTTTGCCTTGTGGCGAACTGCGGCGTACTTTTATCATTAATTCCCGTAGGTAAATGGCACTGTCCCGGTGTATGCTGCGGTTTGCACTATCGATTAGCCACCTCCGGTATATGTTCATTAAAGAATCTGCATGATTACGTATTAATAAAGGCTCGGTGAATTGCGCGAGTGAAAAACTCGGATACTTTTGGAGGTGGGTCAGTAATTTATGTTCCATTTCATCGCGGAGATAGATCTTTGCCAGTGCAACAATACTATCCCAGCTTAGATCGCCCGTATAATCTTTGTGAAAACGCGACTCCCAGTCGGGCAATTGCTTCACCCACTCTTCGATGGTATAGGTGGACCGGCAGATTTCATAATATTTGTCTGTGTAACCGGTGCTGAAATATTTATCCCGGTAATAAGTTCTGATGTACACCACATCATTTTCTATCTCAGCTATTTTCAATAACCAGTCCTTGCATGCGTCAGTATCTCCTCTAAAGGGTAACCCTTCAAGCGCCAATTCTTTCACCCGCTTATAGTTTTTTTGTTCATAGGCCTGCTCAATCAATTCCTGGCGGAATCGTAGCGGATTGGCCAACTCCAGCTGTTGTAATTCTGCTTCCTTTCCCTGGTGTTTCAGCAGCTCATGTTGCATTTCGATTGCTGTGCCAGCGGAGAAACTATCCATCTCTGCTATATTCTGTAATTCCTGTTGCGCTGATTCCTGTAGCTCCGGGTCCAATGCAGGGTTGGCTAAAATAGCCAGCAATTCTTCGTGATAAGTTTCATACAATTCTTTTTTGCAGGCAAACACTACGCGGCCAAAAACCTCTTTACGTAGTTCGGCGGGCACTTCAGGATCGGTACACAAGGTATTTAAGATCTCTACTGCAGCTCTCGAACACTCGCCGGCACTGAATGCGCTATTAATATAGTATTCTTTACTGCTGCATATTTCTGTTAGTATTGCCCGGGCAATGGTAAACACATATACGTAGTCTTTTTCAGCATATTTATGAATAGCTTTTCCCAGCAACTGTTTTGCGCCCATTAATATGGGGTACTGGCTTCGTTCATGGGGCCACATGAGTACTTTTTTGACCCTTGCCCTGAAAGATGCCATGTCCGGCTCTTTCAGCGTAACCGCTACGCCCAGTTTTTCCAGCTCACCATTTTTGGAGCCCGCTGCCCGCGATATATATACCAAATCATTTAACCGATTTCCTAGTGATGTACTGAGTTTAGGCTCCAGGCTGGAAGGATCGAATGCTTCCGTCTTAATTTTAAGGCGCTTTTTTAATGCATAGAATACACCGACCACATGGCGGCAGATGGCCGGCCCACACGGGCAAAATACCGCAGTCGCAAATCCGTCTTCCTCGTTTACTGTTACTTTATAGTTTTTGGTATCGGCAACTGTTGCATACCAGTTATTTTCTACTTTGGTGAGGTTTTCTATGGCACCATTATCAAACAGGGCTTTGCCCGTTTCAAGGAGTTTCGCATCGAACTGGTCAGCAAAGCTGGATAATTTAGCAACCATGGGGCGAAAATAAAAAGAAGGAAACGCTTGAGCAAATGGTTGACTTTTGTCAAGCATATTACGCTTATCTCTGTCTGCCATGTATTTGTTAGTTTCGTAACATGACGCCCGAAATTGAAAAGCTATTGGGGAGAAAATTGTTGAAACCATTCCGTGCCGGGTTGGTAAAGCCAGACAGTTCGCTGATGGTGGAGGAATTTCTCCAAAAGGGGCAGCAGTTGTATAAGCTCTTCTCAGACCAGGTTGCTTTGCATAAACCGGAGATACATCTTGCAGGCACTACGAACCTGCGCACTGACGCTTTTGTAAGTAACCTTGCGGGTGATCATGCTTACCTGGTTTGCCTGAGCTACGGTCTTTTTGCTAATCTTCACGCCTGTTTCAGCGGGCTGATGTCGCACCCGGCGATCATGCCACATATCGGCAATCCGGGGAATACGAATTGTCGGTTCACGGTGGCAGATTATGGACTCCTGGATTTTACTTTCGATAACGAGGCTGTGCGCCAGAACACTCCTTTTGAAGAAGGTTTCCCGCTTTGGAATTATCCATTGGATGAAGAGCGTATATTATACGCGTTGTTGTTGACGGATATAGCTTGTGAGTATATTTTGTATCATGAATGGGGGCATATACTTGGAGGACATCTTCAATATATCATGCAGGTATGGGGAGCTACAGATATTGGTGAGGTAGCAACGGTGGAACCGACGGCGGCATCGCCAATCATTATGGGAGAACCGATCCGCAAGATACTGGAATTTGAAGCGGACTATATTGCCGCAAAAATGGTAGCAGGGATACCTCATGCACTACAGGTTCATAAAAGGACTTTTTTTCAGGCATACCCTGCCAGCTTTTTGGAAAAATATGACCTGCGGGATGCGGTGGTATTTTCGCTCATGGGCCTTTTTCACCTTTTCAGGGAACTGCAGGTGAAGGAAAATAAAACGAATAGTGCCAATTATCCGGCGCCTTATTTTCGTTTCTGCAGTTTGTTGTTCGGAATATTCCGTGGAGAGAACAGTGACTGGACGGATCAATGGGACGATTATGATTATAGGGGCGCCAGTGAATTCGCCCGTGTATCCCAACTGTTGCAATTTGATTTCCTTTTTTCTGAGGAGATCTATAACCCGGAAGCTACTAATGCGGAGATACTAAAACTGGATGATATCCTTACTGCTGTTGCACCCTTGCTGGCGCCGTACCGTTTAGCTGGTCTGGACGGGATACGGGAAAACCTGTTTGTAAATTCACCTAAGCTATAGGTAGCGGAAAAAGGGTTTATTTTGCAGGTTTACGCAACACCCATGCCGGTATCACAGCAAATACAACACCTGGAAAGACCAGGTTATATAATAGACTTGTTTGTACCCAATGCCCGGGAGGTGCAGGACAACTATTTGCAGCAAAAGCTGGTACAGGCCGACCTTCCTTTTCCGCATTGGACCAGGCTATGGCCATCGGCACTGGCTATGGGAGATTTTATACACCAACATCCGGAACTGGTGCAGGATCAAAATGTGTTGGAACTGGCTGCCGGGTTGGGACTGCCTTCCTTTGTAGCTGCCCGCTATGCCAAAGCTGTTTGCTGCAGCGACTACCTGGAAGAAGCGGTTGCTACCATGGATAAGTCTGCCAGGCATTTACAACTGGCCAATGTTACTTGTGAGTTGTTGGATTGGAATCAGCTGCCTGCCGGTCTTACTGCAGATGTACTGCTGTTAAGTGATATCAATTACGATCCGGATCAGTTTTCCCGGCTTTACGAAGTCTTGCAACGATTTCTTCGACAAGGTACTTTGATACTACTAACCACCCCACAGCGGCTTTTAGCCAAACCTTTTATTGAAAAGCTATTGCCTTTTTGCAGGGAGCAACATGAAATACCGGTCGATCATCTGCAACAGCACACGCCGGTCAGCTTGCTGCTGCTGCAAGAATAGATTTGATAATACCGGTTAGTATGAATTTAAAACTTGATCTGAAGTTTAAGGGAAATAAGTTTGTTGTCCTTGTAATACTCGAAAAGCCATTCTCCATCCTTTTTGAAAACCACACCGTTGGATACTCCACCCTCAGCTATATAATAATCCTGGACGGATGTTTTAAGCAGTGTCAATACCTTTTTGGGTGAGGTATCGATCAACTGGTAACCGTTGGGAGTGGCCTGTGCATATAAAACACCGGTGTTTTCAGTAACTACAGGAGCTGTAGTTGCCGGGGCAGGAGTGGGGGTGGGAGAAGGAGTGGAAGACGTTGCTACGGGTACAACAGCGGCCTGTTGTGGTTGGGCTAATGTAGTGCCATCATATTTATAGGCGATCTCGTTCAGTGATGAAAAAGCATCTCTTAAAGCCTGCTCATAGCCGGCTTGAAAGTCTTTCTCCCTGCTTTTCCCTTCCTTGCTTTTGTAGATGATATTGCCCTGGCAATCCTTCAACACCAGGGTTACCTTCGTGACGAGCAGCCCGTTTTTCTCTGTTACTTCTGCAAGTAGCGCATTACACTTGTTGGCAACTAATTCAGGAGGCAGTTGCTCATTGCCCACAAAAGCAGTAAATCCTTTTGCATCCAGCAGGGATTTTGTTAAAGAATTCAATCCATACTGATTATCTGTCTTGGAGAATTGGAACTTCGCAGGCACCAGTACATATTTGTAATTATTGAGGGTGGTCTGTGAATAGGCAGTTAAGGTAAATACCAGGCAAATAAATAGTGCGGATGTTTTCATAAATAACTAGCTTCTAATTACAACGAATATATACAAAATTTACACATTGATCCTGATTGGGTATTGACAGGAAAAAAACTGTATGGGGTGGAGTCTTTCAGGCGGTTACCGGGTTTATAAACGATTGTGTATTTTTGCTTTATAAGTGTCCTTATCCTTAACTGCAAACTTTTACCCATGTCAAAATCGATCGGCCTGGCCGGTAAGCCTGCGACAGCGATCTTATTACTTCTTCTGTTGCTTAATACCCCGGTAAAGGCGCAGTTAAACTGGCCTTCCGGTCAGTTGCTGCCTTCTTTTCCTGCACCTGCACAAACGCAGGACCTCATTATGCTGCGCGAAACAAGCGCAGGCAGGGCGGATGAGGGAATGTCTGGCAGTCCCGCAGAAATGTATCTGTTTGCCTCTCTCAAGGGAATTGTAAATCGCAAACAGCCGCGCATATTCAGTTATGAAGGAGATGCTTTTGCAGAAGGGAAATATACCTGGCTTGAATCATTAGGATTGAAATGGAATGAACCGGCAGACAAATGGAGCCTGATCACGAAGTATCGTAGTGAACTGTCGGGCCTGATCGTTTATGACCCCGCACAGATACATACGGTTAACCTGGCCACGCTGCTGGCAAAAGACAAGAAAGCCCTGATCGTGTCGCCGGCATTGTTATCACGACTGAGTTCCGCGCCTTATAATTTGCCGGTGTTGCTCGATTTGCGCGGACAGTTTACGAGTAAGTTACAGGTGTACCAGGCGCTTTACGATACTTATTGGCCAGCACTCGATCACCGGTTATTGATCGGGCTGAACCCCGATACACATAAAGCCTCTCTGCGTGAATATGCTACGGCGTTGGGAGCAGCCGTGGTATGGCTTGATCCTGCTATACCTGCAGAAAGCAGTTTGCTGAACAGTTTTCTATCTTCTATGCCGGCTGGTTCCAATTTTATGGGCTGGTGGCCTGAAGAAGCCCCGGGTATTGAACGGGCATCAAGCTATGGTATCAGCACCATTGCGAGTGACTGGTGCAGTAATCTAACGGTACATAGTGGAACGTCCCGGAAGGTGAACCTTAAGCCCCTGCCTCCCAAACCAGGCTTGCAAAACAAGATCTATGTTGCTTTTATCCTAAGCGATGGGGATAACCTGCAATATGTAGAACACCTGATGCGGAAAGTTTGGAATAACCCTGATCGTGGGTCGGTGCCGATGGGCTGGACGCTTTCTCCTGCCATGCTGGATGCGATGCCGGGAGCGCTGAATTTCTATTGGCAAACGGCTACTGCCAATGATAACCTGATCTCCGGCCCTTCGGGCTATGGGTATGTATATCCCAACAGTTGGCCGAATCAAAAATTGTTAGATCAATTTGTGTCGAAAACGGAGAACTATAATCGTCGCGCCGGATTCCGGGTGGTGACGGTCTGGAATACGATTACAGGCGGTATTAATCAAAACGTGGGACAAAGCTTTGCTGCCAATGCGTCTTCGCTGCTTGGCCTGACAGCACAAAATACAGGTGGCGGACTTACGATCTATAATTCCTCTCTTCCCGGTATGGCGCTTTCCTGCAATTATTGTACGGGCGACCAGGCCATGAAAGATCATATTGCAACGGCTTCAGCCGGATGGAATGGAGCCTCGCCGAGGTTTGTTATCATTCAGGCGCAGCCATGGACGAATATAACGCCTACGAATTTTAAGAATGTGGCTGCCTCGCTGAATGCCAATTACGTGGTGGTACGCCCTGATCACCTGTTTCAGCTATTGCGGGAAGCGAATGGCCTTGTTATCAATCCTGGTCCCTAGGGCAGGGTATTATCAGCCTGTGGGGTATTCAGGCTGCTCTTTTCAATTGTGCCCGTTTATATTCGGAAAAGCTGATGCCACACATGCTTTTAAAGAACTTACTGAAATGGGATATATCGGTGAAGTTGAGGTAGTAAGCGATCTCTTTCATGCTGAACCCTGCATATTGGGCTTTTTTCCGCGCTTCCTGGTATAACCGCTGGCGTATATGGTAACTTGCCGGATAACCTGAAGCCCGTTTTACCATATGGTTGAGGTAGTTGGCAGAGACATTTAATTCACTGGCATAATATTCTACATTCTTCTGTATTTTGAAGTCTTTCTCTACCAGCCATAGATATTGTTTCAGTAGGGTATTCATCTTATTGGGGCAGGAAGGGTTGGGCAAGGATTCGATGTGCCTTCTCAGGTACAATTGAAAAAGCTGGAGACATTTGCTGCTGATCTCGCTATGCAAAGGACTGTACGCGCCGGATTCATTTTCCATCAACAGGAGTAGGGTTTTCATGGTGTCCTGCTGTCTGTCGTCCAATGTCAGTACAGGTGTCTTTGAAAAATAGTAATACAACCAGGATTCATCGACGGTGTGGTAATCGCTATCTGCCTGGCTCAGGTGGGATGTATTGAAACTTACGATATACCCCCGGGTGCCGGGCTTGATCATGAGCTGGTGGAAATCGTCTGGCAGTGCAACATATATCCCGTTTTGTGCTAATTGATACTGTTCGCCATTAATAATATGTAGTCCTGCTCCTTCCAGGATCCAGATGATCTCAAAATCGCTTTGGTTGTGCTTTGTGCCTATGGAAGCGTCTTTGGGACCTGATTCTATTTTGCAAACCTTAACGGTTAAATTTGGTGGAGTATTGGTTAGCATGTTTAAAGGTTTGGCATTTGAGCGGTAAAGGCACCTTGCTGATCTTTCCAGGACTGTATGTGGTTGAGAAGGTCTTGCCTGTCGGGGCTTATATTTTTCTGCGCTATGAACTCGTAATAGATGATGCCCAGGATGAGACATAGTGCACTCTCCAGCTGTAAGGAAAGTCCTAATGAGTAACCATTGATAAAGTTGTTTCTTGCATAGGGGGCATTTTCAATGAGGGTAGCCATTACCCTGCGTGTTAAATGGAACTGCTCCTTCTTTGAATACAGGGATACACCATTGCTGGCGTACACTACCAGTTTATGAATATTCATGGTGTTGAACAGCGACTTGTATTTTGCTTCGTTATCGAATGGCCATAGATCGATCCTGGCAGTATTAACGCCATTAAGGGCCTCCCACAGTTTCTTCATTTCCTGTTGGTCCATTATAAATGTTACCTCGCCATGCCGGGCAAAATCGCCCATAATATCCAGCATTTCATCGACCATGAAAACGGGGCGTGAGGAAATATTGCCCAGGTAAAATATAAATTGAAGCTCTTTTGTTTTAAGTGGCTTGATCACTTCCCTAAGCAGGATGTCCCAGTAATCGGATGCGTTGGCGAAAAGGGACCAATCTCTAAAGGCAATGGTGGTGGTGTGTTGGAAAATGGTTTGGAAGTACCCGGTAAAGGTAGTGTTGTGGAAATAGTGGTGTGGCGTGCCCCCGATCTGCAGTGCCATGGAGGAGGCGGTTGTGAGCAATGCAGGGATATTGTCTGTATCATTGAGGGTAATGCTGCGGATACCTATTTGTTTGAGAAATTCGGGTAGTTTTCCTTCACCGATCCTTAACTGATTGGCAGGCAGGGCAGGGCTGGGGACCTGGTCATTTTCCTGCATGTTGTCGAGATAGATCTGTTGAAGGCTTTCATTTTGTTGCAGCCTGCCCGCTAGTCGCTCCAGCATGTCGGGTATCCTTATATTTTCCATGGTGTGTTGGTTTTCTCCTTCAGTTTCAATTAGTATACCAATACATTTTGGGTTGATATATAAGGAGTTATTGCGCTGGCCTTGCAGGAGTATTCACGATATTTCGTGGATTGACGCCGGTATTCACGATACTAAGTGATCGCGCGGAAAGCCAGTATTAAAGTCAAAGCCTGCAGGTTGGAGATCTGCAGGCTTTGACTTTAAGGATCAGGTAAACTTTAGTATTGATACTGGAAAACCAGGCTATCAGGCTGTTGGGCAAATCGCTCGGTGAAGACTTTTTTGGTAAGTCTTTGCCGGCTGTCGTAAGTATTCTGGTAAGTGACATTGATGTTGTAGAGCTCGTAATATTTGGAGGTGCTGTTGTGCTGACTAAGGAAAAAATCCCGGCCAATACCGCTATTCGAAAAGACCACCAAAAGATCATCCACGAAATACAAAGGATTGTACTTAGTGTCGTAGGTATATCTTTTTACATCGAGGTCAACAGACCGTGGCATATTGGTGACCCAGCGCGTAATATCCTTTTGACCATTGTAGTATACGGAATCTATGCGGTCCGATATCGGCGGATATTGTGAAATGGTCGTTATAGAACGCAATTGACCTTGCTGATAGGTTAGCGTGGTCGGTTCGGGGAAAGGGCCAAGAGGTACCTGCTCGGTGAAGTAACGGGTAAGGTTGCCGGCGCTGTCGTACTGCAGGTTATTAATATACCACCTGATGGAACCATTGTACAGATAAGCGACAGAGTCGAGCCGGTTATCACGGCGAAAGAGGCGGTATAGGCCCTTATCCTTCACATCTTCCACGGTTATGGAATCCAACACTTTCTTTTTGTTGAAGTAAAAGGTATAGGCACGTGTGCCATGGATCACTTTCTTCAACAGGTAATATTTATCGTTGATGCCAGGGGGGAGAGGACCGTGATGATCCCATTTTTTACAAGCGGCCAGGAAGAGGATACCGAGCAATAAATAAGTGCAGGTTGATCTTTTCATACAAGACAAGTTTTAATGGTGAATAATACAAAAGCGTTTTGTCCCGGCAATGCCAGGGAATTGTGGGATCAATCGGTAAAGCATGGTTTTTAATAGGAAATTAATGACCTGGTGGAATGTAACACTATGGACTAACGGTGGGGGGAATACTGAAGTTAATGAATATTTTATAAAAAAAGCCTCCCGTAGATACGGGAGGCGGTTACTAAAACTGATTGCGAGACAAGAACTACTCTTTAATTATCTTTTTACTGATCACTTCCGTTCCATTGTTGATCACTACCTGGTATATGCCGGCAGGTAAATGCTTCAGGGAGATCGTGCGGGTGGTCGTATTCATGGTTGCTGTAGCAACGAGGGCGCCGGTAGCATGATACACTTTCACGGTCGCATTTTTACCCACTTGTTCCAACCGGATGTTGAGGTTGTCCTGCACAGGATTGGGATAAACGAGAACTGCCGACAAAGAACCAGCTATCGATTGATCTTTATCAACGGTACTGGTGGCAGTGTTGGAGCTTTGGGTGAGCAGGGCTTCGGATGGTTCTGTACCTGCTATTAACTGTCCTTTATAGTACACAGTTATTCTTTCATTTTGCGTCAGGGCCGCCGCCAGGTTATTGGAGTGATCGTTGTACTGATCAAATACCGACCAATCGGATTTAGCGATGCGGTATTGGATGCCACCGGTATTGCATAAGGGATAGAATATGCCCAGGGTTGGTTTAAAGCTAAACTCCAGGTAAGCATCTGCCCCGTTGCGTGGTTGACCTAGGCGGGTAAAGGCGCCGGTGATATGGGTAGCGCCTATGGGTGCATAATCAATCCACTGATTGAGAGTGGCATTGCCTTCGGCGGTGAACCAATAGCGTACGGTGATGTCTTCATAATTGACGGGAATATTACCGGTATTGGAAAGTTGTATAGCGGTACTGATGGTATTGGATCCTGATTGCCTGCTTTGGGAAGCAACGGTGAGCTGCAACTGTTCTGCTATGGCAGCAGGTTCTGTACCAGCTATTAGCTTGCCATTCCTGTACAGGGTGATCCGTGGATTGGTGGCATAAGCGGCATTTGTTGTATGGGAGTAATCGTCGTTCTCATTGAAGACAGCCCAATTCGCATTGGCAGCACGGGATTGAATGACGCCTGAATTTCCACCTGCCAACAAATTGCCGGCCGTTGAATCGAAGGAATAGGCAATATATCCCAGCGCACCATTTCTGGGTGCGGAAAGTGGTTGGTATTGCGCTTTCACCTTATTCCCCAATACTGCATAGTCAATCCAGGTATTGATGCCCGCATAATTTTCCGCGGTGAGCCAATAGCGGGCGGTGAGCTCTTTATAAGCGAGTGCTACGGTATCGCCATTAATTACCTTGAGGTAAGGGCGTATGCTGTTGCCAGTGGCATTGGTTCCGTTGGCGTTCTGATGCTCAATCCGCAGGTTGTACGGCAACACTGTCAGCGTTTGCATAGCGCTGGCCGGGTTGTATGCTTCGTTGCCCGCCTGCAGGGCTGTTAACTGCACGGTGCCTGCTGCATTGACCTGTAGGTTGCCCTGCTGATCGATGGTAACTATGCTGGTATCGGCACTGCTGAAGGAAAGGGGCAAGCCAGAACTGGCGGCAGCGGTAACAAAGGCATTTGCATCACCGATCCTTTTATTGGTAATGGGTGCGAAGGTGATCAACTGGTATTTCTTAAGCTCTGTATTGTTGGCCAGTTGGCTCACCTCTGCATCTGTGAGTCCGTAATTGTAGATCCTGAAATCATCATATTGGTGATCGCAGTACGGGTCATTGGGCCATTGTGACCTGCCTAAATAATTGTCGCGGGTAAAGCCCATCACGGATGGTTTCACGGTAGAGTTGCTATCGGTATACTGCAATTGTCCATTGACGTACAACTTAAACACATTCCCTTTCTGGCTGATGGCCATGTGCACCCACTGGTTGAGTGGCGTGGTATAGGTAATATCGCGTTGGAAAGTGCCGGCAGGGCAGGTGATCTTATAACGAACCTGGTTGTTGTTGAGCCTGGGTATGAGTACCATGAAGGTCGCTTCATCATTACCGAAATCGAACAGGCGCGTATTGTTACCCTGGTTGGCAGGCAATTTGAACCAGGAAGCGATGGTGAAATCGTTCAGTGTGCTTACAACGCCTTCGGGCAACTGTATATAGGATTTTGCAGCAACAGTGAGCCCAACGCCTCCGGTAGTGCTGTCCTTACCTGCTGTCCAGGCGGCTCCGTCTTTCAGGGTACCATGGTAGGCACCCCAGGTGTCTTCTGCCAGCTGGCCTGTATTTTCATTGAAGGCAATGTGCAGGTGTTGTCCGAAAACGGGTGTGCCAGACAGTGGTCCTGCTTCTGGTCCACGGCCTGCCGGGTTATAAGGCACTACCTTATAATAGTAGGTACGGTCGTTGACGACTGTTGTATCAACAAACCTGGTAGCATTAACATCAGCAGCTATCACGGTGTAAGCGCCATTGGCGGCATCGGCGCGTTGTACTTCGTAACGGGCGTCGTAGATAAAGTCCCAGCTAAGGGTGATCCTGTTATCGCCATTAGCGATGCGGGGATGCTGTACGCCATTGGGTACTACCAGCGCTTTGGTGGTCAATGATAATACCGTGGAATTAACGCTTTCTCCGGCGCCGTTGAGGGTGGTTACCACATAATAGTAGGTAGTAGCAGGGGCCAGGGTGGTATCGAGCCAGGTGAGTTGTGTTGTTTTTCCCAGTACTGTTTCAAAAGGGCCTTCCGGCGCCAGGGCCCGCTTCAGGTTGTAGGAGCGGACATTGGTTCCTGCATTCCAGGTGAGCTTTACCTGGCTGGAAGCCAGCACCTCACCGGTGAGGCTTGACGGTGGCAATGGGGTCGCATCGCGCAGCACGCGGTATTGACCGGACCAGGCAGACTTACTTCCGTCTCGGCTGTATGCTTTGATGCGGTAAGAGGTGCTTGCATAGATGGAATCGATAAAGCTGATGTCCTTGCCAAACTCGTAGGTGGAATCGGTATGTATGGCAACAAAGGCCGTATCCACACCATCTACTTTTCGTTCGATGACATATTTGGAACCGAGTTCACCGTTGACTTCCAGGTAACGGAGTGTTAGTTTGGAATAATTAGCGGTGTCGATAGCGCCCGTGATGATGGGTACGGCCAGTTTCCAGTTATGAATAAAAGCCTGTTTTTGATTGTAGGCAATGGCCGATCTGTTGGCGGCATAATATTTCCCGGCTTTGGTGAGCGTATCAGCGAGTACCATGGCCCTTTTATTTTCTACCCAGTTGTAAATGGAATAACGTTCTACAAAGGAAGTGGTATCAAGTACTTCGAGTATGCCTTTCAGATCGTTGTATTGTTTTTCAAATTGTGCCGCGGGATCAGTGGGCCAGGCTTCGCCGGTCCAGTTGGCGCCATTGTTCCACTCCGTGATCCAGAGGGGACGTTTTACCTGGTCGTAGATCGCTTTGAGGCCACTGTACCATTGCTGGGGAGTACGGCTGTTCCAATAACAATGGACGGCTACGAAATCGACCCGGTAGTTGAGGGAATCGCATTTGCTTAAAAAGGTAGGGAGCCAGGTATTGGAAGAATTAGCCGGCGCAGGCGATCCGATGCGCAGGCCCGATTTCATCAGTTCCGGCCATTGGCGAATAGCTTCTTCTACAGGCATATTCGCCTGATCGGCCTGATCAGGTTCGTTGAAGCCGAGCAGGGTATTTGAATTTGTTTTAGCATTGATGTCGCTGAATGCAGGCCATCCTGCATTGTGGCGTATGAGGGCATAGTTATAGTCGATGGTGGGTATACCGCCGATATTCCAGTCGTAGAACCAGGTGGAGTTGGTGAGTGCCACGGGGAGTCCTCCGCCAGCCCAGCCTTTCTTGGAGGGCCAGTCCCATTTGTGTACCCTGATAAAGGACACGGAACTGTCCAGTCCTTCGGGCATTGTATTCACCACCAGGTCGCTGTCGTTGGCGATGAATACGCGGCTGTAGCCGGTGCCATCAGGATTATTGGCCAGTGTGGCCAGGAAACCACGGCGCAGCCTGAACGATCTGACCTTGTTGTTGAAAACGCCGAGGCTATCGTGGTAGTTGGCTGTTTCAAATGTGCGGCTATCGCCTACCAGCGCCGGGGCTGTAAACACTTCAAGGGCCTGGGCAGCTGTCAGGTTGCCATTGGGAATAATGGCCGTACCATTCTTATACATCGCAATGCGCACATTGGGATCGCTGGCAGCGGACATACCGTTGATGGTTATTTTATTCAACCAGTTGGCCACTACCTGCGACGGTTTCACATTGTCAATGAACAGCCAGGCATCATTGCTATTGAGTGCAACGGTTGAGTTGACAAAGGGGGTCCAGGAGCCTGTGAGGTGCAGGTCGGTTTTACCGTTAACAATATAATGGGTGTTGAAACTGGTGAGGTAGGAAGCTGTTGCCCCGGATACATTGACTGTTTGTGTGGGCCCGGTGATAATCGAAGCAGGTGCATAAGCGCCTTCTTCGTAAGTAACCGAAGATATCTCCATATTGACGGCCCCGGTGGGATAGTTCTTTCCGAATATAAACCGTGGTTCGGCATAAAACTTACGCAGGGCGAGTTCGCCCACCGTGAAGAGTGCCCAATCGCCTGTAATCGTCAAATAATAGGTGCCGGCTTCCTGGGAAGTGAAACCAAAGTTTTCTCTTTTCAGCACGCGCGTGCCGGTGGTGGCAAAAGTATGCGCCGCCAGCCTGTCGGTGACGGCGGTGGTTTTGCCAACGCCAACGGTCATGGAACGACCGCCGGTACTATTGGAAAAATAGGCGTGCAGCATCGAGAAGTCATAGTTAGTATTGGCCTCCAGGGTCACGGGATAATAGAACACAGTATTTTGGGTGGTGGCGCCATCCCAGCGGAGGAAGAGGAGGCGGCCATTATAAGTAGCTCCATCAAGGGTATGGGTGTTGACGGTAGCGTTTACATCGGTATAGCGAACGCCACTGGTGCCGTTGGCCACATTGAAGAGGTTGGTAACGGTGGTACCATTATAGCCCCAGCCATAAGCACTGGGCATGCCCGTGTTATTGGGCGCTGTGCCTGCCCAGTTGGTTATGAGAGACGGGCTGCCGGAATTGGGCGGATTGTTGACCTCCACTCCGTTCACAATTTCCTTAATAGCCGCCAGTGGTTGTGTTTCAACATAGGCGCCATTCTGGTATATATAAGCAGAATCTCCATTTACGGCCACGCGGATGGTATGGGATTCGCCACTCCGGGAAAGGGTAATGGCTTTGGAGGCGGTAAGGGTTGAACTGGTTGTAAGGTTGAGTGCATCGAGGGATAAACGCCAACCCTTCATGGCGCCATTGCGGGCTTCAATGTCGAGGCCCCGGCCTGCAGCGGCATTGACCTGGGTCACCACTTCGAGGGAATAACTGGCCGGAAGGTTTTTCCAGGTGGTAACGGTATCGGCCTGGGTGGCGTTGGAAAATGTCTTATTGGAGAGTAAGGACTGATTTAAAGAGGCTTTGGCAGGTAGGTTTGGCTGTTGCGCATACAGGTGCGTGCTTAGCAAACCCATCACCAATGCCGTTAGCATGGATAGATTTTTTTTCATATGAAATTATTATCGTTGGATGCAAAGTAGGCTATAGGTAAGCCAGGAGAAGGGGGGCTATTTTGATAAAAAGGGGGCAAATTTGAATAAATGCCCTAACAATGGGTTAAGGCTAAAACAATGGATGGGAAGCTCATGGCGACGAATTACTCCAATGCCCGTACTTTATTCGTGCTTTTATTGGTGTACAGCAATACATCGGGATTGATCTCCCCATTTTTATACCACTTCATAGAAGCGCCCCTGGCCAGCAGGTATTTTTTATGATCGATTACTACCACTGTTTCCTGACCCAGTGTGGCTTCCTCCAATATACCACTTATATAAAATCGCATCAAAGTGCCTGCCTGTATAGTAAACAGTTGTTCCCGGATAGCGATGGAGAAATCCTGCCCGGCATAGCCGTATACCGGCATGAAAGTCTGATAGTAGAAACTGACTATATTCCTGTCTTCGTTGCCGGGACCGAAAGGTATATTTCTTATTTCGAGTGCTCCGTCGGGGTAAGCGGCAGGCATTGAAAACCAGGTAAGGCTTTTTAGTTCGCCTTCCTGGATGAGTATAGAATCATTGTAATGGCGGACCTTGGCCTGGTAAAAGGGCGTACCGGGAAATACAGGGATAGTCACCTGGTGCATTGACACGATCTCTTCGGGGATGATGGGTGCACCTGCCTGGTTGAGGGTTACTTCTTCTCCCGGGAGGATAGTAAATTGTGCTCCTGCAGTAGTACCAATGAGCATTTGTGCGGTGATACCTTTTTTGACGCTTCCATTTTCATAGAACTCCATCTTTCCCGGGAGCCAGGTGAGGGTAGAATGCCCCGCTTTCAAAACGGTGGTATCTCTGAGGTATCCTTTATGGACGGCCCCGGAGGGATAAAATACAATGTTGCCAAATTCATACGATTTATGGTCCCACACATCGCTGTTAATGCCGTTATGGTTTTGAAACCATACCGATGCGTCCCCTACCTGTAAGCGGGTATCCTCCTGCAGATACCCACATTGGACTTTTTCCTGCTCAAAAAAAGAAACTCCCTGGCCGCCCATTGCATTTGAAAAAGGAATAGCCTGGCTACCCACTTTCAGCATTGGTGTTGCCGGGTCCACCTGTACTGATGTGAGGTGTGTATCGCACAAAAGGATAGCGCCACCTGGCGGCGTCTTAATGGTCTGGCCGTCCATGGTGAGCGTGCAGGAATAACCTTCGGGGAAAATGATCTTGCCGGGCTGGTACTCATCATCTACTATTGTTCCTGCAGGTAACAGGATCTGATGGCTACCGACGATGAGTAGTACACTGCGCCGTAATTTCATTACACTGCGTATACCGGCAAATGACCGTTTAAGCGGCAGCTTGCGCTGGTTGTCGTTGCGTACTATGCGTAGGGGTTGACTGAATGTCTTTGCCATACCGAGCAGCAGGATGATCAGTAGGGGCGCTGTGATGAGAATGGTTTTCATGCTAACGGAAGTGTGCTGGGGCTACAGCGGGTGCTAATGTATATAATATACATGACGGAGGTGTGCTATTCGTCGGCATTAACCCCGCTTTGTCGGTTTTCCTGCTAAGGTCCTTCCCTGATCTCATTTTTATATAGCAACCAGCCAGTTTCAGGGTGATGGGCTAACACATGTCCATCCGCCATCCACAATGATGGTTTGACCGGTGATGTGTTTGGCATTGTCCGACACCAGGAATAAAGCGGTGGCTGCTATATCGGCCACCGTAGCCGGCCGGCCCATGGGGGTGATGGTTGACCATACTTTTGCGTATTCAGCATCTTCCTGTGTACGCTCGGTCAAGGTAGCGCCGGGGGCGATGGTATTTACATTTATCTTGTATTGGGATAACTCTATTACTAAATTTTTAGCCAGCATTTCCAGTGCCGCTTTGCTCATACCGTAAGCTGCAAGGTCTTTGTGCGCCTGGTGGCCGGTTACGGAAGAGGTGAATAACAATGATCCGCCTGCCGCCTGCTTTTTCATTTGCCGGGCTGCGGCTTGTGCAAGGAAAAAGGTACCGCCTAAGTTTACCTGCATCACCCTGAAGAAAGCTTCAGGCTGGTAGGTGAAAAAATCGCCGAACAAGGTGATGCCTGCATTCGCAATTACTATGTCGAGCTGTCCGCTTAACGCTACCGCTGTATCTACCATGTGTTGAATAAAGACGGTATCGCTGGAGTCGCCTGCCAGTGCTATGCATTTGGCTCCGCCTTCTTCTGTAATGAGCGTTGCCGCATTGGCGGCCAGGGTTTCGTCAATATCATTTAGCAGCACCTGTACACCTTCTTTTGCGAGTTGCCGGCAGATCTCAAAACCAATTCCCTGTCCTGCACCTGTTACAATGGCTGTTTTGTTTTTAAAACTCATAACAATCGTTTTATAAATATGGCATCGATGGCTATAGGGGAGTCTGTTTTCTGTCAGAGGGCGCTCTTAATGGCTGTAAGGTATTGCTTGTTGTTGCATTTTTTGAAGATGATGTCCTGGCATTGATTGAATTTGGTAAAGGACTGGAGCGCATCGGTTATTTTGCCGATCTCCGGTTTGCTTAGCTTCACCTTTTCGAAGTGCAGGTTGTGAATGGTCAATGTCTTTTGCTTTCTATCTGCCTTCGAATCCATCCGGGCCACAAAAGTATCGCCCACCAATACAGGTAGAGAGAAGTAACCGTATTTCCGCTTGGGGGCAGGAACAAAACATTCTATCTGGTAGTCGAAATCAAAAAAGTCTCTTAACCGGTGCCTGAAGACATTCAATACATCGAAGGGTGAAAGAATGAAAGCATCACCAGACAGGCTGATCTTTTTGTTCTTATAAGCGGGCAGCATGTAAAGCGGGCCTGACTTCAGTCCTTCGACAGAGACCTGCATTATTTCACCTGCTTGCACGAGACTTTCCAGTTCTTTTTTAATAAGGTTGTTTTTTACGTGACGGGCACGCCATACCATTTCTTTGGCAGATGCGATGCCCAGCGCTTTCAATTCACGGCGGATGACATGTCTTGCAAATTCAACGGGTGTGGGCATCGTGGTATCGATATCGCCCGGCACCAGGTTGATCGGAAGGTCGTATAGTTTCCGGAAGTTTTTGTCTCTTGTGATCATCAGCCTGCCGTCCATGTACACTCTTTCGAGCGCTATCTTGGAGGGGCGCCAATCCCACCATCCTGAACTGGCGACCTGGCGGTCATTGTCGAAATCTTTTATGGTGAGCGGGCCTTCGCGGGCAACTCTGTCTAGCACTTTATTCATGAGATTGATCTCTGGCTGTGTGAGCTCCTTTCTATTGGCCGCAAAACCCTCCTTCACCGGCAGCGAAAAGCGATAGTTGTGCATGGGTTGGTAGCCCGAGTCGGAAGTGAAGAATTCAAAGATCCTTTGATCGGCCTGAAGTTCTTCCAGCCATTCCCGTTTATAATCGGGCACACGGGAGGCGATGGCATGGTGATGGGCGCGTTCCACAACCGAGTTGGTATCGATCTGAATATAACCAAGGTGGTCGATGAGTTTGTAGACGGCCTCGCGGCCTTTCCCAAAGGGCGCGGGCCTGGATAGTCCGGCTGCATGGAGAATAATATTCCTGGCTTGTGCTTTGGTAAGGATTGGTTGGCTCATACGAGTGCGATGGCTATATTATGATGAGAAAATCTCCCTGGTTTGGTATGCTCCGGGCCGGGGACTCTGTTAAATTTACAAAACAATCAGACATCACGATTAAAACAGAAAGGGCGCCACTTTTTAGGCGCAGGCTAATTCAACACTTCTATCTATCCCACCCATCCGATAAATCTAATAAATCCCGGTTCAGACAAAAGAAGCCCCGCTCTCACGAACGGGGCCACATTATATGCATATCAGATCAATACAGGTCATTGCATTATTTCCTGTATATCCTTATCATACATGAATGTTTAAAAATAAACTACACAACCGTTAGCTCCTAACAGTTAAAACCTAAGTCCCTTGTCCCGTCCAAAACCTGCCTTTCATTCTCCTGCCTGCGACCCTTTTTTGATTGCCTGGTGGCTGGCTCACC